>Ga0210394_10000006_pt1 | contig 530834 bp, 497 predicted proteins | sample IncBWC12MmetaG_FD_160121 | JGI IMG/M metagenome (GOLD analysis project Ga0210394, IMG submission 160121) | Forest soil microbial communities from Barre Woods Harvard Forest LTER site, Petersham, Massachusetts, United States - Inc-BW-C-12-M | ecosystem: Environmental > Terrestrial > Soil >... | reverse complement strand
TCGGTAGCGAAGTTCGGTTGTGATAACCGCTGAATGCATATAAGCGGGAAGCACTCCTCAAGATGAGATCTCCCAACCCGTAAGGGATAAGAAGGGCCCAGGAAGACTACCTGGTTGATAGGCTGGAAGTGGAAGTGTGGTGACACATGTAGCTTACCAGTACTAATCGCCCGTTCGGCTTGACCATAAAATTTACTCGGTGCATTAAAAGCAGCTGTCAGCACTCAGCCTTCAGCTTTCAGTTCGAAACTGTTCGAAAGCGGAGGCGACTTCAGCGACTCGTCAGAAACTGGACGAGACTGAAGACAAGTACTGATGGTTGTGCGCCGACGAGATTTTCGAAGTCTTGTCGATTAAGCAATACCCAATCTATTCAGTTGTGAGGTTTCGGCCTCATGATCTTTGAAAATCAGCTTCTGGCTTCTAGCTGCTAGCTAACCCTACCCAGGGAAGCTGGTTTGGCTAGAAGCTAGTCGCCAACAAGTTCGGCGTAGAGATCCTTTGCTGGAAAGCGCTCAGGATTTCGGCGCGCGGCTCAGACGCCGCGCAAACGCCTCAAGTTGTCGGTGATCTTACCGCGGGGGTTCCACCCGTTCCCATCCCGAACACGGAAGTTAAGCCCCGCAGGGCCGATGGTACTGCACGCGAAAGTGTGTGGGAGCGTAGGTCGTTGCCGGCATTAAATAAAGGCCAGTCTGAGAAATCAGGTTGGCCTTTTCCTTTTCCGCGGGCTGATTTCTGGCTAGAATTCTCAATGTCGTGAAAAAGGCAGCAATATACTTTTTTGGGCTCATGGCACTCGTCCTTGCCGTGCTTTCGCTCTATACCGTTTTTGGCGATAGCGTGGGGATTCCGGCCGCAAACCTCATCTCGTACACCGCGGTTGTCTTCTGGTTTGTTTTTATGGGATCAAAGTGGCTGGGTGCCGGATATAGCCTGCGCGACAAGGCGGTGCAGCGGATGATACCCCGCTTGCTAGCTATCCATGCCGTCTTCCTCGTGCTGGTCTTCGCGGGCAGACCACAGCGTTTTCCTTGCAGTCCCGTTTGCCAAATGAATGGCTGGTAGATCGTGGAAGAGATCCCTCCTGGTTCGTAGCTGGATTGATGCTGATCTTTCTCCTGGCCGAGACGGCCCAAGTGTACCTTTCTCGCAGAATCCTGGGCCGCAGCCTCGAAGCCGAGAGGAAAGGGCCGCACGATGACGTTCTAGTCGGCTGAGATTCCTTCGACTCCGCTTCGCTTCGCTCAGGATTTCGGCTGCGGGCTCCCGCTTCACTCACGCCCGCAAAGCGTTTCAAGTTAAGCCCCGCAGGGCCGATGGTACTGCACGCGAAAGTGTGTGGGAGCCCTTCGACTTCGCTCAGGATAAACTGCGGTCGTTGCCGGCATTAAATAAAGGCCACATTCAGAAATGAATGTGGCCTTTTCCGTTGGGACTCGGAGCGGGTGTTTATTTCTCTTGCATGATGGGGTGGACCAACTTGGGTTCGCCGGAGGCGGTCGAATAGAAGAGCCTGCCGTTCTCTTCCCGCACAGTCTCGATTCCCCAGGGGTCGGCCATGGTGAAGTCGTCGACGAGGGTGTAGGTTCCGTGGTGGTTGCGGAAAATGAAATAGCGGTTCTTGTTGGCTCGGGGGATTTCGACGGTGAATCCGTTGAGCGATCCGTCGGCATCTTGTATGGGTCCGCCAAAGCCTCCTGCGCCATAGCCGGGGAATTTCACTTCGAAAACGGCGCTAGCGGCATCTTTCCGGCTGGCGAAGGAGTGCGCGATGGGAGCTTCGGAGACCAGGCGCTGGACGCGTTCGGTTTCGGAGGGAGCGATGTTGTCAGGGTCGTTCTTGTAGTCGTCGTAATCGAGATAGAACTTGGTGAGCTTGATTTTCTGGCCGCGATAGTCGATGGAGCTGGGCAGGATGCGGCGTACCACTGCCCAGGTGGATGCGAGCAGGAGGATTGCGCCGATTACTAGAAGCAGTCGTTTTGACATTGCCATCCCAGACTTACAGAATTGTCTGGTGGACGGGATGGGGGGACAACGTCACGGAAGTAATGGGCGGATTCAGTTCCTTTCGGCTTCGCCGAACACGGAAGTTGAGCCTTGCAGGCCGATGGTACTGCACGCGAAAGTGTGTGGGAGCCCTTCGACTTCGCTCAGGATAAACTGCGGTCGTTGCCGGCATTAAATAAAGGCCACGTTCAGAAATGAGCGTGGCCTTTTCCGCTTGGTCTGTAATTCTTAGCTGGAAGGTGGGTGGGTGTTAGAGGGGCAGTGATTGAAGTGCCAACGCCTGGCGATCGAGGTTGCTTCCAATCAGCAGCTGCCCGGACCGCCAAGCCTCATTCATGCTCGCCTTCGCTTGTGCCTCTCCAGCAAAAACGGCCCAAGAACTAAAAGCGATCCAACAGCTGCAGTCAATAGGCAGCCAAACCTGAGCAGACCAGAAATGAACATTGAGGACTCGCCATGAAAGTCGGACACCGCGACCATCAAACGCGGATTCGTAATTCTTGGGTCGCGATTATCGAACAATACGTCGAGATCAAACTTGTAACGGCGCCCTGCCACGGTTTGAAATTCCCCTATCTCACGGGAGATGCCTGTAACGGAGTTAATCCGGCCTTGCCTAATTGTCTCGTCGGAAGCTCCTTGAAGCGTGCCGCCCTCGCTGGTTAACGTCCAGCGGAACTTCCATACAGGAAGGTTGGGGCATGGCTCCTTCTCGGGGTCGTTTACGCCGACTTGGCAGGCTAACTCTTTCTCGGCCTGGGTCGGTTGGAAGTCGTCGATTCCTTTCGGGACATCAGCATCGATGTAGATGGAATAGAGCGCGCTCATATTCGCTTTGACCATGCTGGTGGTGTAGTGGCTTCCCTTCGAGAGGGTTATCGGAACATCGTTTGCAAACGACCAGCTGCGCGTGGAGTCGAAGCGCGTCCACAGGCCCCACGGCACAAGTCCAAGGGCAATGAGAAAGAATCCCACTCTTCTTGCCCACTTCATATTGTGAACGCTGCTCCTATTATCATCGTCTAAGCCCCGCAGGGCCGATTGTACTGCACGCGAAAGTGTGTGGGAGCCCTTCGGCTTCGCTCAGGGTAAACTGCGGTCGTTGCCGGCATTAAATAAAGGCCACATTCAGAAATGAATGTGGCCTTTTCCGTTGGGAACGGAACCTCGGATTAGAGCACCCGGAATTCGGACGCCGCCAGGGCGTATGCTTTCGTCTCTGCATCGAGATTGGGATATCGATCGAGATACTGCTGGATTACTTCCCTGGTGTCGGGGTGGTGTAGGTGGCCCAGACCGTGAAGGGCGTCGACTTGGCAGCTCAGCGATTGCAGGTGGAGGATTTGCGAGAGGGTCTCGAACATTACGTCCTGCATGCGTTCATCGTCCCCGCCGTTGGAGCGCGAGCGGACGCCGCAGTGCCAGTCGTAACACAGGGAGTGCCACCACATGTTGGCGGCGGTTTCCAGCGGTTCAATCGAAAATAATCGCTCGAACAAGTAGAACATCGAACGCACGCAGTTTTCTCGGGTTGCGAATGGCAGGGACCGATGCCAGATAATGTGCGGAACGTCGCAGCCAAGGTTGCCGCTCTGGATGGCCCAGAATCCCTCTTCCAGTTCTGGCTTTAGGAACCTTGACAGTAGAAATGCAGGTTCGGTAAACAACTGGATGTAGTGACTGGCAATCTCGTCGGGAGAGAAAGCCACGTCTACGTTCCAGTACCACTTTTCCTTTTCGTGTGCTTGGGGAACAGGCTTGTCAAAGAGAAAGGCAACGTATTCATCGAAGGAGACACCGATAAGATCACATTCTATCCTTTCCTTCATGACTAACCGTCGGCGTTCAGGGTAACAGATCCTTCGACTCCGCTGCGCTCCGCTCAGGATTTCGGCTGCGGGCTCCCGGTTTTTTTCTTTGGAGTTATTTCTTACACCGAGGACAGCAGATTCCTCCTGTCTCGCTTCGCTCGCGCGTCGGAATGAGAAGGACCTGGCGCGGGCCTTTTCCGTTTTGGGATGGATGTCGGCAATAAAACGCTATCGACTCTCATTTAGGGGGTGTGGAAGAAGGCGATGGAGGTACATTGGGGAAAAATACTCTGCGAAGGAATCTGTCGGGGTGCAGGAGATGGATAGTCAGGAGGAGATTATGTGCATTATCTGTGAGCGTGAACTATGGGGCGAGCACCGAGCGCTCGAACGCGAGTTCTTCAAACCCTGCAAAATCTGCAAGAAGTTTCCTGGCGCGAGTACCGAAGGAACCTGCTATCACTGTTACGCCGTTGGCAACACGACCGACGAGTGCCCCGAGTGCGAGGGCAAGCCATGGAGTGAGGAATTCCTGGAGGCCAAGGACGAGATCGAAGGTCCAGACAAGATGGTGGTACCGTTCTAGAGGCAGAAGCCGCTGATCACCAATCGATGCGTTTGGTTCCGGCCACCAGATCGAAATGGCGATCGCGGCTTAAGAGGGGGAGAGAATGTTGGCGGCAGAGTGCGGCGATCCAAAGGTCGTTGGTTGGAATGGGCTTGCCCTGGCGCTTTAGTTCGAGGCTGATGTCTGCGTAGTATTGCGTGGTCGGTTCCTGAATGTCCAACACCAAGCAGTCATTGAGCAGTCCCGCCAGCCAGTTTTCGTAGCTCGCGCGGTGGCGCGACAGGGCGATACCGTGGCGATACTCGCCTAGCACAATGACGGGGAGCACCATCTGTTCGACGTGCGCGAGAAGAGCTGCTATGCCGGGATCATCGTCGGCTGCGGCGGACAAGGCGTTGGTGTCGAGAATCATTTATTAGAAAATCAGTGCCAGACTTCCTGATCGATCTGTTCGAAGGCTTCTTCCACTCGCTTTTCGATTTGCTTTCTCTCTTTATGTAAGTGCTTTAGCTTGCCGAGATGTTTCATCCACGGCTTTTCCTGGGGTGCCATTTTTAGTTTTTCCTGGACCGCCTCGGTGACTAGCTGGCGCAGGGGAATACCGCGTTGAGCGGCGGCTGACTTGGCGCGGCGGAACAGGAAATCGGGAATTTCGAGGGTCGTCTTCACAGACCCATATTACCATATTTATGGGTATCGCGAAGGAAAACAGATTCCTCAAGTCTGACGGCCCCCGGAATGACAAGGTTGTAGGATGTTGTTGCGAGGCAAATCCCCGCCCCTAGCGCAAAGGACACGCTAGGAACGGGTCACCCGAGCGGACAGACAATCAAGGATGTGAGCCAGACGCGCGTTTGTCGGGTCGCAAAAAGCGCGACCCTTCGCGCGGCTCGCCCGGGTCCCGTTCGACTCCCCCTCGTTGACACTCGGAGTTCGCTCAGGGCAGGCTCTTCGGCGACGAAAGGCTGTCGCCTCAGGATGACAATCCAAAAGGCCCGCCGAAAACCTTCGTTGCTGTCACTGTTTCTTGATCGGAGATACCTTCAGTCGATCACTAAGATTCGGGGGACCCTGGGTGGCTGCGGGTGGCAGGTTGGCGATGGAAACGCCGGTTTGTGTGCCCAGCATGAACCAAGTGCCGCCACCGTCCTGCACTCCCTGACCTTGCGGGTTAAATTGCTCGAAGGATCCGTTGTCGTTGCCAAAACTTCCGGAGGTCACGGTCACGTAGCCGTATTGGTCTACGGTCAGGGTAATGGGGGGTGCGAATGCGCCTAACTGGGTGACATTGAAATTGCTCTTCTTTAGTTCGACCACACCTCCGCCTCCTTGATCGGACGCGATAAAAAGAAGCTGATTGTTGGCGACCATGGAACAGGCGGCGGTGCTGCCTCCAGTGAGCGGCAGAGCGATTTGTTTGATTAGCGTGACGGTGATGGTGTCGGTGGTAGCGGTGACGACGTCCACCTTTTTGTAGCCGTAGAGTTCGACGCCGTTATTGGCGCTGTTGCAATCCACGACGAATATGGCGCGGGTGACGGTGTTACCGCTGACCAGTGGATTGCCTTCAATCATGGCGCCAACCTTGCCGAATGGACCTAACCCTCCCGCGCCAAAACAGCCGGAGCTCTGTTGCGTGGAACCGCAGACGATCCAGGTAACGTCTTGAAAGTTGGAACCGAAAAAGTAGCTGGTGAAGAGAGTTGAATCGGGCGCGGTTGGAGGCAGAGCCGTAGCTTGCGCGGGGAGCGGCAACGACGCGCAAAGCAGCAACAGGAGGCTAAAGGCAGCGGCGGCAGGTGGGTTCAGAGTCTTGGGCATGAGGTCTCTCCTTACTTTGTATTCCATTGCTGGTTGCAGCCGAACTTGGCTGAAGCGGCCTATTGTCTTGCTCGATTGGAGGGCTGTCAAGATGCAAGGAATTGCATCTGCGGTTGGCATGGGCGCGGCTGAGGCGGTGCCCTTCCCTTTCAATGCAAAGTCAAAGGCGACGGACAGGAGTGTCCGTCCCGCACGAGAAAAAAGGCCACGTTCGGAAATGAGCGTGGCTTTTTGGTTTGGTCTGGTTTTAGAGTTTGCTATCGGCAGCCTCTTTGGCGAGCAGGCGCTTTGCCTGGTTATCGCCGTGGCTGGCTTCTCGGGTGGTTTGGGCCGAGGTTTCGGTTATTTCCTGCCGAGCGGAAGCGGCAGCGCTTAGGGTGACGGTATCGGTTGGAGCGGGCTGCGGTTTCGCTGGTGATGTCGCTTTAGGAGCTTCCGCCGGCTTGGCCGCAGGTTGAGCAGGCGTTGCTTGGGTAATCGGACTGAGCATGGTTGGGTCTCCTGCTTCTCTATCGGTACAAGGGGTGGGAGACTTTAATTTGGGGCTGCGGCGCCTAAAGGCGGGCCGCTAGGGTGCGGCATGCCTGAAGGCATGCCCTGATACGAGTCGAAGCGGTTTCAGCTGAAAATCAAAGGCGGCGGACACACAGAGTGTCCGCCGCAGGCTAGCAGTTTCGCCCCGGGGCTACTTTTGGTCGCGGGGAGGGAGTTTCGACTCGGGAGTCGGGAAACGGCCTTCGTCGTCGTAGAAGGCTTTCAGGGGATGGTCCGACTTGGCGTTGGGTACTGGGAGCTCACCCTTGGAACTGAAGCGGGGAGCGTTGTCGGCGGCCAGCAGCGGCTGCTTGGTGGTGTACATGGCTTCGTTGAGCAGGCTGCCGGAGGGCGCCTTGGCCGCAGCGAACACGCCGAAGGGATTGCTGTTGGAGTAAGAGACGGCGATGTAATCGGCGACCATGGGGCCGAGGTCGGAGATGGGTAGCCAGCTGAGTTGCATGGGGCCAGCGAGTTGCACGCCGGCGGTCCAGGTGTTGCCGCCATCCTGCGAAGTGGTGAAGCCGACGTCTAACTGACAATTCGAGTTACAGTTTGAAATCGGATAGTAGTAATAGATCAGAGTGAGGTGGGCGGTAGCGCCGGAAGTTTTGGGGTCGACGCCGATGCCGGGAATGAAGTGATCGACGGTGCTGTTCTTGGGATCGATGGGAATGCGGGCGGGTGAGCTCCACGTGTTGCCGTCGGTGGAAGTGCTCATTACGATGTCGTTCTCGGCGCAGCCGGTGCGAAAACGGCAATCCTGCCAGACGACGTAAACTTTGCCAGCGCCGTCGATTTCAGCAGAGGGCAGAGGCAGACTGCGCAAGCCGCCGCCTTCGGAGTGGTTGTCGACCAGGGCGACGGTAACGGAAGAGCTCCAACTGGCTCCGCCGTTGGTGGAGCGGAAAGCGCCCACACCCGCGTAGCTCTCGGAGAACGGAACTATGACGGTCCCGTTGGGCTGGACGACGGGCTGGCCTCCCAGGCCGCCGGCAAAATCGGCGGTAGTCTTGGCCGGACCCCAGGTGAGTCCGCCGTCGCTGGAAGTGCTCATCTCGACGTCGCCGGTGCTGGTGGCGGCGTCCCATTCGGTGTAGCAGTTTCCGTAGAAAGGACTGGTGGAAGTGTTGTCGCAGACGGTCCAATTCTTGTCGTCGTTATGAGTTCCGTCGACGAGGACGGGATTGCCCCAGTGAATGCCGTCGGTGGAGCGGCTGACGACGACGTCGCCGATGGGATTGATCAGGGCTAGGCTGGAAATCAGCCAGACACCGTGTTTGGCGTCATAAGCAACGGAGGGGTCGGCTGCGCCGTAATAGCTTCCACCTTTATAGTTGACGGTCAGGTCGGGGAGATAGCCGTAGGTTCCGGTCTTGCCGCCGTCGGTGGAGGTGGAGAAGCCGATGGCGGCGCTGCCCCATCCGATGGTTCCGGGGCGGCGGGCTACGTGATAAGTGGCGACGATGGTGTTGCCCCAGGCAAAAATGTCGGGCTCGACCTCGGTGCGGTGATCACTGTCGGAGTTCTTGAATTTGTCGACACTGATCTGTACCAGCGTGAATTGGGCGTGGGCGGAAAGCGTCACGGCGGTGAAGACAACCAGCGCACAAAGACTGCGACGGGAAGCGATGAAGGCAGAAAGCATGAGATGACCTCGACCTGGGATTTCGTCCGCGTGCGCTGGGAGAGGCGCGGGGCGGGCCGACTCGCGGCATGGGAATATTACCTTGAATCGTGGAGGGTGTCCATGTGAAAAGGGGGCGTTCTAGCCTCCGAGACACGCTGCTTGCGCGCTTGGGATTCCTCGGTGCATTTTGCGATCAACAGCTTTACCGCAAAGGGCGCAAAGGTTTCGCCAAGATCGCGAAGAGAGGCCAATGGTTAGTTGCGGGATCCCCGCCCCTAGCGCGAAGAACGCGCTAGGAACGGGGCACCCAGATGTTACTTGGTGGCGACGTCTGCGCCTGGAGTTGCCGGAGCGACGGGAGTGGCGGGTGATGTCGCGGCGACTTCGGGAGCGGCTACGGACTCGATTTTCACCGTGGCCAGAATGTTCTGTAGGCGGCGGAAGACGGCGGTGCGATCGACGGCGGGGGCTGGGTCTTCGTTCTCGTGCGGCTCGGCGTCTTTGTCCATCGCTTGGGCCTGGGTGGAGAGGCCGAGGGCGAACTCGTAGCAGGCGCCGTTGACGAAGGCGTGGTAGTACTTGGCGTCGGACTGGCTGGTTTCGGGGCCGCTGATGGCTTCGACGGCCGCGAGATCCAAACCGGCGAGTTTCACTTTGGCGGGCAGGATGTAGGCGTTGCCGACTGAATCGGGGTGCAGCAGCGCGAACTGGCTGCATTGTTCGGCGGTCAGAGTTGGGTTCACGCTGACGTTGAATGAGGCGGACGCGAGATCGGTGTGGGGATAGGAATTCTTCGGCAGCTCGACGGTGACTACGTTTACGCCGCCGGGCTCGACGAAGTTCATCGCGGACTGTTGAGTGGCGTCAGGTTTCGTGGTGTCGGCGGACTTCAGGGTGTAGCGTTTGGGATATCGGAAAGAGACGCCGTAGTTTTTGTCGGCGTAGAGCGCTGCGGTGGGGCGCTTCTTCACGATCTTTTTGGCTACGGGCGCTGGAACGGCGGTGGCTTCTTGAATCGGGGCTGGAGAATTGGTGGTGGGTTGAGTGATGGGGTGTTGAATGGCGGCGGCGTTGTCGTTCTCCCGCGAGCAGCCGCTGGTCTCGAGCAAGAGACCTCCGATTAGCGCTGTGCCGAGGGCGGCGCACGCGAATAGTGCGATGGTCTGTTTTCCGACGAGTTCGGAGCTGGTGGTGCTTGGCTGTGATTTCGAGTCTGATTTGTTTTGCAAGTTGAGTTGAGTGAACTGCGGCATATGTTTTCTCCTGTGCTGGTATTCCAGTCGGTGGGAAGAAAAGCACGGTGGTGGCCAAGGGTAAGAAGATTGATTCTGCATGGGTTAGGGCTAGGCGGGTTGCGGTCCGGGGTACACGGTGTGGGGGGTGGGACACAGAAAGCTTGGCCACGGATTCACGCGGATAAACCCAAATACAACTTCAAGAGCTCTTAATCGCAGAGAACGCTGAGAACGGCTTGGAGTTCGCTGAGAAGGGCTTAACCACAGAGGGCACAGGGGATCACAGGGGCAAGCTAATTGCCGACCAATTGGGCTAGCGCGGATTGCAGTTCGGGCGGGTTGAAGCCGAAGGGGCCGGGGCGGCTTTTGAAGACAACGTGGTTGCGAGAGTCGATTAAGTAGATGCGGTCGGGCCAGCCGGTATAGGCACGTTCGGTGGTGTTGCCGAATTCGTCGAGCACGGCAGGAAACTTGATGCCCAGTTTGCGGACGCAAGCCCCGGCAACCGTCGCGCGCTCGGTTTCATCTTTCGGACTGGCCAGGACGACCTGATCGCGGACGTTGGATTCCATTTGCCAGACGTCGCTGGGATGGGCTTCGAGGATATAGACAACTAAGAAAGCTACCCGGCCCTGATATTGATCGTAGAGGCGATTGAGGGCGGGAACCTCCCGCCGGAAGGGTGGTCAGGTGTAGCTGCCGAAGACCAGGACGACTGGCTGTTCCGCGGTCAGGGACGATAGCTGGATGCGCTCGGTCTTGTCGAGTTTCATCAGGGAGAAGTCGGGAGCGGGGTCGCCGGGTTGCAGAGTGCCGGCGCGGGCGTGGGTCCACATGGTTTCAAAAGGTGCCAGCAGAAAGGCCGCGGGCGCGGGCATGCGGGACATAACGCGGCCGAAGGTTTCGGGGGGTTGGTGCATGGCCCACCAGATGAGGCCGACGAAGGCGATGTAGACGAAGAGGAGCGTGCTCAAGGCTCGCAAGAGGATTGATGGGGAAAGTTTCATCGCTAGCAGCGATGTCTAGGGTAGCAGAGGCGAGGTCAGGAGGAGAGCACTTAGAAATACCGTGGCGCGGAGAGTCATAAAATCTCTCCGTTTTCGATTTTTCGCCGCCTGAGGGATAGCGCCCTAGTACTTGTACAGGCGATTGCCGCTCTGAAGCGCCGTCCATATATAGGCGCCGTCAAAAGCAATGCCTTCGGTCTGGATCTGGTGCGACGCAATTTGAACCCCATCGCTGGCTCGCAATATGCGCAAGTAGAGATCGCCGGACACCCACATGTACGTCCCGTCGAATGCGATTCCATACGGTCCGCCCGGAGCTGGAAACGTGCCAAGTACGGTGCCATCGCTGGCCAGCAGTTTGCTTACTGTCGCATCGTTCCGGTTCGCGATCCACATGTTGGCTCCGTCAAAGGCGATGCCCAATGGTCCGTGGCCTACCGTGAATGTGCCCAGAACTGTGCCGTCAGAAGCTCGCAGTTTAGTCACGGTATTGGTGCCGTAGTTGGTCACCCAAACACTGGAACCGTCAAAGGCCGCAGCAATGGCCCCGATACCCACAGGAAATGTTCCCAGGTTCTTGCCGTCGATGGCCCGGAACTTTCTCACCGTACCGTCACCGCTGGGCACCCAGAGATGGGCTCCGTCGAACGCCATCCAGCCCGGTCCATTGCCCACCGGAAATGTACCTAATGTCTTACCGTCACTAGCTCGCAGCTTGGTGACCATGTTATCGGCGTCGGTGGTTACCCAAACGTTAGCCCCGTCGAAGGTCACGCCATACGGTTGAAATCCTACGGTGAACGTGCCCAAAATCTGGCCAGTGTAGGCCTGCACCTTGGTGACGGTGTCATCTCCATAGTTCGCAGTCCAAATGTTGGCCCCATCAAAGCACACGCCGTAGGGCTGGCTGCCCACAGCAATGAAAGTTGTAGTGTCGGCCAAGTACCAGTGCAGCAGCGCAATCTTCAGCGGATTCAGCCGCGCCCCCGCATCCAAGATTGGGGGCTGCACCTGCAATTCCTGCCCAGGCTGCGCCGGTTGGTTGACCGCTTTCTGCGCTTGTCCGGCAAACAAGGTCACCATCGCCAGAACTACTACAATCAGAGACACGCCAATCACGATTCGAGTCTTCATGGCTTTCTACTCCTGCGGTCGGTCCAGAGATAAACGGCTAGCGTAAGAACGTCGTCTATGGGTGGAGAGAATTGGGAGATCGACCAGCACTTTGGACTGCGCGAACACCCAGCCGGTCTAGCGCAGTAATTTTGGCCCTCTCCCCGCGGCGTGTCAATTGGCAAATTCAGCCGAGAGCGGACGGTTGCAAATGAAGGACATACGGCGAGGGGAATATGGCCTCGCAGACAGGACCAGGGACTCATCCTTCATCACCTATAATCGCTGTTTTGCCAGACCTGCTGCCGTTGGTTTGGCAGCCAGGAGGGAGCGACCATGCGCTGGTACCACTATGTGGCGTACTTCTTCGGGGGTGCATTTCTTGCGAACGCGTTGCCCCATCTGGGCAATGGGATCTCGGGACATGCGTTTCAGAGTCCTTTCGCACACCCGCCTGGGGAGGGATTGTCGTCCGCGATGGTGAATGTGCTGTGGGGGCTGTTCAACCTTGCAGTGGGCTATCTGCTGGTTTGCCGGGTGGGCAGCTTCAATCTGAGGAAGACGCCGCATGTGCTGGTGCTGGGGGCGGGGGTGTTGATCCAGGCGGTCATGCTGGCGCTTGCGTTCGGTCCGCTGCACGGGGGGCGGTGAGCGCGTGCCGGTAGACTCTTCTTTCGCCGCTCTGCGGCTGGACTTCATCTCCACAGTTTTCCCACGGCTTACGCCGTGGGCTGCATTCTTCTGCCGCTCCGCGGCTCGAAACCAACCCTCTCCGGTCTCCACAACCTGACGGTTCGAGTTCTCAATACATGCGCTATCGGCTCATAAATTCCGTGAATATGCTCCATCATCTTTTTTGATTGGCAGAGCGAAGCGCTCCACGATACTCTTGGTGTTCCTTTTTAGTCCCCCAAAGTAAAGTGCGTAACGTCAGGCAAATTTAAGGAGATCCATGTCAAGCGAATTGAGAAACTTCCTGGCAATCCCCTACGACGAGTTGGAAGAGATGAATCTGGGCGCGAAAGAGCAGCGCAAGAATCGCGCCTCGGCGGCCAAGGTGCGAGACGAGCGGCTCGATTATCTGGAGCGCGAGAAGCGGATCAAGGCGGTGACGGTTTTGTTCAGCGACCTGGAAGGCCGCCTGCACATGCTCGATTACGACAAGAAGTTTCTGCTCAATAGTTGGGACAACCTGACGTTTGACGGATCGTCGATTCGCGGGTTTACGGCACAGCGAGAGAGCGATCTGCGGCTGGGCATCGACTGGCCGGCATTTTATTGGGGGCCGGCGGATGTGTTTGGGCCGGGGAAAGTGCTGGTGTTTGGGGATGTGATCGACAAGAACGGTACGCCTTATGCCGCTGACATTCGCGGCATTTTAAAAGGGTACGCCGAGGGGCTCTACAAGAAAAAAGGCTACACGCTGAACGCGGCCAACGAAATTGAAGGCTTTCTGTTTCAGGGAGCGGATGCCGAGCGGCGTTATCACGAGACCCACAAGTTCGATTACGTGAACACGGGCGGGTATTATCACTCGCTGCCGGGAGACGTGCTGCGGACGTTTATCGATACGACCGCGGAAGTGCAGCGAGCGATGGGATTCCAGAATGAAAAGGACCATCCGGAAGTGGCGCCGTCGCAGTTCGAAATCAATTACAGCTATGGAGAAGTGGTGCAAGCCGCGGATCAGATTCAGCTTTATAAATTGATCTGCCGGCAGGTGGCTACGCGGATGGGCTGCACGGTTTCGTTCCTGCCGAAGCCGGTGGTGGGGGTGAATGGCAGCGGCATGCATACCAACGTCTCCATCAGCAAGGGCGGGAAGAATTTGTTCTGGGACCCCAAGGGCGAAGAGATGTTGAGCAAGCTGGGATGGGAGTTTGTGGACCGGATACTGACGCATGGCAACGATCTTTGTTTATTGCTCAATGCCAGCGTGAATGCGTACCGGCGACTGGATCCGCACTTTGAGGCGCCGAACCAGATTAAGGCGTCGGCTACGGATCGTGGATCGATGATCCGGATTCCGATTGGCAACGAGCGCAGCATGCGGGTGGAAGTGCGCTCGGTTTCTCCGGATGCGAACCCGTACCTGGTGATGCTGTCGATCTTCAAGACTGGGTTGGATGGAGAGACGTCGAAGATCAAGAACCTGCGGCAGGCGCAGCGTTATTTGCCGGACAATATTTATGATGCGCTGGGCAACTTCCGTAAAGCGGATTGGACGACGAAACTGCTGGGCGAAGATGTGAAGGCGCGCTATGCGGATTTGAAGCAGGCGTCGGCGGACCGGTGTCCGCGCTTGCTGGGGACGTTTGTGAAGGCTCCGGAAGTGCAGTACCACCACGATGTTTACAACCAGTTCTTGTGGAATCTGTTTTAAGCCGCAGATTTGCGCAGAAAGGCGCAGATTGAGCAGTTGGGCCGGGTTGTGAGATAATTCTTTAAGCGAGGCCGGATCTGCAATTGATCCGGCCTTTTTCTTTGGTGTTGAAATCAGGCTCGTGCCTTTGGCGCGGGCCATTTTCTTGGGCACGAACATGCACAAAACCAAAAGATTAACCACAGGGGGCACAGGGGAACACAGAGGAAAGCCATCATGGGGAGGGATAACGGTTTGACCACAAAGGACACGACGGAACACAAAGGGAATCCCAATTGTTTACGGAGAAGACTATGACGGACTTTCAGGGGAGACGGGTTACGCATGAATACACACAGACTAACTTTGCTTCGCCGGAAACGGTGTTCCCTCTTTTGTGTCCGGTGCGGGAGGCGGAATGGGTGCCGGGTTGGAAATATCGGCTGATCTACTCGAACTCGGGTGTTGCGGAGGCTGGGTGTGTGTTCATCACTGAAGAGGATGGGCGCGAGATCACGTGGGTGGTGACGGAATATGATGCGGCGAGATTCCGGATTGGGTTTGCCTGGGTGGATGCGAGGATGGTGGCTACGCAGATAAGGATCCGCCTGGAGCCGAGCGGCGACGCTACGACAGCGCACATTCAATACACGTACACCGGCCTGTCGTCCAAGGGGAACCGCGAAGTGGAACGGTTCGATGAGAGTTGGTTCAGGCACAAGATGCAAGGCTGGGAGGCGGCGATCAATCACTATTTGCGGACGGGGAGGTTGATCGATGCGGCGGGATGGGAGTAAAGCTCGTCACTAGGGTAACCAAAACTCGCGGGAAATCTGACGGGCGTGCTGTCATAATTAGTTATCCGACGGAGCGTGCTTTCTGGCTACGGCTTCCCTAACAACCAATCTGCGCGAGCGGTGGCTGCCCAAGTCGGTGGTGTGCCTGCGCGATTACAACCTAAATAAGTTTCAGCATGATGTGGTCGCAGGGGTGACTGTCGGTTTGGTGGCGTTGCCGCTGGCGATGGCGTTTGCGATTGCGTCCGGATTGACGCCACAGGCGGGAATTTATTGCGCGGTGGTGACTGGGTTCCTGATCTCGGCGCTGGGCGGATCGAAGACGCAGATCGGCGGGCCGACGGGCGCGTTCGTGGTGGTGATCGCGGGCATTGTTGCACTGCACGGAGTGGATGGCCTGTTCATGTGCACCGTGATGGCGGGCGTCATCCTGGTCATTCTTGGAGTGACGGGGATGGGAACGGCGGTGAAGTATATTCCGCGGCCGATCGTGATTGGTTTTACCAACGGGATTACGGTGTTGATTGCCAGCACCCAGATCAAAGATTTTTTCGGATTGAGTCTGGAGAAAGTGCCGGGGGAGTTCTGGTTGCGGATGGAGGCCATCGCGGAGAATTTCCATACTCTTTCGTACGCTGCAACCGCGCTGGCGGTGGGAACGGTGGTGACCATGCTGGTATGCCGCGCGGTTTCGAATCGCATTCCTGGGCCGATTGTGGCGATGCTCGGCGCCACGGTGGCGGCGGTGGTGCTGAAGCTGCCCGTAGCCACGATTGGGACTCGCTTCGGCGGAATCCCCAGCGGGCTGCCGCATCTGGCGATTCCGCATTTTCGCACCGACCTGATCCACGGCTTGCTGGGCCCGGCGTTCACGGTGGCGATGCTGGGAGCGATTGAGTCGCTGATGTCGGCGGTAGTGGCCGACCGGATGAGCAATGACCATCACAATCCGAATGTGGAATTGATGGCGCAGGGGGTGGCTAACATCGTTTCGCCGATGTTCGGAGGATTGCCGGCGACTGGGGCGATTGCGCGCACGGCGACCAATATCCGTGCGGGCGCCAAGTCGCCGGTGGCGGGAATGATCCATGCGTTGACGTTGTTGTGTGTGCTGCTGTTTGCAGCGCCGCTGGCCAGCTACATTCCGATGGCGGCGCTGGCGGGCATTTTGATGGTGGTGGCTTACAACATGGGCGAGTGGCGCGAGATCCCGCAACTGCTGAAGTTGACCAAGACCGATATCAGCATCTGGCTGGTGACGTTTGCGCTCACGGTGTTTGCCGATCTTACGGTAGCGGTGGAAGCGGGGATGATTCTCGCGGCGCTGTTGTTTATCGGCAGGGTCGCCGATACCACCACGGTGTCGCAGGTGACGGATGATTATGTTGAGGACGGGCGGGTCCACATTCTGCAGGACAAAGATATTCCCTACTATGCGACCATCTTTCGGATTCACGGGCCGTTTTTGTTTGGAGCGACGGACAAGCTGGCGGTGGTCACGGAAGACATCCACGCGCTTCCTCCGGTGGTGATTCTGCGTTTGCGCAACATGACGGCGCTGGATGCAACCGGGCTTTTTGCTCTGGAGGAGATTGCGCGCCAACTGCACGCCAGCAAGCGGGTGCTGATTCTGTGCGGAGCACGGGAACAGCCCGCGCAACTCATACGGAAAGCCGACTTTGAGGAAGTCATTGGCCGGGAAAACATCTGCGACAACGTGCAGGAAGCTTTGAAGCGGGCGGAGGAAGTCTTTGAAAAGCTGGAAAGCAAGGTGGCGAGAGCGAAGTAGAGGCTGGGCAAGTTGCTCCATTGGTTCTCACACCGTATAGTCTTGGTTGACTCTGGTTGGATTGGGAGGCTCCGCGATGCGAATGCTTGTGCACTGGATCGTTACCGCGCTGGCGGTGTGGATTACTTCCCGGCTCGTGCCGGGATTCTACGTGGACGGGCCGGGGGCGGCGTTGATTGCGGCCGTGGTGATCGGTCTGGTGAACGCGACCCTGGGTTTGTTTCTGAAGGTCATCACTTTTCCGCTGACGATTCTTACTTTGGGCGTGTTCTGGTTCGTGATCAACGGAGTGATGTTGGAGCTGGCTTCTGCGTTCGTGCCGGGCTTCCACATTCGAAGTTTTGGGGCGGCGTTTGTGGGCGGGATTGTGTTGACAGTGGTGAACATGTTGTTGAAGTGGTTGGTGATGCCGCCGCGGCGGGTGGAGTAGAGCTTTTCTTTCGCTCCTCCGGAGCTTGATCGTTCCCGGCTGTCCACCCACGGCTTGCGCCGTGGGCTTTATTCTTGCGCCGCTCCGCGGCTGCTGCTTCAATTCAACGTCAAAGGCGGCGGACAAGAGTGTCCGCCCCGCACGGTCTTACCTGGCTTTGCGGGGTTTGAAGAGTTCCCAATCTTTATCGGTCAGTTCCCTGCCGATGGCGCTGAATTCGCCGGCGCCTTGCAGCCATTCGCCGCCGTCCATCACCACGACTTCGCCGTTAATGTATCCGGAAGCGTCGCTTACAAGAAAAGTGGCGAGGTTCGCGAGTTCCCCGGCGGTGCCGAAGCGGCCGAGAGGATTGCGTGCGAGTGCGAATTTTTCGAGTTCAGGCCGGGGCAGCAGGCGGGAGAATGCGCCTTCAGTCGGAATGGGGCCGGGAGCGATGGCGTTCATGCGGACGCCACGATTGCCCCATTCGACGGCCAGACTGCGGGTGAGGGCAACGACTCCAGCTTTGGCCATGGCGGACGGAACCACGTAGGCGGAACCGGTGTCGGCATAGGTAGCGGCAATGTTCAGGATGACGCCGGGATGTTTGGCGGAAAGCCACTTGCGGCCGCACGCCATGGTGATGTTGATGGTGCCCATCAGCACGATGCCGAGGACGGCTTCGAAAGCACCGGGAGTGAGTTCTTCGGTGCGGGCCATGAAGTTTCCGGCGGCGTTGTTCACCACAATGTCGAGCGGACCGCCTTTCCAGATGGTGGAAATCATTTCTTCTACGCGTGGAAGGTCGCGGACGTCACAGGGAATGGAGCGGATGCGGCCGGGAGCGATGGGGTTGAGTTCGGCGACGGTGGCGGCGAGGACTTCCTGGCGACGGCCGCAGATGTAGAGCGTGGCGCCGAGTTCGAGGAAGCGCTGGGCCATAGCTTTGCCCAGGCCGGTGCCGCCGCCGGTGATGAGAATGCGCTTATCGCGAAGCAGGTCTGGTTGAAACATTGGGAGCCTCGGTGGCGGCTGAAAAGAGCTGGATAGCCTCAGGGCGCGGCAGTTTTTTTCTTTTTGGCGAACTTGCGGCGGAGGTCAGGCCAGAATTCCTTTATCACCGCGGTGAGGGAGTCATAGCCAACCTGGGTTCCCCACACGCTGACGGTATTTGGCAGGTTGCGATCGTCCCGGGGGTGGTAGCTATAAGTGGAAATCGCAGCCCCGGCCGCACTGCCGAGAATCTCAGAAAAATTGAACTGTTTGTGCCCGGAATCGGAGCGGGTGATAAAGATCCTGGTCATGGCGTAACCGGCGCGATGCCAAAATCTCCCTGTGCCCATCTCGAAATAGCGTGGATCCTGGCGGAGCACGGAAGGAAAGATGGCACCGACCATGAAGTTCTCAATGACGCCATCGGCGGCGTAGGCGCCGTAGCGCTTGCCGTAACCTTCGGCTCCCTGTCCGAAGCCGGGTTCGCTGTTTGACGCCTGACTGATGCCGGCTTGGATTGCGTACCAGGGGATCTGAATGGGGTCGAACGCGCCGCGAGCGACCACTTTGAATTTTTGCCCAGCTGTAAGCGGTGGCACATCCTTGGACTCGACAGTCAGAAAGTTGGGCAAGGCGAAGAACAGCCGGTCGTTCGAGGTGCCGGTTTTTTCCTGCTGCTTGATGTTGGGATTCTCGGCGGGTTTATCCTGGGACGAAGATTGGGGCGACGAAGAAGGATTGGCAGGCTGGGTTTGCTGGCCCGCATCAGGTTTCTGCTGCGCAGAAGGCGCGGATTGCTGGGCGGCAGTTGGGATGCTCAGAGTCAGGATGGCCAGAAGAAGAACCGTAGCCAGTGGCGGACAGCTTACAGATCGAGATCTTGGCCGAGGCGCAGGCGACGAACCTGCGACCCCGAGTGTTTGGTTCATTCTTTCTCCCGGTATGATTTAAATGTAATGAGTAAGATTAACAGGAGGCTCCGGGGGTTGGCTAATTCTGGCGCGTCCGGAGGTGGCGGACAGGGGCGAAGTTCGGGTGAACAGGGGTGAGAAAATGCAAGATTTCAGTAGCGCAGATTTTCCCGATTGCGCTCCAAGAAATTCCGCGGGTTCAGTCCCCCCGGTTGCGTATCAAGTGCAAAACAAAGCCGATTAACTTTTTGGCAAAGCGCTTGCAGCCTAACTGAGACATATGAACTGGACACGCCCGATTGAAGAAATTGTTGAGGCGATTATTGTTATGTGGCTGTTTAGCCTTTTCTTTGGACCAAGAAAAGGCGATGAGACGCGCAGACCTGTTTAGCGGCCCCGCTCATGGAGAAAGAAATGGTCGGGACGGGCAGATTTGAACTGCCGACCCCTCGCACCCCAAGCGAGTGCTCTACCAGGCTGAGCCACGTCCCGAACAAAAAAGGGGTATTGCTTTGGTCTCTTCAATCATAGAGGCGTGTGCGTTGCTTTGGCAAGCTGCGAGGGCGATTTACCCCTTGACTCCCTTCATCTGGTGGAGGAGAATCTCTGCCGGTTGCGATGAGAAATTCATGAAAACACTTGCGCCAGGATGGGTTGCAGGAATCTTAGTGCTGCCCTTGTGTATTGGCCCCAAGTCTTTCGGCTCGACCATTCACGTACCTCAGGACCAGCCGACCATAGAAGCTGGAATCAACGCCGCGAACAATGGGGATACGGTGCTGGTAGCCCCCGGAACTTACAATGAAAACATAGATTCCCAAGGTAAGGCAATTACGGTGACGACAAGCGCCGGGCCGAAGGCGACGATAATCGATGGTGGCGGCCTGGCACCGGTGGCATCGTTCACGACGAACGAGCTCACGAATTCTGTCCTCAGTGGTTTCACTTTGCAAAACGGGAGCGCAACTTCATCTGGCGAAGGTGGTGGAGTCTACATTTTTGGCGCGTCTCCGACCGTCACAGGAAATGTAATTCAAGACAGTGTAGCGGGAGCTTTTGGGGGAGGAATTGGGATCGATTCTGCTTCACCCGTCATACAAGGGAACTTGATTCGGAACAACTCGGCAAGTTTTGGGGGTGGCATCTCAGTATACGGAACGTGCACGGCGCAGATCATCTCTAACAAGATTTACGGTAATTCCGCAATATCCGCTGGCGGCGGCATGAACCTTTTCGGCGCCGGAACTCCTACGATCGAGGACAACTTCATATATCTCAATTCCGCCGGAGGCGCTCAAGGTGGGGGGATGTGGATTGTCAACGATTCGGATGCGCTGATAATACAAAACTTGATAGCGGACAACAGTGCTTCGCAGGGGAGTGCGATCTATTTTCTGGTGCCTTCAGGCAGTCAGGGTCCGACGTTAGTGAACAATACCCTCGCAGGCGTCACTGGCTTCACGCAGGGTCAGGTAGTGTGGGCGAGCGGATTTGACAGCCAGGCGCAATTCTTTAATAACATCGTTGTGGGAGTCGACGGGCAAGACGGAATTTGGTGCGACAATACCTACAGCCAGCAACCCCCGATTCTCAACAACAATGATGCGTGGACCGTGAGCGGCACGGGATTTCAAGGCACGTGCGTCGGTGAAGGCGGGCAAAACGGTAATGTTTCAAGCAATCCGCAATGGGTAAATCCACGCAAAGGCAACTTCCAACTCCGGAAAACCTCTCCTGTAATCAACGCGGGAGACAACTCCGCTCCTGACCTTCCTGCTATGGATTTGGCCGACCACCCCCGCATTGTTGGGGGCACGGTGGATATGGGAGCCTACGAGTATCAAGGAACAGTCAACCCGTGATGCGCGCCAACAAGGGCGATTTAGAACCCGTCCGCTTTCTACGTTAGCGGCGTTGGTGTTTGCTCTTGCGGGTCTCCTTTCTCTCCTCGACAAGGGCGAACTGGATTTTCTTTTCTACGGGATCGATGCGATCTACGAGCACGCGGATCTTTTCTCCGAGACTGAAAATGCGTCGGCTGTGCTGGCCGATGATTTCGCGCGTGTTTTCGTGGTAGGTGTAGCGGTCGTCGGTGAGTGACGCCAGCGGGACCAGGCCTTCGACGAAGAGATCGGTGAGTTCGACGAAGAAACCGAACTTGGTGACGCTGATGATGAGACCGTCGAAGTCTTCGCCGACGCGGTCTTCCATGAATTTCACTTTTTTCCATTCCATTAGATCGCGCTCGGCTTCGTCGGCGCGGCGCTCAGCACGGCTGGATTCTTCGGCGATGTCGTGGAGTTCGTCGAGTGGGATGGGGCCAGTGACGGGAGTCAGAGCATTGCGGTGAGCGGCGTGGTCGCGGCGTTTGGACCAGGGGGAGACGTTAGCGCTATGGCCGGAGCTATTAACCACAGGGGTCACAGAGGGCACAGGTGAATCCTGGCGATTTTCCAGAACGTCTTTCAGTATCCGATGAACTATCAGGTCGGGGTAGCGGCGGATGGGGGAGGTGAAGTGGGTGTAGGTGGGCGCGGCGAGGGCGAAGTGTCCTAAATTTTCTTCTGAATAGCGGGCTTGCTTTAGAGAGCGCAGCATCAGGAAAGAGAGGATTCGTTCTTCGGGCTTGCCGGCGATTTTCTCGGTCAGCTTCTGGTACATGCGCGGAGTGATGTGGACTTCTTTGGGGATTTCGATTTCGCGGGGACGTTTGCCGGTGCCGTAGCTGGAGCGGCGATCGGATTTGAAAGTCATGCGCTGGATGGGCAGCGCGCCTACGCCGAGTGAGTAGCCGAAAGTTGCGGCAATGACTTCGAAATCGTAAACCCGCTTGGCATCGGGCTTTTCGTGGATGCGATAGAGAGAAGCGATGCGGCGGCTCTCGAGGTATCCGGCAACACATTCATTGGCGGAGAGCATGAATTCCTCGATGAGGCGATGGGCGATGTTGCGCTCGGAGCGGGTGATGCTTTTCATGAGGCCGTGTTCGTCGAATTCGATGATGGGCTCGGGGAGATCGAAGTCGATGGAGCCGCGGCGTTCGCGCTTCTTATTGAGAATGAGTGCGAGGTCGCGCATCATCTCAAAGGTGTCGACCAAGGGGGCGTAACGCTGGCGCAGGGCGGGGTCGCCGGCGAGGACAGCGCTTACGTCGGTGTAGGTCATGCGCTCGGCGGAGCGGATGATGCCTTCGGATAAATCGTAGCCGACGATTTCACCGTGCTGGTCGATTTCCATGACGCAGGAAAGAACGAGGCGATCGACTTGTGGGCGCAGGCTGCAAATGTCGGTGGAGAGTTCAAGCGGAAGCATGGGCACGGCGCGGTCGGGGAAATAGACGCTGGTGCCGCGCAGGCGGGCTTCGTTGTCGAGTGCGGAGTCTGGCGTGACGTAGTGGGCTACGTCGGCGATGTGGACTTGCAGTTCGAAGTTGCCGTTGTCGAGACGGCGGACGGTGACGGCGTCATCGAAGTCGCGTGCGGTTTCGCCGTCGATGGTGACGATGGGGAGATCGCGGAAGTCGCTGCGGGTGCTGATTTCGGAAGCGTGGATGATGGGTTCAACCGCCTGCGCTGCCGCCAGCACCTCGGCGGGGAAACGGTGAGGAAGATGGAATTTTCGAATGATGACTTCGACGTCGACGCCGAAGTCGTCCTGGTAGCCGAGGATTTCGACGACTTTGCCGCGCGGGTTTTGAGTGGCGCTGGGCCAGTCGGTGATTTCGACATCGACCACTACGTTTTCGAGGTCGTCCCAGGTGGCGTGGCCGGCGGCTTCTTCACCTAGGACTCGGTGGGGATCGTTTTGCCTCTTGGCCTGTGGTCTGGGTTTGGAAACTGCATTAACCACAGAGGGCACAGGGGGCACAGAGGAGGGCGCTTCCGGGCGCTCTAGGCCAGGTGGGATCGTGATGTCTTGGCTGATCTTTTGGTCGATAGGGGTTACGTAGTTGCGGCGGGGGCCGTAGTGGAAGATGCCGACTACCGTGGCGTGGGCGCGGTTTACGGGGCGAATGATGCGGCCTTCGGCGCGGCCGTCGGGACGGACGTTGACGATTTCGACCAGGACGAGGTCGCCGTGCATGGCAGTTCCGACGGCTGGCGGGGGGATAAAGATGTCGCCGGAAAGGCGGGATTTCAGAGATTCGTTCAGAGAAGTGGGGTCGGGGATGACGAAGCCGAAGCCATCGCGGTGCATGCTGAGCTTTCCGACGACCATATTCTTGCCGGTGGCAGGCTGGGGGAGAGCGTAGCGACCGGAATCGATCTCGACCAGCTGGCCACTGGCTACCAGGCGTTCAAGGCGGTCGGAGAGGTCGCGGCGGGCGTCGCCGTGGAGGCTCAGCTCGCGGACTAATTGTTTGTAGCCGGCGGTCTTCTTGGGGAGGCGTTCGAGCTTCTTGAGAATGGCGGAGTCGGAGAGCATTGGGGAGGTAAAACCAGTTCTCGGTTCTCAGTTGTCAGTTCTCAGTTAGGATACCGGACTAGGGCAAGAACTGCCTTGGGTAGGGATAAATTGCCTGGTTCAGGGGAGCAGGTGGCGGGTTAATCAACCAATTTCCACAAGACGGCACAGGGTTTGCGGAGTAAAATGCGGTTTGGTGATTGAAGTGCGAGTGAGATCCTTCTATCTATATTCAGGAAAGGAATACTAGCGCCATGTGGAAGCCCACGACTCAGACTCAGACTCCGACGACTCCGATGCGGCCCGGTGAACCCGAACGTCCGGCCATGCCTACGCCTGTGACATCGCCTCCGGAGACCGCGGCAGGGCGGCCCGTTACCGCCACCGCGGCCGACCAAGCGACGATTGGCAAGTCGCTGGTTATAAAAGGAGAGGTGAGCGGATCGGAATCGCTCTACATTGATGGGCGAGTGGAAGGATCGATCAACCTGGCGGGTAACCGGGTGACGGTGGGGCGCAATGGCGTGGTTTCGGCCAACATCAATGCCCGTGAGATTGTGGTGCTGGGGAAGGTACGCGGCAACCTGACCGCAAGCGACCGGGTGGACATTCGCAGCGACGGGTCTTTGACTGGCGATGTAGTCGCGGCACGTATTTCGATTGAGGATGGCGCGTTCTTCAAAGGTGGCATCGATATCCGAAAGGCCGGACAAAAACCCAACGGCGAGGAAGTGAAGCCCGCAAGCGCGACGGAAGCTGTGGCGGCGCGCGCTTAGTCTGCGGAGCGGTTGCGGCGGAGCAGGTCGCGAAGCAGATGCGATTGTGTGAGCCATAGGCCGGCGGCAACGGCCCCCGCCCACGTGAGTGTGGTCAACGCGAGTGATTTGAAGTCAGCCATGCGACTGCCTTGAATGGCTACCGCACTCGCGATCCGATAGCTTAGTAATCCCGCAACTACGGCGGTGATGCCTGCCTTACATAATTCCCCCCATTGCAGTCCGTCAATCGGTACCAACCTGCGCTGATGCAGCAGCAGTGCTACGGCCAGAGTGTTGGCGAGGATTCCCAGGTCGGAGGCGATGGCGAGTCCGGGGGTGTGGAACGCATGGTAGAGCGCGGAGTACATGGGCAGCGAGGCGAGCGTGATCAGAGTACTGGCGATCATGGGAGTGAGGGTGTTTCCGGCGGCATAGAAAGCTCGAGCATACAGCGATTGCGCCGCCCATAACGCCAGCGACAACGAGAACCAGAAGAAATAGACGGCGGTGGTTTCGGAATCTGAGAAATGGAAATGTCCGCGGCGATAGACCAGATCCATGAGAGGCAGTGCAGTTGCGGTCATCAGACTAGTGGCGAGGAGCGACGCGGCCACGATGCGAGAGATTGACGCGTTCACGCTGGCGGCGAATTCCGGCATGCGCCTTTCACCGAAGAGGCGGGCGAAGAAAGGTAGCGAGGCTTGACCGGTGGCCTGGCCCAAGACGGCGATGGGGACGGCGAAGAGGCGCTTGGCGTAGTTCAGGCGTGTGATGTCCCCGACGCTGCCGGAAGCGAAGTAGCGGAGAATCCAGTCGTCGGCGGTGACGAGAGAGACACCGATCATCAGAGGAATGGACATGCGAACCCACTCGCGGAATGCGGGGTTGCGAATGTCGAAAGAGATACGGTAGCCGGTCCCGATCTGCCGGGCTCCAATCGCGTTAACCAGGAAGGGGCCGAGGATGGCGCCGGCGAGGGCTCCGTAGGCGAGGGAGGAGATCCCCAGTTGGCGGGAGAACAGGACTCCGCCCATGATGATGGCGACGTTGTAGAGCAGCGGCCCGAAGGCGGGGAACAAGAACAATCGGCGAGAAAGCAGGACTGCCGAGACTACTCCGCCGACGTAGAAGAAGATCTGAGCGGGCAGCAGAATCCGCGTGAGGTGAACGCAGAGGGCGAGTTGATCGGGAGCGAAGCCGCTGAAGAGGTGGCGCTCGATCTGAGGAGTGAAGATTTCGGCGAGGGCGGTGCCGATCCCCAGAACTACTGTCATCACGGTGATGATGATGGAAAAGGTCTTCTGCGCATCTACTTCTTTTTTCTCTGCAAGAAAGCGAGTGTAGATGGAAACGAAGGTGATGGAGGCGGTGCCGCCAGCGACCAGGTAGTTCAGCCAGTCGGGGATGGTGAAACCGGCGACGTAGGCGTCGGTTTGGGGACCAGCGCCGAAGGCCCAGGCGATGTAGGCTTCGCGGACGTATCCGATGACGCGGGAGGCCATGACCGCCGACATCAGCAGGAGCGTAGCCGAGAAGACGCTGTGCTGGTGCGAGGGCCGGAGATGGCGGAGGAGACGCTTCATAGCCGCAGATTTGCGCCGACCTGTTTTTCGGCAAACATCATCCAGAGCGTACCAGACTTAACAGGCGTCAGCGTTTATGGCTGTGAGTCAGCGACGAAGCAGCGCTTTGACAGGGGTTGGCACCGAGCCAGATAATCCGAGGCGTGAGCGACATTAGTGTCATTCCGACACGTTCCGCTTTGCTGCGGCGATCGTTTCGCAAGACGTTTCCCGCTGCGGTGCGCGGGGAAGGCGTGTATGTGTGGGACGGCGGCGGGAAACGTTATTTGGATTTTGCTGGGTCGGCGGCGGTGAATTTTATTGGGCATGGAGTTCGGGAGATTGGTGCGGTGATGGCGGAGCAGGCAAAACAATTGGAGTTCGTTCACAGCAGCCAGTTCACTACGCCGGTTGCCGAGGAGTACGCGCAGGAGTTGCTGGAGTTTGCGGGGAAGAATTTCTCGGGTGGTGGTGTGTACTTCACCAGTGGCGGATCGGAGGCGATCGAGGCGGCGCTGAAACTGGCGCGGCAGTATCAGGTGGAAATTGGCCAGGGCAGGCGGTTTCAGATGATCAGCCGTGGCCAGAGTTATCACGGATCGACTTTGGGAGCTTTGGCAGTTTCGGGGAACAAGCGGCGGCGGGAAATGTATTTACCGATGGTGCGCGAGTTTGCGCATGTGGCGTTTCCCTACTGCTATCGCTGTGCGTATGACTGCACGGATGGTTGTCGCAACTGCGGACAGGAATACGCTGCGGATCTCGAAAAGGCGATTGAAGCGGCTCAGGGCCAGGCGGCGGCGTTCATTGTCGAGCCGGTGAGTGGAGCGACTTTGGGTGCGGTGGTGCCGCCTCCGGGATATTTGCGGAGCGTGGCGGACACTTGCCGGCGGCATGGAGTGCTCTTGATTGCCGATGAAGTCATGACCGGCATGGGACGGACGGGGCGGAATTTCGCAGTCGAGCATGGGGAGATCGCACCGGACATTCTGGTCGCGGCGAAGGGATTGTCGAGCGGATATGCGCCGCTGGGGACCGTGATAGCAACCAAGAGAGTTGTCGATGCCATCGCGGAGGGATCGGGAGTGTTCATGCATGGGTTTACCTACAACTCTCATCCGATTTCGGTTGCGGCGGGGCGGGGGGTGCTGAAGGTTTTGCAGCGAGACAACTTGGTGAGGGCAGCGGACGGATCGCGCGAAGGATCCGCAGCGGCATTGCTGCGGGTTGCGCTGGAAAAACTGCGGGGAGTGAATGCGGTCGGCGATGTGCGGGGAATCGGGCTGCTGTGGGGAGTCGAGTTCGTGGCCGACAAGGCCAGCAAGAAACCGTTCCCGCCGGAACTGAACTTTGCCGGACGCGTGGGGCAGGCGGCAGCGAAACGAGGGTTGATGGTTTATCCGATGCAAGGGTGCGTGGATGGAGTTGCGGGCGATCATCTTTTGATTGCGCCTCCGGCGGTGATTACGAGCGAGGAGATTGGGTGGGCGGCGGAGACGTTGGGAGAGGCGATTGCGGAGGCGGCCAGGTCCATTGCATAGCGGCCCTAGGGTCCGTCTAATCCATGTGCTCGTGAGCTTGGCGTTCCACCGACCAGATGTCTTCTGGCTTCTGCTCGAAGGGATAGACGTGGACCATCCAGCTGAAGATCTGGGGCATAAATCTGCCGCCAGCGGCATCGCATTCGGCCTGGGTTGTGATTGAACCGTGCAGACCAAATTGCGAGTGCGGGCCCCACGCTTCCTGTTTCTTGTCGGGCGGCGGCAGGCACAGGTTTACGTGGGCGTGCCACTGGGCGATGCTGAGTGGAATGCGGGCATCGAGATCTTCCGGCGTGGCCGTCTTGCGGGCGGTGTACATGACGCCGATCAGTTTGTAGCCGTCGCCGTTCTTCTCATACAGCAGCGAAGTGGGATGGTCGGGATTGAAACTGAATGCGGCCTCGAAGCCGTATCTGTAGTTGGTGAAGTGATACTGCTTTTGCGGGTGGTCGGGCATGAAGATTTTGAAGCCATCGGCCAGGGCAACTTTGTAGTCGGAATATTTCTCGGCGGCACGGCGGGCGGCTTGCACGACCTGGTCGGCTTTCTGCTGATCGCCGGGCTGAAGGGCGCGCATGGGAGTCATCTTCATGTGAGGGCCCATGTCCATGTGATGGCTTTCCATGGAATGCATGGCGTGGGCAGCGCCGTCCTCGTTGTCCATACCCGGCATGCCCTGCATGTCGGAGGTGTGGGCTGGCATATTCATGTCCGGCGACGTTGGTTGCTGCGCCCAGAGGGGACAGAGTGCAAACAGTGTGAAGGCCAAGAGCTGTTTCATGCGAATTCCCTCTTCACAAATGTTAACCCGAAGCGGCGCGGGTTGTTGCTGCGGAGCGAGGTTACGGGAGTAATCTCCAGCCTGGGACCGGAGCTGCTATTCGGGCGGTGCCACGCCCAGTGTATTCAGGATATGGTTCGCGGCGTCGGCACCGGAGCGGATGCAATCAGGTACGCCGATGCCGTGGTAGGCGTTGCCCGCCAAGGCGAGGGCGGGTAACTCGCGGCAGATCTTCTCGATCGCCTGAATTCTCTCGATGTGGCCGACGTTGTATTGCGCCATTGCGTCCTTCCATCTATAGAGGCGGGTGAAGAGCGGCTCGGCGGTGAGATTGAGGACTTGACGAAGTTCCTGGCGAACTATGTGGAGGATTTCGTCGTCCGATTGATTGAGAATCGCGGGGTCGCGAGCGCCGCCGAGGAAACAGCGGAACAAGGCGCGGTCTTCGGGGGCACGATGGGGAAATTTGTTATGGACAAACGTCGCTGCCAGCAGACGCTTGCCTTCGCTGCGAGGGACTAGAAATCCGAAGCCTGGCGGTAAAGCTTTTCGTACGGAGACGTCGTAGGCAAGTGTGACGGTGACTGACGAAGTGTGTTCGATTGCGTCGAGTGAGTTTGCGAGTTTTTCCGGCAATCCCAGGCGGGCGGCGGCTTGGGCGGAAGTCGAAACGATCACGGCATCAAATTCGTCGGACGAATAACCCGCGGAAACTAGCCAGCGCTTGTCCTGCGGTTGGATGGCTAGCACCGGAGTATTGAGGTGCAGAGTGGAGGCAGGCAGATGGGCTACGAGCGCTTCGACCATCTGCTGCATGCCGTTTTTCAGAGATGTGAAGAGTGGTCTGCCGGTGGGTGTGGATGCTTTGCGGCGCGCGGAGATCATAGCGCGGCCCAGACTTCCGTGGCTGGCTTCCATCTCGGCAAAGCGGGGCAAGACGGCGCGCAGGCTGAGTTTGCTGGCTTGGCCGCCGTAGACGCCGGAGAGCAAAGGATCGGCAAGACGATCGACGACTTCCGCGCCGTAGTGACGTTCGACGAAGGAAGCTACGCTCTCGTCCGCAGAAGACTCTCTTGGAGAATGAAACCACTCTTGCATGATGCGGAACTTGGTGCGGGTGGAAAACAATGGCGACCAGATGGCGGGCAGCATCTTGGTTGGCACCATAAACATGAGGCCGTCGGGCATGGGCACGAGCTGGTTCTTCACCAGAATGTAGGTTTTGCGATCGTGGTCGTTGGAGTCGATGAGTTGGTCGGCCAATCCGATTTCGCGGCAGAGGCCGGCGGCCCAGGGTTTTTCGGTGAGGAAGGAATCGGGGCCGCCTTCGACGAGGCATCCGTCGACATGCTCGGTCAGCAGCACACCGCCGAGGCGTGGGGAGGATTCGAAGAGGCTGTACCCGAGCTCGAGGCCGGCGCGGCGATGTTTTTCGAGGGTGAATGCGGCTGAGAGACCCGAGATGCCTCCGCCGATGATGGCGATGCGTTTCATGTTGGCGACAAAGTTGCGAGGGCGGAGTGGTCCGCGCCCACATTACTACATTGACTTGCCGACCAGCGCAGCGAGGACGTTGGTGAGCGATGGCGAATTGTTCAGTGACTCGGCCCGGGTTAGGCGTATGTCCCTCTTTTTTGCGAATTGTTTGAAGCCGATATCAATGTCGTAGAGCACCTCGACGTGGTCGCAAAGGAAGCCGATGGGCTGAATGAAGACGGCCTTGTGGCCTCTCTGTTTGAGGGCAATAATTGTGTCTTCTACCGTGGGGCCGAGCCACGGACCTCCGGACATGCCCTGGCTCTGGAATGCGAAAGTCCAAGCTGCGGGCGCGAGTACGGCTTGCTTTGCCACGAGCGCGGCGGTTTCTCTGGCTTGTTGGTCGTAAGGATCGCCTTCGGTGATGGTGCGCTGGGGGACACTGTGCGCGGTGAAGATGGTTGGAACGTTAGGTGGCCGGCCGGCACGGAGTTTTTCGGCGAAGGCTTTAATCAGTAGTGGGTGATCGTGCCAGGATTCGACGAACCTGATGCTAAACGGGGGGGGTTCTGCAGCGAGAGCGGCACGGTAGAGGCCGACGCTGGTGCGGGAATTCTGCGGTGCCAGGCAGATGACGACGGCATGGTCCACGCCATCGGCAATCATGGTGCGAACGGTGTCCGCGATATAAGGGTGCCAGTTGCGCATGCCGACGTACACGCGGCGGCCGGTTTTTTGGGCCAGAAGTTCTGCCTGTTCCAACGTGAGCGCGGTCAGCGGGGAGCGGCCGATGAGCCCATAACGATGTTGGATTTCCTGAATCGATTCTGGAGGAAGGGGACGTCCTCCGGTTACGCGCAAAAGAAATTCCGGGATCTGGTCTACGGAATCGGGGCTGCCGTGGGCCAGGAGCAGGACGGCGAGGTTCTTCACAAAGTGCCCCTCTCCTGGACAAAGTTCGCCAGGGCCCTTACGTTTTCTACCGGGGTTTCGGGCAGGATGCCGTGGCCCAGATTAAAGATATGGCCGGGACGACTGGCGGCGCGGCGAAGGATGTCTTCGGCGCGAGATTTCAGTTCCGGCCAGCTGGCGAAAAGAAGCGCCGGATCGAGGTTACCCTGTATGGCCTTCTGGTTGCCTAGCCTGGCCCAGCCTTCGTCCAGCGGGATGCGCCAGTCGAGGCCGATTACGTCGGCTCCGGTTTCCCGCATGGAAGGCAAAAGCATGGCGGTGTCGGTACCGAAATAAATGACGGGCGCACCGCTGGCTTGGAGCTTCTTCACCAGTTCGGTGGTTCTTGGCAACACATAACGGCGATAGTCTTCGACGCTGAGACAGCCGACCCAACTGTCGAAAATCTGGATGACGTCGGCACCAGCACGCACCTGCTCGGTGGCGTATTCGGAGGTGACTGCGACCAGCTTGCACAAGAGTTCGTCCCAGGATTGCGGGGACGAATACATCATTTTCTTGGTGTGAAGGTAATTGCGAGAGCCGCCGCCTTCGATCATGTAGCTGGCGAGGGTGAAAGGCGCGCCACAAAAGCCGATCACGGGAAGGTGGTTGCTGAAGTGGCGGCAGACCAGGCGGATGGCTTCAGAGACGTAGCCGAGATCGGCGGCGTGATCGGTTCGCAGGCGGGTGATCTCTTCGTTGGATCGGATTGGTTTCTCGATGACTGGACCTTCGCCGGCGGAGAAATGGAATGGCAGTCCCATGACTTCGAGCGGGAGAAGCAAGTCGGCGAAGATGATGGCGGCGTCGACTCCCAGGATCTCGGCGGCGGTGATGGTCACTTCGGCGGCGATTTTGGGCTGCTTGCAGATTTCGATCAGGGAATACTGCTTGCGGACGGCGCGGTATTCGGGCATGTAGCGTCCAGCCTGGCGCATGAACCATACGGGAGTGCGATCCACAGGCTGGGCCCGGCAGGCCTTCACGAAGCGGGATTCGGGAGCGGACATGGAGCTTTAAATCTAGCATTTTTCAAGCAATCCATTGGGCGCGGGCTGTGTCCATATCGACCGCTTTGATAAGGAAGCGAGCCAAACGCGCGATTTATCGGGTCGCACAGAACGCGACCCGTTCGCGCGGCTCGCCTGGGTCCTTCGGCGGCAAGAACCGCTTCCTCAGGATGACAAGACCACCGGTTGCCCTTTCGAGTGAGGGGCATCAAGAGAGATAACGCCGGACGGCTGGGGGTTGAGCCTATGATTTGGGTAACCCGCGCGAGGAGGTGCTGGAATGGCGGCAAGCCAGGTGGTTCTATATTTCGAGAAGCAGGAGGATGCCCTGCTGTTTGCCCTAGCAGCCAGTTCAGCCATGTCGGCGGAAGGGCCGGTCCGGGCGAAAGAGGCCGGCGTCAAGATCGCGAACGAACTTTGCAAGGCCAGCCGGATTACCACCGAGGGAGCGCTGAACAGCGGTGCACCGGAAGAGGATGACCGGCGAAAGCCCCGGCAGCGAGTTGCATAGACGGTTTCAATGGGACCAGGGTTGAGGACGGCGGTCCCAGCGGTGCTGGCGCAGGTTGCGTAGGAGTGTGTCATCGAGCGGGCCGGCGTCGCTTACAGCAAGGTTTTCCCGCACGTGATTGGGGTGCCTCATGCCCACGATGGTCGTGCTCACGACCAGATTTGACAGGATAAAGCGCAACGCCATCTGGGGCAGGCTCATGCCTTGCGGCAGAACTTTCTTGAGTTTTTCCACTCGGGTCACGGTGTTCGGGAGATTCTCCGGGCCAAAATAGAGGGAGCGCCAGTCGTTTTTGGGGAACCTGGTTTCGGCGGTCAATTCCCCGGCCAGGCTGCCTTCGTCGAGTGGGACGCGGGCGATGACTCCGATGTTCAGTTCGTGGCATACGGGAAACAGCTGGTCTTCGGGGGACTGGTCGAAAATGTTGTAGATCACTTGTACGGCGTCGACCAGTCCGGTACGCAGCGCGCGAATGCCGTTCTCCGGCTCCCAGCGGTTGAGGCTCAGGCCGAAAAAGCGAATCCAGCCTTCGGCTTTTAGCTTCTCGACTGTCTTGCGGAAGTCGGGCTCGTTGGTCCAACTGTCGTCCCAGACGTGGAATTGGAGCAGATCGATGGAATCGGTGCCGAGGTTTTCGCGAATCAGGCGGGCGTGCTTGAAGACGTGATCGGCGGGGAAAACGTCGCGGTATTTGTACTTGGCGGAGGCTGGCCACTTGTCGTTGAGCGGCGGGATTTTGGAAGCGGCATAGAGGCGCTTGGTGGGGTTGCGGGAGAGAAGTTGGCCGAGCAGGGCGTCGCTGTGGCCGTTGCCGTAGGACCAGGCGGTGTCGAAGAAGTTGCAGCCGAGATCGACGGAGAGTTGCAAGGCAGCGAGGGATTGGGCGTCGTCGGAGCCGGTCCAATCGCCCATGCCCCATAGGCCGTGGGCGATTTCGCTGATTTTGAAGTTAGTGCGGCCCAGGGTGCGGTGGTTCATTGGTGCTCCATGAGCAAATCCGCAGACACGAAAATCTTAAAACGCAGAGATCGCTGAGAACGGCCGCGGAGTGCGCGGAGAACCCCGACGGCGAGGGATCTGAGATCCTCCATTCCGCTTCCGATTGACAGATTTGCCTTGTAGTTCTTAACATAGAACTTCACTCCGAAGCTCCCTAGGACGGACTGTTTCACGATGTGTGCGTTGCGCATCTTACCTTTTACAAGCAAATCCTATGATCTCAGTCAAACAGCTTACCAAGAAGTACGCGCGTAACCTTGCGGTTGACCACATTTCTTTCGAGGTCCAGAAGGGCCAGATCGTGGGTTTTCTGGGACCGAACGGCGCCGGCAAGACGACCACCATGCGGATGCTGACGTGTTTTATGCCGCCCACGTCGGGTGGGGCGACGGTTGCCGGATTCGACGTGCTGGAGCAGCCGCTCGAGGTCAAGAAGCGCATTGGATATCTGCCTGAGTCTCCGCCGCTGTATCCGGAGATGGAGACGGGCGAGTACCTGACGTTTGTGGGCAGGCTCAAGGGCCTTTCGGGCGCGGAACTTAAGAAGCGAGTCGATTACGTTTGCGACCGATGCGCGGTTGAGGATGTGAGAAACAAGCTGCTGGGGCGGCTTTCGAAAGGGTATCGGCAGCGGGTGGGGCTGGCGCAGGCGATCATTCACAATCCGGATGTGCTGGTGCTCGACGAGCCCACGGCTGGGCTTGATCCCAAACAAATTAACGAGACGCGAGACCTGATCAAAGGGCTGGCGGGCGATCACACCATCATTTTGAGCACGCACATTCTGCCGGAAGTTGAACAGACTTGCGAACAGGTGGTCATTATTAGTAAGGGCAAGCTGGTGGCGACGGATTCGGTGACCAACCTGCAAAACCGGGCGCGGGGAGCGGAATCGCTGCTGGTGGAAGTGGGGTCGCGGGACGGGGCGGTGGATTCCGCAGTGGTGGTGACGCGGCTGCAACAGATTCCGGGAGTGAGCCGTGCCCAGCTCAAAACCACACACGGAGACCGCAACGTTTTTGAAGTTGAGAGCCAGAAGGGCTTCGTGCGTGGGGAGTTGGCACGGGCAGTGGTGCAGGCGGGGTGGGACTTGAATGAGTTGCGGCCCGCGGCAGTGAGTCTGGAAGAAATATTCCTGCAGCTTACGGGGGCGGAAGCCGCGGGTAAGGGGGCAGCATAGTGCGGAATATCTGGATCATCTGGCGCAAAGAACTGCGCAGTTATTTTGTTTCGCCGATCGCGTATTTGCTGTTGACCATGTTCGCGCTGATTTTCGGGTTCTTCTTTTGGAACGCGCTCGGCTACTTCGTCATGATGGGCATGGAATCGCAGATGCGCGGACAGCCGATGCCGATGAACCTCAACGAAGAGGTCATACGGCCGTTGCTGTCGAACGCCAGCGTGATTGGGTTGTTTTTCATTCCCATGATCACCATGCGGCTATTTGCCGAGGAGAAACGCAGCGGAACGATTGAGTTGCTGGTGACTTCGCCGGTCCGCGACATCGAGATCATTCTTGGCAAATGGCTGGCGGCGCTGACCATGTACGGCTGCATGCTGCTGTTTACGGCACTGAACTTTGCGTTCTTATTCAAATACGGCAATCCTGACTGGAAGCCGTTGGCCATTGGGTACCTGGGATTGCTGTTACAGGCGGGCGGGTTGCTGGCGATTGGCACGTTCATCTCGACGCTGACGAAGAACCAGATCATCGCGGGTGCAGCGACGTTCGGAGTTTGCCTGCTGCTGTGGATACTGGAGTGGGTCAGCGGTTACGAAACTGCAGCCTGGGCCCAGGTGCTGGCGTACATGTCGGTGATCACGCACTTCGAGTCATTCGGCAAAGGCGTACTGGACATGAAGGATGCGATCTATTACTTAACCGTGATTTTCCTGGGGCTGTTCTTCACCGCGCGCTCCATGGAATCTCTGCGCTGGAGGTCGTAAGTGAATACAGAGTTGCTCAGAGCGAGACAGACCCGGTATGTAGCTTACGCCGCGGTGTATGTGGTGGTGGTTTTGACGGCGGTGGCGATTGCGAATTTCCTGGCCAACCGGCACGACAAGTCCTACGACGCGACTGCGAATAAGCGCTACAGCTTGTCGGAGCAGACGGCGAAGATCGTGAAGGGGCTGAAGCAGGACGCGAGCATTACTTATTTCGATCAAGGGACGCGCTTCCCGCGGGCGAAAGATCTGCTGGGCGAGTATGCGAATCTCTCGCCCAAGATTCACGTGGATTATGTGGATCCGGACAAGAATCCGCAAGTGACGCGCGAGGCGGGAGTGACGAACTACGGAACGGCGATTGTGCAGGTGGGGGGTAATAAAGAAGAGGCGAAGAGCTTTACCGAGGAGGGCGTTACGGGGGCGATTATTCGCACGCTGAAGCATACGACCCGGACGGTGTGCTTTGTGGCGGGCAGCGGCGAGCATCAGATCGACGATTCCGACCGCAACGGTTATTCGAAATTCAAAGATCTGTTGAGCAAAGATAACTACGTGGCGAAGCCGGTTGACCTGCTGCAAAAAGCGGAGGTGCCGGGCGACTGCACCGTGCTGGTGGTGGGTGGGCCGACCCACGATTATCAGCAGCCGGAAGTGGATGCGCTGAAGAAATATGTAGAGGACGGCGGGCGGGCTTTGTTGATGCTGGATCCGCCGTTGAAGATTGGCCGTGCGATGACGTCCGACAACGATGCGCTTACTGGTCTGCTGGGGAGTTGGGGCGTGACCGCCGAGAAAGACCTGATTCTCGATCTGAATCCCATTGGGCAGTTGCTGGGGGTGGGACCGCAGGTGGCGTTGGTGAGGAATTACGACTCGCACGCGATTGTCGAAGGCATGAAGGGGACGGCGACTGGGTTCCCGCTCACGCGGTCTCTGGATATCAAGAACGGCGATAAGACTTCGGTGCAGAAGCTGTTTAGTTCGTCGGATACGAGTCTGGCGACGAGCAATTTGAATTCACCGGCGGTTGATCCCAACGATCCCAAGAACAAGAAAGGGCCGCTGACGATGGCGGCGGCGGCCACTTACAACACCGGCAAGCAGGATGCGCAGGGGAGATTTGTGGTGGTGGGAAGTTCGTCGTGGGCGGCGAACTCGTTTATCAGCTTCAACGCTAACAGCGACCTGGCGTTGAATGCGGTTGACTGGCTTTCGTCGGATGAAGACCTGATTTCGATTCGCCCGAAGCAGCAGGAAGACCGCCGGGTCACCATGACGCAGTCGCAAGTGAACTGGGTGCGGATCACCAGCCAGTTTCTGCTGCCGCTGCTGGTAGTGGTGATGGGCGTTTCGGTTTGGTGGAAGAGGAGATAGCGGTCGCAGTATGAAAATACGGGGACTCATCAGTGCGATTGTAGTTCTGGCGGGATTGACCGGGGCGCTTTACTGGTCGAACCGGCAGAAACCAGCGGAGACGGCGTCGGCTGACGCTCCGCCGAAGATCCTGACGCTCAAACAGGATGACATCTCGAAGATCGATCTCAAGAAAAAGGGCGCAGATGAGTTGGTGCTGGCGAAGGACGGCTCGGGGAAATGGCAGATCACGGCGCCGAAACCGATGGGCGTGGAGCAGAGTGCGGTTTCTCCGATGCTTTCGAGCCTGTCGACGCTGACCTCGGAGCGACTGGTGGAAGACAAGGCCAGCGATCTGGGACAGTACGGGCTGAGCGATCCGCCGCTTACGGCGACGGTCACGGAAAAGAACAATAAGACGCACGAGTTGCTGCTGGGTGATCAGACGCCGGCGGGGAGTGCGATTTATGCGAAGTTGGAGGGCGATCCGCGGGTTTTCACTATCGCCACTTATAACAAGAGCAACATTGACAAGGGCGTGAACGACCTGCGGGACAAGCGGTTGCTGACGGTGGATGCGGACAAGATCAGCAAAGTGGAGCTTATTGCTAAGAAAGAAGACATCGAGTTTGGGCGCAACAAAGATGGGTGCCAGATCGTGAAACCGAGACCGCTTCGGGCGGACAACGCTCAAGTGGAGGAATTGGTACGAACGCTTACCGACACGCGGATGGATTTAAGCGGCGGTGATGACGCCAAGAAAACAACGTCGGCGTTTGCGTCAGCCACTCCTGTGGCTACGGTTAGGGTGACGGCTGAATCAGGGACGCAGGAGTTGCAAGTCCGCAAGAACAACAAGGACGACTACTACGCGAAGTCGAGTGCGGTGGAAGGCGTGTACAAAGTTGCGAGCAGCGTGGGCAAGGGGCTGGATAAAGGTCTGGAGGATTTTCGCAACAAGAAGCTGTTTGATTTTGGATTCAGTGATCCCAACAAGATTGAGATTCACGATGGGGCGAAGAGTTATTTCCTCACCAAAGGTGGCGAGGACTGGTGGAATGCCAGCGGCAAGAAGCTGGACGCTGGTGGTGCGCAGGCGGTGGTGGACAAGATTCGCGACCTATCGGCCAGCAAGTTTGTGGATTCTGGATTTAGCGCACCGAGGATCGAGTTGACAGCGATCTCCAATGACGGCAAGCGAATAGAAAGAGTGCAGATTTCGCGGAAGGAAACCGCTTATATCGCGAGACGGGAAGGCGAGGTGTCGCTCTATGCGGTGGATGCCCAGGCGATGACGGATTTGGAGAAAGCAGCGGAAGAGATGAAGGTGGCGGCGGCGGCGCTGCCAGGCAAGTGAACTTAGTCCGCTAACCGTCGGGCGGCTTCGATTCCTCGGACTGTTCCAGTGCTTTCAAATAGTTTTGCAGTTCTTCTAAGTCTTCCGGCAGCATGCTGTCGAACTGGATCCCGTTTCCTACCTGGGGGTCGGAAGTGACTACGGTTGCGGTCACCAGCAGAGTATTTTCTAATTGCAGCTTGAGATCGAGAGCTGTGCCCACCGGGAATGCGAACATGGTTTCGACATAGCAGCCGGTCGCGCTCAGATCGGCGGTAGCGCCGCGGATGGGACCGGAGGCTCCCTCGACTTGGATTTCGATGGGGACGTGGACTTTGAGACGCGGAACCTGACGGCGGTCTCTGTCAGTCATGGTTTCTGCCCCTTTTGATCCGGGGATGCGCTTTCAAGTACGAATAACCCATGTTAGTGCGGGATGGTTGCCGGTTCAAGGATTGATTGCGACTCAACGTCCAGGAGCCGGGCTGGCTTGGGCCAAGCCATCTGATCTGGTGCTTTCAGCTCTGGTACGCGCCCGTTTCTGCGAGTTGCTCGCACCCCAAGTCAGGCATGGAGAATCCGATCTGTTTCTGGTCGGCATATCTCACTGATGGATGCAATCCTCAAATTGTCCATGGGGCTGGTGTTAGAAGGGATTTCCGTGGACAGCGAAAACAAGGCTGTCCTGTTGGGGCAGGCTGGCCTGCTTTCTCCAGCGCGCCAACTCGTGCTGGCGCAGGAAGCCGGGGACTGGCAAGGCGTCGCCAACGCTAATATTCAGTTGCATCTGGCCGAGTGTTTTGTTGCCGACTGTCACTGGACGGCCATGCAATGGGCCTGCGAACTAACCGGCGGAACGGCAGTCAATAGCCCGCCTTGACTCCACGAGAGCTGATCAGGCTAATTCATCGATTTGATGGGTGTTGTCTTCTTCGGTGGGTGCGTCGGCTAGCTCTGGAGTGGCTGGCTCGGGTGCTGGGCGCGGGCGGCGTTGCTGCCGGGCATCGTTCCGCGACGAACCATGGCCCCCGGCATTGCCGGCAGGGGTGATCGCTTCCGGCCTCGTGATGGAAAAGGCATCCATACGTCCCTACATTCGTTTCGTGCGACAGACTCGGTTCGCAGCATGTTTGTGGTCATTACCACCCGCAGATAACATCGGCAGCGATTTAGCAACCTTCAACTAGTGCCGCCAGTGAAGACGAAAAAGGTAACCTTAGGTAACCAGCCGGGATGGGCGCAAGAGGTAGCAACGTCTTCACCAAGCCTTCGCCGCCTTGCTTTTCTGCGATTGCCGCTTTTCCTCGTACATGGCGGTGTCAGCGCGTTCGATTAACTTCAGCATGCTTTCGCCTTTCTGCCATTGCGCCAAGCCGATGGAGGCATCCACGGGTACCTTTACCTCGCCTGCGCCAGCAGCCCGCTGCACGGTGTATTCGCCTAAGACCCATTTCCGCATGGGGTCGACCTGGCAGGTTGCTCCGGCAACGAGATGCGTTCGCGGCTTCGTCCGCATATTTGCGACGGGAAACCCGTGGCCTGGCTCCTGGATCTCGATGGCCGTGCGATTACGGTCCGGATCTTTCCCGCGGTTTCCGCGCGCTGAAGACATGGTTCACGCTGAAGGTCTACGGCACCGGGCGATGATGATTGATGGCCAGATCTATCCGCTCCACGTTGCGATTTCGAGTCATTGGAAAATTCACTATTTTACGGCGGAGATGGCGGACAATCCGGAGCACCGCGCAGAAGACGCCGCGTTTCTGGAAAACATGCCAGCGGTGATCGGTCCGCTCGCGATGAATGCGCTGCAACGAATCCAGGCTACGCTCGCTTTGGACTACGCCGGGATCGATTTCGGCTTGAACGCCAAGGAGGTTTTGCTGTTCGAAGCCAATGCCACGATGGTCGTGAATCCACCGGAGCCGGATGAGCGCTGGAACTACCGCATTCCCGCATATCAAAAGATCCACACCGCCGTCCAGAGAATGCTGGTGGAGAGGGCGAGCCTGGGGCAGGAAAACAGGGGCATCGCTAGTCCCCGCGGGGTTAGTATCAATCATCCGAAGGCTCACGGCAATCCATAAGAGCTGGAGCAAGTGACCGGACGCGCCGAAGCGAAGGGCCTGTAACGCAGACATTCCCACCATGGTAAACTGAACTTCCGCACGACGGAGAGGTGGCAGAGTGGCCGAATGCGGCGGTTTGCTAAACCGTTGTACGGGCTAACACCTGTACCGAGGGTTCGAATCCCTCCCTCTCCGCCAATCACTCATAGAGTGGGACTTACCTTCAACTACCGCACGCTGCCATCAGCCTTGAGGTCTCCATCTGGAGCACAAGCGGAGCACATTAAGGCTTCGGAGAACTGCTTCATCGCTGCGATCGCATCCGGCGATGCGGTCTTGATGTAGTGGTTCTGTGTAGTAGCTACGTTGCTGTGGCGCAGAATACGCTGGATCACTGAATCGTCCACGCCCAGGCGGTTCAGATTCGAAGCCAATCCTCTTCGGAAACCGTGCCACCCGTGCCAAATAATGCCCGCACGCTTCAGCACGTACTTCATTGACCGCTGATAGCAAGCGTTCAAGTCCAGGGGATGGCCGGCTGAATTCGCGAAGATCGGTCCGGTCGATGTGCCACCGCAGTTCTTGCGGTGCAGGTCCAGCCTTTTGGCGAGTTGCGGTATATTACTTGTCCTCATCAGTTCCCCCGACTTTCCCACCGCTGTTTCGATTGCGAGTGGACCCTCACGCACGCCCTCTTTTTGTTTGGTTTGCACTTCACCGCATGCGGTCGCCGGTATTAGCACGAGACATGGCTACCAATGCGAGGCCGTTTTAGCATCTGTTTGACGGGAGGCGCGGGATGGCTGCGCCGGATGAAGTCGTTTTTGCCTGGGCCATCGGGAAGGTATTGTTGATCGTGATTGCATCCTTTTGGCATCGTGCTCTATGTCTCGTGGGTAGGAACTAGAAAAATGCTACGAAGTGTTTTGCTCGCCTCTCTTAATTGATGCGTGGCCCGTGATCCGATGGCAATGTCTGCGGAGTGTAAGGATGTTGGTCGCCTACAAGAAGTTCTGGAAAATCCCCGGGTGGCCTACCAGAAACGCTTCTTAGAATCCCACCTTTCATTGTGGCAGCCTGTCGTCCATACATCTCGTCGCCTCGAAGACCGGATCCGCGAATTGTGCGCTCCGGCCATAGCACCGAACACTACCAACTTCACAGATACCCTCGCGGAACTCCGGTCGGCCTTGCATGAACACGTTGAACAACTGCGAAAACTGGCTCGGCAGCAGCTGGCCTTGGCGAAGAGAGTGGCTCAGACTCCGACCAATGGAGGAACAGCCATGCCCGTCACTGGGGATAAGCAACAACGGATCATGGAAGTAGTCGCTTTAGAGGGCAAGCCACACAATCTTACGATTTCCCGCGAGTCAGCGCGGTTAGAGAGACGCGGAACAACGCCTGACCTCTTGACAGACAGCCGTTAGGATGAATCGGCGCTGACCTGCCGTACGAATCGATGCGGAGGTCAAGCGGGTGCTCCGCAGTTTGCAACGACAGTTTTGATTCTTCTATGGTTCGAGTACTCGAGGTTGCACTAACCCGCGGCTCACGTTTGCGAGGGCCTATTCCCCTGCTTAGAGTGGGTCTGTTCAATATTGTTCATAAACCGCCTAGTCGTGGAGAATGACACTGAGAAGCGAGGTATGAACTTGCAGACCGCTCCCGCCATCATAGTGAACGAAGCCCAACTTTCTGAACCTATTCATGAAAAAACTGACCCGTGACCGGGTCGTGCCTATCATGTCTGCTAAGGTCTCCTGAGTGATCTTGGGGATCACAGTTTCGGGCACGCCCTCCTTGCCGAAATGGGCAAGCAAGAGCAGAATTCGAGCAAGCCTCTTTTCGCTGGAGTTGAAGAGTTGGTCAACCAAATCCTCTTCGTATCGAATGTTCCGTGCCAGCAAATAAGCTACGAACATATCCGAGAACGTGTGTTCCCGGTGAAGTGCTAGCATCATTTCCTTCTTGTCAATCCGTAGAAGTTCGCAGTCCGTCATTGCAGTAGCAGACCCCATGCGTAGAGGCTGTCCAGCCAAGCCACCTTCCCCGAAAAATTCTCCCTCGCTCAATATGCCCAAGGTTGCTTCCTTGCCAATCTTGGACACGACCGTGAGTTGAACCTTGCCTTTCTGAATGTAGAAGACAGCGTCAGCTGGGGCGCCTTGTGAAAAGGCGGCTTCCTTCTTTTTCAGACTGACCACTGTTTTGCCAACCCCGGCTTTTGCGAGAAAAGCCTCACCATCAAAGCCGATGCGCGACTTCTTGATACCAATCACAGAAATTCCAGCATTTGGCGTCGCGGAGGAGGCATTCAATGTCGTTTTCATCACTATTGTTTTGTTCTCCGATCGCCGTCTGCCAGCTTGTGACCTGGGTTCGCGGGGAAGCTACACTTTTGCAGCCTGCACGTAGTGTGCTGCAGATGAAATAAGCGGGGTATCGGGGATGCTCCTAATAATGAGGGGCTTTGTCCGGGAAAACCCTGACACGAGCGGGCAGGGGCACTACCTATCGGGGCAGAAATGCTGCGTGAAACACAATTCTTACCTAGCCGAGCGGCCCGGCTCACTCTCAAGCGTTTCTGGGGTCAATAGACCTATTCGCACCGCGAAATGAATCACGTCGCTGCGCGTCCGAAGTCCGAGCTTCTCAGCAAAGCGTGAACGATAAGTCTCGACAGTTTTCACACCCACAAAAATCTGTTGGGCTATTTGTGCACTGGTGTAACCCCGCGCCACGAGGCTAAGCACCTGCAACTCTCGGTCGCTAAGGATGTTTACGGGCCGTTTGGGCGCAGCTCTTGTACCCCTCTTCGCCAGCACGTCCTGGACGAGAACGTTGGCCAAACGCGGGTCCACGTAGGTCCCTCCGCGATGGACCGCTCGTATGGCGGCGAGCAGTTCAGCATCCACCGCCCTCTTCAACAAGTAGCCAGAGGCCCCGGCAGCCAGTGCCGATCGCAAGTATGCAGGGTCATCGTGCATCGTGAGGACGAGCACCCGGGTTTCGCAACAGTTCCGTGCCATCTGCTGCAGTGCCTGCATGCCCCCAACCCGAGGCATGGTGAGGTCCAGCAAGGCCACGTCCGGTCTCGTTTCCCGTGCTGCTTGAACCGCCTTCTCCCCATCAGGAGCTTCCGAGACAACTTCCATATCGGGCTGGGCATTGACAAGCATTTTCAGTCCTGCGCGGAGGATTGCGTGATCATCCACAATCATGACTCTGATCTTGTCCCTTCGCGCCGGCATTTTAGGTGCTCCTCGGCCCCACCGAGGGCTGGAAATCCTGGTTGGCAAGTGGGACCGTCACCAGAATCTTGATCCCCTTGCGCTGGGATGTGAAACTGACGCTCCCGCCCAACATTGCCGCTCTCTCTCGCATACTCTGAATCCCCAGGCGGTGCGAGGAAACGGCCACGGCTTTCGCGTCAAAGCCACATCCGTCATCGCTTACTGCTACCTCCAAAGCCGTGGCCAAGCGGGCGAACCGAATCCGGACGGTCTTGGCTCCCGAATGCCGGGCAACGTTGGTCAGGGCTTCCTGGAGAATGCGATACAACGCGATCTGGATTGCTGGCGGCAGGTTGCTGGAGTCAATTTCATTCAGTCTGAGATCCACAGCTATCTTGTGGGTCTTTGTGTACTCGGCAACGTATCGGCTGAGTGCAACCCCCAGGCCGTGGTCGTCCAGAACCGTCGGGTGAAGCCCGCGGGCGATCCGACCGACCTCGTCGATGGCCTGGGCAGTGATTTCCCGCAGCCGATGTCCCTGTACCTTAACATCTGCTAGTTTCCGAGCGTCTTCCAGGTTACGCAGGCCGACCAAAAGAGCGGTCAGCAATTGGCCGGCTTCGTCATGCAATTCGCGCGCAATGCGGCGCCGTTCCTCCTCTTGCGCCGAAAGCTCGTGTTCCAGAAGGAGCCGGTGCATCGCTTCGGCCTGCTTGATTTCCGCAGCCTGCTTGCGTTTTTGCTCGCTCAGATCGGTTATCACCATCCCTAGCGCCTGACCCTTGTAGCCACGAAACTGGCTCAGAGACAAATAGACCGGAACCAGAGTCCCGTCTGGGCAACGCAGGTTGAATTCGTCTTTCGCCGCCGCCTTCTGAGCCTCGGCCAGCAGAGTTTCAAATCGGCCTCGTTCTGCTTCTACAAGCAGCGACTGAGCCGCCATTCCGACAAGTTTGCCAGCGGGCCTCCGAATCAGCTCTGCAAACCTGCGATTGCAGTAGAGTACAGAGCCATTCCGGGACAGAGTTGCCGCACCTTCGCTCATGGCCTCCACCAGCATGCGATAGGCCGGTTCGCCACCTCTCAGAGAAACAACCTGCTCTCCGCGACGACCGGAGACCATCAGAGCATCCACTTCGCCGGACTGGATGGCACGCAGAGTTTCCTCCGCAGTCTCCAGCCGAGCGAGGAGCTTTGTTTGCTGATCCGGGGGCGTGGATGAAGGGAGTTTGCGTGGAGAACGACCGAGGCTTTTGCGAGTTGCTTTCGACGCACCGACTTTGCCGGCTAAATGTCCCTGGATCGCTCGGCCATCGGAACGGGCTCGCCTGTTAGACATCTGCTATTTGAGCCCTTTCTTCAGCGTACCGGCTGAAGATCCAACCCCACGATAACACTCTCGGTCTTGGAGAGGTTCCCAATGATTTTCTTGACCGGCGGCGGAAGCCTTCTCACCAGCGTCGGAATGGCGATGATCTGATCGCCCTTGGCCAGTTGCGGCTTCTCCAGCAAGTCGACCACTTCGATACGATATTTGCCCCGCAGTTTGTCCTCACAGATGTTCTTTAGGTTCGCGATCGCAGCGATCGAATTAGGGGTTTGGCCTGCGATGTACAGCCGCAACCGGTAAAAGTCCTTCCGGAGGGTCTTGGCAGGGCGACGTTTCTGTGGTGAACGCTTCTTCATGTCGGTATACGGTATCTGGCCAGATAGGCCGACCTCTTACTTGGCGGACCTGACGACGCTTGAACCTGCGACGGCCGTGCCCAGCGTGTGGTCCGTCAGCACGATACCCAATTCGATGCCTCTCTGACTCACGATTAGCTCACGAGGTTCGCGCGAATGCGCCATGCCGCGGGATTTCAGAACGTAAAGCTCGCGTCTCGGTCTTCCGTTGGGTTTACTGTCCCGCAATACAATCCAGGCGTCCATGAGGGAGGAGACGCCCGCCGCCGTTCCCTCATGAGGATCTCCTGCAAATGTCAGATTCGTGAACATCGACGTGATCTGTTCCACCTTCAGAAAATCGACCAGACGCATGAGCATCGATTTAACGTCATAGGTTCCCGAGGCCGATATCAGGTTCGTGATCGGGTCGATGACCACTACCCTTGGTCGAACCTTGGCGATCATTTTGTGAATCGTAGCTAAGTGCCCTTCCAGGCCCGAACTGGTTGGCCGCATCGCGTGGAAGTGCAATAAGCGCTGCCTTACCCACCGCTCCAGATTGAGGCCAACCGAGCGCATGTTACGGAGAATCTGGCTGGGAGACTCTTCAAAAGCGAAATACAGGCACTCTTCGCCGCGAGCGCAGGCGGCGCTGGCGAAGTTCGCCGCCAGGCTGGACTTCCCAGTTCCCGCCGTCCCCGACACCAGCACACTGCTTCCACGGAAGAACCCCTTCCCTTCCATCATCCCGTCCAAAGCCGGAATCCCGGTTGACACGCGGTCGGTCAGTGCTTTGTGGGCAAGTGCCAGGGAACTGAGCGGCACCACCGAGACGCCCTCACGATCGATCAGGAACGGATACTCATCGGTGCCGTGGGAAGTACCCCGGTACTTGACGATTCGCAGACGGCGCGTGGAAATCTGTTCCGTTACCCGGTGGTCCAGCGCGATCACGCAATCGGCAATATATTCCTCCAACCCGTGGCGCGTCAGCGTGTGCTCTCCCGCTTCGCCGGTAACGACGGCGGTAAGCCTGCGTTCTTCCAGCCACTGAAACAGCCGGCGGAGTTCCGCTCGCAGTGTCGTTGAATCCGTTAATCCTGTAAAAAGTGCTTCGATGCTGTCCAGGACAACCCGCTTTGCTTTGATCGCTTTGACGGCGTGGCCCAAACGAATGAACAAACCCTCAAGGTTGTATTCTCCCGTCTCGGCAATCTTGTGTCGGTCAACGGCCACGTAATCCACCAACAGTTTCTTGCGTTTGGCGAGATCACGCAAATCAAACCCCAGCGATGCGACGTTGGCCCTCAGCTTCTCCTCGGTCTCTTCGAAGTCCATGCACACGCCAGGCTCGCCGTAGCGTACCGCGCCGTGCACTAGGAACTCCATCGCCAGTAAGCTCTTGCCGCACCCCGCACTGCCACAGAGCAGCGTGACCCGACCTTTGGGCAAGCCTCCGCCCGTGACTTCATCCAGCCCTTGGATTCCTGTGGGGGATTTGGCCAGCGAGCGGTGGGCAACTTTTGGCCTGGCAGGGCTCATAGCGAGACTCCTGAATCAAGTCCCTTTGGCTTGAGAGTCAAACGGACATCGTATCTTAACATGAGGGATTCTGCTGCTGACCTACGCCAATGTCTTGACAATGAGCAATATCGACCATCTCCCAGCTTCGGAAGCGTTGTATGGTACAGTTCGTGAAAACCAGGGATCTGACCCCGAAACAGATATTATCCGTTCCGTGTACTACCTGTGCTGCGGCTATCGGGGAGGCGTGTGAACTGAATACGGGTCAACTTCGCACCGAGCCGCACCGAGATCGGAGGCTTTCCGCAGCCGACGCCTCAGAAACGAAACCCAGGAAACGATAAACAGCCGGTGAGGCCGCGGTGCTCCTTTGCTCAGTCAGATTATCCCGCACCATAAACGGGGTTTTGCAGAAACTGCGTCACGCATCCGGTCCGACCTACCAAGCGATCACTCCCCGCATCGTCAGGAAACAGGAGACCATGCGTACATCCGCCGCAACTTCGCACAATAGTTTCAGATGCATGTGATCTCTGAACTGCCTTCGTTCATCTTCCCGGAATTGTGCCACAGGAACGCGTCATTCCGTGTCGTTAGGACGAAAGCGGAATCCGTCACCCCTGGCTCTTATAGAAAAGCCCTTCCTCAGTCCGCGACCGGGGGTTTACCGCAAGGCGGACCGTCAACCGTCTCCTGGGCTGACATCGTGACCGCACCGTTGCTGGCCAGAGCCTTGCCGCGAAGCACGCCACCGTTCAGCGTGATACTCGTAAGCGCCAGGATCTTTCCGACAAAAGTGCTGCCCGACCCAATCGTAGCTGAGGAACCGACCTGCCAGTACACGTTGCATCCCCTCAAACCTTTGCTCCACGGCAGCGGCGGTTGCCCAAGGACCATGGCCACGTCGGAGTTGGTGGCAGTCGTCAGACTACTGCCGATCTGGAAAATCCACTGCGAATTGGGATTCCCCTGGGCGTCCAACGTCAAAGTGCCGGTCAAGCCGGCTGACGACGAAAAACAGTAGACTCCCGGTCCGAGCGTCATTCCGCCAAGATCCTTGCCGGTAAGGTCGGTTTCACACGGCGCACCCGCCGCCTGGTTGTATGCCACCGTCAAATCCTTCTGCGCCTGAGCCGTATCGGGACTGCAGCTGGTGTACAAGCGGCCCTTCACTTGGGATTGTGTAAGTCCAGTTACCGTGCATGTCGGAAAACTGCCTACATCTCCGATTATGTAAGTTTGTGCATTAACGTTGGTTATGCCGGAGCCACCCATTAGGGCAGCTTGGTCCGCCGTTCCAAGATTGATATTAGTCTGCGCAAAAGCGCCCGTTACCATCAACGACATCACCACCAAAGAAATCGGAAGTACTTTCATGTTTTGCTTCCTTCCATTCTGTTTTCTAGCTTGAATAAGGTTGACCTATCACCTGACGGACTCTATCAAGAGCATTGTTCACCTGTCTGTTCAATATGGACCATTCCCATTTTGGGAGTGAACCAGGGAGCTGTGATCGATTTCAGCGCCTGTCGAAACCTGGCAAAACTTACGCAAGTGCCCTCGCGGGGACTAACCACTCCGTTTGAATGTGAGCAATTGTGAACAGATTCGTCAAAGTCCAGTTTGTTAATTTATTTTTCGAAACCAGCACAATCTATGATTCCACGGTGCGGCAGCAGTTGAGCCGGGAGGAAGAAGGATGACGGTCATGCGCACATACAACCCTCATAAAATCTGGTTCACCGCACTATTCCTGTTGCTCATTGTCGGCGTCGGATGCAGCGATCCAGACAAGAACCCCGCCGCGATTCCAGGTGTGACCCCGCCTAAGGTTGTTTCGGTAGCTCCTCCGAATGGCTCTGCCGGTGCATGTCCCAATTCCATTGTCACCGCCACCTTCAGCGAGGCCATGAATCCTTCGACCATCAATACCACAACCTTTACCTTGACCGGCCCGGGCGCAGCTACCGTCCCCGGAAAAGTGACTTACGATGCCGCAAGCAAGACCGCGTCCTTTACGCCGTCAAACACTCTCGCAGTGAGCACCCTCTTCACAGCCACAATTACTACTGGGGCCAAGGATGCATTTGGCAATGCGCTGGCGAGTAACTTTGTTTGGACCTTCACCACTGGAACCTCAACCTGTCAGCCCGGCCCTCCTACCGTGATTTCCGAGGGTCCAACGAACGGCTCCAACGGGATATGCCCCAACGCCATAGTCGTAGCCACCTTCAGTGAGGCCATGACTCCTTCCACCATCAATGGAACAACCTTCACCTTGACCGGTCCGGGTACGACACCTGTCGCAGGTGCAGTCACTTACGATGTGCCAAGTCATGTCGCGACCTTCACACCCTCCGCTGATCTGCTGCTGAACACCCTCTATACCGCGACCATCACTACTGGAGCCGAAGACCTGTTGGGCAATCCACTGGCAAGTAACTTCGTATGGACCTTCACCACTGCCACGGTCGCCTGCAAATCGTCGGGTGTGCCTTTGGGGACGGCTGGAAACTTCAAAATCCTGGCCGGCTCCACCGTCACAAACACCGGCCCGACTACCATCGCTGGTGGTGACCTGGGACTGAGTCCGGGAACAGCGGTCACCGGATTCCCTCCGGGAACGCTCATTGCCCCGGCGGTCATGCACGTAGCTGACGCTACCGCGGCACAGGCCCAACTCGACTTGACCACTGCCTATACCTACACTGCCGGATTACCCGGAGCCGCGGTTCTGCCTGGAGATATGAGCGGGCTGACGTTCACCCCTGGCCTGTACAAGACCTCGAGCACGGTCATGTTATCCGCCGGCAATGTCACGCTCGATGCCCAGGGCAACGCCAATGCTGTGTTTATCTTCCAGATCGGGTCCACACTGACCACGCTGGGAAGTACACAGGTCGTCTTGGCCGGCGGCGCCCAATCCAAGAACATCTTTTGGCAGGTTGGCAGCTCGGCGACGCTGGGGACTAACTCGATCTTTGAGGGGGTCATCATGTCTCTGCAATCGATCACGCTGGATACCGGCGCGACGCTGCATGGCAGAGCGCTGGCCCGTAATGGTGCGGTCACACTGGATGCCAACACCGTCGATGATCCGTAGACCACCATCGCAGCCGGTAGTGGGACCAGTTGTTGTTGATGGCCCACTACCGGGCTGGCAGCACGATTTCAAGTAATGAAGTACGGAGGATCTTCATATGCCATCGCACTCTCGGAGCCGTCGTGGTCGTGCCGCACTTAGGTGGTCGGCAGTAATGGTTGCTGTCCTGTGTAGCGCAGGCACTTTCGCAGGAGCACAGGATCAACCCACGCCCAAATGGGAGCTTTTCGGCGGATACTCCTTCTTCTATCCCGCCACCGATGTGCATGGCCTGCTTCCCGGCGGATTGGTTCCGGTGAGCAGCCGTTTGGAATCGAATCCCCGGGGCGTCGGCGCGGGCCTCACCTACAACTTTAACCGCTGGCTCGGACTGACCGGCGATTTCAGTGGGCACTGGGGCAGCGGTGAGACTACCATCGTTAAACAGATAGACGATGCTGCCTTCTACAACTTCTCCGTGGGGCCCAAACTCACCTATCGTACCCGCTATTTCTCGCCGTTTGTGGAAGCTCTGGTCGGCTGGCATCGCCTTACCCCCGATCTTTTTCAGGGCGATGACCGGTTCGGTTTCATGGCCGGCGGCGGGCTCGATGTAAACGTGAACAAACACTTTGCTCTGCGTCTGCTCCGGGCAGATTTCGTGTTCTCGAATCATCAGTTCGGCCCGTCGGCGACCGTTCCCGCCACCGACGTCAGGGGTGCAAGATTGCAGAGTGGCGTAGTGTTCATGTTTGGCGGAGGCCAGGCCGCACCGCCTCCTTCCGCAAATTGCACCGTCAATCCCAGTGAAGTTATGGTGGGTGAGCCGGTAACTGCAACAGCCACGGCCAACGGCTTCAATCCCAAGCACACCCTCACCTACCAATGGAATAGCAATGGCGGCAAGGTGACAGGCAAGGACGGTACCGCCAGCATCGACACCAACGGAGTTGCAGGCGGCAACTACACCGCGACGGCCAACATTACCGATCCCAAGATGAACAAGAACGGGACTGCAAGCTGCTCGGCGAGTTTTGTCGTGAAGGAGCCGCCAAAGAATCCCCCGACCCTGACCTGCTCAGCCAGTCCTTCCACATTGCAGGCGGGCGGAAGCTCAACGATAACTTGTGCGTGTACTAGCCCGGACAACGTTCCGGTCACGGTCGGCGACTGGAGCGCCACTGCCGGGAGCATCAACGGCAGCGGCAGCACGGCCGCTCTGAATACCATGGGGGCATCTACAGGCCCAATTACCGTGAGTGCTACTTGTACCGACTCTCGGGGTCTGAAGTCTGCGCCCGCAACCACCCAAGTGATGGTGGAGAATGCTCCGTCGGTGCCAGCGCCGCAGGCCAGCAGACTCAGCCAGTGCGACTTCCCGAATCCCGTGAAGCCGTGGCGCGTGGACAATACTTGCAAGGCGATTCTTGATGACGTGGCCAAAAACCTGCAACAGAACGCAGAAGGCAAGCTGGTCATCGTCGGCAACGCAGAGCCAGCCGAAAGGCGCGCGAACCTGGCGGCGGAACGAGCCGTCAATTCGAAAGCCTATCTCACCGGCGGCGAAGCGCAGTTAGGAATTGACGCCAGCCGCATTGAGACTCGTACCGGCAACACGGGCACGAAGACTGCCGAATACTGGGTGGTTCCCGCAGGTGGAACCTACTCGGGTGAAGGCACGCAAGCTGTCGATGAATCCAAGGTGAAGGCAGTGCCGGATCATCCTGCGGCCGCGAAGAAGAAAGCGGCAAAGCACTAGAAATCGCCAATCGCCATTAACACAAAAAACTGTAGCCGGTTGAGCCACATGGCTCGACCGGCTTCACCCGTTTAGGCCCGCCCCGACAATTAGCGGGAAGAGTCTGGCCGGCTTATTTCAATCCCAGTTCGCCGTTGTACTGCTGGGTAATCCCGTAGCACTCACAGGCGGAGTCTTCAAGCTTCTTGCGGTTCACGATCTTTACCGCGCCACGCGTGTACTCGATGACTTTCTTCTTTTGCAGCGCACCAGCTGCCACGCTCACGCTGGGCCGGTCTGTTCCCAGCATGGTCGCGAGAAAATCATGGGTGATCGGTAGCGACTCCGAATCCACGCGGTCCTGGGTCATCAGCAACCACCGTGCAAGGCGTTGTGCAATATCGTGCAGGCGATTACACGCGGCAGTTTGAGCAACCTGCATTCCCTGAACTACGGCGTAGCGGCTCAACATCAACTGCAGTTGTGGAGTGGACTCCAAAGTGTTTTGTAATGCTGCGACCTCCACCCGAAACCCGTCCCCCGTGATTTGTACCACGGCTTGCAGCGGGCTCCGGCTCAGGCCAACCGCCGCCGGAGTTCCGGTGAAGCCCTCATTGCCGACGATGCCGGCTTCGGCGGTCTTTCCGTCTTTCATGACGACCACAAGAGAGATCAGACCTTGATTCGGGAAGTAGGTAAATTCCAGCTTCCCACCCCCCTCGTGAAGGATTAAATGGCTTGTCAAGCTCACATATTCGAGGTGAGGACGCAGCGAGTTGTAGTCGCTGTCCGAGGTGGAGAGAAGGATCAGGTTGCTGACTGGCTTTCCCTCGGCATTCGTCCGCTCGCCAGATTGCACCACTTGGAGGCCTTTGTTTTCCATAAGGGTAGGACTTGGGGAGGGCATGCTGAAGCCCTCTCGAAGACTCATCGAACCCTAGGCTGGTTACGCCGGGGATACTGAGCAATACAGACCGCCTGACGCCTGAATCAACCCCTTAAGCGGTTTCTGCCAACTCTCAAAGCAGGGCGCCGGGATCGGGCGCGCGCAAGGAACGAGAACTTTCCATCTATGTAGGGTGCCCGACAGACCGTCGGAATTGGCGCATGTACACTGCGTCCCGCGCACGCCTACGGACGCGGCAACGGGGAGCGCCATGGCTCGACAGTTGATATGGATCGAACGGCAGCGTTTTCGGGGTTTCGGTTGCTCCGAATGTGCCTGGGTCTTCATCTCTTCGAGCGCGCCTTCGGGCAAATCGTTCGACGAAATGATGCGCAACTTCGAGTTGCAGCGCGACCAGGAATTCACCTTGCATGTTTGCGCCGATCACCCCAACCGCCAAAAACAGGGGAACAAGAATACTGACTAAGCAAAATTGTCGCGGATCCCAGTCCGCGATAGTCGTTCAACACAAACGAAAGAAAGCCAGACCTCTGTATTCTCGAGGCAGCGCCCCGGACAGAAAAATGGGCGGGCGTGAGGGTCTGAACGTCGATCTAGCCGACACTAACCCATGCCCGCCCGGGCCGCCCGTTTAAAGGTAGGGAAAGCCACGAAGCGCGCTTGCGTTGCTGCTAGGACGATACGACGACCCCACCCTGGTGCGACTGTTCAAAATTGCACAGTTTCGCAAAAATAAACGCGTCATTGTCACAATACGACCGGGGCCGCGAGCACGGTTGAGCAATTTTGAACAGCTTCCTGCGCGGCTAAGTGCTGAAAATGGTTCTTGAAGGTGAACCATGTCATCATCGGTTTATCCCGAACTTCAAAGCGCAGTGCTGCTGTGCATCGACGACGACAAGGACGTTCTCGAATGCGAGAAGGCTTTCCTAGAGAGCTTCGGCTATACCGTTCTCACCGCTGCCAGCGGCGGCAAGGGACTCGAACTGGCCTCGATGTATCCAGTTGACGTGGTGATCGTTGACTACTTCATGCCCGAAATGAACGGGCAGGAGGTCGCCATCGAAATGAGGCGCCTGAATCCACAAGCGCCCATCATTATGCTTTCCGCAACCGTGGATATTCCTGAACAAGCCTTGAAATTGGTGGACGTTTTCATCGCCAAGGACCGTTTGGCCAGCCAGTTATTGCCCGCGATCGCTCAATTGCACGGCGGATGGGTTCCTCAACCAGCGTGTGAAGCATGAGCCGGAGGAACCGTTTATGAGAATGCTGCTGTATGCAGGCCTGCTCTTGATGGCGCTTGGCATCGCATCTCTCGTCGTGCCCATTCCACACAGTGAGAATGAGGGCATCAAGATCGGCGACACTAACATCGGCGTTCAGACCAGCCACAATGAGCGGGTGTCGCCCATCGTCAGCGCAGTGCTGATCGCAGGCGGGATTGCACTGGCCATTGCCGGCGCCCGTACCGGTAGATCGAGAAGCTGAAAAGTTGCTCACCTCGTACGGCTCACACTTATTTTCAAGGGTGTGCAAGTTTGACCAGCCGTGCTCTAGGCCCACGTCATATCATCCCCACCCATGAAGAGAGTCAGACTCTGCTGTGACCGGCGGATCACGCATCAAATGGTCGTCTGCCGCGCGGCGGTGTTCCTATCCGTAGCTTTGCTGACAAGCTGCGGTGCCACCAGGCCGGTTGGCTTTGTAAATGAGACTGCGACTCACTCCGACGCTCAGCTCCTGCAGTTGTGGCATCACGCGCAGCAGAATCTTTCCCAACAGATCTACCTCAATCCCGTCCAACATGGCCTTTACGGTACTCCTGAGAACTTGCTTCCCGGTGACGCCCGCGCTCTCAAGTTCAACCCCCGCATGATCACAGTTCGAGTAGTTCCGGATTTGACCTCGGATCAGCTAATTGTCTACGGAGTGGATCGTCCGTCTCCAACTGGGATGATCGTTTGCCCGCAACCCTGTGATCAGCGGGTAGGGATGGCGTTTTCGAGCCCGTCCCGGTACAGCACCAATGTGGCGGCTTCCTGGGAGCACCATGAGCCTGAATGGGACTACATTATTGTGTACGAATTCGAGAACCACATTTTGTACGGTTTAGGCTACGACATTCCCTGGCGTTAGGGTCCGAATCGAGACCTCACTTCTCAATCGGTTTCGTCGCAGATACCTCAGAAGAAATTGGCAATTCATGCAGATTCGTCTGATATGCGCGGCGTTGGTTGACCGCCACGGACGACTCGACGGCATCCAGGCTGAAGATCGTCGCCTTTCTGTCGGTCTTGAAGCGTCCATCCACCAGGTAGGCTGCCGCGAATCCCCCTGCGACATAGGGTTGAAAGAACGCTAGTGCGAGCACGTATTTCTTGGCTTTGAACACCGATTCCGCCATGCCGTGGACAGGTTTGCTGCGCCGGATGGTTCCCGGCACCTGCGGAATCACGCGACTCACGAATTCCAGATCCGAATGCCGCCGGCTGTACTTGCTGATGGACCGCGCAACCCGCTTCGGAGTAGTCATACCAAAATCCGCGACGATCCCTCGCGACACTGCTTTCGGATAGTAAAAATTGACGATGTCGCGCACAAAATCCGCGCAATTGCGCGTCACCACTCGGTATATAGGACGGTTCGGACGGCCATTGAGCCAGCCAATCAACTCGTCGTCCTGCTGCGCCGTGGTTTCGAGTTCATAAGTGAACGTAGTTCGATTGTATGAAGACCCGACTAATTGCACCCAATTGCCCGGCGCCTGTCCCACAGGGGCATCAGGCACAAGCTCTTGCAGGTGGTCGTGCCGGTACTGGTCTCTCAGCAGGCCGGCAATCTTGTTGTCAGCGAAAGTAGGGATGTCTTCTGGCCTGGCGACGGCGTAAAGATAAGGGATGAGCGGAATCGCAATCCAATCATACCCACCAATCCGGTTGTAGCGGCTGATCACCACTCCATACTCTCCTTCGACGCAACGCCGCAAAGAAGTGGGTGAAGCCGCGCACACACGATTCAGATACACCGCCGCATGACCAACCCCGCCAAACGCGCCATCATAGCCATAGGGTTCCTCGAGCAGAACGGCAACACTAGCGCTCGAATGCCCGGGCAACCACAGGAACGCGAGGACCACTCCGAGCCAGGTTGTAAGTCTCACGTATCCAGCCTAGCCGTTGTGGATCAAGACATCTGTCTACAATTGCTCGCTCCAGCCGCCGGGGCTCCCGTCCGCAACACGCCAAACGCACGAAAGGTCAATATTGACCAGTAATCTCCGGCTCAACGCCCGATACTGAATATCGAATCACTCTCGACGGCCGATTCATCGCCGGATCTTCCGGCTGTAGATCTCTTGTGAACCGACGACATAAAGAGTTCTTGCAGCACCACCACCGCCGTGCGACCTAGTCGGAGAAACTACAGGAGAGAACATGAAATCGTTTAAGATCCTAGCAACAGTATTCTGCCTTTTCGCGCTCTGCCTCCTCGTCGTGCCGACAGTAACGGCGGATGAGTTGAACAGGGAAACAGTTGTCACCTTCAGCGGACCCGTCGAAGTTCCGGGCACCTATCCTCAAGTCTTGCCGGCCGGTACCTATATCTTCGAGATAATGTGGAACCAGGGCAACCGTCACATCGTTCGCATCTACAGCCAAGACAAGAGCAAAGTCCTCACCACGGTCATGGCGCTGCCCAATTTACGTCTAAAGGCGACCCACAAGACGGTCATCACTTTTAGTGAGCGTCCCGAAGGGCAGCCCGAAGCTCTGAGAGCATGGTTCTCTCCCGGACGTGTTTGGGGCGAGGAATTTGTATATGCCAAGCCCAGGGCCCTCGAACTGGCCAAAGAAATAAATGAACCCGTTCTGGAAACTCCAGTCGAGATCGCAGCCGCCCCGGTTGAAACTCTGCAAACCGCGCCGGTCGAGGCGGTTGCTCCTTCGGGAGAACCAGTGGAAGTGGCGCAGGTAGTTGAACCACCGCCGGTGGTTGCTGCCCTCGAGCCCTTGCCGAAAACCGCCAGCTCATTGCCCCTCATTGGCCTGATCGGGATGCTGGCCTTGGGCGCTGGCTTTGCGCTTTCCATCACCGCAAAGCGTACCTAGTAAGTTGATCGGGTAACGCATGGCGACGGAGGTGGTACTCAGGTGCCGCCTCCGTTCACCAGGCCCAGAGCGAAACCGCGTGCGAAGCTCAGGGCACAGGCCGTGGGAGCCAATGGAAATGAACAAGCTCCGAAACCAGCAGACTTTCGCAGCCGCGCTCCCATGTCTGCTTGCACTCCCATTCCTCGCTTTACCGATCCTTGCCCAGTCCTCCGTGGCACAAAATCCCTCACCGGCCGACTACACCATCGGCGTAAATGTAGACATGGTGGTCCTGCAAGCAACCGCCCTCGATCACAAAGGTGCGCTGGTCTCCGGGCTGGAAAAGGATGACTTTCAGATCTATGAAGACGGCATGCTTCAGCCCATCAAACATTTCAGCCATGCCGACATCCCGGTCACTGTCGGCCTGGTCATCGACAACAGCGGAAGTATGAGGCCGAAGCGTCACGACGTAATTGCCGCTGCTTTGGCCTTTGCCCGCTCCAGCAACCCGCAGGACCAGATGTTCGTGGTCAACTTCAACGAAAGGGTTTCGTTTGGCCTTCCCGGCACAATTCCGTTCACCGACCAGGTGGCGCAGTTGGAGGTTGCATTGTCCAGAACCAATGCCGATGGCCAGACCGCACTCTACGATGCCGTGGCCGCCGCGCTCGAGCATTTGAAGAGAGGCAATCGCGACAAGAAAGTCCTGATCGTCATCAGCGACGGGGGAGACAACACCAGCAAACACACGCTGCCACAGATCATGGCCATGGCCCGCCAGTCGGACGCAATCATCTACACCATCGGCATTTTTGACGAGCAAGACGAAGACCGCAATCCGCATGTGCTCAAGCAGCTTGCGAAAGACACCGGCGGCGAAACCTTCCTGCCGGAATCGTTGAAAGATCTTGCTCCCGTCTGCGAACGCATCGCACACGATATTCGCAATCAGTACACCCTGGCGTATATTCCCATCAACCGAAAGCGTGACGGCACTTATCGCGCCATACAAGTCAAGGCAAGCGGACAAGGCCGCGGACGTTTGTCGGTTCGCACCCGAACCGGTTACTACGCACCTACCGCATCTCCATCCCCCGCGGCCAAGGCGAATCGGCCATGAGGCTCAAGCTGATTCTCCCCGCGCGTACCCACGGCTTCGTTCGTTGGAGTCGACGCCTGCTGTTCATTATTGGCATCCTCGCGCTCGCTTACGTCGGCTGCACGCTGCTCGAAGCCAGACTCTACCAGGCGTCGGCGGAACAGTCGCTCCAGACCCAGATCCAACAGCACAAGGCAACCGCGAGCGCCCCGCTGCCTGCGGCTTGTGCAACCGGCGAGTGTTTGCCGGAAGCTAAGCCAGTGGTCAAGAAAGGCGACGTCCTCGGCCTCATGGACATCCCGCGCTTGGGCTTGACGGTTGCAATCCTGCAAGGCACAAGCTCCCGAACCCTGCGGCTCGGCGCCGGACACATCGAAGGCACTCCACTTCCCGGCGAAGCCGGCAACAGTGCCATCGCCGGCCACCGCGATACCTTCTTCCGCGACTTAAAAGATATCCGCCCCTTGGACGAAATCGAACTTCAGACTGCAACCACGCTGCTTCGCTATGAAGTGGATTGGGTCAAGATCGTCGACCCCGATGATCTCAGCGTTTTGGCGCCCTCCAACGAATCCGCACTGACGCTGGTAACCTGTTACCCATTTTATTTGGTGGGTCCGGCTCCCCGGCGGTTCGTGGTGCGTGCGCACCAGAACTGAGCAGCTAGATCCCGCATCTGCACCAGCATCAGGGTTGCGAAGTGTGCAACTTTGACCAGACTCTATCGGGCACATAGGCGATGATCTCGTGAGAGAGGTAATGTGTTATGTCCAATCCCCCAACACCCAAGACCATCCTTTGCATCGACGATAACGACGGCGTGCTGGAGTACCAAAAAGCATTGCTCGAAAAACGCGGATACGCCGTGCTCACTGCCTCCTCCGCCCGGCAAGGATTACAGATTGCCGCAGACCGCGGAGTTGCCGCCGTGATCGTCGACTACCATATGCCCGAGCTCAACGGACATGAAGTTGCGTTGGAAATAAAGCGCCTTAAGCCAAATACGCCGATTGTCATGGTCTCCAGTGACGAGGAGATACCAAGTCACGTGTTGGATGTCGTCGATGCCTTCGTTCCCAAGCACGAAACACCCAGCCTTTTGGTGCCCGTGCTCACCCGAATCTGCGATGACGTTCTCGCCAAAGTTGCCGAAAGAGCCAGACTCAGCGCCTGAGAAATATGCCGGGGCCGACCGCCGCCCTAAGCTGCTCCGCGTGCCGATCCCGGGTGTGAGCAATTTTGAGCAGACTTGCGGGCAGCTGGAAACCAGCCCCAGCACGTTTCTCCGACGCGGCTGCTTCTGATATGAGATCCCCGCATCTTGCTGACGCACGGGCTCTTTTAGGCACAACGAGAAGCTGTATTGAGAGTTCGAATTCATCTCGCTCCGCCATTCAGTCTGGGTTGCCGAGAAACCAGGTCGCATTCCTCTGAAAATCGCTGGAAAACGCCGCAATTCTGCGATCCTTGCCCTCAAACCGGACCGGAGAAAGTGTCCCACCGAACTTTTCGCCAAGGCTGGTCAAAAGTTGCACACTTTTCGTGACAATGGTTGTACTGTTAGATTCTCAGCACAAGGTGGTCAGCGTTGATCGACCCCCGGCCTAGACTTGGTGCCATGGGGAAGCCAGACGAGATCAGTGTTTCGCCGAACCTTCCGACGCCCGGTACCAACAATCGGTACCCAACTTCCCGGGCGGCATCTGATGAGTTCGAGCTCCGTATCGCTTCGTGGCTTGAGGAGGTGGTTTTTGATGCTCGAATCTCCAAAGGTCTATATTCTGTCGAATTCTCCGGAGCAGCCAACGTCCACCATTTGCTGGCCGGCGGAGCCTCCCAACTCGACGCGCGTCGGTATCTACACAATATTCGATAAGGACGCCAATATGCTCTACGTAGGGCGATCGTCGTTCATTTGGGCGGCGACTCCACGGTTATTTTGGCGCCGGAGAACGCCCATAACTCTGCCAAGAAAAATCGCACACGAGCGCGAAAACTTTAGTACTGGAAGACTTTGGGGTTGCCCCTGGTCCGCCATTGTGAGCTCCACCAAGTCAATGTGGGCGGATTGCGCAAGAAGGTTAGAACGTACCTTCGGGTCGCCGCTTACTTGCAATTTCCTTGCAGCTCACCGATTTGGAGTATACAGAATCAACTACTTGCGCGGAATGTCGGATTGCATATCTGAGGCTCTCGAAGCCGGTCTCAAATTCATGAAACGTGCCCAAAATAAAAAACAACCGAGAATTCTCGTTGAGTGATTCGGGAAACAGGTTTATGATGGCGCCCACTCACAGTCACCCAGAGAGGTTCACGTTGTTTCGGATCTCAGTTCGCCATCGCCGTTCGTGGCCCGCTGGAAACGTTCACCATCAACCCGGATTAAAATGTCAGACCTTCCGGGATGGAGGATATGGATTCCCAGAGTCTGGACTGTCCCGAAGTTTGTGCGGTCTGCTCACAGTTCTCGTCTGCATAGCGATGACGGGATGCGCAGGTGTGTCGTCGGACTCTAATCCGAACCCGAAGAATCCGGACCCGTCGCCCAGGGTCGGCCAGCTGTCAGTTGATCCGAGCACCATGAACTTTGGGGCTGTGGCCTTGGGCGGCAGCGCCAATCTGACTGGCACGCTGACCGCCGGCAGTTCTGATATCAATGTCACGTCAGCAGCCTGGAGTGGGCAGGGCTATAACATCAGCGGAATCACGTTTCCGGTTATGGTGGCGGCAGGAAAGAGTGTGACCTACATGGTTACGTTCACGCCACAGGTCGCGGGCGACAGTCCCGGCAGCGTTTCATTCGTCAATGACGGATCCTCCTCTCCAGTAGCTCAGACTCTTGACGGTAGCGGTGGCCACACAGGCGCGCACACAGTTGGGCTTTCCTGGGATGCCAGTACGACTTCAGTGATCGGGTACAACATCTATCGTGGAACTCGGTCCGGCGGCCCTTACCAGCGGCTCACCTCGTTTCCGCAGACGGGCACGAGCTACACCGATGCTACCGTCTTGAGCAGCACTACCTACTATTACGTTTCCACGGCGGTGAATTCCGACCTTGCTGAAAGCGCCTACTCGAATCAGGTGCAAGCTGTAGTTCCCTAGCTGCAACTTTCGGACGCACTACGCCCAGAGGGACGCTGACCAGCAATGTCCCGTTCCGCGTGCTCGACGGAGCAATGGAGTACAGGTCAAACGCCCACGGCAAACGGTCCAAGACGGTGGCGATATGCAGTTCTTCCAATTCGCGCAGCGACGGGCACGTCATCGAAGTTTGCAACGAACCCTGGAACATCAGCAACTGGTCTGTGTCACGGTGACATAGCCGGTGGTCGCTGCAGCGCCGACGTGGCCTTCGAATACTGCCGGTGAGCGGCTTTTCGCAACCACTTCTCTGCCTCATCCTCATCGGCAGGCAATCCATCTCCGTCCCGGTAGCGCAGTCCGAGGTTGTACTGAGCGGCAGCGCTGCCCGCACTTGCCGACGCCGTAACCCACGCGGCCGCTTTTGTACAACTTTGAGGAACAAGGTGTCCGGTTTCATAGAGCATTCCCATAATGAAGGCCGCGGACTCATCTCCGTAGGCGGCCTGGCGGCGCAACCCAGGGATTTCATATCGGCTCAACGACTCCACGACAGATAAAACCACCCGGTCAGTTACCTGCATATGGCTGACTTGGTCCAGCGGGGTCGGCCTGAGTTCCACCGCTTTCCTGACTGTGTCCTTCCCCGACGGATGGTTCATTCTCGATACTGCAGCCACGGTAAGAAGATGCCCGCGGGGCCACACTCGCGTAAGCGTGAATGCAACTATGATTAGCAACACCAAGAGCGGCGTCGCAGCTTTCGTCACCGCTCGACGCAATCTTAGTGTGAACTTGAAATCGTAGGTGACCCAGGCCTTGACTCCATATCTGACGAAAGATGCCATGTTCTTGGCGCCATCGGCGACCTTCAACAACGATAGCGGTGTGTGTCGCAATCTTCGACCCAAGGCTCGTTTCGGAAGTCCAGAGAGGATCGCATCGGTACCGCCACGAAGTTCTTGTCTAGCACTCCTAAAAGCACTCAACCAGGTAGATTGCGCCTGACGCAAGTACTCGCCAGGAAGGGCGAGTTTGTGCGATTGCGCCGACCGGAACCCAGAAGCGATTCGTCTCGACAGTCGCGCATGTCTCCAACCAAGAACCTTCTCCGTCTTCGGGAATGTGAATGATGACGCGCGTGGAGATCGCTTCTGGTCTCCATGCTTCTCCAGAGGGGAATTCAGCCGTTCAGCGCGGTCGAGCGCAGCTGCACGTTCCAGAGCCATATCTCGGTCGGCTCTCGTCCCGGATGCTTCGCTCAATTCACACAAAGCGGCCGCGGGGCGCGCATTGATCTCATCGTGCTCGGCGCAGTGGGGTTCTCCGTCAATCGCGGGTGGACAGGCCCGCGTTTCATCAGAGGCAGGTCGGTGGTGGCGTGCTTCCTGTTCGCGCCAGCGCTGGAGAACCAAAGCTGCGGCCAATAGTCCCTCGAACGATGAAGGATCGATGATGGGTCCCCGGCTCATGCGGAATTCGTGTCAACTGGCGAATCGGTCTCTCTTGCAAAACCGCCTTGACGACAAGAGTGGTGGACAAAGAACAAGCTAAAAACTCATACCCGCGACAAGCGATCTTGTCTGGGCTCTGTTGTTGAGGCTTTCCCCGCCGGATCACTCTTCTGCAAACCGTCCCTGAATCGCTGATCCTAACGCGATTCGCGAAAGGATCACACTATAGGGAAATCAAGGCGGAATACTGTTCAAAAGTGGACAGTTTTGGGTCATGGCTGCCTCGGTCCGATTGAGGCACCAGCTCCGTTGATGAAAACCTGCCAGGATAAGATCGTCGCGTCCGTAAAACAGGCTTGGGAAAGATGGCGCGAGGGCCGCCGCGCAGGACCGAGCGTGCCTCACAGGATCAATAGCGGCTCCACACTTTTGTGAGCAATATTGCACAGCTTGCCTGGCGCGGCGCATGTACGCTTTTCGGACGATAGGAAAGTCTGTGCACTCGGGCGAGCCAAAATGTTCAATTTAAACTCCTGGCATGAGAAGCTCGATCAAGCGAGGACAGACTATAACGCGGGCCGCGTGCGAGACTTGCTAGACGAACTCGCAGCGCAGTACCGCAAAGTGTGCAACGAGGAGCGTCTACTTTTTCTGCGCGGGCGATGATGGTGGCATCATTATTCGTCTTACCGTGCAACCACCGGCCCTCCGCTGGTGGTTTTTCTTGGGCGCGCAAGGTCGTGGAGGTGCTCGATGTTTTGGGTGCGTGTGTTAGCGATGCTGGCCGGATGGACGCTACTTCCTCCATTAGCGTGGGCACTGGCCCACGAAGCACTGCGTTCCGTACGCTCGCTCCATGTATCCGATTTGCTCACACTGATCCGCTCTAGAATCCGGTTTTGAAAAAATGTAGGCCGCGCAAGCCGCGTTACAAGGGCGTTAGTGGGCCGGGTCGCTCTATCCTCAAGACTCCCGTGTTCTGTGCCGTAGAACGTGGTGGACCACTGCGCCGTCGCGTTGTGATTGGCCGACTTGCCGTGCTGAGACAGGGCCAATTCGCTGCCCTTCATTGACTTGCCCCACTCGTAGTCCTAAGATTTCAGCCCAATGATCGGCCAAACCATTTCGCACTACCGCATCGTCGAGAAGTTGGGCGGCGGCGGGATGGGTGTCGTCTACAAAGCCGAGGACGTGAAGTTGCATCGCTTCGTCGCCCTGAAATTCCTGCCCGATGAAGTTGCCAAGGACCCGCAAGCTCTTGCCCGCTTCCTCCGCGAAGCACAAGCGGCGTCTGCGCTGAATCACCCCAACATTTGCATGGTCTTCGAGATTGACGAGCGCGAGGGTCGGCACTTCATCGTCATGGAGTATCTCGACGGCATGACGTTGAAGCACCGCATCGGCGGGCGTCCGCTGGACACGGAATTGATTCTCTCGCTCGCCATCGAAATTGCCGACGCCCTCGATGCCGCGCATGCTGAGGGAATCATCCATCGCGACATCAAGCCCGCCAACATTTTCGTCACCAAGCGCGGTCACGCCAAGATTCTCGACTTCGGCTTAGCCAAGGTCATACCCGTCTTCGGCGGCGCCGCAGTAGGGGGAGGGGCAGAGCAATCGACGCTCACTTCGGAAGAGCACCTGACGAGTCCCGGCGCTGCGGTTGGGACAATCGCCTACATGTCGCCGGAACAAGTCCGCGCCAAGGAACTGGATGCCCGTACCGATTTGTTTTCTTTTGGCGCGGTGCTGTACGAGATGGCGACCGGGACGTTGCCTTTCCGTGGAGAAAGCACAGGAGTCATTTTCAATGCAATTCTGGAACGCCCGCCTGTGCCGCCAGTCCGAATCAACCCTGAGGTGCCGCCGAAGCTCGAAGAAATTATCAACAAGGCTTTGGAGAAGGACCGCAACCTGCGTTATCACCACTCAGCCGACATGCGAACGGATTTGCAACGGCTGAAGCGGGACTCCGAGAGCGGACACAGTTTGACGGCAAGCTCGGGCACGGTGGCCGTGCCAAAAGCTTCTGGGGCTCGGGTTCGCAAGGATTGGAAGATTGAGGTTTCGGTTCTGACCGTCGTGTTGCTCATCGCAGGGGGGCTTTACTATCGTTGGCATAGAAGCAAGCCGCTGACCGACAAAGACACCATCGTGCTCGCCGATTTTGCAAACAGCACGGGCGACGTGGTGTTCGACGACACGCTGAAGACGGCGCTCAACGTCTCTCTACGGCAATCGCCTTTCCTGAATGTGCTCTCGGACAGCGACGTCGCGAAAACCTTGCAACAGATGACCCGTCCACCGAGCACGAAACTCACGCCCGAGGTGGTGCGCGAGCTCTGCCAGCGAGCAGGTAGTAAGGTGTACCTGGCCGGGGCGATTGGCAGCCTGGGCAGCGAATATGTGCTGAGCTTGAAAGCGGTGAATTGCCAAAGCGGAGACACGCTGGCAGAAGAGCAGGTGACGGTGCCGTCGAAGGACAAGGTGCTGGACGCGCTGGGCGAGGCAGCTTCGAAGTTGCGCACCGAGCTGGGCGAATCGCTCGCTACGGTCCAGAGGTTTGATGTCCCGCTAGTGCAGGCCACCACGTCCTCGCTCGAAGCTCTGAAGGAATATAGCCTGGGCAGAAAATCTGAAAAAGAAAAAGGACTCGCGCCAGCCATTCCGCACGATCAGCGTGCCATCGAGCTTGATCCGAATTTTGCCTCGGGATACGAGGCAGTGGGCATCGACTACGACATTCTGGGTGAGCTAGGGCGGGCCAGCGAGTACTACACCAAGGCATTCCAGTTGCGAGAACACGCCAGCGAGCGGGAGAAGCTGGCAATCACCGCCAACTACTACTTGACAGTAACCGGGGAGTTGGATAAATCGGCCCTTGCGTTTCAGGAGGAAATCGAGAGCTACCCGCGGGAAGCTGCTACCTATGTCAATTTGGGCACAGTGTACGCCGCACAGGGGCAGTATGAGAAAGCCGTGGAGGTCACTAAGCGTGGCATGCAGCTTGCACCTGATCAATCAGGCGTCAGCGAGACTCTCGCCAACCTCACGCTCGCCTTGCACCGCTTCGACGAAGCACGGCAGATCATCCGCGAGGCGCAGGCACGAAAGATAGATGATTACATACTCCACAATGCTCTTTACGCTCTCTCCTTCCTCAGGGCAGACTCTGCGGCGATGGCGGAACAGCAACAGTGGTATGCGGATAAGTCCGACTTCGAGAACTATGGAGCTACGCTCGCCTCCGACACTGAGGCGTATGTTGGCCATCTGGCCAAAGCGAGGGAACTGACCAAGCGGGCTGTGAACTCGGCGATACAAGCGGACAATAAGGAAAATGGAGCGATATGGCAGGCGATTGCTGGGCAGCGGGAAGCCGCTTACGGCCACGCTGCAGAAGCTCGGAAGTCAGCGGCGGCGGCTTTGAAGATTGCTCCGGCGAGTCAGGGCGTCCAGGCTGAAGCCGCGCTCGCGTTCGCCATGGCGGGCGATACAGCACGAGCTGAATCCTTGGCGCGAGACTTGGGAAAGCGATTTCCCCTGGACACGCAGATGCAGTCGCTTTGGCTGCCTGCGATTCAGGCACACTTGGCGTTGGATAGAAAGAACCCGATTGTCGCCCTCAATGCTTTGCAACCTGCTTCCGCAATTGAGTTAGGCCAAATTCCGTTCGTCACCAATCTGTCCTGCCTCTACCACGTATATACACGCGGAGACGCATACTTGGCGGCCGGAGAAGGCAGTGCTGCTGTCGCCGAGTTCCAGAAGATTCTCGACCACAGCGGCATTGTCTGGAACTGCTGGACGGGAGCGTTGGCGCATCTGGGCGTGGCTCGTGCCAATGCCTTGCAGTCGAGAACCGCACAGGGAGCAGACGCTGATGCCGCCCGTGTCCGTGGGCTCGCCGCCTACAAAGATTTCCTAACCCTCTGGAAAGACGCCGACTCCGACATCCCGATCCTGAAGCAAGCCAAGGCGGAGTACGCCAAGTTGCAATAGCTAAAGAAATCTCCGTCGTCGCTTCTTGTTTGCCCGATATCTATTGCAATCAGGCGTTTGCACTCATTGACCTCAATAGTGCTATGGCGTTGCTACGGCAACAACCCTTCTGAGATACTACCAACTCCTACAGCTTTCGAGCTCGGTCGAGCCAATTCTAGGCAATCCACTTTGCGATAAGGTATGCGGCACCAGATGCCAACGCCCCAATGATAACTGTCTGAATCGCACCTCGCATCGGCGCGGCACCAGTGTATCGTCCCTTGACGTACCCGAAAACGAACAGAGCCAGAAGTGTGACGGTCACCGACAACAGGAAAGCCGAATGCAACTGAGTCAGCAGCATATACGGGAAGAGCGGGACAAGACCGCCGATGGCATAGGATCCAGCAATGGTTAGCGCGCTCCCGAGAGCTCGGCCGCGGTGCGGTTGTTCCAATCCGAGTTCGAAGCGCATCATGAAGTTGACCCATGCCTCGGGCTTTTGCCGCAGGGCGGCGACGACCGGCTGGCTTTCTTCTCTGGTCAGACCATACGACTCGAAGACCTCTGAAACCTCCGAAGCTTCCGCCTCCGGGATCGTTTCGATCTCCTTTTTCTCTCGTGCCCATTCTTGCTCGTAGTGTTCCGCGTCGCTCTTGGCTGCAAGAAAGCCGCCAAGGCCCATGGCGATCGACCCTGCCGCAATTTCAGCCAAACCCGCCACGACGACCACATGCGCCGAGGCGACCGCTCCCGAAAGGCCCGCGGCGAGAGCGAAAGGAACGGTCAGCCCGTCTGCCATGCCGATGACAACGTCGCGCACCGTCTCACCACCTGTGAAATGACGTTCTACATGACGTGTCTGTGGCATACGGGGACCTCCCCTTTGCGAGAGCCACAAACTATAGCAGTTCCAATGGCCGCGTTCTCTTCAAAGAGTGGCCACACACGCAAGGTTCGATTATGGTGTTGAATCGGATGGAAAGGCGTGAGGAGAACGATTCAATACCTCTTATTGCGCCGCTTGAAACATGAGGTGTTCATGCCTGTACCATCCCTTCCAGCGCAGATTTGTCGAGGATCACCAGACTGGAACCCTCTGACTGGATGAATTTCTTCCTCTTAAAGTCGGAGAACAAGCGGCTGACAGTCTCGCGGCTAGTGCCGATCATATCCGCGATTTCTTCGTGGGTCAGCCCCAAACGCAGCCGCAGGGAACGGTTTGATTCTACCCGCTCCGCGGACCAGCCCAGCAGCACTTTGGCAAGCTTTTGCCGCGGCGAGTTGGCTAATCCCAAGGTCCGGATCTCCTCAAAGGCCGAATAGTAGTTGCAGCTCAGTTGCTTTGCCGCCTGTATCGCAACTTCCCCATAGTCGCGCAGAAATTGTAGCAAGGCATCAGCGGCGATGAAGTTAGCCTGCCCCGTCTCTACCATTTCCGCTGTGACCTCATAGGGACGGCTAGAAATCGTCGCGTTTAGTCCCAGCACGTCTCCGTGGTCGGAGATCTTGGTAATGATGGTCTTGCCCTCGCGCGAAGTGGTGGACAGCTTCGCCTTCCCGCCGCAGAGCACAAATGCCCCACGTCCCAGTTGGCCCTCAATGAACAGTATGGCATCGCGGGGATAGACCGCGGGGGACGTGATCTCATTCAGCCTCTGCGCCGCGGCGGGGGAAAGATTGCAGAAAAGGTGCTGCTCCCGAACCGGGCAAGTGGTGCAGTTGTCAACGATGTTCAGACCGTAGGGCGACTTCATAGACGTTCCTCATCTACTTGAGAAACCACACGGGTATCTAACGAAGTTCCATTAACCGTGATCTCTGGAAAAGCAAATACTTAAGGACACTCAGCACTTTTTTGGTGGCTCATAGTAGGTCTGGCAGCCATGGTTCGACTGCTCAAAATTGCTCACTTTCGGGGGGCGCAGCGAGCACGACGACAAAAAGAAAGCGAGTTATGGGAAGGCAACCACGGCACAGCGGAGAGGATTGTTGGTGTAAACAGGCGATAAGCACAATTGAGAATTACGGGCTAAACCGCTTTCGCAACCGCTAAGACGCCCGCTTCAGGATGAGGCTCAACGGCGCTCCGCCCTGCTTCCAGGTGCCTGTGATCTGCGAACCATCTTTGTTCACAGTACCGTCATAAACGCCCTGGTTGCTTTCGAGGTGCAGGACGCTCTCCTTATAGGATATCGCGGTGATTAGGATTCCAGACATGTCCTGGTCCGGGTAGTCAATCGTGCCGCTTAAACTTCCGTCCTGCGCGGCTGCAATATGCACCACAATTTGCTTCTTTGGTTGGGCGCCCGGATCGAGAGTTCCTTCCCAATTTCCAACGATCAGCGTTGTATCTGCCGCCATTGTGGGTGCCGGCATCATTCCCAACGCCAGTATCAGCGCCACTCCCACACCCAGCCACAACAATAATACAAAGTGTTTTTTCATAGTCGAATCGCCTTTTCCTGCGCCCGCTTCACAAAACCTTCCAAACGAAGTGTGCCAACAGGGTCAGCAACACCAAACCGCCAACCCCACAAATCCAAAACACAAAGTCGACGGTCAATCTCGGAGAATTGATTTCTTTCTTGTCCATGGTCGCAGTCTAACTTGGCTTCCCAGAGCAAGCTGGCACTCCAAATTGTTGAGATAAGGCTACTTTCAATTGTGCGGGATGGAATTGATCGCCGCTGAGCAGTAGTGCTCACAATCGATTTCCATCCAAGACCATCGGATGGTTCACGCAAAAGCCGTGCTTCTACTGGGTCTAGGTTCCCGCTCAACCGTAACCGATTAACTTTTCCAACGGCGCTGGCGCCCAACGTCAGTGATCAATATTGAACAGACCGTCAGGAACCTGGTTTGTATTGTTCGAACCTTGCTCGAAGGGCAAGCGAGGTGCCCAGTGGTTACCAGCCAACGCAAAGAGTGGGCACATCCCCACATCATTGCTTTAGTGGAATTGGACCTGCAGAAAATGCGGGTACGGATTGTGTTGGGGCGTAAGGCGATCAGAGAACGCCTGCAGGAACTGAACCATCCTTCGGAGACATCAAGACGTTCCTGAGCAAGCATTGAAACGGGTGCACGCCGTCGTAGTCAACGATAGTCTGGCCCAGCCCCTTATTGCGATGGCCCAATTACATCACGGATCGGACCCTCCGCATCGTATGACGCACGCCAGCCATCGGGAGTCGTTTCCGAGAATCCTGCTCCTTGCTGGATCGCCCAAAAGAAATCTCCGCAAACTTGCTGCATTGGACCCGAACTTTCCAGATCGGCCCCAGCCTCGTCGCCTGGCTAGACTTTTTTGAGCGACGGCTGATGGAGTCTCGTACGGCCGTCATCATCCCATTTGACGACCGCATCATCTTCGTTGGCTCGCTCCACCGTGCCGAATTCTCCAGTCGGTTTCCCGAAGTCTCCCAAACCCTCAACACGATCTCCTGGATTCAGTTCCTGGTCGGTAGCAGGGAGCTCGGCAAGAGATGGCTTCTTGGCACGGTCTGCGTCAGCCGTTGCGCCGGGGTATGGCAAGGGCGGTTGAGCAGCTTTGCGCAGCTTGGGTATCAGATGATTGCTGATATGGGTCATGTGTTCACTGCCTCTTTCGGCCAGAGCCCCGCCTTTACGGTCGGGCGGGTCCACGTTGCACAAATGCATTTTGCTCATCGCTCCTTCCCTACACCCACTGCATGAGTGCCGGATTCAGGCAGCAACCGGCCGGCTCCGAAACAAATATCCGGTGTGGCAGGCCCGTTTCCGCAGGACTGAGACATGCTTCTCACTGCTGGTATGGCTGGCGCAGAAAACCTCTTCGCCGCCCTCTTCGCTGAGTTCCAGATAGTCCGCTACTTCATTGCAGTCAGAACGGGTGCAAAGAAAAACGCGGTCTGATGGGTGCTCAAGCTGATAGAGTTCCATGAGGTGCTCCTATGATCTGCATCAGTGGAGAACGCGCACGCGTGTAGGCTGAACGTGCGCCAATAAGCTGAAAGAGAACCTGGCGGTACTCGATCCTGCCTTCGACCACAGTGTTGGTTCTGCTGATAGTGCTGTTTCTGGCCCGGCCGAGATCGGAGATCTGTATGTTTTTCAGGTTGACGTCGAGGTCGGTGATCACCTTTCCACCACCCAGGAGCGCAATATACTTCAACATAGCCTTGCGGCAATCACCGAGAAGGAGCGTCCTCACGGCGCACACTTGCAACGCGCCGCGGAGCTTCCTTACTACCAGAGTAGCCAGAGCCTCGCCCTCAATATCCTCCGCGATGATGAGGAGTGGTTTGCCACTCTTAGTGATCTGTTCGAGTAGTGGAACCAGGTCACTCCTAGAACTGAGTTTATTTTGGTGAGTGAGAATGTAAGGGTCCTCAAGCCTCGCTTCCATGCGCTCAGGATCCGTGATGAAGTATGGCGAAAGATAACCGCAGTCGAATTGCACACCGACAGGCTGCGGTTCGGCGTTGGCGCTCGGGGGAATGGAATTCCCTTCGCATATGATGGCGTCTTGCACACGAGCCGAAATACGATCGTTTGTTGAAGCAAGTTTTGCAGTCATACTTGGAGGACCTCCGTTCAGCGGGGCGCAGGGCATACAGTTCTGTGTGCCAAGATGGACTATTCAGTTCTCGAGTACAGCGTGTCCGGTTCTTCGCGCCGGCAATCGTGGAAGCCATTCTGTTTCGGCTGCGAATTACTCGACTGACCCAAGGGCATCAATACAACTGGCCAGACCTACCTTCGCTTCATCCAGCCGATTAACGTTCCTGCGGTAAAACCCGCCGCAAACGTCATGGCAATCGTTAGCACAAGGTGTTCCTGGATGCGTTGAGTGGTTTCGTTCAAGAATTCTTCGGCAGCATCGCCGCCCTGTTTTGCGACGCGCCTCACTGCTCCTGCGCCATCCTCTATTGCATCTGCAACCGCACTGGTTGCGCGAGAAGCCTGGTGAGCTGATTCGGCGATGCGTTCAGCCGTTCTTTCCAATACGGTTTGGGACATGGCGATCTCCTTCGTGGTGGTGCGGACCAGGTCTTATGGTCAGAAGCTGGTGAGTCGCCAGTATCGGACGTCACACTGCGGAATACTGGTCAGAATTGATCGTCTCTAAATCTTGCTACCAGGCTAGTTTTCCCCCCCCGATGTGAGATTTGATTCTGGCGGCTTTGACGAACGGGCATAATGGCGTCCGGTAGTTTTGAAAAGTTTGAATCCATCAGGAACAACGGACCTCCTGCCGTTGGCTAGGCAGATAGCGGTTCCCAGACTGTCCCAGTCGTGCGGCAGGCCTTACGGTTGAGCACTCTTGCTCAGACGAATGCCCTGTGGACTGTTAACGTCAAGGTGGACTTGCATTTGAATCGCCGAATACTCCAAAGTCGCTTGCCGCGTTGCAAACCGAGCCATGGTGAAGCAAACAGCACTAATCCGGGTCATGTCTTTTATCCTATTGTCTGTTAGCGGGGCCTTGTGCCAGAAAAATCTTTCAGCTGACTGGCTGCAGGGATTAGAGTTTGGCGGCTCAAACCCATCCGAAGTACAGCGTCAAAACTTTGATACGTCGAGATCTCTTCCTGATGCTCCGTCAGCCGTACGGTCTATATCGCAAGGCGGGAGATTTCGCACCTTCGGCAATGAAGCCAGCTCGCCTCTGACACCAGGTGGGTTTGGCGTCAGCGAGGGCATAATCCGCGAAAGCGAATCGGGGCGGGTCATTCCGAGATCCCCGCCCAATTTAACCGCCCATTATCCAGCTGCGTTTATTCAAGAACGGTCTGGCAACCTTTTCGGTAAGGGCCCGTATTCACCGTTGTTCAAGCCGAACTCGCGTTATCTCCCATCGACCAGCACCACCTTCATCGGTCGCGCCACTTACGCAGCTTCGCGAACTCTTTTCACGCGTAACGACTCCGGAAAGGGGAGGCCGAACACTTCGTATTTTCTTGGGGTGTTGGCCTCGGTCGCCAGCGCCCATCCCTCCCACCTTACATATTGGGTGCGCTCCCCTTCGGAGACATTCAACAACTTCGGTTCGACGATTGGCGGCGATGCGGGGATCAACGTACTTCACGAGTTTGGGCCTGGCATCCGGCAGATGGTCAAGGGCCTCACGCCGAAGTTCGTGTCTAGGATCGAAGAGCGCATCACGCATGACCATACTCGAATGGCCGTCGCCTCCACCCCGACAATGTGAGCGTTTCTGATCAGACGGGTCAGACCCGGGTTGGTAGCATCAATCTGTAGGCTCCTGTGGAGGTAAGACTGAATGACGTATATGATGACTAAACCCTGCCCGATCTGCAAACAGCAGTTAACTAAGCAAAAACCTACCGAAACCGTACCGTGCGCGTGCGGTCACCATGTTTGGCAGGGATAGCCCAGTGAGTCACAAATATGGTCCTTCGCGCACTCGATCAACACCGCGCCTCCTGCCTTTGAATCTTATGGACATCTCGCTTGACCTCTGTCCCGGTTCTGCATCGGACGCCCGACTGATAAACGACAATGCGGCGGAGTGTAAGTGGGTGTATCGGCCTCGATGGCCCACAGGAGGGACTACGCGATTGAAACTGGGTGCACTCGCTGCACTCATTCTGCTTTGCTTGATCTGCGCGGGCTGCCCGAATGAATCGCAACAACAGGCGCAACAATCCCGCAATGCTCACCCGCGTTCTGTGGCCGTAGCAGAGTATGGCTCGGCATCAAGTGAGCTGGCTTGCGCTGGAGCGGCGATAATCGCGGCATTCCTGTGCAAGCGCAAATAGAGGGGCGCGGCGACCCAAACAGGCTGCCCCGAAGCCGTTTCTCCGATAGTTGTTGAAATCAGCGATTACACTCATTGAGAATTTTCATGAGGGGTCTCTCCAGAGAGTCGCTAGGTGGATTTGACGCTGACCTAGCCGAGTTTTACGGGGGCCTGAGCATTCCTTGTCGTCATTGACAACGTGATCGATGTGGGTGCTCGTCGGATAGCACCGCCTCAGCCGCGCATTGTAGGGATTCAAACAGGTCAGACGCGGTACTCGCATAGGGGGTCGCCGCCGCCGGCCTCACTGTACGGTCGCGACGAGGCCGGTCGGCGGCGGAGGCGGCTTTTTATAACTAAGAAGACGATCGCGTTCAGGTTGGCCCATCGCGTCCGGCGTCCCATTCCAATCCGCAATGATCGACCGGAAGGCGCAGTTGCCGGGATCGTTCCAGGCCGATCCAATCCAGCCCATCCGATTGCCAGCATAGCCATCGGGCGCATCAAAATAATTAAGCGCCGATGTGACGTACCTCGAGGTGCATGTGTCGTCCCCGAATTCAGTCGCTAACACCGGATAGGTGGACGTCAGGAAGCCGAAACTGTTGGACCAACTGGAAGGCGTTTCAGACGAGTGGACATGCGCGGCGTAGACAATGTTGAATCCCGAAGGGAGATTGTTGGGTACTCCACTCAGTTCATAGGCCTCTTTTACGCCCCCGATGATGACCAAGTTATTAAAGCCAGCCAGTCTCACCGTGTTGTACATCTGCTGCATGCCGACCCATGTTTTGCAACCTGCTAGTGTGCAAGTTGTGCAGCCGTTCAACCAACAACCCCACGAGATGTCTTGTGGCGCGTTGTACAGTTCGAAGAATACCCTCGGGTCATCCCTGTAGTGATTAGCCATGATCTGCCAGAACTTCAGGGAACGGGCATCGGCCATTTTCTGCTGGCCAGTAGCGCACGTCCCCGCCACACCGCCATCGTTCCAGCGCAGGTCGAAGATAACGTTCAGACCGGCCTTGTGGGCAGCCATCACGGCTGGATCAAGGTAGCCGACCAAATAAGATGGAGCGAAACATGAGGAATCAACCAGCAAAAAGTCCTGATTCGTCGCGATGCGGACAGTGTTGGCGCCCCACGCCGCGATGTTGTTGAAGTCGGTTTGAGTGAAGTGTCCGTCACCCGACGGACTCCGCTCAAAACTCGATCGGTCCACGCCATGGATGTGGTAAATGTGCCCCTTGTCGTCCAAGACATGATTGGCTGAAACGCTGTAATCCTGTGACTGCTGCGCACTGATTGTGGTTGCCAAACAGAGCGATAGGAGCAATTGAACTGCGAAAAGTGCGGCACTGAGTTTGAGTGGGTCGCGACCACCGGAAGCACGCTTCCCTATGCATATCAAAGCCACGAACTGGCGCGGACTTCGACCGGCGTTCCGTCTGTCGGATCGTGTTCGATCTGCCATGGCCCTTACTTTCTTGCCGAGTCCTTCGTCCTTGAAAGGCGTGTGTCCAATGCGCTGTGCCAATCATTAACACAGTGTTCAGACGCCAACAAGACTGGGGCCAGCGTGAGGGTCGAATGTCACCAACTGGCCCGACAATAACCCACGCCTGCCCCCGATGAGCCGTCCACCGTCTCAGGTGGGCCGCTGAGTGAAGCAGCCCGAATATTACTGTCGCCACAGCTGGATGACTGTTCACAATTGCTCACTCTTTCGTGATGTTCGGGATTGCTCGGTTCTTGTAAACAAGCCCATGGACGTCGGCCCACGGCGGAACCGAGGCTCGCTTGCAGCTAGGCTGGCCGTTATCGATTTATGGACTTCGCATCTGCGGCCTCGATTGCGAAGAGCCGTCCGATGCCCGTGCCCCGAGTCCATCGTCTCAGTGTGACTCGGTTGTGCAGGGCACCGTGCATGGCAGATGAGCGTTTTTGATCAGTCCTGTCGAATTCTGTCTTGGTAATGTTTGTGTGACACATGCCGTTCGAGCACACAGGAAGGCGAATGTGAAATAGCTCGAGGGTAAATAGATTAGCCGGGTTTTGTGGGGGCAATCTTCCAGGCTGCGATTTCCTTGAAACCCATTGAAGCCAACCGATGCTCAGATTAGACGGGAGGGCATTCCATGAAAAATAAGACAGTCTTGGTTTTGGTCATAGTGACGCTAGTCCTTGTGGTTGGGGCTTGGGCTGGCACGGAGAAGGTCCTATACGCCTTCACCGGGGGAACTGATGGGGGCCGATCTGAGGGCGGGGTAATTGTTGACAAAGCAGGGAACCTTTATGGGACGACGAACTCTGGTGGGATGTACAACGCAGGGACCGTATTCGAGCTGAGCCCTTCAAATGGAAGTTGGAATGAAACGGTGCTTTACAGTTTCACTGGCGGCAGCGATGGGGCGTATCCGATGGCTGGCTTGACCTTCTGCAACGGAAATCTCTACGGCACAACCATGGAAGGCGGCGGCGGATGGGGCGTAGTTTTCGAGCTGGCGGCGTTAGCGAATGGATGGAAGCAGAGCGTTATTTACAACTTCAGTGCGCCAGGGGATGGTGAGGAACCTTTCGGAGGCCTAACCTGCGACGCAGCAGGTGCTTTGTACGGTACGACCTATGCTGGCGGCATTTACGGCGGGGGGACCGTTTTCAAGCTCACGCAGATGGCCTCGTCGTCGAAAAAACGTACGTGGTCGGAGGCAATGCTCCACAGTTTCGGCAATACCAACGATGGCATGAATCCTCAAGGTACCGTCGTGCTAGACAAGCAAGGTAATGTCTATGGGACAACGACAGACGGCGGATCCGGGCGGGGCACTGTTTTCGAGCTGACGCGCTCCGCATCAGGCTGGAGCGAGGCGATTATTTACAATTTCTCAGGCGGCAATGACGGAGCTTTTCCGTACGCGGGTGTAGTGTTTGATAGCGCTGGAAATCTATATGGGACTACATACGTGGGTGGTACTTACGGTGAGGGAACCGTGTTCCGGCTTACGCTTTCAAATAGCCAATGGACAGAAGCCGTCCTCTATGCTTTCGATGCACCTAACGGTGGCGGTTATCCGCATCGTGGCAGTCTGACTCTGGATGTATCAGGCAAACTTCATGGGACAACTTCTACAGGAGATTCCGCTGGTACCGTATTCGATCTGAACCCTTCGAACGGAAGTTGGACCGAATCGGTGCAGTACGCCTTTTCTAATGAAGATGATGGAGGTACCCCCTACGATGGCCTGATTCTCGATGCAGCTGGAAATCTATATGGCACGACAGTGGGCGGGGGCAAGTGTAACCAGGGCGTTGTGTTTGAGGTCACGCCTTGAGTCAGGGGAGTGTGTAAGCGCCCGATTGTGTTGGGAAGAAGCGGAAAAGAGAATATCTGAGAAAGTGTGCAGTTTTGAACAGTCGCCCTTATATGCAGACATCTACCATTCGTCACTGAGAGGGCGACTTCGTGCCAAGCGTCGGCTACGAAACGATGCTTAGGAATTCAAGAGGGGTGACAGCCGCTCTGCACAGTCGCCCGGGGTCGACAACAATTGCCTAGGAGAAGTGGAGGAACCTCATTGTGAAAATGTTACCGTTCGCACCTCCTCCGCACAAAGAGTGTGAGCGGATCAGGCTGGAAGAGCTAGCCGATGACTTCCTGCGCGAGCATCGGATCAATGGCCGCAAGTCTGATGATGATGCCGAGGCGCGCTGGGACATTCATTTAAAGTCATTCTTTGGCGATCTAGGGGAAGGCGAGGTCAGCAGGTCACTTCTGACAAAGTATGTTGAATTCCGGCAGAAAGAGGGTGCGCCCAACAGGACGATCAACAGGGAACTTGCATCTCTAGAGGCCATCTTCAACTTGGGGCACGAACATGGAAAAGTGCGCGAGGTTCCCATGTTCCCTCACCTCACAGAAGAAGCGGTGTCCGAGGGCTACCTTGAGGATGGACGGTACAGGAAGCTGGTCGATTACTCCTTCCAATCAGAGCGCGTTGACCAACGCGAGCAGGTGAGCACGAGCCTAGCCACGCATCGCGCCTGACTGGGTCGCAACCCAGACTACCTACCATTAAGGGAATCGCTACTCTCCGAGTCGGATGTCGGACTATCCCATATGTCGGTAAAGCAGCCTGCCAACTTCCACGAGTGCAAGGTCTGGAGCTGCCGAAACAACTTGTTTGGCTAAACCCTTCTTCCAGCTAGCTGTGGGGCGACTCGGACGATTGGGATAGTTCCAGTACTGGAGCAGTGCTCTTTGCCCGCACCAGCGGTCCTTGAAGGCGATGAGCCCAAGGTTGTCACTGTCCGAGCGTCCTAGGTCGAATTCCTCAAAACCGCGGTCTTTTGCCTCCTGTATGGTCTTCCAAAACAGCAGCGGCGTTCCACCGAACCGGTTGAACTTGGCATCGCTGCAACCGTACTTGTAGACCATCGATTTCTTGTGTGAGAGGGTGAGAATGCCGGCAATCCCTACACCATCCTTGGAAGCCATGCGAATCTTAAGGTTCTTGCCGAAAGCTGAGATCAAGCCTCGAAACCACTTCAGAGGCTGAGGGGGCAGACACTGTCGTCGCCGGGTCAACACAACCAACCGGTAGAACTCCTGGAGCAGGTTCTCCGAGGTCCCCTCTTCATATTTCAGATTCTCGCGTTCGGCACGTCGAATCTTTCTCTGGACGCAGTCTTTATGGAAGCTACGAAATAGATCCTCCGCGCTTCGAGACAGATCCAGACGATGGAAACAATACGTCACGCCTCTGGCGAACTTCGTGTGACTGCTCGGCTCGCGGGAAATGGGTCTGATCTCGACGGACTTCCAGCTGTCTTTGTCGACGTTATGCCTCATGTATAGAAGCATGTCATCGAGTTCGTCCGAACTATCGACTAACGGTTCGCAGTGATCGGAAAATGGCAATGAGACAAGACGTTGACCGGTCAGCCAGCTCTTGATACGACAGAAGACCAGTCCGTTCGACAAGCTTGTTCCAGGAGGACAAGTGGTTACAACGACCGGCGCGTAACCGTACACTGTGCGTAATGCCTGCAGCCAGTTTGGGCTATGAAAAACTGAGGCTTGTGGATGACGGTCAAGCAATCCTGCCCAGCGAGGATCGAGGAGTGGATCGATTTCGAAAGCGCACTCGCGAACACTTTCGACATTGCGGTCAATAGAGAATGCCCCAAGAGTCGCCAGCCCTGCGCCCGCAGTGCCAGTGGTGCTCCATCCAGTGTCGTTAATAGTTCCCAATGTTGCACACCCTTTCGCAACAACCGTGCCGGGTTTCCCGACACGATGGCATTTGGCGGTAAGTTTTTGGTCGCGGAGTTTCCTCACCCACGATGGCGTTTTCGCCGAATCACTGACCGGAGAGACCGATCACTGCCGGGCGGCTGGCGCCCCTTTTGACAAAGGCGCGCTTCGCATCCCAGTTCTATTCGGTGTGAAGCACCATCGGAAGTTATGGCGTAAGAGTAGCTGTAGTTGAGTAGCGTGACGTGTCCGAATGAAGACGTTGTTTTCCACGGTTACGCCTTCGCTGATGAAGAACGGCTGTAGGATGCAGGTGGATCGAAATCAAACGATCGGCTGGGCGCTGAACTCAATACGCACCTTCGCCCGTAAGTACTGCGCGCGGTGTGCGCATGAGGATTTTGATATCGAGCCAGGGGGACCATGATTTGGCGTATCGCAGATCCAGTCGGACCATGTCATCGAATTTCACGCGGTTGCGGCCATTAACTTGCCACATTCCCGTGATCCCGGGCTTGACTTCCAAAACCCGGCGACGGTGCCACGTTTGATAGGCTGCTACTTCGTAGGGAATTGCAGGGCGAGGGCCCACCAGCGACATGTCGCCTTTGAGAACATTCAGAAACTGTGGCAGTTCATCCAAGCTTTTTCTCCGAAGGAGCGCCCCCGCTCGCGTGATTCTCGTATCGTTCGTGAGCTTGTATGCACCCGACCTGTTCCCGTTCGACGGATTACGCTCAGCCTGGCCGGCGATAAACTGTGTCACATACTGTTTGTGAACGCTAAAATCATTGTCGACGTGCATCGACCGGAATTTCAGGAAGGTGAAGCGCTTACCGTACTGTCCAACCCGTTGTTGTCTAAAAAACACGGGCCCCTGTGACGATGCTTTAATCGCCAACGCAATAATCAAGAAAAGAGGCGCGCAAATCATAAGCGCTATCGCGCTGCCGACAATATCCATCATTCGCTTTGTCACGTTGAGAAACCGTCTGGCACTGTCGCGGCTCACCAGGTCAGGGTATAAGGTCGGATTGCTCGGACGCCCTGAGATCTCATCGTCCCAATCGTCGGGAAAAATGTGGAACGAGACACTGATTTGATTAAATTGCTCGAAAGTCAAGTTGTCTTGTAGCGTAGTGCTCACCTTGGTCAGGATTGTGCCCAGGATTGAGTTCTTGTCATCAATCGCAAGTTCAGTAAACAGGATGCCAATAGTGCCTTGGTCCTTGTACCAGCCGGTTACGTCGGTTTCCCTGGTCGATGCCAGCAAGGCCGAAAGGATCTTGTCGAGGGCTTTTCCATTCTTTTTCGAATCCTGGCAGTTACCCGTGTCCAGCAACATGAGCAGGAACGGTTTTCGAGAGCGCTCGGTCCTTTTGCGCTCTATGGAGATCATCCGCCTAAACGTTCGTTCGTTCAGAACGTCACGTTCCCCAGCTGATACCGACTCTAAAAGAGTGGCGGCTAAATTCGACCCATTGTCCGAGTGTCGCAGATTCACAGATTCCTCCGCTGGTCCCACATCCGCTTTCCTGAGGCAGCGGTAAATGACTGACGTGGCCTGTCAATGTAATTAGGAGTTCGCCCGTTAACCGACTTGCAATTGAGCGATAAAAGATGGCTACTGTGATTGGAGTTCATTATCTTGCCTGACCCGATCCGGTTGTGAAACAGTGGGTGGACGGTCGCTACAGTAATAGTCGCCATGGGCAATGTTGGTAGAAGAGTTCAGCAACGTACCTATCAGCTTTGTAGGCTCGAGCACTTCGAGGCCTCTCCGTAGTTGCTGCTTCTCGGTTTTACCCTGACGTGTAACCAACAGGATTCCATCTACCAGCCGCATCCAAATGGTCGTGTCGGCGAGGGGCAACACGGGAGGAGAATCGATAACGATCCAATCGAACCAAGCGGTAAGCTGTTCCATGAGCGCGGGGAGTCTCCCTGATTGCAGAATCTCCAGAGGGTTTTTCGGAGAGTTGCCTGCTGGCAGGATCCAGAAGCCTGGTTCTTCGAGATGGTAGATGCTGGTCGCCGGGCCGCGCTCGCCTTGAAGCCATTCACAGAGGCCGGGAATCCTGGCCAACCCAAACATCTGCGATAAGGACGGTCGCCGCAGGTCTCCCTCTAACAACAAAGTTCTCTGCTGCGTTCTTCGAGCGAGGGTGCAGGCAAGATTGGCGGCTACCATACTCTTGCCTTCTTGAGGCATTATGCTTGTGATTAGCATCTTTTTGAGAGTCCGCTTCTGCCGAAGCTGTCGCAAGCGGACTCCAAGAAAATTGAACTTTTCCGCTGCAAGACTCTCTCTCTGGGTGAGGCACACCAGTCGGCTTTGAGGAGAAACGGAGACCCGCAGAGATTGGAATTGCTCGAACAGATCCAAACGATCATTTAGCTGGTGTTCGGCCTTCATGGGAAATTCAACTGCCCTCGCAGGCGGCGGCCATGCCGTAAATGGGAACCTGGTTTCTGGCTCTGCGATTACGTGCTGCTCGGCCAGCCCCAACGGCCCAGTCGCAGCGAAAAACGCGGACGAATCAATTCCAGCGTTCTCGGATTCCAATCTTTGTAATGCGCCAAATAGTTGACTCATATTTACGTGACCACTGCGCTACGAAACGAACCCATCATTTGTTCGGGTGAAATAATCTTGGTTTCGTTCGGGGTCAATCGCCTCGTCGAAACCGTGCTCCGGATGCAGCTTCGCCCCGTCAGTTCGGAACCAAACCGACCTGCACTTCGTTGTCCGCCCAGCAAGTTAGTAACTGGACACCGGCCTGACCGATATCACAATCACTGTCAGTTACGAGCAGGTGAATTCTGGAACTGCCGGCTCGGAAAAGTCGCGGTATATCAGATATATAACTTGCTCCCTGATCAGCGAGTAACCACCTTCGCTCATTTGGTTGTGCATTGCTGTACAGAACTGCTCACTACATAAAAGACGGAGCGCTCCTCGCCGAGTGAGCAATTGTGAACAGACTCTCGCTTGTTAAGATGGCATGCTTCGAATGTCAAACTGATCATCACCCCGGTCCAATCGGATAGTTCTAAGTGGGCAAGGCGGGAAAAGCCAACGTCGTCGGTATCGGACGGAACTGTTAGTAATTGCGATGCGTCATGGTCGGGGGACCATGAGGCTCCAACGGGGGACGGGGTGGCTTATGCCACCCCGTTTACTTCTTGCCTGTCGTAGACCACTCTGCTGACCATCATTTCAGAAGCCATCATCTCGTTATGCTTATTGAAGCTGACGCATAGGCGTTCATGACGGTACCTGAACACACATGGTCAGAGATAACCGGCACCTGCAAGCAAAACGAAGCGCCGCTGAAGTCTTATCCTGATGCGGGTCGCCTTAGCGCTCGGGGCGAGTGGCCAAAAGTGAACAGTCTGGGCGCGATCCGGGCGTGTTGAAACTGGAAGGAGGGCCGCTGCAAGAGGAAGCGCGAGCTAAGCGATAGTCCCGGAACTCCCACCACTATCGAAAGGTTTCGCAAAGAACAATTAGCCAGCTCCGGTAGTGCTGCAGTTTGCAAACTGTAGCACTACCCATCGCGCAGAGGATTACTGTTCATGGTTGGGCGACCACATGCTTTTCCTATCGCTGGCTCAAGGCGACTTGCACTTCGAGAGCGCGATTCCTGGCTCCGATGTCGGGGCTGCGGTTCGCCCAGCGACGAGAACTTGACGCGCGGCGTGATTGATCCCGTGCAATTGGCGGCGGGCGTCGTCGGGGTCGACACCCTTGCCCTTTGCCAACCGCTCGGCGAAATCGCGCAGCAAGCAGACGACTTGCTCCGCATGCAAGTAGCTTCCGTTCGTTCCCTTGTTCATCACGAAAGTGTGTCTGCCTGACGCAGCGCTGCTATGTCAGCGAAGGCTCACACACTGCGCACGATGAACACAACCAAGAGAATCACTACAATTGTCCCAATCAAACCGTAACCTAACATAGTCTCTCCTCGTCGGACAATGATCCAGATCTAACCAAGTATGCTGACGGATGCCAAGTTATGCTGGTCAGTTTTGCTCACGATTACTAGGTAGTTTGATTCCGTACAGCGCCCTTTCGTCCGCCGCGTTGTTAATGCGATTTGTCGCGAACAATTTTCCGAGTGCTCCTGAAACTGCCCCCAGGTCGCGGTCGAAGGTAACGGTTAAGAGCGCAATGTCATCATGATTGAAAATACCCTCACAGACAACAGCGCCCGCGAGGTTCATCTAAGTCCCGGCGACAAGGTGGATGTGGCTGTGGATGCAAAGGCGGACGCGATTCAATCTACGGCAAAGTAGGCTGGTAGGTGATTTGGGATCGCGCGTTAGCACTTGACGGAAATGACGCCGGGTTGCCCGCGTCGCACTGAAAGCCGCCAGCGTAGTTGCACCGGCGGCCTTCAGGCTAAAATCACTCCGACGATTCATCAGGACGGCTCTGCGCCAATCGAGCCGCCTTACCTTTAAGCCTGCTTTTTCTTCTCTTGATCGTGTTTGTCTTGTTCCGACTGCGGACTCTTCGGCTTTCCAATCGGGTCCTGCTGCTTGTGCTGCGCTGGCTGGTTTGGCTGGCTTCCAGGTTCCCGCTGCGGACCGCCATCTTGTGGGTTGCGACTTTCCTGATCTGACATTGTGTTCTCCTTTTTTGGTTGTTACCGTTGTTGGTAGTCGTTGCAACCGTGTTGACCCTGGTTTTAAGCTTCAACCGGGCAGCATGGCGCGACGAAGTAATTGGTTCGTGTAGCTTAGCTGTGCAGTCCGTCAGACTCCTCTCAGCCGTATCGATCGCTACTTGCAGAGTAGGCGTTGCTTGGGCAGTCATGTCCCAAGCTGGGTGCGTGCTGTGTGCGCCGTTCAAACGCCAACCGCGCCAACGAAAATACCTCTAGGCCACGCCACCGACCAGAAACAGCACCAAAAGAACAATTAATGACGCCACCATGTTCTACATCCGCCTTCAAGAGGGAAGCCCTGTCCGGCTCTTGTGGCGGCGGCCCCAGTTCTTCAGCACGCAGAATGATAGAAGTAGCTTGATATTAATGTCTGGTCATAACGGATCACTTTCAGCACCCAGCATGTACGAGTCCGGGATGGCAGCGTCCGCCAGGGTTTCATTCGGGATCGCGCAGAGTATTTTCCAGAGCAGGTGTCGATTATTCTCGCGATATTCATCCATAACCTGGCAGAAACAGGGCGGGTAAATATCGTTACTTATGATGATGATGGTATTCTGCGATGGAAATGTCGTATGACCCGTTGGAGGATCATTCCATTCGAATTGCTCAACGGCAGCTCTTTCAAGCTGGCTATCAGGCGCCCGTCGAGTCGTCAGCTTTATCCCAAGCCAAGCTCACCATCGTACTGTCGGATGGTCCCGTAGCACTCGCAGACGAAGGCTTCAAGTTTCTTGCGGTTCACGATCTTCACTGCACCACGGGTATACTCAATTAGCTTCTTCCTCTGCAAAACACCAGCTGCCAGGCTCACGGTAGATCTATCTGTCCCTAGCATCGTTGCGATAAAGTCATGAGTGATGCCCAGCGACTCGGAGTCCACTCTGTCCTGAGTCATTAGCAACCACCGTCCAAGGCGCTGCTGAATATCGTGCAAGCGATTACAAGCGGCAGTTTGGGCAATCTGCATACCCCGAATTGCAGCGTAGCGGCTCAACATTAGTTGAAAGTGTGGAGCGGACTCCAAAGTCTTTTGCAAGGCCGCGACCGCCACTCGAAACCCATCCCCCGTGATTTGTACCACCGCCTGAAGTGAACCCCTGCTCAGGCCAACAGCCGCCAGTGTTCCTGTAAAGCCCTCATTCCCAACGATGCCAGCTTCGGCCGTTTTGCCATCCTTCATCACTACTACAAGAGAAATCAAACCTCGATTCGGGAAGTACGCAAATTCCAGTTTTTCGCCTGCCTGGTGAAGAACCAGATGGTTTGGCAAGCTGACGTATTCGAGATGAGGACGTAGTGAGCTGTAGTCGCTATCAGAAATCGATAAAAGTATTATGTTGCTGACTGCTTTCCCTGCGGCATTAGTTCGCTCGCCGGACCGCGCGACTTGGAGGTTTTTGTGTGCCACAAACCAGAACCGAAAACCCATCCCAGATGCGGGTATGAACTCGCCCTCATGGTCTGCGTAATCAAAAACTTCTGCTTCTTCGGGCTAGTTGGGGATTATACAATTCCGCTGCTCAGCGAAGAGGTGTGGCGAGCGCGCGAAAAAAGTTTTTGCTTGTGTGGCGCGCCCAACAGACCGCAAGAATTAGCACGTGATATTAGCGCACTAGGGAGAACCAATGAGTTCCGGTGCGGCGGCTACAAGGAGACGCGGTTTTGACCCCAGTACATTTCTCGCCACCATTGGGGAGGGTAGGAAAATTGTGATTTTTCGAAAGAAACACACAGTCTTCGCACAAGGAGATGAGGCTGACGCGGTGTTTTATGTTCAGAAAGGAAAGGTAAAGTTGACGGTCGTGTCCAATACGGGAAAGGAAGCAACCATCGGCATATTGAGTGAAGGCGATTTCTTTGGTGAAGGCTGCCTCGCAGGCCAGCCGTTGCGCATGGCCGCCGCAAGCGCAATGACGGATTGCGACCTTCTGCGCATCGAGAAGAAGGCGATGATCGAGGTTCTTCACCGGGAGCACGCTTTGTCTGATATGTTTGTCGCTTACCTACTGATGCGGAACATTCGATACGAAGAAGACTTGGTTGACCAACTTTTCAATTCCAGCGAAAAAAGACTGGCCCGGATTTTGCTCTTGCTTGCTCATTTCGGCAAGGAAGGCGTGCCCGAAACTGTGCTTCCCAAGATCAGCCAGGAGACGCTTGCGGAAATGGTCGGTACCACCCGCTCACGTGTCAGCCTCTTCATGAACAAGTTCAGGAGGTTGGGTTTCATCGATTACAACGGCGGACTAAAAGTCCACAGTTCACTTCTACATGTTGTTCTTCACGACTAGCCTTCGTCTCCGCAAACCTATCAGGCCGAGGGAAAAGACGATGTCGTTTCTGTTCTTCCGGCAATGTTCGGCAAGTCTCTGAAACTTGCGGATTTGGCCCCAGGCTTGGCACGCTCTGCTACTGTTAGGAATCGGATTGTCCGGTAATGGAGTGGCAAGTCTCGGTCTCGTCTACCCGTTCCGATCGAACCCGCGGTTAGTTGCACCTCCGAACATAAGTCCTGCGATGCCGAGTGGAAACAATGGCGATTTGATCCAGCGTTCTGGGTGCTGTCACAGAACGAGCTTTCGAAGATGGAGCGGATGTAGTGCTGGTGACAGCTCGTGTGTGCGGTGAAGAAGACACTCAACCTTAATCTGGGACATTCCGCTGCGAATTTGCATCATCGGAAGTCTGCCGGGACTCAAAAGGTTTTTCGTTGGCATCGCTGGATTCCACGGCGACAACAACGTCGGCCTCCAGCAGCTCCAGATCGCGGCTGATCATCGCCACTACCTGCGGCCGTTTTCAAAGATTATGTTGGCGCTGGCGACCCTGCGCGAGAACGAGCTAGAGGTAGCTCGCGCACAATTTGAGCAGCTCGTTGCGGAATTCCCACCTCAATAGTGAATTCTCTCTGACCAAAACCAGCATTCGCAGTGGCGTTCAGGCCCTTACGCTGTGTCGCGTTTGCTCACGTCGTCGTTCAAGGCCGGGAAGGGGCGGTCTGCTGGCACGATCTCTGTCAGGAGTCTGGCCGGGCTCGGGAGGCGGTTCTGAACATTTCTTGGCGTGGGCAGTCTGGTTCTTCGCTCCCGGAGTCACGGTCATTCCGCCGTCATCATGAAGAAGAACGTTGAGGAGCGAACTGTGAACGTGTAAATTGTTCCCAACGCGGTAGTTAATAAAACCGAGCTTCCTGAATCGGTTCATGAAGAAGCTGACCCGCGAGCGTGTCGTGCCTACCATCTCGGCTAGAGTCTCCTGACTTAGTCTTGGGACGGACACTTCCGGCACCCCTTCTTTACCGAACTGCGCCATCAAGAGAAGAACTCGCGCCAGCCGCTTTTCGCTGGAATTGAAAAGTTGATCGACCAAGTCATCCTGATATCGGATGTTCCGTTTCAGCAAGTATTTGACGAACATGGCCGACAATTTTGGTTCCAGACTCATTGCACGCACCATGGCGTTCCTCTCGATGTGCAGCAGGACGCAGTCGGTCAATGCGGTTGCAGACGACATGCGTAGGGGCTGACCAGCAAGACCACCTTCTCCAAAAAAATCGCCTTCGCCCAGAATGCCAAGAACCGCTTCTCTCCCGTCTTCCGATACCACACTGAGCTGCACCTTCCCGGTTCGGACAAAGAACAGGCCATCCCTGGAATCGCCCTGAGCGAAGATCGTCGTCTTCTTTTGAAAAGACACCATATCCCTACCCTTCCCAATCGTTGAAAGAAAGGCGTGAGGGTCGAAATTAGTTTTTCTCTTCGCGGCCTTGATTTGCTTCACTGGATGCCGTCCTGGCTAGAGTTCTTCATCACTGTCGATTGTGGCAGACAGGCGTGCACTCCGCTGATCAGTTATGCTCACAACGAATGACGAGACAACCAGGGCCGCGCGGTCAGGACGACGCAATATGCGGTTTGCCGAGACAAATTGCTTAGCAGCCTTCCGGCCGGGCAAGTTGCGGACGGTTGACGAAAACAGGCGTTACTCATTGACTCTCAAATGAGTGCGATGAACCGCGTCCCCTGTGGCTCAACCTAGGCAGGCGTATTTTTGTCGGAAAAGAGTTGCGAGCTTTGCCCCGATGCCAAGTATGCCTCTCCACGCACATTAGGCCGGATAGAGACAGGGCCCGGCGCCCACGCAAGCGGTGGATGCTTCCGCCAAGCACGAAATGCGCTAATTTTCCACGAGTACACCTGGGTCGCGGCTGGGAAAACGCAAATCCGTAACCATCGGACGGGTTTTTCCCTCGCGTTCGACATCTATGGCCTCGCAAAGCTGAGCAATGATCAGCATCAGCCTAGCGGCGTTCACCTCGTTGCCAGCCTGCTGTTCAAGGTCGTGCCTATGGTCGGAGCCACTCATAGAGCCTACTTGGGATGTTTCCACCAAACTAGTTCGGGCGCAGCGCGGTGTCTGAGCAATTTGGCTCACCGGGATTTGGCGGCTCTGCGGTCGAGCTTACCCGTGGCATGATGGTTCATGACACCCGATTCAAAACAACAAGAAAGGCGGCGCGCTTTCGCCGCCTTCCAAAGTCCTTCTGTGGCCGGCTTACTGCAACATCTTAACGCTCATCACGTGGATGGCGCCCTTGTCTGTGTAAACGTGCGCGCTGAGTTCGACGTGGTGACCATCGTGACCCTTGAGAGCTTCGGGATTCATGACATCCCACGACTTCTGGTCCTTGTCCGCGACGAAAGCTGCCTTCTCGCCGTCGAACTTCACCGTGCCCTTGACGTTCTTCAAAGGCGCCGAAGCCGCCGCGTTGGGAGGGGCCTGCCCCGTGGTGTCTTGCGCTATGGCGGAAACAGCGATCATCATTACAGAGAGTGTCAGTGCTAAAACCCACAGCTTTTTCATGTTTCTATTCTCCTTGGTAATAGTTAGATTTTCCACTTCATAACACTTAGCAAATACGCTTGTCCTACACGATCTTGAGGACGGTGCCTTGGCTCTGGGTCTGAGTCAGGTAAGGCTAAGCCTTAAATTGCGCTCGCTCTGAGCTGTCGTGGCAAAGCTTTACCGCTACGCTGGGCTTTCCTGCCAAACTCTTCTTCCGAAGACCATCTACCAATCGCGCGTCTTCCGCGATCAACTTTGGGCTTCTTTGCCTTCCACCACTTTGGATTTCAAGCAGCCTCTGCATTAACTCCGTGAAGTTTTCCATGACTTCCTCCAAGACTGGCAAGCCTAGTTTGCTGGACATGCTAGGTGACGGCCAGGCAGAAAACTGTTCAAAACTGGACACTCTTGGTGTCGGAGTGTGCGTCATCCTTACTTGGCGTTTCGCACTCGAAAAAGCCAGTTGCCTCAACGGCGGTTACCCTTTGCTTTGGTTTCCACGGCCTCGGGCGCGGAGAGTTTGCGATCTCGGTGTGGCTTGCTACGTAGGGTACCGTTAGGCGGTTCGCAACCCATTCCGATCACAGCCCCACAAGTAGAACAAGCACGGACAATACCTGCTTCCGGGTGAGTTCTTTGCTTTTCACCGCGACATAGTGCAACGCCTCGCAGTCGCGAAAATGCTCAATATTGCTCACTTTCAACAACATTAGCCTAGCGGCAAACTCGTTCGCCGATCAGTCAGGAAACGCTTGGCCGAGATGATAGGGACAACCCGGGCGCGAGTCAGTTTTTTCATGAACAGGTTCAGAAAGCTAGGTTTCATCGACTATGATGCCCGGAGTGGGCTGCCAGTTCATAGTGCACTTCTAAATATCGTCCTCCACGATTAGCTTGCGTACTGCAATCCCGCAAACAAAGCTTCCGGACAGCGATGAGCAAATCATCCACCTGCTGGATCTAATCCGGAAAGCGGCGTTATTTTCATCGCGACCAGCACCTCCAACAGAGTTGCTGTATTACGAACGCTGCCAGAGATGGAGATGAGCGCCTCTGAGATAAGGGGATGTTGGGCTGCTAGCAAGTCGAGACGGTCACTCACATTGTAGAGTTGCCGAACTTCGTGCAAAATTGCGACAGGATGCATGGGTGGCAGTCGTCCCACTCCTTTCACTAGCCACGATGCTAGGTGCGACTGAGACAATTGTCTGGTCACATTGGATCACTTTGCATGCGCCCAACAGCAACCTGTGCGAGATACCTGGCCAAATTTGATTCTGAAGCCTGTGCAGTCTGGACCAGCCGTGTCATTCGTTCCAAGCCCATGCTGTATCTGTGAGGACATGAGCGGTAATGGCAAACCGACCTTGGCCGGCGTCTTGAAAAGAAACGATGCCCATATCGCCAACAAGCCGATTCCCAAACTTTGTAAAGCTTCCCAACCACCGCTGTCGCACGCTGGGGGCGATCTCTGACGAAAAGGACTCGGTCGTCAAGTGGGATGACGACGGTCGTATGAGACTGCGCCCCTTGCTTGAGAGGGTTTAGCCTGCGACGGAGCTAGGCCAATCTGCCAAATCTGATGCTACAGATCGCAGCTCATGAAGCTAAACCATTCCAGCCGCCGCCACGCGTTTGGCATCGACACTCAACTATCAGTGGTGACGATCCCGCCAGAACTAGTGATGGCAGAGTGTTCACAACTGAACATTTTCGCTAATCGGTGTTTGGCATACTTTTCCAAGTCAAGGAAATCAGGCCCACGTGGAACACTATGAGAAATGGATAGAACTATGCACGAAGGCAGCCGTCGAACCAGACTCTAAGAAAATGCTGGTTCTGATGAAGGAACTCGACGATCTGTTGGAAGCCGAAGATAGAGAATACCTGGAAGTCTCTATGCGGACCGCCGAAGACCATACGTAAACCTCTGAACGTGTCAGGAAATAGAGTTCTTTCACATGGTACTCAGTCTCCTGCTTACTTGAGATCACGCGTGAGTACGACTCGGCATTGCCGCTCATGCTGGTCAGCGTGATCGCGGACGGGATTGCGATCCTGCTCATGCCTAAGTCCTCGATCATGACCGGTTTCATAATCCGCCTGGATGCGCATACCGCGACGCGCCAACTTCTCCACGTTGCTGAAAACAGCCTGCCCTCGCCCGGACAAAGAAATGACTGGCCCGACCTGCTGCTGATGGACCTGGCAAGAAATGCGTCAACCGAAATTGGTGCGTGGGCGGAAGTGAACGGTTTGGCGCGCGAAACCGTCTCTTGAGGATTCGCAACTGCATGCGGGATTACACCCTCAGTGTTACGCGCCGAATTACGCACCCGTAGGGCGTGGCTTCGCATTACGCGAGGCTCTGAACGCCTGTGCAGGATCGCAGCGGATACCAGCTTTTCCGATCAGGCGCACATGACCCGCTGGATTCACCGCGTTACCGGCGCACCCCCGGCCGCCTGGCGGCGGAGCGCTGGCGGTCTCGAAGCTGGCATCCAAGAATCAATTGCACCGCAGATGTGGGCGGGAAGCTAATGAGGATCACGACCGATCCTACTGGGCAACGCATCATCTCTGCCGGATACGTCCAGCACGTAACATAGCGAATTCGATCGCCAGCGGGCGGTTCACGCCACAGTAGGTGAAGGAAATTTCTGGCCTCAGAACAGACCGGATGAAGTGTGCCGTGCACTTCGCAGGTTCCGTTGCGATGATCGCGGACTGTTCTTCACGCAGTCGTCAATTTAGACATCTCCAGTTTCCGGGGAGATTCGGCAATGCCAACAGCTAATTGTGGATTTGTTTTCATCCGAAATTCACATTCGCGTCGACTTTTCGTAACGGTGTGCACGTTACGGTTATGCGTCGTTGTTCCCCGCCTGAGGCGAGCCTGGTCTTTCACCCCTGCGCGGCGAATTCAGCACCGTACTCCGCCGGCGACGCTGTGCCGCCATAACTCTTAATTTCGGGCCAGCATTGAGCTTCTCGAAGGGAAACTGGTGATGAGATCCACAGTACAAGTCGCCAAGCTAACTCAGTCCGCTGCTCCCGGCGATCGCTATGTCCGTGATGATGACCAGACAGACCCAGTGTCTGATAACGGCAAGGAACATGGTTTCGCTACCAGTGGAAACTCAGATAAAAGTGGGCAACCTCCCATGAACATTATTTTCTCCTCGCACTGCAATTGCGCCTTGGGCGTTCAGCCTGCCCCAGTTTTCTTCAAGGCTAGTACGATCCGCAATAGTAGTGAATTGTGTCGCTTGAGTTCTTCCGAAATTCTTGTCAGACTCAGGCGGGAGCAACACAAGAAGCCGGTTCGATGAAAATCAACTCGAAACCGAAAACGTTTCGTCTATTCGCCGCATTGTTCCTCTTAGTAATCACGGTCCAGTCACCAGCGCAGAATGTTGTACTAAGCGGCGCGCTGAGCGGACGGATCACGGACCAGACGGGAGCGGTGGTGCCGCGAGCATCGGTGGTCGTACGTAACCTTGCGACCGGCGTGAATCAATCGGCAGAGACCAACCGTGAAGGTCTGTATCAGCTTCCGGCGCTGATGCCGGGCGCCTATTCCATCACCGCAAGTCAAAAGGGTTTTCGTACTGTCCAGGTCTTAGTGCAAGTGCGGGTAGGGAGCACCACGTTACAGGACGTCAAACTGCAAGTCGGGGCCGGGTCGGACCAGGTCAAGGTGATTGGGACGGCGCCGCTGCTGCGGCCGGCTGAATCCTCCGCAAGCACGGTCCTGGAGCGATCTTTTATTGATGAACTGCCGCTCAATGGCCGCCGTTACACCGACTTCACGACGCTGACGCCCAATACCAGCTACGACGGCGACACGGGCCTGGTGAGCATTGCTGGACAACAGGGCGGAGAGGACTCGGGATACGCCAATGGAAATGGTTCCAATGCTTTCACCGTTGACGGAAGCAATGCTACCAACAACTTCTTTGCCGATATTATCGGCCGTTACCGCATCCCGTACCTGTACGGGGAGGACGGAATCGAGGAGTTTCAAGTCTCGGTGAGCCCGTATTCGGCGATCTATGGAGGTGGAGCGGGATTCGTCAATGCGGTGACGCGGTCGGGAAGCAATGTGTTCCACGGCAGCGCATTTTATTACAACAGGAACTCCGCGACTGGGGCCAACGACGCCCTCGACAAAGCCGCTGGTTTTGCGAAGCCAGAAGACGCCCTACAGCAATTCGGCGTCGGGCTCGGTGGCTCAATCGCGCGGAATCGTTTATGGTTCTTCCTGGATTACGAGCAACAACTGCGGAACAATCCGATTTCCGTTATCAACCCGGCGTTAGCGACGACTCCAACGAACTTGGCCTCTTTTTTGACCGCTAATTTTGGGATTCCAGCCGGGACATCGCTACCTGCGCCAAACGGACCCTTGCCGGTACCGGGCAGCGACACCGCACCTGATCCGACCAATCCGGTATACCTCCAGCAGGTTTCGAACACCGTGAACGCGCTCAACTCCAATCTTGGCAGCAAGGCCAGAAAGCGCGACGATCTGGTGATCGCACCAAGGCTGGACTTTCGGGCCAGTTCGCGCGATAGCCTGTTCCTGAGCCTCAATGTCAATCGCTTCAACTCGCCTGGAGGCGTCATCACCGACCCCACGGTAGGTAACTATGGAACGCAGACACTGGCCAATGCCTATGTGCATACCTTCCAGGCCAGTCTGGGATGGACGCACACGTTCTCCTCGAGACTACTGAATGAATTCCACGCCGGCACTTCGCAAGACAATGAGATCTCGACACCGACCGGGTTGGCCCCCGGTATCCCCACATTGATTCTGGATAGCCCGTCCGCTCTTATCCTGGGCAACGCTCCCTTCTCTGTCGGAAGAGTTTTTGAAAGACAGTATTCTTTCGCCGACCGGGTCGATTACGTGATTGGCAAACACACTTTGCAATTCGGTTTCGAGATGAACCGCGCCTGGGACGCGGACAGCAATAATGGCGGCGCGGATCCGAATGCCGCCGTCCAGTTCGGGTCGTTCCTAGGCAGTTACGAGTTTTCGAATCTGGAGGCTCTGGCGCTCGGCGAATACAACGTGTTCAGTCAGACTTCGGGAAAGCCGGCTTTTTCTTTTACCGTGCCTTACTATGGATTCTATGTGCAGGACTCGTTCCGCGTTTTGCCGAAGTTGACGCTGGAGATGGGACTGCGCGAGGACTTCCAGGTTTATCCGCAACCCGCGAAAAATCCCGCCTTTCCGCTCACCGGACAATATCCCAACCGATTTCTGCGCCTGGCGCCGCGCTTCGGATTTGCCTGGCAGCCCACGTCGAAGACCGTAGTGCGCGGAGGATTCGGCCGGTTCTATACCAACATGAACGGCCTGAACTACCGCAACTCGGTTGTTTCAGACGGACTGGCGTCGCAACAGTCCTCGGTAAGTCTCAGTTACACTGCGGGTGCGCCGAACCAGCAGGTGCCAACGTTCCCAAATATCCTTCCGAGTACTTCCCCCCTGTTTCAGGCCTCCCCGGACATTTCCTTGGTCTCTCCGCAGTTTCGAGTGCCCTATATATTGCAGGCGAGTTTACAGATTGAGCGCGAGATTTCCCGAGACACAACGGTCAGTATCGGCACCATGTGGAATCACGGCGTGCATCTGCTCTCGGGCAGTGCCTATGACTTAAACCTGAATCCACTGCAGGGCACGACGACGTACATCGTCTGCCCGCCCGGCACAACCACAGCGCCCTGCAGTGGGCGGACCCTCACTCTACCGAACATGGACAACGGTCTGCTGAGTGAAGGCCGCATCAACCCACACTTTGGCCAGATCAACGAATTGATCAGCCCCGGGCAAAACTATTACAACTCTTTTTTTGTACAGTTGCAGCGGCGCATGTCACGAGGCCTTTCGCTGCAGTTGTCCTATACGTTCGCCAAGAGCATAATGCTCGACGGGATGGACTTCAACAATCAGTTCGACTTCAGTAATACTCACGCTGCTTCGCTGCTAGACCAGCGGCATCGCATTACGCTTGCCGGTGTCTATCAACCCGGGTTGGAAAAGTTGACCAAGTCTGACACCGGCCGCGCGTTACTCTCCGGCTGGACGCTGAGCAGTGTCATGGAGTTTTCTTCTGGCCGTCCGTACGCGGGATTGTTGAGTCCCGCGTGCACAAGTTCCACCTTGTCTTTCACCAATTGCGACGGCGCCAATGGCAACCTGAATGACAGCGCGTTTAATCAGGGTACCGCGAACACTGCGGCGGGCATCAACGGCGGTGGCCCCACGCCGGGAATCGGCCTGAATTCTTTTTATGGTCCATGGCTGGAGAGGATCGATGTTGGTTTGGCGCGAAGCTTCGAAATCCGCGAGGGCACGGAACTCCAATTTCAAGTGCAGGCCTTCAATCTGTTTAACCACGCCAACTACTATGTGCAGAATGGCAACGGGATCAACCAACTGCAATACAACCCCATCGGGACCAACTGCGGTGACGGTGCAACCCTGAAGCAATCCTGCTATCTGGTGCCCAACTCTGGCCCAGGCAACTTCGGAGCGCTCCAGGAGATTAGCCCGAACGGCCTTCCACGGGTGTTGCAGTTCGCGGCACGGTTCACTTTCTAGGTTCGCACCCATGTCCCAGTCTCCAAACCCAGCCGCGCTTGATCAAGTGGAGCATCTGCTGGTGTCGGCCGCTGAATTGCTCAGGGCCGGGCGACCCGCCGACGCGATCGCGCCGTTGCGGGAAGCAGCGCTGTTGCAGCCGTCCAATTCCATCATCCAACACGATCTCGGCCTCGCCTGCCTCGAGGTCGGCCGCCTGCCGGATGCCATCGCGGCATTGCAGCGGGCCGTCGCCAGCAACCCGCGCTACGCAGATGCATATTTCCGCCTGGGAATCGCCTTCGAGCAGTTGGGCAACATACGCGGAGCACTCGCGGCGTACGACTGCACCACCAAGCTGCTGCCATCCCTGACCGAGGCGTGGTTCCGCGCCGGTGCGCTGGTTTACACATTCGGCCATCGCGAGGACGCCATCGCCTGTTTCCGGCGCGCGGCGGTGACGGGAGGGAGGACCAACTTCGGCCGCCTTGGTAAGGCACGGGCGCTGGTGATCGAGGATCGCAATCAGGAAGCCGAACAGGTATTGCGAGAGATGCTCGTGGCCGATCCGAATAACGCCATGGCGTACGATTTGCTGGGCAGTGTGCTCTCCGAGCTCGGCCGTTTCGACGAGGCGCGCGCATGCTTCGAACGCACGATCGCGATCGCGCCGATGCTGGCGGGAAGCTACTACGATTTGGTCCGGTGCCGTCCGGTCACGAGCGGTGACAACGGTTTGCTTCAAGCGATGCAGGCCGCCGTGGCCACGCCGGGACTGGAAGCGCAACAACGCCAGCGGCTTCACCTCGCGATTGGCAAGGCGGCGGAGGATCTTGGCGACTACGGCTTGGCCATGCAGCATTGCGACGCCGCAGACGCCGTGCGCCGCGGCTCTACGTCGTTCGACTCAACCGCGTTCTCCAGCGAGATCGACCGGCTGATTGCCCACTGCACGCCCGAATTCATCGCGCGGACGTCCGAACTCGGCAGCGACGATGCGACACCGGTGCTGATCATCGGTATGCCACGGTCCGGCACAACTCTCGTCGAGCAGATCGTCTCCATGCATCCCGAGGTCGGGGCTGGCGGCGAGTTGAATTTCTGGAACGAACGCGGGGCGGCGTGGCACCGCTCCTCGGTCGGCGATGAGAAGCAGTTCGTTCTCTCGGAGTTCTTGGCCAAGGCGGCGGCAGAGTACCTCGGCGTGCTGCGCGCGATTGCGCCGAAGGCGGCGCGAGTGACCGACAAGATGCCGTTCAATTTCCTTTGGGCCGGGCTGATTCACGTGGCATTCCCGAAAGCCACGATCATTCATTGCCGCCGCGCCGCAGTCGACACGGCGCTGTCAATCCATCAAACGTTCTTCCATCCGGCCCTCGCGTTCCCGACCGGAGGCGCCGAGCTGGTCGCGTATTTCCAGAGCTATCGGAAGCTCACCGACCACTGGCGAAGCGTGCTGCCGGCTGATCGCTTCATCGAAGTCGATTACGAGAAACTGACGCGCGCGCCCGAACCTGCGATCCGGCGGATCATCGCGGCCTGCGGCCTGCCGTGGAACGACGCGTGTCTGCGCCCCGAATCCAATCCGAGGGCGGTGAAGACCCCCAGCAAGTGGCAGACCCGGCAGCCGATCTATCGCACTTCGGTCGCGCGTTGGCGGCGCTACGAGCCCTGGCTGGGCCCCCTGCGCGTGCTCGTCGATGACGGGTCGGAGCGGGACGCCGGTATCCCCCGATCATGATTGGACGGAAACAGGCCGCCTCACCGTAAGACTCGGCGCGGGCGAAGATTAGAGCAATCTGGATGTTACGCCACCTGACCGAGTAGTTGGATTCGTTGTGCGCTAGCGCCAATGATCGCCCAGGACGACAACCCGGCCAAAGCGACAGTTCCGATCTCACAGCCTCTGGGAGTGCTTCTTGCACTCGCGGGTCTGGTCCTTACGATCATTCTCTTCGTCGCGCTGAGAGCGTGGCACCGAGCCGAGAATGTCTTCCTTAAACGTGTCCATCGTCGGCACCGATATGGAAGATATGAATGCGAGGGTGGCGGAGCTGCAGCAGCAGCACCGTGTTGAAAGGGTGTACAGCCACATAGAGAGGATCGCCATCACCCTGTTTGCCCTCGCTCTGCTCTGCTTTCCGCTAACGCGAAGGGCCGTTCCCACGTGGACGAAGTGCGTGCTAATAGCGGCAGCGGCTGCGGGCGTCGTCGAGTTGCTTCTTTTATGGTGACTCAGCCTCAGCAAGACAACAAGTTATTGTGAACATGGTTTTTGAAGGTGCCGAAAACTGGACCGCCGTGGCTCCCCCTGCCCGTAGGTCCGTTAACCTCCGACATCAGAGCTATACTCTCAGAGACCAGTCAGGAAAATGCAAATAAGCCACGCTTTTTCCGAATGCATTGGACGGAAACAACTGTCGAAATCAAGTGACACCCGAATCGGCGATGAAAGGCGGAGATTATGGACGCGCATACGCTACTAGAGCTGGCCACCCATTGGGGATGGTTAGCAGCACTCGTCGTTCTGGCGCTTTGCTACAGAATGGTGCTGCGAATATTCGGCGCTATCGTAGTGCCGGAAGATTCTCTTGGCGTGGTCAACAAGAAGTGGGCACTGTTCGGCAAGAATCGAGCGTTACCTGTCGGCGCTATCATCGCTTTGAATGGTGAGGCAGGTCTGCAAGCCGACACCTTGGCTCCGGGAGTTCACTTTGGCTTGTGGCCGTGGCAGTTCAAGGTGACGCTTCAGAAATTTATCACCGTCGACAAGTCCATGATCGGGGTCGTCGAGGCGAGAGATGGGAAGCCTCTTTCCGGTGGCAGAGTTTTGGCCCGGACGGTGGAGTGCAACGCTTTCCAGGATGCGCGTGCGTTTCTCAGGAACGGCGGCGAGCGCGGGCCACAAATTTCAGTAATCCCCCCAGGAACCTACCGGATCAATCCGGCACTGTTTTCAGTTGCCCCTGCGCCGATGCTTGAGATCGAGGACAACATGGTTGGAATCGTGACGACTAAAGACGGCCAGCCCCTGCCTACCGGAGATATCGCGGGTAAGGAAGTTCCTGGGCACAATCTCTACCAGGATGCTGAAGCGTTCATCACCAGCGGTGGCTTCAAAGGCCTCCAGGAGCAGGTCATCCTCGCCGGCCGTTACTTCATCAATCCACGGTTTGCTACGGTGGACACCAAGCCTATGACCGAGGTTCCAATCGCGAACGTCGGAGTTGTTATTGCTTATGTCGGTGAACCTGGCGAGGATCTGACCGGTGACACCTTCAAGCATGGCAATCTCGTCAAACGCGGGCAAAAAGGTGTGTGGATCGACCCTCTCGACCCCGGCAAATACCCGATCAATCCCTACACTAACAAGGTTGAGTGCGTCCCCACGGCCAACGTGGTGCTCAATTGGGCCACTGGCAAAACAGAAGCACACATGCTGGACAAGAACCTCTCCACGATCACCGTGAGGTCTTCAGACGGATTCACCTTCAATCTCGACGTGAGCCAGATCATTCATATTCCACGCAACGACGCACCCAAGGTCATTGCCCGGTTCGGCAGCATGACCAATCTGGTGACACAGGTTCTTGAGCCCACCATTGGGAACTACTTCCGCAACGCCGCTCAATCCTCAGACGTGATTGACTTCCTCAAGAACCGTTCACAAAGACAGAAGGAGGCCAAGGAGGCGATCTCCGCGGGGCTGGTCGATTACAACGTCAACGCAGTGGACACATTGATTGGCGACATCACGCCACCGCCCGAGCTGATGAAGACCCTTACGGATCGCAAACTGGCGGAACAATCGAAGATCACTTTCGAGAACCAGAAACTGGCGGAGGAGACGCGAAAGGATTTGGAGCAAGCCAAGGCGATGGCCGACACTCAACATCGCGTCGTTGACTCGGAGCGAAACGTCACGATTGCCGACTTCGCCGCGCAGGCTGTGGTCAAGGCGGCGGAAGGCGAAGCCAAATCCAAAACCATCAATGCTCAAGCTGACGCTCAGGTTATTACCGCGGTGGGCACAGCCCAAGCAGGAAAGACTCGCGCTGTCGGAGAGGCGGAGGCGGATGTCATCAAGCAGAAGATCGCGTCAATGGAATCAGCCAACTACGCCGCTGTACAGATTGCTGATTCTCTCGCCAGTCACGGTATCAAGCTGGTTCCCGATATCTTAGTCAACGGGAGCGGGTCTGGCACTGGAAGCGGAAGCACACTGGTGGACGTTCTGGTCGCAAATCTGGTTCAGGCACAACAAACAATGAAGGGTACCAAGGGAACAAAATGACAACTTGCGGGCAATCATACTCACGAATCGGGTCAATGAGTGCTATCGCGATGTAACAATCACTCTTTGGTTCGCTCGGAGAAATGCGGGGGGCAAATGTGGGGAAATCACAGGATTTCCGCACACGGCAAGACAGTCCGCCGGTGCCAGCATGTCAGCTAAGTGCGTTCGGCAACAGCCTCGCGAGCGATAAGCAGGAATCCCTTGCTGCGCGCATCTTTCTCAACTGACTGCAGGAGGGTCCGAGCCTCCGTGTTCTTGCCAGACTTCGCTTCAATTTTGGCCAGGACCAGAGTCGCCTCCAGTTGACAAACGAAGAAGCCTGCCTTCTGAGCATCCTTGATGGTTAGCCGCAAATTCCGAGCGGCCCCATCGGGTTTTCCTCCGGCGGAAAGCACCTCGGCGGCGGCAATCTCCATTTTCAGCCGGACCCTGTAGCTCTCATTCTTGTCAATCAGTTTGGTTGCCTGCGCGACCTCTGCTTTCGCTTCTTCCAGCCTGTCGAGTTCCAAGAGGGTCCGGGCAAGCGTGGCGTGTGCGGACACCTCTTCCTGCACTTGCTTCTCTTTCTTGAACTGCTCAAGGGCTGAACGGACCAGCGGCTCAGAATCTCCCGCGTTGCCCGATGCCAACATCAACTCAGCCTTGCCCAGGCGAGTTCCGGCTGCATTCCCTTGTTCCCCTCGTTTGACTCGAATGGCGAGTGCATCGTCGTAGGTTTTCTGCGCGTCAGCGATATCCCCCTGGTAGCCTAGTGCCTGCGCGATGTTGTGCATGGACTCAGCCACATCGCTTTCAATGCCCAGATCACGGCGCAGGGCGAGCGACTGATCGTAAAGGCTCATGCTGGCAGACAGTTCACCCTGATCCAGCAGCACATCGCCCATGTTGTTCTTGATGATTGCGACAGCTCCCTTCTCTCCAAGCTCACTGTAGAGGGCCAGGGCTTCTTCGTAGTATTTTCTGGCGCTGGTAAGGTCTCCTTGTTCGTACAGGATCACACCGAGATTAGTCAACACGTCTGCTATTCCGCGTTTATTACGCACCAGCCGTTGGCCGACCAGTGCCTCCTGGTACATGTTCTTTGCCTTGCTTAGTTCTCCCATCTCCACCAGCCCACCGGCGATATCGCTCAAGCTTGCGGTTGCCATCCCGTCGTCACCGATAGCGTGGAAGACTTGCGAGCATTGTTCGAGAATCGCATTCGATTGCGCGAACTCTCCCTGTTGAAACAAAAGATCCGCCATGCGATAGCGCGCACGTGCTAGGCCGTATTTATCGCCTGCTTCCTGGTAGATTTTCTCAGCCTCTTCGTCCAGACCGAGCGCGCCCTTGGGATCGTTGAGTCGGCTGGCCGCCACACTCTGCTGGATCTTGGCCTCTGCTAACAAGACGCGGGAGCCGCGTTTCTGTGCCTTGTCCGCGGCGTTCGCGGAGGCGGTTTGCAGCCGCAGGTGCTCTCCCGCGCGATCGAATGTGCTGGCTTCCTGCAGGTCGATACGAGGATCGTCAGAAATAGGTTTCGGGAGCCGGCGCAACGCTGCGATTGCGAGCAAGCTGTCTTGCGGTTGACCTCCTTTGCTAAGCACGGCAGCAAGCCGCAGCCCATATGCCAGGTTGTCCGGATAAAACTGGGTCAATGCACGGTTGATCTCAATTGCTCTCGGCCAGTCCCAGGTAAGTTCCCGATAGCGGCCCTCAATAGAAAGTTGTTCTTCCCGGGAAAGAGCAGAGGAAAGTTCGAGCGCCCGCTTGGCCTCTTCTTGAGCGGTGGTAACGTACCCCAGTGCCGACCATGCATCGGCCAGTGCAGCGTGCGCCTCCGCGTTTCCCGGGTCGGCGGCAACCGCCCTGGCCAACAAATCCCGCGCGGCGAGGAAGTCAAAGTCCCAAAGCTTGGCGCGACCCTCCGCGTACAACCGGGTTGCCTGCTGGCTGGACGGCAGAGACGCTCGCGCCGCATTGATGGCTTCGGCCGGGACGGAATTGGCACCGAGCCTCTCGCGCAAACGCGTACCGGCATGCGACGCAAGGTCGAAAAGGCCTTCTTGCGCTCCCGTGAAGGATTCTTCGTCAATCGTTTCGCCAGACGCCGTGTTCTGCAGATGGACATCCACGCGGATGCGCTTTTGACCCTTCTCGTCGAGCGGCGTACAAGAACCGACGACTACAACGTCGGCTCCAGAGTTGATCCGCAGGTCGGCCAGCGTAGCTTTCGCCAGAGTGTCGCCATCGCCAATCTGCAAATCGCGCTTGGCGTTGGCCACGTCTTCTCCGGCGATCAGGCGCAGGCTGCCGCCGGCCGCAAGTTCGGTGCTAAGCATTTCGGTAAACGCAGTGGAGAGCCAATCTTCCTGAGGACGTCCGGGCAAGTTGCGGAATCCGAGCACAGCCACCGATGGGCGAGGTATGATCGGCGGCGCGACGTTGGACTTCGCCGCAACTCTCATGGCAAGCGAACTGCGCCAGCGATAGACCCCGATGCTGGCCAGCACCAGGAGCAGAATCATCAACCCGATGATCAGTTCGCGTTGTTTTGGGTATCCAGCAGCAACCGGCGAAACGGGGACAACTGCCTCCGGGGGGAGGCTCGGGGAACCGGCCGCCCCGACGACATTAGAGGCCACCGCGACAGGAGCAATAAAACGGTAACCGCGCCGGGCCACAGTTTCAACAAATCGGGGACTATAGGCATCATCGCTCAGAGCGGCGCGCAACTTCTTCACCGCCACATTCAGGCCGTTGTCAAATTCGACGAAGGTGTTCCCCGGCCACAGCCTTTGGCGGATCTCTTCGCGAGTGACTACTTCCCCGGCGCGTTCAACTAAGAGAGCGAGAATCTGAAAAGGCTGGTCGTGCAGCTTAATGCGCACACCACTCTTCCGCAGTTCTCCTTGTTCGAGATCCGCTTCAAAAAGTCCGAAGCGCGCGATCCCGGACTGACTTGGCGTCGCCCCCATGCGAAGTTTGACCTTCCCCAGGCCCGATTTGCGCTCTGAAGTCTAGCATGGGTTTCGCCCGGAAGCTTCTCCCATTTCACGAGACATCGTAACCGGCACAAAATCAGCGATTTGGACGTTAAGGTAGGAGTAAGTACGGAGTAAGTTGACCTCTCGATGGTCATCGCACATATTGCGCACAGCCCAAGGCGCAAATAGCAAAACGCCCTTGAGTGAGGACACTCGTGACCTCGGCAACCCTCATTTTACGTTCGGTTCTGCGCTGTACGGTGATGACCCTGATCTTGCTTGCTCTTGCGGCCAGCGCACAGATCACCCCCGGCGACAGCAGCGCTACCTCCCCGACCACGCACTACGGAAGCGCCACGACTCCGAACGTTGTGAGCCCCTTGCACTCGAAAATCAGCTCTAAGAAAGGTAACTGCAATGACAAAGCGAACCCGTCGACCCCTTACTCTGATCGTCCGCGCGATCTGTCTGGTCCTTCTCGCCGAACCTTGCTTTGAGGGCTGTCTGTTGTGGGCGGTGTCACCCCAGCAGACAACCGCTGAGACGGCATCCGCCCTTCCTCGTCTGGTGCGCTTCGGCGGCACCGTCAAGGACCTCAACGGCAATCCCTTGACCGGCGTGGTCGGCATTACGTTTGCTCTTTACTCCGAGCAAACCGGCGGTGCTGCGCTCTGGCTGGAGACGCAGAACATTACCGCCGACAGCCGCGGCCACTTCGTGGCCCTGCTGGGATCAACCAAGCCCGATGGGCTGCCAACTGACTTGTTCACGACCGAGCAGGCCCACTGGGTGGGAGTGCAAGTCTCGGGACAGGCCGAACAGCCTCGCGTGCTGCTGGCCAGCGCTCCCTATGCCCTGAAAGCGCGCGACGCGGAGACTATCGGCGGGCTGCCGCCGTCGGCGTTCATTTTGGCCGGGCCAGTATCGTCAAACCTGCCAGGTAGCGGCGGCAACGAGAACACGGGTTCCGCTCCGGCAGCCTCGGTCGTGTCGGGTTCGGGCACCACCAATTTCGTTCCGCTCTGGTTCTCTCCCTCGATCCTCACAAACTCTGTGCTGTTTCAATTGGGGTCGGGAAACACCGCGACCCTGGGCATCAACACCACCACGCCGGCCGCGACGCTGGATGTAAACGGCGGTGTGATCGCGCGTGGGGCGTTGCAATTGCCCAGTACGGGTACGGCGACCTCAGCCAGGGGGTTCAATTCCCAGCCTTTCTCAGCGCAAGGGTCGGCATTCAACAGTGGCACGGGAAAAGCGATCGGGCCGTTGTTCCAGTGGCAGACGGAACCCAGCGGCAACAACACTTCGAATCCAACTGGAACTCTCAATCTTCTTTACAGCAGCGGCTCGGGTTCTCCCAGCGAGACCGGATTGAACATCTCCAGCAGTGGACAGATCACCTTCGCTGCAGGGCAAACTTTTCCAGGCACCGGGTCGGGCACCGTGACCAGCGTGGCAATGACCGCGCCGACAAGTGACTTTATCCTGGAAGGATCACCGATAACAACGAGCGGGACGCTGAGCCTGATTTGGACAGTGCCGCCTGACAACAACGCCACGGCCAACGCCATAGTCAAACGCGACAACGGCGCCGGCTTCAGTGCCGGCAACATCTCAGCGGAAGCCTTGAGTGTCGTTCAAGGGGTCACGGCGCATACCCTCTCGGCAGTAAGCGCAACCATCACGGGAGGATCTTTCCCGACCCCCCTTAGCGCCAGCAGCTCGAACCCAGCGTCGCCGACGATCTACGGGGCAGCGACCACCTCTACCGGCGCTGGATGGGGCGTGGAGGGCGAGACCTTCAGCAGCGCGTCCAACGCGTACGGTGTAGTCGGGCTCGCTACTTCCTCCACCGGCTCGCCGATCGGAACCTATGGCCAAGTAATCAACACCAACGCCATCGGCGAAGGCGTTTTCGGCCAGTACGGCTTGGAAAGCATAACGGGAAGCGGCTTCAACGCTACCGGAGTAGGCGTGTGGGGCGATGGGGGAAAGAAACTAGCCAATAGTTGTATATCGGCATGCCCTACTACCGGAGTATTAGGTACGACGGATGACGGATACGCCGGCCTGTTCATCAACACCTCGCCGGTTGGGTACGACGGCGTCTTTATCCAATCGATGAACAGTGCCAGCCGCCCTCTCGTTGCCATGGGAGCCAAAGGTTCTTGTTTCGTGGACGCCAACGGCAACCTGACCTGCTCGGGCACCAAGAACGCGGTGGTGCCGGTGGATGGCGGTGCGCGCCAGGTGGCGATGTCGGCCATCGAGTCGCCGCAGAACTGGTTTGAGGACGCGGGAGAGGCCGAACTGGTCAACGGCGCGGCGGTCGTGCAATTGGACCCGACCTATATCCAGACCGTCAACACCGGCGAGAAGTATCAGGTGTTTCTCACGCCGTATGGTGACTGCAAGGGACTGTATGTGACTAAGCGGGCGGCGGGCTCCTTTGAAGTGCACGAGCTGGGCGGGGGGACGGTCAGCCTGAGCTTCGGCTACCGCATCATGGCGATCCGCAGAAATTATGAGACGGTGCGCTTCGCCGACCGCACACAGGACATGGAGAAGCTCGAACGTGAGCGCTCGCGCTTCAAATCTGCCGGGGTACATCCTGTGTCGCATGATCCCGGGCCGAAGGCACGGAGTGCTGTCGCAATGGGTCCGGCGACCCAGTAGCGTCATGGGCACCGGACGAGCAAATGTGGGCGAAGTGTGGGGACAGACGAAGTGTGGGGGCAGAAGGGACGTACCCCGGTTCTCATTGTCGGTTCGAATGACTTCAGTAACATTTGCCTGATCCTCTCGGCATCTTGGCGCGGGCCGCTCATTGCAGCGACAATACTTTCAATATGCGGGACTATATTTGCGAAGCGTGGGAAGGTAGCGAATGCAAAGTGCGCCAATGCCTTGGTCTGTTTTGCTTTTTGGCCGTCCCCTACGCGATTTATCTTGGGATGCATCTCGGTGTGCTCCACAGCGGGTCCGACCAACTTGCCGGGATTTGCCTTATCTCGGCATTACCGTTCGCTGTTTTGGCCTACTCTGATAGCACCTGGTCTTCAAATGATGCAGCTCCAGTCTGCCTGGCGGCATGGATCGCTGTGTGTGTCGCTTTTTCGTTCAAATGTACGATATGTGTGATCGGACTGGCCGTCACCTTTTTCCCCTTCATCCTTTCCGCGCTCCTCGCGCACGGATTGGGCGCAACCTGCCGGTTCTTGAAAGACCGCATTCGCGCTCACGCCGGCTGACATAATCTTCGAAGTATTTCCGTGGAACCGGCCATGCCTACGCGGCCGCTTGATTAGGACGCAGTCTCGCGCGGATAGTTGAAGAAGAGCTGATTGCCGTCGGGATCATCGACTACCAGGAGCCGATAGCCCCACGAACCATCCTTCACTGGGACGCCCTTGGCCTCGAGTTCCGAGCGCAGCGCGTCCAATGCGGCGACGGCGGCCTCGCGCGTCTGCGGCTCGACGTTCAGGGAAATGAACATCAGCCCCTTGCCAATCTTCTCCGGCCACGTATCGGCCAGGATAAGCGCGCAGCCCTGCCGGTCGACTTGTGCAACCTGCGCTCGGCCGTCCTCGTCGTAACGCCAGGGGCTGGTAAAGCCGAGCCGGTTAACGTAAAAAAGGATCGAGGCCTCAACATCGGTTACGTGCAGAACGGGGCGTGCGAACCAGTCTGTCATAGGCACATATCCTTGAATAAAGATAACGGATAAGGATAACTCCTTCCTGGATCAGTTTCAAAAACAAGGTGTCAGCGTTCTGACGTTGGGCAGCGTTTTGAGCGGGTATCCAGCCGACCTGCGGGGGGCAAATGCGGGGACAACGGGACGTACCCCGGTCCCTTCACGCCATGAGCCGAAAAAAACCGGTGAACACCCCGTCTCTCCTGGAGATTGTTCGGCCGGGTACTTTATGCTGCGACACGCGCGGTTCAACGCTTTTGGTACGGGTGGAAGATATAGTCTTTCGCCTTCACGACCGTATGACAGGCGTTTCCGCAGTCTGAGAGGCTCTTGGGATCGGCCGTGAACTTGTCCGACGCGGCTTCGTAGTTGAACACCGCGTATCCCCACCCACCGCTTTTCGGAAATCTCTTGCTGTCCTTTTCCATGACGAAAGCCTGGCTAAAGACGTCCGGCACATCCACGACGAATTGAGCCTCCGTGCTCTTCTTCGGCTTCCACTGGAGCTTCACGATCATGGAGCCGTCTGGGAAAGGCTGGCCATTGCCCGGAACGCCGGCCTTGTACGCTTTGATCATGGCCGGATTGGCGACGATTACCTTGAGCACTTCGTCGGTCCGGGCGGAAGAGACGACTGACCAGTCCTCGTATCCCTTGAAGTCGGAGAACGCGATTCCACTTGGCGATTTCAGCGAGTACTTGGCGTCGTCATGGACTCCCGCGTAAACGGCCGCGGCGCCGAGGACGGCGAGCACTGCCGTGGCTATCGCAATCGTGAGCTTGTTTTTGCGTTTCATGGCGGATCCTTTTTGCAACAGTTGAGATAAGAGGCTATTTTCTTCCGAGCGCCAACCCGCCTAACGTTTCGGGCGGCACTGTAATCACATCCGGGCCAGTGATCTGGCCTGCGATGATAGGCTTATCGGGGACGGTCTCGTAAGCATATCCAGTCAGAGTGCCGCTCACATCGTCGAATTGCCGATAGTGCCCAAGCGTGACGCTGAGTCTGGCCCAGCCGTAGTGAACTTCGCCGCGAACGACGAACTTTAGTCCCAAATATCGATCCGTGACACCCTTACCCGTGCCGACCCACGCGCCTAGGTCGGAATACTGGCTACCGACACCGTTGAAAAGCTCCTCTGCCATCAATGGGAAACGAACGGAGAAATTGCCTTTTGGTCCGATTCGTGCGCCGGCGGGCAAAGCGTAGGCAGCAGAGAGAAAATAGCCGCTGCGACCAAAACGTCTACCGGCGACCACGTTCTTAGTATTGCGACATCCGGATGCATTGAGCCCTACCTCTAATCCCGTGGTGCCCGCATAAAACGTCGTGCGTACTAGAAAATCATTGATGCCGTCGTGGTTGAGATCAATGTATAGGGGAAAGCCTGTGTGCGTCACCTGATACGTTTCCGTATAAACAACCGTCGCCTCGGAGGCCCCGGCCAGCGCCAGCACACTCACTCCGGCTGCGCTTGCCACCTGCGCATACGTATTGAGTTGACGGCTAAGGGAATCGGAAAGTTTGAATGTCTTGCGGGACTGGGGAGCGCTGGACATAGGTCTTCCTCCGAGGGTGTTTCATTATCCGTTCGGCTTCATCAACAGTCAACGCTCAAGTGTCGAAATCACATTCGCGAGAAAAGGTTCGGCGCATTTAACGGAAATTTCACTCGACGGTCATAGAGCCGTCACAGGTCGTCTGTAAAGATTACGCCGGTGGTATTTCCGCTCCAATGTCTCACGGCCGATTCCGGCTGCGTGATGAAGAAAATCCAAAGAGGAGAACGGTACATGTCTCGAAAAACATCCAAGTTTCGAAAATCGTTTCGAATCAAGTCTCGAAATAAGTCGAGCATCAACCATCTGCGTCCGCTCGCCGGCCTGCTGGCGATGGGTCTGAGCCTTCCTGGGGTTGCTGCTGCCCAGGGCAACCAGTACTACCCGCAATACTTCACCGGCCCGCAGACGAACGGCACGTGGGTCGTCAGCAATGGCCAGATCATCAACCCATCCGGCACTCAAGTCGACCTCGGCATTCGGGTCCGCGCGAAGGCGATCGCGCTGAACCCCAATCTCAGCACTCACACCGCCGCAGTCCTCACCCTTGGCACATCGACGAGCGACGGCAACGGAGCCGTCGAGGTATTCGACACCAAGACCGGTGTTGTCCTGCAGAACTACATCCCGTTCGGAGCGGATTCGAGCGGCAGCTATAGCGGCATAGCCTATTCGGGGGACGGCAAGCACCTGGTGTTCAGCCAGGACAGTAGCAATGTCACTGTCGCCAACGTCAATGCACAGGGTTTACTGGGAGACAACGCGCAGATCAGCGTTCCGCCGAACAATTCTTTCATCACATGCTTCCAAAACAGCCCGCCGGGCTCTTATGGCGTACCCTGTGGCACGTTCTACACTCCGAGCACTTCCTATCCCGGCGGCGTCGCGATCTCACAGGATGGCACCAGCGCCTACGCCCTGCTGAACCAGAACGATACGCTCACCCAGATCAACCTGAACACGAACCAGCAGGGGACGCAGATCCGCGTCGGCAACGCGCCCCACAGCATCGTGATCAACAGCAACGGCACGACGGCCTACGTCAGCAACGAGGGTGGCCGGGCCGCTATGCAGTCGGACTTCCAGATCTGGTCCGCCGGCACTGAAATCGTCGCCGACCCGGTGGTTGGCGCCGCGGTTACCGGTACCGTTTCTGTGGTTGATCTGCACTCGATGACAGTCACCGCTACCATTTCGACTGGTCTGCACCCGACCGGGATGGCGCTATACAGACACTACCTGTTGGTTGCCAACACCTACAGCGACAGCATCTCGGTGATCGACACGGGCAGCAACCAGGTGGTGCGGACGATCAACCTTAGCCTGCCAATCGGAGTGCCCGGTCAGGGCCCGGCCTATGGCGCCGCGCCGAACTCGATCGCCGTCGATGCCAACAAAGGCATTGCCTATGTCGCCCTTTACAATGCCAACTCGATCGCGGTGGTCAACCTCACCAACCCCGGAAAAGATCCCGTCATGGGCTTGATCCCCGTGGCCTATGCGCCGAGTTCGGTGGTGCTGGACGCGGCCCAAAACGCGCTCCTCGTTGCCAACGACAAGGGCGTCGGCACGCGTTATTCGTTCGAGTGCGACTACAACGTCTGCGACTATAATACTCACCAGGACAATGGCACCGTCAGCATCGTCCCCGTGCCCAATAACGGGACCTTGGAGGCCATGACGAAGCAGGTTTTCGAGTACAACCACTGGGATCTAATCCAAAATATCCAGTCTGCCTCCGGTGGAAGTCCGAATACCAAGCCGGTCGCAATCCCAGCCAAGATCGGCGATCCCTCGCTGATCAAGCACGTGTTCCTGATCATCCGTGAAAACCGCACCTATGACCAGATCCTGGGTGACGTGGCCGCTGGCAATGGCGACGCCTCTCTGGCAGTGTTCGGCGGCCAGGACACTCCGAACGCGCACAACCTAGTGACGCGCTTCCCTCTCTTGGACAATTTCTACGACCCGAGCCGCCAGTCGGCCGACGGTCACCAGTGGATCCAAGAGGGCATGGCACCCTACGCCGACGATATTCAATCGCCTGACTGGGACCGCAGCTATCCGGGCGGGAACGGCGGCGATGCTCTCGCCTATCAGAAGAAGGGCTTCCTGTTCTCGGAAGCGGCGGCCGCCGGTCTGCCGGTAAAGATCTACGGCGAATACGTCGAGAACGATACGTTCCTACAGCCCGGCGGGTCGACGCAGGAGCCGAGCTGGAGCGAATTTTACGCAGACTCGCAGTGCTTCGAGGGAGGGCCGAATTGCGGACCGCCTGGAACCCAGGGCGAGACGACACTCTACTATCAGAACACGGTCCAGGCGGAGTCCTCTCTCCCGGCCGTGTATAACCACCTCATCAAGAACTTCCCGCAGTTCGATCTGAACATCCCCGATCAGTTCCGCGTCGATCTCTGGCAGCAGGACTTCAACAGTGACGTCACCGCGGGTACGGTACCGGCGTTGAGCATCCTGTGGATCATGTGCGACCACACCGGCGGTCCGCCGACCGTGGACGCCGAACAGGCCGATAACGACCTGGCCGTTGGGCGCATTATCGACGACATCAGCCACAGCAACGTTTGGTCCACGTCGGCAATCTTCATGGAGGAGGACGACGCGCAGAACGGCGTCGACCACGTCGACGGTCATCGCAGCCCAGGCTATATCGTCAGCCCATACGCGGTGCAGTATGGACCCACCGACCACACTTACTACACGCAGGTCAACATGACTCGGACGATCGAGCAAATCCTCGGTCTGCCGCCCATGAACCAGTTCGATCTCGTGGCGTCACCGATGAGACCGGATTTCGTCAACCAGCCGCCCCAGGATAACTTCCAGCCATGGTCGCACTTGCCGGCCCAAGTCCCCCTCAATCAGGGCGTTGACGCGAAGGTACTACCCCCAGCGGGCAGCGCTAAGGCCAAGGCTCTAAGGGCAGCTTGGCTCCAGAAGAAGACGGAGATCTTCGCCGGCAAGCTGACCAAGCCCGACGCCGAAGACCCGGACACCGTCAACCATTTGAACTGGTATATGGCCACCGGGTTTACGCGGCCGTATCCCGGCGAGAAGACGGTTCGCCCCCCGAGCGAATTCAACAAACCGGCGCCTGCCGGTGACGGGGACGACTAAAACATGTTTCGACTGTAAAGACCCTCTCCCCGATGACCAGGGGGAGAGGGGTTTTGTCCACGCCTCAAACCAAAGTCCCAGCGAACCTGAGCCTTGTGGCTCGTCAAAGCGTCACGAACGGGTAAGTACTTTCCTGTGCGTGGTGTTGTCAGCCCGCCGATTCGTGATTCCGGCCCGATATTACTCCAAACCATACTGGCTCCGCCCGCGACGAGAGCCACGCCCGAATGTCTCCGATCGCGACAATAAGAATTGATCCTGACAGATGCAGGCGGCGGCTATTACAAGGCTCACGCCGGAGTTCTCGGAAGATTCTCTGCGCTGTCTCCAGAACCTACGGATGGCCAGGAAATGTGCGCGGGCTGGAAGAACATGGTGGGGAGCTTATTCTTGAAAGATCTCCCGTAAGATTGAAGTCGAGAATTTGCCGCGTAATCTGCGTCGGCTGATTGAAAACAAAGCCGATCTGCCGCGACGCGAACACGACGCCTGATCACAGCATTCTCCGCTGAGTCTCAAGGTCCCGGCCTAGAGCACAATCGGTGCACACCTAGGCTGCAAGATGCGCTTCATGGTTGGGATCGCATCTGGCGATGCGGTCTTTGACGTAGCGGTTTGGTGTGGTATCTGCGTTGCCGGGAAGCAGGATCCGTTGAATTCACCGAACAGTCCAAACCCTAGCGGTTTAGACTCAGCGGGCACCTGCTAGATGCCCGCTGAAGTTTTGGTTAGCGACGAGTCTCGAAGCTATTTCTTCCCGGAAAAGACTCCGGGCAGCGCTTCCGTGCCTTGTTGTTGAACTGCCTGCAAGCTCTGAGGGTTGAGGCCGAGAGCCTTCAGGATAGTCGGAGCAACTTGCGCCGTCTGCACCGGAGTAGTGAGGGTCCTGGCTGTGAAACTCGGGTTCGAGACCAAGATCATCACGTTGGTGTCATCATGCGAGAAGCCGCCATGTTCGGCCTGCTTCGCGGTGCTCCCCGAGTAAGTCACACCCACATTAGGAGCAACGGCGATGTCCGGGCTTCGCGGATCGCCGTTTGGCGGGATGCCTGGCGGATTGAACAGTTGATTAACAGATTGTCCCCAGAAGATTTCGCCGATACCCGCAATGTTGCTCGATGTCGGGGATTGGGTTTCCAGTATTCCGACCTCGGTCGCCGCGTTGCAGGAAGATTTCAGCCACAAGAGCGAAACGTCGTCTTCCGTGGGGCCGATTTGGCCGCCTGAGTTTGACTCGGAAGCCGGCAAGCAGTCGTCGATCAGCATGCTCGGCGAGGTCGTCACTGGCCCGGACGAGGTAATCCCAACGTAGCGTTGAGAATCGATTGGACTCTGACCATGCTTAGCCGTGATGATGACAAGCGTCGAGTCCAACAGACCCTGCTTTTGGAGCTCCGCAGTCCATTCTCCGATCGCTGCGTCAGCAAACTGAATCTCCTGGAGCAATAAGGCACTTGGAGTGCCCATACCGTCCTGGTAACCGCCGCTGCCTGCGGTGGCTTCGATCAACTTTTGCCCTACGCTGACGGCCTGAAAATTCATGCCGAAGATTGTGGGCACCTGGGTCTTCGTCTTGCGGTTGTGGCTATAGCCATCGATTTCGTTGAGGATCGCATTCACCTTGAGCGTGTCGTAGCACTGAATGTTTAGAAAGCTGTTGGTCCAAGCGCTGAGATCGGCTGTCGGATCCGGAATGGGATCGCAGGCCAGACCAAGCGGCGTCGTGACACCCTTCAGGGCAACCACCGTGGAATTGATTTCTGGTGCATAGAAATCGTCCAGGTTCGTGCCGTCACCGGGGCCGGAAACCGAGGAGTAGGCTGGGTGCTTGTCGGACCAGGCAGTGTAGCCGCCAGCGGCGTGAATCACGCCGAAAACGGTGTTCGTCCTGACGAAGTTCCAGGGATACACCGGCAGGCAGTTATTAAACGGATCGCGAACCAGCCGGGCCGGATCAATCGAGGCGATTCCACCGTCCCCGTTCTTGGTACTGATGCCGTCGACGCCGTTCAGAAATTTCTGGTTGATGTCGATGCCCTCTTCATACTCGGTCGTAGTGCCGTTAGCCCGGCCCGCCGTACAAGGTCCACCCTTGAGGCCGTTGCCTGTAGTTTTGATCGGAGGAGCGAATACCCGGTCGTAGGCGACATCGTAAAACACGCCCATGAGGCGCGGTGTGCCCCCGGTTACAATTGCCATCAAGCCGGGAAATGAATCGGAGGGCCGTGAGGTGCTGGTATCCAGATAGTTCACGGCAGTTGCGCCCAGCTTCGCCAGGTTCGAGCAGTAGGGTTGTCCGCCGTTTATTCCTTTGACTCCCTGCGAACAGTTCAGATAATCCACGGCATGCATGCCATCAATGCTCACCAGCAAGACGTGGCTGATTTTGTTATGTTTTCCTGCGTCTTGCGCAACTACGGCCGGGACCAAAGCCGCAGCCAGAAATAGAATTACGAGAAAGGCCCGTGAAGGCCTCTTGCTTTTCATTGAAAAAATCCTCCTGAACCCGACACTCTAACGGTGCAATGTGGCGCTAGAGTTAAGCGCGAATGAATTTTTCTGTTTGCATGTGGAAATCTTGGACGACACCTGCGGTTGGTGTCGACGACCGGGTGATTGGATCGCTTGAGCGAAAGCGATCAGAACTCGAAGGTCACGAATTTGGCGTCGGCGTTCCCGACATTCGTGATGGTATGGGTGAGGTCGCCTTCAACCCATTTGATTTCGCCAGACTTCATCTCGACGTTCGATGCGCCTTTGCCGACAACGTCACTGCGGAAAGTCAGGTCGGTGATGGCGATGACCAGGTGGGGGCGGGTGTGGCGGTGTTTGGGCACGGAGCCGGCAACCTGGAGTTCGGTCTCGGACACGCGCACGCCGTCTTTGACGAAGAGGACCTGTTGCGTTCCGCCGTGGAGGACCTGCAGGCTGCGGTCGTCGTCCCACTTGGGAGGCGGCGACGTGCGGGCTTTGTCGTCCTGGAGCAATTCGATGGTTATGTTGCGGAAGGGCGTGGCGGCGAGGTTGCGGGCGATATGGACGAAACCGCCATCCGTGGCACGGACCTCGCCATCCTGCAATTTGAGCGTGACTGGAGGCTTGCCGGCGACTTCGTTGGAGACTTCGCTGGCTCCCAGCGTGACAAAGATATAGTCGTGGCCATGGCGATGCATCAAGGTCGCGGCGTGAGGAGCGACTTCCACCTGGAAGACGCGTACGTATTGATTTTGCAGAATCAGGTGGTGGGAGGGTTCCGAGGTAATTTCGACTTCCGCAGCCGGAGACGAAGCGGCGACGGCAAGGAGCAAAGCGACGGGAAGAACCGCCAGTGATTTCATGAACAAAATTCTAACAGGGGCGGACTGGCGAGACTCGGGCGCTACAGCGCAAAATAAGTCTTCTTGTGCAGCCAGCTGTTTTCGTCGCCGATCACGACGTGATCTGGCCATTGGGGCGTGGTGGTGACGAAAAGGCGCAAGTCCTTAGCGTCGGGTGGAACTCGAAAGGAAAGCTCGGTGATGTAGGACTGACCGGGGATAAGCGGCGTGGTCAGAGACGTTCCGCCAGCGGATTCGGGCGAATAGGTGGCGCCGCGGGAGTCGATCAGTTGCACGGTACGCGGGGAGGGGATGAGAGGCGCATCTTTGGGGCGCTGAGAGGAAATAGTGGTTTCGTCGAAGCGGGTGCGCAGAGTTACGACGTAGTGGGTCAAAGCAATCGAAGGCTCGGTCTTCACTTGCAACACCGAGTAGGCGAGATGACAGTCCATCTCGCAGAAATACTTTTCCTCGCCCTGGGCCAGCAAGTGGTCGCGGCTGCCGAGGGAGAATCCGAAGAGCAGGCCGAAGTAAACAAACGCGCCGCAAGCGACGATGAGCAGGGTCAACTGGGCGACTTGGCGTTTGCGAACAAACGCAGCCATCGCCAGGGTGCACAGCGAAAGCAGCGCGCCGGCGCAGGCTGCGAGGAAACCTACGGCAGCGACGGGAGCGGGGAAATTCATGTTGCTATTGATGCCGAAGTTCCACATGTTCTTTTCTCCTATAGTTAGTCAGCTTGATCCATGGTCGTGTCGCAGGTTAGCGGTAGTGTTCCAGGTAATACAGCGCTCCAAACGCGATGGCCAAAGCCACGGCTCCAAATGCCGCTGGTCGCGTGCTTCGCAAAGGACGCGTCCAATCGGCGGTTACGAGGAAGAGTAGGATCGTCGGCAGCAGCAACACGACCGACAGTTGAAAGATATGAGCGGCGATGCCTTCGTCGGGTTGCGGCGGTTGGGCGTACCCGCTAAGTACCGCGAGCAACGCTGTAAGAGACAGGACGATCAGGACTTTGCCGCTAACCCGGTTGACTTCCTGCCAACGCATGGCTGCCACTTCCTTTCCAGTAGGACTCCGTCTTTCACTGGCTTGCTGTCGCGTAATGTGCTTTGCAATGCAAAGCAGCCGCACAAAAAAATATCAGACCCGCTCACGTGTCTGGGCAATGAAACGTTCCATCTGCTCCAGATAGGTTTCCAATGCCTTCCGGCCCGCGGGCGTAAGGCGGTATTCGGTGCGGGGGATGCGTCCCTGAAAAAACTTGTTGCAGCGGAGGTATCCGGCGGCCTCCAACTTCTGGGCGTGCACGCTGAGGTTGCCGTCGGAGGTTTTCAGCACACGCTTGAGGTCGTTGAAACTCAACGAGTCGTTAATGGCAAGAGCGCTGACGATGCCGAGGCGCAGTCGCTCGTGAATCAGGCGATCGAGTTCGGGCAATTCGCGCGGGGGGCGAGCTGTGCGGCCGGAAGAAACCGTTCGCGAGGTATGCGCCGATGTTGACCGCAGAGTTCTAGCCACCGTACCTCCTGGCGATGCTGAGCCCGAAGCCGAGGTGCAATCCACCGAAACCGAGGGCCATCCAGAGATTGCCCGAGGCGGGAAACATCAGAGCGGCGACGCCCAGCAACATGAAGCAAGTGCCCATGGCGGGAACGACGGCTACCGAGAGCGCACCAGCTGATACCACTCCCGCACCGAAAAGTAGCAGCCAGGTTCCAGGCAGAATGCGAGACAGCCCGTATTGATAGAGGACCAAGGTCAGAACTGCACCCGCCACGACTGCGGGCAGGAAGCTAAGGGCGAATTTGCGGCCGGGGCCGCTGGTCAGCGGGACGCCGGTGCGTTGAGCTTTGTTTTGGGTGGCGGCGATCCCGACGGAAGATGCGAAGACTGCCTCGACCAGCCAAACCGTGAGCCACATGGCCTGAGAACCCTGACGGGCGGCGAGCCACGCGGCTGGGAGGGCGCTTGCCCCCATGGCAACCTGCCCCCATCCGGGAATCGCAGTGAAGGCGGAGGAGCGCTCCAGAGTCTCGCGAATGAAGCGAAGATCATCAAGGGCCCGGGCTGGAGCAGGAGAATGGGCGCGCGGCCGGCGAACGCGATGTTGGCGCTCAAACATGGCAAGAGTTTAGCGGAGAGCGTTGCTGATGTCAAGTACTTTGTCTTGCAAAGTAAGACTAAAATTGATCCTGTGACTGATCTGGGGAAACTGCTGATATTGCTGGGCGGGATGCTCCTCCTGGCGGGATTGGGGATGGTGCTGGCGGGTCGCGCCGGCCTGCCGCTGGGACGGCTGCCGGGTGACTTTGTGTATCGCGGGAAGAACACGACGTTTTACTTTCCGCTGGCTACCTCGATTGTGGTCAGCGTGGTTTTGTCGGTGTTGATGTATGTGGTGGGGAGAATAAGGCGGTAGGTTCTAACAACGCGGGAGGGCGCAGCGCCTAGCTCCCACTCTTCCGCCAGCTGAGATATCATCTACTTCTCCGGAGGAACGAATGCCCCGTGCGCTTCGGTGTCTTCTTATTGCCTGCATTGTATCCATCACTTGTTCTGCCCAGGACGTGGCGCCACCCGTGCCACAGCGCCTGCTGGTTCACTCGAATGTTCTCAATGAAGATCGGTTGATGTGGGTGCGGATGCCGGCCGCATCGCGCGGGAAAACAGACCGCTATGCGGTTTTGTATATCACCGACGGCGGCCCGAACGTCAACGAAATTGGCGCCATCATTGATTTCCTCGCCGATGCCAACTTCATGCCGCCGCTGATCGTCGTCGGCATCACTAACACCGACCGCAACCGCGACCTGACGCCCACCCGCGCCGGCGTAAAACACTCGGATGGCTCGGTCGAACAATTTCCCACCACTGGCGGGGCTGACAAATTCCTCGACTTCATCCAGATGGAGTTGATGCCTGAAGTCGACAAACGCTACCCTACCGAACCGTATCGGATTCTCGTGGGGCACTCACTCGGCGGTTTGTTTGCCGTTCACGTCATGATCGCCCGTCCCGACCTGTTCAACGCCTACATCGCTTCGAGCCCGAGCCTGTGGTGGGACGACGCCCGCACCGTGCGCGATGTCCAGGAATTCCTCTCCCGGCAAAGAGAATTCAACAAAACGCTCTTCTTCTCGCTCGGGAACGAGGGCGGCGATATGAACGACGCATTTGAGCAGATGCAGAAGACAGTGGGCGCTGAACGCCCGAGAGGTTTCGTCGTGGATTCGGTGCGCTATCCCGATGAGGTCCACGGGTCAACCGAACTGCGGACGCACTATGCAGGCCTGCGACTGATCTTTGCCGGCTGGCCAATGCCCCGCGACGAGAAGACGGACCTGCGCATCGGAGGACTTGCGGGTGTGGAACGACATTATCGTGAACTTTCCGAGCGCTTCGGATTCCAAGTTTCCGCCGAACAGGAAATCAACGCCTTGGGCTACCACCTGCTGGGAGACAAGAAGATTGACGAGGCGATGGCTGCTTTTGAGCGCAATGTGGAGCTTTATCCGCGGTCGGCAAACGTCTATGACAGTCTGGCCGATTGCCTGGAAGCAGCGGGCAAGCCCGAGTCAGCAATGAAAAATGTTCAGAAGGCGGTCGATGTCGCGACCAAGACTGGCAATCCATTGCTGCCGGCTTTCAAGAAACATCTGGAACGTCTTGTGGCGGCGAAGAGCATCGGCAAAGGTGGGCAGAAGTAGACGATTTCGAGCCAGCCGAAGGAAGAACGCTTGTGTCATCTCGCTTCTGCCGTGAACGCCCGGATCCACTCGTGGCCCTTAATTTCAAACATTTTCGTCGGAACATTTCCAGCAGGCGCTAGTTCCGTAACGTGGATTCGCATCCCGACTTTCCCGTCTTTGATCACGTCGATATGCTGAGCAACTTTCACTCCGGCGAAGTCCGTGAACTCGGACCGCTCGGTTTCGATTCCGAGGTTATAAGTCTTTACTAACGAGCCAGCATCATTAAACCAGTATGCCCTGGCGCTTTCCGCGTCCAGTTGTCCCTCCGGGTTCACATATCCTGCGAGCACGCGCACCGTACGAACGCCGTTCACCGTATCGCGTCGAATCTTCCAATCCGACTCGACAAAAGTATCGATCGCCGGAATGGGTTCCATCACCTGCATGACAAGCCGCAACAAGGAGGAGTAGTCGCCGCTCACTAATTGGTACAGTTGCTCTCCATTTCTCGACCGGACATATTGCCCATTCTCGAAGTCGACCTCACGCCGCCATTGGGTGCTGGTTAGCCATATGTCTTCATACCGGCCTTTCGCAATTCCGCCTTCACGCGTCTGAGCCTCAAACTCCGCGCGAAGCACATACGGCGTTCCGTTGCCGAATGCCGGAAAGGCGATATGCCTGCCGCGCTCGAAGTAGCCGCGGGCACTATCGAAGATTTCAGCGCCTGCGGGCCGACTCGTCTTGAATGGCATTGTGAACTGCGATATCACTTGAACCGGCGCGCCGTTTTCGGAAAACGGTTTGAACCGTAGCGCCAAGAAGGCTTGTTTCGCTGCGTCGTTCAGGGCCGGATTATCCGAAACAACGGTCTCAATGTCTCTGACTTTTCCATCGCAATCGACCACGACGTCAGTGGTTACCTTTCCTTCGAGTGGGCCGTCCTGCACCGAGGGCCATGAGGTAGTTCCTGGTGAAAGCAAATTCTTGCGCAGAAATGTTTCCTCCATCACAACAGTCCTTAACGAGTGCGGATCGCCACCCGGGACGGTACTGTCGAAGAACGCAGTTGGAAGCTCCGCTAAATCCTCGAGCGTCGTGATTTTGGCGGTCAGCTGGGTTGATCCGACATTGACGGTGCGCGCGACCATCTTCCCGTGAAAGTCCGCATAGTCTTTGAACTCCGCGCCCCATCCGAGGCCGCCTGCATAAAGCAGCAAACCAGTGTTACTGCTCAAAGCAACCCATCCTCTCAAAATATTAGGGACTTCTGGCGTACCGCTGGGCGTGGTCCAGCTCAGGTTGATCATGGGGCCGATGCGTCGCGTCTCCGCGCCCCGTGCTTGTTTCAGCACTTGTTCGAGAGGCGGGATGGGTTCAATCAATTCCGTGGCCGTCCGTTCTAACCGCTGCGGAAAGTAGTTGCCCTCATTTTCTTGCCAGATGTGAGGCCCGTTGATGACTTGGATTTGATGAAACCCGGGCGACCGCACTTCCCTTTTCCAACGCGTCGGCGAGTCCCACCAGATTTCGACTTCACCGGTCCGCCCAGAATCCTTGTCTCTTTCAAAGCTGGGTGCAAACGTTGCCTTCAAATGGAACGGCTTCGTGCCGGACTGGGCGAGCGTGCTGCGCTCAACAGCCTTTTTGATGTCCTTTTCTAAACTCTCTGCGCGGCTCAAAACTGGCCACACAGTTATAACGGTGAATAAGCCGAACAACCATTTCCGCCGCATGCGGAAACTCTACATGACCCGGCACAAAAGACAAAGGCTGATCGGTTTCCGGCGATAAGCTGCCCTACGGTAAACTTTACCTGAGTGTCTGCCTCCGACCAACTCGGCTTCATGTTTATCCCCACAGCACGCCGAACCTGGACGGTACGCGACCTGGTCGCCGCAGTACGTACTAATGTCGAACGCGAGTACGGCGACATCTGGGTGGAAGGCGAGATTTCGAACTTCAAGGCCCATGAGTCGGGACACCTCTATTTCACCCTGAAAGACGCGAGCGCGCAGATGCGTGTGGTGATGTTCCGCTCCTCGGCGAAGCTCTTACGCTTTCGGCCTGAGAACGGGATGGTGGTGGTTGCGCGCGGGCGGGTGACGGTTTACGAAGATCGGGGCGAGTTACAGATTTCGGCGGAGTACCTGGAGCCAAAAGGCGCAGGCGCGCTGCAGGTCGCGTTCGAGCAACTCAAGGCCAAGCTGGAAGCTGAGGGATTGTTCGACGCGAGTCGCAGGAAGCCGATTCCCACGCTGCCGCAACGGATCGGGATCGTGACCTCGCCACAGGCGGCGGCGTTGCGTGACATCCTTAATATTCTGCGCAGGCGGCACCACGGCGTGAACGTCCTTATATATCCGGCACAGGTGCAGGGGGATGGGGCGGCGCTTGAGGTCATGGCGGGAGTCCGGCACTTCAATAAGACGCGCTCGGTGGATGTCATTATCGTGGCTCGCGGCGGAGGGTCGGCGGAAGATTTGGCAGCGTTCAATCATGAGGGTCTGGCACGGGCGATTGCGGCGTCGGAGATTCCGGTGATTTCGGCGATTGGGCACGAGACGGATTTCACCATCATTGATTTTGTGGCGGATCTACGGGCGGCCACGCCTTCGGCGGCGGCGGAACTGGTGATTCGTTCGCGGCAGGAAATTGCAGAGCAGATGGAAGGCCTTGAGCGGCGGCTGGAGACGGCGGTGCGCTACCAGTTGCTGATGGTGCGGAAGAATCTGACGGAACTGGCGCAGCACGGGGCGTTTGGCCGCATCATGGACTTGATTCACCGGCGGCAGCAGCGGCTGGACGAACTCGGGCACCGGCTGGGGCAGGCGCAGCGTGGGATCATTGAAAAACAACGGCGACGGTTTGAGGGCTTGTCGGCGACAGTGCGCCACTATGACGTGCGGCGAGTGCTGTCAGGGATGAGGAAAGATCTGGCGGCGCATCACACCGGGTTGGTGGCGGCGTTTCGCAATTTCGTGCTGGAGCGGAGAGTTCGAATCGAACGCATAGAGACAGCTTTGCAGGCGCTTTCGCCAGTGGCGATTTTGGAGCGGGGATATGCGCTGGTGTTTGATGCGTCGGGGAAGCTGCTGAAGGATGCGCGGAAGGTGAAGGCGGGGGATGAGATTTCGGCGAAGCTGGCGAAGGGGACGGTGCGGGCAAGGGTGGAGGGTAAGAGTTGAGTTTCAGCTTGCACGGTCTGGGGCCCGCGCCTGTTACTTGCCTCGCCGCCCCTGCCTGCTTATACTTTTGAGGCTATCCGCACAAATCCGGGACAATTGTCCGGAGCCGGCCAGCCCAGCACCGGAATGCAGCAATCGGAGACGCCATGACCGCCACCACTTTGGAAACCGCCGCCCTCGAACGTGAATTTAACCCCATGGAGGCGCAGTCGGCGCGCTTCGATCTGGCCGCGCAGAAGCTCAATCTGGATGAAGGAATTTGGAAAGTCCTGCGGTATCCCAATCGCGAACTCATTGTACACATCCCGGTGGCCATGGATAACGGCCGCCTTGAGGTATTCACGGGATTCCGGGTGCAGCACTCGATTGCGCGGGGCCCGGCCAAGGGCGGCGTCCGCTATGCGCCAGACGTTACACTCGACGAAGTCCGCGCCCTCGCCAGTTGGATGACATGGAAGTGCGCGGTGGTCAATATTCCGTTTGGCGGGGCGAAGGGCGGCATCATTTGCGATCCCCACAAGATGTCCCAGTCGGAATTGGAGCGCATGACCCGGCGCTACACCGCGGAGTTGTTCGAGTTCATCGGTCCGGAGAAAGATGTTCCCGCGCCCGACGTCAACACCAACGAGCAAACCATGGCCTGGATGATGGACACCTACTCCATGCACATGCGGCAGACGGTCACGGCGGTGGTGACCGGCAAGCCCATCAACATGGGCGGATCGCGCGGCCGCCGCGAAGCCACCGGCCGCGGCATCATGATCGTCTGCGATGAAGCCATCAAGAAGCTGGGACTGAAGAAAGAGGCCACGCGGGTGATCGTGCAAGGATTTGGCAACGTGGGTTCGAATGCAGCACTGCTGATGGCGGAAGCAGGCTACAAGATTATCGGCATCCTCGAAGTGGATGGCGGCCTGTACAACAAGAACGGGATTGACGTGAAGGCGCTCGGCGAACACCGGCAAAAGAACCGAACCATCACTGGATTCCCAGGAGCCGACAAAGTGGACCCGGCGGAGCTTCTGGTCACCGAATGCGACATCCTGATTCCCGCTGCTACTGAAAACCAGATCACCAGCCGCAACGCGGAGCGGGTAAAGTGCAAGATATTGGCAGAGGGCGCCAATGGCCCCACCACCGCCTCGGCCGATGAAGTTCTGGCCTCCAAGGGGATTTTCGTGATTCCCGATATCCTTTGCAACGCCGGCGGCGTGACCACTTCCTACTTTGAGTGGGTGCAAGACCGCCAGGGATATTTCTGGAAGGAATCGGTCGTCAACGAACAGCTGGAAACCATCATGGTAGAAGCCTTTAACGATGTGGTTCGATTCGCCGAGGCCCACCACGTCAACAATCGAATCGCAGCCTATATGCTGGCTATCGATCGGGTGGCTGTAACCATCCGGCAGCGCGGGATTTATGCGTAGGGCGAGTACCGCAGCGCTGGCATTGTTACTGGTGATGGGCGCGTGGACCGCCGGGTCCGCGACGGCGCAGGACAGCCCCTCTCAGAATCCGGCTGCGACCCCGGCGAAGCCTGCTTCCGCCGCGCCTTCAGCCTCAGACATTGCCGCCGCCAAAGCCAGCCACAAAGTCTGGGTCAACTTAGACACAGGCATTTACCATAAAGGCGGACGCTGGTATGGCAAGACGAAGACCGGCAAATTCATGACCGTGGACGACGCCAAGAAGGCCGGGTATAAGGCGGCCAAGAGAGATTAAGACAAGGCTCCGATCACGCGGCGCGCTGGCGTGAACCTTGGTGCGACAGCCCTCATTTCCTGCGTTGCAATCGCGCTCCCTAGTGGAGGATAATCTAGACGCATTGGTTCCGCGTCCCGGTGAATCTTCCCAATTCCATCACGCTCACCCGCATCGTCAGCATCCCGCTGCTGATCTGGATTCTTTCCACCAACCGCTTTCAGAGCGCGGGCGGCGAAAAGGAACTGCTGGCATCAGCATTGTTTATTGCGGCGTCGATTACCGACGGTATTGATGGCTACCTGGCCCGCAAGCGCGGACAGATCACCACCATGGGAATGTTGCTGGATCCGCTGGCAGACAAACTGCTGATTGCGGCTGCTTTTGTCACGCTCGTGCAATTCAATCCCAGCCTGGTTCCAGCATGGATTGCAGTGGTCATCATCGGCCGGGAATTTCTGGTCAGCGGACTGCGGTCGATCGCAGCCTCGGAAGGCTTCACCATTGAAGCCAGCGATCTCGGCAAGTTCAAAATGCTGGTGCAGAGCATCTCCGTGGTGGCCGTGATCCTCGACCATCGCTGGAAAGAATGGCCGGTGTATGGCCCTTACATCTTTCCCGTCCACTGGATCGCGCGGCTGGCAATCTGGTTCATGGTGTTGCTGTCGCTACTCTCCGCCGGTGATTATTTCATCGCCTTCTGGTCGAAGATCGACCGCCAGGTGGTGAAGAGCCGCCGCCGCGCTTTCGTGCTGAGCCGACGAAGGAAGCGCGATGTCGCCGCCACCTGAAAGCTCCTCTCGCAAGCAGAACGAATTGACGCCAACGGATTCACCCGGCCGTGAATTCCCGCAGCCAGAATTTACGGAAGAGGAACGCAGCATCCTGCTAAAGCTGGCGCATGAGTCGATCGAATCGGCTCTTGAACAGCGCGAGAACCCGCTCGACCCTCCTTCGCCGCATTTAGCCGAGCCGCGTGGGGCTTTCACAACAATCTATTTCCGCGGGCAGTTGCACGGCTGCGTGGGATTCGTGTTCCCGGTGGCATCACTCTATCGGACTATCGCCGAAACGGCACGAGCAGCGGCCTTCGAGGACACGCGGTTTGCTCCGGTGACCCGCGAGGAGGCTCCGGACCTGGAAGTTTCGCTGAGCATTCTGTCGGGGCTGCAACCGATCCGCGCCGAAGAAGTGGTGATCGGAAGGCACGGCCTGCTCATTAGCCAGCAAGGGCATCGTGGCCTGCTGCTTCCTCAAGTGCCCATCGAACACGGCTGGGACCGGGTGACGTTTTTGGAGCAGGCCTGCCGCAAAGCCGGCCTGCCGCCGGATGCGTGGCAGAAAGGCGCGACCATTGAGGCGTTCACCGCGGAAGTATTTGGAGATGGGGAATCAAGATAATGAAAGGGAGAAGCTTTTCAGCTTCTCCCTTAAGCGTTCAGCGGGTGAAGAAAACTCTGAACAAACTCTACTGTTGCGGATCCAGTTCTACGCCATCGCCCAGGTGCATGTCTTCCATGGCGAATACGATCATGCCGGTGGAAGTGGTAGGGGTGGTCTGCAGAACCAGGATTTCACCCACCGCGCGGCGCGGGAACGCGGCCACGTGAATGACAGGACCGCTGCTATGGGTAAACATCGTCTGCTCGATGGAAGGTGGCTTGGCCTGGGTGTCTTCCGCGGTGGAGGCTTTGAAAGAAAGTGAATCCACCGGGTTGTGCAGGTCGGCTTCGTACGAGCGGACGGCGCGGAAATAGTCGCCGACCTTCACTCCCTGGTTGGCACCAAGATTCATGTAGACCTTCATCCCGGTACCCAGTTCGGCGTTGAAATCCTTCGCCATCACAATGCGACCGCTGGCCTTGCCGTTAGGCGGGGCAAAGCGGTCGAAGCGCATTGGAGGATGGAGGGGCAGTGCAGGCCTGTCGACATACTGGGCTACGATGTCGCCTGGAACCACCGGGCTGCAACTGAACTCGATGTGGGCAATCGCCGACTTGCTGCGCGTGTCCACCACGCGTACCATCGCCAATTCGGCATAGGGCTGTCCCATGGCCTTGAGCATGGCAGCCTGGCCATCAAACACCTCGCGACGATTGGGATCGCGTAGTTCGCGGACGATGCGGTAGTTCTTGCCCAGCTCATAGCCTTGGCCGGCGAGAAAGATGAGATCGCCGCTGGCATACTGAGCCGTATTAGGCGTGTCCAAGCCGCCAGCCACATAACTGGCGTTGGGCAAAGGCTGCTTGTTCACGAAACCTGCGCATTGCAGGTCTGTATTGTTCGGATTCACGATACTCTCGATGGGAAAATTGACGTTGGTTGACACCGTCCCGGCGGGAGTGGGTTGATCTGCGGCGCCCCCGCTGGTTTGCGCAACAGCCGTCCCCATAGCCAGCGACAAGGCCAGCAACAATCCTGTTTTCTTCATGTTACCTCCGAAGCCAGAACCACCTCAGGTCCTGCCTCATCTCGGTTAAGTTACAGAAAAATAAAAGACTTCCAGCCCGGACAGTAGCAACTAGGGTCAGGACGGTCAAGGTTACGCTGGTGCCAGCCCGGTTAGGTCAAAAAGTTCCTTCCCGCAAAAAACCTTAATCCCCTGTTGCAATCTGGAGTTACGCGCCTGTAATATCGCGCCACTCAACAAAACAGAAGATGACGGCAGCCCCCAATCAGTTCGTAGCTCGCTTTCGGCCGTTGCGCTTGCCCCGGGTATGCGTGGCGGTCACCGGATCCGACCCCTCCGAGATTGTGGAAAAGGCTGAAGCCCTGGTTCGGGACAACACTTTTCTGGAGTTCAGGTTAGACTACCTGGCCCGCCCGGTGCTGGCCCTCGGCCGTATCAAGCAATTCACCGAGTACCACCCCCATGTGTCCACCATAGCCACTTGCCGGCGTGTGGCCAACGGAGGCAAGTTCCGGGGCTCAGTGGCTTCGCAATTGGACATCCTGACCAAGGCTGCCGCGGCTGGTTGTCAACTGGTGGACATGGAATTGCAAAGTGCTGTCCATTGCAAGCGGACACAGCTGGAACGGCTGCGAACCCGGGCCGCGCTGATCCTTTCCTACCACGACTTTCGAGGCACCAAGAAGCTGGAAGAAACCCTGGAAAAGATGGTCGCCCTGCCCGCCGACTTCTACAAGATTGTCACCACGGCCACCACCTTGCACGACAACGTGGTGATGATGAAGTTCCTGGAGAAGAACAGCGATCGGTATTCCCTGATCGGTTTGTGCATGGGCGAGCAAGGAATCATCAGCCGGGTGCTGGGCGTGCGCGCGGGCAGCGCCTTCACCTTTGCCGCAGTCAGTGAGGACGAGAAGACCGCGCCCGGGCAGGTGACAGCACAGGAACTACGCAGCACTTATCGCATCGAACAGGTTGATCCGGCAACGCGAGTCTATGCTGTGGCCGGCGACCCAGTGCTGCATTCCTTGTCCCCGGCGATCATGAATGCCGCGCTGCGGCGGGAGACGGTCAACGGGGTTTACGTGGCGCTGCACGCCAAGACTTTGAAAGACTTGCTGGGCTGCGTGAAGGAGATCCCCATTCACGGCCTCTCCATCACCATGCCCTATAAGGAAGCCATCGTCTCGCACCTCGACAACACCGATGCCCACACCACCAAGATCGGGGCGTGCAACACGCTGGTGCGCGCCCAGGACGGGAAGTTATATGGCTTCAATACCGATGCTGCGGGAGTGGTACGTCCATTGCAACAGCGGATTTCGCTTGAGCAGGCCAAGATATTGGTCTTGGGCGCCGGAGGCGCAGCGCGGGCGGCAGTGTATGGACTCAAAGAGCGGGGCGCGGAAGTTTACATCCTGAATCGCACGCTGGGCCCAGCCCAGAAGCTGGCGCGCTCGGCGCGGGCGCGGTTGGTTAAGCGCGCCGATCTGAAAAAGTTGACGTTTGACGTGATCATCAATGCCACCTCGGTGGGCATGGGCAACACCCGCGAATCTCCCCTCAATGAAAATGAGATTAGGACGCGTTACGTTTTCGATATGGTGTACGATCCGCCGGAGACGCGCTTAATGAAAATGGCGAAGGCAGCCGGAGCGGAAGTGATCCCGGGCATCGAGATGTTCGTGCAACAAGCTGCGCGGCAGTTCGAAATCTGGACCGGAAAACCGGCCCCGTTGGATGAGATGCTGCGGGTGGTGAACCGGGTGATCGAAGAGCGTGCCGCCGCCAAAGACGCCGACGACGGATTAAAGAAGAAATAGTTATGCGTCCCGATCTTGCAGGTTAACTGTTCTCTCGCCCCGGCCTGCGGCATGAGCTTTGCTGTGCCGCCGCAGCTTTCTCAAAATTGCTGAGAAAGACCGATGTGTCGAGCCACATCCATAAATCGGGGTGCCGAGTGCAGGCTTTCGAATTCGTGGTCGTCCATAAGGAACGTCAGGAGCATGGATCGATCCGCATGCGCCTTTTCAAGCATGGCAAGAGCTTGCTCTTTTTCGCCCAGACCGATATACAGCTCGGCGAAGTTGTATGCGGGGACATAGCTAAGTTTTGACCAGGCTTCAAGCTCCTTAAGGGCATTTTCGGCATCGTCTTTGCGGCCCGCGAGCGCGTAGGCGTGGCCGAGTTCAGCGAGAGGCCAAGGTACTGTGGCTTCGGTTGCGCGGGCTTTCTCACACTCTGCGCCCGCACGGGCAAAGTCTCCCTTGGCTTCATAGGCCAATCCCAAAAGCATGCGCGCGAGCCAGAAATCCGGATCCATGTCGAGGGTCTTACGGAGTTGCTCGATTGCCTGATCATATTGACGGGCATAGTACAAGTTCTGACCTGCTAATCCATTGACCTCGACGGAAAGCGGATCGAGCGCCACGCCTCGTTTACTCTCTGCGATGCCTTCGGCAACCCGCCCCACGGAAACCAATTCCCAGCCGTACCACACATGGGCATCCGCAGAGTTGGGTTTGAGCTCGATGGCCCGCTTGAATTCCCGTTCCGCAGCGTCCCAATCATAGTCATACCAGAAATGAATTGTTCCCATATCAGTGTGAGCTTCCGCAAGCGTGTCATCCAGTTCCAATGCCTTTTTTGCCGCCTCCCTCGCCTTAGGCATCGATTCCTGCGGTGTCATGAAGAAATCATCGCTGTTGTAGTAGGCATAGGACAGTCCTTCGTAGGCCAAGGCATAATTGGGATCGATGTCGATGGCCTGGTGGAAGTATTGAATTCCCTTGTCCACCCCCTCTTTGGTGAGCTTCTCCGCAAAGTAGCGTCCCTTGAGATACAGCTGGTAAGCCTCGGGGTTGGTCGTCAGGCGTTTGGCGAGCTGCTTCTCATCTTCCCCGCTCAGCTTGCGGCGGAGTTCGTCGGAGATATCTCGCGTGATTTCCTGTTGGATCGCAAGCAGGTCAGCGAGCCTTCGGTTGTACGTTGCACCCCAGATATGGCTGTCGTTCTCGACGTTCACCAACTCAGCGTCGATTGAGAGATCGTTGCCCCGCTGGACTACCCGGCCAGCCAGGACAGCTTGCACTCTGAGCGCATGGCCGGCGGTTTGCGCGTCGATTTCCTTCCCTCGATACTGGAGAACCGAATTGCGCGACATTACGGTGAGACGGGGCAGTTGCGAAAGGTTGTCAATGAGGCTTTCGGTGATTCCATCGCTCAGATATTCCGTGTTCGGGTCGGCTCCCACATTGGTGAACGGCAGGACTGCAATGGAGTCGATGGCTCCACCTGCTCTGTGAGATCGCAGATAAATCCCTATCACCAGCAGGGCCAGCAAGGCGAGCGTGCCCACGGCGAACAGCGCACGCTTCCTCAGTGCTTTCGGGTGCGGAGTCGATCCCAGAGCTGGCACTCCGCTAGAAGCCGTGTTGCGCCTCAGGCGTTTGAGATCAGCCCTCATCTCGGCGGCGGACTGGCAGCGGACGTCACGATCTTTCTCCAGGGCCTTGTTGATGATCGCTTCCAACTGAGGCGGCACCTCGGGATTCGACCTGATGGCCGGGGCCGGTGCTCGATTGAGAATCGATTCGAAGATCACCCCTGAGGTATCGCCCCGAAACGGGAGTAGCCCAGTCGTCATCTCATAGAGGACTACTCCGAAGGAAAACAGATCGGTACGGGCATCGAGTTCCTGTCCCCGCACTTGCTCCGGCGACATATAAGAGACGGTGCCAAGCGTACTGCCAGGGCTGGTGAGACCGTCCTCCGAGTCTACAGTGGGGGCGCCCGGGGCAACGCTGTCCGGCTTAGAGCGGACCTTGGCGAGGCCGAAATCGAGAACCTTCGCCTGCCCGCGAGTGGTCACGAATAGGTTCGCAGGTTTGAGATCCCGGTGAATGATTCCTTTGGCATGTGCGGCGTCGAGTGCATCGGCGATCTGGATGCCGAGTTCGAGCACCTTCTCGGTTCCCAGCGGCTTCCCATGGATCATGTGTCCGAGTGTCTGCCCTTCCAGTAGTTCCATGGATATGAAGGCTCGCCCGTCGGCTTCGTCGATCTCGTAAATCGTGCAAATGTTCGGATGGTTCAGGGAGGACGCGGCTTTGGCCTCACGTTGAAAACGGTTGAGCGCTTGCGGGTGGTTGGCGAGTTCGTCGGGCAGGAACTTCAAGGCGACAAAGCGGCCGAGTTTTATATCCTCAGCCTTGTAGACCACGCCCATTCCGCCCCCGCCCACCTTCGCGATGATGCGGTAATGCGAGATGGTTTGGCCGATCAAAGGCAGGTAACCTCTCGGCTGGCATGTTACGGACAGGATGAGCGCAAGTCAACGCTACACAACAGGTTCCGCGAACCCCGGAGGGTGGGAATCCGCGTCTTCGCTACCGATCGCAGCCTTCCTCTTACAAATTGTTACAAAAGTGTTGCAATTGTCGCCGCTTTAGAAGTAACATGTTACCCGGACGTGGTAGTAAGCGTTCGACCCAGTCGTGGTACCGCCCTTTCTTCCAAAGGTTCATTAGCCGTAACTAACTGTCTCGTCCTGGGTGGAGGTTTATGCCTTGGACTAGGTACGGAGACCCTATATGGCGTGGTACGCATATTGCCTCACCGAGCAAGAATCCCTCAACGGAACACGCGCGCGGCGCCCCTTCCTGTTGGAAGGCATTCAAGGAGTGAACGCAGCCCCGGTTTTGAGCTATCCGAGCGGCGATTTTGCCGTGGTGGTGAGCGAATACGACCGCGCTACCCAAAAAATTGAAGATAAAGCAGTGCTGGAGCATGCACATGTGGTGAGCGTGTGTTTCCGCACCGGGACGGTGCTTCCGTTCCGTTTTGGCACCATCTTTGACACCGACGAGGCGCTGAGGCAGGCGGTGCGCGCGAATCGGCGAGCTTTCGGGCTGAGCGTCGAGAGGTTGCGCGGTAAATCGGAAATGCACCTGAAGTTGTTGGTGCGGGACGGCTCCCTGCGGGATGCGCTGGCGGAGTTGCCATTGCCGCAATCGGTTGGCGGCGAGTATCTGTTAAGGCTGCGGGAAAAGGCCTCTAAGGACCGTGAGCGCCAGACCAAGGCGCGAGCCCTGTCGGTACAGGTGCACAAGATGTTTAACCCGCTGGAAGAAGAAATTAGTTGTAAGAGAGTAAACACTAACGGAATGCTGATCGACATTGCCCACCTGATTGATTCCAAGTCGGTGGAGAAGTACCAGAACCGCTACAGCACCGCCGCCAAGCAACTTAAGAATTGTGAGTTGTCGGTCAGCGGACCCTGGCCTCCGTATCATTTCCTGCCTGGCAAACTGCGCACCGTGGCGGGAAATTCGTAAGCAACTAAGACATAAAGAGAACAGTGCCCTGCAGCGTATGTGCAGGAATGTGCAGACCCGGCCGTCCTGCCTTCTCGGATAAATCCGCTGGCTAGAGTATCGCTTCAGTCTAACTATAATCTTTACAGTCTTTTGCGAAGAGGGTGCTTGCGGGTGCGCGGGCGTGTCCATTTGGTGTAGCAAATGCTTCTTTCGATGGCAATGGAAGAGGCCGCCACGAATTGACCTTCACTCTCTGTTTTCGACCTTCTTTGAGCCGACCCGCGTACCGGTCCGGTCCCTTGCATCGCCTGTCCTGACTCCTACCTGACCAGCCTCTTTTGAGAATGTGGCCCCAGAAAATGGGGCCGCTTTTTCGTGCATCATACTTCACTGAACGTTGACACGAATAACGCTGGTAGGCGGGAAAATAGCCGACTCCCTTGCCAGACTGTGCAACAGCCAGCTACAGTCACAAATCGACATGCGCCTACGAACTGCAGTTCTACCCTTGGTTGCTCTGGTTGTTTTGTCCCCCGCGGCCGGTGCGGGGGAAGAATCCAACGTTAAATCGACGAGCGAGTTGGTGGCGATTCGCGATGCGGCGCTGGCGGACGATTACGCTTATCAGCAGGTGGCACACCTAACGGATAACATTGGTCCGCGCCCTTCGGGTTCACCGCAGGCAGAAGCCGCGGTCGAGTATGTGGCCAGCGAGTTGCGTCGGCTTGGGCTTGAGGTCCGGCTGGAAGAAGTCCGCGTGCGTCGCTGGATGCGCGGCATCGACACTGCCGAATTGAGGGAGTATCCGGGACAAGCGCCGGGAACTACCCAAAAGATCGTAGTGACGGCGCTGGGTGGGAATACGGCCACGCCGGCAAATGGGATCACCGCGGAGGTCGTGGTGGCGAGAAACTTCGCCGAGTTGCAGGCGATGGGGCGGGAGAAAGTAGCGGGGAAAATCGTCGCCTTCGATTTCCCTTTCGACAAGCGGAAGGCGGCCAACGGATTGTCGGGTGAGGCCTATGGCGAAGCGGTCGAGTATCGCGCGACCGGCGCTAAGATTGCGGCGGAAATGGGTGCTGTGGCCTGCGTGGTGCGGTCGGTAGGGGGAGCGGATTACCGCCTGCCACACACAGGGTGGAGTGCGCCAACGGGCATTCCCGCCGGCGCTGTCACCAGCGAAGATGCCGACCTGCTGGCGCGGCTCAGCGTCCAGGGAAGAGTGAAGATGCATCTTACCCTTACTTCGGAGAATGGTCCGGAAGTCCTGAGTCATAACGTCATCGGCGATCTCAAGGGTTCCGAACATCCGGAACAGATCGTGATCGTTTCCGGGCACCTGGATTCGTGGGACTTGGGGACTGGAGCCATCGACGATGCAGCCGGAGTTGCCGTGGCCATGGAAACGGCGCAGTTGATTCAAGAGTCGCATTTGCATCCCCGGCGCACGATTCGGGTGATTGCCTGGATGGATGAAGAAAATGGCGGGCGTGGCCACGACGCCTACGCGGTAGCCCATGCATCGGAAATTGGGAACCATGTAGCGGCCATCGAAAGCGATCTGGGAGCCTCACACCCCCTGGGCTTTTGGGCGAAGGTTACACCTGAGGCGTTGCCGTTGCTCAAGCCGGCGCAGGAGGTATTGCAAAGCTTCGGGGCGAACTTGATCAGTAGGGTCGAGTTCAGCCCGGGAGCGGACATTGCGCCATTGGCCCAAGCTGGTGTTCCTGCGCTCGGCATCATGCAGGACGGGCGCACTTACTTCAACTACCATCACTCTGCGGCGGACACCGTGGACAAGATTGTTCCGCAGGAGCTGCGGGAGAATGCGGCAGCGATGGCGGTCATGGGATACGCGCTGGCAAACCTGGAGAGACCGTTGCCACGGTGAGGCGATTTTTCCCTTTTTGAAACGCAGCGACCGAAATGGGAATCCTAGAGGGCAGTTGACGCATCTTAATTTAGGCGCATATCATTTGCGTTTAACCCAAGAGAGCTAGGGACGCCAGAGAGGCGGGCTGTGAAGTCATTATCCATGGAAAAAAAGAAGCTGGACGCATTCAAGAAGAGGCTGGAAACGCGGCAGCAGGAGCTGCGCCGCATGGTCACGCGCACCGAGCAGGATGGCCGCACGGTGGATGAAGACTCAGCGCAGGACATTGCAGATCGCGCAGCCAGTTCTTACACCAAAGAGTTCTTGTTTCATCAGAGCAACAATGATCGTCAGTTGCTGCAAATGGTGGAGAACGCTTTGTCGCGTATCCGCGAAGGCACCTTCGGGGAATGCATCTCCTGCGGCAAAGACATCAACGCCAAGCGACTGGATGCAGTGCCATGGACGCGGCATTGCATCGATTGCCAGGAAAAGCTGGAACAGGGGCAACTGGAGGAAGCGTCCAAGTAGATTTGTGACAAGATCCTTTCAGGCCGCCGGACTTTCGGCGGCTTTTGCTTTGGGTGCGCGCCCCTCTTTGACGGTGCCGAATTTCGCCTGTTAGACTGAGAGACTGTCAGGCTGCTGATCAAGCAGCCGAAGGGGAGTTCGTGCGCGCACAAACCCGTCACAACCTGAAAACCGATCAGTTCACCAAGACCACGATAGACATGGCGGAGAAGACCGCGCATTGGTCGGTTGAGCATCAGAGCCGGCTGATCATCATCGGGGTTATTGCGCTGGTGGTCGTGGGCGTGGCCGGGGGGACGTGGTATTACTTCAATCAGCAGGACCAGAAGGCCAGCGTCGAGTTTGGCGCAGCCATCCGCACGCTGGATACGCCGGTACGGCCGCCCAACATGCCGGCACAGCCGGACAATCCGAGTTTTGCCAGCTCGAGTGAGCGCGCCACCGCGGCCCACAAGCAGTTTCAGGAAGTCGCTGACAAGTATTCGCACACTCATGCGGCTGATTTTTCACATTATTTCCTGGGCCTGACCTCGGCCGAGTTGGGCGATAATGCAGCCGCGGAACGCGAACTGCAGAAGGTCGCGTCGTTCCGCAATGCGGATCTGGCGGCTTTGGCAAAGTTCGCGCTAGCATCGGTGTATCGCAATACCAACCGCAACCCGCAGGCCATTGATGTCTACAAACAACTGGCAGCCAAGCCGGCAACGACGGTGAGCAAAGCGACCGCACAGATCGAATTGGCCGCCACTTTACAGGCCAGCAACCAGCCTCTCGAAGCCAAACTGATTTACGAGCAGCTGAAGAAGGAAAACCCAGCCAGCGAAATCGCGCAGCTGGCCTCGGCGAAGCTGCAGGAGATGAAGTAACGCAGTCAGCTGTCAGCCTTCAGCAAACCCACTCAGCTAGGATTTGGTGAACAGGTGATTCCATTTTTCCGCCGGCGTGGGCGGGACTGACGCCACTTTCACGTTTGCCGTTACGTGCTCGTGCTGCGCCATGCCTACCAGAGCGGTAATGAGTCCCGGGGCGGAACGTGAAAACTGGATCGCGTTTTCGGCGTCGGTAGGCAGCCCCAGAATCTGGCGGACAGAGTCCGGCATGCCGTGGGTTAGACGCCCTTGATAGAGGGTAGCGCTGCCAACAACTGCGATCCCCAGCTTTGACGCTGCCCCCAGCAATGACATCTTCTGTTTCTCTTTCTCCGTTACTATGCGCTGGTTGGCCAGGCCGAAAGCCTCGGGCATAGCGAGATTGAACGGTAACTGGACGAAACGAAAGTGATGTTGATCTCCGCCCGCCACGCGCGCCAAGGCTTCGACCTCCTCTAACCCGATGTAGTCGCGCGCTCCTTCGGCGAGACGGAAAGCGCTCCAGGTGGCGACGCCGTAATACGCGATATTCCCCATCTGGACTTGCTTTTCCAGCATCGCGAATGCGTCCTGCACCCGCTGATGAAAAACCTCACGCGGAACCTCGGCTAGTTGTGATTCGGGGTTATGGACATAGAAGACGTCGATGGTTTCGAGGTCCAGGTTGCGGCGCGAGCGCTCGATTTGATTCTCCAGATATGCCGGGGTCATACAGTGCATGCCGCCAGCCAACTGGGCAGGGTCGATGACGCCGGAATCCACATATTCCCGCAAGAAGTAGGCGCGTGGATCGGCGGGCAGGTCGCCGTCAAACGAGAGATAGCCAGCCTTGGTGCAGACGACAATTTCGTTGCGTTTCACTTCTCCGGAATCGACGACTTGCCGGAGCGCGGCGCCGACATTGCGCTCGGAGCGCTGATGGCGATAGTTGATGGCGGTATCGAGTACGTTGATACCAGAGCGGAGTGCAGCCGCCATCGCGGCGGTATATTCGAGGTCGGTGGCGTCGTCGGGCTCGCCGAGGTAGGTGCCTGCGCCGATGGATGACATCCACAGCTCGGCTGGTCCGGGTGCGTGCTCAGGATGGCGGAAGTGGCCGGCATCGCGTAATTGCGGGAGGCGTTCACGGTAGTGCGCGGTGCCTTCGGGAGTGGCGCGTCCGGGGAGCATGGGGGATAGTGTAGCAGTGAAGACTGTCGTCCTCGGCCGATGAAATGGTGAAGTTCGTAAGCCTGCGGACGTTCGGTTTCTTCCGCTATTTCTTTTTGGCGTGTGGTTGAGTACGATGTCTGCCGTATCCTTCCATCCCACATGGCCGACATCACTCTGCGCGTAAACGGCAGCGAGCACCAGGTCAACGTCCCGCCGGAAACGCCGCTGCTCTGGGTCTTGCGTGACACGCTGCAAATGACCGGTACCAAGTTTGGCTGTGGTGCTGGACTGTGCGGGGCTTGCACCGTGCACGTGGGAGGCGAGGCGGTGAGATCTTGCTCGACTCCGGTTTCGCAGTCCGTCGGGAAAGACATCGTGACCATTGAGGGTTTGCCGGGGAATGGGCTGCATCCGCTGCAGCAAGCATGGATTGCGGAACAGGTGCCGCAATGCGGTTACTGCCAGACGGGCCAGATCATGGCGGCTGCCGCGCTCTTGGTAAAGACTCCCCAGCCGAGCGATGAGCAGATCACGCAGGCGATGACCGGGAACATTTGCCGCTGCGGCACGTACGACCGGATCCGCAAGGCAATTCATCGCGCGGCTGCGGGAGGCGGGCGATGAGTTCGTTCTCGCGGCGAGAATTTCTTGCTGTGGGGGCAGCGGCGGGAGCCGGGCTAGTGATTGGCTTCTATCTGCCGCATGGATCGGCTTCGTGCGCATTCGCACCCAATGCGTTTCTGAAAATCACGTCTGACGGCAAAATCACGATCGTGGTGGCGCGCTCGGAGATGGGACAGGGCGTGCACACGGCTTTGCCGATGATCTTGGCGGAGGAACTGGAAGCGGATTGGAAGCAGATCACAATTGAGCAGGCTGGGGCTAATCCTACACTCTATGGCGACCAGCAAACCGGTTCTAGCGCGAGCCTGCGGATTTCGTGGGACCCGCTGCGTAAGGCGGGTGCGGCGGCGCGCGAGATGCTGATCAGTGCCGCGGCGCTCGAATGGGGTGTGCCTCGATCGGCATGCGTGGCGGAGAACAGTTCAGTGGTGCACGCACCTTCGAACCGCCGCTTGAGTTATGGGCACCTGGCAGCCAGAGCCGGGGGGCTTCCCATCCCCCTGGTGCCTCCGCTCAAGGATGCGAAGGATTTCAAGATTGTCGGCAAGCCGCTTCCTCGGCTGGATGGTTCGTCCAAGGTAGATGGAAAAGCGATCTTCGGCATCGATCTGCGCGTAAAGGGAATGAAATACGCTCTGCTGGCGCGTTGCCCGGTGATCGGCGGCACTGTGTTGAGCTTCGACGATAAAGAATCAAAGAAAATTTCTGGCGTTGGTTTTGTGGGAAGGATCGGCGACTCGGCGGTCTCCGTCGTCGCTGACAGCGTTTGGGCCGCGATGGAGGGGCGGCGCGTGCTCAACGTTCGCTGGGATGAAGGACGGAACAAGGACCTTAATTCGGCGGCGATTGTTGATGTGCTGAAGAAATCCGCTGCCAACAAGGCTGCGACTCTTTACTCCAGAGGAGATGTCTCCAAGGTTGCGGGCAGGCGGATTCAGGCGGCCTATCAGACGCCTCTTATGGCGCAGGCTCCCATGGAGCCGGGCAACTGCACAGCTCATTTCCGGGGATCGAGTTGCGAGATTTGGGGGCCGATGCAATGGCCGCCGGATGTTCGTGATGCCGTGGCCAAGGCAGTAGGGCTGGATTCGGACCAGGTGAAGATCAACGTGACGCTTCTCGGTGGTGGCTTTGGACGCCGGCTCGATCACGACTACGCCGTCGAGGCAGCGATGGTTTCGAAGGCGGCGGGTGTGCCGGTCAAGGTGATCTGGACGCGGGAAGATGATATGCGGTTCTCCAGTTACCGCCCCGCGAGTTATCACGTGCTGAGTGGCGTGCTCGACGGGAAGGGCTGGCCGGCGGCTTTTTCGCATCGTATCGTGGAACCGTCGATCAACACTCAGAAAGGTTTTCCGGGATCGTCGCCTGAGGTAGATGCTGATCTTCCGGACGAAGCGTCTCTCATTTATTCCCTTCCCAATGCGCTGGTTGAGTACGTGATGACCGTGACTCCAATTACTCCCGGCTACATGCGCTCGGTGTATGGGCTGGAGACGGCGTTTGCGTCAGAATCGTTCATCGACGAACTGGCCGCGGCGACGGGGAAAGATCCCCTGGAATACCGGCTGCATCTGCTGGCGCAAGACGAAGACATCAAGTATTTCGACACGATCTGGAAGACGGCACGCATGCGCGGCGTGCTGCAAATGGCTGCGGAGAAGGCCGGTTGGGGGAAGCCTCTGCCAGCCGGGCACTACCACGGGATCGCCTGTTTTGGATGTTTCGGAACTTACATGGCCGAAGTGGTTGAGATAACGATGGAAAACGATCAGCCGCGGGTGCATCGGGTGGTGGGGGCGATCGATTGCGGCCAGGTGGTGAATCCCAACATTTTGGAGCAGCAGATTCAGGGTGCAGTGAATTTCGCCCTGACCAACGCTTTGCGAGCGCAGATCACTGTTGAGAAGGGTCGAGTGGTGCAAGGAAACTTTGACGACTACTCGCCTATTCGTATGAACGAAGCTCCGGCGGTGGAAGCGTATTTTGTGCGGAGTACAGAAGCTCCGACGGGCGCAGGTGAGCCGCCGGTGCCTCCGCTGGCGCCGGCGCTGTGCAACGCGATTTATGCGGCGACGAAGAGGCGCATAAGAACATTGCCGATTTTGGGCTAGGCACTGGGTATGCACTTCAGAGCGGCCGGACGAGCCGCCCGCCGGACGTCTGCGATACCTTTAACGGTCGACTCTCCGGATCACGACCCATACCACAATCCCTATCAGCAGGATCATGATATACAGGGCGTAGAATGGGGCGAACATGGCGGAATCTTACGCCTTGTCGGTAACCTTTCATACCGCCCCCAGCCATTTCACGGGCAAATGTGCAGCCAGGGCGTTGGCGAGACGCTCGTCGGCGGTTACGAGGTCGACTGAATGGTTGATCGCCAGGGTAACGTACAGGCTGTCGTAGAATTTTCGGCTGTAAAGAAGCGCAATGTGTAAGGCTTCAGGCAGAAGATCGACAGATGAATAGGCGGGGATGTTGAGCCCGTGGAGGAATTCCAGCGCGGAAAAAGCGTCTCCACTCGAAACCCTTCCCATACGCGCTGCTTTCCACAGAACATTTCCCAACTCCGGCCAGAACAGATCGGGAATGATCAATCTGATCTCTTCGCGGACGTACGCATCCAGCAACTGACGGGCTTGTGGGGCCATGGGCTCGTCCTTTTCAGGGAGGCACCACTTAGCCGCGACACTGGCGTCGACCACGAACGTCTTCAACGTTCACGGTCCTCACGCTGCATTCGCTCAGTGGAGGGGTAAGGTCCGGCACCGAGTGGTGCTTTGGCGCGAAGTTGCCCAAGCTGACGGAAGATCCGGCGGCGTTTCTTTAATTCCTGTTCGCTGGGGAATCTCTGCTCAAGCATGGCCAAGATTTCTGCGGCAATCGACTTGCGGTGCTTGCGGGCGTGCGACCGCAGTGAGTCGTATAGTTCGTCCGGAATGTTTTCCACGTACAGTGTCGCCATATGCATCCCCAAGAGATGTTATAGCATAGCATAGGTGCGCGATTGCGCCGCTTTTCTTGACACTCCGCTCTGGCGGCCATTATTCTTAAAATGTAGCTCCCGAGAGAAGTTACCCTTGTGAGCGTGCTCCGCGTCGTGAGCCGTATCCAGTGGGGGCGCGGAGGTCGCGATGTTCATCGAAATCCGTGAGTTGGAACTGCATCCGGTGGATTTCCGGGAGGAACTCGCTCCCAGAGTTATTGATCTGGGACCGGATTTCCGGCAGCTCAACCCGTTGCAGGCCGGGGGACGGGCGCAGTTGGTCGAGGAGCGTCACGGGAAACATCAGACAATCAAGGATATACGATTGGACGGCGAGTTGGCCGTGCAACTGGAAACGGATTGCGCGCGCTGCCTGGAGCCGGTGGTTACAGATGTGAAGCACAGTTTCGATCTTCTGTATCGCCCGCTGGGGGCCGACGCCGGACGACAAGAGCTTTCGGTGACCAGCGCTGAGGCCGAAATCAGTTATTATCAAGGGGACGGGTTACAGCTCGAGGATGTGCTGCGGGAACAAGTGTTGCTGGCAGTCCCCCTGAGAGCCATCTGCCGCGAGGATTGCAAAGGATTGTGTCCGCAGTGCGGGGCCAATCTCAATGAAAAGCGGTGCTCGTGCGCGGATCCGGTGGAAGATCCGCGATGGACAGGGTTGAAGGATCTGCGGGGTAAGTTAGAGAACTGAGCCCTTGGGCGCTTTCCGCGCCTCGAAAGGCTCGGATTGACAAAGATATCTAGAGAGGAAATCAATGCCAAATCCAAAACGGCGACACTCCAAAGCGCGCACCGGCAGTCGTCGCGCCCATGATTCTCTGAAGAGTCGTTCGCTCTCAGAATGTCCCAACTGCCACGAGCGCAAGCTGCCGCATCGTGCCTGCGCCAAATGTGGTTACTACAAGGGTCGCGAAGTAGTAGAAGTCAAGGAAGCCAGCTAGCCGCAATTCCATGCCAAGCGTCATAGCTCTGGACGCAATGGGTTCGGACCGCAAGCCCAAGCCTGAGATCGAAGGTGCGATCCAGGCGGCGCGGCACTATGACGTTCGTGTCCTGCTGGTGGGTCCGGAAGAAACCCTCCGTAAGGAACTGGCGCGCCATCCCAACGCCAGCGAACTCCCGATCGAGATTGTTCACGCCAGCGAAGTCATCACCATGGAAGACAAAGCGGTGCAGGCAGTGCGCGCCAAGCGCGACTCGTCGATCCGTGTAGGGCTGCGCCTGGTGCGTGACCGGCGCGCAGCCGGGTTCGTGACCGCCGGCAATACCGGTGCCGCGATGGCAACGGCCAAGATGGTGTTGGGGGCGATTCCGGGCGTGGATCGGCCGGCGCTGGCGGCGGTGTTCCCCACGATACAGGGGACGGCAGCAGCGCTGCTCGACGTGGGCGCGAATGTGGACTGCACGCCGCGAAATCTGGAGCAGTTTGCGGTGATGGGGGAAATCTACTATCGCGCCATGTTTGGCACGGAGCGTCCGCGGGTGGGGCTGCTTTCGATCGGAGAAGAAGAAAGCAAAGGCAACGATCTCACCAAGGAAGCCATGCAGCTGTTGAAGCAGCTGCGGCTGAATTTCATCGGCAATGTGGAAGGCCGCGACCTGTACAACGGCGCAGTGGACGTTATCGTGGCCGATGGGTTTGTGGGGAATGTGGCGCTGAAAATCTCGGAAGGTGTGGCCAGCCTGGTGCGGTACACGCTGAAAGAGTCGCTGAAAGCCACGATGACGCGGCAGGTTGGGTATTTACTTTCGCGCAGCGCGTTTGCCGATTTCAAGAAGCGTTTGGACCATACGGAGTACGGCGGTGCGCCGCTGCTCGGTGTAAAGGGTGTGTGCTTGATCACTCATGGGTCGTCGAATGCGAATGCCATCAAGAATGCGATTCGCGTGGCGGCGGAGTTTGCCGAGCACCAGATCAATGGAGAAATAGAAAAGGAACTGGCGGCGATTCGTCCAGCGGTGGCCGCTAGCGTTTAGCGAGCAACATTCTTCAATGCCAACTTCATCCTCCAACATCGCATTTCTTTTCCCGGGACAGGGATCGCAAGCGGTCGGCATGGGGAAGGAATTGGCCGAGAAATATCCGGCTGCTCGGGCGACATTTGACGAGGCCGACGAAGCCCTGGGTTACAAGCTTTCGCAGCTTTGCTTCGAAGGGCCGGAAGAGCAGCTTCGGCTGACGGAAATAACTCAGCCGGCCATTCTGACGGCGTCGGTGGCGGCGTTTCGCGTGCTGGCGGAGAAAGGCTTGCGGCCGGGATTCGTTGCTGGGCACAGCTTGGGTGAGTATTCGGCGCATGTTGCCGCGGGCACGCTCAACTTTGGAGACGCCGTGCGCACCGTGCGCAATCGAGGCAAGTACATGCAGGAAGCCGTCCCGGTGGGCGTGGGTGCGATGGCAGCGATTCTGGGGATGGATTTGGAGAGAGTCACTGGCGTATGCAACGACGCCGCGCAGGGAGAGGTTTGCGAACCGGCAAATATTAATTCGGCGGAGCAGATTGTTATCTCGGGACACAAGTCGGCGGTTGAGCGTGCCGCGAAGCTAGCCAGCGAACGCGGCGCCAAGCGCGCGGTGCTGTTGCAGGTCAGCGCACCCTTCCATTGTTCGCTGATGAAACCGGCACAGGATCGGCTGGCGGCGGATTTGAGTGTGCTGACACTTCAGAAGCCCGCGGTTCCCGTGGCTTGCAATGTGGATGCTACATTACTAGACAATGCCGACCGCAGCCGCGATGCCCTCGTGCAGCAGGTGACGGGAGCGGTGAAGTGGGAACAGTCGATACGGCTGCTGATTGCGCAAGGAGTGCAGACTTTCGTCGAAGTCGGGCCGGGGAAAGTGCTGTGTGGCCTCATGCGGCAGATTGACCGGTCGAAGACGGCGCTCAATGTTGGCGATGAGGCTTCGTTGGTGAGGGTCGTGGAGCAGATGGCAGTGTAACGTCAGCGGGCGATTGAAAGTGCGACGTGCGTCCGCTCTTGTGCGGATGGCGCACAGAATGGCGAGATACGTGAAGTTACACTACTGGCTCGGACTTTGGCTTTTGTCCATTAGTGGCCTGCTGCACCGGCAGATGCAGCAGCCACACTCGGCGCAGACGCAGTCCACCCCGTCAGCCAACTCAGCCGACACTAAGCCGAAAAGCGACCCCGAGCGCCAGCGTGCTATCGAACTGTTTAATGCAGGCAACTTTGTCGATGCCATGCCGCTGTTTGAGAAGCTTGCCGCCGATCATCCCGATGACGCAACTATAAAGGAGAACTGGGCGTTTTCGATCGCGGCCCATGCTGCCACTCTGCCGGACGCCGAACTTCGCAAGAAAGCCAGAATACGCGCACGAGCGATCGCGCTACAGGCGCAGAAGCAGGGCGATAACAGCGCCGCAGTACAGCGACTGCTCTTGATCCCAGTGGATGGTTCTGAGGCCGCATTCTCAGATCGCAAGGACGTCGACGATGCCATGAAGGCGGCTGAGGCTGACTTCGCTCATGGGGACCTCGACAAAGCACGCACCGGATACCTACGCACTCTGCTTCTCGATCCTAACAATTACTATGCGGCCCTCTTCATTGGTGACGTCTATTTCAAGCAGCACGTGAACGGCAGCGCCGGCGAGTGGTTTGCCCACGCCGCCGAAATCGATCCGAACCGCGAGACCGCTTACCGGTACTGGGGTGATGCATTGTTGGCCATGGGTAAGAGTGCGGATGCTCGGGTTAAGTACATTGACGCGGTTGTCGCTGAGCCTTACGAAAAGGCCTCTTGGGGAGGCATTCAACAATGGGCGCAGCGAGCGAATGTTAGCCTGAACTGGGTTCGCCTGCAGGACAAGGCGAAAATCGTCGGCGCAGGAAAAGGACCGCGAGTTAGTGTGGACCCGTCACTCCATACCGAGGATCCAATGTTCAAGCCGTGGATGGTATACACCGGAAGGCGCCTCCAATGGCAGCAGGGAAAATTCAAACTCCAGTTTCCGAATGAGACGCAGTATCGCCATACGCTCGCCGAAGAATCAGATGCTCTACATCTTATGGTTCTCGCGCTATCGCAGCCCGGAGTTTCGAAGGTCGATCCGTCGCTCGCCGCTCTGGTCAAGATTGATCATGCTGGGTTTACTGAGCCGTTCGCGCTTCTGAACCGTGCCGACAAGGAAATCGCGCAGGATTATGCCGCTTACCGCGCCGCTCATCGCGACACAATCTATCGCTACTTCGACGAGTTCGTCGTCCCCAAGCTGCCCCAACAATGATGCAGAGCAGGATGGCTGGCTCCGAAGCTACTCCGTCACCCAGGTCCACCAGTTGCCACACTCGATTTCACTGGGCGAAAACGATAGCGTCTTGTCGGATTTCTGTACCCAGATGTAGGCGTGCTGGGCGCGGGCATTCACGGTGACTTGCACGATCACACCACTGCCGGCGCCGGGGCTGAGCGAGCAATCCACGGCGTGCGATTTGATGACGCCCCATTCGCCGCCCGGGCCCCAGTCGCGGTAGAAATCGTTGAAGGGATAGCTTGAGTACTTTTCCTGATGGTGTTTCCAGTCGGCATCGTGGAACCATACGGCGTAGGCCGATTCGTAGTCATGCTTCTGCAATGCGGAGAAGAAGCGGTCCGCGGCGGCGCGCTCAGCGTAGTTGCGGAAGTGGTAAGTCAGCCCGGCACCGAGTAGAACAGCCACCGCCAGCGTCACGATGCACGTGCGGCGGCGACGACTTGGGGCCGCGTCGTAGGGTTTGGCGTCGAGCAGAGTCATGCCGCTTTAAGTTTAGCTGATGCCAGCGGCGAACCAAAAGACTTTCACCGCCTAGATCGCGGAGAAATCTTTGGTGCAATCAGAACGCTTTAACCACAGGGGACACAGAGTTGCACGGAGGAAAACGTGGAATCTCTCGACTGTCTTTGGCCTCTCGGCGGTCATCTATAGGGTTCTCTTGAACAGCGGTGTGGCGATGGCCAGCGTCACAAACGCAAAGACGGAAAGATAAATCATGTCAGGAACGATGGCGCTCAATCCGGTTTCTTTCAACAGCAGCGACTTGAAGCCGTGGATGGCGTAGGTGAACGGGTCGGCTTTGGCGATGGCCCGCAGCCACCAAGGGAAGGCTTGAATCGGATAAATGGAGCCGCTGGGGAAAAACAGCAGCGTGTTGAGGATGCCGAAAATGGCGCGTGGCACCAGCGGGTCTTCTACGCGGACCATCATCAGGAACATCATGGTGTTGAAGGCGAGGGAGGTCAGCACGATCATGATGAACAGGCCAATCACGGTGACGGGATTGGTTAGGGTACCAACACCTGCCAGCAGCGAGCCGATGATGGTGATGACCACCCCGGTCATGACGGCTTTGATGGCGCCGGCCCCGTTGAGACCAAAGACCAGTTCGGTTTTGGTGATGGGCGTGACCAGATAGCCTTCGTGCACGCCGCGGGCCTTGTCGTCAATGTAGAGCATGCCGCCGCCGATCATAACAGACACGAACATGGCGAGGGCAATGGAGCCAGGCAGTAGATACTTCATGTATTCGACGTAGGGATACAGCTCCACAATCTGCAGTACGGTTTGCTGCAGGATGCGTGGAGTGACCGTGGGCTGGTTCAACGCGGCGGTGATGGAGTTGAGTTCATCCTCGAGGGCTGAGCTCATGAAGTTGTCGGTGTTGTCGACGACGAGGGCGATGCGCGGCTGATCTTGTTCATAGACGCGTCGTGAATATTGGGGAGGGATGATGACCGCTCCGTCGATTTTGCCGTTGCGGACGTCGTCCATTGCGCTTTTCGGATCGTGGTAGTAAACCGGCTCGAAGGTGCGCATGTTGGAGCGCACGGAGTCGAAGGCTTCGCGGATTTTGAGCGCCTGCGTGCCACCGTCCTGATCGACGAGGCCAAGGCGGGCGTCGCGGATCTTGCCTCCGAAGGCGTTGCCCAGCACGATAAGCTGCACCAGAGGGAAAATCATGGACGCCATCATCAGCGCCGGGGAGCGGAAGAACTTGCGCATTTCGCGCTCGACGATCGCCATTATGTGGTTCACGGCTGCAATCCTGGTCTCTGCGGCATAGTGAAGGCGTGAGCTTTCACCAGTTCGTCGCGTAGCTGGCGGCCGGTGTAGTGAACGAAAACGTCGTCCAGAGTGGTGTTTTGAACGGAGAGGGATTTGACGCCGACTCCGGCCTTGACCGCGGATTCCACCAACTCAGTGGTGGTTTGTGAACCGTTTCCAGTGAGAATCCGATACATGCCGGCGCCCTCGTGTTGGACGGAAGTCACATCACTCAACTTTTGCAGGCGCTGGTCCCAGTCGGCGGGAGCGTTCAGGAATTGAGCTTCGATGACGTTCGATCCGGGCACGCTGGCTTTCAGCGCGGGGGGAGTATCGAGTGCGACCAGCTTGCCGTGATCAACGATGGCGATGCGGTCGCAGAGGCGGTCGGCTTCGTCCATATAGTGAGTCGTGATGAGGATGGTGAGCTTACGCTGGCTCTTGATGTTGGTCAGCATCTCCCAGACGGCCACGCGAGAGACGGGGTCGAGCCCGGTGGTGGGTTCGTCGAGGAAAAAGATTCGCGGGCTATGGACCAGGCCGCGAGCGATTTCAAGGCGTCGCCGCATGCCGCCGGACAGAGTCTTGGTCTGCGCGGAACGCCACTTGGTGAGATCGACTAGCTGCAAGAGTTCGTCAATCGCGGCTTTTCGCTTCTTCGCGGGAACATCGTAAAGCTTGGCGTAAATATTGAGATTCTCTTCTATGGTCAGATCCAGATCGCTGGTCAATGCCTGCGGAATCACTCCCATCAGGCGGCGGGCGGCGTCCGGCTCTTTCTGCACGTCGTGACCGAGGATTCGCGCGTGGCCGGAGGTGATCGGGATCAGCGTAGTCGTCATGCGGATGAGGGTTGACTTGCCCGCGCCGTTGGGACCGAGCAATCCGAAAATCTCGCCTTCCTGCACGGTGAAGGAAACGTCGTCAACGGCGGTAAAGTCGCCATACTTCTTGACGATGTGGTGGACTTCAATGGCATTTACCCCAGGCGCGGAGTCGTGCCCGTTCGAGGGTGCGGTAGCCACTTCGTTTCCGGAGTTGAGATCGGAAATCACGGACGGGGCTCCGCCGAGGCGTCGGTCCGGAGTTGCTGCGGAGAAACCAATACTTCCGCAGTCATGCCGGGAACGTATGCGCCCTTAGGGTTTTCGAGGCGAACTTTGAGCACGATGGTGCGGATGTCGCGCTTGCGGCGGCTGACGTCACGCTGGGTGGCAAAGTCGGCTTCGGCGGATTTGAAAAACACTTTGCCAGGGGTGACGGTGCCACCTGGCAGGCGAATGCGCAGCGTGTCGCCGAGGCCGATGTGGTCGGATTCGGTCTCAGGGACGGCGGCGCGCACCCAGGTGTCGTTAAGATCGACGATGGTGACGATGGGCTGTCCCAGAGCCAGCACTTCTCCTTCGCGGGCCGCGCGCACCGAGACCGTGCCGGTGATCGGCGCATAGATCTTGGTGTAGCCGAGGCGAACCTCCGACTGCTTGAGCAGCTCTTCGGCATTGGTCAACTGCGCACGTGTGGATTCCACCGTGCTCTGGGCGGCATGAGCCTGATGGGTATTGGCGATGGCTGTGTTCAGATCGGCTTCGGCGGCGCTGACCTGCTGCTGTAATGACTGGACGAGAGCTTTTTGTGCGGCCAGGTTGGATTGGGCCTGGACTTTATCCTGGTCGGAGGCAACACCCTGGTTTGCCAGTTCAATTGTGCGACGACTGTCGCTTTCGGTACGGACCAGCGTAGCTTCCGCCTGAAGCAATTGCGCACGCGCGGATTCCAGGCGAGCCTGAGCATTGGTAACGCCGCTCGATGTCGACCCTTGAGTGGCTTCGAGAGTGGAGTGAGTTTCGGCGACCTTGGACTTCATGCTGTCGATGGTAGCGGCGGCGGCGCTGGCCTCGGCTTCGAGTTCTGACGGATCAAGCGCCGCGATGAGATCTCCCTGCTTGACCGGAGTGCCCTCATCCACCAGAAGCTTGGCCAGGCGGCCGCCGATCTGCGGGCTGACGATCACCTGGTTCGAATCGACGGTGCCGATGAGGATCAAATCCTTGTTCGAGGGGGTGGAGACGAAGTAGTACGTCAGGGCGGCGCTGAAGATGACACCGAGGATGATGAGGAATTTATTGCGAACACTCATGAGTGAACTCCCTGTTTTTGATCTCCGTACATGGATACGACTCCCAACAGGGAAAGGTTATCTGCAGACGATAGGCGAGTCGCGGTGCTCTCGGCGAGCGACGGTGCAGGACCGGCGGACTGAGAACTTGCGACAGAAATGGAGTATCTGGTGAACCAGGTCATTTGCTTGCTCCCTTGCGCTGTGAAGGAGGCTGCCGCAATAGGGCCGCGGAGATAAAATCCAGCACTGCGGCGCGCCGGGCAGCGACTTGCTTCGGCTGCAGGGGGTCAATACCGGCCATCGATCGCATAGCTGGTGCATTGATGAAATAGAAAACGATCACAGAAATCATGGAAGGCACGAACTGTAAGGGATCGACGGAGCGAAAGTCACCGGCGGCCATGCCTTCGGTAAGCACCTGTGCAATCCGGCCGGCCAGGGGACGGAAATATTGTTTAACGATGCGATCGAGTTGGCTGGAACCGTTGCGCCCGGCGCTCATCATTTCTCCCTGGACAATGCGCGGGTAAAGAGGATGTCCCGCAACATAGTCAAAATGAGCGCGGACGTAGGCCAGAATCTTTTCCCGGGGAGGGACATTCGAGGCAAAAGCCGCGTTGACGGCGGCGGTCAGGCCTCCGAAGACGTGGTCTAGAACCGCGGAGTAAAGGGCTTCTTTGTCCTTGAAATAGTAATAGAGCAGGGCCTTGTTGACGCGAGCGGTGCGGGCGATGGCGTCAATGCGGGCTCCGGCCACGCCTTCGCGAGAGAACTCGCGTACTGCAGCCTGTAGGATGGCGGCACGGCTTTGTTCGGGGCGGCCACGGGAACCGAGACGGGGTTTGGCGGTTGGCATATTAATTAACCGGTTAGTTAGATAATAGCGCAGTCGGGGCGAACTCGACAAGTCAAAACCTTAACCACAGAGGGCACAGAGAGTCACAGCGAAACCGGCTCGGGTTCAGCGGGTGTATTGGTTCTTCTTCTTGTCCTGATGGCGTTCCATGCCCAGCTGAATCAGCCGTTCAATGAGTTCAGGATAGGCCACGCCAGTGGCCGCCCACAGCTTGGGATACATGCTGATGGAAGTGAATCCGGGCATGGTGTTGATTTCGTTCAAGTAGATTTTGCGGGTCTTTGGTTCCATCAGGAAATCGACGCGGGCCAAGCCGGAGCAGTCCACCGCTTTGAAAGCAGCAATGGCCAGTTGCTGCACTCGCTTGGTCTCGGCCTTTGAAAGCTTCGCAGGAATGATGAGCTGCGAGCCCTCGTCGAGATACTTGGCGTTGTAGTCGTAGAATTCCTGGCCGGGAACGATTTCTCCGGGCACCGAGGCTTCCGGCTCGTCGTTGCCGAGAACCGCGCATTCGATCTCACGGGCTTTTTGTTTGCGGCCTCCAACACCTTGCTCGATGACGATTTTGCGGTCGAAACGGGCGGCTTCGTCGATGGCAGGATCGAGTTCTTTGCGGTCATGGGCTTTGGAGATTCCTACCGATGATCCCAGGTTCGCGGGCTTCACGAACACGGGATATTTCAGCCTGCTCTCGACCAATTTCTGAACTTTCTTCGGTTCAGCCTCCCAGTCGCCCCGCAAAACGGTCACATTCTTCACGATGGGCAGGCCAGCGGCGTGGAACAAGGCCTTCATAATGTCTTTGTCCATGCCAGCGGCGGAGCCCAGGACTCCGGCCCCGACGTAAGGGAGGTCAGCGAGCTCCAGCAGTCCCTGAATGGTGCCGTCTTCGCCGAAAGTGCCATGCAGCACAGGGAATATAATGTCCACGTTAATGGCGCGGTCGGCGGCGCGGCGAACCATCGCGTTCTCGGTCTGGAATGCAGCTAACGATCTGCCCGGCTGTTGCGGTTCGGGCGGCACTACGACGGACTCACCGCTCGCCAGGACTGCAGCGGAGGAGGTCGCCTGAGGATCTCCGGCGCGGAGATGACGATCCTCATGGTCAGCGGCTTTACCTTTCAAAAGGCGTTCGGCATCCGCGGCCGTGACCCAGTGGCCTTGCTTGGTGATGCCAATGGGCACAACCTCGTACTTGTTCTTATCAATGGCATTGAAGACCGAGGCGGCCGAAAGTAGCGAAACTTCATGCTCACCGCTACGTCCGCCAAACAGGATTCCAACACGAAGTTTCTTCATGATTTCCGAAATGGTTGAGGTCCCTGCTCATTCTTCCATATTGGAGGGCTTTGCGGGTTGACAAGCGTTGCACCCGGAGTTAGCCTTCGGGGTCGGGTGGTTCCGGTCACTAAACCTTTAAATCCAGAGGCGATCATGAAAAACGCTGTTCTGTGCTTGGTGGTGCTGGCCACGCTGGCTGGCATGGTGCCCACGGCTTCGGCCCAGACTGCTGCGCCCGCGACCGGCCGCAAGAAGCGAGTGGCGGTTTTCGACTTCGACTATGCGACCGTCCACAGCAGTGTAGCGGCGCTCTTCGGGCAGGATGTCGACGTGGGCAAGGGTATTACGGACCTACTGGTGACGGACCTGGTGAAGGACGGTAGTTACTCGGTGATCGAGCGCAAGGCGCTGGACAAGATCCTGAAAGAGCAGAACTTTTCCAATAGCGATCGCGCCGACCCGAACTCGGCGGCCAAAATCGGGAAACTGCTGGGCGTGGACGCCATGATCGTGGGCAGCATCACACAGTTCGGCAATGAAACCAAGAACACGAACATCGGTGGTGGCGGTGGCGGTTTTGGTGGATTCGGGTTGGGCGGCGTCGGGCACAAGAAGTCCAAAGCCATTGTGGCCGTGACCGCACGATTGGTGGACATCGATACCGGTGAAATCCTGGGCGTGGCCGAAGGCAAGGGTGAGTCGTCGCGGGAAAGCACCTCGCTGCTCGGCGGGGGAGGCAATTGGCACGGCTTCGGCGGCGGAGCAGCCGACTTCGGCAGCAGCGACTTCCAGAGCACGATCATCGGCGAGGCCGTCAAGGCGGCGGTCGACAGCATGAGCAAGGAAGTCATCGCCGATAAAGACAAGCTCGTGGCCCGGACAATTGTGGTCGAAGGCCTGGTGGCAGCGGTGGACAGCGGGCAGATCGTCCTCAACGTCGGCGCCAAGAACGGAGTCAAAGTCGGCGATCAGCTCAACGTGGAACGTGTCACCAAGGAGATCAAGGATCCATCCACGGGAAAAGTCATTCGCCGATTGGCAACGTCGGTGGGAGTGGTAAAGGTCACCGATGTGGATGACATCTCATCAGTTTGCACGACGGTTTCGGGAGCCGGGTTCAAGGTCGGCGACGCGGTGAAGACGGTGACGCAGTAGGCTTTTGATCGGTGTACAGGGCAGCGCGGGCGAGACGCCCGCGCCACACCGCCGAGGACTGCGGCGTTACAAGATCTTCTTGCCGAAGGCGGACAGCGTCAGTTCTACCGCCAGGTCCGCAGTCCGGTTGTGCTCGTCAATCACTGGATTCACTTCCACGATCTCAAAGCTCAACATGCGACCGTGGTCAGCGATGATTTCCATGGCCAGGTGAGCTTCTCGATAAGTGGCGCCGCCGCGGACAGGAGTGCCCACGCCCGGCGCGTCTTCGGGATCGATCCAGTCCATGTCGAGCGAGACGTGATAGCCAGCGGTGCCGCGTCCGGCCATACGCAAAGCTTCTTCAATAACGGTGCGCATGCCGCGCTCGTCAATGTCACGCATGGTAAAGACTCCGATACCGGCACGGCGGACATTTTCTTTTTCGATGGCATCAATATCGCGCACTCCAACCAGCACGCAGTTTTCCGGCTTCACCTTAGGTGAAAAGCCGAAAATGTTAACAAGTTCGGGAGGGCCGAGGCCCATGATGGCAGCGAGTGGCATGCCGTGAACGTTGCCGCTGGGAGAGCTGTCTGGGGTGTTTATGTCGGTGTGGGCATCGATCCAGATAAGGCCGATTTTCTGGTTTTGCTTGCGATAGAATTCCGCTACCCCGGCGACGCTGCCGACCGCCATGGAATGATCGCCTCCGAGCGAAAGCGGGACTTTGCCGGCTTCCAGCGTCTTCAGGATTAGTTCGGCATGCTTGGTGCAGGTCGCGGTGATTTCCTTGAGATACTTGGCATGAGGGTCGCCTTCTTTTTTCTGCTCAGGGATGGCAACGGCCACGTTGCCGCCGTCCTCTACGATGTGGCCGAGAGCTTCCAACCGCGCTTCGAGACCGGCGACACGGACGGCGGATGGGCCCATGTCTACGCCGCGACGGGATTGGCCGAGATCGAGAGGAACCCCAATCACGCGAATCTTCTTGGGAGTGATGTTGGAAGACGATGCAGTTGTGGTTGTCATAAGTTTAAGAGCTTAACCACAGAGGACACAGGGAAACACAGAGGTTGGTTGCTTGTTTGACGGCAATTGCTCTGTGTTCCTCTGTGCCCCCTGTGGTTAACGATTTATGGATAAAGTCGATGCAGCATGCGTGGGAACGGAATGGTTTCTCTCACGTGTTCGAGGCCGCAGATCCAGGCCACGGCACGCTCGATTCCCATGCCAAATCCAGAGTGCGGCACACTGCCGTACTTGCGCAAATCCAGATACCATTTGAATGCTTCCTCGGGCAGGCCGTGCTCGTGAATCCGCTTCACCAGTAAATCGTACGACGCCATGCGCTGGGAGCCGCCGATGATTTCACCGTAACCTTCAGGCGCGAGTACGTCCACGCACAGGGCGAGTTCCGGCCGCTGCGGATCAGGCTCCATGTAAAACGCCTTCACTTTCGCCGGATATCGATGGACCATCACCGGACGGTCAAATTGCGAAGAGATATAGGTTTCGTCGGGTGAGCCGAGGTCTCCGCCCCATTCGAACTTGTTTTCCAAAGCGCCCTTGGCATGCGCTTCCTGCAGCATCTTCACTGCTTCATCGTAGGAGATGCGCGGAAATGGGACCTCTATCTTCGCAAGCTTGGATATATCGCGACCGATGGTTGTCAGATCGGCGCGGCGTTTCTCCAGACACCGATTAACCAGAAAACTGACTAGGCGCTCGGCCAGGTCCATGATGTCGCTGAGTTCGGCGTAGGCGACCTCGGGCTCGACCATCCAAAATTCGGTGAGGTGACGGCGAGTCTTGGATTTCTCCGCGCGAAACGTTGGACCGAAAGAATACACCTTGCCCAGCGCCGCGGCGGTGGCTTCGATGTAGAGCTGGCCGGACTGGGTGAGGAACGCCTGCTCGTCAAAGTAATCGACCGGGAACAAGGTGCTGGTGCCTTCGCAGGCTGCCGGCGTCAGAATTGGCGGATCGGTTAGGGTAAAGCCCTGGTCGTCGAAAAAGTCGCGTGCGGCTTTGATGATTTCGGCGCGCACACGCAAGATCGCCGCCTGGCGCGGCGTGCGCACCCAAAGATGGCGATGCTCCATCAGAAAATCGACGCCGTGCTCTTTCAGCGAAATGGGATAGGGATCGGCTTCTGAAACTCGCTGGACCACCTGCACGTTCAAGACGTCGAGTTCGAATCCGCCGGGAGCGCGCTTGTCGGCACGGGGCTTGCCTTCGACGATCACGCTCGATTCCTGGGTAAGGCCCTTCACCGCATCGAATACTTCGGCAGGAACTGCATTCTTAGGAACGACTCCCTGAATGACCCCGGAGCCGTCGCGAAATTGCGGAAACAACAGCTTGCCGCTTTCGCGCAGGTTGTAGAGCCAGCCGCGGATGGTAACGGCCTGGCCTTCATGCTTGCCGATTTCAGCGATAGTGGTTATGGGAGATGCCATAGGGTTCAAATTGTTTACCGCCGAAGACGCCGAAAGCGCGGAGAAAATCTGCATTTCTTTAGCGTGCTCGCGGTTAAAGCGCCTCCAGCTTTTTGAATGTTCCCTCGATCTTTTCGACCGGGTTGATCTTCTCTTCGCCCTCGATTTCCAGCAGCAGGGGAGGCTGGTGAGGCACGGTTCGCAGCACCTCCATGGCCTGCTTCCAGTCAATTGATCCGTCTCCCGGCCACAGATGCGAGTCTCGGTCGCGGGCGTTGTCATGGACATGGGTTGAGCGAATATGGTTCTTCAAGGTTTCGCAGGCCTGGGGCACGTCGCTCATGAGATGAGCATGGCCGAGATCAAAACAGATGCCTACGTCCTCAAAGTGCGCCGCGCGAATGAACTCCACCAGTTTCTCCGGCGTGCTGAGTTCGTTGGGAATGTTTTCGATAAGAATGCTCACGCCCAGCGGTTTGGCAAACGCCCGCAGATGCTCGATCGAGGTCATGGCAGCGTCGAATTTGCGGTCATCAAACGATTCCCCGGCGACTCCGATATGCTGCACCAGAAAACGAAAGGGGATCTGCTCGGCGAGTTCGAGAGCACGCTTGATTTCGTCCATGGCTTCGACCCGGCCGGCGCGGTCGATGGCGGCGATGTTGAGGGGAGGAGATCCGGTGCGTCCCCACTCGTAGTCGGAATAAAGTGGTGCGTGCACGGAATTCAGCGGAATCGCGGTACTGCGAAACCAATCCGCGATTTCGCGCACGTGCTGCTTGCGGTTGGCGTAATCGAGATGCTGGCGCGCGGCAAAGATTTCGATCACCTGCGCCCCGCCCCGCACCAAACCGTCGAGCAGGCCCGGGTGCAGCCGTTCCTTGACGTGAACGAAAGTAGAAATTGCCTTCAACATTTAATATCCAACCGGCCTTCCGTTATGCCTGCCGTCACTCGCGCCCAGGCGTTCGCCGTTCGCGAGATCAATGGCAATGCACTCACCGTCGCTCCAATAGGGTGTCCATTCCCCCTCTATTGTCTCGCCGATCTCGATCTTGTGCCCCATCTGCTTCAATGACTTTATCGCATCCGGAGCGAACCACTGCTCCACGCTCACCTGATCGGGCAGCCACTGATGGTGAAAGCGCGGCGCGTTCACCGCCTCCTGAATGTTCATACCATAATCCACCACCGCCATCAGGATATTTGCAATTGTAGTAACGATTCGAGCCCCACCTGGCGAACCGAGCAGCAGGAGGAGCTTGCCATCCTTGAGGACAATGGTTGGGGTCATAGAAGAGAGCGGGCGCTTGCCAGGACCAATAGAATTGGCCGGTCCTTGGACGAGCCCGTACAAATTCGGCACCCCCTGCTTGGCGGCAAAGTCATCCATTTCGTCATTCAACAGGAAGCCCAGACTCCCAGCGGTGACCCGCGACCCGAAACTGTCATTCAAGGTTGTGGTTACGGCGACGGCATTGCCGGCGGCGTCGACGACGGAGTAATGAGTAGTGTGGTCAGGCTCGCGAACTGGAAAGGGATGAGAATTCTGCCGGGCGTACTGCTCAAGCTCGTTGAAGATGGCGGGACGCTTCAGGCCGTTGCTGGGAGTGGCGTGTGCGGGGTCAATGGACTCGCGCCAGGCAGCGCCGTACTTCTTGTCGATGAGCTGCGCTACTGGAATACGTGAAAAGTCTGGATCTCCCATGAACTCCGCTTTATCAAAATATGCGCGACGGAAAGCTTCGACCGTCAAATGGATGGATTGCGAGGAGCGATTACCCAGCTTCGCCAGATCGTAGCCTTCAAGAATGTTGAGAATCTCAAGCAGCGCGGTTCCGCCCGCCGAGGGTGGGGGAGCGCTGATGATGTCGTATCCGCGATAGCTGCCACGGACCGGCTCGCGTTCCTTTACTTCATAGTTGGCGAGGTCGTCGGCGGTGATCAAGCCTCCACCCTCTTGCATGAAGGCAGCTAGGTCCCGCGCCATGGCGCCGCGATAGAAATCGTCAGGGTTGTCGGCGATGCGCTCCAAGGTGCGTGTCAATTCGGGCTGGCGAAAAATCTCGCCCTGTTGGTAGTACTTGCCATCGCGTTGAAAAATCCGGTAGGAATCAGGAAACGTCGCCAGACTCTTTTCTTCACGGAGGTCGCGGGCGTCTTCCCACGTCAGGGCAATCCCTTCGCGGGCGAGTTTAATGGCTGGAGCGATCACTTGTTTGAGCGTCAGCTTGCCGTATTTTCTTTCGGCGTAAACCATGCCGGCAACTGATCCCGGCACGCCAATTGCCTTGTAGCCCACCACGCTGGCGTCCTCGATGACGTTGCCTTGCGCGTCCAGATACATGTTGGCGGTGGCTGCCGCTGGGGCCTTTTCGCGATAGTCAATGAAGTGGGTGGTGCCGTCGGCCATGCGGATCAACATGAACCCACCGCCTCCGAGATTTCCGGCCTCGGGGTGCACAACGGCCAGCGCGAACCCAGTGGCCACGGCTGCATCTACTGCGTTGCCGCCCGCTAGCATGATGTCTGTCCCGGCTCTGGACGCCAGCTCGTGAACGCTGGCCACAATCGCGTGGCTGGCATGCACGGGACGGACGGTGGAACCCTGCGATCCCTGAACCCACCCAAGCACCGCCAAAATCAACAAAATCAGTGGTATGCGTATGTGCGGCATGGAATCAGGGTCGTGTGAAGACTCTTGAGGCTAGCTTAGGCGGCGACGGGGAGTCAAATCAGCGAGATCGAGAGTCAAAGGCTCCTTAACCACGGAGGGGGCACAGAGGATCACGGAGGTCGGTCCCAGATTGCTGGTCTTATTTTGCTTTTGTCTTCCGGCGGGGTTTGGCTTTCGTCTTTGCCTTGCTGGCGACCATTTCATAGGACTCGCGGATAAACTCTCGCAGTTCAGAGTCCGAGAGAACATCCAACCGTTCCAGTAACACCCCCTTATAGCGTCCAACGTAAGGGGCTGGTCCGATTCCCTCCTGCTCGCACAATTCGGCAAACTTCTCCGGGGTGCACTTGGAAACACAGACCTTGCGGCACCGATCCCAAACTCACGACGGAGAATATCTTCCCTGCCACCTTAAAACAGAGGTCCTCGCCCCATTGCAGGTTTTCCGCGGCCCGGGGAAAAGAGAGACAATACTTGCGAATCGAATCAATATTCATAAGAAGCGGCGTCCGACGCAAGGTGAAAAGAATCCAATTTTAGAGGAGGTTGAAATGCAAACCAAGCAGCTTGGCAACTCCAATTTGCAAATTACAGCGGTGGGTTACGGAGCGTGGGCGATCGGCGGCTCCGGATGGCAGTTTGCGTGGGGAGCGCAAAACGACGAAGACTCGATTGCGGCCATTCACCGCGCTATGGAAATGGGCATCAACTGGATTGATACCGCCGCCATTTACGGCGTGGGCCATTCGGAAGAAGTGGTTGGCCGGGCGCTGAATAGCTGGTCGGGCGCCAAGCCTTATGTTTTCACCAAGTGTGGGCTGATCGCTGATGCAAAGGGGAACGTCACTAAGAACCTGGATGCTGCCTCCATTCGGCGTGAGGTGGAAGCCAGCCTGCGGCGGCTGGGAGTGGACGTGATTGATCTCTACCAGATTCACTGGCCGCCTGATCCCGACTCGCCGAAACTAGAGGAAGGCTGGTCGACCCTGGCCGATCTGAAGCGCGAAGGCAAGGTGCGCTGGATTGGGGTCTCGAACTTCGATGTCAAACAATTGCGGCGCGCCAAGGCGATTGCGCCAGTTACCTCGCTGCAGCCCCCTTACTCGCTGGTTCACCGTGATGTTGAGGAGGACATTTTGCCTTACTGCCTGCGGGAAGGCATTGGCGTGATCGTATATTCTCCGATGGCTTCGGGTCTGCTGACTGGAGCAATGACGGCGGAACGGGCAGCTAAGCTGCCGAAAGACGATTGGCGCAAGAGTGATCCGGAGTTCAACGAGCCGAGACTTTCGCGCAACCTCGCGCTGGTGGAGCGATTGCGGGAGATTGCGAAGCGACATGGGCGATCACCAGGTGAGATAGCGATTGCGTGGACGCTGCGGAATCCCGCCGTGACGGGGGCGATTGTCGGAGCAAGGAACGCCCGCCAGGCTGAGGGAGTGATGCGAGCGGGTGAGCTGCGGCTGAGCGATAAGGAAGTGAATGAGATCGAGGAGTGGTTTGAGGAAACCGCAGCTTAAGGCCACTCGGCAAGTCAAAAAGCTGAACCACAGAGAGCACAGAGATCACGGAGGGCGCCGAGGGAGTCTTGCCTCCCCGGCGGGCTCTGCGACCTCGGCGGTGAGTACTCAGCCTTGCGTACTCTTCATCAGCGTGGCCTTGCTATAAGCAACGCGGAAACCCAGGCGTTCGGCGTTGCGCATCGAGGTTGTGCCTCCCAGAGTGACGATGACGGCAAACTCACAACCAGCCTTCCACGCGACCTCCATGCGCCGGCGTAACAGCGCGGTTTGCAGGCCGCGACGGCGGAATTCGGGGAGTGTTCCCGCCCCGAACAGCGCCACGATGCGGTGTTCCGAAACGATCAGGCCAGCGGCGCAGGCCACCGGCTGGCCGTCGACTTCCGCCGTGAAGAGGATGCTTCCCTCAGATCGGTAAATCGGAGCAATCATCGCAGCGAAACCTTCGGGTTCGTCACCGTTGGGAAAGAAGCTGCGAACCACGATAGACGCGAACGCCTCAGCTTCTTCGGCGTGTCCTTGGCGGATTGTCACGCCGGACGGCGTTTGGACGGCTTTTTCTCGATCATCATCGTTCAATCGCCGAAACAGGACATTGTTTAGCTCCGCCATCACGTAACTTCGCTGCTTGAGCATCTCGAACAGCAGCGGGTCGGTAAGCGGACAGACGTCGATCTGAGAAGGCGCGCCGTGCGAGCGATAGAACTGCTCCATGCGATCCAGATCGGCGGCTGTAGCCGTGCCATCGAAACCCACGCCTACGGTGCGGCCGATGGGGGAATTGAGACCGGCAAAAATCATGTGCCCGCCGCAGATGGGTTCGACGGCGGCACCGATCTCGGGTTTGAGTTTCTGATACAGGCTTGCGTAGTGCACTTGCGGCATCTCTTCGGCTGATTCGAGCCGGCGGGCGAGTGCTTGGTCCACGAAGTCCATGGGAATGTCCTCTCTACAGTTGACCATTACGTGAGAAGGGTCGGCGCACACTTTGGCACCGGGTTATGAAACCGGGCAACGGTGAACTAGCGGACGGCAGTCATAGGCAGCGAGATAAAGTTATCGTGCCGGCCGGGGAAAGTCAAAGGCAAGAACGCCACGGATTCGCACGGATTGACCACGGATCTGAAGAGGCCTAAACCTGTTCCTTAGCCTCGCCCAGGGTCACCTGAACATCCATCTTTTTCTTGCCACGGAAAATGGTGACGCGAACTACGTCGCCGGCGCGGTGTTTGTTCATCATTTGAGCGAGGTCCTGCTGGTCTTGGATCTTCTCGCCATCGATGGCAATAATAAGATCACCGCCCACCATGATCGGCACATTGCCGAGATAAGCGCGCTCATTGCCGCCGTGCAAACCGGCACGGTCTGCGGACCCTCCCGCGACCACCTGAACAATCAACAAGCCATAGTCGGCGGCAAGGCTCATTTGATCGGCGAGATCAGAGTTGATGGGAATAGTGCGAACGCCCAGCGCCGGACGCCGCACCCGGCCGTGTGACGAGGTCGTTCAGCACAGCTTTGGCAGTGTTAATGGGAATGGCAAAGCCGATGCCGGCGCTTTGTCCGACATTCGAAGCGATCAAAGTGTTGATGCCGATGACTTCACCGTGCCAATTGAGCAGTGGTCCGCCGGAGTTGCCGGGATTGATGGCAGCGTCGGTTTGGATAGCTTCGTCGATTGCTGTGCCGTCGGGTTCCTGCACCGAGCGGATGGAACTGACGATTCCACGAGTCAATGTGCCAGCCAGCCCGAAGGGATTGCCGATGGCGTAAACCTTCTGGCCGACTTGCAAGTGTGTGGAGTCGCCGAGGGTCATAGGCTGCAAGTCCGGAGCCTTGATCAGTAGCACGGCGAGATCGTGCGAACGGTCGGTACCCACGATGGTCGCCTTGTAAGACTTGCGGTTGTGCAGCACGACCTCGACTTGGCGAGCTTCCGCGATCACATGGTAATTGGTCAGCACGTGTCCGGCTTTGTCGATGATGAAGCCGGACCCTTGCCCTTCTTCGGGAACCAGGCCGTAGAAGAAATCGAAAGTCACCGCGCGGGACTTGACGTTCACAACAGAGGCGATGTTCTTACGATAAACCTCAATGTTGTTTTGTTCTTCAGCGTCGAGCGGATTCTCGTTGTTGCTGTTACTGGCGGCTTCGGTGATTTCGAGCTTGGCGGGACGACTGATCCAACTTGCCAGACCTCCGCTAGCAGGGCGATAGGTGGTGAAATAGAAAAAAGCACCCGCAAGAAAGAGTGCGAGAACGACTGGGCGCAACAGCCTCATAAAGTTAAGAACCTTTTAGCCACAGATTTGCACGGATCTACATCGATTGTAAATTCTTCACGCTGAGTTGTTCTATCACTGGGCTTCTTCCCGGAGTTTGGGGTAAAGCGCCCCGACCTGTGCTTTGGTTTCATCGAGCGAACCAGAGTTGTCGATCACGAAATCGGCGGCTTTGATCTTTTCTTCGTCCGGGAGTTGAGCTGCCATTCGCCGTGCCACTTCCAGACGGGCGGTTTCCACATCTACGTTTCTCCGGGCTGCCCAGCGTTCGACGCGCTGTTCGGGACGGCAAGTCACCACCAGCAGGCGGTCGAAATGCATGGCGGCGCCTGCTTCGAGAATCAGGGCGGCCTCGACGATAGCAATGGCTTTCGGATCACGGCGGCCCACAGACTCCATCCATTCGTCCTGCTTCTTAACTACGGCAGGATGCACGATTTTGTTCAACTCCTGAATGCGGGAGGGTTTGTTCCCGCCGCCGAAGGCAGCTTCGGCCAGGCGCTCCCGGTTCACGCTTCCGTCGGGATTCAGGACTCCGGCGCCAAAAGCGCGTACGACTTCCTGATAGACGGCCTCGCCGGGCTGCATGAGCTGATGCGAGACCGCGTCGGCCTGTATGAGGTGCGCGCCGAGTGCGACCAGCATTTCACCTACAACCGATTTGCCGGCGGCTATGCCGCCGGTGAGTCCGACCTTCAGCAAGTTCGCTCCGTCAGGGGAAATCTGAATCTTGAACCGCAGAGACTCGTGGACGTCTTCAAGCCTTTGAAAACTCAGGCACACCTCACCGCAGCTTGGCGGCGCGTACGGTATTGGCCATGAGCATAGCGATGGTCAGTGGGCCAACGCCGCCGGGCACCGGAGTGATGGCGCCTGCAATTTCGGCGACTTCAGGATGAACATCCCCGACCAGCACTGCGCCTTTGGTGCGAAAAGTCTCTTCGCGTTTTGCGTTCCCGGCGAACAGCCGCATAAACTCGGCGCGATCGGTTACTTTGTTCATACCGACGTCGATGACGGTAGCGCCCAGCTTTACGTAATCCCTAGTGATCATCCCAGCGCGGCCGATGGCGGCGACCAGAATGTCAGCTCGGCGGCAAACACCGGGGAGATCGCGAGTTTTCGAGTGGCAGACGGTGACCGTGGCGTTGGCGTTGAGCAGTAGCATGGCCACCGGCTTCCCCACAATGTCGCTGCGTCCTACGACGACCACTTCCCTGCCCGCAATCGGGATATGGCTTCGACTCAGAATCTCGATGATGCCGGCGGGCGTGCATGGCACCAGGCCAGGCCTTTGGGTCGAAAGAAAACCGACGTTCATAGGGTGGAAACCGTCGACGTCTTTGGCTGGATCCACTGAGAGCAAGACCTTCTTGGAATCGACCTGCGAGGGCAGGGGAAGCTGGACCAGAATGCCATCGATTTCATCGCGGCGGTTCAAGTCGGCGATCAAGCTAAGGAGTTGCCCGGTAGAGACATTATCGGGAGGCGTGTGTTGTTCGCTGGAAATGCCGACTTCCTCGGAGCTCTTGACTTTGCCCCGTACATAGATTTCTGAGGCTGGGTTGTGTCCGACCAGGACAACCGCTAGGCCCGGACGGATTCCGGCGGCCCCCATTGTCTTCACTTCAGCCGCGACTTCCGCGCGGATTTCAGCGGCGATTTTGTTGCCGTCGAGAATGGTGGCAGCCATGGGGTCAGGAAAATTGTATACGAACGAAGCCGCAGATTTGCGCAGAGGAACGCAGATCGCGAATCTAATTCGTGTAGAGATTCAGTTCCGCTGGACGGGCGAGGGTACCCGTTCTCCGCACGGGTTCTTCGGCTCAGCCCATCGGAAACTCCGCCCTGCCCGCTTTGTGCGCATTTGCTTCGGCGAATTCTCTTACTCGGTCCAGCGCAGCTTGCAGTTCTTCGAGAGACTTCTGTTTCTGGCCTTCGTCTGCTTTTGCCGGGACCGGAATACACCGGCTCACCCGCATCAGCCCGCGTGAAAATGGCTTGGGGATCATGAGTTTGTCCCATGTGTTGAGCACCCAGGCGTCAGTCAGCGCGATGTGGAAGACCACCATGGGCACGGAAGTCGACGCCGCCAGGGAAACGGGGCCGGGCTTCACGACGAATCGTGGTCCGCGTGGGCCATCCAGCGTGAACGCGGCGATCCAACCTTGCTCCAGCGCCCGGCGCATGCCGAGCAAGGCGCGGACCGCGAAACGACTGCTCGAACCACGAACTTTGACGAAACCGAACCTCTGCATGATGCGGCCCGTATACTCTCCGTCGAAGCTGTCACTGCTCATGACACGAATCTGAAGACCACGCCACAGATACATCGCCGGAATCATGCAGGTATGCCAGAAGGAATACACGAACGGGCGCGCCTGAAGCGAGCCCGGAGAACCCTCTTCCCATGACACGGCGATCCTAAGCGTGGATCCGATGATACGGATCACGAGAAATCCTGCCCACTCGATCAGCCACAGCAGGAATCGCTGCCAGCGGGTAAATTGCCGGAAAGAGGGTGCGTCATCGAGCACCGGAGTTGTGGCAGCAGCGCTCACGTTGGATATTGTACGTTGGCCGCGGATGGAAGCTTCATAGAGTGTGCAGGTAGGCGAGCAAATCGTTGATCTGCTGCTGGTTGAGCACCTGGCCATAGGCGGGCATCTTGTTCCGGCCGAGGCGGACAATGTCAGACACGCGATCGTCGTTGGCGGGCATGCTGCTCTCAGGCAGGTACTGCCGCTTGAAAATGCCTTTCATGCTGGGACCCTGGCGTCCGCGAGAGGAGTAAGGGGCGTGGCAACGGTCGCAGTAATTGTCGTAGATGCGGCGGCCCGCCACCTGTTGCGGGTTGAGGCCGAGTTCGGCGTCATTCTTGCGGCGTTGGATATCGCAGCCGGTGAAAGCCGCGAGGAGGGCGACAACGAACAGAGCCGATTTCAGATTGGAAATTATATATTTCAGAATGTGAACCTCTTCGCGGAAGTACAATATTAGAGCAAAACCTATGTCAGTTGCGGTCAAACGAGTTTACGAGAAAGCGACGAAGGCGGATGGCAAGCGGGTACTGGTGGACCGCTTATGGCCGCGCGGTGTGAGCAAGCGGCGAGCGGCACTGGACGCGTGGTTGCGCGACCTGGCTCCCTCGGATGCGCTACGCAAGTGGTTCCACGCCAGCCCAGGCGCCTGGGGCGTTTTTCGTAAGAAGTACCTCAAGGAGTTGGGGCGCCCCGAAGCCGTGGAGGCATTGATCGAACTTTACCGGCTGGCACACGGCCGCAAGAAGTTGACATTGCTGTTCGCTTCCCGAAATGCCGAGCGCAACAACGCGGTCGTCCTCAAAGACCTGCTGAACGGAATGCGCAAGCCGCCTACGGGCACGGGCCCAGCGGGAGCGAGGACGGCGAGTGCGCGGCAGGCCAAGAGAATGCCGAGAGGATAACGCGCAGAACCCCTCAACGTCCCATCAAGGTTTAGAATCGGCGACATGCGTCCGGTCTTCGAGTGGAATATCGGCAAGCGCTCGCTGCAATTGGGCAAGCGCACATTGATTATGGGCGTGGTCAACGTGACGCCCGACTCATTTTCTGACGGCGGGCTGTACTTTGATCGCGACCGTGCAGTGGAGCACGCGCTCCGACTCCTGGACGAGGGCGCGGACATCATTGACGTAGGTGGCGAGTCCACGAGACCTGGCGCGGCAGTTCAAATCGGGACCGAGTTGGTAACTGCCACGGCCTCTGCTGAAAAACAGCCGATCAGCGAAAAGGACGAGATGGAGCGGGTGATTCCCGTGGTTGCGGCGCTGAAGCAGAAACGTCCTGGAACCGTGGTTTCGGTGGACACCTACAAATCCGAGGTGGCACGCGCGGCGGTTGAAGCCGGAGCCGAGATTGTGAACGACGTCAGCGGATTCCGCTGGGATCCGCAGATGGTCAAAATGCTGGCCGCGTTGAAATGCGGGGCGGTGATGATGCACATGCGCGGGCGCCCGGAAGAGTGGCGTAGTTTGCCTCCCGTGGCAGACGTTGTCATGCTGGTGAAACGCGAGTTGCGGGAGTGGGTTGATTTTGCCGTGACCAAAGGCGTGAAGCGGGAAAGGATCGTGCTGGACCCTGGCTTCGGATTCGGCAAGAATCTGGAGCAGAATTATCCGTTGCTCAAACGCTTCGATGAGCTCCACGGACTTCGCTATCCCTTGCTGGCGGGAGTGTCGCGAAAGTCGTTTATCGGGCGGGCGTTGGCGCGGAATGGAGCAGACGCGACACTGGAAGACCGGCTGCTGGGAACAATCGCGACCGAGACCTCGCTGATTCTGAAGGGCACGCACATCATTCGCACTCACGATGTGCGGGCGTGCGCCGACGCCGTGCGGATTGCGGATATCGTGGTTAGTTGAAGCGCCTAACTTCCCTGATCCTCCACCACCAGAAAGGGCACATTGGTCTGGATCTTCTGCGCGAAGGGGTGGATGGAATCTTTCTGCAAGAAAAATGAAAGCACGCCGTTTTGCACGATTGCATCGGTCGCGTTGGGATAACGAACGGTCGCGTCCGGCTTGTAAAGAGTGACTTCTGCCATTTTGCCTCCTGCAAGATTTGTCTTGGTTCCTAAGTTCATTACCACAGAGGGCACAGAGGAGCACAGGGTTTCCGCTGCTATAATCAAGAATTGCGCTTATGAAAAGCAAGCGACTGATCCGATCGACGACGGTGCTGTGCGTCCGCCGGAATGGCAGTGTGGTGCTGGCCGGGGACGGACAGGTGACTTTGGGTGAGGCCGTCATCAAGCACACAGCTAAGAAGATCCGGCGGCTGTATCAGGACAAGATTCTCGCAGGGTTTGCTGGTTCGACGGCGGATGCCTTCACGCTGTTCAGCCGCTTTGAAGCGAAGCTGGAGCAGTATCACGGGAACCTGGGACGCGGAGCGGTGGAGCTGGCCAAGGATTGGCGGACCGACAAGTTCCTCCGGCATCTTGAGGCGTTGTTGCTGGTTTCCGACAAAGACCAGACTTTCTTGTTGAGCGGTCAGGGCGACGTGATTGAGCCCGACGGCGGGATTGCGGCCATCGGCAGCGGCGGCCCCTATGCGCAGGCGGCGGCGCAGGCGCTGGCGGAACAGACGCAGCTCTCGGCGCGGCAGATCGCCGAAGAGGCGATGAAGATTGCAGGCAAGATGTGTATCTATACCAATGACAAGGTGACGATCGAGGAGTTGTAGGAACCCGTCGTTAGTCGTTCGTCGTTGGTCATTGGCTGAACCCGCTTGGAGACAGGGGTGGCCAACAAGTAAGGATTTTAAATATGGCAATTTATCTTCCTGGAACCGTCGAAGAAGAGCAGGTTTCGCTGGATGAACTCACGCCGCGTGAGATCGTCGCCGAGTTGGACAAGCATGTCATCGGACAGAAAGACGCTAAGCGCGCCGTGGCGATTGCATTGCGCAACCGCATGCGGCGGCAGAAGCTGACGCCCGAACTGTCTGAAGAAGTCATACCCAAGAACATCATCATGATCGGCCCGACCGGGGTGGGCAAGACGGAGATTGCCCGCCGTCTGGCCAAGCTCGCCAATTCGCCTTTCTTGAAAGTGGAAGCTTCCAAGTTCACCGAAGTCGGCTATGTGGGCCGCGATGTGGAGTCGATGATCCGCGATCTGGTGGAGATTGCGATCGAGATGGTACGCGAAGAAAAGCTGGAAGATGTCACCGACAAGGCTGAACTCAATGCCGAGGAGCGATTGCTCGATATCCTGTTGCCGCCGATTGCGCCGCCTCGGACTGAGGCCTCCCCGGCGGGATTTGTGCTGGAAGGGACAACTTCGGCGGGAGAGTCACAGTCGCGCACTCGGGAAAAGCTGCGTCAACAGCTGCGCGAGGGCAAGCTGGACGAGCGAATGGTGGAGATTGACGTCCGTGAACGAAATTTCCCTTCGTTCGAGATCATTTCCAACCAAGGCGTGGAGGAGATGGACGTCAACATCAAAGACATGTTGCCCAATATCTTCGGCCAGCGGACCAAGAAGCGGAAAATGAAAGTGAATGAGGCGCTGGAGTATCTGATCCAGGAAGAAGAGCAGCGGCTGATTGACATGGACCAGGTTACGCGGACGGCGATTGATCGCGTAGAAGACTCGGGCATTATTTTTCTGGATGAGATCGACAAGATTGCGGGGCGCGAAAGCGGCCATGGACCGGACGTTTCACGCGAAGGCGTACAGCGCGACATTCTGCCTATTGTGGAAGGGACGACGGTCAACACCCGCTATGGCATGGTGCGCACTGACCACATTTTGTTTGTGGCCGCAGGGGCTTTCCACGTTTCGAAGCCGAGCGATTTGATCCCGGAACTACAGGGCCGATTCCCGATTCGCGTGGAGTTGCAGTCGCTGACGATGGCTGACTTCATTCGCATCTTGACCGAGCCGAAATCGTCGCTGGTGAAGCAATACACCGCGCTGCTCGAAACCGAGGGGGTGAAACTGGAGTTCACAACCGACTCGCTGGAAGAGATTGCCCGCTTTGCCTTTCGCGTGAATGAAGGCACGGAGAACATCGGCGCCCGCCGCCTGCACACAATTATGGAACGCGTGCTGGACCAGATCAGTTTCGACGCGCCTGATAAGAAGGGTGAGCATGTCAAGATTGATGCGGACTATGTGCGGCACATGCTGGCGGACATTGTGAAGGACCAGGATTTGAGCCGGTACATCCTGTAGACCTCCTAGCTTGACCTGGAATCAAGTGCTGAGACTCGCGCGCCATACCGGCTGGCTGTGCATCCTGTCGATTTTGGGCTTGACTGCCTGCGGTGTTCCTGGCATTCCTAGACCGCCCTCGTTGAACTTGCCGCGGCCGGTTACGGACTTGCGGGCGGTGCGCAAGGGCGACCGGGTTTACCTGGCGTGGACGGCGCCCACCGAGACCACCGACAACCTTCCCCTCCACCATGCCGGCGGCGTCGTAGTGTGCCGCAGCCCCGGTGCGATGCGCCCTGGATGCGCGGGCGGAGTGCTGCCTGTTTCTCAGCCGCAATCATCTGCTCAGAGTAAGTCTATGTTTATCGATGCGATACCGGCGTCGCTGCTGGGGAGCGACCCGAACAGCCAGATTTTCTATGCAGTCACCATTTTGAACCAGAACTACCGGAGTGCTGGGATCTCGAATGTCGTCGCGGTGCCGGCGATGGTGGCCCCAGCGGCGCCATCTGATTTCCAAGCACAGATCACCGCGGAAGGCGTCGTGGTCGGTTGGAAGGAGACACAGGCCGCGACAGTGAAGCAGTTCTACCGCGTGTATCGCCGGGCAGAGGGAGCGACCGCAGATGCTGTGGCGGGGGAAGAGCCGTTAGGCAGTACTCAGCTTGCGGATCACAATTTCGAGTGGGAGAAAACATACTCGTACCGGGCAACGGTTGTGACGGTCATTCATGTGGAAGGAAAGCCTGACACCGAATTTGAGAGCGCAGACACGCCGGCGGTGATAGTCTTTGCCCACGATGTATTCCCTCCAGCGGTGCCCACGGGCTTGCAGGCAGTATTTTCGGGAGTGGGTCAGCAACCATTTATTGATCTGATTTGGGCTCCCGATACGGACGCGGATTTGGTCGGGTACAACGTTTATCGGCGGGAAGAGGGTGCCGAGGCACAGAAGATCAATTCGGGTATTGTGACCGCTCCGGCGTTTCGCGACGTGAACGTCGCGCCTGGGCATACTTATTTTTATTCGGTGTCGGCGCTGGATGTGCGCGGAAACGAGAGTGCGCGGTCGGGAGAGACGACCGAGACGGTGCCTTAGGACACCGCCGTTTCCAACCACAGGGGGCACAGAGGTTCACAGAGGAATTACTTTTTGACTCGGACCTGGACCCGGGCACCTTCGGGCAGAATGCCCTCTTGTAATTCAATTTTGCCATTGCGGACGACGCCGTCAAATTCCTGTTTTTCGGGGGCGGGAGTCGCGCGGACGGCGACGCCGACGGCTACATTCTTGCGTCCCATGCCTTTATCCATCGCCGCATTGGCCAGTTCGTCGGCTTCCTGATTGTGGCCGCGGAGGACGTGGCCGATGGAAAACCAGTCGAGCTGCGCGATCAATTCTTTGGCGCGGGCATGCAGGTCTTTTAGCGCCAGATTCTTCACTTTGTAGATGCCTTTAATCTGGCGAACCAGCAGTTCCGAATCGCTCACCACCTTCAGCGCCTTGTGGCCATGCTTAACGGCATATTCGAGCGCCGCGATCAGTCCTTGATACTCGGCGAAGTTGTTGGTTTGGTGGCCGAGATACTCGCTCAGCGCCGCGATTTTCTTGCCAGCCTGGTCCTGGATAACGACGCCGTACCCAGCGGGACCGGGATTGCCGCGCGCACCACCGTCGCTGTAGGCAGTAAGGTAATGCTCGGGAGGACCACCGCCTCTAGGAGCGGACAGGTTGCTGGTTCCGGGTTGCGAGGGCATGGAGAGAGTCTACATCGAAACAAAATCTTAACCACTGAGGGCACAGAGGATCACAGGGAGCGCCAGTTTCAGTTCTCAGTTGCAGGTTTCAGATAGTGATCGAACCAGGCTAGCACTCGCTGCATCACGTCACGCTGATGGTCCGGCTGAACGAAGGCATGGCCTTCACCGGGATAGATCACCAACTGGGTCGGGACGCCGAGAGTTTTCAAGGCGTGCCAGAACTCGCGGGACTGCGGGGCTGGACATTCGCCGTCGTACTGGCCGACCAGGAGCAGTGTGGGCGTTTTTGCGTTCTTGATAAAGGTGATGGGAGCGGTGCGGGCGTACACGGCGGGATCGTCATACACGGATGCACCAAAATAGGGGATCATCCATTCGTCGATGTCGTTTTGGCCGTAGTAACTTTGCCAGTTGGCGAGGCCGGCACCGGAAACCGCGGCACGGAAGCGCTGGGTTTGCGTGACCGCCCACATGGTCATATATCCGCCGTAGCTCCAGCCAGTGATGCCGATGCGGTCGTTGTCGACGGGGAGGGTCTTCACCACTTCGTCCACACCCGCCAGGATGTCGCGAAAGTCTCCATAGCCGAAGTCTTTGATGTTGGCTTCGGTGAACTTTTCGCCTCCACCCAGGCTGCCACGAGGAGTGGGATTGAGCACGAAATAACCGTGCGCTGAAAGTTCCAGGGTGTTGAAAAACGTGTCGGGCCAGCCGGTGTGCACTGCAGTTGCCGGTCCGCCGTGAACCACGACCACCATGGGATAGCGGCGGCTGGGATCGTAGTCCTTGGGATAGACCAGCCAGCCTTGAATCTTCATGCCATCGCTCGGCCAATGCAGGCTCTTGACTTCGCCCCAAGGCGTCGTCATCGCGGGATTGCTGTGTGTCATCTGCTTCCACTGGCCAACCGGGCCAGTCCAAATCTCCGGCGGCTGCTTCCATGAGTGACTAATCACGGCCGAAGTCCGTCCGTCGGAGGCCAGAGAAACGGCGATGCCGGAACGGAATTCGTCGGTGGCAATGACTCCGGCCCAAGTCCACAGCGTGGAGACCTTGCCGCTGGTGACATTGACGGTGGAGATTCCAGCTTCGCCGTCGACGTTTTCGGTGAATAGAATCTCTCCGGACGCACGCCAGTAAAGATTCGTAGGCGAAGCAGCAACTCCAGGAGTGACATTGCGGGCAGCTCCGCCGTTGGCGGGTGCGACGAAGATGTCGCCGCCAACGAATCCCTCATCGCTCATCAGGCCGGAGATGAAGGCAATGCTTTTGCCATCGGGCGACCAGCGCGGGCAAGCGATTTGGAAATGCGGCTTGTAGATCGGCTTCAGAACAGGGGCAGCCATGCCCAATGTGTAGAGTTGGGCAACATACCAGTTGGCATCGCCTGCGCCGTGGGCCGCCAGAAGGGCGAAGCTATTGCTGTCCGGAGACCAGTCGAACTCGTAAGCGTACATGTCCGCAGGCGAAAGCTGAGTGACTTTGGCGGAAGCTACGTCAACTACGGCGAGACGCTGCTCGAAGACCTTGTCGGCGATCACGCCGGTTTCGGGGACCATGGCCAGCAACGGGTCCGCTCTGCGAGGGGCATTTTCCGTGAATAGGAAGGCGATCGATTTCCCATCCGGCGACCAGGCAGGATCGACGAGGGCGCCGGTCAGCGTGGTGAGCTTGCGGGCAACTCCGTTGCTGGCTAGGGCCACATAGAGTTGCGCCTGGCCGTCGCCTGCCGCGTCAGACATGAATGCCACTTGTTTGCTGTCCGGCGACCATGCGACGTGGTCTTCACTGCCAGCTTCGCCGCCGGCTACGGCCGAAATACGAATCGGCTTAGAGTTGGGTAAGTTCGGGTCCCCAACGTAGATCGCTGAACCACCAATCGACTCTCCGCCGGCGTTCTCAGCTGGAGCGACCCAGGCGACACGAGTTCCGTCGGGCGAAATCGCTACCTCCTGGAAGCTGTGGACGCGCGTGGCGGCGTGGGCAACGCCTGCGAAGATCAAGAAGTACGTCAGGGATAAAAGAGAACGCAAACGAACGCGTTTGGGCATTAGCATGTCCTCGAGTGGGTTCGGTTCATCGTCCCATGGCCAGGCGCGTGGCCAGGCGCGGCGGCAGGTTGGCGGCGAGGATGCGGTCTTGCGCCGACTGGAGACTGTAAGGAACCCGGCAAAAAGTCAAAACACCGGAGTCGGAGTCATATACCGCGAAGCCCGCGCGCCAGTCGCCGTCGCGCGGCTGTCCTACGGAGCCGGGATTCACCAAATATCGCAATTCCTTCCTGAGGGGGAACTCGCTGATCTCGCTTTGTCCGACGGTCTTGTAGGCAGGCCGGAAAGCCTCGAGCTGGACATTATTGGTTTCAAATAATCCCTGCAGATGCGTGTGTCCGAAGAACGTGACGCGAGCCGGAGTCATGAGCAGAGGCTCGACCGCGTCGCGAACCGTGACCACGTAATCGTCTTCGTCAATCGGCGAGCCATGCACCAACTGCACACCGGGATAACCTTCAAGATCCACCGGCCCATGCGGCATGGCGCGCAGCCACTCGAGATTCTCAGGTGTGAGTTCCTCACGGGTCCACTCTGCTGCCAGGGCGGCAACGGGATTGAAATCCTTGAGGTCCATGAGGCCGCAGACGGCTTTGTCGTGGTTGCCACGGACGAAAGTCGTCCCCAAGGCGCGGGAACGTTCCATCACCTCGTTGGGACTGGCGCCGTAGCCGACGAGATCGCCCAGGTTCACGACGACGTCGTGGGCGGGGGCCGCAGCCAGACAAGCTTCCAACGCTTCGAGATTGCTATGAATATCGCTGATTAGAAGAATGCGCACTCGTCACCGGGCGAATTGGCGATTATAGACCTCCGGGGGATTTTGCACAGCAGGGGAAGCCTGGTGGTGGCGATTTTGTGATTAGCGACGCCCTTGCCAATCGAAGAACGCTTTTCTTCGACGACGGAGTTCCTTGTCGCTCGGGGGAAACTGTTTATCGAGTTCGGCTGGGTCGATAGTAGCCCAGGCTCCGGCGAGGTAAAGCGCAATCCAGAGGCCAGCAAGTATCAAGACCGCAAGCACAGCATTCAGCCCATGCCAAAGGCGATCTGTGCCTAGAATTATTACAACAGTGCCGAGGGTTGCGAGAGATGCCGCGCCAATCCGCACACTATTCTTCTTGCCTATCATCCCGGAGGCTCCAGTGGTCCACGGGCAAGGAATCCAACTGACTCGGCAAGACTATGACACACGCACCGAAGAAGTTCAAAACAGTTCACTAGAGCGCTTGGGCTAGGCTCCATTCAGCACCGGACACCGGGCCCAGTGTCCGGGAGCGACCTCCAGCAGTGGAGGCAGAGCGCGGGCACATTCGGGAATGCGCACTTCGCAACGCGGCTCGAAGGGACATCCTGCTGGGACGGCGTGCATCGGTGGAACGGTGCCGTCGATGGTTCGCAATGGTTGAGTGCGGTCGGTTTTCAACGTGGGCACGGCGTTCAGCAGACCGCGTGTGTAGGGGTGGGCTGCGGAGCGAAAGATGTCTGGCTTAGACCCCAGCTCGATCAGACTGCCGACATACATCACCGCCACCCGGTCGGCGACTTGGGATACGACCGCGAGATCGTGCGAGATAAAGAGCATGGCCAGTCCGAACTTTTCCCGTAGCTCGGAGAGCAATTCGAGGATTTGCGCCTGAATGGTGACATCGAGGGCTGTGGTGGGCTCATCGGCGATGAGCAATTGCGGGCGGTTGACGATGGCCATGGCAATCATGATGCGCTGGCGCATGCCGCCGGAAAGCTGATGGGGATAGTCGCGAGCACGCCGGGCGGCGTCGGGGATGGCAACGTCGTTCATGGCCTCGACGGCGCGGTCCCATGCAGCGCTTTTTGTGATCAGAGTATGTGCGCGGACGGCCTCGGCAATCTGATCGCCGACACGCATGACGGGATTGAGCGCGGTCATGGGCTCCTGGAAGATCATGGCAATGTGGGAGCCGCGCAGACTGCGCATCTGTTCGTCGGGCACTTGCAGCAAATCGCGAGGAGCGGTCCCGTTTGAAAACAGAATCTCGCCTGTGGCTCGCCCCGCCGGTGGTAGCAGCCGCATCAAGGCAAGAGCAGTGAGCGACTTCCCTGACCCAGACTCGCCGACAAGACCGAGAACTTCGCGGGGAGCAAGGGTGAAGCTGAGGTCGCGGACGGCGGTTAGGTGTGTTTGATCCTGACCGGAGAATGAGATGCTCAGATTGCGGACATCGAGCAGGGGCGGCACCAGGTTATGGTATCAGCGGTTTCATCGAAGAGCGCCGGTCCCCGATCCTCAACTCAGCTTACTGCCCCAGAATCAATGGCAGCCCATTCTTGCTGTTTCCGATCACGACCACTTTGCTATTCGGACTCTTGGCAAGATTCTCCGTGGCCTCGATACCTTTCCACTCCAGCAGTTGCGGGCTGATCCCCTGAGCAACAATCTGCTGGAAGTCGCGGATTCCCTGAGCTTCAATTCGCTTGCGCTGGGCCTCCTGAGTTTCTTTCTGTAGCTTGAAATTCATGGCAAGGGCGTCTTGTTCGGCCTGCTGCTTGGCTTCAATCGACGACTTCAAAGTCAGGGGCAGCTGAATGTCACGCAGCAGAATGCTTTCTACAAGAATTCCGCGGCCGCCCAGAATGCCCGCCATCTGATCGTGGATTTGCTTGGCCACCATTTCCCGCTCGCCGGTGTACAACGCGTTAGCGGTGTGGGAAGCGGTTGCTTCGCGGATGGCGGCCCGCAGATTGGGTTCAATCAGCACAGTCTCATAGCCGGGGCCAATCTTCTGGAATACATCCGAAGCCTTTTCCGGATCCAGATGGTAGATCAACGAAGTGTCGAGATTCATCACCAGGCCTTCGCTGGAGGGGACGCTGGCCGATTCCTTGATCTCTTGAGTGCGGATGGTCAACTCGTTGTTGGTCTTGAACGGGCTGATGAGATGGATGCCCTCGGGCAGCACCTCGCCGGTCACACGGCCAAACAGAGTAAGCACGCCGACGTGGCCGGATTCGACGCGGGTCACTGATGCAAACAGCAGAATGATCAGGAAGAACGCCGCTACAGCCAGCGCGATCACACGCAGAAACGGGTTTGGGTTGACGTTAATGATCCTTCCGCCGGCATTGAACGTAGCCATGGGTGCACCCCCCAGCACAGTGTAGTCAACCTTGTAGAGTCTGCGAAGTGACTCGGCAGGGACACTCCGGAAGGTGTTGTCGCCCGCAGATGCCAGGGAAAGATGAAAAAAACTGCACATTGACAGCCCGGAGCCCGCGTTGTATGTTCGCTACGCGCTTGCTACTACCGCGCATCGTTGCACCCGAGCGAATGCCCTCCCCATTCCGCCCAGCAACGGCTCGGCGGCGTTAACTCCCAGTCTAAGGACACGACCCTAATGATGCGACGACCCGTGGGACTCTTTACTGCCAGAAATACTTTCCTTTCCCTGAAAGGCTTGCTGATCCTGGCGGTTTCTGTGATGGTGGCAATTCCGGCCAGCGCGCAGTTCACGCTGACAAGAATCAGCACTGATACTTTCAGCGACACTGATGCCCAGCATGCGACCGAAGTCGAGCCGGATACATTTGCCTTCGGCAACACCATAGTGAGCGCGTTTCAGGTGGCCCGCATTGTCGACGGCGGGGGAGCCGACGTTGGCTTTTCAACGTCTACAGACGGCGGAAAGACATGGACCAGCGGCCTTCTTCCGGGCCTGACTGTCAATTATCAAGGCGGAACGTTCTCCGCCGCCAGCGATGCCTCGGTGGCCTATGACGCCGCGCACGGTGTATGGCTGATCTGCACTCTTCCGATTGGAAACAACGATCTGGTGGCAGTGAGCCGCTCGACCGACGGAATCCACTGGGGGGCGCCTGTCATGGTGACCAGCGACATCGATTCCGACAAGAACTGGATCGTTTGTGACAACACGAGTACCAGCAAGTTCTATGGGCATTGCTACGTGGAGTGGGACAGCCCGGCCGACGGCGACCTGGTGTTCATGAGCACCTCGACGGACGGCGGGCAGACGTGGGGACCTGCCAAGACGACGGGAGACAGTCTCTCCGGCATCGGTGGCCAACCCCTGGTGCAGCCCAATGGCAACGTGGTGGTGCCGATTGTGAGTCTTTTCACCGGCGGTATGGCAGCCTTCAGTTCGAATAATGGCGGGGCTAGCTGGAGCAGTTCGGTCAACATCGCCGGGGTTGAGGAGCATCAGGACGCGGGCGGCATACGGAGTGCAGGTTTGCCAACGGCGGACATCGATGCGGCGGGAAACATTTACGTGATTTGGTCGGACTGCCGTTTTCGCGCCGGCTGCAACGCGAATGATCTGGTGATGAGCACCTCCAGCAACGGGACCACGTGGACATCTCCAGCGCGGCTTCCCATCGTGCCAAAGACGGGCGCTGTGGACCTGTTCATTCCCGGGCTGGGCATAGATCACGCTACTTCTGGGGCCTCAGCACACTTGGCCGTCACCACCTACGGGTACTCAAACACTAACTGCTCAGAGGCGACCTGCCAGCTCTACGTTGGGTTCACGACGTCCCAGGACGGCGGGAAGACCTGGACCGCGGCAAAGGTCTTGGCAGGCCCCATGAAGCTGAGCTGGCTGCCCAATTCGCAGAACGGATTAATGGTGGCCGACTATCTGAGTGTGTCGTATGCAAGTGGCCAGCCTTTCGGCGTGTTTGCCGTGGCAAAGGCTCCGTCGGGTGGAAAGTATGACGAAGCCATGTACACCACTACGACGCCGCTGCTGGCTGCGGCCAACGAGCCTACCTACAGTTCGAGTGCCGACAAGCCGATGCCGGGCGTGAAGGGCGACAAGGGACCGCGGAAGTTCTACGACGATGATGGCCAATACCCCATCCCGCCCAAGAAAATGGCGCGGAAGGCCAGCCGGAAGTAGTGGCTCTGCGCTCTGCGATCTTTTACTACCGCCGGTGACAACACCGGCGGTATTTTTTATTGGCCCGAGTTACGGAGTCACCTTGAATACCGTTCCGCACCCGGAGAACCCACAACTGAGATCGCCGCCATCGCTGGTGGTGCCGTAGAGGTTGCCGGCAGCATCCCGGGTCAAGCCGCCCATGGGATTCGCTCCGTCCGGCGAGTCGTTGAAGCTATGCAGCACAGTGAATTTGCCAGTGGTGTCGATTTCGAAGACCGATCCATAGCCGAACGTCCCACCATAGAAGGTTGTCCCGTAGATGTTTCCAGCAGGATCCGTGACCAAGCCAGCTACCGGGTTCTCGCCGTCCGGCGTCCCAGCGAAACTGTGGAGCAAGGTGAATTTGCCCGTCCTGTCCAGTTTGAAGACGGTTCCGAAGCCACCCGCCGCGCCGCCGTACTTGGTGGTGCCGTAACCGTTGCCGGCGGAGTCTCCGACTAACCCGGCATAGGGATTCTCGCCGTCCGGCGTCCCCGCAAAGCTGTGGAGCAAAGTGAGCTTGCCCGTCGGATCGAGTTTGAAAACCGTTCCAAAACCGCCTCCGGTGCCGCCGTAGACAGTGGTTCCATAAAGATTGCCGGCTCTGTCCCTGATAAGGCCCGCCTCTGGATTTTCTCCGTCAGGCGTTCCGGCAAAGCTGTACAGCACGGCTTCCCCCGTCGCATTCACTTTGAATACCGTGCCAAAACCGCCCGCCGCGCCGCCGTATTGCGTGGTGCCGTAGCCGTTGCCTTGAGGATCGCCAATCAGACTTCCGTGAGGATCGGCGCCATCGGGATTGGAGGCGAAGCTGTGCAGCAGGGTCAATTTGCCGCTGTGATCGAGCTTGAACGCGGTGCCGTAGCCACCGGCCGTGCCACCATAAAGAGAGTTGCCATACAAATTGCCGGATCGATCCGCAACGAGGCTTCCGTCTGGATCTTCTCCATCGGGTGTCCCTGAAAAACTGTACAGCACTGATTCATTGCCCTTGGTATCCAGCCTGAACACCGTGCCGAAGCCGCCGGCAGTGCCGCCGAACAAGGTGGTTCCATAGAGATTGCCGGAAGAATCGAGGATGGGCGCGGCTTCGGGTTGCCATCCCTGCGCTGTGTTGGTAAAGGTGTAAAGCACCGTGAAGGTCTGGGCTTGCGCGTGGACGACCATGGCGGCTGACACCAGGACTACCGCACTTGCCAGCGCGGCCAGTGATGGCATTCTCGAAGCTCTGTGCTGGTGTTGTCCCGCGTTCCGCATAGGCTCTCCGTTATCCCAACTCGCTGGCGTGGCCAGCGGGCAACATTGTAGCCTAACTGCTCGCGGGGTGAGTCGTTAAAATCCTTTTCTGTCGCGGTTTACAGCCGATTTCCACATTTGCAGTCTTATCTCCGGATCAGACTTGCAGACAGACGAGCCCGGCAAATCCCGCTCGGTCTGGCATGACGACGACAACGCTTGGCCCCCGTGCACCAATATTGGTCACTGGCTTGTGGAGTGTCTGCACTTGCCTGCATTCAGAGCAGTTGCAGGCTGCGGTTTTTCGTTGACTCTGAAAATAGAAAGCGTACAAAGGCAATCGTTCTTTGACACGTTCTAAAGTTTTCCCGGTTGGTGCGGCGTCCGGGGCTCAAGCGAAGTCACTCTGCGGCATCGCAAGATGAAAAGTGGAGAGGGTGAGCAAGGGTCTTATAGTCAGGTGCTGGTCGAGGCGAACGTGAACATCATGTCAAAGGCAAGATAGAGTCCCGAGGCGTTGAACTGGTTTATCCGGTTGGCGGTTAGCCCGGAGCCCGAGCAACAATCGCAGCATCGCACGCCGCAAGGTGAACGATGAAACGCAGGTTGGCGAGGGTCTAAAGCGAGCTACTGGCTGAGACGAATGAGTTCAACACCACCTCGGGACTCTTAATGTTTGGGCGCGAGGGTCTATCCTTTTCCAGCGCCAGCTTGCTTCGCAGCCGGATTCTCTCCGCCGCCAGTTTTCGCCAGTAACCGATCCAACTCCTCAAACAGAACACGTGACTGGATGGGTTTCGACAAGTAGCCATCAAACCCCGAGGCCAGCACCTTCTCGCGGTCTCCCTGCATGGCGTAGGCGGTCACGGCAAGCACTGGTAGCGAAGCGACGCTTGGGTTTTCACGGATTCGGAGCACCGTAGCAAAGCCATCCAGGACGGGCATGTCGAGGTCGAGCAGCAGAATATCGGGGCGCGACTTCTCAATTTCCCGAAGGGCTTCCTTACCGTCGCAGGCCTCGGCCACGGAAAACCCGCGAGATTCTAGCAATTCGCGGAGCAGTTCGCGGTTGACGGGGTTGTCTTCGGCAATCAGAACCTTGCTCATGGCTGCCCCGCCGCCTTTCCACGCCCGCGTTTGCGAACCACCCGGTCCACTTCAACCAACAGTTGCTGATGCCAGGACCCGTTCTTCTGAAACATGGCCTGGGTCTCACGGCTGAGAACGTCGCGCTCATCGGTGGTCAGGGCCTTGGCGGTCATGATGAAGACCGGCAGTTCCTTCAGGTTAGGCTCTTGCCGAATGTGGCGAATGACCTCGAAGCCGTTCATGCCCGGCATAAGGAGGTCCAGCATCACCGCTCCCACCATTTTGGAGGACAACACCTCGAGCGCACGGGCGCCGCTGCGCACGCTTTGTGTCTCATACCCTGCGGAGCGCAGGGTTTCCTCCAACAGCTCAAGAGTCTTGGGGTCATCGTCCACCAGCAGAATGGAAGCATCATCGTCGGGTTGCGACGCTACGTGTTTGCGGATCGTTTCCAGGAGCAGCGGCTTGCGGATCGGCTTGACCAGGTAATCGGCTGCTCCTAAGGCAAACCCCACCTGCTTCTGGTCCACGATGGAAACGATGATGATCGGAATACCTGCAGTCTCCGGATTCTTTCTCAGTGCAACCAGAGTCTCGAAGCCGTTGCCCTCCGACATCAACACGTCCAAGGTGATGGCATCGGGGCGCAGTTCCTGCGCCTTCTTGACGGCTTCGGCGCCGGTTGCGGCTACAACCGTGCGATATTCCGGATCGAGATAACTGGAGATCAATTCCCGGGCTGAGAGCTCGTCATCCACGACCAGGATCAATGGTTTGCCGAGGCCGCTGGTAGGTGCGAACCGGGGGGACGAATGAGGCGAGGCAACCGTCATTTTGGTTCCTGCGGGAAGAGTGAAAGTGAACCGGCTGCCTTGACCGAGTTCGCTCTGCACGGAAATCCTGCCACCTTGTTGCTCGACCAACCGCCTGGTAATGGCCAGTCCCAGGCCGGTGCCTTGCTGGGCAGCTTGCGAATTGCCCTCCACCTGCCGAAACTCCTCGAAGATTAGTTTCTGGTCCTCAGGCCGAATGCCAATGCCGCTATCGGCTACCGAGAGATTGACCTGGCTCTCGGCCTCGTGACATTCAATTGAGATCCTGCCATCTTTGGGTGTGAACTTCACGGCGTTGCTCAACAAGTTGTAAAGGATCTGTTTGAAACGGACGCGGTCGGCATGGACGGATACATCGCTTGGTAGTGTTTGCTGGACCTGGATGTTCTTTGCCATGGCCAGCGGGCGGATGGTAGACAGAACCTCGGGCAAAGCATCGCTGACGTTGAAATCCTCGCAGTGGAGTTCCAGTTGACCAGCCTCGATCTTGGAAAGATCCAGAATGTCGTTGATGAGCTGTAGCAGATGGGCCGAACCCTGTTTGATGTGGTCTACGAAACGCTTTTGCTTCTCATTGAGTTGGCCGGGAGTTCCTTCAGCCAAAAGGTCGGAAAAGCCAACGATCGCATTCAGAGGGGTCCGTAACTCGTGGCTCATGCTGGCCAGGAACCTGCTCTTGAGTTTGGTGGCGCGCTCGACTTCGCGGTTACGCAGTTCAAGCTCGCGGTTTTGTTGCTCGATTTGCCGCTGCGCCTTCTTGCGCTCGGAGACGTCACGGATGGAACTGATTACGCGAAAGCCCTCGCTGGTTTGAATGGGGCTCAAACTGACTTCCACGGGGAATTCAGTGCCGTCTTTGCGCAGTGCGTTGAGTTCCAGGCCTGCTCCCATGGCGCGGGGATGAGGCGCTGCGGAGTAGCCTGCCCGTTGATGTGAATGCCCCTCTCGTACCCGCTTGGGGATGAGTTTTTCAACCGGTTCATCCAACAGTTCGTGGCGCTGATAGCCAAAGATCTTTTCAGTCTGGGCGTTGACCATGACAATTTTTCCCTGGTCGTCGACCGTGACCACCGCATCGGGGGCAACTTCGAGAAGTGCTCGAAGGTTTTCCCGGCTTTTCTCCAGGGCCTCGTCTGCCAGCTTGCTCTCGGTGATGTCGCGGGTGACCTTGGAGAATCCGCGCAGCTTGCCGGATTCGTCGTGCAGCGCGGTAATGACCACGTCGGCCCAGAACTGGGAACCGTCCTTGCGCAATCTCCTGCCTTGCTCCTGGTAATGGCCTTCAGCGACGGCTCTCTGGAGTTCGCGTGCTGGCTTGCCGTTCTGGATGTCTTCCTGAGGGTAGAAACAGGAGAAATGGCGGCCGATGATTTCATTGGCCTCGTAGCCCTTGATGCGCCGGGCCCCTTCATTCCAACTGGCCACGTTTCCTGCGGGGTCGAGCATGAAGATGGCATAGTCCTGGACGCGGTTTACCAACAGACGAATCTCCTCCTCACTTTTTCGCGACGCTTCTTCTATCTGCTTGCGCGCGGTGACGTCGCGCGCGACGGCATAAGTGAGGTTCTGCTCGGGTACAGAAACCGCGTTCCAGGAGAGCCATTTATAAGAACCGTCTTTGCACAGGTACCGGTTTTCGAAGGCAAAAGAAGTAGTCCCCGGAGCCTCAATTCGAGACGTTTCGACTACCGTCGCCTCGCGATCATCCGGGTGGACGAGCTCCGTGTAAGGCTTTGCCATCAGCTCTTGCTCGGTAAAACCCAGGGCCTTCTCCCAGGACGGGTTTAACTTCTTGAAACACTTGTCAAAACCACCAACGCAAAACAGATCCGTCGACAGGTGGATAAATCGGTTGCCCACCTCTAGCTCAGAATAGAGTGACCCCAGGAACGCGCTCACTGCCAGGCCAACGACTAGGAACGCAAGGCCCAGCCACCATACGCGCCTTTCCACTACCGCAACAGTTCGGTGCAGGACAGACGCGGGCTGCTCAACCAGGACACCCCAACCGTAAGGCTGCACGGGTTCGTAGCGGACGGCAAATGTGTCGCCGTCGCGCGCAAACATGCCGTAGCCGGACTCACCGCTCTCCATGCGTTTGACAGGCTCGTAGCCGCTCAGATCCACCGCAGCAGCATGAGAATCTATGTTGGGGCGGACGGACAGATGACCGTGTTGGTCCACCAGTGAAATGGTCCAGCCGTTTTCGAGTTTCGTCTCCACCAGTTGGCGGCTCATGGTATCGACCGCACAGGGGGCCATGAGAATCGCGATGGGTTCGCCTGCGTCGTCTCTCAACGGAACCGCAATCGCAACCACAAGTTGGTTGGGATAGATCGATGTGTGATAGACCTCGGAGACATAGGGATCCCATCGCCGGGCTACGCCCTTGTACCAGTCACGGTATGCGAAGTTCCCGCCAAGCAAATTCGACTGAGGGGGATAGATGGCGCGCAGATTGCCATCCAAGTCGAACACCCCCAAGAAAGTGAAGTCAGGACGCAACGCGTGCGCCTGTGCAAGATTGAGTTCCACCATGCGCCCATCTTTCTCCATCCAGGCTGAGCTGAAGGAAGGGCGGCCAGCAATCGACTGCAAGAACGCGGCGCTCTGGCGGAAGTGTTCTTCCACCAGTGTGGCGGAGACGTGCGCGATCTGGGCACTCTCATCAACGGCGTGGATTTCGGCTTGAAGGCCGAGCACCCGGCCAACGGAGTAAGCGAAAATCGCGATGGGAAGAAGCATCAACAGGACCAGCAGGATGTGGATGCGCCATCGCCCCTTCGACAGCCAGTTCCCAATCACCGCACTGGTCTTCATGGAGTCGCACCTGAGGCAACGGTCACTTGGTCGCACCCGCGCTCTTGGAAAGAAGGTTCACGGTGCCGCGGGTGATCAGGCGCTCAAACTCCTCGAAGATTTGCGGATCCCACCATCCCTTGGCCACTTCCTGCTGCATGGTTTTCAGAGCATCGGTCATTGAAAAAGCGGGCTTGTACGGCCGTTCGGTGGTCAGTGCGTCATAGACGTCCACGACCGTGAGGATTCTTGCGGTGACCGGGATGGCTTCTCCACGCAGGCCGTCGGGATATCCCGAACCGTCCAGTTTCTCGTGGTGGTGACGAATAACGGGAAGCACGGCGCGGAACGATTTGAGCGGGGCGCAGATGCGCTCACCTACTATGGGATGTTCCTTCATCAGCTTCCACTCTTCCGGAGTGAGCTTGGCGGGTTTCAGAAGGATGGCGTCGGGCACGGCGACCTTGCCAACGTCGTGCACGATGCCGGCGCGCCGCAAAGCGACGATCTGTTCTTGAGGCAGACCCAGATGCTCGCCCAGGCTGGCGGAATAATTCATCAGTCGTTCACAGTGACCGTGGGTGTACGGATCCTTGCCTTCGATGCTGCGTGCAAGGCTAAACAAGACCGACTCCGCCCGCTCCAACTCGTCGGTGTGGTGCTTTAGCTTCATCAACGAGCGGACACGAGTGAGTAATTCAGTGCGATCCACGGGGCGGGTCAGGAAGTCGTCCGCGCCCGCGCGGATGCCTTCAATACGGTCTTGTTTGTCAGAGAGCGCGGTCACCAGAACTACGGGAATTAGGTAGGTATCGGGATTGGCTTTTATCCTGGCGCACACCTCAAAGCCACTGACCTCAGGCATCATCACATCGAGCAACACTAAGTCAACGTTGACCAGGTTCAAGTGCTCAAGGGCAGCAGCGCCGTCGGGAGCAGTGAGGACATTGAATCCCTCAGAACTGAGGAGTTCGTCAAGTAATTCGCGGTTCGCGGCTTGATCGTCCGCGACCAGTATAGTACCGCTTACAGATAGATGCGACGGCAACATCACTTTCCTTACCTTACTTAGTAGAGATAAAGTTAGGGTCGCATGAGGAGAAAGAGTAGGCTAGGTTACGGAAGTTTGGCGGGGAAAGGGGTGCTGGGCCTGCTTTTTGAGATTACAAGAATTGAACCAACCTGGCTTGCGAATGGCACGCGAACTCCTGTGCAAAGGCCGCGCACTTCGCTTTCTCGGGAATTGGCGCCGCTGCCCGGCTTGGGTACTCGTCGTAGGTGCGGCCCTCGAGCGATCTGCCATTCTTGGCCTTGCGAACTCCGCCCCACTGCTTGAAAAAGAAGGGGACTTTTTGCTCACGGCACTGATCGCGAATCGAGACCACCCATTCTCTCTTCATGGGGCGCGCGCCCGGGCCACTCTCGCCACCGACGATGACCCAAGTGATGCCGGACAAGTTGGATGACCTCTGACACCGCGGAAGCGCTCGGCAAACGTCTCAGCGTAGCAATGCTTACAGCCGGGGCTGATCTTGGTGCAGCCGCGGACCGGGTTCCAGGTGGCGTCGGTCCATTCGATGTGGGAGTTAAGAGACACTAAACCTCTCCAACGGTTGCCTACTTCTCAAATATATCTGTCACGATGTTCCCCGCCACTCCTACCTGTGACGCAAAGAACAGGTAGTAAACAGTGGCGCCAGTACTGTTCCTCATCGGCAGTGGGGTTGGTACATGTTTGAACCCTGCCACGTCGACCAGGCGTTTCTGGAAAGCAATAGCAATTGATTCGTTTGACTCCTTCTGGGGAATACCAAATAGGATGCCCGTCGTTGAATAGGCCGCCTGCTCCCAAGAGCTATCGCCCCAAAATTGGTTGAATCGAGTGATCTGCGCGGGTGCAACTTTGTCCGGATTCTTCCAGAGTACATTGCGGTTCATGCCCATAACCGGGAAGTTCAGGAACATATCAATCGTGCCTAACTGGCCTGCATGCAAAACAACCTGCCATTTCAGGTTCAGTCCATAAGGGTCCAATAGGCAGAGCGCCCGACGGTAGCTCTCGAACTTCAAGGTTGGAAATATCTGATCGATCAGTACGTCATTGCAGTCTCCCGAGTAGATGTGCACGTCTGGTCGCTCTCCAGCCGACTTTCGCAGGTAATCCGCCTTTGCGGTATCCATATCAATAAAGTGGTACTCGCGAAACGGAGGTTGTACGTTGAGTGCGTTGGTCGGACTTCCCGGAACGAACTGGCCAGTGCTTTTTGCGATATGGGTTCCAGCCCCAGAGAACGCGTCGATGTAAATATGGGGCAGCTTCTTTGAATTCAGGATCCTCGAATACGCGGATGCATAGTCGCGGACAATTTCTAGGTTTATCTCGGACCAATAACCGATCTCGTCGAACTCGAGGAAGGCCTCGCTCATAATTCGCCTTTTATTCGCCAGTTCGTTCTAAGGATGCCACATCTTGGACGGCTTGCCAAGAGGCAGCAACCTACAGCGGGATATTCCCATGCTTCTTCGGTGGGTTCTTGTCGCGCTTGGTTTCAAGCATTTCGAGCGCCTGAATCAGCTTCTTGCGGGTGTCCCGGGGCTGGATGACCGCATCGACATAACCGCGCTCAGCAGCCACGTAGGGGTTAGCAAACCGGTCGCGGAATTCTTCTATCTTCATCCTGCGAACCGCTTCGCGATTATCGGCTCGGTCCAACTCACGTTTGTAGACGATGTCCACCGCGCCCTCGGGGCCCATGACGGCGATTTCGGCTGTCGGCCAGGCGTAGTTCACGTCGGTGCGGATGTGCTTCGAGGCCATCACACAATAGGCTCCGCCGTAGGCTTTGCGGGTGATGACCGTCACCTTTGGTACCGTCGCTTCGGCGAACGCGAACAGCAGCTTGGCGCCGTGTTTGATGATTCCGCCATATTCCTGGTTCGTGCCCGGCAGAAAACCAGGCACGTCTTCGAACGTCACCAGTGGAATGTTGAAACAATCGCAGAAACGCACGAAACGTGCGCCTTTAATCGACGCGTTGATATCGAGCGTGCCGGCGAGAAAAGCAGGCTGGTTGGCGACCATGCCGACGGGGCGGCCATTCAAACGGGCGAATCCCACGACAATGTTTTTGGCGTAATGTTCTTGCACCTCGAAGAAATAGCCGTCATCAACCACGGCGTGAATCACATCTTTAATGTCGTACGGCAGGTTGGACTGGTCAGGGACGATGGTGTCCAGAGCGGCGTCGGCGCGGTCGATGGGATCGTTGCAGGGCTTGCGCGGCGGGTCGTCAACATTATTGGACGGCAGGAAACTCAGCAGCTCGCGCACCATCGAAAGGCACTCGGCGTCGTCATGCGCCAGGAAATGCGCGACCCCGGAAGTTTCATTATGGGTCATGGCGCCGCCCAGCTGGTCTTTGGTGACTTCCTCGTGGGTGACGGTTTTGATGACGTCGGGCCCAGTGATGAACATGTAGGAAGTTTTGTCGACCATGAGAATGAAGTCGGTGATGGCGGGCGAGTAAACGGCACCGCCTGCGCACGGGCCCATGATGGCGGAAATCTGCGGCACGACTCCGCTGTATAGAGTGTTTCTTAGAAAGATGTCAGCGTATCCGGCGAGCGACATGACGCCTTCTTGAATGCGGGCGCCGCCGGAGTCGTTGAGGCCGATCAGGGGCGCGCCCATTTTGGCGGCGAGGTCCATGATTTTGACGATTTTGCCCGCGTTCGATTCAGAGAGCGATCCGCCGAAAACGGTGAAATCCTGCGCGAAGACGAAGACCACGCGGCCCTCGATGCGGCCGTGACCGGTAATGAAGCCGTCGCCGTAGTTCTTTTGCTCCGCCATACCGAAGTCGTTGGAGCGGTGGGTGACCAGCTTGTCGGTCTCCTCAAATGTACCTTCGTCAAGCAGGAACTCGATGCGCTCGCGGGCCGACATTTTGCCTTCTTTGTGCTGGCGTTCGCGGCGTTGCGGGCCGCCACCGTCTTCCGCGAGGTGATTGCGTTTCTGGAGTTCGGCGAGCTTTTGTTCGCGGTTCATGCGAGAGGGAATTATAGCGGGAAATGCGTGAACCACAGGGGGGCACAGGGAACACAGGGGAAATCTTAAAACGCAGAGGTTGCAGAGGAGACGCGGAGATCGCTGAGAAAAACAGGGCCACGGATTTACGCGGATTCTCGCGGATCAGAAGATCAGGAGCTAGGAGCCGGAACCTAGAAAACAGAACCCCAAACATCAGTTCTCGGTTCCGAGTTCTCAGTTCTCAGTAGGGCCCTACTCCATGCTGGAGCCCATGGGGTCGTAACGGTATTTCTTGCCATCCCAATAGACCATCGAGGTCATGGCGTCGCCGCCGGTTTCGGCCACATAAATGGCCAAACGAGGCTTCTTTTTCACTTGCAGTTTTCTGAGCCTGATATCACGGAAGGGAATGTTCACCAGCATGAACTTCGCTTTAGGAACGGCGGCATGCCAGGCATCGGGGCCGGCTCCGTGGATTACCAACAGGGAGAAGCCGCGGCGCTGCGGATCGTCGGCCACGAACGCAGTGGTCACCTTGGGATTACCGTAGCCGAAGAAAGAGTCGTAGGGATCGATGACGACGTAGTTGTTCTCGGCCTGGTCCATCAAAGGACTGGTACAGTGTGCGGGAATGACGATGTCTTCCACGCCATCGCCGTCGAGATCTCCGCGCACCGAAGGCATGCCGATGAGCCTGCAGTTGGAACCAAACTGCTGCTCGACGAAGGCGTTGTCCACGATGGGCTCGGAGGTCTTTTGTGCTTGCACGGCGGTGAGACACATGCCGACGGCAAGAAGTAGGAAAGCAAATCGAGGGAATGACATGTTTCTAATTTAGACTCCGCGGCCTCGGGGCGATAGCGAAAGACAAGGTTTGGGGAGCACTAAAGTCACTAGCCTGCTCCGGTCGTTGGCCGTTCGGCGTTGGTCGCTAGCGAGGTTTGAAATGCTCCCAACCCTCGGGACGAAGCTCAAACCCCATGCCTTTTTCGTTCATCAGAATGACGTGTTTTCCCCGGGTAATATGGCCGATCTGGGTTACTGGAACGCCGGCGATGTGCCGCGGTACCTGCTTGCTGCGCGCAGCCGTGAAGAGCAGTTCGTAATCTTCGCCTCCGTGCAGGGCGGACTTAAGCTCAACTTCGTGGGCGGGCCTGCCGACGGAGGCGAGGGGTATGGCCTCTGCACGAACCTCAGCCCCAACTCCACTTTCTTGACAAATGTGAGCGAGGTCGGTGGAGAGGCCGTCGCTGATGTCAAGCATGGCGGAAGCCAGGCGCCTCTTGCGAAGGAACTCTCCGACGGCGATACGGGGCCGTGGGCAAAAGTGCTGAGGGAAGTCAGCGGGATGAAGTCTACGGCCCGAAAAGAGTACTTTCAACGCCGCCGCGGATCCGCCGAGCGCGCCAGTCACGTAGATGCGATCGCCGGGTTTAGCGCCCGAGCGCAGTACGGCCTTACCCCTAGGACTGGACCCGACAACGACGATATTAGCGAGGATCCCGCCAGGGGACTGGGCAACGTCGCCGCCAGCGAGGTTCATCTGAAACGCATCGGCTTGGTGCAACAGGCCGTCGAAAAACCGGTCAACCCAGTGTTGCGGCAGGTTTCGCGGCAAGGCCAAGGACAGAAACGCGGCAATGGGCCGGCCTCCCATGGCGGCAATGTCGCTCAGTCCGCGGGTAAGGCAGCGATGGCCGACAACTTCGGGAGCGTGCCACTCGCGCCGGAAATGAACCCCTTCAAGGCTGAAATCCGTGGTCACGAGCGCTTCGTGTCCGGGGGGGATTCGCAGGGCGGCGCAGTCGTCGCCGATGCCAACGCGGATAGGGGCGCGGCGCTTTGCACGCGAGCGCACTCGCTCGATGATCGACTTTTCGCGCAGAGGCAAGCGAATTCAATATATAAGAGACGGGCACGGTGAAGGGCCAGCCAGAACGGGAAGCCAGTCCCAAAGCCGCTGAAGAACCCGTCTGGTAACAGGCGGGGAAGGTTACCCGCCCCCGGGACGATAACTTCTACCCGGCCTTCCGTAACCCGGAAGGTTGCCCTATGTCATTGACAGACATGGACCTGCTTTGTTACCGTGACCTTGCTGTTTCCCAAACACCTTTGGCCGAGCCTAAGCGTTGCATGGACGTTTACTTGCAGCGCACAACGTTTTCGGACCTGAGTCTGGTTCTGGTAGGAGAAAGCGGTCGATCAGCTTGCTTCCCGCTAAAGGGAACGATGCTGGAATCAGGACGCAGGGATTGTCAATAACCCGAAACGCTGGGGATTTGCCGGTCCTGACGACATTGAAGGAGCCTATTGCGCAAGCGTTTCTACATTCTTTTCGTAGCACGCGGTGAAGATGGGCAGTTACGCAAGATCCCCATCCCGGTCCATTACCTGTACGTACTGGTGGTGGGCGCGGCGATTGGCGGTCTGAGTCTGACCGGGATTGCCAGCTCCTACCTGCGCATGCTGTTGAAGGTCTCCCACTTCAATGAACTACGCGCCCAAAAAGATGAATTGAAGAGCCGCTATACCCAGCTGGAACAAGTCGCCAAGGAGCGGGACATTCAGGTTGCGTCCCTGGGATCGCTGGCCAACGAGGTTTCTTCGCTCTACGGGCTGAAGACCGATCCGATTCTTACCCCAACCACCGATACGCTACAGGACTCGCAGGTCAGTTCGTCATTCGATCGCCTCTACACCCTGAAAGACACAGCTTTGAGCGGAGCAGCGGCTACCGGCATTTCTCTCGGACTCACGCGTGACGCCACTACGGCGGACTGGCTGCGGGCCAACTCTGCGCCCAGCGTCTGGCCCGTGGAAGGCCCGGTGACGGGATCCTTTGGCGAGCGTACGGACCCATTCAACGGTGAGGGAGCGTTCCACAGCGGAGTCGATATTTCGGCTTCGTACGGACAACCAGTGATCGCGCCGGCGGACGGCGTGGTGCTATTTGCGGACTTCCTGGGCGGCTACGGCAAGGCGATTGCGCTGGACCACGGTCACGGGATCACCACCCGCTACGGACACCTGGCCAACTTCGCGGTCGCGATTGGGCAGTATGTGCACCGCGGCGATACGATTGGATACGTCGGTCTGAGCGGCCGCAGTACGGGACCACATCTGCATTACGAAGTCCGCATCAACGATACCCCGGTCAACCCCCACAAATACCTTCGCCTCACCTTCGCGCACAGCGGCGGATTCGCAGCAGGAAGCTGAAAGCTCTCAGCAATCAGCCGTCAGCATTCAGCAAAACCTGCACTTGGCATTTGGTCGTTTGGATTACTGTCGGTCAGGTATGCAGGGTTTAGCTGATGGCTGAGTGCTGATGGCTGAGTGCTGATGGCTGAAAGCTCGCTACTGCCGCAACCCCATCCATCTCTCCGACACCACAATCGAGTTGCCGGGATTCTGGGGATCGTAACGGACGGACGTCGGCAGGCCGAGACGGCAGGAATGAAGATTGATGAGCTGCCGCAGGTAGGTGACGTCCTGCGAGGCTTCGTAAGAGACTCCCGCTACGTCGTAATGGAAAATCAACAGAACTGATTGTTTCTGATCGTCGCGAGCAAGTTCCTGGACGTCGATGACCGTGCCGTCGGTGATTCGGCCAATGCGGTCGAGCCACTCGCGACGTTCTCGCTCCAGATCTTCGGGGCGTTTGGGTTTGCGGCGCAGAAGAAGGTAAACGGCGAACAACACGCCGCAGCCGCCCACCGCCAATGCATAAAGACGAAATGGATTCATGACTTGCAGGAAGAAACCGTCATTCGAGGGCAACGGCCTTCCTGTCAAGAATAAGGCCTGCGGAGGAATCGTGGAAGAGGGTGAACAAGTGTGGGGAGAAGTGCCCGCTCGCAACTACTCGATCAACTACGCCGGGCTCTTCTTAGCCACGGCGGCCAGCGGTATTCCGGCTTTTTCCCAAGGTCGTTTGGGGCGTTCGGGAGCAGGTTTGTCGCGGTTCTCAATGCGATCGTAATGGTAGGATTCGCTGACCGTGCCCAACGATTCGTTGTACAGGCTGGGCAGGCCGAGGCATTCCTTCAGTTCTTCGGTGAATTGCTGCAGGGCTTTCAGATGGTCGGCCGTGGCGGCGATTTCGTTCTTCGAGGTTTTCAGAAACTGCTGGTATCCGCGGTTTACCAGCTTGGAGATCTCGCTTCCAATCATGCATCCGGGATAGGCAAAAATCTTAACACCGTCGGCGCCGTCTTTCTGGATGGCAGCCGAGACGTTGTACTTTTTCAGGAACACGCGTCCCTGTGTGCCGGGAGCTTCGATTAGGTCAAAACCATGCTCACGCAGCCAGTTCAAGGCTTCGTCATAGGTCCGAGGTTCTGTCTTGGTTAGCATTTCTTCCTTCGTTCTTCTTTTGGTTAGATGCGCATTCCCGGTAAAGGGAACCAGCGCGCATCTTCTGTGGAACCAATCCACCTTCCTTATAATCTAATTCCCCAGTCTACGTGCGTGGTTTCGCGTCTAACCAGGGTTACGTAGGTCACGAAGGTAAAGTTCGCATTGCATGCAAAAAGCACCGTCAAAGTTGGCGCAAGTGTCTGTCTCCCGTGAGCATACAGCTCTCGGCCAGAGCAGTTTGGAGCGGATTGGCAACACCCCGCTCTTGCGGCTGGCGCGTATCTCCCGCGACTTGCCCGCAGCTGAAATCCTCGGCAAGGCGGAGTGGCTCAATCCCGGAGGCTCGGTCAAAGACCGCGCCGCCGTCAACATCGTGGCCCAAGCCCGCGCTGCTGGCAAGTTAACATCCGGTAAAATTCTGCTCGATTCGACCAGCGGCAACACCGGCATTGCCTATGCCATGATCGCTGCCGCCCAGGGTTTTCCAGTGACGCTCTGCATGCCGGAAAATGTTTCCGTGGAGCGCAAACGCATTCTGCACGCCTACGGCGCCAACATTATTTATACGGACCCAGCAGACGGTTCGGATGGCGCCATTCGTAAGGCGCGCCAACTTGCTGCCGAGCGGCCCGATCTGTACTTCTATGCCGACCAGTATTCCAACGACGCCAACTGGCAGGCACACTACCATGGCACGGCTAACGAAATCTGGCAACAAACCGAAGGACGTATCACGCACTTCGTAGCTATGCTGGGCACCAGCGGAACTTTCATGGGCACGGCCCGCCGCCTGAAAGAGTTGAACCCGCGAGTGCGCTGCGTTTCTCTGCAGCCGGATTCCGCGTTCCACGGCATTGAAGGCACCAAGCACATGGCCAGCGCGATTGTGCCGAGGATTTACGATGCGTCGTTGGCCGACGAAGACCTCGGGATCTCGACCGAAGACGCCTACGCCATGGCCCGGCGACTGGCGCGGGAAGAGGGCCTGCTGGTAGGAGTGTCTTCCGCCGGGGCAATCGTGGGCTGTTTGCAAGTCGCTCGGCAACTTAAGAAGAATGAGCAGGCCGTTATGGTGGCCATCCTGCCGGATTCTGGGGATAAGTATTTAAGTGAGAGGTTTTGGGAAGAGGGGTAAGTCTTTACCACAGAGGACACAGAGATCACAGAGGACTCGCGGTTTTCTGTGTACCTCTGTGTCCTCTGTGGCGAAGAAGTAACTCATGCTGAGGATTAGCCGATCAAATTACGATTCCCTCCGCCGACACGGCGAGGCAACGTATCCTTACGAGTCCTGCGGAGTGCTGTTGGGTCAGGTGAACGGCGACGTTCGGGTGGTGACTTCGGTCGCGCGTTGCGGAAACACCCGGAAAGACTCGCCGCAGAACCGGTACAACATCGACCCCAAAGAGTTGATTCGCATTCAGCGCGGAGGGCGAGAGCGGGGTGAGGACATTGTCGGGTTCTACCACTCGCATCCGGACCATCCTGCACGCTGGTCACCGACGGATTTGGCCGAGGCGCACTGGTTCGGCTGTTCGTACGTGATTACCAGTGTGGAAAAAGGCAGAGCGGTAACGACCAATTCGTTCGAGCTGACCGGCAGTGAGGAGAACGGCAAGAAGCTGGTGGATGAGGAAGTCGAAATCGACTTGTTTATGGGGCGCACCTGAATCCTATGGCTGGCGCGGGCATCAACTAGGTGTATGACTAAAATCCACATTCCGACGCCCCTACGCCAATACACAGCAAAACAGGCGGACGTCCAGGTGAAGGGCGGTACAGTGGGCGATGCCTTGTCCGACTTGACCGCCAGGCACCCCGACCTGCGCCGCCATCTCTATACCGAGGAAGGTAAACTGCGTTCCTTTGTGAATGTTTACCTCAACGACGATGACGTTCGCTACCTGCAAAAGGAAGCAACTGCCATCAAGGATGGTGATAACATTTCGATAGTGCCTTCGATCGCTGGAGGCCGCAGCTAGATGGACCGCTTCCCCATGAATGCCACCTGTCACACCCGCCGCTGTTGTTGCTGTTGCCGGTAGTCCTGCAGTTCACAATCCCACGAAATCCCAGACACAGAGGTTATTATGGCTACCATCATTCCAGAGATTGAACCCGAGGCCGCCGTTTTGAATAACGACGAGATTCTGCGCTACTCGCGTCACTTGATCATGCCCGAAGTAGGGATGGAAGGGCAGCAGAAGCTCAAGGCGGCGCGAGTGCTGTGCATTGGCGCCGGCGGGTTGGGATCGCCGCTGGCGTTGTACCTGGCAGCGGCGGGCGTGGGCACACTGGGAGTCGTGGACTTCGATGTGGTGGACTACACCAACCTGCAACGGCAGATCATTCACAGCACCGCCGACGTGGGCCGCAAGAAGCTGGATTCCGCGGCAGAGAAACTAAAAGCGATTAACCCGTTTGTGAATGTCCGAAAATTCGAGACCCGTCTGAGCAGCGCCAACGCCCTAGATTTGTTTCGCGAGTTCGATATCGTCGCCGACGGCACTGACAACTTTCCGACGCGCTATCTGGTGAACGACGCCTGTGTGCTCACCGGCAAGCCTAACGTTTACGGATCGATTTTCCGTTTTGAAGGTCAGGCCAGCGTTTTTGCCACAGAAGAGGGACCGTGCTACCGCTGCCTGTATCCCGAGCCGCCACCGCCGGGACTGGTTCCATCCTGCGCTGAAGGCGGCGTACTGGGAATTCTGCCTGGGCTGGTCGGCGTGATTCAGGCCACGGAAGTCATCAAGCTTATTCTCGGGAGAGGCGATTCGCTGATCGGACGGCTGCTTCTGGTAGACGCTCTGGCGATGAAGTTTCGCGAGCTCAAACTGCGCAAGAACCCCGACTGCCCGGCTTGCGGCCAGCATCCCACCATCACAAAACTGATAGACTACGATGAGTTTTGTGGAATCCGGGGTGAAGAAACCAGCAAGGAGAAACCTGTGGGATCTGGGATTTCTGAAATCCAGGTGGAAGAACTGAAACGCCGTCTCGACGCCAGAGAAGACGTGTTTGTGCTCGACGTGCGCGAACCGCACGAATATCAGATCTGCAACATCGGGGGACATCTAATCCCTCTAGGTGATCTTCCCCGGCGCGTGAACGAACTGGACTCCAGCCGGGAGATTGTGGCCCATTGCCGCTCCGGAGTGCGCAGCGCCAAAGCGGTGGACTTCCTGCAGCAGGCGGGATTCAAGAAGGTGCACAACCTGGCGGGCGGGATTCTGGCCTGGGCAGACCGCATCGATCCTAAGATGCCAAAGTACTGAGCAGACACTCGAGGCTCACGAGGCACACTGAAACAAAATCTACCGGCAGGCGCCTCGCCGAGGCGGGGCACACTAGGTTAAGACTCTTTCAAGCACGGATTTTCGCCTATACCTCTAAAAGTCCTTGTTTTTTTCCGTCCGCCGTGGATAATGGCACGTTCTTCTTCCCAGGGGCTCCACAGATCGCCAGGAGATTCCATGCCATCTTCATCGCGCTTTTTGCCCTTTTGCCTCGCAACGATATTGTTCTCCGCCGCCGGTCTCTTCGCCCAGACTTCGCCTTCCGCCCCGAACTCTGACCCGACCTATCAGCAACTGCGCAACATTGGGCTGGGCAGCGAGGCGGTCTCGGTAAAGGACTTCACGCTCAAGCGCGATGCCGCGACGTTTCATCTGACCTCGGGCAATGTGTGTTTCGTCTCTGCGATCGAGGGCAAGGTCACGGGCGCAGTGTTTGTCGGAGAAGGCAACATGGTGCTCGACCCGCCGCTGGCCATCGAGCGCGGCACCCTGAAACTCCTAACCAAAGAAAACGAATTCAGCGAAAAGTTCACCCAGTTGGTGATGCGTTTCACTGACAAGACCTACGAAGAAATCAAGAAAGTTGGCGGCGCGGCCACTGCGTCCTGCGACGCCGACCTGCTACACAACAGCCAAAACGCTTTACGCCACAATCTTGCACTGCGGTTTAATCTCGATGCCCGCATCTTGCAGGACGTCAGCGGGACCGCGCCGGGCGGCCTGTTTGTGGCCTTCATTCACGGCCAGCGCTATAGTGACAAGGAAGTGTACGCGATTGATCCTCACGGTGCCCCGCCTCTGCTGTTCCCCGTAGCTCCGGAAGAAGTTGAATTGCTCACCTACGACGATAAGAAGATGGGAGTGTGGGCGGCCTTTCACCTGTCGAACGAATACAAGCAGGATACGGCTTCGGGTTCGCAGAATAATGGCTTGATACGCATTGAGCACCAACAGCTCGACACTACTCTCGAAAAGAATGCCAATCTCGTTGGCAAGGCAACCACAGCGTTCGTTTCCCAGGTGAACGGGTTGAAAGTGGTGCCCTTTGAACTTTATCCAACGCTGCGGGTGCAGAGTGTTACCACTGAGAACGGGCAGCCACTCTCCTTCATTCAACAGGGGAAGGATGAAGACGCGAAGTTCTTCTCGGTGATTTTGCCCAGCCCGCTGGCAACTGGCGAGAAGCTCACCATAGTGACCTCGTATGGCGGTAAGGACGCCGTCTGGAACGAAGGCAACGGCAACTACTTTCCTGCTCCTGGGGCGCGCGATAGCTGGTATCCCAACAATCCCAGCCAGGCCTTTGGGGGATTCACCAACTACGACCTGACCTTCCACATTCCAAAGGGAATGAAAATCACGGCGACAGGGAGCCTGGTCAGGGAGAGCAGTGAAGGTGACCACACCACTTCAGTTTGGAAAAGCGAGGTGCCACAAACCGTGGCCGGCTTCAATTTCGGCAACTTCAATGTGCAGGAGGCCAAGATCACTAAGCCCGATTACGTGGTGCAATCCTATGCCAACAAGGAACCGCCGTTATGGGTGAAGAACCTGCAGCACGAGGCGAATGGCGAGGATAACCTCGAAGTGACACACGATTACATTGGCGGACGGGCCGAGGTCGCGCTGGGCAACATGAATACCACTCCGATGCAGAAGAAAGCGCTGGCCGATGGGGAGATCTCGATGGAGCTCTACACCGATTACTTCGGCCCAATTCCCTTTAAGCGGCTGGCGATGACGCAGCAAACTGCCTGTGGCGTCGGACAGTCCTGGCCGACGCTGGTCTGGCTGCCGATCTGCTCGTTTTATGACAATACAGTGCGCCACCAACTCGGGCTGGATCGTGGTGATCGCGGCTATTGGAAGACTGTAGCTCCCCACGAGGTCGCCCACCAGTGGTGGGGAAATGTGGTGGGGTTCAATTCCTATCGCGATCAATGGATGAGCGAGGGCTTCGCGGACATGTCGGCCTCTTTGTTCCTGCAAGTGGTGGAGAAGAATCCGAAGAAGTTCATCGATTTCTGGAACGATGAGCGCGAGTTGCTGACCATGAAAGACCCGCAAGGGTATCGCGCCATCGACGCCGGCCCCGTGACGCTGGGATACCGGCTCGACAACAGCCGCACGGGAATGAACCTTACCCGTGACCTGATCTATCCCAAGGGCGCCTACATTCTGCACATGGTGCGCATGATGATGTGGGATAAGCAGACCGGAGATCAGAATTTCAAGGCGACGATGCAGGATTTCGTGAAGACCTACGCCGGGCGCGCTGCCACCACGGAAGACTTCAAGGCCATGGTGGAGAAACACATGACTCCGGAGATGGCGGGGTTCGGCGGAGGAAAAATGGATTGGTTCTTCGACGAGTCCGTTTACGGCACGCAGCTGCCCAGCTACAATATGCAAAGTTCAATCGATAACAACGCTGCTGGTGACATGGAGTTTGCCTTCAAGTTGACTCAGAGCAACGTGGACGCGAACTTCCGCATGCTGGTACCGCTCTATATCGAGTTGGCGGATGGCAGCGTGCGTTTTCTGGGCCGCGCACGATTGACGGGAAACACCAGCATTGAACAGAAGATCCCGTTGAAGGGATTGAAGGACAAGCCCCATCGTCTTTTCGTCAACTATTACGATGACGTGCTGGCATCGGCGAATTAAGAGTCGAGCAGAGCAGAGGAATAAAAAAGGGGGAGCATGCGCTCCCCCTTTTCCCTCTCGGCAGATTCTCTTACCTCGAGCTGCCGGTCATGTCAGCCGACTCTTCGCCGATGGCAATTGCATACTTCTTGCCACCGAAACGGATCTCGGCCAGCGATTTACTGCCATCGCCGTTGTTCTTCAGCACGGTGGAGTCTGAAACGCTGGATTGATCCAGATCAACGACCCGCGCCGGGGTTGAGGCAACCACTTTGCGGCCTTGAAGAATGCTCAACTGCACGCTCGAACCCGTGCCCTCCCACTTCACCGAGTAGTCGCCTGCGGGAAGGGTCTTTCCGCTCACGGTCACGGAATTCTCGAGTTGCAGCGATCCCTTGTAGCTGTGGATGTTAGTAGCGAATACACTTGTTGCCAGCAGCAAACTCAAGCCCAGCAGCAAGCCCTTGGAAACCTTTGCGAACTTCATGCAATTCTCCTTTTTCTTTCCCGAACGTCGGGAACCGGTTCTGGGCGGCTTGGACCTGCCTTCTGCAAAAAAACTTGCGTTTCTCCGCCAAAGGCCTACAATGCTGCGGCGGGGTTAAGAAGAAAGCAACCAGGCCGCAAGGACCTGATGCTCTCTGCTACAGGGATTGCGCTCACCTGGGCCGCCAAACCGAGTGTGAGCCAGTCCCTCAACCCCTGAAACTTTCCGGGCGGGCTGGTTGGTCTGCCCGGCTTTCCGTCATCAGCTAATACGCTCCTAGATGCTCGAAAGTTCCTTCCCGATTTAAGATTGCAATCACTCAGTTGGACGGTTTGCCCCGCGCAGCGTTAGCAATTTACGACTGCATACAGCAGTCGCTTGTTTAGTCTATTTGAGAAAACTGCAATCGTGACAAATTGTGACAAGTTTTCACACACTCTTAACACGAGAGCGAAGAATGCACGCGCAATGCCAAAAGTTTGGAACGCGCAGATGTTGATTCCTTGCGGGAAAGTATGGGGACGGAGCGACGTGTGTGACCGCTTGCGGACTACCGCGTTCGCCAGCGGACAGTGACCGACGCTATTACTCTCGGATTCTCAAAATGACTTTGCCGAAGCTTTTTCCTTCGCTCAGCAAGCGGTATGCATCAGCGGCTTTCTCGAATGGAAAAACGCTCCCGATGACGGGGCGCAGATGTCCCCGCGAAGTCCACAATGCGAGTTGCCTCCAGCCCTCGCTCATCAACTCGCGATTGGCCGAGAGATAAGTGAGCCATAGTCCATGCACACTGCCGCCTTTGGCGTAGAGCAGGCGAGTGTCGAGCAGCGACTTCTCTCCGGTGGCGCTGCCGTAGACAATCACCCGGCCGAAATCTCGCAGGCAGCGGGCGCTTTTATTGGTGTGCTCACCACCCAGCATTTCAAATACAGCATCGACGCCTTCGCCGTTGGTGAGATCTCGAATGGCTTCCTCGTAATCGCTCTTCTTGTAGTTGATGCCCTGTTGCAAACCGAGCGCGGTTGTGCGTGCGAGCTTGTCATCCGAAGATGACGTGCCGTACATTTCCACGCCCAGCAGTTTGCCGATCTGCACTGCCGCGGTTCCTACTCCGCCGGCGACGGCGTGAATCAGAACACGAGGCGCCTTCTTTGCGGGAGTCAGCAGACCCGACTTCCAGTAAGCGAAGTATGCAGTGAAGTAATTGACCGGGAAAGCAGCGCCTTCTTCCGTGCTCCATCCCAGCGGAACCGGCCACAACAACTGTGACGGGGCGGCGACACGTTCGGCGAAGGCTGCCCATTGCGTGTAGCCCATGACACGTTGGCCATCGCTCTCTCTGACGCCACAAAACTCACGTCCAGCAATTAACGGCGGCTTGGGAGTGCCCGGGTAGCCGCCGCTCGCGGTCATGCAATCGGCAAAGTTTAGTCCACCGGCTTCGACGTGCACCAGGGTTTGACCGGCGCTGGCTACGGGTTCAGCCATGTCCCGAATCTCAAGCACTTCGGGGCCGCCTAATCGGCTGATGACAATCGCCTTCACGGGCAAAAGTCTATCAGGAACGCGGGCCAGGCTTTGGAAGAGCGCTTGATCGACACGTACTTGTGACCAGCGTAATCGTGACCGCTTTACCCCGGGTATATACTTCAGGGGAATAATGTTGGTTTCGTGCCGGACGTAGAGGCAGGGCGGGGCGCAGTTTCATAGCTGGTTCTCTTATATGCTCCGCAAATAGATGACTGGTTCGCCGATGGCTTTCAGAAGGTGGCGGGCCGGTGCGGGACCGGGTTCAACTAGCCTTACGGTCCCGGGAGGAAGTGCAAGTGGACTTAATATTGGTGCGTCTTTTATTTGTCATTTTTGTTGCCATTACCTGCTTTCTGATTCAGCCCTTCGGCCTGGATCCTCGGATAGACGCCGCAGTCGGCGCGTTTCTTGGCGTCGCGATTGTGGTCTTCGAATGGCGCCTGCGGCTGATGAGCCTGACCCGGCTGATCGGAGCGGCGATCGGCAGCATCCTGGGGATTTTCGGCGCCTACCTTTTCGCCCTGGTGATCCGCAGCAGCATTCCCGCAGGACACACCCAGAGCTTCCTGCAAATCATGGTGATGCTGTTGATGGCCTACGTCGGCCTGATCGTGGGCGCGAACAAAGGCGACTTGCTGAACCTCGCGGCATTAGGCGGAGTTTTCGGCGGTGAGAAACAGTCCCGCAAGAGTTACAAAATTCTCGACACCAGCGTAATCATCGATGGACGCATCGCTGACATCGCCGAAACCGGCTTCCTCGATGGACTGATCGTGATTCCGCAGTTCGTACTGCGCGAGTTGCAACTGGTAGCGGATTCCGCAGACTCCCTGAAGCGCAATCGCGGGCGCCGTGGACTGGACATTCTTCAGCGCTTGCAGAAAGGCGCTTCGGTGCAGATCCAGATCGTGGAGGACGATTTCCCTGCGGTGCGCGAGGTCGATCTCAAGCTGATCGAGCTGGCCAAGTTATATGAAGGCAAGATCATCACCAACGATTTCAATCTCAACAAAGTGGCGCAGCTCCAGGGCGTGGAGGTGCTGAACATCAACGAACTGGCCAATTCGCTCAAGCCGATCGTGCTGCCAGGCGAAATCATGAAAGTGTTCGTGCTGAAGGAAGGCAAAGAATACAACCAGGGCGTGGCTTACCTTGACGACGGGACCATGGTGGTGGTGGACAACGCGCGCAAGATGATTGGTAAGACCATCGATATTTCCGTGACCTCGGTGCTGCAGACCACGGCGGGGAAAATGATCTTCGGAAAGTGGGATGAGCGAGCCGGGCCACGTCACGAATCACGTCCCGCAGTCGTGGTCACTACGACGGTGGCGTCGGTACCGAACGGAGAAACCAAGAAGCCGCAGCCCATGATGGTGGACCGCCCAGCCGAGTAGTTGCGGGCGCGGGCTTAACGTGGATTGCCGACTGAACTCACTTTGATAGTCTCTCCGGAACGAGTGCCGGCAAGCGTGGCTCTTTGACCAGCCCATTTGCCAAGTTCGTCGGCATTTCCATCCAGCGCGTATTTCTTGCCTCCATTGACCAACGAATACTTGGCGCCGTTTCGCACGCAGGCGAGAGTACACTCTGCCGGACTTTTCCCTGATCCTTCGGCATGACGCGCGCCGCATTGACTGTCGGTAATAACACCAGAAAACATCGGCCGCGCGGCCACTGGATTGGGCTCCTCTACGGCTGCGGGAGCAGCGGCGGCCACAACTACCGACGCGCCAGTGAACACTACCGCGATAGCGAGCCCGGCCAGCAGCGACGCACTGGCACAAAATGTCAGTAACGAGAACCAGGAACGATTTAGTTTCACAGTTCCTCCGAAGGCACATTTCGCCGGGCCCAAACGCGGCCTAATCTTGGTTGCGCAACTGGAGGGCCACGTTGTCAGTGGGAGAGATGTCGGGTAAGTTGTGGCCGGTCTTACCCTTGCGGGATGTGTACGGAGAGTCGCGACCGGGCTTATCAGGTAGGAATTGCCGGGTGTGGTGAAAAATGCGCGCAAGGAAATGCCATAGAAAGACTGAGGCAAAATGCGCGGCTCTGCCCCCTTACTGGTTGACGGGCTGGAACATGCCCATCGCCACGAAGCGCGTGATGATTGCGGCAAAAGTCGTTCCGATTGCAAACAGAATCATGCGGTATCGTTGCCGTTGTTCTCGAAACCTCGAGGTTTGGGCAAAGATATCGACGATGTAGGCTGCGCAGTACGCAACGTTTGCTATGACCGCCAGCAAGAACAGACCGAGGCAGAAATCGAGTGAAGGCATTTTCCTGGAGGATGGATAGCTGAGCACAAAATAGATGGCCACGATTGCGGCTGGCGCCAAGTTATAGGCGATCCGCCAAGGCTCCGAGAAACTGATAGCGTCGGTGACGTATTCTCGCAGGTCGGCGTTGTTCATGGACTCCAGAGAACACTACTCTCTGAGGCCTGATGATACTCCACGCTTTTGGCGGACAAAAGTGTCCGCCCCACACTAACGCAGTAGACCCATTTGTAACCTTCCAAGCCACCCTCGTATACTGACAGCCCGTCATGAAGGTCGTCGTCATTATTCCGGCTGCGGGTCTGGGCACACGTATGGCCTCGGCTGCGAGCGCCAAGGGCAAAAGGCCTGCCGCATCGAAGCAGTTTACTGAACTCGCTGGCACCCCGATTCTTATTCATACCCTTCGGAAGTTTGTCGCAAGTGTTGAAGTCGGCGAGATCTGCATTGCATTGCGAGCCAATGAAATCGAAGGATTCCGCGCGCGTCTGGAAAAAGAAGCGAAGGACGTTCTGAAGAAAAAAGTTCGTCTGGTGGAAGGCGGCGAGCACCGGCAGCAGTCGGTGGCTCACGCGATCGCAGCGACTTCCGCGTCGCCGGATGATATTGTTCTGGTCCATGATGCGGTGCGGCCTTTCGTCACTGCGGAACTCATTCACTATGTGATTGAAGCCGCCCAGAAGTATGGCGCTGCGATTGCTGGAGTGCCTGCGGTTGACACCATCAAAGAAGTGCAACGCACGGCGGAAGGCGCTGTGATCACGGCCACCATCCCACGCGAGCGTATTGTGATGGCACAGACACCGCAAGGGTTCCGTTTCGATGTGCTAAAGAAGGCGTTCGACGAAGCAACCGCCGATGGATTCATGGGAACTGACGAAGCTTCTCTGGTGGAACGATCGGGACACGAAGTAGCCGTGGTGATGGGATCGGCGAGAAACATCAAGATCACGACGCCGGCAGATATGGAGTTGGCGGAGTTCTATTTGGGGAAATAACCCTAACTTGTGACATGCATTCTGTCATTGGCCTGAAACATGCGGACCTCACCGAGAAAATCATCGGCGTATTCTTTGATGTCTACAATGAACTGGGGCATGGTTTTCTTGAAAGCGTCTACCAGGCGGGGTTGGGCATTGCCTTAACTGAAGCCGGTATCAACGTTCAGCAACAGGTTCCGATTGAGGTTTGGTTTCGGCGCCGTCGCATAGGAGACTTCAAGGCAGACATGTTGGCCGATGGAAAAGTGCTGTTGGAACTCAAGGCTGCCCGCGGAATCGATATTGCCTACGAGAAGCAGCTATTGAACTATCTGCGGGCAACGGACGTGGAAATTGGGTTACTGCTCAACTTCGGGGTTAAGCCTGAGTTCAGGCGTTTGCTTTTGAAAATCAAAGGAAAGAAATCCGCGTTGATCCGCGTAAATCCGCTGCGAAACAGGGGTGCGCTTGAGAATTGGTTACGGGTGGGATTCGCATGAGTTCAAGGCTGGCATTCCGCTGAGGATTGGCGGCGTTACGTTGCCCCACTCCCATGGCCTAGGCGGGCATTCCGACGGCGATGTGCTGCTCCATGCCTTGACGGATGCCTTGCTGGGCGCCGTGGCGGCACCCGACATTGGTACTTTGTTTCCGCCATCGGATGCGAAGTGGAAGGGCGCGGACTCGGCGGTATTTTTGCGGGAGGCTTTGGCGCGGGCGAGCGCCGCTGGTTACTCGATCATTAATGTCGACTCCACTCTGATTCTGGCGGCGCCGAAGATTGGGCCGCACGCGGCTGCGATTCGCGAGAGCGTTGCGAAGCTTCTCAATATTCCATCTAATTGCGTTGGGCTGAAGGCTAAGACTCCAGAAGGCATGGGCACCGACAACGCTGCCATCGCGCATGCGGTGGTGTTGCTGCGGGAAAAGCCTTAACCACAGAGGGCACAGGGGACCACAGAGGTTAGGCAACCCCAGTCAGACGATACAATCCCAGCAGTGTCGATCACTTTCACAGTTGAAGCCACTAGCGGCACCGCGCGAGCCGGCCGGCTGATTACGCCTCATGGCGAAGTCGAGACTCCAGTCTTCATGCCGGTGGGGACTCTGGCCTCGGTCAAGGGCGTGTCCCAGGACGTGCTCGAGGAACTCGGCGTCCAAATTCTTCTCGGCAACACGTATCACCTGTACTTGCGGCCGGGGGTTGATCAGGTCAGAAAGCTCGGCGGACTGCATCGCTTCATGGCATGGCCGCGCGCGATTCTGACCGACTCAGGCGGGTTCCAGGTCTTCAGCCTCAACGAACTGCGCAAAGTCACAGAGGAAGGTGTGACGTTCCGTTCACACCTAGACGGCTCTTCGCATTTCTTCAGCCCGGAAAGTGCGATGGAGGCGCAGATTGGCCTCGGCGCAGACATCGTTATGGCGTTCGACGAGTGCACCGAATATCCGGCGGATGCGAAGCGCATGCGTCAGTCGATGGAGTTAACGCTACGCTGGGCGGAGAGGAGCAAGAAACATTTTGAGGAGTATAAGAGCGAAGTACCTTGGAATCGGGTTTCTAGTTTCCAGTTTCCAGTTTCTGGTCAAACGAATTCTAGAAACCAGAAACTAGAAACTAGAAACTCCGAGCAGACGCAGGCGCTCTTCGGAATCGTCCAAGGCGGAATGGACACCTCACTCAGAAAGGAGTCTGCTGAGCGGACGATTGACATCGGATTCCCCGGCTATGCCATCGGCGGGCTCAGCGTCGGCGAGCCGCGCGGCCTGACCAGAGAAGTTGTCAAGTCCACGCTCGAGCATTTGCCGGCGGACAAACCGCGTTACTTGATGGGCGTGGGCACTCCGGAAGAAATCGTGGAGTACGCGGGCCTCGGCATCGACATGATGGACTGCGTGCTGCCCACGCGGGCGGCGCGCCATGGCCTGCTGTTTACCTCACAAGGAAAGGTGTCAATCAAGCAGGCGCGCTATGCGGGAGATGAGGAGCCGCTCGACCCGAAATGCGGCTGCCGGGTGTGTTCGCGGTATTCGCGGGCGTATCTCCGGCACTTGTACGCTTCGAACGAGGTTTTGGCCCAGGTTTTGAACACCGTCCACAACCTGAGCTTCTACCTTGACACGATGCGCGCGGTGCGTCATTCTATTGCACTTGGGAGTGGGGCCCGCTTTCTCTGAGGTCTGGTCTCGGCTTAAACCTATAGACCGGCATCCCTTGTTCGTGTCCGAAGTTTAAGGAATCTCCGCCCAGGTACGCGAGAGCTCCAGCGGTAAATTGCGAAGCAAGTGCGCGCAGTTGCGCTGACTCCCGTTCCTGGCTAGGGACTTGGTTTTGATCCTGATGAATGTGCAGCACTTATTGGCGATTCAGTTTGGTGGCGGCTCGGCGGGACTTCTGGGATTCGCGCCGCTGATCTTCATTTTTGCGATCTTTTACTTCTTATTGATCATGCCGCAGCAGCGGCGCCAGAAGAAGTGGCAGCAGATGCTCAGCGAGCTTAAGACCGGGGACAAGGTCGTGACCAGCGGTGGGTTGCGGGGCACTATCATCGCCCTCAGGGACGATTATGTCCATTTGCGGGTTCCGCCGGATAACTTGAAGATCGAAGTCAGCCGGGCCTCGGTTTCGTCGGTTACGACCGCCGATGATGCCGGAAAGTCGGCTGATAAGGCGTAGGCGGCAAGGGGTTGAGCCGCATCACAATCTTAAGAGTGAAGTCATCATTATGAACAAGAATTTGGGCTGGAAGATGGGCGTTATCGTGGCCACCCTGGTGGTCTTCCTTTTTGGAATCATCGGCATACCGGACAGTTGGTCAGGCAAAGGCTTGCTGGCGGCGGTGGGGAACCGCATTCACCTGGGGTTGGACCTCAAAGGTGGAACCCACCTGATCTTGCAAGTCCAGGTGAACGACGCGGTCAAGGTCGATTCTGACAATGCCATCGAGCGTCTGAAGACTGATTTGCGGGCGCGCAAAGTCAATTATGCCGAGATCACGAAACCCGATCCGGTCAATGAGCCAGAGAAGATCGTGCTCAAAGGAGTGCCGTCGGAATCCAGGTCCGATCTGCTTTCCATTGTGCAGGACCGGCTTCCTGAGTATGGCCTGACCTCTGGCGCAGACAATAGCTGGACGGTTGCCATGAAGCCGCAGGCGCTGGCTGATCTAAAGAAGCGCGCCGTGACCCAGGCCATCGAAACCATTCGCAACCGCATCGACCAGTTGGGTGTAAGTGAGCCCATCATTGAAGAGCATGGGCTCGGACAGTATCAAATTCTGGTGCAACTGCCGGGGATTGACGACCCGGCGCGCGTGAAAGACATCATGCAGTCCACCGCCATGCTGGAGATTCGCCAGTCCATGGGCGGGCCCTACCCAAGCGAACAAGCCGCGTTGCAGCAGAATAACGGAGTGCTGCCGCCAGATACGATGTTGTTGCCGGGGCATAGTATCGGCGCCGCCGCTGGCGACGCCGGTCAGGTCTGGTACCTGATTTCGCGCGCTTCGGCGGTCACTGGCCGCGACCTGCGTGGAGCGGAACCTTCCCGGGATGAGAACGGCCAGCCCTCGGTGACTTTCAATCTGACTGGTGAGGGTGGACGCCGGTTTGGCGCCTTCACTGGAGCCCACGTCGGTGACAATCTGGCGGTCGTTCTGGACAACAAGGTTCAGGAAGTTGCGGTCATCAAAGAGCAGATTCACGACACCGGCGTGATCAATGGCCGCTTTGGCGAGCAGGAAGCCAAGGACTTGGCCATGGTACTGCGTTCGGGCGCGCTGCCGGCGGGCATCAAGTATCTGGAAGAACGTACGGTGGGGCCGTCGCTGGGTACAGATTCCATCCGCGCCGGGGTGACTGCGGCGGTCATCGGCATGCTCGCGGTGCTGATCTTCATGCTGGTTTACTATCACGCGGCGGGCATCAACGCGGACATCGCGCTGATTTTGAACCTGATTATTCTGCTCGGATTCCTGGGTTTCAGCGGCGCCACGCTCACGCTGCCGGGAATCGCCGGGGTGATTTTGACGGTCGGTATGGGCGTAGACTCGAATGTACTGATCTTTGAACGAATCCGCGAGGAACTGAGGGGCGGCAAAACCCCGCCGTCGGCTGTGGAACAGGGATTCAGCCATGCCTGGATCACGATTGTGGATACCCACGTCACCACGATTGTGTCGGCAATCATTCTATTTATCTTTGGCACCGGCCCGGTTCGCGGTTTTGCGGTGACGCTTAGCTTCGGGTTGTTCGCCAACCTGTTCACGGCGGTTTTTGTGTCACGCGTCATCTTTGACTGGATCCTCAACCGCAAAGAGCGCGGCGAGGCGTTGAGCATCGGATAGTGATAGTTAAAGAAACGGGGTTCTGTTAGGTGGAATTTTTTCGCAATGCAAACATCGATTTCCTGGGGAAGAAGTGGTACTTCCTCGCGTTTTCTCTGGTGTTCAGCGTGGCCGGCCTGTTTTCCATGCTGTTCTGGCACGGCATTCCGTATGGGGTTGACTTCCGCGGCGGAACGCTGGTGTATGTGAAGTTCGCCCAGACACCGGACGACAACGCGATCCGCGCCGCCATGGACCGCGCCGGACTGCGCAACGTGCGCATACAGCGCTACGGGCAGATCAGCGGCAACGAGGTTCTGATCGGGGTTTCTGAAGAGGAGACTAACGAGCAGGCCCTCGACCGCAGCAAGCTTTTGATCATTAACGCGCTCGAAACCAACGCTCCCCAGGGCAAGCAAGACTTGAACAACGCCAGTGTACTGGCGCTGAAGACGTACTTTCTACAGAAAGACCCGCTGCGCGCGGGTACCGACGCGGAGCAGCGCTACACCGCACAGGCCCAGGCCATTGTGGATTACCGCGACAAGACAAAAGGCGGCGTGCTGACTTCGCTTGACCAGCTAAGGGCTGCGGCCGATCCGGCGGTTGTTGCTTCCCTGTCGGACGGCTTCTTTCTTTCCAATTTCGCGGTGCGCAACGTGGAAATCGTAGGGCCGCAGGTGGGCGGACAACTGCGCCGCCAGGCCCTGCTGGCTACCGTCTATTCTTTGGCTGGCATGCTGATCTACCTGGCAGTGCGCTTCGAGTGGATCTACGGCGTCGCCGCAGTAGTGACGGTCTTTCACGACACCCTAATCACGGTGGGCGCGTTTTCGCTGATGAACAAAGAAATCTCCCTGACTGTGATCGCCGCCATTCTGACCCTGATCGGTTATTCGAACAACGACACGATTGTCGTTTTCGACCGCATCCGGGAGAACCTGAAGTTGATGCGGCGCGAGAAGCTTTCCGACATTGTGAACCGCAGCATCAACCAGACCCTGAGCCGGACGATCCTGACGGCCGGGCTGACTTTCCTCACCGTGCTGGCGTTGTATCTGTTCGGAGGCGAGGTATTGCACGGCTTCTCGTTTGCCCTGGTGATCGGTATCCTTATCGGAACCTATTCCTCGATTGCCATTGCGGCTCCGATCCTCGTGGCCTACCAGGATTGGCGCAGCAACCGGGGAAAACTGCCTATGGAAGCGGCCTCCCGCAAGGAAAGTACCCGCGGAGAAAAGGTGAAAGCCAAGGTGTAAAGCCGCAAGCCGCTGGTGGTTGCTTCACAAGTTTGTGATTGGCGGACATTTGAGGTAGTATTCTGCGGCCTTCAATTCAGGCTTTGTAAGGCGGGTCTGGGAGCAAAGAGGAGGCAGTCGGTGTCTAAGGCTAGTTGAGGGCAGGAGGGCAATTTATGTTTGAAGACAGCCTCATCGAATCGGGCGGCAAACTGCGAACCAAACGGGGGATGACTACGACGCTTTCGTTTGTTTTTCAGATCGCGCTGGTGGGCATTCTGGTGTTGATCCCGCTGCTGTTTACCGAGGCCCTTCCTAAGACCCAGTTGATGACCTTCCTCGTCGCCCCACCGCCCCCGCCACCACCACCGCCGCCTCCGGCCGCAGTCATGAAGGTGGTGAAACAGGTTCAAACCGACATCGTAAACGGGCAATTGCGGACCCCCACCAAGATTCCAGAGAAAGTCCAGATGATTAAGGAAGACGAAGCGCCACCGCCGGTGATGTCAGCGAGCGGGGTAGTCGGCGGCGTCCCCGGCGGGGTGCCGGGCGGACAGATGGGTGGGGTCATTGGCGGCATTATCAGTTCGACCCCGGTCGTGCCCAAGGTGGCCACGCCGCAACGGGTTCGCGTCTCCCAGGGTGTTACCCAGGGACTCCTCCTTCGCAAGATTCAGCCGGCCTATCCACCCCTGGCCCGGCAAGCACGCATCCAAGGACCTGTGGTGCTGCAAGCCGAGATCGGCAAGGATGGATCGATTCAGAACCTGCGGCTGATCAGCGGGCATCCCATGCTGGCGCCGGCAGCGATTGAGGCCATAAAACAGTGGAAGTACAAGCCTTACATTTTGAACGGCGAGCCGGTAGAGGTAGAAACCACGATCACGTTTAATTTCACGCTGTCGGGAGGTTAAATCCGGCAGCCGGGACCAGACAAGTTCCAGGAGGAAAGCAACTCATGTTCGTAGCCAACTTAGCAACCCACACTCTGAGCAGCATGTCCACCATGGCAATCTGGCTTTTTCAGGATCAGGCCGTAGGTTTTGACCCGATTTCGCTCTGGAAACAAATGGGCATTCTGGCCAAAATCGTCGTTGTGATCCTTTTCATCATGTCCGGATGGTCGATCGGCGTGATGATCGACCGCTGGATGGCCTTCAGCGCGGCACGCAAACAGTCGCGGGCATTTGCTCCTGCGGTCGCTGGAGCGCTGCGCGATGGCAAGATCGACGAGGCCATTAAAGTCGCGGAGCGCAACAAGAAGAGCCACCTGGCCAAGGTAGTAACTGCCGGCCTGATGGAATTCCGCGCCCACCAAGACAGTGCGGATATCCCGGGCGAGACCATTGAAGCCTCCAAGCGCGCGCTGGAGCGGACCGAGGCCATTGTTCACGCCGAGTTAAAGCGTGGGCTGGGCGGACTGGCCACCATCGGCTCGACTGCCCCATTCGTCGGACTGTTTGGCACGGTGGTCGGTATTCTGAACGCATTCAGAGAAATCGCCAGCAGCAAGACCACCGGTTTAGGCGCGGTCGCGGGCGGCATTTCCGAAGCGCTGGTGACCACAGCCGTCGGATTGTTCGTGGCCATTCCGGCCGTTATGATGTTCAACTATCTAACCGGTCGCGTGGAAGCGTTCGACGTGGAGATGGACAACTCCTCGAGTGAACTGATCGATTACTTCCTGAAGCGGCGGGGTATGCGCAGGTCGCAGTCTTAGTGGCGCGAAGGGGAGTTGGCTTTCGACCTTGAATTGCGGCTTGGCGCTGCGATGATGCCTCCAGTGCCAGGCCCATCGAAGCGGACCTCCGGCTAGCGAACGAGATTAAGTGTGGGTGCAGGGGAACAGCCTTATGGCAATGAGCAAGAGGAATGAAGGCGCCAATGTCAACTCCAACATCAACGTCACACCCATGGTGGATGTGATGCTGGTGCTGTTGATTATTTTCATGGTGATCACGCCTATGTTGCAAAACGGCGTGAGTGTGGACCTGGCCAAAGTAAACAATCCGGAGCGCATGCCGGATGCCGAAAAAGAAGACGCCATGGTTGTGTCGGTGATGCGCGATGGCACGGTTTACTTCCGCAGTGACAAGATTCCGGTGGATCAGCTTACGCAAAAAGTGAAGGACCGCCTGGTCAGCCAACAAGACAAGCGAGTGTACGTAAAGGCGGATGCACGTGCCAGGTTTGGGGCCGTGGTCGCGGTAGTGGACAACGTACGGGCCGCGGGCGTGGACGAGTTGGGCCTGTTGACCGATCAGAAGAAGGCTGCTTTGGGAGCCCCCGGCGCGACTGGCGGCGGGCAATAACTAGGCGTCAGAGGAGATCTATATGAGTATGGCAGTCGGCTCCGGCGGGGGCCAGAGCGCAGACATGAACGTTACCCCGCTGATTGACGTGCTTCTGGTGTTGATCATTATTTTCATGGTCATCAACCCGCCTCAGCCCAAGGGATTGGACGCCCTGGTACCGCAACCGCCGCCGCCGAACGCTCCTAAGAACAACACCCCGGATCGCACCATCGTGGTGCAACTCATCGATCGCGGCGCCGGGAACGAGCCAGGAGTGAAGATCAACAACGAAGATACTACTTGGGATGCCTTGGGGGCTCGCCTGACGGATATCTTCAAGACCCGGGCTGAGAAGGTGATGTTCGTCAAAGGAGACGATAATGTGCCCTTTGCCGATGTAGCCAACGTGATTGATATCGCCCACGCCTCAGGCGTCGATAAGGTGGGGTTGATTACCGCCAAAATTGAAGCCGGGGGGTAGTGGAGTGGGGCTGGCTCCCGGCAGATTACCTGCTCTTTGATGAGCGTCGCTTGGATGCAGGCACCGGCTGCAGTTCCTGGTTTCGCGGGTTGTCTGTCGATGCAGCATCGATTCGCGAATCACGGCTGTGAAGCAGCTCTTGTGGCAAGGGAGACTTATAAAGCAATGAGACACTGCATACGAGTGCTGGCGCTCGCGGCGGTTGGCCTGGTGTTGTTCTCTGGTGTTGGTTGCGACAAACTGAGAGCCCGCGACCAACTCAACAAGGGTGTGGCCTCCTACAAGAACGCACGCTATGAAGAAGCCATTGACCACTTCCAGCAAGCCGTAACCCTGGATCCCAAGCTCCTGAACGCGCGCCTCTACCTAGCGACGGCCCTGACCAATCAGTACATTCCTGGGGTCGACACGGACGATAACAACCGCATTGGGCAGCAGGCCGTGGACGAGTTCAAGAAGGTGCTGGAGACGAATCCCGGCCACGATCAGAAAGTCACCAGCCTAAAGGGCATTGCTTCGCTGTACTTCAACATGAAGAAGCTGGACATGGCGAAAGAGTACAACCACAAGGTCGCAGAACTGGACGCCAACGATCCGGAAGCCTATTACTCGATCGGCGTGATTGACTGGACCCAGACCTACGTGCCCCGGATGGAAGAACGCGCCAAGCTGGGGCTCAAGCCGGAAGAGCCCCTGAAAGACAAGAAAGTGTGTGCGGCGCTCAAAGACAAGAATTGGGCCAACGTGATGGATGGCATCGACGCGCTGGGAAAAGCGATGCAATTGCGCGAAGAGTACGACGACGCCATGGCCTACATGAACCTGATGTATCGCGAAAAGGCCGATCTGGAGTGCGATGACCCGGGAGCGCGCGCAGCCGATCTGAAGACCGCCGACGAGTGGGTGGACAAGACCATGGCGGCCAAGAAAGCCAAAGCGGAAAAGCAGCCGGGACAAGAAGGCGGCGTCACTCTGGACCAGCCGAAGTAGCGTTCCTGATGGATGACAACCCCTTCCCGCCTGGAAGGGGTTTTGTTTTGGGCGGTCGAAAGTTCCATGGATACTGACCGATACTTTCACCCATGTTCAAGAAGATCCTGATTGCCAATCGCGGCGAAATTGCGGTGCGGGTGATTCGCGCCTGCCGCGAAATGGGTATTACGTCGGTTGCGGTGTTCTCTGACGCCGATCGCGCTTCGCTGCACGTGCTGAAGGCAGATGAGGCCCATCTCATCGGGCCAGCGGCGGCGACGGAGTCTTACTTAAACTTCGGCAAGATTCTGGATGTGGCTAAGCGGAGCGGGGCTGAAGCGATTCATCCGGGCTACGGATTCCTCTCCGAGAATGCCAAGTTTGCCCAGGCCTGCGCCGACGCGGGCGTGAAGTTCATCGGCCCTAGTTCCGCCGCTATGGATGCGATGGGATCGAAGACCCGCGCGCGTCAGGCCATGGAGAAGGCCGGCATCCCGTTTGTACCGGGGACTTCACGCGGATTGGACTCCGTTGAGCAGGCAGTTCAGGTTGCCGAAAGGATCAGCTATCCCGTCATGCTGAAAGCGGCTGCCGGAGGCGGTGGCAAAGGCATGCGGCTGGTGCATCGGCGCGAAGATCTGGCGGCGGCCCTGGATGCCGCCAAGAGTGAAGCCCGACGGGCCTTTGGCGATGACGAGGTGTACATCGAGAAAGCCATCGTGAATCCACGCCACATCGAAATGCAGATACTGGCCGACGAGAAGGGCCACACGGTCTATCTCGGGGAGCGCGAGTGCTCCATTCAGCGGCGGCATCAGAAGGTGCTGGAAGAGTCGCCCTCCGTCATTGTAGATGCCGATATGCGGCGGCGCATGGGCGAAGTGGCGGTGCGGGTAGCGAAAGCCGCAGGCTACACCAACGCCGGCACCGTCGAGTTTCTGGTGGATCAGGAGAAGAACTTTTATTTTCTTGAGATGAATACTCGGTTGCAAGTGGAGCACCCGGTCACCGAGTTAGTTACGGGACTGGATTTGGTCCACCTGCAAATTCGCATTGCGGCCGGGGAAAGCCTGCCATTCCGGCAGGAGGACATCGCCATTCGCGGCCATGCCATAGAGTGCCGCATCTATGCCGAAGATCCCGAGCAGAATTTCTTCCCTAGCCCGGGAAAGATCACACTGCTGACCGTGCCGTCAGGGCCGGGAATCCGCGAGGATAGCGGCATGTACGAGGGTTGGACAGTGCCCCTCGATTACGATCCGCTGCTGGCCAAGCTGATCTGCTATGGGAGCGACCGCACTCAGGTGATTGGCCGGCTGGTGCGGGCCATGAACGAGTATTTTGTGGGCGGGATCAAGACGAACATTTCACTCTTCCAGCGCATCCTGCGCGACCCGGAATTTGCTGCGGGGAAGATTGACACGGGATATCTCGACCGACTGCTCAAGTCTGGTGTTCCCGCAGCCGAGCGTGGCGATGCTGGCATCGCCGCGATTGCCGCGGGACTGTTCGAGATATTGGACGCCCAAACTACGGAGAGCAGCCGGCCAGCCCCGGCTGCTTCCGGCTGGAAGTGGATGGCAAGGGCGGAAGCGCTGCGGGATGGAGACCTGTGAGGCCCTGACCTGCCGTCATTTCGGATCTCGCGCCCGACTTTTTACGTTGCGGAACCTCGCCGGCGGGTGTAAAGTGACGGCGCTATAAGCTGGAGGTTCCTATGCGGTATCCCTCCCTTGGCCGGTTCGCCGTGCTGCTGGCCCTTGTGCCTCCTTCCGTACTGATGGCCCAAACATCGCAGCCCAGGTCAGTCCCGGAGGGCCAGTTCCCTCCCATGCCAATCACAATCTCCGCCTCCGCAGTCCCCGGAGAACCCATCCTTTCCGGCGCCGGTGGCGGCCACGAAGCGCACCCTTTAGGGGTTACCACCGATTGGCTGCAAGTCGGCTTCGATGCCGGCCAAACGTACTTCAATCCTTATGAGACTGTGCTCAACGCCAGCAACGTGACAAACCTAAGCGTCCTCTGGGTAGTGGAGTTGAATGCAGCCGGCGAGGCCAACTCTGTCCCGCAGCCCTTGACCACGTACGCGGACATCATCGTAGCGGGGGACAACGGCGCCCACCCCAGCCTGTCCGGTTTGGACGAAACTTCGGGCAGTTACGTCTGGCAAAACCTCGACGGTAACGGCGCCGCATCCATCGGTAACGGCGTTGCCTTCTCCGATCTCGGAAGCCAGCTGTCCGCCGTTAACGCCACCAACGGAACAACCGTATGGATTGCGAACCTCAAAACGGGCTTTTTCACCTCCCCGTTGGCGTCGACGTCTGCGGATGGCGTTGTCCTTGTCTCGGACGATAGCGGAATCTTCTGGGCTGTAGGTCAGGCGACAGGAAAGCTCCTTTGGAACTACAACATTCAGGCGGCGGCACCTTACCCAGCCGCAGCGGCAAACGGCCGCGCTTTCGTATGCGAAGATGGAGGATGCTACGCATTTAACCGATCCGGCGATTTGCTCTGGTATCTCAGCGGCGGTGGAAGGAGCGCGGTCGCCTCCGGGACAATGGTTTTCGTCAGCCTAAGCTCCGGCACATTTGCTCTTGACGCGGCTACGGGCCACACGATATGGGGGTACACCTTGGGCGCTCCTTCCGTCGCGGCTGCTCTTGCCAATAGGATCCTGTACACCTCGGGAGGTTCCATCACCGCCCTGAACGCCGAGACCGGCGATGTGATCTGGACCGCTCCGGTTTCAACCCGTTTCCCGGTTGCTGTCGCCAATGGCGTGCTGTACGCCAATTCGGATGCGGGTCTCGGCACGCTCTACGCCATCGACACACAGACTGGAGCCACGCTTCGTGAAATCCCAACCGGTTACCCAGCTACGGGTCCCATTGTGGTCAATGGCCGTGTATTTGTCGGAGCAACCGATGAATTCAACGGTGGAGCATACATTTTGGCCTTCGGAGTAACCGCAGCTGTGAACTAAAAGCTCAGGCCTGTGTTGGCTCTTGATCCCTGCTCTTTCCTCAAGCTGCATGGCTTGTGGATGCGGGCCCGCTTGGGCGGGTGGTGTTGCCAATGCATTCATTCTACCTTCAAGGGTGCCCCGTCCATAATTGGGATTTGCGGACAAGACCGTCCGCTCCACACTAAACTGTTAGCGTGGATGCGATGGTTCAGATCGACGGCAAGACTTACCCCCTGGAGCTGGAGCGGACCGACACTGGCTGGCGATGCTGGCTGGATGGTCGCGAGGTTCCGGTGGATGCGGTGTTGGCGCGGCGCGAAGTGCTTTCCGTTCTGATTGACGGGAAGGCATACGAGATCAAACGCGAACGTACGGCGACCGGCTTGCACTTGTGGGTGGGCGGGGTGGGTTACGCGGCGGAGTTGCGCGATCCCCGTTCGCTGCGCGGCCGCAAAGCCGGTGCCGGCGATGACACCGGCCCCAGCAAGGTGACTGCACCCATGCCCGGCAAAGTGATCCGCATTCTGCTCCAGGAGAAAGCTCAGGTTGAGGCCGGGCAGGGCATCGTGGTGATGGAAGCCATGAAGATGCAGAACGAGATCAAGTCGCCTCGGAAAGGCACGATTCAAAAGATCCTGGTCGTTGAAGGCGGCAATGTTAAGGGCGGGGATGTGCTGGCAATTGTGGAGTAAGATGGCTACTGCACGCCGTTGCCCTGCAGGATCTTTTCCGCGTAATAGTTCTCCACCTTGGCTTGGTCGCGCAGAACCTCGTAGTATGCCGACTTCAGCAACTGCTCGCGCCGGTCGCGCAGTTGGGAGCGAACGGCCTCCTGCACCCGGGGATCCGCCAGTTCACGTTGTCCCGCGGGTTCCTTCGCGATCAGCTTCACCACCCGAAAGCCGACCAGTTGTTTGGTCATCGGGTTCATGACCGTGACGATCTGGCTGTATTGGCCCGGCTTGAGTTTCATCACGGTATCACGAGTCACCGGATCGGTATTCTTCAACGAAGATTCGGGAGCGAAGCCCAGATCTCCACCGTTGCCTGAGGTCTCCGGATCTTCGGACAAATTCATCGCCAGAGTGGCAAAGTCGTCGCCACTATCGAGCCGGTTCAAAATCATCTGAATCTTCTTGCGGGCATCGGCCTCGTTCTGGGCTTTGTCGTTCTTCAGGTTATGTACCTGGGGATTGGGCGCGGTGGTCACAAAGATGTGCGCCAGGTGGTATTGCGGCTCAATCAAATTGAATTCCGCCTTATGAGCGTTGTAGTAGCCGGTGACGTCCTGATCGGAAATGTTGATCTTCGAGGTCACTTCCTTGTTGAGGACTTTGTCGACGGTGAGAGAGCGGCGGAGATCGCGTTTGAAATCGTCCACCGTAATCTTCTTCTCGCCAAGCCGGGCGTCGAATTCCTCCTTGGTATAAGGCGACTTGATCTCGTTGAGTTTGCGTTCTACTTCATCGTCGGTGGCCAGCAGGCCGAGCTTCTCGGCGCGGCGCATGAGGATCTCGTTGTCAATCAACTCACGCAGGATGCTGAGGCGCAAACTGGTGGCTTGCTCACCCACGGGCTGCTGCTGTTGCGTGCCAGCGGTCTGATTCTGGTAGTACTTCTCCACGTCGGTGCGATAGATCTTGCGGCCGTCCACGGAGGCAGCGACGTCGTCGCCGACTTGCTTGGTCCCGCACCCGATGCCGGCGGCGAGCAGCAACGCAATTACGGTTGGGGTCAGGTAGCGACGTGATGGCAAGTTAGTCTTCACTCGATTTTTCTCCACACGTTTCTCTACGCCTTACGCAGCCACTACGGTTCTGCTGCTGCTCTGGTTACTTGTCGGACGCTTGAGACCCGCCCGGTGCTGCCTGGGCGGATTGGGCGGGCACGGGAACACCCGCTTGCTGCAGGGCCGCATCCAGCACCGTACGGAATTCCGAGGCCGAAACCACGCCATCTATTTCCTGTCCGTTCACGAACATGGTCGGAGTGGCGTTAACCCCCAGGCTGTCGCCCTCGTGCACGGAAGCCTTGATGGCATCATCGTTTTGCGCCTTGATGCACGATTGCAGCTTCGTCTGGTCCAGTTCGTGTTTCTGCCCTTGCAGCGTGGTCAAGCGGTCCAGGGCCGCGAATTGCAGGTCACGGGTTTGCCCGGCCGCGCTGATCTCCCGCTGATTGTTATGGAGATAATCCGCCAAATCCCAGTAGGCGTCGCCGTTCTGTGCGGCCAAACAGTTGGCATCGACCGCTGCATGCGTGGCCCACGGATGAATCTCCGCCAGGGGATAGTCCTTGTACACAAATTCCACCCGGTCCCCATATTCCTTCAGCATCTCTGGAAACAGGGTCTGGTGCATGCGGGAGCAGAACGGACACTGGAAGTCGTCGTAATTGACCACTACCACCTTGGCGTCCTTCTTGCCGCGAATCGGGCGATCGCCAACGCTGATTTTCTTCACATTCTCGGCATAGGGATCCTTGGTGAGGTCCAGCTTGGTCATCCGCAGCAGCGTCTTGCCGTCCTTGGAGAGCAGGAAATCGTAATCAGCTTTCTTTTCGATGCTGTCCATGTGGACGGTTAGCGCATCATAACCGGGAAATTCGCTGGTCCGAAGCGGCCCCACCGTGATCTTCACCGCCGCAGGCACAGAATAGTAGGTACGCACCTGACGCTCAATGCGCATTACCTGGTCGGGTGGCGCCGATTGGGCAGAGCAACCCAGACAAACCAGCACCAGGACAAAAATCGATCGCCGTACGAACATCGTTAGAAACCGCCTGTACATTGGATACAAAGCAAGATTATCTCATACGGAGCAGCGCCGGTACGGGCGGCAGAGGCATTGGGCCCCGAGCGTGTGCAACGGGTCAGTGCTGGCGGGCAAGCAGGCTCACGGGGAGAAGCGTGTTCAGCGACCCGGAGCGGAAGCCTTCGAGGTCAAGAGTTACGAACTTGAAGCCCAGGGACTTAAAGATGCGAGTGAATTCGGCGGCCATTTCGGGCGCCAGAGCGCGAGGCATCTCGTCAGCGGCAATCTCGATGCGAACAATGTCTCCGTGATGACGGACACGAAATTGACGAAAGCCGAGGGAGCGCAGGGAGTCTTCGCCCTGCTCGACGACGCGCAGCACCGCAGGGGTCACCGGGCGGCCGTACTCGATGCGGGACGACAAGCAGGCGGAGGCAGGCTTGTCCCAAATACGCAGGCTAGCATCACGGGCGAGGTCCCGAATCTCCAGCTTGGTCAAACCCGCTTCCAGCAGCGGCGCGGCCACTTGATGGCGCTGGGCCGCCATCTGGCCGGGACGGAAGTCGCTTTGATCGTCGAGGTTGACACCGTAGGCGATGGAGTCGAATCCGCGTCGCTGGCAGAGATCCTGCATCACCGTGAACAACTCGTCTTTGCAATGGAAGCAGCGCGCCGCATCGTTACGAATGTATTCAGGACGATCGAACTCAGCTGTGGCAATGATCTCGAGGGGAATTCCCTGCTCGCGGGCGAAGGCGATCGCGTCAGCGAGTTGGGCACGAGCCAGGCTGGGTGAGTCGGCGATGCCTGCCAACATATCCGCGCCAAGCACCTGGTGGGCCGACCACGCGAGGAAAGCGGAATCGACGCCGCCGGAATAGGCGACCAGAGTCCGGCCGAGCGCGCGAATGCGGTCGTCCAGCGAAGCGCGCTTGGCAGTCAGTTCGGGGGATAGGGGCACATGATTATTTTAATACGGGAGGAGGGCAGGCGTTTCTGGCCGCATCACCATGATTTCATTGCCAAAACAGCAATGTGACTATTATGGTCATATATGTTAGAATAGAGCCGTGCGTACGGTAAATATCAGCGACCTCAAAGCGAGGCTTAGCGCCCATCTCCAACTGGTGAAGGACGGCGAGGAAGTCCTGGTCTGCGACCGCAACCAGCCCGTGGCCCGCATCATCCCCTGCCGGTTGGAAGATCGCTCCGAGCAGGAACGGCGGCTAGTGGCGCGGGGTGTTCTCGCGCCCCCGTTGAAAAAGCCGCGTTCACCGGTCGCTTGGCCAGAACCGCCGGGCAATGTTCCCGATGATGTTATGGAGAAGGTATGGCGGAGAGAACGGGAAAACCGGTAGCCCGGCTTTCGGCATTTTGGGACACGAGCGCACTGGTACCTCTCTGTGTCCGTCAGGGAACTACACCCCAGGCCATCACTTTGTACAAGAGCTACGAGGTAGTTGTGTGGTGGGCCACGTCCGTCGAGATCGCAAGCGCCCTGGCAAGGCTGGTACGCATGAAGCAACTCGACCCCGGCGAGTGGATCCAGGCCCGCGGGCTGGCAGCAGCTCTCGCCGACGCATGGTCAGTTGTGCAGCCGTCCGATGCGCTGCGAGCACAAGCGGCGTTACTGGTGAATCACTACGACCTGCGAGCAGCGGATGCACTCCAATTGGCAGCGGCGTTGGAATGGTGCGGAAACACACCTCAAGGCCGGGTATTCGTGACCGCCGATCAAACACTGCTGCAAGCTGCGATTCTCAGTGGATTTGAAGGGAGTCCGATCTGAACGGCGACCCTCCCCCACGTCGACTGTACTGAGGTGAAAGCAGTTCCAGATTCAAAATAATCTCTCCGCCCGCCTCAAATTTCCCAGCGATCCCAGGTTCGCCAGCGCGAAGGTGAAGCGATATTGATTCTCGTTGCGTACTGATCCCAGAGCAAAGCGCCGGAATTCAACGCTGAAGCCGCAGCAATCCCAGTTGTAGGTGGTTTGCGCGGCGGCGTACTGCAGGAACCCCAGATCCGCGTCGAAGCCGATGTTGGTAGCGGCGCTCAGACCCCGCTTGCCAGTGTGACCATAGCCCATCAAGAGCCGGAACTGGTTGAACGCTTGCGGCGAGGGCGTTGCAGTGGTGTTGGTGGTTTCGGGGGGCACCTGGAGAAAAGCATCGCCGCCCCCGAGCGTGAGTGGTCCCAGCTGATAATTGACCAGCACCGTGCTGGCGGTCATGTGGCCCAGGGTGAAGTCGTAGTCCATGTCCCACTCGACATCGGTCTTGGCGCTGGTCTGAATGCGCAGGCGGGAGACCAGCGGCGACAGATGGCGGGCAGAGCTCAGAAAGGCAATGCCGGTCAGATCAACGGTGCTGGTCAGTACATTGCTTCGGCCCGGGACCAGCGCATCTCCGAATGTAGGATTGAGAAAGTATTTTTGTGCCAGCTCCCAGGTAACAACTTCCCGCACCTGAGTTCCGTTTTCGCAGGGCGCATCCACGGGAGTTTGTTGCCGCTGCCACGGCACAGGGCTGTGGGGAGCTACGCCCCCAATGAACAGGGCCGGCATGCCCGGCTGGCCGCAGTCTGGTTTGCCGGAGGTCCGCCTGGCATAAAGGCGCTGGACAAAGCCGTATTGCACTTCATCAGTGTTGCTGAGAATATCGCGCTGATCGAAGCGAAGGATGTTGGAGAAGTTACTGACCCCGGTTACGTAGGTATAAACCACACGCGGCTCGATCACGTGTTTCCACTTGCGCCCCAGAACCTCACGATCAAAGACCCGGCTCAGAGCGGGAGGGCGAACTTCGAGGGAAGCATCCAAAGCCTTGCGGTTGATGCTGTCGGAAACGGCTAGTCTTTCTCCGTTCGGAAGAGTCCGGAGGTCCTGGGTGTAGGCGGTGTCCCGGACGGAGAGCTCGGGGCGAACTGACCATCCGTGCAACTGCAACGGCAACGACAGAGTCGGACTTAGGTCGAACCGCCCGATCAAGGGAGCGGTGCTGAAGGAAGGCGTGGTGCCGAAGGAGGGATCGCTACGGGAGAGGCCCTCAAGCGCCGCATCGTACGACCAGTAGAAAGGAGACCGTCCCAGCGGCTGATCGACACTCGACAACTCCACTCCGGGGGCGTGGAGAATGGTGATGACATCGCCGTGAGTCGAGCTCTCAAAATCCTGATAGCGGTGCATGGAGAGGTTATAGAAAAAGCCGCGGGTCGTATTGGAAAGAAAGGCATCGGACTTGACTTCAGAGTTGACGGCCTGGGTGAAGGTCTCACTGAAGGCCAGGCGAAAGACGAAAGAACTCAGATAGTCGATGTCGGCAACGCCGCGGAGGTTGTGGCCAAACTCGCCCTCTGCCGTCAGACGCGCTTCCTCGCCGCCCTGATCCACGTGGGGATTGCCAATGCCGCGGTCAAGCACGCTGTAATAGTTCAAATCCACGAACGATTTATCGCTGGGCCGGGCGCGAAATTCGCCCTGGGGCGCCCAGCCCCGCTTGGAAAAGTATTCGGTCCCAATGTGGGCATCCATGCTGCGATTGATCGCCCAAAATACCGATTCCCCGAAGATGGTGCCTTTAGTGGAGGAAAATCCGAGGTTGGGAATGAGAAAGCCGGTTTGCCGCGGCAGGGTCTGTGCCGGCAACGTGGCAAATGGAAAATAAATAACTGGAATACCTTCGATGGCAAAGGTGCTGTGGTAGATTTTCGCAGTGCCCCCGACCTCAACCACAACCTCGTGGGCATGGAAGTCCCACTTGGGGCGGGGCAACTCACAGGTGGTCACAACCCCGTCGTAAACCTTGTAGTGGTCGGGCCCGTTTTTCTCGACTGCGGCCCCGGTGAAGACAAACGGATTCGCCGAAGTGAGCATAAGCCGGCGTCCATGGAGCTGCATGCCGATACTTCCGGTGACATTCTCGAATCTTCCGATCTCGGAGCGCAGGTTGTAGGTGCCGCGCCTGGCATGGATGCGCTCGTCGTTGGGCCCGCCTTCGAGCACGACGTGACCCACAGCCTTCGAGTCGCCGGTTTCCGAGTTGTATGACATTTCGTCGGCGCGCAGGATGTAGGTCCCGTAGTGAATTTCGGCGTTTCCATGCAATTGGTAGAGCGTACCTTGCTTCTCCTGCTGGAGGGCGGTGATGGTGACGTCCTCTCCGCGAAGGGGAGAAGATGTGTTGGGCAAATCCTGTGCCGCGGCAGAAGGAGAAAGCAACTGGCTGGTAACTAGTGAAACAGCGAGTATCAGGTGACAGACGAACGTTGCCGTGATAAGAAATCGTGTGCGGGAACTCATCGGAAGCGCACGAACTTCCCCGGAGCAGACTTCACTCGGGGGTACGGTGACGTTAGCACGGGGACGGCCTGACAGGCAAAGTTCGGAGGCGTTCCTATTCCCGAAAACATGCTGGGCTGCGGCCACATGGCTGCTGATTTTGCTCCTGTGATGAAATCCAGATTCCAACCTGATGCGGACTCCGCGCCCGGGCCAACCCCGAGGCTGATTGATCCTGAAGCATTCGGTGTCAGCGAAGAGCAATTTGCCGCCAGCCTGGAAGAAAAGTCGGTTCAGCCCTCCCCACGATTTGTTTTGGAATATGCCGAACCGCCGGTCGGCCCGGCGAACGCCAACAATTCGCTGCCGACAGTTTCTCAGAGCGAGGGAACGAACGATGAGAGCACGGCTGTCGTGACGCCTGAGAGCCCTTGTCAGCCCCCAGAACTGGATTCCTGGCGCCGGGAGGTAGCGGCCAGAGTCAATCACTACCGGGGCAGGCGCCCGCGGGCTCCGCGCTATCCCTCGCTGCATTTGAAGTTTGAGTCCGCTGAGCCTTCGCTGATCGCGCAGCCGAGCAGCCCGGCAGTGTTCCAAACCAGTGGACAGCTGGCCATTACCATGGATCCCGACCCTGCTCCGGTCGTGGAGCCACAAACCACCCAGCCTGTGCACGATGTCCCGGCCGCTGAACCGCGAGACAGTGCCGGCAAGATTCTGGCCTTCCCTCGTTCTTTGTTCGTGCCACCGGTTGTCGTGGAAGAGCTGGCAGAGCCGGTGTTCCACCGTCCGCGCATCCTGGAAGTACCGGAGGTCTTACCTCCGCCCCCTGCCCTCGGCGGCATCTCGATTGAATCATCGGAGCAGCCTAAGGACGAGCGAAGGCCGGGTTTCGAGTTACCGCTGAAGCCTGCGAGGCTGACTCGACGAATTCTGGCCGGGATGACGGATGCCGTGTTGGTAGCCGCCGCGTTCTCAGCCTTCGCTTATATATTTTTCCGCATTACGGCGATCGCACCGCCGCTGTGGCAGTGGGTACCGGTGGCGGCAGGTCTGCTGGCCGCGTTCTGGGCGGCATACGAGTACCTTCTGCTGGTACACGCTGGGAGCACGCCAGGACTGAAATTGGCCAAGCTGGAGCTGCACCGGTTCGACGGCCGGGCTGTTCCCCGCCGTCTCCGCCGCTGGAGGGTATTGGCATCGATCCTTTCCGGGCTCTCACTCGCCATGGGATACGCCTGGTGCTTTCTGGATGAGGACGAACTATGCTGGCATGACCGGATCACGCACACCTACATGGCGCCGAAGGCAGGGAAAGCTACGCCAGCGGTTGCCCCTCACTGATAAGCTCCAGCCCAATGTGTTAGATTTCTAAGTTTGCGTTCGTTCCAGCCTTTGGGCATGTCATCCCCAACACAAAACGTCACACGGCCGGCGGTCAAGGTCTTCGTTGCCACGACGGTGATGCTGACGTTTATCTCTTTCTGGCGAGCGTCGGCCATTGTGCTCGCCGACCTGGCGTCCTCCGCTTACTACGCCGGCGGTGACGCCGAGAAAGTCATCGGGAAGAGCGCACCCTGGTTCATCCTCGCGGTCATGCTGTTCAGCTATGCAGTGCGAGCGCTCTATATCGAATCGAGCAGCATGTTCGTTCGCGGCGGCGTGTACCGCGTGGTCAAGGAAGCCATGGGTGGCACGCTGGCCAAGATCTCGGTTTCCGCCCTGCTCTTCGACTACGTTTTGACCGGCCCCATTAGCGCGGTCTCTGCCGGACAGTATCTCGCGGGCTTTATTGGAGACATTGCCCGCTATCTCGGCCATCCTTTGCAATCTTTTCCGGACAATACGTTTGCGGCCGCTTTCGCCTGCATTGTGGTCTGCTACTTCTGGTGGAAGAACATCCAGGGCATCCACGAATCCAGCCAGAAGGCGTTGCAAATCATGATTATCACCACGGTGATGGTGGTGATCCTGATCGTTTGGTGCACCATCACCATTCTCCGCGGTCCCATCCAGTTGCCGCCGAACCCACTCCAGCCGGGGGTGGTGCCGATTACGCGGGAATCGATGGGCTGGCTGCATGGCACCTGGCTCAGTCATCTGACCTGGATCATTCTGTTTGTGGGATTCGGACATTCGGTTCTGGCCATGAGCGGCGAAGAGACCCTGGCGCAGGTCAACCGTGAGATCGAGCACCCCAAGCTGAAGAATCTCGAAAAGACCGGGCTGGTGATTTTCGTCTACAGCCTGCTGTTCACTTCGCTGGTGTCTTTCTTCGCGGTGATGATGATCCCGGACAAGGTCAGGCCCGACTACTTCGCTAATCTGATCGGCGGAATTGCCATGTATCTGGCGGGCCCGATCGTGTTGAAGCTGTTGTTCCACGGATTCGTGGTGGTGGTGGGAGTTCTGATTCTGGCGGGCGCGCAGAATACCTCGATCGTTGGCGCCAATGGCGTGTTGAACCGCGTGGCCGAAGACGGTGTGCTCACCGACTGGTTTCAGAAGCCTCAGCCCCGCTATGGCACCAGCTATCGCATCATCAACATGATCGTAGGCATGCAATTGCTGACCATTATCCTCAGCAAAGGCAATGTTTACGTGCTGGCCGGGTTGTATGCGTTCGGCGTGATTTGGAGCTTTGCGCTGAAGTCGTTAGCCGTTCTGGTGCTGCGCTACACCGAGCCGCTGAATCGCCAATGGAAAGTGCCAGGAAACTTCCACATCGGCGGTAAAGAAGTGCCGGCTGGACTGATTGTGATCTCCGCGGTGTTGCTCACTACCGCATTTGTGAATCTGCTCACCAAGACGGAAGCCACCATTGCCGGAGTCACCTTCAGCGCAGTGTTTTTCGCCATCTTCGCCTATTCCGAACACAAGGTAACCCAGGCGCGGCACGGCAAGCCGGAGAATCTGGATCAGTTCCGGGTGTATGGAAACCAGGAACTCGGCAGCGGGGCACTGGGCGTTCGTCCGGGGAACGTCTTAGTGGCTGTCCGCGACCCGCGGAATCTCTACTACTTGAATGACGTCCTCCGCTCCACAGATACGTTGCGACAGGATGTGGTGGTAATGACGGCCCGCCTGTACCATCGCGAACACACTTTCAGCGGAAGCGCCGTGGTTGAGGCGGCGCGGGTCTTCGATCACTACGAGCAGGAGCTGTTCACCGCAGCTGTTGCGGTAGCGGAAAAAGAAGGCAAGCCGGTTTCGCTTTTGGTAGTGCCGGCAAGCGACGTTTTTGAGGCAATTGTCCTGACCGCGCAACGGCTTGATTCGAGCCGCATCGTTTGCGGACTTTCGAACAAACTAACCAGCGATGAGCAGGCCAAGCTCACCGGAGATGCGTGGGAAAAGCTGCCCGAGCCGCGGCCGCGCCTGACGGTCGAAGTCCATGAGCCCAATGGAAAGCTGCACGAATACCTGCTGGGACCGCATGCTCCCCGAATGCGCCCACAGGACCTGGAATTGATGCATAGTCTGTGGCGCGAAATCACTTCCGATCCCAAGTATGCCGGGGCGCATCATTACCACATTGTGGCGCTGGCACTGGAAGAGCTGAGGCGCGAGTTGACCACCGATCAGCGAGCCGAACTGCTGGCAAAACTGCTTGACGAGATGCATCGCGACCTGCCGCAGTGCTGACGGGGATGCGTTGAGAGTATGATTCTTGTTGGTTCTGTTTCGGCGATATGTCGAATGCCCTCCGCATCGGTGTTGCGTTCGCTTCACTGACTGGTGTCTTCCTGTGCGCCGGGGACATAAAGCGTCGCCATCCGTCGTTTGACTACGACATCGCCAAAACTCACGAAATCAAGCCTCACCGCCGGACAATTCCTATGCAAGGCATAACCGGCGGCTTCAACCAGTTTCATCTGAAGCTAACAATTTCCTATGGGGGTAATGTCGAGGACGCCGAGGCTGAGAGCGACGAGGCAACGATGAAATTCTGGCCCCAGCTGCGGGACGAGATTCTGCGCTGGCGATTCGTGCCTTTTGAAGAGGAGGGAAGACCCACAATCGCGGAAGTCGAGGAGTACGTTGATCTCGTTCCTCCGGGGCGGCTGCCCACTAGACACATAACGGCACCGACAATACTGCACAATTCGAGGATAGCTATTTCGCTCCAACGGTCAGGTTGTTTTGGCTCCTGTCCGTCCTACAAGGTCACGCTTGACGGGGCAAGTATCGTCTTCGAAGGTCACGGATTTGTAGTCGCCCCTGGAAGACATACCAGCACAGTTACCCGCGCGGAAGTGGAGGAACTTGCACGACATCTCGTGGGCGGCAACTTCTACTCGATGGATTCAAAGTATTCTGCAACAGTGACAGACAATCCGTCCTATGAGCTTACGGTTGTGATCGACGGTAAGGCTGCGAGCGTCCTAGACTACGTCGGTGCATGGGTTGGAATGCCGGCGGTCATCACTGCCCTTGAGGACGAAGTAGACCGTGTTGCGCGAACTGATCGTTGGATCGAGGGGGATGAAGGGTTGGTCACCGCGTTGCGGGCGGAGCACTTCGACTTTCACAGCCCTGAGGCGCAGAGGATTCTTAAAGAGGCAGCGGTACGCGGCAAAATAGGGACAGTGAGTGAACTCTTAAATGCTGGCGTACCGCTGGACCTCGTTGTCCCTCCTAGGCGAGATGCCGACGGAGATCTCTCGCCATCGTCGCAAACTGGACTGCTGAGTTCCGCAGGTGGTCAACCGGATGTCCTCAAGCTGCTGATCAGTGCGGGCGCCAGCAAGAATGACGATGCCGACAAAGATTTGGCCCTTTTGGGCGCAGCCAGAGCGGGGAATGTGGAAGGGGCGCGAGATTTGATTGCCTATGGGGCCAATCCGAATGCTGACTTTCATGCTCAGACGGTGACGGAAGAAAGCGGAGGAATGACGCTTGGCTTTCCGGGAGCGGGCAGCGTGCTGATTTATGCCGCAGAGTCGGGGAATCCAGATATGGTGCGTGAAATCCTGCGTTATCACCCTAAGCTGGAGGCACGCGACAACCAGGGGAAAACCGCGATATTTGCCGCAGCTGACTTTCGTTATAAGGATAAGGATGGCTCACGAGTGGAGTGTGTGCGCCTACTAGGAGAAGCGGGCGCCGACGTAAATGCGCGAGACCACGAGGGCAATACTCCACTTCACGAAACATTTCTCACAGATGTAGAGGAAGAACTCCTGAAGCTTGGAGCGGATGTAAACGCTCGTAACGACGACGGCGAAACTCCGATCTTTACCACGGTAGACAATGATGCCATTCCGCTACTCATTAGATATGGCGCTGACCTGAGTATTCGCAATAATAATGGTCAAACCGTGGTTGAGGCAGCCGGGCGCCACGGGCCCCTAAGGGTGGAGGCCCTTCAAAAAACGATCCAAAGCTCGACTTCCAAACAATAGTCGACATCAATTGATGATCGAATTCAAGCCGCTTGGTTTTCTAGTTACCTGCGCAGGACGCTTTCCAAAGAATCACGCAAATCAGAGAACTGAAACTTGTACCCGCTCGATACGAGCTTAGCCGGCTGCACTCTCTGACTGGCGAGCAGGAGTTCGTCCGCCATCTGACCGAAAGCGAGGCGTGCCGCAAACGCAGGCATGGGGAGGATAGCTGGACGGTGCAACACCGAAGCCAGGGTCTTGGTGAATTCTGCGTTGCGGACGGGGTTGGGTGAGACCAGGTTGACCGGGCCGCTGATCGAATCGGTCTCAACCAAATGCTGAATCGCGCCGACTTCGTCGCGCAGGTCTATCCATGACATCCACTGGCGGCCGTTGCCTATGTTTCCGCCAAGGCCCATACGAAACGGAGGCAGCATTTTCGCCAGTGCACCGCCCGCGACACTGAGCACGGTTCCGGTGCGGATCTGCACGACGCGAATCCCAGCGCTGGCCGCCGAATGGGCCGCCGCTTCCCATTGGTGGCAAACCTCTCCGACGAACCCCTTTCCCGACGGACTATCTTCCCGCAAACTCTCTTCGCCGCGGTCGCCGTAGTACCCGATGGCTGAGGCACAGATGAACACTCGCGGGCGTTGTTGGGCCTTGGTCAGAGCATTCGCCAAATGCCGTGTCGCGGGCACGCGGCTTTCGATGATGCGACGTTTCTTGGCTTTGGTCCAGCGGGTGGCGATGGATTCTCCGGCGAGGTGAACGACGGCGTCGAAACCGGAGGCGGGTTCGGGCGCCAGCGGTCCAGTCGGATTCCACGAGATCTGGTCGGGGGCGGTGACCGCGCCGCGTACCAAACGTTTTACGTCGTGGCCAGCGGCGCGTAAGGCTGGGACAAGGGCGCTTCCGATTAGGCCGGACGAACCACTGACCAGAACCCTGAGAGGCATCGCGTAATACCTGAAATCAACTCTATCAGGTCGTCCGACAGCCCGTGGCGATCTAACTTGCTGCTCATGAATCACTTGCTGCCCTGATTTTGGCTAACCACGAACCTCTGAATCATAGTTCTCAGACGGTATAATCAATCGCAGGCCGGCCGCCCGCAACCCGCGCGTTGGCCGCTTTCCGCGGCCTCAGTCCACCATGGCTACTTTGCGCGAACAGATCGCGACCACCACTCTCACGGTGACCAAGTTCCGCGAGTTGATGCGCACCCTGCGCGCCAACCGCCCCAACGACGACCTGGAGTTGGTGAAGAAGGCCTACGAGTATTCTCAGAAGAACCATTCCGGACAGACCCGCGCCTCCGGTGAGCCTTACCTGGTACATCCTCTGGGCGTGGCGCGGGTGCTTGCGGAAATGAAGATGGATCCAGTCGCCATCGCGGCCGGCCTGCTGCACGATTCCGTGGAAGACACTTCGGTCACAATTGTCGATATTCGCAAGGAGTTCGGTGAGCAGGTCGCCCACATCGTCGAAGGCGTCACCAAGATCAGCCAGATTGACTTCGCCAGCCGGGAAGAGCAGCAGGCGGAAAACCTCCGCAAGATGATGCTGGCCATGGTGGACGACATTCGCGTGGTGCTCATTAAGCTGGCCGACCGCCTGCACAACATGCGCACCCTCGAACATCTTGAGCCCGATCGGCAGCAGAAGATCGCTAAAGAGACACTCGAGATTTACGGCCCCATTGCTCACCGGCTCGGCATGGGCAAGATTCGCGGCGAACTCGAAGACCTGGGATTCCGCTACCTGGATCCCATCACCTACGAGCAAATGCACAAGGCTGTGGAAGCGCGCCGGAAGAAGGGCGAGCAGTTCCTGGCGCGCGTGGGACAAGTGCTGCGCGACAAGCTGAAAGAAGCAGGCATCACGGCCGAGGTGGAGAGCCGTATCAAGCGCCTGTTTAGCATTCACAAGAAACTGGTACGGCAGAAGATCAACATCGACCAGGTTTACGATCTGTACGCCATGCGGGTCATTGCGAAGTCGGTCCAGGATTGCTACGCCGTGCTGGGCATCGTGCACAACGTGTGGAGGCCGGTGCCGGGACGCATCAAAGACTTCATCGCCATGCCCCGGCCGAATTTCTATCAATCGCTGCACACTTCGGTGATCACAGAGGACGGCACGCCTTTTGAACTTCAGATTCGCACCGAAGAGATGCACCGCATGGCTGAGGAGGGCATCGCCGCCCACTGGAAGTACAAAGACGGCCCGGTATCGGCGCAGGATGAGCAGCGCCTGGCCTGGCTGCGGCAAGTGGTCGAGTGGCAGCGGGACGTCTCTGATCCCACTGAATTTCTCTCCACGTTGAAGATTGACCTGTATCCCGAGGAGGTCTACACGTTCACCCCCAAGGGTAAAGTTGTGGTGCTGCCCCGGGAATCAACACCCATCGATTTCGCCTATTCCATCCACACCGACGTGGGACACAGTTGCGTGGGCGCCAAAGTGAACGGCCGCATGGTGCCCCTACGACACCGGCTGCACAGCGGGGACATCGTCGAAATTCTCACCGCGCCCGGACATAAGCCCAGCCGCGACTGGTTGGGGGTGGTCAAGTCCTCGCGGGCGCGGCACAAGATCAAACACTGGCTCAATATTCATCAGCGGGAACGTGCGGTTGAAATCGGGAGGAAGCTGATCGAGAAGGAAGCGCGCAAGTATCGCGTGCCGTTGAAGGAGATCAGGGACGAAGAACTGCAGAAGATTGCCTCGGATTACGGACTGGGCCAGCCCGATGATCTGATGGCCGGAATCGGATACGGAAAGTATTCGGCACGGCAGATCCTGGCGCGGCTGGCTCCCGCGGCCGGCGAACCAGCGGAGACCGGCGATGGCGACAAATCCAGCGGGTTGGCCAGCGTGGTGCGGCGCGTCTTCGGAGGTGACAGCAATAACAACGCCATCCGGGTGAAGGGCCAGGGCGACCTGCTGGTGTACCGTGCCCGTTGTTGTAACCCGATTCGCGGCGAAGACATCGTCGGCTATGTCACGCGCGGCAAGGGCGTCGCCGTGCATGCCCAGAGTTGCCCTAACGTGGTGAACCTCATGTACGAACCGGAGCGCCGTATTGACGTGGAGTGGGCAGGAGATGAAGCCGCGGCGGGTTCGTATCCGGTCAAGATCACGGTGTTTTGTGATGACCGCTTCGGCATGTTGAAACAAATCACCGCCGTCATCAGCGACACCAAAACGAATATCCGCAATGTCGAAGCTCGCACTTCGAACGGTCAGGGCAACATCGATGTTATTCTCGACATCATCGATCTCAAGCACCTGGAAAACATAATCACGGGCGTGCGCAAGATTCCTGGTGTGCATGATGTGCAGAGGTTGCAGAAGATTTAGTCGTGGGGTCGTCGGTCGTTCGTCGTCGGCAAGATCCGAGCTACGAGCATTTGAGATCAGCGCTGATCTGCGTAAAGCAGCGGCGATTAAGATTTTGGAGGTTTCATGCGGGATGTGATTTCGACTAAAGACGCTCCTCAAGCGATCGGGCCTTACTCACAGGCCATACGGGCGAATGGGTTTGTGTTCGTCTCGGGGCAGGTGGCGATCGATCCAGCGACGCAACAAGTGATTGGGGGCGATGCCGCGGCCCAGACCGACCGCGTGTTCAAGAACCTGACTGCCATTCTGAAGGCGGCCGGGACAGGCCTCGAGAAAATCGTGCGCTCGACCGTGTTCCTGAAGAATATGGGAGACTTTGCCGCGATGAACGACGTGTACGGGCGGTACATTCCCTCCAGTCCGCCGGCACGATCGACGGTTGAAGTAGCCCGCCTTCCCAAAGATGTGCTGGTCGAAATTGATGTGATCGCGCTCGCATAGCAATCAGCAATTGGCGATTTCCGGCCGGCAATTTAAAATCCAAAGCTCAGGTTCAGATTCTAAGTTGGGAATGCAATCGAATATCGGGAGAACAATTTGATGCTGAAGCTTACGTTTCTAATCGCAATTCTCACGCTGACCGCCGCTTTCGCCTGGGGGCAGAGCAGTTCCAAGAAACCGAACACCAGTGCGCCCACTAGAGTTACCGGCGACGGCACTAAGCTGCCCGATGGCCTGCAGTATTGGGACATCAAAGTCGGCGCTGGCGCCACCGCTCAGCCTCACCAGACGGTCAAAGTCCACTACACGGGATGGCTGACCACCGGCAAGAAATTCGACAGCTCGGTGGACCGCGGAGAGCCGATTTCGTTCGGACTGGACCAGGTCATCAAAGGCTGGGGAGAAGGCGTACCGGGAATGAAGATCGGCGGCAAGCGGCAATTGCGGATTCCGCCCGATCTCGCCTATGGGCCGAACGGACATCCACCGGTGATTCCGCCGAACTCGACGCTGATCTTCGACATCGAACTCCTGGGCGTGGAGTAAGTTCCTTTACCACAGAGGGCACGGAGGGGCACAGGGAAATGCACTCCTCTGTGAAAACTCCGCGTCTTCTGTGGTTTGTTTCTAAGCCTTAACCACTTTGCCGCTGCGAATGCAGGACGTGCAGGCGCGGATGCGCTTGGTGGCGCCATTTACTCTGGCGTGTACGGGGCGCAGGTTGACGTTCCAGCGCCGACGCGACACGTTGTGGGCGTGGCTGATCGCATTTCCAAACAGCGGCTTCTTGCCGCAAATATCACAAACTTGTGCCATGACTGCTCCAGGTAGGATCAGAAATCCGGGTGCAAAGTATAGATTTTACCGGAGTTGGGGTGGTTTCGGCAACTGTTGCCGGAGTTAATGCTCCACAATCCACTTCCCCGCCGTTCCCAGAATCTCTGGAGTCTGCGGGTCCCAAAGCGTGGTGTGAGGCACCTCGGGGTAGACCTCGAAGCGTTTATCGGGAGAAACAGAGAGCCTCTGAAAGGTTTCGCAGTCCCGGTGGCTGACCACGCGGTCTTTTCCACCTTTTATCATCAGAATCGGCACCCGAACCTGCGGAGCGATCTTACGCTTCCACCCGAATATGAGCCGTTGAATGTCGAGCAAGTATCCGAAGTTGGCTTTCTTATAGGCCAGCGGATCGGCGCGGCGGGTGGCAATCCACTGTCGGTCGCGGGAGCTTTCATCGAGTCGCTTTCCCACCAGGTCGATGACCGGCTTGCGATGTCCAAGCAAGAAATAGGGCAAGAGTAGCGCGCTCTCGAGGTTCAGCAGTTGACTGCTGTCCACATAGAAGGCCGGGGCCAGCAGAAGCAGACCAGCGAGTTGAGCGCTGTCTTTGGCATAGTCCAGGGCATAGTTGCAGCCCATACTGTCGCCTAGCAGAAAAACCTTGGCGTGCGGTTGCTGCTGTATGACGAAGTCCACGATGGCAGAAACGTCCTGCGCGACCGCAGAAGCACTTCCCGTGTGACCGCGGGGTCCGCAAGAGAGGCCGTGACCTCTGGCATCGAGGCCGTAAACCGCGATGCCACGCGGATTGAGCGCGTCGGCAATGACCTTGTAAGGCCCGCTGTGGTAGCCGATGCCGTGTAGCACGATCACCACCCGGCCACTCCAGACCTCAGCCGGCCAGTAGCGGTAGAAAAGACAGGTGCCGTCAGCGGATGTTAGCGTGCCGTGCTGGTCGGCGATGGGATCGCCCAGACGGTAGCCATCCGCGGTGGAGCGAACTTGGGGCGGCATTTGCGCCGCGATGTCGGCAGAACTGGCCATGTCTGTAATTATGACTCAGGCGGGGGGCTTCTGGGTTAATACTACGCTACGAGGGGTAACGGCGGTTACAAGTTGGGTACGGCGCACATGGCCTGCCCGACCGGGAAGGCTGTATTCCTCTATGCGATACTGAATTGAGTGCCCTCTACTGACCCCAAATCCGTGAAAGTGAACCTGACCACGGGCACGGGTGTGGACATTGAATGGAAAGACGGCCACCAGTCGCACTACGCGTTCCCGTATCTGCGAGATGCCTGCCCTTGCGCGCTTTGTGACGAGGAACGCGGCAAAGCCGGGCGAGATCCGGGACAGTCTCCGAAAACCGCGCCCGGAGCGCTGCCCATGTTCAAGGCTGCGGCCAGACCGGAGTCAGCCGACGCTGTGGGCAAGTACGCTATTAAGTTCCATTGGAACGACGGCCACGAGTTGGGGATTTATTCCTGGCAGTTTCTGCGCGATTGGTGTCCGTGCGAGGAGTGCAAGGCGGGGAGGGCAGAGAAAGCAGGATGACTTTTCTCTCCCAACTCAATCCGCAGCAGCGCGAAGCGGTGGAAACCACCGAAGGGCCGGTGCTTATTCTGGCTGGCGCTGGGAGCGGCAAGACCCGCGTCATCACTTACCGCATCGCCTATCTGATGGAGCACATGGGCGCGATGCCAGAATCCATTCTAGCGATGACCTTCACCAACAAAGCTGCGTCGGAGATGGTCGAGCGGGTGGACAAACTGGTTGGCGGATTGTCGATTGCCAAGCCGGTCATCTCGACATTCCATTCTTTTTGCGTGCGGTTGCTGCGGAGGGACATCGAAGCGCTGCGGATTCCGTCTTCAGCTCCCGGCACTCTGCCGATTGGGCTCACCAAGAGCTTTGTGATTTATGACGAGAGCGACCAGCAGCAACTGGTCAAGTCGATCATGAAGCGCCTCGGAATCGACGACAAGCAGACCACTCCGCGATCGGCCCTCGGGCATATTTCCTGGGCCAAGAATCACATGCTCGACCCGCAGGAAGCTTACCTGCAATCGGCCGATCCCAAGACCGAGCGCGTGGCGCACATTTACGCCGAGTACAAGAAAGATCTTGCGAAGGCCAACGCGCTCGACTTCGATGATCTGCTGCTCGAAGCGGTGCGCCTGCTGAAAGCTGCCCCTGCGGTACGCGATTACTACAACCGGCGATTTCAGTACATCCTGGTGGATGAGTATCAGGACACGAACCGTCCGCAGTACGAACTGATGCGGCTACTTGCCGGGGACCGCCACAACGTGTGTGCGGTGGGCGATGAAGATCAGTCGATCTATTCCTGGCGGGGCGCGGACATTCGCAACATTCTCGAGTTCGAGGCGGACTTTCCCGAGGCCAAGATTGTTCGTCTGGAAGAAAACTATCGCTCTACGCAGAACATCTTGCAGGCGGCGTCGGCGGTGGTGGCCAATAACATCAAGCGCAAAGGCAAGAATCTGTGGACCGCGCGGCAAGGCGGCACCAAGATCGGCTACTACGAAGCGCCCGATGGCGAGAACGAGGCTCTGTTCGCGGCTGACTACCTGGCGAAATATCTGCGAGAAGCGGTTGAGCGGGGCGAGAACGGGCGTGCGGCGGTGCTCTATCGGACCAACTCTCAGTCGCGACTGTTTGAAGAGGCCATGCGCCGCTATCAGTTGAAGTATCACGTGGTGGGTGGGTTTTCGTTCTATGAGCGCGCCGAAATCAAGGACATGATTTCGTATCTGAAGGTCATCCACAACGTGGACGACTCGATTGCGTTGCTGCGGGTGATCAATACGCCGGTGCGCGGGATCGGCCGGACCACGATGGAAACCGTGGAGCAGATCGCGCTTGAGAACGGAGTCTCGTTGTGGGGTGCGATTGGGGAGGCAATCCGGCGGCAGCTTCTGCCGCAACGGGCTGTTGCGGCGCTCAAGAGCTTTCGAAGTCTCATTGAAGACGGGCGGGCGATGCTGGCGGGGAGCTACGTGGAGAGATTGCAGCCGACGGCGGCAGCTGCGCAGCTTCGCTCAGGGCAGGCTCAGGCGGCTGTCCCCACGCGAGCCGAGCAAGACGACGACACCGATTTCGACCCGGACAATCTCAGGTTCGACTTCCATCCGGATGCCGACGACAGCGCCGGCGAACCGCTGGCCGTCGAGGAAGCGTCTCGCCCCCGGGGTGATGAGAACGCTACAGAACCCTTTCGCTCGCCCGGCGCTCCAGCCAACACTGCCGAGATCCTGAAATTCCTGATTGACCGCACGGGCTACATCAAGCAATTAGAGGAAGAGGACACGCCGGAAGCGTATTCTCGCATTGAGAACCTCCGCGAACTGGTCAACGCTGCCATGGATTCACGCGACCGCGGCGAGATGCTTGACCAGTTTCTCGATCATGCCGCCTTGGTAAGTGACGCCGATGCCTACGATGAACGCGCGCAAATCACGCTCATGACTCTTCATGCAGCCAAGGGGCTGGAGTTTCCGTTGGTGTTTCTGTGCGGGCTCGAAGAAGGGCTGTTCCCGCACTCGCGTACTTTCCTCCAGCCGGATGACATCGAGGAAGAACGGCGGCTGTGTTACGTCGGCATGACGCGGGCGATGGATACGCTGATTCTGAGCCGGGCAGTTTACCGGCGGCGTTATGGGACAGACCTGCCCGAAGCCAGTGTGCCCTCGCGGTTTCTGGAGGAGATTCCGCCACAATTGGTGGAGGAGTTGGGAGCATCGCGTAGAGCTCGTGTTGGGACCGGTGCCTTCGCCCACCCGGCGGGGCGAAGCCCCGCAGTTCATGATTCAGACCGCACCCACTACGCCTACGAAGATGAAGATCAAAGCGCGAACTGGGCTGCCAGCAGCCCGGGGAAGACGGCTCCGGCTTCGTATTCCGGGCGCAACTACAATTCGATTGAGAACATCGCCGAGTTTTTCGCCTCTCGGGGCAAGAAATTCAGCGTGGCCAAGCTGCCAATCGAAGAACCCAAGGGCAGGAAGGGGTTCCGGCCGGGACAGAAGGTCCGGCACCCGAAATATGGGGAAGGTACGGTGTATCAGCGAGAAGGCGAAGGTGAGGAAGCCAAAATTACGGTACAATTTCCTCGCTTCGGTTTGAAGAAGCTGGTGGAGAAGTACGCGCAGTTGGAGCGGGCTTGAAGCAGTTCGGCGATAGAGAATCCCAGGAGAGACAAACAGCACTCATGGCAAATACATCAAAGTTAACCAAAGAAGAACGCAAGAAATCCAAACGCGCCTCGCGCAAGAAGCAAAAGGCGGAGAAGCCGTTGAAACCGCGTGAATACGCACGCGGCTCCAAGAAGAGCAAAGTGAAGAAACTGGTGCGCGGTCAGGCGAAGCGGTAAGCAGCAATTAGCACATAGCACTTGGCAGCCAATCAAGAGGCTTGACGATGCCAGGTGCATGTGCGTCAAGGCAACAAGAGGCTCTTTGGCACAGCCACCATCCAGCGAACGAACCACCGTGATTATCCGCACGTCGGAGGTGCAGCTTTTCTGCTGCAAGTCCATTGACAAGCTGATCTCGGACTCGGAAGAGCCGGAGCGCCGGTTAAAGAAAACCCTGGGCCCGGTTTCGCTGACCGCCCTGGGCATCGGCGCCGTGATCGGTTCCGGCATTTTTACCGTTATCGGGACGGCCATCGGTGGGCAGAAGTTTGACACCTCCTCGATTCTTAACGCCCCGCTGCTGGACTTCCTGATCAGACACCACGCCACTCAGGGGAGGCCGGGCGCGGGGCCTGCTCTAGCTCTATCGCTTGTCCTGGTCGCAATCGTCTGTGCGTTCACCGGCCTGTGTTATGCCGAACTGGCGTCGATGATTCCGATCGCGGGCAGTGCCTACACCTACACCTACGCCACGATGGGCGAACTGGTGGCGTGGATCATTGGCTGGGACCTGATTCTGGAATATGCCGTCAGCAACATGGCGGTGAGCGTGGGTTTTGCCGCCCACCTGGTGGGCATGTTTGACTGGTTCGGCTGGCACCCCGCCTTGCGTTGGATCTCGCCCGCGTATCTTCCCGGAGGGCTCACCAACCTTAAGGGCGACATGCTTTATGCCCCCGGTTTGCATTTCGGCTTCAACGTTCCGGCGTTTCTCGTCGTGATGCTCTTGACGGTCGTGCTGGTGCGTGGCATCCGCGAATCCGCGGAAGCTAACAACGTGATGGTGATTCTGAAGATCGCCGCGATCCTGGCCTTCGTGATTGTGGGTGCGCAGTACGTCAATCCGAACCGCTGGCATCCGTTCGCGCCCGAGGGCTGGTCCGGCATCCTGACCGGCGGCTCGATCATCTTCTTCACCTACATTGGATTCGATTCGGTTTCCACCGCTGCGGAGGAAGCTCGTAATCCGCAACGCGACCTTCCCATTGGAATCATTGCTACCTTGGTGGTCTGCACACTGCTTTATATCGGCGTGGCCGTGGTGCTCACCGGACTGGTGCCGTGGCAGTCGGTTCGAGACGACGCCGCACCGGTGGTGAACAGCATGAAGATGCTGGCGGAGACAACCGGCTCGCATACGCTGAACTGGATCCACTTAGGCGTTCTTTTCGGTGCCATGATGGGAATGATTTCGTCGCTGCTGGTGTTCCAGCTGGGTCAGGCGCGGGTGTGGTTCTCGATGTCGCGAGATGGCTTGCTGCCCAAGCTGTTCGGGCGCGTGCATCCCCGTTTTCGCACTCCGGCGACTGCGACCTGGATTGCCGGATTTCTGGTGGGCATACCGGCGGGATTCCTCGACATTGGCACGCTTTCGGATCTCTCCAACATCGGAACCCTCTTTGCCTTTGTATTGGTGTCAGTGGGGGTGATTATCCTGCGTTACCGTGACCCCGGCCGGCATCGCGGTTTCCGTGCCCCCGGCGGGCTTGCAGCGCCGGTACTGAGTGTGGTGTTTTGCGTGCTGCTGATGTCAGGCTTGCCTATCCTCACCTGGCTGCGTTTCTTTGCCTGGCTGATTATTGGCCTGACTATTTATTACCTCTACAGCCGGCATCACAGCGAGTTTGCTGGGAAGAATTAGCCGTGCTGCCTCTCGAATCTCCGCCTCCGAGTCCTTTCATTCTCTCGCTACCCAAAGCTGAGTTGCACCTGCATCTTGAGGGCTCGATTGATCCGGCCACTCTCCTCGAGTTGCGAAAGCAACACGGCAAGGAAAGCACTCCCGCGGAAGTGGACCAGCTTTACCAATACAAAGATTTCACCGGTTTTCTGCTGGCGTTCAAGGCAATCACTGAAGATCTGCAAACTGCAGCGGACTACGAGCTCGTCGTTTACGGTCTGATGCAGAAACTTAAGGCAGAAAATGTGTTGCACGCTGAGGTTTATGTGTCGGTGGGAGTGTGTCTTTGGCGCAAGCAGGATTTTGCGGCGATTTTCGAAGGTCTAGAGCGCGGGCGGGAACGGGGCGAACGGGACTTTGGAATCTCGCTGTTGTGGATCTTTGACGCTGTCCGTCAATTCGGGCAGGAAAAGGCAAAGAGCGTCGTCGAGCTGGCGGCTCGTTACAAAGGGCGGGGGGTGGTGGGATTTGGCATTGGCGGCGACGAGGCCAAGGCGGGTCCAGAGTTGTTCCGCGAAGTCTATGCTTACGCCGGGGAGAACGGTTTGCGTCTGACGGCACACGCAGGAGAGTCGGCCGGGCCGGATTCGGTGTGGGGCGCGCTCAACCTTCGAGCGGAACGCATTGGCCACGGACTGACCGCCTGGCATGACGCGGAACTGGTGGAGGAGTTGTCGCGGCGACAGATTCCGGTGGAGATCTGCATGACCAGCAATCTGCGGACTGGAGTGTGTTCGACGATTGCAGAGCATCCAGTGCGCCGCTATTTCGACCAGGGAATTATGGTCACACTGAACAGCGACGATCCCGCGATGTTTGGGACAACGCTGGCCGGGGAATATCAGTTGGCACAGGATGCGTTCGGCTTCACAGACGAACACTTGCGCGAGCTGGCGCGCAATTCGTTTGAGGCGTCGTTCTTGCCGGCAGAAAAAAAGCTGCAATTCTTGAATCTGTTCGATTCGGTGGCAGCGCGATCGTAGGACTGCATGTGCACTGTCATTTCTTCAGCTCTGTAGGCCAATTGACCACCACAAAAAGCGGGGCCGTGCCTTCCTCTTCTGCCAGGTCCACCAGCAGGCGTTGGCCGTCCGCGGAAACGTCATACGGGATTCCGACTCCCGGCACGCTGGCATGGAATAACCGCTGTGGCGTGCCGGCTTCGATTTCCGAGCCCTTGAAGGTCAGGCCACAGACGAAGAACTGATCCGTCAGGTCGCGGAAGAACAGCTCCTTCATGTTTGCGCTCCACACCGGATTAGCTCCTCCACTGGTCGAAACCCGCCATTTTCCCTTACCTTCGGGGAAGGTTGTGACGTAGATCTCAATCATTCCCGACTCGTCGGACTCGTACGCTACCCAGTGGCTGTCAGGTGAAACCCGATACGTGTAAATGTTCGATTGCGGCGATGGCGGCTGTACCACCGCAAACGGTTTGGCATCTTCGGCGACGGGCACGGCCCAGAGCGAGACCATTTTCTCGCCGTCACCATAGAGGTAGGTTAAGTACTTTCCATCTCGCGACCATTCCGGAGAATGATAGTTAGTCTGCTCGGCGGTCAAAGTTTTCTCCGTCCCACTACCGTCGGCAGCCTTGGAGCGAATTTCAACCGTCCCTCCGCGGTTCGCCAGGTCGGCGGTAAACATCAGCGTCTTGCCGTCCGCGGACCAGGAAGGATTGCCAACTGTCTGCTGGTCAAAGGTGATGCGAGTCTTGATTTTGCGCTCCAAGTCGAGCGTCCACACGCCGGACGCCGCGCCCAGCTGTATGAATGCCACCCGCTTGCCATCCGGTGAGAGGCGTACGTCGGTCGCCATGTTCTCGGGCTCACTGATGGCACCGAGCTGCTTTCCTGAGCGGTCGAACCATACCAGACGCGTGCCTCCGGTGGCGGCAGTGCTGGCCTGGTAAACGATGAGCCCGTTTTGCGACACGGCGAAAACGCTGCGCCACACCCCCGCGTCGTAACGGATGTTGTTCACCAGTGGAACCGGCGATCCCGACAACTTACCCGACTCTGGATCGAATGGTTGCGCCACCAATGCAGTGTTAGCCCGGTAGAGCAGGTAGCCTGACCCGTACTGCGCCGCCGAATCCGTTGCCACAACCAGGCGACTTTCTGTGCTGTCTACGGATCCGAAGTAGATGCCGCTGGTTTTAGTATCTCCCCCGTTGTGGCTGGTCGCCAGAAAGAGAAAGTGTTTGCCGTCAGGAAGAAACCATGGCCAGCGATGGGTGGTGTGTTTCTGTTTATCCATCACGGTCGCAGAGGTCGGCGTGCCGCCCTGCGCACTTACTTTCTGTAGCTCGCTTTGAAAGGTTGCACTGAACACAATCCACTCAGCGCCCCAGGTTCCACCCCGCGAGGTTGGAGCGTCGGCCAAAACGGAAACTGGGCCTCCGGAGGCGGCGATTTTGTTCAGCTTGCCGTTGGCAAAGAACCCCACATATCGTCCGTCCGGCGACCAGAACGGATGCATCGCACCCTGCGTACCTTCGAGCTGCTGCGATGTGTCATTCTTCAGCGATCGCACCCAGAGGAACTGGGCGTTCGCGGAATGACCGACAAAAGCCATTTGGTCGCCTTGTGGAGACAGCACCGGCATGCCGGCGTTATCACCTGTTGCATCGAACGGGAACTTCTCAGGCGGCGGTATTTCGGCGTGAATTGGCTGGACATTCTCAGCCCGCTTCGACCACCAGAAACCACCGAGGCCAGCAAACACGATGCACACAAGGAAGAGCACGGCGGCTAACGCCAGCCAGGACGTGTTAACCTCGTGAGCGCCTTTCTCGCTTGCGTCTCCGCCGAAATCCGCCACCCATCGGAGGTCCATTGCAACGTCGTGCGCGGATTGGAAGCGGTCCGCAGGATCTTTTGCGAGACAGGCTCGGATAATCCGATCCAGCGCCGGCGGTTGACTGGACGTGATGGGCTCCGGTTCCTTCTCCAAAATAGCGGTGAGCACGCCCAGCTGCGACTTTCCTTCGAAAGCACGCCGCCCGCTCGCCATCTCGTAGAGGACGCATCCGAGGCTGAAAATGTCGCTGCGAGCGTCCGCTTCAGAACCTTGCAGCACCTCCGGCGAAAGGTATTGGAAGGTTCCAACGATGGATCCCTTCTGCGTAAGCGGCGAGGCAGCCGATGTTAGTGAAGCCAGATTCATGGTTGGCGTAGAAGGAGTGAGCTGCCCTTTTGCACTGCCTGCGATTGCCAGTTCGGGTTTCGCCAGGCCGAAGTCCATCAGCTTCGCGCCTGACTTCGTCAGCATGATGTTGCCCGGCTTAAGGTCACGATGCACAATCCCTTGCCGGTGGGCTTTTTCGAGCGCGGCGGCAATTTCCGCTCCGATCTTCAACACCTGGTCCAGCGGCAACGCGCCCTTCACCAGACGGTCGGCCAGAGTTTGGCCTTCCAGGTACTCCATAACCAGGAAGTCCACACCGTCCTGGGAACCGACGTCATGAAGGGTGCAGATGTTGGGATGTTGCAGTGCCGAAATCGCCTTGGCTTCTCGCTCAAAGCGCAGTTTCAATTCAGGGTCTGCGGAGAGATGCGTTGGCAGCACTTTGATGGCAACGGTGCGATCGAGACGGGTATCGCGGGCGCGATAGACTTCACCCATTCCGCCCGCACCAAGCGGCGACTGGATTTCATAAGGCCCGAGTTTCGTGCCAGTGGTGAGGGCCATCCGTGGGCGCAATTATAGCCCCGCCACGAAGATGCCGCTCGCGGTACGACATGACGGTTCGCCCCGCCAAATCTGCCGAACGCTGTTGGATCGATGCACTTACGAGGCGTGTGTGCTCTAATGAAAACAACATTCTCATGCCCTCAACCAGCACCATTCTGCGCCGCCGCCTGAAGGCGCTCTACCGGAACGTCCGGGGAGCGAAGATGATGGCCAAGGCGCTGGCTTCGACCGAGCATCCGCTGCTGGCGCACATTATTCCCATTCGCCGCTGCAATCTTGCCTGCACTTATTGCAACGAGTTCGACGATTTCTCGAAGCCGGTAGCCACCGAAGAAATGTTCCGGCGGATAGATAAATTGGGCGAACTCGGCACCGCGGTGATCACCATCAGCGGAGGCGAACCTCTGCTGCATCCCGAGTTGGACGACATCATTCGGCGCATTCGCAAGAACGGAATGATTGCCGGGCTGATCACCAACGGATATTTTCTGGTTCCGGAGCGCATTCAGCGGCTGAACAGGGCTGGACTCGAGTGGCTACAGATTTCGATCGATAACGTCACTCCTGATGACGTATCGAAAAAAAGCTTGAAGGTTCTAGACAAGAAGCTCGAGAACCTCGCCGAGCACGCGGACTTTCACGTGAACATTAACTCTGTCGTGGGCGGCGGAGTGTGCAATCCGCAGGATGCGCTGACCATCGGCAAACGCGCTCTGGAGCTGGGATTCAGTTCAACCGTGGGAATCATTCATGACGGCACCGGTCAGTTGCAGCCACTGGGCGAAGAAGAACGGCGCGTGTATCACGAGATGAAGTCACTTGAGAAGAGCAGTTTCACCCGTGTCAATGCTTTTCAGGACAACATCGCGCAAGGGCGTCCCAACCAGTGGCGCTGCCGCGCCGGGTCACGCTATTTGTACGTTTGCGAGGACGGCCTGGTGCACTATTGCTCTCAGCAGCGCGGCTATCCTGCGATTCCGCTGGAAAAGTACACTGTCGAGGACCTGCGCCGCGAATACCTGACGGAGAAATCCTGTGCGCCGCACTGCACCGTCTCATGCGTGCATCAGGTGTCAATCTTCGATTCCTGGCGGGCGCCGCAGCATGCAGGAGTTGCATCCGCGGAGTTGGTGCAACTCAAGTAGCGCCGCCGTCCCGGCGGCTGTCGTCGAGGCGTCCAGCCTCCACCTGCGAAGACAGCTTGCCGTCGCGACAGCCGTAAGATGCCAACTGCTACAAAACCTACTTCTTCTTCTCCGCAGTCGGCGGCAGCAGGCCGTTCAGGCGCAGATACATGGCAGCGGTGCCGTAGTGGTCAGCGCAAGAACTGGCTAAGCCGATCAGCGCCCATGCCCGGGTTTGGTCATGGCCACCAAAATCCTTAACCGGATCGCCGAGCTTTGAATCGTCCACCTTGTCCAGGGCGGTCCCGCAGAAAGTAAACGACTCCTTCACCGCAGCCACCAGCTTGTCTTTGCCGTCGGTATCTTTCAATTCTGACTTCGGTTCAGGAATGCCGGCGGCGGTCGAACAAAAATAATTGTTGGCTTCGACAATGTGGAGCGCGAGGTGGCCGAAGGTCATTTGGTCAGGCGTGGGCTTATAGCCGAACTTGTCGGCAGGCATCTCTTCGATGGCCGCAGTAATTGTTTTCTGCCGGCGGGCCAACGCGTCCTTGACCACGTCGGTGACAGGGTTCTTGGTCTGGGCAAACGTCATTCCAGTCCACGCGAGAAACATGCAGCCGAGAAACAGTCGTTTCATAGTGCCTCCGATGTCTTGTATATCACTTCTAAGCCAGAAGCGCGGCGAATCCAGCGGATCCCAAGGTAAAAACAATGTACCAGCCGAACACGATCGTCGTCGCAGTCGAACGCTTCACCTTGCTCACACAGGTGAAACCGATGGCAGTCAAAATCAGCGTCCAGATCATGAAAACATCGAGCGCCGTGGCCACGCTATAGAGAAATGGCGAATTCCCCGGAGAAAGAAAGTAGCCCGGGTTGGTCGCCGCCGGATTCTGCAAAGCGAAGGAGTCGGGGTCGGCTCCAGCCATGATCGAGACTGAAGCCAGAATGCTTTTGAGCAGAAAAGGCAAGCTGGCGTACATGACGATGGCATACGAAGTCTTGAACTTCACCGCGGCGCTGGCCGCGAACTTGAACGTCGCGAACAGAACAGCGGCGATGATCAGGTTCCAGAGCAGGATCACCACCGGATAGCCGTACAAGAAATAACCGGTGATGGTTGCCTGTCGAGCAATGGCCACGCTGCGCTGGTCAGCCGGGAGTTGCTCCATTTGGCGTGTAGCCTTGGGAGACGCCTGGATCTGGTTCTCAACTACCTTCCGATAGCCAATCTTCTGTCCTACCACATAGAAGAAGCCCACCGAGACGATACAGAGCAGCAAGAACGGTGCCCACCAACTGGCGCTGCGGCGCAGGTCGGTGAAGGTCTTGCTGGGAGCGATGAACGTGTCGACGATGCGCGCTCCTTCAGAGAGTGGCGCAAGCTCAGGAGCAGAAACGGGCGTCAGGCCAGGCAAGTTGGGTGCGGCGGCCATAAAACACCTCCGAGAAGACGATGCGGATTGTATTGCGGAAGAGGTGCGAAGACAAGGGCATATCGGCGAGTGACGACCGGGAATCGGCCAGGACCCGGTAGCGCCGGCAAACGGGCCACGCGACAATTTCCGCAGTCTCGTTCATAATCTTCGACCGGAGGGTTTCATGAAATTCCGCTGCCTGCTGCTGTTGTTGTGTTTTTCCACATTGATGGAAGCTCAGAGTGCTTCGAAACCCACGCTGGCAGAGGCGGAACAGTTCATCAGCCAGGCAGAGGCCCGTCTGAACGAGCTCAATACCCGAGCTGCGCGGGCGGGCTGGGTGCAGGAAAACTTTATCACCGACGATACCGAGGCGATTGCGGCCGATGCCAATGAGCAAAGCACGGCTGCGGTCACTGAATTGGTGGAGCAAGCCAAGCGTTTCGATGGCCTCGCATTGCCGCCGGCTCTGGCCAGGAAGTTCTTGCTGCTGAAACTGGGATTGACCGCTCCGGCGCCGAAGGATCCAAAGCTGCGGCGGGAGATGATCGAAATCGGCACGTCTCTCGATGGCGACTACGGCAAAGGCAAATATTGCCGCAGGCCGGATGACTGTCTCGACATCACCGCGATCGAACGCATCATGAGTAGCAGCCGCGATCCCAAGGAGCTACAGGAGGTTTGGACGGGATGGCACAAGGTGGGAGCGCCGATGCGCCAGCGCTATGCGCGATTCATCGAACTCTCCAATCAGGGCGCACGTGAGATGGGCTTCAAAGACGTGGGCGCGCTGTGGCGGGCCGGATACGATATGACACCGGAACAGTTCAACGCTGAGCTGGAACGGCTGTGGCAACAGGTACGGCCCTTGTATCTATCGCTGCATATGTTTGTCCGCGCGCGGCTGGCGCAGCATTACGGAGCGAACGTGGTACCGGCGAACGGGCCGATTCCCGCCGATCTGCTGGGCAATCCCTGGGCGCAGGAATGGGGCAACATCTTTCCCCTGCTCGGACTGCCGGAAAGCAGCCGCGGCTACGATCTCACCGAGCTGTTGAAGGCCAAGAATCTCGACCCCAAAGGCATGGTGCGATACGGCGAAAACTTCTATAAGTCTCTGGGTTTTGCTCCGTTGCCGCCGACTTTCTGGGAGCGCTCGCTGTTTACCAAGCCCCGTGATCGCGATGTGGTCTGCCACGCCAGCGCCTGGGACCTCGACAACCAGGACGATCTGCGGGTCAAAATGTGCATCCAGATCCGCGACGAGGACTTCATCACCATCCACCACGAGTTAGGGCACAATTTTTATCAGCGGGCCTACAAGGGCCAGCCCTATTTCTTCGAAGGCGGGGCCAACGACGGGTTCCACGAAGCCATTGGCGACACCATCGCGCTCGCGGTCACACCGGAATACTTACAGCAGATCGGGCTGCTGGACAAAGTTCCTTCCGCCGACGCCGACATTCCACTCCTGCTGAAACAAGCCCTCGACAAAGTAGCGTTTCTGCCATTTGGTCTACTGATCGATCAGTGGCGCTGGAAAGTGTTTTCGGGGGAAATCACTCCCGCCAATTACAACCAGGCGTGGTGGGACTTGCGCTTGAAGTATCAGGGCGTGGCGCCGCCGGTGGCGCGCAGCGAGGCAGATTTCGATCCCGGCGCCAAATACCATGTCGCCGGGAATGTACCTTATATGCGGTACTTTCTGGCGCGCATTCTGCAGTTCCAGTTCTACCGCGCCATGTGCAAGGAGGCCGGCTACAACGGGCCGCTGCATCGTTGCACCTTCTACAACTCCAAGCCGGCGGGAGAAAAGCTGAACAAGATGCTGGCGATGGGCCAGAGCCGGCCCTGGCCCGATGCTCTGGAAGCCCTTACCGGCCAGCGGCAAATGGATGCTAGCGCCATCCTGGACTACTTTGCACCTTTGCAGAAGTGGCTGGATGAGCAGAACAAAGGGCAGAAGACGGGTTGGTAGAAGTCCGACGGCGTGGAGACGAAGTGTCCTTTGCGAACTTTGCGAGATCCTTTGCGCTCTTTGGGGTAAAAGCTTTAACCGCAAAGGGCGCGAAGAAACCGCAAAGAGCGCAAAGAGAAAGCACCGGCTCGCAGCCTACTCCTGCCTCTCCGTGTTTTATACTTGAATGCTAATCCTATGGCAGACAACATTCATATCCAGCTTCCCGACGGGAGCGTGAAGGAACTACCCAAGGGCAGCACTGCGCTCGATGTCGCCAAATCCATCGGCCAGCGGTTGGCCGATGCCGCGCTGGTGGCCAAGACCAACGGCGATCTTATCGATCTGACGCGGCCTCTCGAAAACGACACCCCTCTGCGCATTCTCACCGAGAGGGATCCCGAGGCGCTGGAGGTTTACCGGCATTCGTCCGCGCACCTGCTCGCGGCGGCTGTGCTCGAATTGTTTCCCGAGACCAAGCTAGGCCACGGTCCGCCGACTGAAAGCGGATTTTTCTACGACTTTTACCGGCCCACGCCGTTTACGCCCGAGGACCTGCAAAAGATCGAGAAGAAAATGCAGGAACTCGTACAGCAGAATATCCCGTATGCGCGCGAGTTTCTGCCACGTGATCAGGGGCTGGCCGCGTTCAAGGACGAAGGCGACTTCATGAAGTGTCATTTCATCGAGCAATTCACCAAGCCCGATGAGAAGATTTCCATTTATCGCACCGGCAAGTTTACGGATTTCTGCCGTGGGCCGCACATTCCCTCCACGGGCCGTATTAAGGCTTTCAAGTTGCTCAACATCGCCGGCGCATACTGGCTGGGCGATGAGAAGAATCCGCAACTGCAACGCATTTACGGGACGTCGTTCTTCTCGAAAAAGGACCTGGATGACTTCATCCACAAACAGGAAGAGGCCAAGAAGCGCGACCATCGCGTGCTGGGGCAGCAGCTCGATCTGTTTTCGATCCAGGAACTGGCCGGGCCGGGGCTGATCTTCTGGCATCCCAAGGGCGGAATCATCCGCAAAGAGATGGAAGACTGGATGCGCAACCAGTATCTCAAGCGCGGCTACTCGCTGGTCTACACGCCGCACGTGATGCGTCGCCAGCTTTGGCAGACTTCTGGGCACGAGGGCCACTACGCGCAGAACATGTTCGACGTCATGGAACTGGACGACGCCGAATACCGGCTCAAGCCCATGAATTGTCCGGGGCACATTCTCATTTACAAAGATTCTCTGAAGTCCTATCGCGATTTGCCGTTGCGGTTGGGCGAGTTGGGAACCGTGTATCGCTACGAGCGCTCCGGAGTGATGCACGGGCTGCTGCGGGTGCGCGGATTCACGCAGGACGACGCCCATATTTTCTGCACACCGGAACAGATCGAAGGCGAAATCGAGGCTTGTCTCGATTTTGCTTTGGACGTGCTGAAAGACTTTGGCTTCGACCAATTCCAGACCGAACTTTCCACCTGGGACCCGAATCAACGCGCGAGTTTTGTAGGCAGCGAGAAGCCGTGGGCCCACGCTACCGCGTCGCTGGAGAATGTACTCAAGCGCCGTAAGATCGAGTACAAGACCGTTCCCGGAGAAGGCGCGTTCTACGGGCCTAAGATCGATATCAAGCTAGTCGACGCGATCGGGCGATTGTGGCAGCTTTCGACCATCCAGTTCGATTTCAATCTGCCCGCGCGCTTCGGCCTTGAATACGTGGCCGAAGACGGCACCCGCAAGCAGCCGGTGATGGCGCATCGCGCGCTGTATGGGTCGATTGAGCGATTCTTCGGTGTGCTAATTGAGCACTATGCCGGAGCATTTCCGGTATGGCTCTCGCCAGTGCAGGCGGTGATGATTCCCATCGCCGAGCGCCACGTGGAATATGCAAGTAAAGTTGCTGCGCAACTCAAAGCCGCCGGGGTGCGGGTTGACGTGGACGGCCGCAACGAAAAGATGAATGCCAAAATCCGCGAGCACGCGATGCAGAAAGTGCCGTTCCTGCTGGTGGTCGGAGACAAGGAAGCTGAAACCGGCAAAGTGAACGTGCGTACGCGAGGGAGCGAGAAGACTGCAGACATGCCAGCGGCGGAGTTCGTGGAGAAGATTAGGAAGTTGATTGCGGAGAAAACAGCTCAATTATGACTGCGCGGATTTTCTAGCCTGCGCCGCCTCGACCAGCGCCCGAAAAATCGCTCGTGAGGGCTCGTCTTCGTCGATAGATCGCTCCGGATGCCATTGCACCGCCAGCACAAAGTGATCCGGCGAGGTGCCTTCAACCGCTTCAACCACGCCATCTTCGGGCGAACGAGCCACGACGCGGAGGCCGTCTCCGATCACCTCGGCAGACTGATGATGGCTTGAATTGACCGGAACCTTGTGCGACTCGCCCACAATCCCAGCCAGCTTCGACGCCGGTTCCACCTCCACCGTATGCGCTACCGCGACCTTCCTTCCAGCTTCGTGATTGATCGCCGACTCGATGTGCTGGACGAGCGTTCCGCTGCGGTAAACGTTCAACATCTGCAAACCGTAGCAAATGCCGAGCACGGGTTTCCTCATGTTGTAGGCGTCCTGGAGCAAGAGTTCGTCCACGGTATCGCGGCCGGGATCAGGAGCGGCGGTGTGAGGCTGGCGGGCGGCATCGTACTTGGCGGGATCGACGTCGGCGCGGCTTCCCGGCAGCAGCACAGCGTCGCACTGCTCGATCAGCTTCATAACTTCGCCGGGAGTCTTGTCCAGCGGGATGGGGACCGGCTCTCCTCCGGCTTTCTCAACCGCACGCTCGTATTGCGGCAAAGACCGGCTGGCGTATTCCGGGTCGCCGGAGTGAGGCACGGGAATGGCAATGCGAGGCCGCATAATTTGATTTAACCACAGAGAGCACGGGCTTAGCGGCTGGCGCGTGCGATCTGGGCCAAAGTTCGCGCCTGGCGGTAGTTACGGACTTCGAGGACAGTAGCGAAGATCAGCGCTACCGCGCCGGCGGCCAGCGCAGCCGGCAGGGCGATGTGGCGATAGGCCAGAGTCATGTTGGGATGGAGTCCGCGCAGGCGCGCGCTGATGACGATCCCCAGAATGCCGAGAAGCAGGCTAACCGCGAAAGCGAGTAGCGTCAGGAGGAACGCTACCAGCAACACCCGCAACGGAATGACATACCAGCGCGGTTGGCGGGCTGCGGACATTCAGTCATTGTATCGCCGGTCGAAACCGCGGGGTACGATAGAATACATCTCATGTCGCAAGCTGCGCCTGCCATTACGCGTTCTCCGGCCGAGGTGGTCCGCCAGACTCCCGTCGCGCAGGCGCCGAATGGCATCTGCTACGCCGTCGCCGGCGAAGTTACAGTTGCCACCGCCGACCTGGAACGGATGGTGGCGGCAGTGCCCGACTCCGCCGCGGCCGCGCTGCACCACAAGGCATATTATTTCGTTCCGCTCACCGTCAATCAGGGCGATGAGACGGTCATCGCCGACCGCTACGATGTCGGGCTCAGCGACAACGCCGTATGCCATCGCAATCTCCAGCTCGGCGACTCGCAGTGTGTGTTCATCTCCACTCGCCTGATGGATGATAAGTTCTCTGTCGCCTTCGAGTTTTATATCAACGTCGGGCACGCGGTCGTCGAGCGGGCAGGTGTGTCGCAGGCGTTCGCCGAACAGGCATGGAAACAGGTGGAAGCCAACGTGAAGGGCGAAACCTCGCTCGATGCCTGGGAGTCGCGGAAGCTGGCCACATCTCATGAGCCGGATGCGGAGAAACACAAGAACGACTACTTCGCGGCAGCGTTCGCGGATGCGATTTCCATCTATCTGCTCTCGCTATACATCGACGTGGACTATCACGATCTGCGGGAGCGCGATTACCCGCTGCTGGCGCCGTCACCGATGGCCGAACGGCTGAGGAAAGTGGCAGAGCTGTTCCCAGCGAATCCGGGGTTCGAGTTCGCGATTTATTACAAACGTCGGAGCTAGACGTTTTGGGCCGCAGATTTCGCTGATTTTCGCTGATCAAGACCTTAGCCACGGATTTGCACGGATTCTCACGGATCAAACCTTTCAAGAGAATTGCTCTGTGTACCCCTGTGCCCTCTGTGGTTAGAATCATTCATCCATGGTCACCGTCCGGTCCTTCGCCAAGATCAACCTCGGGCTCCGCATTGGTGCGCTTCGCTCGGATGGCTTCCATGAGCTGCTAACGGTATATCAGACGATCGCTTTACACGACGTGATCCGAGTCCAGGTCGGGCGCGGGTCGGGCGTTGAGATTCGCTCGGAAGATCCGCGCGTCCCCAAAGATCGGTCGAACACTTGCTATCGTATCGTCGAGCGGACGGTGGCGGCGCTGAGGGCGCGTGGGAGGGTGGTCATTGAGATTGAGAAGCGCTTGCCGGTGCAAGGTGGCCTCGGTGGGGCATCAGGGAACGCGGTAACCGCTCTGCTGGCGCTGGAGCGGGCACTGAAGAAAGAGTTGCCGGGGCCGGAGAGGTTGCGGATTGCAGCGGAAGTTGGGTCGGACTTGCCGCTGTTTCTCGTAGGAGGAACCGTGCTCGGCGTCGGGCGCGGAGAGGAAGTATATCCGCTGCCAGATTTGCCCGCGGTGGCGTGCGTGGTGGTGACGCCTGAGGTTGGAGTTTCGACTCCGAAGGCGTTTGCGGATTGGGATGGGATGCAAGCTGCCGAATTGACGCCTGCCGAACCGTCCGATAGAATGAATGAGTTCGGTCGCGTGCTTTCAGCGTGGCTGAGCGCCCCAGGCAGATTCAAAGACAAAGCCAAGTCTGGGAAGGGTTTATCCGGTGTCTCTGCCAGAGGCAGGGGCCGGGCCGAGACCCCGCTTCTCGACCTCGTCCGTACCGGGATAGAAAACGACTTTGAACGAGTCGTCTTTCCGCAATATCCCGAGTTGCTTGAGGTCAAGCGTGTGGTCGAGCGTGCAGGCGCGTTTTATGCTTCGCTATCGGGCTCAGGATCGGCCATTTACGGCTTGTTTGCGACTCGTACGGCGGCACAGAGAGCCGCAGCCAAGTTGCAGAAAATGGGTGTGAAGGCGCTGGCGACCAGCACCCTGACGCGACGGCAGTATTGGAATAAGTTTCTAGTTTCCGGTTTCTAGTTTCTAGTATTCTGTTGATGCTTATTTCCCACTGGAAACCAGAAACTGGAAACTAGGGTTACTGGGCCGTCGACTAATGGTAGGTCAAGTGCCTTTGGAGCACTTTGTCTAGGTTCGAATCCTAGCGGCCCAGCCAGAAAAAAGCTCTTGGCCATTAGCTCTTGGCTTTTGGCTAACCGTAATGTTGAGGCAGTTGGGTTGAGCTAAAGGCTAAGAGCCAAAAGCTAAAGGCTGAACACATGGCCACTCTTGCGACAGCAACGGAAAAGACGGAAAAGAAACCGCAGATGACCGCCGAGGAAAAGCCGGAGCGAAAACCTCCGCAACGCGGCCGCGTGGATGACAAGTTCAAGATCTTCAGCGGCACGGCCAATGAGCGCCTGGCGGATGATGTTTGCGAGTTTCTCGGACTTACCCGCAATCTGGCGCAGGTCACGAGATTCAAAGACGGCGAGGCTTACGTCCAGATCCAGGAGAATGTGCGCGGCGCGGATGTATTCGTGATTCAACCGACTTCGCGCCCGGTGGACGAGCACCTGATGGAGCTCCTCCTGATGATCGACGCGCTGAAGCGGGCTTCCGCGCGACGCATCACCGCAGTGGTGCCCTATTACGGATACTCGCGGCAAGACCGCAAGGACAAGCCGCGTGCGCCGATCTCGGCCAAGCTAGTGGCGGATTTGCTGACCACCGCAGGCGCCGACCGCGCGCTCATTATCGATCCGCATGCGGCGCAGATTCAGGGATTCTTTAATATTCCTGTGGATCCACTGTTCGCTTCGCCGGTACTGGTGGATTACTTCAGGAAGTTGACCTTGCCCAACTTGACGGTGGTTTCTCCGGATGCGGGCGGCGTGGAGCGGGCAAGGTTTTTCGCCAAGAAAATGGACTGTGCACTGGCCATCGTCGATAAGCGCCGGGTGGAAGCCAACGTAGCGGAAGTCATGCACGTGATCGGAGATGTGCAAGGCCGAACTTGTCTGGTGATCGACGACTTGATTGATACCGCTGGAACGCTGGTCAAGACCGCCGCCGCCCTGATGGAGAACGGCGCTACTGCGGTATACGCCTGCTGCTCCCACCCTGTGCTGTCCGGCACTGCCGTGGAAATCATTGGGCAGTCCTGCATTAAAGAAGTGGTGGTCACCGATACCATCCCGCTGTCGGAAGGGGCGAAGAAGGAACCGAAGATTGTGGTTCGCTCGGTTGCAGGGTTGATCGGACGCGCGATTCAGTCGATTCACGAAGAGACTTCCGTAAGTAAGTTATTTTTGTAAACAGGAATCAAAATTATGGCGACAGCAACTGAAAGCACAATTCTGGAAGCACAACCGCGGACCGCAGGCACCAAGAACGATGCCCGCCGGGTGCGCCGCGAAGGAAAAGTCCCTGGAGTTCTGTATGGCGCGGGAAAGCAGGCGTTATCGGTCACTCTCGATCCCCGGCAGATTTCACGCATCCTGCGTTCAGCTTCCGGCCACAACACGATTTTCGAGTTGGCTCTGGACGGCAGTGAGCGCACCCAGGCCATGATCGTTGACTGGCAATACGAGCCTATCAAGGGATCGTTGCTGCATATCGACCTGAAGCGCATCGCCATGGACAAAGTCTTGCAGGTCCGCGTCCCCATCGTGCTGAAGGGCGAGCCTGAGGGCGTGAAGACGCAAGGCGGCATTCTGGAACAGGTGACGCGCGAAGTGGAAATCGAGTGTTTGCCTGGCGATATTCCGACTTCGATTGAAGCCGACGTCAGCGAGCTGGTCTTCGGGAAGGTGCTGCGCGTTTCGGACTTGCCGCACAACCCAAAACTGAAGTTTCTCTCGGATTCCAACCTGCCGGTGGCTCACATCACTACCGTGAAGGAAGAAGTAGTGGCGACCCCGGACGCGGTTGCGGCCGATGCTGCCGCCACCCCGGCCGAGCCCGAGGTCATCAAGAAGGGCAAGCAGGAAGTCGAGGGAGCAGAGGGCGAAGCTGCCGCTCCCGAGAAAGCGGAGAAGAAGGCAGAGAAGAAAGAAAAGAAGTAATCGGTCGTCGGTCGTTGGTCGTTCGTCCCTTCGCCATTCGGCTCAGGGCAGGCCGTTGGTCGTTGGCAAGCGCGAGTGGCCGATGGCGGTTGGGTGTGGGCTGGAAGCTAGGAGCCACAAGCTAGAAGCTAAGAGCTGGATGCGTGAAGCTGATCGTTGGTCTCGGCAATCCGGGCATCGAGTATCAGTTCACGCCGCATAACCTGGGCTTTCTCGTCATCGATAGAATCGCCGAGCAGGCGAAAGTCGAAGTGAGAAACCGCCAGTGCCGGGCGTTGACCGCGAAAGCGGTAATCGGCTCGGAGACGGTCCTGCTGGCCAAGCCAGAGACGTTCATGAATTTGAGTGGTCTCTCGGTGCGCGAACTGCTGGCCGAGCACGACGCCAAGCCGGAAACCGACTTGGTGGTAATTCAGGATGAGTTGGATTTTCCATTGGGTACGGTTCGCATCCATCGGAACCGCAGTTCGGCGGGGCATAACGGGATTGAGTCGGTGATTGGGGCGCTAGGTACGCAGGATTTCTTGCGCATCCGGATGGGCGTCGCGCCGGACCGCAAGGTGGAAGACGGGATGACTTATCTGCTCTCGCCCTTCCGCAAGGCGCAGCTCAAACTGGTGGATCCAATGCTCGACCTCGCTGCCGAAGCAGTGGAAGCGATTTTGAAAGAAGGACCGGCGGCGGCGATGAACCGGTACAACCGCAAGCCGGACGAACCAGAGAAAGAGTAGCCGCCGATTTACACGGATGAACACGGATTTGCGTTGGGTTTATCCGTGATGATCCGTGAGAATCCGTGGCCAGATTTGGAGAACTAAATGAATCGCACTTATGAACTCATGTTTATCGTCCGCCCGGATATGCCGGAAGAGGAACAGGACAAGCTGATTTCGACTCTGGAAACCGCCGTTACCACGTCGGGTGGTCAAATGAAGAACGTCGAAAAGATGGGCAAGCGCCATCTCGCCTACTCGGTCCGCAGATTTCGTGATGGCCTGTACATTCTGCTCACCCTGGAAGGCAGTGGCGGCCTGATTCATGAACTGGAGCGCCGTCTGCGTGTGACCGAGCCGGTGATCAAATTCCTGACGGTACGTATTGATGAAGAGCAAAAGCGGCTGGACAAGATCAAGGCCATCCGCGACTCGCGGCGTAAGGTTTCAGCAACACCGGCACCCGCGCCAACGCCTTCAGAACCGGCCGGAGAAGCGCCGGCGGCTACGGCATAGGAACCCCGTCGTTCGTCGTTGGTCTTTGGTCGTTGGCCAGCGATCGATGCGCCGCAATCATCTGCGGCTACAGAACGAAAAGCCAACGGCAGACGACCCACGACCAACGACAGATTTTAAGGAGCATCATGGCTGACGAAACTAGACCGACAACAAGTGCATCCTCACACTCCGGCGGCGATCGGCCCTCGGGGGGTGATCGACCTTCCGGCGGCGGCGACCGGCCCGATCGCGGCGAGCGCCGTCCACCGCGTCCCGGCGGACGTGGCGAGGGCGGCCCCGGAGGCCGCAAATTCTTCCGGCGCAAGAAAGTCTGCAAGTTCTGCGTCGAAAAAATTGAGGCCATCAATTACAAAGATGTCCGCCTCTTGGCGCAATTCGTGGCAGAGAGCGGAAAGATCACGCCGCGGCGATTGACGGGCGTGTGCACACCGCATCAGCGGCGGCTTTCCTGTGCCATTAAGCAGGCGCGCAATATCGCGCTGCTGCCGTTTGCCGGGCGGGCATCGTAAATCCGCCGCTGATGACGCGGATCAACGATGTTCTTTGATTGATCTGCTAAATCGGCGTGAATCTGCGGCAAAGAGATTTTATAGAACGGGAGTCATACTTATGGAAGTCATACTGAAAGAAGATGTAGTTTCGCTGGGATCGCGCGGTGACGTGGTCAAAGTCGCCGAGGGATACGGGCGCAACTACCTGCTGCCGCGCAAGCTGGCAATTGAGGCCTCCAAGGGAAACAAGGCGGTCATTGAGCAAATGAAGGCTGCCTCGGTGCGCCGCTCCGCCAAGGAAAAGACCCAAGCCGAGGAATTGGCCAAGCAGTTCGATGGGCTCTCGGTTTCCTTCCAGCGCAAGTCCGGGGAGAACGACCAGCTATTCGGCTCAGTCACCTCCGGAGATGTGGCCGACGCGCTGGAGAAGAAGGGTTTCAACGTGGATCGCCGCAAGATTCAAATCCACGAACCGCTGCGCACCCTGGGCGAGTTCACCATCCCTATCAAGCTGCACAAGGAAGTGACCGCGCACCTGAAAGTTGTGATCGAAAAGGAAGCGGGCGAGTAGGCAAACTTAGTTCCGTTCCACAAAGGGCACAAAGGTACACAAAGGAAATCTTCAACCCGGACCTTTGTGAAGCTTTGTGTCCTTTGTGGTTTATCGATTTTTCCGGAGCCCTGCGAGGCTTGCCAGAGCGAACCGCGTTACTTTTGGTGCGGCGGCAGATCAAACCGCCTAAAACCTTTCCTGACAATACAATGCGTCAGCAGAAATCCTGCCCCTCCCCTATAATCCTGCTCACGGTTCTCATCCTGACACGTCCATAGCTATGCAACCGGGAGGGACGGCAAAGGCACCCGGAGCAGTCGAGGACAGAGAGAATATGCCAGCCGAAGCACTGGCTGTACCATTTACGGTTGGCGGTTGTTCCCAACGGGAACGGGATTCAAGGGGCGAGGCGGGCAGTACCCAGGACCCCAGGCGACGGGGCCACATGGCTGGGCAAAGTCTAGGCCGCATTGACGACACGGTGCTGGTGCGCGAGGCGCAGCGGGGCAACCGCGCAGCCTTCGAGGAGCTGGTGCGGCACTACGACCAGGCGGTGCTGCGGCTGGCCATTCACCTCACCGGCAATGAGCACGAGGCCCAGGACATTTACCAGGAAGCGTTCCTGAAGGCCTACAAGAGCGTGGCTAACTTCCGGTTCGAATGTTCGTTCTATACGTGGATTTACCGGATTGTCACCAATCTCTGCCTCGATCATCTGCGGCGAAGGCAAGTTCGCAAGGAAGACGCTCCGGTGGCGACGGATGCGTCGGGCGAGCAGTACGATGTGCTGGAGCAAGTTCCCGATGGCCGCGCCGGTGCCAACCCCGAACGCGACCTCATGAGCCGCGAGTTGGGCGGACGAATCAGCCGGGCGCTGGACCGATTGACGCCGCGAGAGCGCATGGTGTTTGAGTTGAAGCACTATCACGGACTCAAATTGCGGACGGTGGGTGAGGTCCTCAATACCACCGAAGAGACTGCCAAGAACACGTTGTTTCGGGCGACGCAGAAGTTACGTGGCGCGTTGGCGGACATGAGATGAAAGCTAAGCAAGGGAGATTCCCCGATGCGGGGGTGCAATTATGAAATGTGATTGGGTCAAAGAAAACGTTCTGCTGTACGTCTACAACGAGTTGCCGGACGATGCCCGCTATGAGTTAGAGCAGCATCTGGCACGTTGCACGGACTGCGCCGCTGAACTGAAGACAACGCGCAAGTTTCACGCCGTGCTCTCCGAACTTCAGGTGGAAGAGCCCACCCCCAACCTGGTGGCGTCCTCGCGCATGCGGTTACAGGAAGCGCTGGAAACCACCAGTCAGGGCGGCTTCTGGCATCGCCTGATGTTCGACCCGGCGATGTGGCTACGGCAAATGCGTTTCTCTCCCGCTCTTTCTGCCGCGATCTTCATTATCGGTTTTGCCAGCGGCATTGGCGCCACCTACAAGATTGTGAACGGTAGCGGCGCCGGCGCGATTGCCGTCAGCTCGCTGAGTGCACCGGCTGAGTCTTCGGTTGCCGGCATTCGTTCCATTTCGCAAGAGCCGGGATCGAACCAGATCAGCATTAAATACGACACGGTTTCAACCCAGCAGGCGCAAGGATCGCTGAACGATCAGCGCATCCAGCAGTTGTTGCTGTTCGCAGCCCGCAACAATTACAACTCCGGAGTGCGCATGGATTCTGTGGATCTGCTGACTCAGCAGCCCAATGACACCCATGTTCGAGAAGCGCTGATTTATGCCCTGCGTTACGACTCGAACCCGGGAGTGCGGCTGAAGGCGCTGGGCGGCCTGGGAAATTACGTAAAGAGCGATCCGAGGGTACGGGATGCGGTGCTTGAAGGTCTGATGAGCGATTCCAATCCCGGAGTGCGGACCGAGGCCCTGCATTTGCTGGACCCGGTGCGGGCCGATGGCAGTGTGCGCGCCGTCCTGCAACGGCTGGCGGAGAACGATCCGAACCAGTACATCAAGACCCAGGCGCGCAATATGCTGGCCCAGATGCCGGAATTTGATTGATTAACGTTGAAGAAGAAAAAGGTGGAATGGTGAGAAGGCTTTCTAAACTCGTTGCGGTTCTGCTGCTGATTCTGCCAGCGGCCCTGGCACAGCAGACCCGTGTTTTCGGTGATGGCGGCAACTGGACCCAGGAGATCACGGGGTCTATGACTGCGGTGCGGAATCTCAGGGTCAAAGTGGATGTTGGAACGGTGAAGGTGGACGGCGGCTCACAGCAGGGCATCAGTTACGTCATTCGCAATCATTCTTACAGCTCATCCGAAACCAAGGCGCGGCGGGAATTCGATTCCTACAAGATCACCGCCTACGTGCGTGGCGACACTGCGTGGATTGTGGGCGATTGGGAGGGCGGCCGCCCACACCGGTTCTCTGGCGAATTCTCCATCAGTGTGCCGCGGGAGATGGATGAAATCAAAGTCGAGACCGACGGCGGCAACGTAACCACCACAGGAGTGGCAGGACGAGTGGATTCCCAGAGTGGCGGAGGCAACATCCGCTTCGATGACATCGGGGGGGTCATCAATGCCGAAACCGGCGGCGGGAACATCGACGTGGGCAATGTGTCCTCCGACGTAAGCCTGCACACCGGCGGCGGTTCCATCAAGGTGGTCTCGGCCAAGGGAAAGATCGTCGCAGATAGCGGTGGCGGCAGTGTGATCGTGATTTCAGGCTTGCAAGGCGCAGAACTGGAAACCGGCGGCGGCAGCATTCAGGTGGATCGTTGCACCGGGAAAGTCACGGCCACAACCGGCGGCGGCAGCATTGACCTGGGTGAGATTGGCGGTCCGGCAGAAATCGAAACCGGCGGCGGCAGCATCCGGCTGGCTTCTGCCAAGGGCCCGGTGAAGGCGGAAACCGGGGGCGGCAGCATCGAGTTGCTGGGCGTGCCTTCCGCACGGGCCGAGACCGGAGCCGGCGGTATTGAGGCTAAGTTCATCGCTTCAGGCGGGGAGCGCAACGATTCCGTTCTGGAAACTTCGGCCGGCGACATTACCGTTTATGTGGCGCCGAGTGTGAAGTTGAGCATCCGCGCATCCATCGAGGTTGCCAACGGGCACCGCATCGAATCAGAGTTTTCGGAGATCCGGGTCACAACCGAAGGCGGGGATTATGGCTCCAAGACCGTGACTGCCGAGGGCGATTTGAACGGCGGCGGGCCGGTGCTCAAGGTACGAACGACTACTGGCGACATCTCCTTTCGCCGCAGTGGTCACTAAGAGAAAACACGGAGGTACATATGCGAAATGCCATTTTCATCACACTGCTGACCTTGCCGCTGGTATCAGTCGCGGCGCATGCAGAGAATGCCGCGCTTGATTCAAAAAACGAGATCTTCGGAATCTCCAGCGAAGATGTAGGCGGCAGTTCCTATCTCGGTGTGGACACGCGAGACATCACTCCCGACCGTCTGGGCGCGCTCAAGCTGAAAGAAGAGCAAGGGGTGGAAGTTACCATGGTGGATCAGGACGCTCCCGCGGGCAAAGCTGGCTTGAAAGAGCACGATGTCATCCTTACGGTGAACGGCGCGGAGGTGGAAAGTGTGGAACAACTGCGGCGCATGATCCGGGAAACGCCGCCGGGACGGGTGGTTGCTCTGGGCATCAGCCGCGATGGCCAAGCGATGACCATCAAAGTACAGTTGGCGGAACGGAAGAATAGCTACGCCTATGGCTATTCTTATGGGCCGAAAGGCAAAGACTTCCACTTCGTGATGCCGGCTATTCCGCCCATTCCTCCTATGCCGGACATTGGGGATATGGATATTCCGGTGTCGATCGTGGTGGTGCATTCCTCGGCTCGCAGTGGGCTGATGGTGGAGAACCTCACTCCGCAGCTCGGAGACTTTTTTGGAACCAAGAACGGCCAGGGAGTGCTGGTGCGTTCGGTCGAAAAGGGGAGCCGCGCCGACAAAGCCGGGTTCCGCGCCGGGGATGTGATCGTAAAGATCAACGGAGAAGCCATTCACGACAGCAGCGACTTCAGCCATGCGTTGCGTTCGCGTAAGGACAACACCGCCAGCATCGGCGTAATTCGTGACAAGAAAGAAGTCAACATAACCATTACTCTGCCGGAGCGCAAACAGTCAGACCTGGAGCGCGAAAGCCTGATGACGCCGGAGGTGGACGCGGAAACCCGTGAGGAATGGAGCCGGTTCGGGGAGGACTGGAGCCAGTTCGGATCGGAAATGGCTGAGCTTGGGCCTCCGATGGAAGAGGCGGTCAACCGGGCGATGGAGCAGGTCGGGCCCGAGATGGAGCGGCAGACCCGGGAGATGCTCCGACAGAAACAAGAATTCCGGCGACAGCTGCGGGACATGCAGCGACAATTCCGTGATCACCAGCGGGAAGTCGAGCGAGAATTTCAGAAAGAGTACCGAGCCCCGAGCAACCTGTTCTAGGAGGGCCGCAGACTTCCACAAGGCCACTTCTTGACCAGAGCAGTTACTTCCCGCCTGCTTGGGCAAGTCCTCGTTGTGGATCAGGCGCGAGGCACACCCGGTTTCGCCCCGACTGTTTCGCAGCATACAAACCAGCGTCGGCCGCCTTCACCAGTTCATCCCGTGTAGTTCCATGATCTGGGTAGTTCGCAGTGCCGGCACTAATGGTGACTGGGCGAGGCACGCCGGGGAATTGCCAGGTTTCGACCATGCGACGCAGTTTCTCGGCCACCGCCAGCGAGTGCTGGGGGCTGGTTTGCGATAGGAGGATGGCAAATTCCTCTCCGCCATAGCGGCACACCACATCTATCTTGCGCAACTGCTGATGCAGAATGGACGACACCTGGCGCAACACCTCGTCGCCCAGCAAGTGCCCGAATTCGTCGTTCAGGCGTTTGAACTGGTCGATATCGATCATGATCACACCCATGCCGGAATCGTAGCGGCGGGCGCGCTCGATTTCCTCGGCCATGCGTAGCTCAAAGTATCGACGGTTAAATATTCCGGTCAGTCCGTCCAAATAAGCCAGCTGTTTGACCCTGTCCACGTAATGGGCATTCTGAATCGCATTGGCGCAGATATCGGCCACGGATTCTAGTGGCTGAGTGTCGTTGCTGTGGAAGGCCCCGGCGCGTTCGCTGTCTAGAACCAGGACGCCCAGGGTTTGGCCGAAGGACACCAAAGGGATACACATGCGCGAGTCGGTTTCCACGTAGAGGCCTGTGTCGGATGTGGCCTTGGCATTGTTTTCTACCAGGGTCTTGCCGGCCTCGAGCGCTCGTCCCCAGGGGCCAGCCCGTGAGGGCAAACGGCCGCCTTCGGGGACCCGGGGCGTCAACTTGCCGTGACTGGCGCGCAAGACCAGATCGTCCTCGTCCTTCAAAAGCACGGAAACCTGCGATACCTGAAAAGCCTGCTCGATCAACAGGCACACTTTGGAAAGCAATTCTTTCAGATCGAGAACCGCCGTGGTCTGCTGCGCGATGGCGTTGATGGCTTCCAGTTGTGACGCACGCCGCCGCTCCAGGGAATACAGCCGCGCGTTCTGCAGAGCCATTGACGCCTGGGTGGAAAACAACGTGAGCATGTCCGCAGTCTCAGAATCAAAATGATTAGGGTTGGCACTTTGGCAGTCCAGCACACCCACCACCTGGTCCCGCACCATGAGCGGGACTGCCAGTTCCGACCGCGTGGTTTTGGAAGTCTTCAGGTAACGCGAATCCTTACTGACGTCAGGAGCATAGACCGGGCGCTTCTGTTGAGCTGCCGCTCCCGTGATGCCCGTCCCAACCCTCACACGAACCTTGTCCTGACCCTCGTCCCAACCCACCTGGCGGCGAACGTACAACTCTCCGCTCTCGTTATCCAGCAACAAGATGGCGACATTCTGTAAGTGGAAATAATCGCGCGCGATGACGAGAATCTGTTGCAAGACTTCGTCCAGGTCAAAGGTGGAGAGCACCGCCTGGCTGGCGTCGTAGAGGATGGCGATCTTTTGCATGGTGCTGGCGGGATTCTATCGGGTTCCGGGCCAGTTACCGAGGTTCCGAAAGTAACCTGAGGGTAAGGGGAGAGGGGGTCAGTTTCTGGGGAGCTTAGACCGCGTTCGCCAACCTACAACGGTCTTGATGACCCCAAACACCGCCAGGCAGAACCAGAAATCGACCAGGGTTCCAAGGTCGGTCTTGTAGCGGCTGTGCTGGGCCGCCGCTGGCAGGTGTTTCTCCAGAAGAAAATATGCCACGTTGCCCACCAAAACAGCCAGTAGCGCCTGTAAGAAGTTGCTTGCTGACTTTGACATAGACTTTCTTGCAGTCCTCCCCAATTCAACCGCACCGTGGCGGACGCCGCGCTCCTGCTACCATCTGTTCAGATGCTCGATCCTTCTACTTCCGTGCAATATGTGAAAGGTATCGGCCCACGGCTCGCCGACGTGCTGGCGGGAAAGGGCATCCACACCGTCGACGACCTCCTGCATTATCTGCCATTTCGTTATGAAGACCGGCTGAACCCGCGCACCATCCCCGAACTGCGCGCCGGCGAGATGGCCACGGTGATCGCCGAAGTCCGCAATTCCGGACTCTTCCGCACTCGCCGTATGCCCATTTTCCAGATGACAGCCGGGCAGGGGCGGACGCGGCTGAAGTGCATTTGGTTCAATGCAACCTACCTTCGCGACAAGTTCAAGCCGGGGCAGGTGGTCGCTCTCTATGGAAAAGTCGAAGCCGACAATCGCAGCGGTGAACTTCAGATCGTCCAACCGCAATTCGAGATTCTCGAAGAACCTTCGGAGAACGGCTCATCTGATTCCGCCGAAAAGAAGTTGGCCGAGTCGCTCGAGATTGGCCGGATTGTGCCTATCTATGAAGCCATTGGGCAAGGACGCCTGACTTCGCGGTGGTTCCGTCGCACGATCCACTCTGCACTGGAAAATCTAGCCGCAGATATGCCCGACACCATTCCGGAGATGGTCCGGCGGCGGCTGAGTTTGATCTCGCCGCTCGAAGCGTTGCGCCGGGTACACTGGCCGGAAGCCGGTGAGAGCGTGGAAGACTTGCAGTCGTCGCGCACCCCGGCTCACGTGAGGCTGATTTTCGAGGAACTGTTCTTCATTGAACTTGGGCTCGAGCTAAAGCGTCGAGAACAGAAGGCGCAAACCGGCATTCGGTTTCAGTTGGATGATCGCGTCCGTTCCGCCATCAAGAAGATCCTTCCCTTCCATCCCACCGCAGCGCAAAAGCGGGTCCTCAAGGACATCGCTTCCGACATGGAGACGCTGTCGCCCATGCGGCGCCTGCTGCAAGGCGATGTAGGCTCGGGCAAGACCATCGTGGCGTTCGAGGCCGCCATCATCGCCATGGAGAACGGCTACCAGGTAGCACTGATGGCGCCGACCGAGATTCTGGCCCAGCAACACTACTTCTCCGCGCGCCGCATTCTGGAGCCGGCTGGCTATCGGATTGTGCTGCTCACCGGCTCGCTCGAAGATGACCGCAAGCGCGAAATCCGCCGCCATATCGGACAGGGGAGCGCGCAACTCGTGATCGGCACTCATGCGCTGATCGAGCAGAAAGTCGAATTCGCCAAGCTTGGCCTCGTCATCGTCGATGAACAGCATCGCTTCGGAGTATTGCAACGCTTTAAGTTGATGAAGAAATCCGGCAATGTAGGCGCGGGCGGCCCGCCCGTGCAGGCAGCGCCAATACAGTCGGCTACCATAGACCCGGAAGCGGAACCCGACGTCCTGGTAATGACCGCAACCCCCATCCCCCGCACACTGGCTCTCACTCTGTACGGCGATCTGGACCTCAGCGTGATCGACGAAATGCCGCCGGGGCGCACTCCCATCGTCACTCGCCGAGTTTCAGACGATCGCGCCCCCGAAGTTTGGGATTTTGTGCGCAAGCAAGCGGCGGCCGGACATCAGACTTACGTCGTCTATCCAGTCATAGAAGAAAATGAAGAGACCGAGATCAAGGCCGCCGCCAAAATGTACAAGGAACTGAGCCGCTTGTTTGCTGATTTGCGCGTGGGGCTGTTGCATGGCCGCATGGATGCCGACTTGAAAGAACAGGTGATGCGCCTCTTCCAGAAGGGTGGACTGGACATTCTGGTCTCAACCACGGTGATTGAAGTGGGTGTGGATGTTGCCAATGCCACCATGATGGTGATCGAACAGGCCGAGCGCTTCGGGCTGGCGCAGCTGCACCAGCTACGGGGTCGCATCGGACGCGGCGCTGCCAAGTCGTATTGTGTGCTCATGACCGGCGGCAAGGTTTCCGAAGATGGAGAACGCCGCCTCGATGCCATGGTCCGCACCAGCGATGGATTCCAGATTGCGGAGCTCGACCTTGAACTGCGCGGGCCAGGAGAATTGTTCGGCACGCGCCAGGCGGGGATGCCCAGTTTTCAGGTGGCGAATCTGATTCGCGACCGGCAATTACTCGAAATCGCCAAACGCGAGGCGGCGGCGGTTCTCGAGGGTCCCAACCCCGAGATTTCACAGAAAGAAATCAAAGAGGCACTCCGCCACATGCGTACCCGCTGGCAGAAGAGTTACGGCCTGGTTGAGGTCGGGTAATGGGAGTTTCTCTCCGCGCCGTCTGCCGTTTTTCTCAGCGTTCTCTGCGATCAAAAGCTCTCTTTCAAATCCATATAGGTCCTAGCCGCGCCGAATGGCCTTTGGCAACCAGCTCTGTGGATGTCATAATCTTGGCGGGTGAAAACCGAAACCAAGGCCGGCTTGTACCGCAAGCTTCCGTCGGTGGATGAAGTTGTCCGCCGCCCCGGCGTGGAGTCTTTGGTTTCGCAAGAAGGATTAGTCGCCGTGACCGACGCTGCGCGGGCCGTATTCGCATCCTTGCGCGACGAAATTAGCGCTGGCAGGCTCGACGAGCATGGCATCGACTTGGCGCTTTCCGGCCTCGACCATGCGGTGGAACGGCGGCTGCGGCAGGCTTTGAGCTATTCGCTCCGGACGGTCATTAACGCTACAGGAGTCATCCTTCACACCAATCTGGGGCGCGCGCCGCTCGCGGCTTCGGCGCTGGAACACATTCGTGAGACAGTGGGCGGTTATTCGAACCTCGAGTTCGATATCGAAGCCGGGGAGCGTGGCAAGCGTGATGTCCACGTGGACCACCTGTTCCGCAAACTGCTGGGCGAAGCGTCACCAGAAGTTTCCACCATCGTGGTCAATAACAATGCCGCTGCCGTCCTGCTGGCGCTTAACACGATTGGCGAAGGCGGCGAAGTCATTGTTTCGCGCGGGGAATTAGTCGAAATCGGCGGTTCGTTCCGCATCCCGGATGTGATGACAAAGTCGAACGCCGTGCTGCGCGAAGTGGGAACCACCAACCGCACTCGCGTCAGCGATTACGAGCGCGCCATCACCGAGAAGACCCGCCTGCTGCTGCGCGGGCATAGCCCAAATTTCGAGATCACTGGATTCACCGAGCAGCCTCGGCTGGACGAATTGGTAGAACTCTCCCGCAAGTGTAACATCTCTCTGATGGAAGACCTGGGCAGCGGCGCGCTGATCAATCTGGATGCGCTCGGTGTCACTGGCGAACCCAGTGTGCTCGATAGTCTCCGCGCCGGAGTGGATATCGTCACCTACAGTGGCGACAAGTTATTTGGCGGCCCGCAGGCGGGAATACTGAGTGGCCGCAGTGACCTGCTCGCACGCATGCGGTCGAATTCCCTGTTTCGCGCCCTGCGCGTGGACAAACTGACCTACGCCGCCCTCGAATCCACTCTCATGGCCTATGTAAAGGGCGACCACGACGCCATCCCGGCGATCCGCATGATGCGTTTGTCGAAAGAAGAGATCGGAAGGCGTGCGGAAGCAGTCGCCGGCAAGGTTCAGTCTTCGAGCCTCTCTGTCGAAGTGATCGACGGCGAATCGGTAATTGGCGGCGGAGCCGCTCCTTCCGCGGTCCTACCCACTCGCCTGCTGGCGGTAAGTACAGAGGGCGTGAGCGCCGACGAACTGGCTGCGCGCTTTCGGCTTTCAACTCCGCCGATAGTGACCCGGGTGGAAGAGGGTCGAGTTTTACTCGATCTTCGTACGGTATTCCCCGAGCAGGATCAGGATGTGATCCGCACGCTCATTCAGATCGCCTCATGATCGTCGGCACTGGAATCGACATCGCCGAGGTGCCTCGGATTGCCGCTTCCATCGCGCGCTTTGGGGAGCGTTTCCTGCGTCGCATCTTCACCGAGGGTGAGATTCGCTACTGCGATGGGAAAGCCAATAGCGCGGAACGCTACGCCGCCCGCTTTGCCGCCAAAGAAGCCGCCATGAAGGCCATCGGCACGGGATGGAACCACGGCGTGACCTGGCGTGACGTCGAAGTCAGCCGTATGCCGGGTGGGCGTCCGACGATCACATTTCATGGCAAAGCAGCGGAATTTTCCGCCAAGCTGGGAACAAAGCACGTGTCACTCTCGCTCACTCACACCGCCGAGCACGCCATCGCTCAGGTGATTCTGGAAGACTAAGGTGTAGCGCCGCCGTCCCGGCGGCTGTTCGGACGCTACCTACCTACAGCGGCAGCCAGGTCCCCACGCTCTTTTCCAGCGCTCGCTTGTAAATCAACGACGCGGTGGCGATGTCTTCGAGTGCAAGACCGAGATTGCAGGCGAAAGTACGTTCTGCGGGCGTTTGCCGGCCAGGTTTGCGCCCGGTGACCAGTTCGCCCAGGTCAGCGTGGATCGGCGGCAGGTTCTGGAAATATCCAATCTGGCGATAGTGCTCAAGCTGGGGCACGTCGTCGGTGCAAAACTTATCGGCTTGGCGGAGCGCGTCGGGATGCCAGTAGGAATCGAAATCCACCAGCGACGCAAATGCACCCTCGGCGAGCCAGCCAGACTGAATGGTAGCGTGCGGCTGGCGCAGGATGGGGCCGGCCGTGACCACAATGTCGCTGCCCACCACGGCCTCGCGCGCGGTCGCCACCGATGCGACTTCTATCCCGAGTTCCGCGCTCAGGTCCTGCGCATACTTCGCACTACGTTCGGGGTGAACATCGTAGGCTCGGACCTCCTCGATGGGGAACAAGACCTTTAATGCTTCCAGATTGCTGCGGCCCTGGACGCCGCAGCCCAGAATCCCCACCGTCTCTGATTCGCCGCGCGCCAGGTACTTGGCGGCTACCGCCGTCGCCGCTCCGGTACGCTGGGCAGTGATCCAGGTGCAGTCCATGACCGCGAGGGGCATGCCGGTTTCGACGTGGTTGAGAATGAGCAGCCCGGCAATATAAGGCAGGCCGCGCTTGCTGTTCTCGGGATATCCACTCACCCACTTCATTCCCACTGCCTTCTGGGCGGCAATGTAGGCGGGCATGGCATGAATGAAAGCGTCGGGCAGAGTGTGGACGCCGATCTTCGGCGGCATCTCCACGCGGCCTTCGCCCTTTTCGCGGAACATGGATTCAAGCGCTTGAATGATCTCAGCCAGGGGCGGGCCGATGGACTCAACGTCGGCGTGAGAGAGGTAGAGCAGTTGCTTAGGATCACGAGCATTCATGCGTCCAGAAGTATAGCCTGCTCGGTGTCTGACGTTCATGATCGGCGCGGGTCTGGGAAGGCACGACTTCCAGTCGTGCCGATGGAGACTCAAATGATGGTCGGGCTTCAGCCGCTGAGGGCAGCTGCTGTGAACATCGCTCAGCATGGCAGACGCTTCTGTTAGACTGTCGCATTCTCCCTCAAAACCTCGAATGTCCGTCACTAGCGAAACTCTTGCGCCTCCCGTGATCGACGCGGCCGCAAAGAAACTTCCGCGCGCTCTTTTGATCGGCGTGGCGGCGAGCAGTTGCAGCGCCTTGCTCCTCGAACTGGCTCTGACCCGGTTGTTCTCGGTAGTGCTCTTCTATCACTTTGCCTTTCTCGCCATTTCGATTGCGCTGCTGGGGCTGGGCTCAGGCGGTGTGTTTGCATATGTACGAAAGCAATCACTGTCTGGCTTCGAGACGCGTTCGTTACTTTCCACGCTCTGCGTGGCCAACGCCCTGGCAGTTCCCGCGGTGCTGGAACTCTGCCTGCACATCGGGGTTTCGCTCGAACTTTCGCTGGTGAACTTCGCCCGGCTCACTGCAATTTACCTGCTCTCAGCAGTTCCGTTTTTCATTACCGGCATTGAATTTTCGGTTCTCTTCGCCCGCGAGGCGGAGCACATTCCCCGGCTCTACGCCTCCGACCTTGCCGGGGGCGCGCTGGCGTGCCTGCTGGTGGTCCCACTGCTGAACTGGCTGGGCGGCCCTAACACGATTTTGTTCGCCGGCGCGCTGGCCGCAGGCGCGGGTGTGGTGTGGGCCGCCAGCCCGGGCGCGAGACAACTCACGCTGGCCCTGGCGGCCGTGCTTTTACTTTTGATCGCAGCCAATCATTCCTCAAGGCTCATTGACATCGTCTACGCCAAAGGCGTGTTCCGTGATCCTGCATGGGTTGAATTCTCGCGCTGGAACGCGATTTCCCGCGCGGAAGTGGACCGCCAGGGCGACGCCAAAACCATCGTCATTGACGCCGATGCCTCCACCTACATCATGAACGCCGCGCCTGGCCAGTGGAAGGGAACGGAGTGGGAAAAGAACCTGATGTCCGCGCCACCGGCGGTCTCCAATATCCTGCGACCACGCGGAGACTACGCCATCATTGGGCCGGGCGGTGGGGTGGACGTGCTGCGGGCTTTGGCCAACGGCAGTCCCAGCGTCACTGGAATCGAAATCAATGCCATCATCGCCAACACCATCATGCGCGGCCGTTACGCCGACTACGCGTATCACCTCTACGAGCGGCCCCAGGTGCACATTCATGTGGGCGACGGCCGGTCGTTTATTCGGAATTCCAGGCAGAGTTTCGATGTAGTGCAGATGACGCTGGTGGATACCTGGGCCTCGACCGGCGCCGGAGCCTTTGCCCTCAGCGAGAACAGTCTGTATACCGTCGAGGCCTTCCGCGAATACTTCGAGCATTTGAAGGCGGATGGCCTGCTTGCCATCACCCGTTGGGAGTTTCACCAGCCGCGCGAGGCGCTGCGCGTGGTCTCCGTCGCCATGCAGGCGTTGCACGAACTGGGCGTCGGCGATCCCGCCCGGAATTTCATAGTGGTCTCACAGGGTCAACTCAACGAAGACGGCATTCCGGTAGCGGTGCTGACCAAGAAGATCGGCTTCACTCCCGAGGAAGAAGCGGCAGTCCGCGCACATATGGACGCTTACCCGGCGCTGACGCCGATCTATATGCCTTCGAAGTTTGAGGAGACGCCTTTCTCCGCCCTGATCACCCGCAACGATCCTTACGCCTTTGCCCGGCAGTACCCTTACAACGTGGCTCCAGTGCGTGATAACGCCCCGTTCTTTTTCTTTACTCTGAAGCTGGGGCAGATTTTCGGCCGACGCCACGGGCTGGTTCAAGGGCTCGATTGGAAGGTGAACGTCGGCGTAGCCGTCTTAGCCATGGTGCTCCTGATTTCGCTGGCTGCGGTGGGGGCGTTCCTGGTCACTCCGCTGGCATTGCGCGGCGGGCGAAACCGCCCAAGCGTGGTCCCTCTGTTCTATTTTGTGGCAGTGGGGTTGGGATACATTCTGGTGGAGATTGCCTTCATCCAGCGCTTCGTACTCTTTCTCGGGCATCCTACTTACGCCTTGACCGTGGTGGTATTTCTGCTGCTGCTCTCGAGCGGCGCTGGCAGCCTAGCTTCCCGCCGCTGGCTCGACAAAGCCGGACGAAGCGTGCTCCCGCTTGCCCTGATTGCGTCTACTATTCTGCTCCACGTGTTCATACTGCCGTCCATCTTGAATGCCCTCGTCGGCATGCCTTTCGTGGTCAAGCTGGCCGTGAGTGCAGCGCTGCTGGCGCCGTTGGGATTCGCCATGGGCATGCCATTCCCCAGCGGACTACGCGCCCTGGCCGCCTCCCAGGCAGGCGAAACCAGGGACAATACCGTGGAGTGGGCCTGGGCCGTGAACGCGGGCGCCAGCGTGCTGGGCTCGGTGCTGGCTATGATTATCGCCATACAGTTCGGACTTAACGCCACACTGGGCTGCGGGGCGGCCGCCTATCTCGCAGCCTTGCTGATTTCGCCCAAGCTACGGCACGCGGCGTGAAAGATGACCTGCTCCTCTGCTATGATGCAGGGCATTGTCTGGAGCAGTGGACCACACGCAAACATTGCGATGACGCTCTTACGGAGAACCAGTGCCTAGCCAGAAGCAGTTGAAGTGGTCTCAACTGAAAGTCGGAATCACCGTGTTGATCGCCAGCCTCGTGCTGACCGTCCTCATCCTGTTGATGAGCGGCACCGGAGGCATCTTCACCCGGAAGATGACCCTGGTCTCCTATTTCGACAACGCCGGCGGTCTGCGTGAGGGCGCACCCGTGCGTCTGCAAGGCGTGGACATCGGCAACGTCACCAAGATCATGGTCGTCTCTGACCCTGCCCGCCAACTCGCCCCCGTCCAAGTGACCATGAAGGTCATTCCCAAGTATCACAAGAACATTCGAAAAGACTCGGTCACGACGCTCTCGACAGCAGGAGTGCTGGGCGAGACTTACATCGATATTAACAGTGCCCAAGCCAAGGGACTGGAGGCGCAAGAAGGCGACGTGATGACCACGCGAGAGTCGCCGCAGATTGAAGACGTGGTCCGCGCCAGTCAAAGCACGTTGCAGAACATGGATTCCCTGCTCAAGCGCGTGGACCGCATTGTCGCCTACGTGGAAAGCGGTCAGGGCTCGATTGGCAAAGTGATCTACGATCCCGCGCTCTATAACCAGTTGAACGCGACCGTCGCTCAATTCCAGAACTTGGTTGCCCAAGTGGCCAACGGCAAGGGCAGCCTGGGCAAGCTGCTGGTGGATGACCAGCTCTATAAAAGCGCCAACGACACCGTCGACAAGCTGAACCACATCATCGATGACCTCAGAGCTGGCAAGGGCACAGCCGGCAAGTTCCTGAGCGATTCCACGCTCTACGACAATGCCAATAAGACCATTGCCAACGTCAAGACCCTGACCGACGACATCAATGCTGGCAAAGGCGCGATAGGCGTCATGGCCCGCGACGAAGCCTTCGCTAAAAAGCTAAAAATCACCATGGACAATGTGTCCGAGTTGAGCGCCCAGCTCAACTCCACCGAAGGCTCAGTCGGCAAGCTCTTGCACGATCCCTCGCTCTATGACAACACCAACAACCTGCTGACGGAAACCCGCAGCCTGATCAAAGCCATGCGCGAGAATCCCAAGAAGTATCTGACCATCCACGTCAAGATATTCTGAGGGAACAGATCAGCAGCTCCGCTTGGACAGGGTTTTCTCCGCGAAAATCGAGCCTTTCCCTTGCCAACCCCTTGTTTTCAACCGCTCTCCTAACCTCAGTCACCTCCCGCTGGTTACAGGGGATGGCGTCAATTACCAAGAGGCCATTGTCGATCTGGGACGCTGGTGCCAATCTGGGACAGACGAAAAACAAGTCATCTGAATGCCAGGCACCGGAGGGCAGACAGAACGAGGGTTGTGACCTACCACTGGGAGAAATCATGAAGAAAACAGCATTGTTCCTAATCTTGATGACGATGGTTCTTGTAACTGCTTCCTCGGCAACGTCGGTTGCCAGCCTGAAAGGTACCTATGCTTTCCAACTTCTGGATGTGAACAACGAATTTGGATACTACAATGGCAGCACCTGGGTGAGTGTCACCACGTGCCCAACCAACCAACACTGTTCTAATCAGGCCTTCTCCAAGGTCTCGTATGGCACGGTTTCCTTCGACGGGTTGGGACACGTAAAGTTCCTTACCATCAGCAATGGCGGCTCGCACGGACCGACGGTCGGCACAGTTTGGGGTTATTCGGTCTCCGGCTTCAACGGGGCCATGGGCACTTCCGCCAATGGAGCCTATCTCACGCTCGGAAATTTCAACACCGCCGGGGTGGCGCAGACCGTGCTCATGCGTACCGTGGATACCAACCCCAGCACCGGTACATTGCTTCTGCAATAAGTACCGCGTATAGCTTTGCGGACGGCGGAGGCGGGGCTTTCGAGCCCCGCCTTTCTTCTTGTGTGGGACGGACATTCTTGTCCGTCGCCTTTGAAGTTCTGAATGTAACACGAATCCGTCAGCCGGCGTTCTCACTCTGCTTTTTCGTGCTCAGCCCGAGCACGCGATACGCAAGTCACGTCCCACAGCCACCGCTAAGAATCACCAGAGCCCCGGCGACGCCGAGCAACCGCCCAACGTAAGGATGACCACTGACCAAGATTCCCGCGATGGCGAGCCCGACACCCAGCAACACACGCAAGCCGCGATCCATTAGCCCTAGATTCATATTCATGCTACACGGGAAGAGCGTATATCGCCTAGACTCTCGCAGCCGCGTCCGCGTGCTCATGCGCATGATAACTGGAGCGCACCAGCGGCCCTGACTCGACGTGGCGGAAGGCGTATTCGAGGGCGGCGTCTTTCAAGGTGCGGAATTCGTCGGGAGTGTAGAAACGGGCAATGGGCAAGTGGTCGCGCGAGGGCCGCAGATATTGGCCGACGGTGAGAATGTCCACGCCGCGCGAACCCAGGTCGCGGAAGACTTCGATCAATTCCGTGGCGGTTTCTCCCAGGCCGACCATCACGCCGGATTTGGTCACCATGCCGGGCGATAGCTTTTTGGCGTTCTCCAGCAGGCGCAGCGTGCGCTCGTAGCGCGCGCCGGAGCGAACCACGCGATAGAGCCGCGGCACGGTTTCGGTGTTGTGATTGAGGATGTCGGGCTGGGCGTCGAGCACGATCTGGAGAGGCTCGTCCAGACCTTGAAAGTCGGGGATCAGGACTTCGACCCGGCAGCCGGGAGTCAGCTCACGAATCTGGCGGATGGTTTCGGCAAACACGCGCGCGCCGCCCAGGTTGTCGTCATCGCGATTGACGCTGGTTACGACGGCGTGCCGCAGGCCAAGCGTGGCAACCGCTTCGGCAACGCGTGCCGGCTCTTGCCAGTCGATCGGCCCAGGCTTGCCTTTGGGCACGGCGCAGAAGCCGCAGCGGCGTGTGCAGATGTCGCCCAGCAGCATGAACGTGGCGGTGTGGTTGTCCCAGCACTCGCCGATGTTGGGGCATTGCGCGGACTCGCAGACGGTGTGCAGACCGAGTCCGCGGGCCAGCTTCTTGAGATTGTGGAAGTTGTCGCCGACCGGGGCTTTGGCGCGGAGCCAGTCCGGCTTCGGCTGCCGGATCGGGGGGCCGACATCGATTTGCACGAGTTGGGCAGCGCCCGCCATGTATGTCTTGATTTTACACGGTCGCTATAGGGAAGCGAGCCAAACGCGCGATTCTGGGGTCGCAGAAAACGCGACCCATCGCGCGGCTCGCCCAGATCCTTCGCCACGCAGAGAACGCTCGTTCAGGATGACAAATTGAGCATTAGAACTATGAACCGTCGACGTAGGAGTCAACCCACTGTTTGATTTTCTGACGGCGTTCGTCCTGTGGATCAAAGCGAACACCGAGAGTCTTTCCCGGCGCGTTGCGCCAGCTCACGGTGCCGCGCACCCAGACGCGGGGCAGAGTGAGCAGGGCAAAAGAGATTTCGACCGACTGTCCGGCTGCGATGTCCTCGGCGCTGCGCAGGGACATACCGCCGGAACTGAGTTCGACGCTGGTGGCGGTGAGGCGGCGATTGTCGCCGCCTAGAATCACGGTAATTTCGGTGATCACCGGAATGCGGACGTAGCGGCGCAGTTCGTGCAACACCAGCATTTGGGTGGATCGCACCAGCTTCAAAGCCGCGTGCCGTTCCAGAGGCTCCTGGAAAACCGCATTGATGCCGTACTTGGAAAAGCGCATGGCATCCTGGGCGCTGCCGCCAAGCCCGTAGATCACCATGCGGCTGTTGGATAGCGAAGTGCGGGCCGCTTCCATCATCGGCTGCGCGGCCGGTCCCAGATGCAAAACACAAGCCTCAAACTTTTCCTTTTGCAGGCGTTCGGCGGCGTTTCCGGGCACCACCACGGTCTCAATGCCAAACTGCCGGAAACAGTCCGCGAGCACAGTTCGGACCGGTTCCTTGAGATCAACCAGCGCCGCCCGAGCCGCAGCCTTCTTACCGGCAGGCGGGAGGGCAACGGCCGTTCCAATGGCTTTTTCCATAAGGCGATCTGATCTCGATCTTGCCTGCTGACCCTATTCTGGCCTGCATCTCCAGGCTTGGCAAAGGGTTAGAAGGACAATCCTTGAGTACCAAGGTCTTATTACCAGCAATGTCCCGGTGCGCGGCATTGGGTACTTGCCAAACTCATCGGCTTTTGGTGGATCAGGCTTTACGGCTGGCGATCGATGCTCTGGAACGGAGGTGTGTTATTCGGTCCAGCGGCGGAACAACAATGCGCCATTGGTGCCGCCAAAACCGAATGAATTAGACATGGCGTATTCCAGCGAGGCCTTGCGGGCGTGGTTGGGTACGTAGTCCAGATCACATTCCGGATCGGGGTTTTCCAGGTTGATGGTCGGGGGCAATATCTGGTCGCGCAGAGCTAGCACGGTGACGCCCGCTTCCAGGCCGCCAGCGCCCCCCAGCAGGTGTCCGGTCATCGACTTGGTCGAGCTAACGGCGAGCTTGTAGGCGTGGTCACCGAAGGCGCGTTTGATGGCGGTGGTTTCGATCCGGTCTCCGAGCGGCGTGGAGGTGCCGTGGGCGTTGACGTAGCCCACCTGCGCGGGTTGCACTTTCGCGTCTTGCAGCGTGTTCTGCATTACGCGGTAAGCGCCGTCGCCGTCTTCGGCGGGCGCGGTGATGTGGTGGGCATCGGCGCTCATGCCGTAACCAACAATTTCAGCCAGAATCTTCGCGCCCCGCCGGCGTGCGAATTCGAGTTCCTCGAGTATCAGAATGCCGGCACCTTCCCCGATGATGAATCCGTCGCGCCCTGAGTCCCAGGGGCGGCTGGCTTTCTCCGGCGCATCGTTGCGGGTGGAGAGAGCGCGCATGGCCGCGAATCCGCCCACGGAGAGCGGCGTTATGGCGGCTTCAGTGCCGCCTGCGATCATGGCGTCGGCATCGCAGCGCGCGATGATCTTGTAGGAGTCTCCAACGGAGTGCGCGCTGCTGGTGCATGCCGTGCAGGTGGCTTCGTTAGGGCCCCTGGCGTTGTAGCGGATGCTCACCTGTCCGGCAGCCAGGTTGATGATGGTTGCTGGTATGTAAAAGGGAGAGATTTTGCGAGGACCGCCACTCAGCAGGTTCGAATGTTCCCGCTCGGTGACATCCAGCCCGCCGATGCCCGATCCAATGTGAACACCTACGCGGGTCGAAGTTTCGGGAGTCACCTGAAGGCCGGAGGATGTCATGGCGTCCTCGGCGGCCGCCATGGACAACTGGATGAAGCGACCCATCTTCTTGACGTCTTTTTTCTCGATAAACTTCAGCGGGTCAAAGTTCTTGACCTCGCCGGCGATCTGGCAGGCATGTTGCGAGGCGTCGAATGAAGTAATAGAACCGACGCCCGACTTGCCGGCAAGCAGGTTTGCCCAGGTCTCTTCGGTGGTGTTGCCCACGGCTGAGATCAGACCCACCCCGGTAACTACGACGCGTCGCGCCAACTACTTCCCGCCTTTCGCATGCTTACTGATGTAATCCACCGCATCCTGCACGGTGCGGATCTTCTCCGCGTCCTCGTCGGGGATCTCCAACTCAAAAGCCTCCTCAAACGCCATGACCAGCTCCACGGTATCGAGCGAGTCGGCGCCCAAGTCGTCCACAAACGATGCGGTCGCGGTTACTTCGCCTTCTTCCACGCCCAGTTGCTCCACAATGATCTGTTTCACCTTCTCATCAACGGCTGCCATGAGTTCTCCTTATGCTGAGTGATTCGGATTTGGTTCCCAGATGTCCGGATTTCGCGAGCGCACCGGGTTCAGTTTTTACTTGGCCCTCGCGTGCTTGTCGACGTAGTCGATGGCGCTTTGGACGGTGAGCATCTTTTCCAGGTCTTCGTCACCGACCTCCATATTGAAAGCTTCCTCCAGGGCCATCACCAGTTCCACCTGATCGAGAGAATCAGCTCCCAGATCATCAGTAAAGGATGCGCTGGGGGTGACTTCGGCTTCATCCACGCCCAGTTGTTCGCTGACAATCTGCTTAACTTTCTCGACAACCTCTTTTTTTGCGGCAACGGCCATGAACGTCCCACCTTCCTGAAGGCAAACAAAAGGGAAGAAGTAGTGTAATGGCCAGCACGAATCGGTGTAAAGAAGGGCCCCGCCGCAAGCAAGTGGAGATGCGCCGGCTCAACCCACCTGCATCCTAACTGCTCGCCGTTGAGGCGGTCAAACCGCAGGCAAATTAATGCCTCACTGGCCCGAGTACTGATCCCGCAAGCGGGTCTGACGGCTGGTCATGGGCACTTCCTGTCCAGCGATGAAGACCTGTTTCACGTCGGTCCGCATGTCCAAAGGATCTCCGTTGGCCATCACCACGTTGGCAGTCTTGCCAAGGTCGAGTGATCCCAACTGATCCGCCACGCCCCAGGTTTCGGCGGCATTCAGAGTGATGGCCTTGAGCGCTTCCTCATGGGGCAGACCGAACGCCGTAGCGTAGCCCGCTTGATAAGGCAGGTTGCGCACATTGTGGGCGTCGAATGACGCGAAAACGATCTTGACTCCCCGTTTGTACAACTGCGCCGGCAAACCGTAGACCGCGTCATAGCGTTCGTAGGGCTTGGGATCCTCGTAGATGGGGCCGACGATGACGGGAACTTTGAGCCCCGCCACGTAGTCGAGGACGGACTGGGAATGGCTAATGTGGCTCAACACAAACTTGAGCTTGAACTCGTGCGCCAGCGACACCGCAGTTTGCAGATCGTTGGCTTCCTCGGCGGCGAGAACGATCGGCTTCTTGCCTTGCAGGTAGGGTAGCAAGGCTTCGAGTTTTAGGTCTCGCTTGGGCGGGGTCGGGGGTTTCTTGTCTTTTTCTTTATCTTTTTCCGTGTCGCCGGGCTTCTTGTCTTTGTCGTCAGGCTTCGCTTTCTCGTCGGGCTTTTGCGCGGCCTCGCTCTTCTTCCTCTCATAGTCAGCCCAATGCTGGGCGTAGTCCTGAGCATCGAGGAATGCCTGGCGCAGTTGGGCAGCCATGCCCATGCGAGTCTGGGGGAATTTTCTTTTGTCCCAGGATTCGTTGTGACGCTGGTCGCCGGTGAAATTCAGCGGCATGGCGATATCGCGTATGAGCACCATGTCTTCTGAGGATTTCCCCGCCAGTTGTACGAATGAGTCCTGGCCAGGCAGCGTGTCTTTGCTGTCGGGCGCGACGAGGGCGTTGGTGACACCGTTCAGCCGGGTAACGGGAATCAGCTCCGATTCGGCATGGAAGGCATCATAGACGTGCATGTGCGGCATGATCTCTTCGCTCGATTCGATGAGATCGTTGGTGCTCTGCTCCGCAGAGATCTCGGTGAGGCCGAGATTGTCTTCCGAGTCAATCAGTCCGGGATAAACGGTCATGCCAGTTGCGTCGATGATGCGGGCATCTTTGGGAATCTTGATTGAGCCGGCTTCGCCGACGGCGGTGATCTTGCCGTTTTGCATCACCAGCACGCCGCTCTCGATGGTGCCGTGAGAAACAGTGAGCAGTTTGCCGCCCTTCAAGACGACCGGCTTCTGCTGGGCGACGGCGGGAATGGCGCAGCAGCACAGAATTACGCTAGCGACCAAGAGCCTGCCCTGAGCCGAATGGCGAAGGGACCGACCACCAACGACGCATCGCGCGACCTGAGGCCTAATGTCGGTTAGCTGATTCATTGTCCCTCCGAGTAGTGCGTCATGCCGAAACCGGGGAGAGAACGGTCGAAATACACATCGCCGTCGATGAATACTTTGTTGGGAACGCCGTAGCTGGAGAGTGGATAACCATCCCAGATCACCAGGTCGGCGTCTTTGCCGACATCAATCGATCCTACCTTGTCATCGACGCCAATGATCCAGGCCGGGTTTAGCGTAATCATCTTGAGTGCCTCTTCGTCGGTGGCGCCACCGTAGCGAATGCTCTTGGCAGCTTCCTGATTCAGGCGGCGGGCAAAGTCGCCGGAGTCGCTCTTGATGGCCACGCGCACGCCCTTGCGCATGGACATCACTGCGTTCCACGGGATCGCGTCCCAAGCTTCCTGCTTGTAGCCCCACCAATCGGAAAAAGTGGCGATGCCAACATTGTTTGCCGCCAATTGGTCGGCGACTTTGTAGGCTTCGAGCGCGTGATGGAAGGCCCGCACTTTGTAGCCGAATTCCTTGGCAATCGCTATTTCGGTGAGGAGCTCGTCGGCGCGGTAGCAGTGGATCTGCACCAGCAGATTTCCCCGCAGCACATCGGCTAGCGCTTCCATCTTCAGGTCACGCTTGGGAGCGCTTGCGTCCTTGTCGCCTTTCTTAACTTTGGCGTTGTACTCGTCCCATTCGCGCATGTAATCCTGGGCTTGGACGAATGCTTCGCGTTGCACAGCGAAATTCCCCATGCGAGTGGAAGGAAGCTGGTCCTTACTGCCGTAAACGCGCTTGGGATTCTCGCCACTGGCAAACTTGATGGAACGCGGCGCTCCGGGGAACAGGAGGGCGTCGCGGTTTAGTCCGTACTTGTGCTTGATGACTACTGCCTGCCCGCCGATCATGTTGGCGGAGCCGTGCAACAACAGAGACGTGGTTACACCGCCAGCCAAGCCGCGATAGATAGCCTTATCCTGGTAATCGAAGGCGTCGATCATCATCATCTGCGGAGTGATTGGGCTTGTGGCTTCGTTGACGTCATCATCGAGCGCGATGTGGGAATGGGAGTCGATAATGCCCGGCGTCAGATACTTTCCGCCAGCGTCGATGACAGTTGCGCTGGATGGCGCGTTCACGTTTTTGCCGACGGCTGCGATCTTGCCGTCTTTGATGTACACGGAGCCATTCTGCACAATGCCGTGAGTGACGGTCATCACCACGGCATCCTTGATGACGACTTCGTTATGAGTAGCTGGCGGCTGTTGAGCTTGGACAAAGGCGGCGGACAACGCCAGAAATAAGAGAGCGGAACGGGTTGCGCGGTTCATGCTTGCGTCCTTTGGTGGAAAGGGCAAATTGTAGGAGGGATCGCAAGCCGCGTCAATGAAAAGCGATGTGAGCATATGTGGCGATTGTTATGTTGAGGAGGTGTTCGATGCGGGCGGTGGTACAACGTGTAAGCCGGGCGCAAGTCACGGTGCGCGACGAGGTGGTGGGCAGGATCGAGCGGGGCTTGTTAGTTTTGCTCGGAGTTGCAAGCACGGATAAAGAGGCGGACGCTGACTATCTGGCTGAGAAGGTCGCTGGGTTGCGGGTGTTCGAGGATGAGGCGGGCAAGATGAACCGCGCGGTGGGAGAAGCCGGTGGCGCGGTGCTTGTGGTTTCGCAGTTCACCTTGTATGGAGACGTCAGACGGGGGAAGCGACCGTCGTTCGACGCTGCGGCTCCGCCGGAACAGGCGCGCAAGCTATACGAGTATTTCGTAGAGCGCATTCGGGCTGCCGGCCTTCGCTGCGAAACCGGGCGCTTTCAGGAAATGATGCAGGTGGAACTGGTGAATGACGGGCCGGTGACGATATTGATGGATTCGGGAAAGGCATTTTGAGGCACAGCTCTGTTTGGATCAGCATTCGTCTGCGTTGATCCGCGGCGAGAAGTTCTATGCCGTAACCGCCTGCGGCTTTCCCGCCAGCAGTTGCCGCAGCACGAATTGCAATATGCCGCCGTGGGCGTAGTATTGCGCTTCCTGAGGAGTATCGATTCGCAATAGCGCCTCGAATTCCTTACTCTTGCCTTTCACGGTGGCGCGCACCTTCACCTGGCGGCCAGCGGCGAAATGCTCGACTACGTCGCGAACGCCGCCGATCTCAAATGTTTCCTCGCCGGTTAAACCCAAGGATTGTGCCGTCTCGCCCTCGCGGAATTGCAGCGGCAGAATGCCCATCCCGACAAGGTTTGAGCGATGAATGCGCTCGTAGCTCTCGGCAATGACGGCCCGGACCCCCAGCAACCGTGGGCCTTTGGCGGCCCAATCGCGCGAGGATCCTGATCCGTACTCCTTGCCGGCAAGAATCACCAACGGCACGCCTTCGGCGATGTACTTTTCCGAAGCTTCATAAATCGTTGTCTCGGCTCCATCGGGTAGATGCCGGGTAAATCCGCCTTCGAGACTGGGGACCATCTTGTTGCGCAGGCGCACGTTGGCGAAGGTGCCGCGCACCATGACTTCGTGATTGCCGCGGCGCGAGCCGTATGAGTTGAACTCGGCCGGCTTGACGCCATGTGCGATCAAATACTTTCCCGCCGGACTGTCGTGTTTGATGGAACCCGCGGGCGAGATGTGGTCGGTCGTGACGCTGTCGCCGAGTACCGCCAGCACTCGCGCGTTCTTGATGTCGGTGATAGCGCCCGGGGACACGCTCATGCCGTCGAAGTACGGCGCCTGGCGGATGTAGGTAGAATCCTTTTCCCAGGCGTAGGTTTCGCCCTTGGGAACGGCCAGGGCGCGCCAGCGGTCGTCGCCGTGATAGACCTCGCCATAGCTGCGGCGGAACATGTCCGGCGTAATGGACTTGCTGATGGCCTCTTCAACTTCGCTGCGCGACGGCCAGAGATCGGCGAGGAATACTGGTTTGCCAGCTTTGTCCTGGGCGATGGCATCTTTGCGCAGGTCGAGATCAATGCGCCCGGCCAGCGCGAAAGCCACCACCAGTGGCGGCGACATCAGATAGTTGGCGCGAACTTCACCGTTGATGCGGCCCTCGAAGTTGCGATTGCCGGAGAGCACTGACGCCACTACCAGATTCTTTTCGTCGATGGCTTTCGAAATCTCTTCCGGCAACGGGCCGGAGTTTCCTATGCAGGTGGTACAGCCATAGCCCACGATGTGAAATTTCAGCTTCTCGAGATATCCAGTCAGGCCAGCGCGTTCCAGGTAGTCGCGGACAACTTTCGATCCTGGGGCGAGCGACGTCTTCACCCAGGTTGGGACTTGCAGGCCGCGCTCCACCGCTTTCTTGGCCAGCAGTCCGGCGGCGATCATCACCGAAGGATTCGAGGTGTTAGTGCAACTGGTGATGGCGGCGATCACCACGCTGCCATGATGAAGATGTCCATTGCCTGAGGCCGTCGCCGGGGGCGCGCCTTTGCCGGGCTTGATCAGCGAGGGCAGCGCCTTGTCGAACGATTCTTTGGCTTGCGAGAGCGGGACGCGGTCTTGCGGCCGTTTGGGCCCAGCCAGGCTCGATTCCACGCTGGCGAGATCGAGCGCGAGCAGTTCCGAGTATTGGGCTTCCGGCGTTTTCTCGTCGTGGAACAGGCCTTGTTCGCGGGCGTACGCTTCGACCAGCGCAATCTGTTCTTCGCTGCGGCCGGTCAGACGCAGATAAGCCAGCGTCTCTTTGTCCACGGGGAAGATGCCGCAAGTGGCGCCGTATTCGGGCGACATGTTGGCGATGGTGGCGCGATCGGCGAGCGGCAGCTCTTGCAGGCCGGGTCCGAAATACTCGACGAATTTTCCCACGACGCCGTGTTTACGCAGCATCTCGGTGATGGTAAGGACGAGATCGGTGGCGGTGGCGCCTTCTTTCAGCTTCCCTGTGAGTTTCACTCCGACGACTTGCGGGATCAGCATGGAAACCGGCTGGCCCAGCATGGCCGCTTCGGCTTCGATTCCGCCGACACCCCAGCCCAGCACGCCCAGACCGTTAATCATGGTGGTATGCGAATCCGTGCCGACAAGCGTATCGGGGTAGGCGATCTTCTTTCCGTTTGCGTCATGCACGAAAACCACTCGGGCGAGGAATTCCAGATTCACCTGATGCACGATGCCTGTGTCGGGGGGGACGATGGCCAGATTGCGGAAGGCGGTTTGTCCCCAGCGCAGGAATCCGTAGCGCTCTTTGTTGCGGATGAACTCCATTTCGGCGTTGAACTGGAACGCGTTGGGCGTGCCGAATTGATCGACTTGCACGGAGTGATCGATGACCAACTCCACGGGTTGGAGCGGATTGATCAGGGTGGGATCGCCGCCCAGGTGCTTCATGGCGTCACGCATGGCCGCCAGATCAACCACGCAAGGTACGCCGGTGAAATCTTGCAGAAGAACGCGGCTGGGGGTGAAGGCAATTTCCTTGTCCGGCTTCGATTTGCTGTTCCAGCTCGCCAGGGCGCGGATGTCTTCTTTGGTTACACTGCGGCCGTCCTCGGTTCGCAGAAGGTTCTCCAGCAGGATGCGCAGCGAAAATGGCAGATGCCTGGTGGAAATACCCTGCTTGTCGAGAGCGTCGAGACGATAAATTTCGTAATCGTGGCCGCTAACGCGGAGAGTAGAACGGCTGCCAAAGCTATTCATGAAATGGCCTTCCTGTTCTCTCTAGTTTAGTCGTTCTGGTAAGGATTGCGCCAGAAACCAAAGGCATAGAGGCTCTCTGCGGGGTTGCTCCGCGTGCTCTGCAGCCGTTCTCTGCGATCTCCGCGACTTAGGATTTTGTTCCGGCAATCTCGCCAAAACCTGGAAACGCCGAGGTCGCGGAGAACGGCCGCGGAGTTCGCGGAGGAATGGTCCTAGGGAGTTGTCGGCAGCGTGTACTCGAAGTCGTAAGAATGTTTTCCGGCGTTGATGATGATATCCATCTTGCCGGTAAGGCCGACCAGTTGGCCGGTGCCGGAATCTGGCACGACCGTCACACTCAGTTGCGGGACGCCACGCGTCATGGTGGCGCTGTGCTGCAAGACGAAGCTGCCGCTGCGGCCACCAAGCGTTCCGGCCACCCGCTCCACCGCAACATAACCTGCCGATCCCTTGATCTCGGTCATGGCCGTGAGCATCTGGCCCTTGCTGGTGGCTTCTAGGTCGCCGCGGAACTGTTTGTCGATGGTCATGCGGCCCATGGTGGCGTCTTCGAACTTGCCGTCCGGCGTCTGCGGGGTAATCTTGACGTCGAATGTTCCTTTTCCATGAGTGGTCACGGTCGCGCCTTTCTGGGGCGGGGTTGGAGCTGGAGAGTCTTGCTGCGCGTGCGCTATGAGGCCAAGAGATAAGGAGACAGCCAGGTTGACAACTGCACAGGGGCGAAGTCGATTCTTCATCACTTCATTATGCCAGTTGTGGCTAAGGGTTGCAGGTCAAGAATGATCGTGATTCAGTGCGCCGCGATCCACACCTGGTACCCGACCACCGCCATCATGAATAAAAGGTAGATTCGGAGCGCCCAGAGCACGAACAGCTCAGGGCCTTTGAGGTGCCGCCTGGGGATGAAGTGTTTCTTGGCGTGAACCAGTTGATCGTGTTCGAGCGAGGATAAAGCCAGCTTTTGATCGGCGCTGGAGATCAAAACTGGCGACTGTTCTTTTGGCGTCATAACGGCTGTCTCCCCTACTTCCCGCCCAACGCCGCAAAGATGTTGGGCGCGATGATGCTGATCCCGAAAAGCACGCCGGCAGCGGTCAGGATGAACACGACCGCAGTAGCCAAACCGTTTGCCCACCTTGGACTGACCAGATCACCCATAATTTCCTGGTCATTCACCAGCATGAACAGGAACACGAGCGCGGGGGGCATGGCGAGAACTGCGACTACGTTGACGACGAGCACCACATATACCAGGGGCAGCCCGGGGATCAGAACGATGGCCGCCGCGGCCACGGCGCACAACGTCAACACAGAATAAAAGGCCTTGCCCTGTCCCATGGGGAGATTCAGGCTGTGAGGCTTGTGGGTTACCTCTCCGAAGGCGTATGCCGACGAGGTTGAAATCGTGATCGAGGCTACGATTCCGGCTTCAACCATGCCGAGGGCAAAGAGCGACGCGCCAAAGCGGCCGATCAGCGGCTGCAGAGCTTGGGCAAACTCGGCTGCCTGGAAAGTGTCAGCCGTCATCTGATGGGCGAACAATGGCGCCGTCGCCAGAATTGTCGCCACTGCGGCGGCAGTGGCTAACGCGGCTCCGAGTACCGTGTCAATGCGGCCGAAACGAATGTCTTTTGTGGTCATTCCTTTGTCAACGGTCGCGCTCTGCTGAAAGAAAAGCATCCAGGGCGTGACCGTGGCTCCGATGTCGGCCAGCACGATCAGAAGAGTGTCCTTATTGAAGCCGGGAAGAGGCTGCCAGGTGATGAATGAATGGCCGACTGAGTGCCAACTCGGATGGGTCATGAGCGCAACTGGGATGAACACGAGGTTGAATAGGGCGGCGGCGAGAGTGATCCGCTCCCAGGTCCAGTAGCGGTGGCTTACCAGCGCTCCGTATAGGATGACGAGCGCGATTAGGATTGCCATCCAGGGAGGAACTCCGAAGAAACCCAGGCCCGCGCGGATGGCAATGAATTCGGTGATGAGCGTGAGGAAGTTGCCGATGCCCAGGTCGATCATGGAAAACCATCCCCAGAAAGGCCCGAAGCGTTCGAAGATTAGCTCGGCGTGTCCGCGATGGGTCGCTGCACCCAGACGCACCGTCATCTCCTGGACCACGATCGCCATGCAAAACGTCAGCGCAACGAAGGGGAGGAAGAAACCGATGCCAAACTTCGCGCCGGTAGCAGCATAGGAGAGCATGCTGGGCCCGTCGTTTTCTCCCAGCATGACCAGAACACCGGGCCCAACCAGCAGCCACAGCAGCTTCGCTCGAGAGGAAAAACCGCGCCGAGCGCGGGCTGTGGACACCCGAACGCGATCATGCGCTCGATCAACGTCTTCGTGGGTGATGACGACAACTTCGCCGCCGTCGGCGATGCGGGCCGCAGTGGACTTCGTGTGTGGAGGTCGGGAACCTACGCTCATGGTCGAAGTTAGCATGAGTATACATCAATGGGTAAACTATGGTTAATCGCTGTGAAATCAAGGACGATGGAAGCTAGTTCGAGGTGCGTTTGGCGCTTCGGACATCACTCGTGACCCAGACTCGCTCCGCAGCCGAACGGCCAAGGGCGACGGTGCCGGCATCGGTGGCCAGCGTCAGGGTTTGATCGTAGTTTCGCCCGGAGACACGCAGCCGTGCGCCGGGACGTACGCCCCTGTCTTCCAGGAATTCCAGCAGGCGGCGGTCACGTTCGTAGATACCGCTGACGACATAATGCTTCCCTGCTTCCGCGTGGGCCAGAAGCAGCAGCCCGCGGCGGCGGCGGCTGGCGGGACTCTCCATCTCGCTGAGATTGCCATGCGGACAAGCACCGGCGCGCCCCAACCGCGCCAGCAGCTTGGCTTCGAAGTCGGGCGAAACCGCATGTTCCAGGCGTTCGGCCTCGTCGTGCACCTTGTACCACTCCATGCCGAACATCTCGGCCAGCATGCGCTCGATGAGGTGATGCCGCAAGGTAAGCTTGCGAGCGATCTTGCGTCCGGCGGGAGTCAAGGCAACGTGGCCATCGGCCTGCACTCGTACCAGGCCGTCTTTCTTCAGGCGGCGCAGCGCCATCGTGACCGCGGGCGGCGATACGGCCAGCCAGTGAGCGAGTGTTGCGGAAATGACAGGTTCGCCCTCGCTTTCGGCTTCCAGGATCGCCTTGAGATAATCTTCTTTGGAGCCGGTGATCATCTCACGCGATTATACGCAGTTAAGCATGGTTAAATACAAAACCCACCGCAGAGACACCGAGTCACAGAGAAAAGAAGAATAGATATTCATGATTGGGAAGCGCGCAGCCCCCATTTTCCTCTGTGACTCTGTGCCTCTGCGGTGAGTTTTGCTTTGGTTTGACATCGTGCTCCGAGGACACCTACCCTTAGGGTCTCCCAACTATGAAGGTTCTGGTCATTGGAGGCGGCGGGCGCGAGCACGCGCTGGTGTGGAAACTACGCCAGTCGCCGCGCGTCTCGAAGGTTTACTGTGCGCCGGGGAACGGCGGCATCGCTGCGCAGGCCGAGTGCGTTGCGGCCGACTTGAAGAGTGTAGCTTCTTTACTGGCACTGGCTGCGCAGATCAAGCCTGATCTCACCGTAGTTGGCCCCGAGTTGCCTCTGACTCTGGGCGTAGTGGACGAATTTACTCGCCAGGGCTGGAAGACGTTCGGGCCGACCATGGCCGCGGCGCAGCTGGAGTCGAGTAAGAGTTTTGCCAAGGAATTCATGCAGCGGCACCACATCCCCACGGCGCATTACGCCATTTGCGATTCCCTCGAACAGGTTCGCGCCGCCTTACCGCACTTTCACATGCCCATCGTGGTCAAGGCTGACGGCCTGGCGGCTGGTAAAGGCGTTGTGATCTGCAAAACGAAGGATGAGGCGTGCGAAGTCGCCGCCGAGATGCTCTGTGGCAAGATGCTGGGCACGGCGGGGGCGCGGGTAGTGCTCGAAGAATGTCTTAAAGGGGAAGAACTTTCTTTCCTTGTGCTCAGCGACGGCGAGCGCGTAGCTCCGCTAGTGGCGGCGCAGGACCACAAGCGCGTGGGCGATGGCGACACCGGTCCGAATACCGGCGGGATGGGCGCCTACTCGACTCCTGCGATATTGGACGAGCAGATGCAAAACTGGCTGATCCAACACGTTGCCCAGCCCGTCGTGAATGGAATGAAGGCTGAGGGTGCCGAGTACAAAGGCGTGTTGTACTGCGGCCTGATGATGACCGCACGCGGGCCCATGGTACTGGAGTTCAACTGCCGTTTTGGCGATCCCGAGACCCAGCCTATCCTGATGCGCCTGGAGAGCGACCTCGTGGAGGCACTGGAAGCGTCGATCGAGGGGCGGGTCAGTGCGGGCGATTTCCGTTGGTCACCCAATGCGTCGGTTTGCGTGGTAATGGCGTCTGGCGGTTATCCGGGAACATTCGAAGCCGGCCGGCGGATCACCGGCTTGGCTGAGGCGGAGAAAGTTGCGGGCGTGCAAGTATTTCACGCGGGAACTACCAAACACGACGACGCGTACTTTACGTCCGGCGGGCGAGTATTGGGAGTGACGGCTAGGGCCGCGGACCTCAAGACCGCAGTGGACCGCGCTTATCAAGCAGTCGCCGAGATTGGCTTCGAAGGCGCGCATTACCGCAAGGACATTGCAGCGCGGGCGCTGAACAGCGCCGGAAAAAGGAGTCTATGAGCAAACCACAGGTTTCCATCGTGATGGGCAGCGATTCTGATCTCGACATCATGCGCGAGGCGGCCAAGGCGCTCGAGGAATTTGGCATCGCCTATGAGATCGATGTCACGTCCGCGCACCGGTCACCCGAGCGAACCGCAGAATACGCGCGCAAGGCGGCTGGCCGCGGCATTCGAGTGATCATCGCCGGTGCGGGCGGTGCGGCACACCTGGCGGGCGTGATTGCCGCTCACACCACTCTGCCGGTGATCGGAGTTCCCATTCCTTCGACTGCGTTGAATGGCTTGGATTCGCTACTGGCAACCGTTCAGATGCCCGCTGGCATTCCGGTGGCAACGGTCGCGATCGGCAAGCCGGGAGCCACCAACGCCGGCATTCTGGCGGCACAGATTCTGGGTCTCTCCAGCGCGGCGGTGGAAAAGAAACTGGACGCGCACAAGGAAAAGCTGGCCAACGGTGTGGAAGAGAAATCGAAGAAGTTGAGGATCACGCTGGGAACATAGAGGTCGCGACTCTCACAGTTTCAGGCTCTTTAGATACTCACGCATCTGCTGTCCCAGATCCAGCCGCTTCAGCGCGAACTCCACGGTGGCCTTCAGGAAACCCAGTTTGTCGCCGGTGTCGTGGCGCTTGCCTTCGAAGACGTAGGCGTACATTTTTTCTTTCTTCAGCAGCGCTTTCAGGCCGTCGGTAAGCTGGAGTTCTCCGCCCACACCCGGCTTGGTTTCGGCCAGAGTGCCAAACAATCCCGGCGTCAGGACGTAGCGTCCGATCACCGCCAGGTTGGACGGCGCATCCGCCAGCTTCGGTTTCTCAACCATGTCTTCGATCTCATAAAGACGACCGCCGAACCTGCCGTCCGCTGGCTTGACCTTAAGCACGCCATACGACGAGATGGCCGGGCCTTCAATCACCTGGGCGGCGAGCACAGAGCCGTTCACTTCATCAAATACGTCGATCATCTGTTTGAGACATGGAACTTCCGCATCGATGACATCATCGGCGAGCAGCACGGCGAAGGGCTCATTTCCCACCAATTCTTTCGCCATGAGGACGGCGTGGCCCAGGCCAAGAGCTTCTTTCTGGCGAACGTAGAAGACGTGAATCATGTCGGAAATATGACGCACGATTTCGAGCAGGTCAGTCTTGTTGCGATCGGCGAGCATGCGTTCGAGTTCGTAGCTGACGTCAAAATGGTCTTCGATCGCCTGCTTGCCGCGGCCGGTGATGATGATGATCTGGTCGCAACCTGAGGCCATAGCCTCCTCGACGCCGTACTGAATGATGGGCTTGTCCACCAAGGGCAGCATTTCCTTGGGTTGGGCTTTGGTAGCGGGGAGAAAGCGGGTACCCAGCCCGGCGGCGGGAAAAACGGCTTTGCGAACTCGCATGGTCAGTTCCGATTGTACCTTTTGCGATTGCAGGCTGACCAATGTGGCGTGAAATGACCACTACGGAGGGCACAGAGGAAAGGCGTTGGCCACGGATTTACACGGATCAACACGAATCTGCCAACAGCCTTTATCGTAGAGATCGCGAAGAAAGGCCGCAGGTGAGAGCTTAACCACGTGTTAGAATTTCTGTGAATCTCGTCCCTCCGGAGCCCATTTTGATTGAGCTGGCACCTTCGATTTTGTCGGCAGACTTCGCCCACCTAGGGGAGCAAGTCCGGGCGGCGGCCGAGGGCGGGGGCACGGTCATCCACGTGGATGTTATGGACGGGCATTTCGTCCCCAACATTACGATTGGTCCGCCGGTGGTGCGATCTCTGCGCAAGGCGACAGACTTGCCGCTGGATTGCCACCTGATGATCGAGGATCCCGACCAGTACATCGCCGAGTTTGTGGAAGCCGGGGCAGATTGGATTTCGGTCCACCAGGAGGCCTGCCGGCATCTCAATCGGACGCTGCATCTGATTCGTAGCCACGGCGCCCAGGCGGGTGTAGTGATCAATCCGGCGACGCCGATCGAAACTTTGAGCGAAGTGTTGGACATCGTTGACTATGTGCTGGTGATGTCAGTGAATCCCGGCTTTGGCGGACAGAAGTTTATTCCGGCGGCAGCGCATAAGATCCGCAGACTGGCGGACTTGCGGGCAGGCCGGCGATTGCATTACCGGATCGAGGTCGATGGCGGAATTGGACTGGATACGCTAGCCGAGGTCGTCCGGGCTGGAGCTGAAATTCTGGTGGCAGGCAACGCCGTGTTCGGTGCAGGCGATCCAACTAGCAACGCCCGAAAGCTGCTCAAGGCAGCAGCTGAAGTTACACTGCAGAAAGTCTAGAATCGAGTTTCTAGTTTCGCTGCCGTCAGTGGTAACGGACAACTAGAAACTGGAAACCAGAAACTAGAAACTGATCTTCCGAGGTCTCATGTCTCGTCGTATCGCGGTAGTCGCGCTGCTGGCTGGGTTGGCACTCACCACCGCCTGCGCCACCAACAAGAAGGCCACAAACCCTCTGGCAGACGTGAGTTCCAAGCAGCCGGACAAGGTGCTGTTCGATCGCGCCATGGACGCCCTTAAGCACAACCGCTATGACCTCGCGCGGTTGACTCTGGAAACCCTGATCAACACCTACCCGGATTCTGAATTCATCGCCCGAGCCAAGCTGGCCGTGGCCGACTCCTGGTACGACGAGGGGGGTTCCACTGCGCTGGCACAGGCCGAGATCCAGTACAAGGATTTCATCACCTTCTTCCCCAACATGCCGGAAGCGGCGGAAGCGCAATTGAAGATCGCGAACATCCACTATCAGGAGATGGAAAAGCCCGATCGCGATTACACCCACGCCATGCGCGCCGAGGAAGAATACCGGCAACTGATCATGCAGTGGCCCGACAGCAAGTTGATCCCTGAGGCCAAGCAACACCTGCGGGAAGTGCAGGAGGTAATTGCGGAGCGCGAGTTTGGGGTGGGGCGCTTCTATTACTTACGGGAATCGTATCCCGCGGCCATCGCCCGGTTGCAGTCTCTGGTGGACAAATACCCGCTCTACAGCAAAGCCGACGAGGCCTTGTTCCTGCTCGGGCAGTCGTACGAGAGCGAGATCGCGTTGGTGCACAATAACCACAAGCTGAACGAGGCCACGAAGTCCGCCTTCATTCAAGCATTCACCAAGCAAGCCACCGAAGCTTATGACCGCATCATCACTCGTTATCCGGTGATGGAACGGGCTGACAGCGCCAAGGCGCGGCTGGAGGCGCTGCACCAGCCGGTGCCCAAACCCACCAAGGCGGAGGTTGCACAGAACAAGGCGGAGGAAGACAGCCGTAAGGAAGACAATGCGCTCGCCAAAGTGATGAGGGCTTTTGCCAAGCATCCGAACGTCGCAGAGGCGGCAAAGGTTGGTGAGCCCACGCTGGTCGATCCCACGCCCATGAGCCCAAGCTCGGTGATGCAGCCCACCCCACGAACTGCGTCCGGCGGCTTGGGCGATGACAAGTCAGTCACGATTGAGACGGTGAGCGGTGCGCCCGCGCCCAATGAGAGCACTCCTCGTTCCGACGCTCCTCCATCCGCAGACGCGGGCGCGAGCCCGGGCAATGCCGCCAACGCGACTGCTCCTGCTGCACCGGCAGATGCCAACGAACTTCAGCCCAATGTTGCGCCCCCAGATGCCAACGAACTGAAACCCACCGTACCCGCCGACGGAAACCAAGCGTTGCCTCCGCCCCAGCAGGTGAATGAAATACAGGGTGGAAGCCACCCAGCCGGCGCCGTTACGGCTGCGGGGACGGGTACCGGTTCAGCGTCTTCGACCGCCGACGATACTGCTGACGACTCCACCGTCGCCTCCAGCAAGCATAAGAAAAAAAAGGGTATTCACAAGATTGTTCCCTTCTAAGTCGAAGCTTCTGGGAGGAATGTCCCAGTTTCGCTGAACCCCGCTTCGGCGCGGTGGATACTGACCCCTCGTAACCTGCGTAATAGGTCTATTCTCATTGACTTAGGGTCCCGGACACGTTACCTTCGGCCTATCCTCCGATTGCTCAAAAGGACATCGCTTGGCGCGCAAAATCCTGCTTGCCGATGACAGTGTGACTGCTCAGAACATGGGCCGGAGAATCCTTAGCGATGCCGGCTATGAAGTCACTACGGTCAACAACGGCTCGGCCGCGCTGAAGAAGATTGCAGAGTCCAAACCAGATCTGATTGTTCTCGATGTGTATATGCCGGGCTACGGGGGCCTCGAAGTCTGCCAGCGGCTGCGCGAGTCCAAGGAGACAGCGCGCATTCCGGTACTACTGACGGTGGGAAAGTTGGAGCCATTCAAGCCGGAAGAGGCACGCCGGGTTCGGGCTGATGCTTTCATCGTTAAGCCTTTTGAAGCCAGCGAACTGCTTACCGCTCTCACCAAGCTGGAAGATCGGATCGTTCCTCAACCCGCGCCCTACAAGCCGGGCCGATTTGCTAAAGCGATGTCCGCCCTCGAGACCGACGCTCCCTCCAACGAATACGGTGACCTCGAAAGTGGATGGAAGAACCGCCTGAAGATTCCCGTGCCGCAGAGCCATGGTCCGGAGGTGGAGATTGAGGAGCAGAGTCCGCCACCAAAGCCTGAGGTCCGCAAAGAACAGCCAACGGTGGACACACCCGGAGCCGTACCGCCTGACATTACGCCCGACGAGATCGCCGCCATCCATGCCGCTGCGGCAGCATTCGGAACCCAAGCCTCGGAACCGACAGTGGAGCCGGAAGTGAAGACTGTGACTGCGAGCGAGCCGGCCGTCACGATGCCGACTTCGATGGAAGAGGCAAAACCAGAAACGATGGCCGATGCGAGAGACGAAGTTGTTGCGACCTTCGCGACTGCCGCTTCGATCGAAGAAACTCCGGCAGAACCCGAGCGCGTGGAGGCGGAGCAGAAAAACGAACCGCCGGTCGTGGAGGAAACGAAGCCGGAAGTTGTGGAAATGGCGACGAGTGCCGCTCTTGAACCCCAGCCGGAAACGCAGGCCCCGGTGGAGGAAGTCGCGAGCACCGCTCCCGCCGAAACGCTGTCCAAACCAGAGGAGCGGGATGACTTTGCCGCCGCCTTGGAAACGCTCGGACCCTCGAATGGGCATGGAGTGTCACAGCGATTCACTGGGCCGCGCTGGACAGCTGACCTGGTGGCGGTCACAGACGCGGAGTCTGCGCTAGTCCTGGAGCAGGAGATGCAGAAGGCGCTCGCAGCGATGGCGGCCGTGCACGCCGATGAAACCGGGCAGTCCGCCCCGGCGGTGGAAGTTGCGGCGTACAGCAGTACTGATGAGCTGCATCAGGAAGCGGTTGAGTTAGCTGCGGAGCGTAGTTCGCTGGTGGCGGCGATCACCGAGGCGACGATCAATGAGACGGCCCTGCCAACATTGTCGAACCTGGTTGATTCGGTTCTGCCTCGCGCCTCGGCCGAGGCAGCAACGTCTGAATCGCAAGGGGCGGCCTTTGCCGCCGCAGCAGCGGGGAGTGGGGACGCAATTTCACAATCGGCGTTGCCATCGGAAGTCCCGCAGAGTGGGGCTTCCTCGAGTAACGCGGACGAGCGCCAACGCGAATCGGAACTGGCGGCAGCGTGGGAGAGCTGGAAACACATTCGCGAATCTGTCGTCGATGCCGCTGCTGCGACACAGATCCCGACACAGAACCTACCCGAAGCAGCACCAGTTTCCACTCCGGACGCTGAATCTGATAGTGAAACTGGCGGCCAAGAGGAGTCCGTCGCCAGCATCGTGGACAGCGTGCTGGCGGATCTCAAGCCCAGACTGATGGAAGAAATTTCCAAAAAGATGAGCAAAGAGAAAAAGAACAAGTAAGCCCGCCGGTATTCCGCTACAGCATCCCACCCGTCTTCACCGTCAGAATATTCAGCGCCATCTCCAGTTTCGCAATGGCGGCGCCGAGTTCTGGATGCTTCCCGATCTTCTCTTGCAGCGCCTTAAGAACCTGGTGAGCACTTGCGATATGCTCTGCTGCCTGGGCTGGATTTTGCCTAGGACTGGGTTCACTCTGGGTTTCCATGACTGCTCGCCCCTTGTACTTCTCGAATTCTATACCGGATCTTCGACTCGACCTCGCGTCGTTTGACGGATAGGGGCGAGGCAACGATTTATCCTCAAGAATCTTCCGAGGCTCTGCCAAATCCACGGCTTCATTGACTTGCCAAACAGCGAGTCCTAAGATTTCAATCCAATGATCGGCCAGACCATCTCGCATTATCGCATCGTCGAGAAGCTGGGCGGCGGCGGGATGGGTGTCGTCTACAAGGCCGAGGATGTAAGGCTGCACCGCTTTGTTGCCTTGAAGTTCCTGCCCGACGACGTTGCCAAGAATGCACAAGCTCTAGCTCGCTTCCAACGTGAGGCTCAGGCTGCCTCCGCTTTGAACCATCCCAACATTTGCACCATATACGAGATTGATGACCAGCACGAGGCAGCGTTCATCGCCATGGAATTCCTGGAGGGAATGACGCTGAAGCACCGTATTGCGGGGCGTGCGCTGGAAACCGAACTGATTCTATCGCTGGCCATCGAAATCGCCGATGCTCTGAATGCGGCGCACGCCAGGGGCGTCGTGCACCGCGACATCAAGCCTGGGAACATTTTTGTCACCAAGAATGTGCACGCCAAGGTCCTTGATTTCGGTTTGGCGAAGTTCGCCTTCGTCGCCGGGGAGGGCGGTGTTTCTGCGACGCCGACTGCAACAGCAGAAGAACTGCTGACAAGCCCTGGCACTGCAGTAGGCACCGTCGTCTACATGTCGCCGGAACAAGTGCGAGGCAAGGAACTGGATGCCCGAACCGACCTGTTCTCGTTCGGCGTGGTGCTGTATGAAATGGCCACAGGCACTTTGCCATTTCGAGGAGAAACTTCCGGCGTCATTTTCGATGCCATCCTCAATCGAGAACCGGTCGCACCCATCCGCCTGAATCCGGCTCTGCCTGCCAGGTTGGAGGAAGTCATCAATCGGGCGATGGAGAAAGATCCCAACCTGCGCTACCAGCACGCGTCTGACCTGGGGGCAGAATTACAACGGCTGAAGCGCGACAGCAGTTCGGGCCGCGTCCCTGCGTCACCTTCAGGACAACGGGAAACGGAGGGTCCAGAATCACGGGCTGTGACCTCGGGCGTGACAAGAATCCCGTTGCGAAAGGGCTACTACTATATTGCGGTTGCGCTGCTTGCTCTCGCAGCCGTAGCCGGAGCATTTCTATATCGCTCGTCCCGGAGCAGCCCGGCGCCCAGCACGGAATGGCAGCAACTCACTTTCTTCACTGACTCCGCGGTTTACCCGGCGCTCTCCCCGGATGGGCGGATGCTTGCTTTCATCCGTGGAGGTGATTCCTTCTTCGGCCCTGGCCAAATTTACGTCAAGATCCTGCCCAACGGCGAGCCCGTCCAGCTCACCCACGACGCTCTGTGGAAGTTAAGTCCAGTCTTCTCTCCAGATGGCTCACGCATTGCATACGGCACCATCCCGCCTTGGAACATGTGGGAAGTGCCCGTGCTCGGTGGCGAACCCCACATGCTGCTGCCCAATGCGTCGTCATTGACTTGGGTCGAAGATGGAAAGCAGCTGCTCTTTTCTGAGATCAGAGAAGGATTGCACATGGTGGTTGTGACCACCGACGAAGGCCGAGGGCAGAGGCGCGAGGTTTACGTTCCGCCCGGTGACCGCAGCATGGCGCATCATTCCTATCTTTCCCCGGACGGTCGATGGGTGCTGATCGTTGAAATGGGCAGTCAGGAAGTATTTCTGCCGTGCCGGGTTGTTCCTTTCGAGCGCGCTGGCGACGGGCGAGTCGTTGGTCTTGCCAACAGCGCCTGTACGTCAGGTGCCTGGTCGCCGGACGGCAAATGGCTGTACCTCACTCTCAAAGAGGGTGACAAATTACAGCTACAACTCGAACCAGGAATCGGAGCAGGACGAGAATCACATATCTGGCGGCAGCGTTTCCCGGACGGTGAACCACAGCTGGTGACTTCTGGCCCAACCTCGCAAGAGGGCATTGCAATGGCGGCCGACGGCAAATCACTTATCACCTCCGTGGGATCGCAAGACAGCACGGTTTGGCTTCACGACAAGGACGGCGACCACCAGCTTTCCTCGGAAGGGAATGCGGCCGAACCTTCTTTCTCTTGGGATGGGAACAACCTCTATTACTTGGTAGCCAACGCCCAAGCAGCCGGTTACGAGCTATGGGGCAAAGACCTGACCGGCGGGAAAGAAGAAAGGGTCCTGCCGGGCTATTCCATGGAAAGCTACTCAGTTTCGCGGGATGGAAAGGCAGTCACGTTCGCCATGAACGATTCGAGCGGCCATTCCAGCCTGTGGGTTGCACCTACCAACCGTCGCTCCTCTCCGACGCGCATTTCGTCCACCGAGATCGAAGATTCTCCGCATTTCCTACCCGATGGCGATTTGGTCTTTCGAGCAATCGAAGGTGGATCGAATTTTCTCTATCGCACGAAACCAGACGGAACCGGTCGCCGCAAGCTATCCTCCCGGCGGGTTTTCGATATCATAGCTGTGTCGCCGGACGGTCGTTGGGTGGTTGGCGGCTCTCCAGTTTCAAGTGAGGAGGTCAAGGCTGCTATCACAGCGTTCCCGGTTGATGGAGGTGAGGCTGTTCCGCTCTGCCAGGTCTACTGCTTGCCCACCTGGAACACCAGTGGGACAATCTTGTACATCTACTTTCCATCCCTGCACGAGGGTAGCTACGCCCTGCCCGTTCTGCATGACACCGGACTTCCGAAGCTGCCATCATCCGGAATCGGACGACTAGAGGATTTGACCGCTGCAAAACCGGCTGCTGAGATTCCCCAGTTCGTGAGCTCTGCCATCAGTCCATCCGTCTACGCCTACACTCGCCGGAACACGCGCCGCAACCTCTATCGCATCCCGTTGCCATAACTGACGCCTCACTGCACCCTTTCGTCTCAGACTCGGACAAGCTCAGCTCCACACCCGCGCGGTACGAATCGCGGCAATTGCTGCGACGCAATTCATGCCTGCGTCGCAGCATTCGCGCTGAAGATGCCCTTGAAGCTTTCGCGATACTGAAGGAAGACCAGTACCCACAGTACGGAGGCCACCAAAGCCGGTGCGATGGTCGCCGGAGCAAACGTCAGGTGAAACGCAAGGATGTTGTAGAGCTCTGCCGCCAACACTGTCAGCGCCAGTGGCACGCAGTAGCCGAAGAGCAGCAACAGTCCGCCAAGAACCTGCACCGCGAAAAAGAACGCGGCAAAGTGCGATACGCTGACGGCAACAAAGAACTGCATTGCCAGCGGATTCGCCGGGGGCGGCTGGTGGATGAAGTTGAGAAATCCGTTCAACCCAAAGACCGTAAACATAAGGCCCAGTAGATAGCGAGCAACAATTGAAGTAGTTTTCATAAGGGTCCTCTCTAGAAAGTCTGCGCGTGCGTCTGCACGGCCTGGAGATGTGGTGCAAGGAACGCGTTCCGGTCCTTCCCCTGGTTCAGCGCGCTGGTCCCGCCTGCGGTGAGGAAGGTGGTGTCCGTCACGCCAAGGAAACTAAATACGGACCGCAGATACGGCTCCACGAAATTGAACGAGGCCCTCTGCGTCTGAGCGTCGTAGATCCCGCCGGTTGCGATGATGAAGGTCGCCTTCTTACCGCGAATCAGGCCCTTCGGTCCTCCCTCGCCGTAGGAGAAGGTCCTGCCGACCCGCGCAATCTGATCGATCCATAGCTTGAGCACGGAAGGCACACCAAAGTTATGCATCGGCACTCCGATGACGTATTCGTCGGCCTGCTCCAATTCGGCGAGCATGGAGTCGGAGAGCGAAAGCAATTCCCTTTGCTGGGGAGTGCGGGCCTGTTCCGGCGTGTAGACGGCACCGACCCATTCCGCATTGACTGGCGGCATCGCGGTTGCGTTCAGGTCGCGGTCTATGACCCTTCCATCCGGGTGCGTAGCCTTCCATTGGCTGACAAACGCGGCGGTCAGCTCGCGGGAGACTGACCGGCCGTAGAGTGGGCTGGAATCGATATGTAGCAGCGTCGACATTGATAATCCCTCTTACGCGACATTTGATTAGTAATAGACATTTGTCGATTCAAGAAAATAAACAAGTGTCGCTTTAATCTGTGGGAAAAGGTATTCTCACGGTAGGAATGGCCCAGCTTCTTCAACCCGAGAAGGGAACGCCCGAGACCGGAACGACGGATCCGCGCATTCTGCGCAGCCGCCGCATGCTCATGGATTCACTAGGAAGGTTATTGAAAAAAAAGGAGTTCGAAGACATCTCCGTCCAGGAGATAGCCGATGACGCGACGCTAAACCGGGCCACCTTTTACCTTCACTATCCCGACAAGAACGCGCTGCTCCAGGCCATGACAGAAGCCCGTTTCCGGGACCTGATAAAGCGCCGCGCCATCACCTTTACCGACTGCCATGGAGCACTGCGCGCCATTGCCCTGGGCGTCTGCGACTATCTTGCGGAGACCACAGGCTGTCCCAGTCAGTTGGCGCGGATGTCGCTCGAAGGCTCCATCATTCCCGTCGTCGAGGGCATGTTTAAGGAAGGCCTTGCCCTTCATGGGACGGCACCCCGTGTCGATACAGCACTGCTGGCGACCACCGCGGCCTGGGCCGTTTTTGGGGCTGCGCGCCGCTGGTTTCAGACCACCAACCGTGTCCCCGCCGAGGAGATGGCAGCCACGATTGAAACCGTGGTGAGTCCGGTCCTTTTCGGCGCCTCTCAACAGCTGGAGAGTGGCAACACTGAAGCTCCACTCGTTTGACCGCTTTTTGAAACCGCCTGTAAGATCAAGAGGGCACTCAGCATTCAGCAGTCAGCATTCAGCCCTGACGTTCCGGAGCGATCCTTCGGAAACCGGCTGGCTGATTGCTGACGGCTGAGTGCTGAGTGCTTTTTCATGCCCCACGAACTCCAAAAATCCTACGAGCCAGGCGCGATTGAAAAGCGCTGGGCTGAGTACTGGATCAGCGAGAAGCTGTTTTCGGTGAAGACGCCTCCGCCGGGCGAGACGCGGCCCGTGTTTACGCTGCTGTTGCCCCCGCCAAACGTTACCGGACGTTTGCACATGGGCCACATGCTCAATCAGACGCAGATGGACATTATCGTGCGCTGGCATCGCATGCGTGGGTTTGTGACACTTTGGCTGCCCGGTACCGATCATGCCGGTATCGCTACGCAAATGATGGTCGAACGGCAATTGGTGAGTGAAGGTAAGAAGCGCCGCGATCTGGGCCGCGAGAAGTTTATTGAGCGGGTATGGGAATGGAAGCAGCTCTATGGCAACGCGATCCTCGACCAGATGAAGCGCCTGGGCGCGTCGGTCGATTGGGACCGGGAATACTTCACCATGGACGAGAACCTCAATCGCGCGGTGCGCGAGGTGTTCGTCCGCCTGTATGAAGAAGGCCTGATCTATCGCGGGAAGTACATCGTGAATTGGTGCCCGCGCTGCGAGACGGCGATTTCCGATCTTGAGGTCAAGCACGAGGAAGTGGCAGGCAAGCTGTACGAGATTCGGTACCCGGTGGTCGGCACGAATGAATTCATTACCGTTGCGACCACGCGTCCGGAGACGATGCTGGGTGACACAGCGGTTGCAGTGAATGAAAAGGACGAGCGCTATACGAATCTGCATGGCAAGAAGGTCTTGTTGCCGCTGATGAATCGTGAGATTCCCATCATCACCGACGATCTCGCGAAGCCCGAGTTCGGCACGGGCGCGGTGAAGGTGACCCCGGCACATGATCCCAACGATTTCCAGGCGGGTCTGCGCCATCAGCTGCCTCAGATCGAAGTAATGGACGAAAATGCGCGCATGAACCAGAACTCGGGACCTTACGCCGGACTCGACCGTTTCGCGGCCCGCAAACGAGTTCTGGAGGATTTGCGTGAGCAGGGCTTCTTGGTGGGTGAGAAGGACTACACCATTGCGTTGGGCAAGTGCGATCGCTGCGGAGTGGTGGTTGAGCCGCGGCTTTCGACGCAATGGTTCATCAAGATTGCGCCGCTGGCCAAGCGCGCCACCGAAGCGGTGGAAAGCGGCGAAATCACCATTGTCCCGGAAAACTACAAGACCATCTATCTGAACTGGATGAACAACATTTACGACTGGTGCATCTCGCGCCAGTTGTGGTGGGGACATCGGATTCCGGCGTGGCATTGTGCCTGTGGCGAAATCATTGTTGCCCGGGAAGCGCCCGCCAAGTGTTCGAAGTGTGACGGCGCAAAGCTTACCCAGGACACCGATGTTCTCGACACCTGGTTTTCGTCCGGCTTGCTGCCGTTCACCACCCTGGGCTGGCCGGAGAAGACCCGCGACCAGCAAGTGTTTTATCCCACTACGCTCCTGATCACTGCGTACGAGATTTTGTTCTTCTGGGTGGTGCGCATGATCATGTTCGGCTGCCACTTCATGGATGGCCATCAGCAGGATCCGAAGATCAAAGCTGCTAGCGGCTGGGCGGACATGAAAGACGACAGCGTTCCCTTTCGCCAGGTTTACATTCACGCCTTGGTGCGCGATGCCGACCGGCAGAAAATGTCGAAGACCAAGGGCAACGTGATTGATCCGCTGGAGATCATCGAGCGCTTTGGAACCGACGCCACCCGCTTCACGCTGGCAGCCATGGCCGCGCCGGGAACCGACATCGCGTTCAACGAGAGCAGGACGGAGGGCTATCGGGCATTTGCCAACAAGATTTGGAACGCTGCGCGCTTCATGTTCATGAATGTGGACAGAGTCGGCGTTGCTGGTGTTCCGGCCTTCAAGCCTGTGGCGCTCGAAGATCGCTGGATTCTTTCCCGGTTCAATCGTGTAACCCAGGGTGTGAACGACGCGCTCGCGACGTACCGTTTTCACGAGGCTGCGAACCAGATTTACGACTTTTTCTGGGGTGAGTTCTGCGACTGGTATCTGGAGCTGATCAAACCGCGGCTGTTGGATGAGGCCTCGCAAGAATCGGCGCAGAGCGCTTGTCAGAACCTGGTCAGCTTGTTTGAGGCTGCATTGCGGCTCCTCCATCCCGTCATGCCGTTCATCACGGAGGAAATCTGGCAGGCAATTTACGACGGCAAGCCGCCGCTGCAATCGATCGCTCTGGCGGCCTACCCGCAGGCAGATGAAAAGAAACTCGACTTGAATGCGGAGACCGAGATGGCCATTCTGCAGGACTTGATAGTCAGCGTGCGCAATCTGCGGGCGGAATCGAAAGTTGAGCCAAAAGTGAAGGTGCCCATCGAGCTTTTCGCCCATGATCCACACACGAAAACACTGGTTGATCAGAAGCGAGAAGCCATCGAGCGACTGGGCAGCGTGTCGACAATCAGCCATGTGGCGCAGTCGCAGGCGAGCCAGGCACCTTCCCGCGCTACTGCGCAGTTCGACGTGCGTGTAGTCTACGAAAAGAAGATCGACGTAGCTGCCGAGCGCGAGCGGCTGACAAAAGAACTCGAGAAGATGGAAAAAGAAATCGCGAACGGACAGCGTCAGTTGAGCAATGAAGGCTTCCTGGCGAAGGCGCCGGCGAGTGTGGTTGAAGGACTGAGAAAGCGTGCTGGGGAATTGAAGGTCTTGCGAGAAAAGACAAAGAGCAAGCTAGAAGAACTGAAATGATCCACACAGCCCAAGCCAACGACTAACGGCCAACGACTGAATTTATGGACTGGAATAGCCGACGCACTACCGCCATCATCGAGAACGCGCTGCAGGAAGACCGGGCGACGCGAGACGCGACCAGCTACGCCTGTGTCGACGCCAGTCAGCGCGCCACGGGCACGATCCTCGCCAAGCAGGATTGCATTCTGGCCGGCATCGGCTGCGTGGCCCGCATTCTCGACGTTTACGCAGAACTGGACGGCGCCGTCACCTCGCATTACGAGGTCACCACGCATCCGGAGATTTTCGACGGAATTCGTTTGCACAAAGGCCAGTCGGTTGCCGTGATCCGGCACAATGCTCGTGTGGTGCTTTCCTGCGAGCGCGTGATTTTGAATTTCATGCAAAGGTTGAGCGGCATCGCCACACTCACACGCAAATTCGTGGACGCGATTTCCGGCGCTCACGCTCGAATTCTGGATACCCGAAAAACCGTGCCCGGACTGCGAACGCTGGACAAATATGCGGTGCGGTGCGGCGGCGGACACAACCACCGCCTGGATTTGTCGGACGGCGTGCTGATCAAGAACAACCACATCGCGCTCGCCGGCGGGGTCGGTCCGGCATTGGAGCGAGCGCACCAGAACCGGCGTGGCGAGCAAGTAATCGAGATCGAAGTGCGCTCATTAGACGAACTGGATGAAGCCTTGAAACACGGAGCTGAGGCTATTCTGCTCGACAATATGCCGGTGGAAACGGTGAAGCGCGCCGTGGAGCGGAGTTCGCAGGCCAGCCGTCATATTCCGCTGGAGGTTTCGGGCGGCATCACGCTGGAGAATGTCCGGGCCTATGCGGAGACCGGAGTGAATTTCATCTCCGTGGGCGCACTCACGCACTCGGCCCCGGCAGTGGACATGAGCCTGCGCGTGGGCCCGGTGTAGTTCTGCAAGCGGCATTTGTCGTTTTCGGCCCCTACGCTCATAATTCTTCCATCAAGCAATCGACCACAATCCGCACTGCGAGACCCAAACCGTCCGCATCCCCCAAGAAGCCCTTGCCGCAAACCGATGCCCGGCTGGGCCGCGTCGTCCGACTGCTGGCGGATCACGCGACCGTGGTGGTGAGTGGGACCAAGATCGCATCTGAGATCGGCATCGGCCGCTCGGAAGTATGGCGACTGGTGCAGCAGTTGCGCGAATTGGGCGTCAACATCGGCGGGCATCCGGCAACGGGGTACAGCCTGAAGTCCATGCCCGACCTTCTGCTGCCCGACTTCCTCGCGCCGTTGCTGCACGGAACCATTTTCGGCAAGAACATCCATCACTATTACAAGACCGGTTCGACCAACCACCTCGCCATGGACGCCGCCAGCACTGGGGCTCCCGAAGGGAGCGTATTTCTTGCCGAGCAACAGACCGCAGGACGTGGACGCGGCGACCATGTATGGCAGTCCGCCCGGTCGGTGGGGATCTACTGTTCGGTGGTGCTGCGGCCTGCGCTGCCACCTTCGGAAGTGTTGGTTCTGTCGCTGGCCGCTGGCTTGGCGGTCCAGGCTGCGATTGAGGACGTCGATCCTCGTGTCAAGGTTGACTTGAAGTGGCCCAACGATCTTCTGATCGAAAACAAGAAGTTCTGCGGCATTCTCACCGAGATGAACGCCGAAGTGACGCGCGTCCGGCACGTAGTAGTGGGAATCGGGATTAACGTCAACCAGGCAACTTTTCCTCCCGAGTTGCAGGGCCTGGCGACATCTTTGCGGCTGGCGACGGGAAGCGAGTGGTCGCGAGTGGATCTGTGCGCCGCTTTGCTAAAATCACTCGACCGGGAATACCGTGAAGTGGTAGAGAATGCAAACGCGCGCGAGTCGATACTGCGGCGATTCTCGGAGCGGTCGTCTTCGCTTCAGGGCGTCCGTGTCACGGTTGACGAGAATGGCGGTTTTGAAGGCATCACTGAAGGGTTAGATTCGCGGGGATTTCTGCAAGTGCGAACCGCAGCAGGGCTTCGCACTGTGCTGAGCGGGACGGTCAGAAACTGTAACGCCTATGCTTCTGGTCCTTGATGTCGGCAACACGAATACGGTCCTGGGCGTCTTCACGAGAGCTGCCAAGGTGGCTCCGGTGAAGGGCGGCGCCACGTCCGGCTACGAACACCTCGTAGCGAACTGGCGGGTGGCCACTATTGCGACCCAAACCGTGGACGAGTATGGCGTACTCTTCCGCAATCTGTTTGCCATGGACAATCTTGAGGTGAAGGAAATCCATGGCATCGTGATTTCTTCGGTGGTGCCGCCGCTCGACTCCACGCTGCGCCAGATGTGCGAGAGCTACTTCAACACCAAGCCGCTGTTCATTGGGCCGGGCGTGAAGACCGGAATGCCGGTGCTCTACGAAAATCCAGCCGAAGTCGGCGCCGACCGCATTGTGAACTCGGTGGCAGCATTCGAAAAGTATGGCGGGCCGGTGATCGCAGTCGACTTCGGCACCGCGACTACCTTCGACTGCGTGACTGCCAAGGGAGAATATCAAGGCGGGGTGATTTGCCCGGGGATCGGGATTTCCGCTGACGCTCTATTCGGACGCACCGCGCGTCTGCCGCGTGTGGACATTCGCAAGCCGGCGCGCATCATTGGCACCAACACTGTTGCCAGTCTGCAATCGGGACTGTATTACGGATATTTGGGTCTGGTGGATGGCATCCTGGAGCGGTTGCTGGCGGAACTGGGCAAGGAAACAAAAGTGGTTGCGACCGGCGGCCTGGCGTCATTGATTGGTAAGGGCTCAAAGTACATTGAGCAGGTGGATGACTTCCTGACACTCGAGGGATTGCGCATCATCTGGGAACGCAACGTGGCCTCCACAGCTGTGATCGAGAACTCCGCGAGGCGGTCGCCCCGAGCTTCTTCCGGAAGCAGGGACCGCTAGGTTGTCGTGGAAAACTACTTCAACTACTTTACCGAAATTGAAGAGCACTTTCAGCGGCGGCGCGGGAGCGGCCTGTTGTTGTCGACGCTCGACTGGGCGTTGATTGAGACCTGGAAAGATGCCGGCATCCCGCTGGAAGCGGTGTTGCGCGGCATCGATGCGGCCTTCGACAAGTATGCCCAGCGGCCTTCGAAGTCGCAGAAGATCAACAGCCTTGCCTATTGTGCGCAAGCCGTGCTGGTGGCCGCAGAGGATATCAAGGAAGCCGCGGTTGGAACCGCGAAATCCGAGCGGCGGAGCGGCTTTGGTCACGCTGAAGTCGCCGCGTTTGTCCGCCGCAATGCCGAGTTGCTGGAGGGAGCCAACCTGCCGGGGAGCACAGCAGTTTCCGGACAGGTGGTGGCCAGGGAAACAGCGAACGCGTTACGCGGAATGGCCGATGAGATGGATTCCGGGGAAGGCAAGCCGCGCCTGGAAGACCTGGAGCGACGGCTCACAGTAGCCGAAGAAAAATTGTTCGCGGTGCTACTGGCGGCAACGCCCGATGACCAGATTGTCGCAGTGCGGGCGGAGGCTGATCGCGAATTGGCTCCTTACCGCAGCAAGATGCCGGGCTCGCAGATCGAGCAGTTGCAAAAGCAGTTCGTCCACAAACGCCTGATGGAGAAATATGGCGTGCCACGGTTGAGTTTGTTCTACATGTAGACTTAGGCTCGCTTGCAGCTCACCATCGAAAAACTCGTGTATGGCGGGGACGGACTGGCGCGCCTGCCCGCCGACGAACAGGGCCGAAACAAGGCGGTCTTTCTGCCGTTTGTGCTCGAAGGCGAGACTGTCGAAGCCTCGCTTTTGGAACAGAAGCGTGGCTTTGCCCGCGCCCGCGCCGAGAACATCCTTCAAGCTTCTCCCCTGCGCATCGCTGCGAAATGTCCATACTTCGGCGAATGTGGAGGCTGCCATTATCAGCACACGGCCTACGCACATCAACTGGAGATCAAAGCCACAATTCTGAAAGAAAACCTTCGTCGCATCGCCAAGATCGAATTGGACACGGACCTGATCGTTCATCCTTCGCCGGAGTGGAACTACCGGAATCGAGCCCGGCTACAAGTCAGGACCGAGCCTCAGTTTGCGCTCGGCTACTACAAATTCAACTCGCACGAAGTGTTGCCGGTCGAGCAATGCCCTATCAGTTCGCCGCTGATCAACCGCGTTTTGGCCGCCGTCTGGCTGCTGGGTCGAGCGGGCAGGATCGGGCCAGGGATTCAGGAAATCGAGTTCTTCGCCAATGCTGATGACTCTGAACTTCTGCTGCAACTGCACGTCGCGGATATTCGCCGCCAAGCGGCAATCCAAGTTGGGGAGGAAATGAGGTCCGTTCTGCCCGAGGCCGCTGGAATCTCGATACTGAGAAAGAGTCCAGGCCATGGTTCCGAATCGGAACAGATCGTGGCCCTGGGAGCTGGCAGCTTCGCTTACAAGACGCAGCGTGCCTCTTACCGCGTCAGCCATGGGAGCTTTTTTCAGGTCAATCGCCACCTGGTGGACGAATTGGTAGAAACGGTCACGGAGGGGCAATCCGGAGACGTGGCGCTAGATCTTTATGCCGGAGCGGGACTGTTCTCCACTGTCGTGTCCCGCACTTTTGCACAGGTAATCGCAGTTGAGTCGTCACCGACAGCACGCACCGACCTGGCGCACAATTCACCATCCAACGTGAGAGCTGTTCCCAAAACCACGGAGCAGTTCCTGGAAGGTGTGGCGGATAAGTTGCGGCCCAATTTCGTCGTAGTTGATCCGCCGCGCAGTGGGCTGGGGGAAACGGTGGTCCGCAGGCTGGCAGGTCTGGGAGCAGGGCGCATGGTTTATGTTTCCTGTGATCCGGCGACGTTGAGTCGTGACCTGGCGGGTCTGCTCGGCGCTGGATATCGCATTCAGCAAGCCCACGTGGTGGACCTTTTCCCCCAGACCTATCACGTGGAGAGTGTGTTTCATCTGGTTCGCTAGCTCGCCGCTCGGCGTCCCATGAGTTCTCCTCCCAACACGCATGCTCTTGGTGTGCCAAGACCAGCCACGCGACAGCCGATGCTGTGGGCGACGTTGGTCTTTGCCGGGGGGGTATTTGTGGGCCATTACGCCTGGCGTCCTCCGTTGTGGTGGCTCATTGCCGGACTGGTATTCGGCTTTTCGGCGGCGTATTACTGTCGCCGGCGCGCCCGGGTTGGCATCGCTCTAGCCTTGTCCTCACTCCTTGTTTTTGGGGCCCTCACGCTTCAAGTACGTGGCTCTGCGAGTGATGGAATTACAGACGCTTCACAGTTCGATGGGCAGGACGTAGTAGTTACCGCGCATGTGATCCGGGAAGGAAGTCTCTTGCGTGAAGGCGCTGGCGACCTTCAGCAAAAGTTGGATTTGGAAGCCGAGCAAATCGCGACCGACGGGCGAATGCTGAACCTCAACCTCGGGATTCGCGCGAGCTTCTACAGCAAAGCGGCCAGCGACGCGGCGGCGGTCACTCCGGCACACGACTTTCGCTACGGGGAGAGGATTCGCTTTACCACCAAACTTTATCGGCCCCACAATTTCCGCAACCCGGGCGCTTTTGACTACGCGGGCTACCTGGCTGAAAACGGAATCGCAGTGCTGGCGTCTGCGAAAACAGCAGAAGTGGAAATGCTTCCGGGATTTGCCGGCAACCGTTTCGAACTCTGGCGAACCCGCGCCCGTCACGACGTGATGCAAAGGATTCATCTTCTCTGGCCGGAAAAGGAAGCCGCGCTGGCTGACGCCATGCTCATTGGCGAGAATGCTTTCGTCGGACGGGACCTGCTCACCGATTTTCAGCGTACGGGCACCTACCACGTGCTGGTAATTTCGGGATTGAAGGTAAGCATCCTGGCGTTGGTCACATTCTGGCTGCTGCGACGTTTGCGGGTAAGCGATTTCGCCTCCGCGGCAATCGTTGTTTTCCTTACCGTCGGCTATGCAGTCTTGACCGGTGTGGGCGCGCCGGTCTGGCGGGCCACCCTGATGCTCGCCCTCTATCTGTGCTCGAGGCTGCTGTACCGCAGAAAATCTGTCCTCAACGCCATCGGAATCGCTGCTCTCATCCTCCTGTTGATCGATCCAGAAGCGCTCTTTGGCGCCAGTTTCCAACTCAGTTTCTTGTGCGTGCTGATCATCACCGCCATCGGAACACCGATCCTGGAGCGAACCACCCAGCCGGTTTCATCTGCGGTGAAGAATCTGGATTCTATCGGCTACGACTTTGCGCTTCCGCCTGCGCTGGTCCAATTGCGGCTCGATCTGCGGATGGTTGCTGGGCGGCTGCAACGTTTTTTAGGACCACGGGTTGCGTTGCCTCTGCTTGCCATTACTGCTCGCATCATGCTGCTGGGTGCTGAGTTTCTGGTGATTTCCCTGGTGCTTCAACTGGGGTTCACGCTGCCCATGGCCTACGACTTCCATCGCGCGACCATCGTTTCTCTGCCTGCGAGCATGCTGGCGGTGCCCTTGACCGAGATTGCTCTGATCGCTTGCCTCGCAGCCCTCGGGAGCAGCTATGCTTCGCTGCACATCGCCAAGTTGCCGGTGCTGATCGCAGGTTGGTCGTTGCAAGCGATGGCCGGGTCAGTTCACTGGATCGGGCGTCTGCGGATCTCCGACACTCGCGTTGCCACTCCCGCGCTGTGGCTGACTCTGGTTGGGCTCGGGGCCTTAGTGCTGGCCATGGTGCTGGCGCGCAAACGCTGGCGGTTAGCGGCAACAGGACTAGCCGTTCTGGCCGCTACTGCTGTCTGGATCTGCGCAGTTCCGCCGCGGCTCCAGATGAGGCGAGGTGCGCTTGAGGTAACCACCATCGATGTGGGGCAAGGAGATTCGATTCTGCTGGTTGCGCCCGACGGCCACACCTTGCTGGTGGATGCCGGTGGAATCCCGCAGTGGATGCGCTCCGAACTCGACATTGGCGAAGATGTAGTGTCGCCGTATCTGTGGTCCCGAGGAGTCAGCCATCTGGATGCAGTGGCCATCACGCATGCCCACGCGGATCACATTGGTGGAATGAAGGCGGTTTTGGCGAACTTCCGTCCGCGCGAGCTATGGATGAGCGCCAATCCGCCCAGCGCGGAATTGGATGGTCTACTGCGGGAGGCGAAAGAACTCAAAGTTGCCATTGCGCCGCTCAAGGCGGGAGACAACTTCACCGCAGACCAGCTTTACTTCAGGGTCCTCGCTCCGGCAGCGGACGCGGAAGGTTCTGCGCGGAAACGAAACGACGATTCTTTGGTAATGAGTGTGCAGTACGGTCACACTGCGGCTTTACTGGAGGGTGACGCCGAGAAAGAGAGCGAAAGGCGAATTGCGCAACAGCAGCCGCAGGCTGACCTGCTCAAGGTGGGGCATCACGGCAGCGCAACTTCTACCATCCCGGAACTGTTGGCCGCCGTGCATCCCCGCTTTGCGGTGATTTCGGTGGGCGCGCGCAACGTGTACGGACACCCGCGGCACGAAGTGCTTGAACGGCTGGCTGAGTCACACATCCAGACCTATCGCACGGACCTTGACGGAGCGGTCACGATGTATCTCGACGGAGAGACGGTTACTCCTCGCCAACCAGATCGCTGACGTCGATTTCGGCGGTCTCCAGCGTATCGGGCGTGCGGCGGTATTCTTCAATCATTCGCCGCGCGTTCTCGGCGTCTTCCTCGCGCACCAGGATCACGGTGCCACCCACCCCCGGCAGGATGTCCTGCGGCGCATCCAGGGAAGTGACGTCGCAATCGATCCCCGCGGACTCAAGCAGCCCGCGAACTACCAGCGCTTCCGACTCCTGTTCGGTGTCGAAAACCCGCACCAGCTTTTCATTGGGATTTGGACGTTCTTTGTTTGCGGTATCAACCTCTGGCATCATCCCTCCTCGAAAACTGCTGCCAGGCAATTCGGCCAGCCGCCTTGCCCGTACTGCGATTCTACGCCCATAGGTGACCGAAGTCCTACACCTTGGGGCCATTGCGCGGGGGCGCGATTGCCGGGAGAATAAGCTGGTGTGCCGGCGCAACCTCCTGCGCCGGAGCGCGGGAAGTGGGGAGCAATGGAGAGTGCACAGCGGGCTGTACAGACGGGTAGGATCAGCGAACAGGAACAGGAAGCCCGCAACATTCGCCGCCTGCAGGTCATGATCAGCATGGTGATGTCGGTGATCAGCCAGGACCCCAGCCTCACCGTGGAAGAAGCCTCCGCGCTCGCCGCCAACGCCAAACGCGCCGCCCTCGCCATGTTTCCTGACAAGGAGCTCGCCTACGATCTGCTCTACAAACCCCGCCTACAACGCCTGATGAACGAACGCTATCGCCTCCAGTAGTGGCCAGCTAGAATTGACCCTGGCGCAGACATCGAACTAAACTCGACTTACCGCGAGGTTTTCCCATGAAGCGTCTGGTTCTGATCCTCACCGCCGTTATTTTATGCGCTTACACTGCCCCCGCCGATGATGATGCTCATCATCACGAGGACGTGACTCCCGAACAACTGGGGACCGTGCACTTTCCGACTACCTGCGTCATCCAGGTTCAAGCGCAGTTCGAACGCGGCGTGGCGTTGCTGCACTCGTTCTGGTATGAGGAAGCGGAAAAGCAGTTCAGTCACATCGTGCAGGAGGACCCGCGTTGCGCCATGGCGCACTGGGGCGTGGCCATGAGCATCTGGCACCAGCTCTGGAACCATCCCGACCGCAAGACCATCAAGAAGGGCTTGGCTGAGGTAAATAAGGCGAAGAAAATGCATTCCACCGATGACCGCGAGCGTGGATACATCTCCGCCATCGACGCCTTCTATGGCGGTTCCAAGCGCCGCGATTATCATGACCGCGTTGCGGCCTATACGAAAATCATGGAGACGAACTATCAGCGTCATCCAGAGGATCGCGAAGGGGCAGCTTTCTACGCGTTGGCGTTGCTGGCCTCCGCTCCCGATCAGGACACAACCTTCACCAATCAAAAGAAGGCCGGGGCGATTCTGGAAACGCTTTTTGCGGAAGAGCCGAACCATCCGGGAATTGCGCACTACATCATACACAGCTATGACAGCCCGCAGTTAGCGGAGATGGGGCTGCCGGCGGCGCGCGCCTACGCCAAGATCGCTCCTGCTGCTCCCCACGCTCTGCACATGCCCTCGCACATTTTTGCCCGGCTGGGGCTTTGGCAGGACGATATTGATTCCAATCTCGCCTCCGTTGCTGCTACACGCAAAACGGCGGCCATGCATATGGGCGGTGAGAGTCACCAGTTTCATGCCATGGATTTCCTGGAATACGCGTACCTGCAGTCCGGCCGCGAAGCCGACGCGCAGCGTTTGATCGACGAGATCAAGGCTATGCCTGAGATGAAAGACAACATGTATGGAACCGACTTCGATCCGCGCACTTACTCGCTAGTGGTGTTTTCCGCCCGCTATGCGTTGGAACTTCACCACTGGAGTGAGGCTGGGTCATTGCCCCTGGTCCCGGGGGCCAGCATAGGCGACAACGCGGTCACTTACTGGGCGCGCGCAATCGGGGCTTCCCGCAGCGGAAATCAGGCGGAGGCACGCAAGGACATTGCGGAGATAGCGAGCATCCGTAAGAGTCTAGTGAAGCAGAAGAGAACCGAGTTCATCGACTACGTCGACGCCGACAAGAAAGAGGCGGAAGCCTGGCTAGCCTATGCTGAGGGCAATCACGACCAGGCTCTGAAAACTCTTCGTACCATTGCCGAAAAGCAGGAAGCCGAAGGTGACGAGCCGCTGGCGATTCCCGCACGCGAAATGCTTGCCGACATGTTGACGGATATGAACCAGCCCGCACAGGCGCTAACGGAATACGAGAACGACTTGAAATTCAATCCGAATCGCTTTGACGGTTTGTACGGAGCTGCGCACGCGGCCGAGCTAGCGGGCAAGAGCACCGAGGCGACCACCTATTACGCTCAGTTGCTGAAGATCTGCAATGGAGCCGGTTCCGACCGTCCAGAGTTGAGCAAGGCGAAAGCCCTGGTAGCGAAAAATAACTGACCACAGCAGAAGTGATCTACTGCTTTTCCACTCGTAGCAGCCGGAACAGCAACGTACCCCAACCCAGCTTGGACCGCATCTGCACGGGCAGGTGCTTGTCATCCGCGGTGTACCAGGTCCACACCGTGCCCTTGCCTTTCAGGGCGCCGGAGGTCGGTTCGGCTTTCACGCGCAGAGTTTGAAACGTGCCTGCAGGAACCTTCACCTGCTCGTGGGCTTCCACCCGAATTGTGACTTCCGTCGTTTTGCCGCCGTCGTTGACGGGAAAGGCATAGCTGTTGCCCTCCTGGAGCGGCAGGGACGACATGTAGTAAAAACCGCTGACCACATCGGTGACGCATCCAGGGACGTCGTTTTCAATATGCTTGGTCTCGCCGGTTTTCAGGTTCTTCTCATCCTCGACGCTCTTGCCGCGAGAGTAGTCAAAGCCTAGTTCCACCTGCCGTGCTCGCGAACCTTCTTCCGAGTGCTTCGACACTCGAAGCGAGCAGAACTTGCGGGGATCGAAAAACGCTTCGAAGTGATCATTCACCTTGTAGAGCGCGTTCACGAATCCGGTGGAAACTGCGGTCGCGATCACGTGCTGCTCCGCGCCCTCGGCTTGCAGCGTGACTCTCGCGGTTCCCGCCGTGAACATGTGCCATTCCACTGCGTACACGTAGGTTTGGCCATTGGGAAAGTGATGGTTTGGGGGAGGTGGAAGGACTTGCGCTGCCGGCGCTGCGCTGATTGTAGGAAGACTGCCCTGAGTCGATTGTGACCGGGCCTCCAGTTTCAGAAAGAACGGCAGGCAGCCCAGCCCAGCCAGGGCCCATGCGAGTTTAATTGTCAGGAAACGCCCCATTTCGATCCGACCGATTCAGTATCTGATAAGACGCACTCTCGCGGTTGCAGGATGTCTTCGCAACCGTCACGGGGATAGCCACAACAACTTGATGATCAGAACCGCCGTGATTGCGACCGCACCCAGCGTGGCATTGTACTCCCGATGCTTCTTATACAAATCCCAGGAAAACTCCGAGCGCCGCATACCGCGCGGAGCAGGGCCTGGCAGCAACCGCGGAACCCGGCGGGCGTATTCCGCAAATTCCGGGAAGTGTTGCGCGAGAAACGCTTCCTCCGCGCGAATCACGGGCAGATAAATCGCCACCAACATCACCGCGAGGACCGCAACGATCCACCAGCTTCTGGCCGCAAACGCGAAGCCTGTGGCAATAATAAACGAGCCGAGGTACAGCGGGTTGCGGGTATAAGCATAAGGCCCGGTCGTTGCCAGCCGCTCGTTCTTCTGCACGTGGCCCGAGGCCAGTGCGCGAATCAGCAAGCCCGGAATGATGAACATAGCGCCGACCAGCAGAGATATCGCAAGCGGGTTGGCAAGCCACATATAAAGCGCGGCAATGGCAAAGCCCAGGGGCACTCGGCCACGGCGCGCGATCCTTGACCAGCTAACCACGGCATCTCCTCAACAACTCTCGCGCCGCTGCAACAACCTGATCAGCACTGATTTCCAGCAGACCCGGGTCCGGCCGTGCACGACGTTTGTGCGTGGTGGGACTGACCGGGTTCCGCAGAACGATGCTCGGAGCTACAAACGGCCCGTTGCGCGCCGGATCGGTGGGACCGAAGACGGCAACGACCGGAATGCCCAATGCGGCCGCCAGATGCATGGGGCCAGTATCGCCGCCAACAAATAGTCGTGCGCGGCGGGTGAGAGAAATCAGTTCCGTGAGCGTGCAGCCGACCGCTTCGGCCGCGCCTGCGCTCGCTGCCTCGACCGCCTGCGCCAGCTCTTCTTCGCCGGGACCAAAGTTAACCAAAGGCTTCAGACCGTCCGCGGCCAATTGTTTGGCCACGAGTCCGTATCGCTCGGCAGGCCATTGCTTGGCACCCCATCCAGCGCCGGGATTGAGCAACACGAAGTCGGTGATCCCGTCGCGTTTCAACCAATCGTCGCATTGCGTTTCGGCTCGATCATCGCAAGGAAGTTCCACAGCCGGGATTTCCAGCGACTTACCGAGAACAGCCTCTGCGAGGGAAATATTCTGTTCTACGACGTGAGCTCCACGGGCCATCACCTGTCGCGAGTAAAACATGCTGGCGATGTTTTCGCGCGGCTGCATTGCTCCATAAACCACTGGGACTTTCGACAACCGCGCCAGCATTGCGGAGCGTGCGGCACCCTGCAAATCCACGGCAACGTCGTATTTCGGGGCACGAAGCTCACTGAGGGTTGCGCCGATTCGTTCCCAAGTCTGGGGAGACAACAGCGAGGAGCGCCACTTCTTGGTATCAACGGCGTGGACCTGATCAACCAACGGGCGCCGCAGCGAGCGCGGGCCGGATCGCGGCTCCGACAGGGTACACAACAACTCCGCCCAGCGTTCTTCAACCACCCAGCCGATGGCGGCCGCCGGCAAGGCTATTCGAAGAGCGCTGACCGCCGGTAGGGCGTGCAGAATGTCCCCCATCGACCCGAGGCGCACGATCAGCAGCCGCCGGATTCCCGACGGCGCACTCAAATGCTCGGAGGCAGGCGGGGATTGCATTCTCACGTTAAGACGGCCGCGAGCGAAGACGGCTACGGATGATCTCGCTCGCAGAATGGTCCTTGGGGTCGCCCACAATTTCCACCCGGCCGCCCTGCTCGGCCACCACGTCACGCTCGGGCACGGTGCCCGCGGTGTAGTCCGTGCCTTTGGCCTGAATGTTCGGGCGAATTTCACGGATCAGCGCCCGCACGTCCCGCTCGGGAAATATGACGACCGCGTCCACGTCTTCGAAAGCGGAAAGAATCTCAGCGCGCTCCTCTGCCGGCATCAGTGGACGCCCGTCTCCTTTTAGCTCCCGCACGGAATCATCCGAGTTGACGGCAACAATCAACCGTCCACCTAGCGCCTTGGCTGCGCGCAGATACCGCACATGACCTACGTGAAGCAGATCGAAGCAACCATTGGCCAGGGTGATGGACTCCCCGGCGGCGCGCCATTCCGCCGCCCGGCTCTTAAGCGCCTCCCGCGTCAGGATTTTACTTGTCGGCATGAGAGTTCATATAAAAGCTCAATGGGAACGCGTGGCAGGCGGCGTCTGCGCGATCGCTTGCAGCAACTCTCGTTGCGAGACCGTCGCCGTGCCCCGCTTCATCACTACCAGTCCCCCGGCGTAATTTGCCAGCTGCGCGGCTTCTTCGGTGCTGGCTCCAGCGGCAAAGGCGGCGGTAAAGGTAGCTATAACGGTGTCTCCTGCCCCGGTCACGTCGGCGACCTGGTCAGAGCCAAAGATCGGGATGTCGACCGGTTTGTGTTTGCCCGAGAACGCCACCATGCCATCGCGCCCGCGAGTGATGACCAGCGATTGCAGCTTCATACGCGAGAGGATCTGTTCACCAGCTACGCACAATCGCTGCCAGTCGTTGCCAATTCTTGTGGCCAGGGCCGCTTCCACTTCAGGCTCGTTGGGGGTGGCCGCGGCGATGCCGGCATAGTGCAACATGCGGTAACGCGAATCGAGAACCACCGGAACGCGATCAAGCCGGCCGCGTTCGCGGATCGCATTCAGGATCGCCGGACTCGCGGCCCCGTATCCGTAATCCGAGATCAGCATGGCGTCGGAAACACGCGCATACTGCCGCGCGGCGAGAATCAGCTCGCGCTTCAGATGAGGGGTCGGTTCAGCCTCGGGCTCGCGATCCACTCGGACCACCTGCTGTCGCGCGGTGTGGGTCATGCCCGCGAGAATCCGCGTTTTAGTGACTGTGGTGTAGGCTTTGTCCTTCAAAATGCCGGTGAGAGCTATGTGTTTGTGGCGGAACGCCTTGATCAGCAATCGTCCCGGTTCGTCGTCTCCCACCACCCCAACCGGGAGCACGTTCACTCCGAGATCGGCAAGATTGCTGATGGCATTGGCCCCTCCGCCCGGCACCACCGTCCGCTCGCGATGCTTCAGGATCAGCACCGGCGCCTCGCGTGAGACACGCGAGATTTCCCCATAGATGAATTCATCCGCCACCAGATCACCGACCACGGTGACGGTGACGTTGGGGAAGGACTCGACGATCTTCTTCAAGCGATCGGATTCGTGGGGATGTTTTGCCATACTTGACTGCAAACCAACAGCCGAGACAACCGCGTTACAGAATGAATTCTCTCACGACTGCCGTCGTCGTTCGGCGATCACGCGCAGCATGGTATCCACGGCGTTAGCGGCGTCCACCAACTCCATCTTGACCGGGATCACCGCCAGCGGGTCGAGGGCGGTTAGCAATCCACCCAGATTGACGGCGTCTTTCTCGGTGGTGACGAAACCATCTGCCTCGCTCTTCTTACGCAGCGACAGCAGATCACGGATGTCGCGCTCCCGATACGCATGATGATCGCCGTAGAAAGCCTCAGCAGCCGGTTCAATGCCAGCCGTACGTAATTGCAGGACAAAATTCTTGGGCCTGGCAATGCCACAGAAGACAACCGGACGGCTGGGGACATTCTTCGGAACAATGCCCCGGCGAACCCGCCAAACCAGCTTGCCTTTTACGGGAAACGACTCCGCCGAAGCACCACTGGTGACCACTACGGCGTCTGCCCGAGCCAGAGACCGCAATGGCTCGCGCAGGCGACCGGCGGGGAGCAGTTGGTCGCGAACGTCTTCAGGGATGACCATGACGATGTCAAAGTCGCGCGCCAGAGTGCGATGCTGAAAGCCGTCGTCGAGCAAGTGCAACTGAGGGCCAAACTTGCTCTCAGCCGCGACCCCAGCCTGGTACCGTTCTTCACCCACAACCACAGGCACACCCAACCGGCGGGCAATCAGCAGCGGCTCGTCGCCGAAATCTCTGGCTGACCCGTCGGGGTCAACCAATGCCACGCCACGTGACTCACGGCCGTACCCCCGAGACAAAACGTCAAACTTCATTCCACGAGCCTTCAACAATTCTCCGAGTAGTATCACAAACGGAGTCTTGCCCGAGCCACCGACTGAGAGATTGCCGACACTGGCCACCGGCCCAGCCAGCTTTTTCGGTTGGAGCGTGTCCCGATCGTAGAGTCGGTTTCGCAGGCTGACGCCTGCGCCATAGATGGCGGCCAGGGGATTCATGGTGTGGCGCGGGCGCCTTTGCCCACGGGCGACCGGTCTGGCGCCGGCTCGCGCAGTCCCTTCAACGCGTCCGCAGTCCTCTGGGTCGCGCCGGTTTGGGAACGCAGAGTTTCAGCCCCGCGCCGGCCCAGCTCAGCTCGGGCCGTTGGGTTGGAAATCAGTTCCATGAAAACCAGGGGAAGTTCGTCCGGGCCAACCACCCTCAGCGCATCGCGGCCTTGAAAGAGCTCCACAATGTCACGAAAGTTCTCGGTGTGCTTGCCCACAACAATGGCCACGCCATGTTGCGCCGGCTCAATGATATTGTGGCCGCCGCGCGGCATCAGACTTCCGCCGACGAAAGCAATGTCCGCCAGGGAATAAAGCGCCGCCAGTTCGCCGATCGTATCCACCAGCAGCACACCGCCCGCGAGCGCGTCTCCACTCCATAGCGATCGTTTCGAGTACCGGATTCCCAGCGACGACAGCAAATGCGCCACTTCGGTAAATCGTTCCGGATGCCGCGGCGCCAGAATCATCACCGCTCGCGTATGGCTGGCCAGGACCTTCTCGAAGGCACGCAGCAGCAAAGGTTCTTCGCCTTCCACCGTGCTGCCGCAGACGATCACGGGGCCCACATCTCCCAGTGCCGCGCGTAGACTGGCGACGATGGGCGGTATCGGCGGTAGGGGTAGATCGAACTTCAAGTTGCCGCTGACCTGCACTCGCCCGGCAGGTGCACCGATGTCGCACAGCCGGCGGGCATCTTCCTCAGTCTGCGCAAGAAACATATCAACCGCCTGGAGCACTTCCGTCAGCAAGAAGCGCCACCGACGATAACGCGGGAACGACCGATCAGAAATACGCGCATTGACCACGGCGATTCGCGCCCCACTAGCGTGCGCCAGCCGCAGGAAATTCGGCCAGAATTCGGTTTCCGCAATCACGATCAATTCCGGAAGCAGCAACCGCAAGTAGGGCCGGATCGCAAAGCCAAAATCCATAGGGAAGTAGAAGACGTTTTCTTCCCCGAAATGTTTGACGGCGAGTTTCTGTCCGGTATCGGTCGTGGTCGAGACCACTACCTGATGCTGAGGGTGCCGTCGCCGCAACTCTGACACCAGTCCGCTCACTGCCAGCACTTCGCCGACTGAAACCGCGTGAATCCAGATGACCGGCCGACCCGGTTGCAGGGCTAACCGTTCCGGAACCCGGCCCAGTCGCTGGCCCAATCCCGCGTGATACTTGCCGTGGCGTGACATCTGCCACAGCCAGTAGGGGATGGTCACCAGCAGTCCGGCCGCTAGCAGCGCGCTATAGAGCAAATACATGCAGGAAGGGACATTCTAACTGTACCCCGGCCTGGCTGGCACCGCTTACTGTGCTGGCCGCATCCTATAATCGAAACCATGTTGAGCAAACTCTGGCATTTTTCAACTGTACGTTTGTCACTCGTGGCTGCCTTGTTGTTGCTTCCTACTCTGTGCGTGGGCGGCAAGCACTTTGTTATGCCCACGCCCCTGGCCGCCAAGGCCTATCCCGCGCACGATGAGCATGCGGACGAGGGGATCACGTTAGGCCTCGATCCCTATGACTTGGCCGACAAAGCCAGCATCTTCTCGGTTCGATACAGCGATGTCGGCTTCGTACCGATTTTTGTCGTTATCACCAATGCCAGCGACCAACCCGTATCGCTCACTGATGCCACGGCGGAACTGGTCACGGTGGATCGAACTAAGATTCCGCCGGCCACCGAAGACGATATTTATCGGCGCATCACGCGTCCGCCCGCCAGCGGGCCTTCAACCAGCCCGTTGCCCTGGCCCAAAAAGAAGGGCGGCGTCACCAAAGACGCTCAAGACGAGATTCAGAACTCACAATTTGCCGCCCGCGCCGTCGAACCCCACAGCACTCAATGCGGATTCATGTTTTTCGATGTGTCCGGCATTTCGACTCCGCTGGCGGGCGCGCGCTTTTACCTGAACCGTGTGCTGGATGCCAAAGGCCACGAATTGATGTACTTCGAAGTGCCGTTGGAGAAGTATCTGAGCGCACCCAGCAAGCCGTAGCAGTCCAACGAACCACTATAATCGCTGCTTATGGCCACCACGCCCGAGATATCAGTCGCGGCTCGTGCGAAGTACGAACCGGTCATTGGCCTCGAAGTCCACGTTCAACTCCTGACCGTGACGAAGATATTCTGCTCCTGCTCGGCGCGCTTTGGCGCCCTGCCGAACACCAACGTGTGCCCGGTGTGTCTCGGTCTTCCGGGAGCGCTTCCGGTGCTGAATCGCAAGGCAGTCGAGTTTGCTGTGCTGGCGGCGATGGCGCTGCACTGTCGCATCAATCAGACATCGATCTTCGCCCGCAAGAACTACTTCTATCCCGACTTGCCCAAGGGCTACCAGATTTCGCAATATGACAAGCCGCTTGCCGAGTTTGGTGCGATCGACATCACGTCCAGCGGCAGCCAAAAGAAAATCGGCATCACCCGTTTGCACCTGGAAGAAGACGCGGGCAAGAGCCTGCACGAAGGCTTTCCTGATTCCGCCGAGAAGACCGCCATCGACCTTAACCGCAGCGGGGTGCCGCTGATTGAGATCGTCAGCGGGCCGGAAATCGCCTCACCCGACGAAGCCTATGAGTACCTAACGCGGATGAAGGAGATCATCCTGTACACCGGAGTCAGTGATTGCAACATGGAAGAAGGCTCACTGCGCTGCGATGCCAACGTGAGCGTGCGTCCGCGCGGCCAAAGGCAGTTTGGCACCAAAACCGAAATCAAGAACGTGAATTCTTTTCGCTTTATTCGGGACGCGCTGGAATATGAGATCGTCCGCCAGATCGCCGTTCTCGAATCCGGCGGGAAGATTACGCAGGAGACCCGGCTCTACAACTCCGCCGAGGGCAAAACCTACAGCATGCGCTCGAAAGAGGAAGCCCACGACTACCGTTATTTTCCCGAGCCTGACTTGTTGCCGCTGGTGGTAGATGAGAAGTCGCACGCGGAAATCCGCCACAGCCTGCCCGAACTCCCGGAAGCCCGGAGAAAGCGCATGGTGGCCGACTACGGCATCACCGACTACGATGCCGAAGTGCTCACCGCTTCGAAGACATTGGCAGATGAATTCGAACTCGCCGCCAAGGCCGCGAAGAACCCCAAGCGCGTGGCCAACCTGGTACAGAGCGAGTTGATGGGCCGGCTCAAAGCTAAAGGTCTGGAGATCGCAAGCTCGCCCATTTCGATGAAGGGCGTGGCGTTGTCCGCGGATTTAGTCGAGAGTGGCGCGATTTCGGGCAAGATGCTCAAAGACTTGTACGATCTGTGCTTCGAGCGCAACCAGGATTTTCCTACCATTTATGAAAACGCCAGGCCGCAGCAGATCACCGACCCAGCTGCCATTGAGAAGATCATCGACGAAATCATCGCCACCAACCCCAAACAGCTTGAGCAGTACCGGGCCGGCAAGAAGACAGTCATAGGTTTTTTTGTAGGCCAAGTGATGAAGGCTTCCAAGGGCCAGGCCAATCCCCAGATGGTGAACGAGCTGCTGGCGAAAAAACTTGAGCCGAACGCTTAGGTTCGAATCAAATGAATATCTTGTCGACAGAGCCAATTCCATGCAAATCCAAGACATCGATGCCTTCCTCGAATATCTAGACAAAGTTCACCAACGCACTATGCGCGTGGTTCGTTGCATTCCTCCCGACAAGCTCGACTGGTCCTGTGCTCCGGGAAAGTTCACACTAGGCGACCTGGTGCGGCACATCGCGGCGATCGAACGACACATGTTTGGCGAAAATGTGCAGGGCAGACCCAGCCGCTATCCGGGCTGCGGAAAGGAACTTGCCGACGGCTACGATGAGGTGGTGCTGTTCATGGAGCGCATGCATCGCGAGTCGGTCGAAATCTTTTCCCGCCTCAGTCCAGAAGATCTGAATCGCAAGTGCGAAACTCCCGGGGGAACACCAATCACCACCTGGAAATGGCTGCGATCGATGGTTGAGCACGAGATTCACCACCGCGGCCAGATCTACCTCTCTCTCGCCATGCTGGGGGTCGCCACACCTCCGCTCTACGGCCTTACTTCAGAACAGGTTAAGGAACGCAGCGTGTCAGGCTGACTGACTGACCCTCCGGCCAGTATCTTCCGTCACCTAAGAACCTCGCGTTCCGCCCGTTAACATTGGCGTATGAAGAAATGGAAATGGGACCGCATTATCAGCGTGGCCACGCTGGCCAGTTCGCTGATTGCCATCGTTCTGGTGCTGAAGAAGCCGCATCCGGTTGCGCCCCCGATGCCCGCCGCGGTCGCCGCCGCTAAAGCCGAGTCGTTCCAGGAGAAGGTCGAGCAGTTTGAGCAGCCGAAACAACCAGGCCAAGCACCCTCCGAAGTACACTTGAGCTCGGACGAAATCAGCGCTGCGCTGGCCCAGGCCGCCGGAATGATTCCGGCTGCCCAGCCTCAGCCGCAGCAGCCCACATCGAGCTCGAGCCTTCCCAGCGTACCGCCCACGTCCGCGGACGCCGCCTTCGGCCCCGGGCAGCCCGAAGTAAAGGATTATCAGGTCAACTTCGATGGTGATGTTGCTCGCGGCCAGTTTGTAACCCAGATCGGCGGCAAAGACGTGTACGTCACACTCGCCGGACACCTTGGCTCCAAGGACGGCTATGCCACGTTTGACCCCACGGAGTTCAAGGTGGGTGACCTCAGCATTCCGGTTTCGCTGGTAAACGATGCCTTACAGAAACGGCTCACCGAGCAGCGCGATCGCCTGAAGCTGCCCGACAACGTGGACGGAATCAAAGTGGAAAATGGCGAACTGGTGATGACCGGAAAGTAGCAGCCCTCACTCCGAGAGCGTGCCCTGAAACAACGCGTAGAGTTGATTCCCAATCACGCGATACACCACGAACGCGGTGCCGGTATCGGAAACCTGGCGGAAGAGCAGTTCGCCGCGCCCATCTCCATCGGCATCGACCGCATCGATCAGCTCCATCCGCGGAATGACATCGAGGTGGCTGGTGTCAGTTACATTCGAAAACACCTTGTGAAAGTCGGCATTGGCGTCTTGCCGGACCACCAGCGTCACAATGTATTGCGGCCCGCTAGTTTCTTTCTCTTTGGGATTCTGGGAAAGATGCGCCTTTGCGCTCAATATCAGGACCGGCTCGTTGCTGCTGTTGAGATCGAAGACGCGAAGCTGCACGTCCTCGAAGTCCGGCAGCGGAGGCTTGGTAGCAGCCAGCTTCCGCGACCCTGGATTCTTCGCAGGCTCAGACGCCTGAATAGTCTGCCCAGCCAGTAGTCGCGCCCGCCCGCGAACCTCATCGGCAGCCATCGCCAGCATTTTCTTGCGGTACTGTTGCTCCTCCTCTTGCTTCATGGAGTAGCTATAAGGACGCGGCTCGGGCCCGTCGTCGGCTGAGATTGCCGGAAACACTTGGGTTTGTGCAGTTGCGGCGGGTTTGGCTGAACTCCCGCGCTTGGCCTCACCAACAGGCGTGCCGGTCAAAGGCTCAGGTGGTCTGGGCGCGGGAATCCCGCGTTTCAACGTGGGAGCATCTTTATCCGGCTCGGGAACTGACGTCGGAGCAGTTGGCTTGGTCTCGTCAACCGGAGGTTGCGCCGCCGGCGGTGGTGTACTTGGAGGCGCAGGCTGGGAAGGCGCCGGTGGACTTGGCGGCGTTGGCGCTGCGGGAGTGGCATCCGGAGCCTTCGGTTTGGCGGGCCCTTCGTGCCGCAGCACTGGCGGGCCTTCGTCGTCGTTCAATCCACGCGGTACCGGCGATTCTTTCCGAGCTGACTTGGGACGAATTTCGCTGGCGGGCAGCCAGGTCCCTTCCCCGATCCACTGATGTGTTTCCGGCTTTTCAAGTACGCTCTTGACCGTAAACAGTCCTTGCGACACTCCCGTGCGCACGCCTTCATAGACCGTGTCACCCCACAGCGCCATGGGCACCGGAGAAGCTTTGTACGCGTTGGCGTCGAAGTATTGCCCATCAATCAAAATCGCGATGGGGATGAGCCGCGCCTTGCCATTGCTCATCTCGATCAGCCCCAGCGCGCGCGGCCCCGGGTTGGCCTTAGCGCCGTGGGAAGCTTGCGCCGCCGCGCTCGGAGCCGTTATCAAAGCCAGAGTGGCCGAGATGACGAACTGCCCAGCCGTGCGGTATAACCTTGATCGAGAGGAAGAGATAGCCATGGACATCAATGATAAAGCCCCAGAGTTCACTTTGCCTGACCAGAATGGTGAGAGCGTCTCGCTTAAGAGTTTTCGGGGGAAGTATGTAGTGCTGTATTTCTACCCGCGCGCCGACACTCCGGGATGCACCATCGAAGCATGCAGCTTCCGCGATTCCTACAAGAAAGTCGAGAACGTCGGAGCCGTGGTGCTGGGCGTGTCTCCTGACGAACCGAAAGCGTTGAAGAAGTTTGAAGACAAATTCGGTCTGCCCTTCACCTTGCTCGGCGATGCCGATAAAAGGGTTTGCAACGCTTACGGCGTGATCCAGGAGAAGAACATGTATGGGAAGAAGGTCATGGGGGTGGCGCGCACGACGTTCATGATTGGCCCGGATGGAAAGATTAAACACATCTTCCACAAAGTTAAGCCGGAAGGCCACGCCGACGAAGTGCTGGTGTGGTTGAAGGAAGCAGCCAAGGGCGCGGCGTAGGTTCGCGGCAGTTGCAGATGGCAACTTTAACCACTCCCTTGGAGCGCCTACGCACGGCGCTGCCGGCCGAGTTTTACGACCGTGATCCGCGGCGCGTTTGCCGCGAATTGCTGGGCAAAGTGCTGGTGCGCAATGCGCCTCAGAAGTATCTTGCCGCTCGTATCGTCGAAGTCGAAGCGTATTTCGGCAAGAGTGACGGGGCAGCGCATTCTTTTGCCGGACGCACCGCGCGCAATGCCGTTCTGTTTGGCCCTCCCGGCCACGCCTACGTTTATTTCATTTATGGCAATCACTACTGCCTGAATGTTTCCTGTTTGCCGGATGGCGTGGCTGGAGGAATTCTGTTTCGAGCTGTGGAACCGCTGGTGGGAATCGAGACCATCGCGAAGGCCCGCGGATTGGAACTGAACGGCACGCGTAACTTGCGCAACCTGACCAGCGGTCCGGGCCGGCTGGCAGAGGCGTTCGGAATCACCCGGGAGCGCGACAATGAGAAAGACCTCACTTCGCCAGAATCGGACCTGTTTATTGCGGATGACGGCTATCGCGTGAGGAAGGTCTTGACCACGCCACGGATTGGCATCACCAAGGCCGCCGAGCGTCCTTGGCGGTATGTGATCGCGGGAAATCCGTTTGTCTCCGGGCCGAGAAATCTGCTTAAGAAGATCCCTAGTCACCAGGGGACTACGGATGAACGATAGCAGCGGCAAAATACCAGTGACAGGTGTGGTGCCGCTCGCTCAGATGGCGGGAGGGGATGACGAGGACCTCAAACTGTTAAAGGTGATGGCAGCTGGAGCCCAGAACTATCTTCGTTCTTTTCCTTGGTGCAAAAATGTTCGAGAAGTGTACTTCGGCGACGGCTACGGCGGGGTTGTGGCTGTCTTCCTCTTCCACATTGAACCTGCGCGGGCGAATGTGGACGAGTGGCTGTGGGTTATCTCTTGCGATGTGTCCCCCGCATACCTGGTAACGGACTTGTGCAAGACCCCCTCCCAGGCTTTGGAAGGCTACATCGAGGAAGTATCTAAGTGGATACAGTTGGCAAAACAAGGGCGATCGTCCAAGGACGCGATTCCTGTGTACATACCAGCGACGCCAGAGAACGCTGCCGACGTGGAGAGAAGAATTAAGGTGTTGCGAGAGGCCATCGTGCCGGCCTTTCGAGAGGCTGAGACCAAACGGGCCTGAGGCCCGTCTAAGCTTCCATAGTAACTGGCTAAACTGAATTCGCCCGGAGGGAACCATGAGCGTCGAAAACAAGACCGAGACGAAGGCTGGAACGAACGTCAAGCAGGCAGTGCCGTTTTTCGGGGTGTCGAATATCGAAGAGTCCGTTAACTTTTACGTCGACGGCCTGGGCTTCGAGATGACCAAGAAATGGACACCTGAAGGAAAGCTGCGCTGGTGCTGGCTGCAGCATGGCGACGCAGCCCTGATGCTGCAGGAGTTCCGCAAGGAGGGACTCAATTCATGGACGCCCGAAGGTAAAGTAGGCGTGGGCGTAACGATCTGCTTTCAGTGTGAAGACGCACTGGCTATCTATCGCGAGGTCACCTCACGTGGGATCAAAGCTTCGCGCCCCTTTGTCGGTAACGGCATGTGGGTGACCTCTGTATCCGACCCAGACGGCTACAGAATCGAATTCGAGAGCTTTACCGACGTGCCGGAAGAAACGGTGCTTTCGGAGTAGCAGCTCCGCGATTGACTCGCGACGCGGAAAGCCTTACGCTGTTCGCCAGCGCGAAGGGCGCATCCAGTCCGCGGAAAGGGCCGTGCCCACCTTGTCTCACAACTCGAAGGATACGATCCTACTTTTAGCCTGACTCGGGCGGACTCCAGGCGCATTCACGAAAGGAAGATCGTATGGATGCCAAAAAGCTACCTGTCCGCCCCAGCCTGGACCAATACCGCAAACAAGCCAAAGAACTCCTCAAAACCTGCAAATCAGGCGATTCGGAGGCCATTCAGCGAATTAAGCGGCACCATTCCCAACCAAGCAAAGCGGTCGACTCAAGGGCTCTGAGCGGCAAGGTCACTCTTGCCGACGCTCAGCTGGCGATCGCTCGCGAACACGCGTTCGAGAGTTGGCCGAGGTTTGCGAAACACATCGAAGCCCTGACTCACGAAGACTCTGCCGTCTCACTATTCGAACTCGCCGCGGATGCGGTCGTCGTGGGCGACGCGGCCACACTGAAGCGGTTACTGCGCGGAAATCCGGCGTTGATTCGAGAGCGCTCGGCACGCGTACATCGGGCCACGCTTCTTCACTACCTGGGTGCGAACGGCTTTGAGGATTACCGCCAGAAGTCCCCTAAGAACGCTGTTGAGATTGCGAGGATCCTGTTGAGCGCAGGCGCTGAAGTCGACGCGGTGGCCGACACTTATGGCAAGGGAACCACGTTGGGTCTAGTGGCAACGAGCATCCATCCCAAACTGGCCGGTGTGCAAATCGCGCTGCTCGCGGCGCTGCTGGAGGCGGGTGCAGCTGTCGACGGCGTCCCGGGAGGGTTGAGCCCGGTGATTTCAGCTCTGCACAACGGGCGCGGTGAAGCTGCGGAGTTTCTAGCCGAGCGCGGGGCCAACTTGGACATCGAGGGAGCAGCGGGAGTGGGACGACTCGATCTGGTCAGGAATTTCTTCAACCAAGACGGCAATCTGAAAGCCAATACGACAAAGGCGCAGATGGAATCTGGCTTCCTGTGGGCGTGTGAGTATGGTCGGGACAATGTCGTCGAGTTCTTGCTGCAAAGGGGTGTGGATTTAGGTGCGCAAGCGAACACCGGACTGACTGGACTGCACTGGGCTGTGGTTGGCGGACAACTGGCAACGATTAAGTTGCTGGTGGGGCGCGGGGCGCCGCTCGAAGCGAAGAACGCCTACGGCGGCACTGCTCTCGGCCAGGCCCTCTGGTCTGCAATGAACGGAGACTCGGGAATTGACTATATCCCAGTGATCGACATGCTCATCGCCGCTGGCGCAAAGGTTGAACCCGATTCCCTGGCTTGGCTGGCGCAGCAACGGGGGGCATCCTCAACCAAGGTACGGCTTGAAGCATTGCTCCGGCGTCATGGCGCGGCATGAATACTACTTGGGAGAGAGCAAAATGTTGTCGAGCAACCGGGTCCCGCCGACGAAGGCTGCGACCGCGACTAGAGTCTCACTTCGAATCTCCGAAGTGGGGTCGAGTGTGTCCGGATCCACAGTTTCCAGATAGTCCACGCGAGCCCCGGGTTCCTGCGATAGCACCTGCTTCCCGGTTTCCACAAGCCTCTCAGTATTCCGTTCGCCCTGATCGAAGCGCTTCTGCACTTCGCCGAGTGCACGGTAAAGCACCAGCGCCGACTTGCGTTCCTGGGGACTCAAGTAGGCATTACGCGAGCTCATAGCCAAGCCATCGGGCTCACGCACGATCGGTCCGACGACGATCTCGACTGGAAAGTTCAAATCACGCACCATGCGGCGGATGATCGCGCACTGGGCCGCATCTTTTTGCCCGAAAAATGCCAGTTCTGGTTCGATGATGTGGAACAGCTTCGCCACGACGGTCGTTACTCCTCGAAAGTGTCCGGGGCGAGACCTGCCGCATAGCTTCTCGCTCATGCCTTCAAGTGTCACGTAAGTGACCGCATTCTTCGGATACATGTCATCCACTGAAGGCGTGAACAGAATGTCGACCTTCTCGCGTTCCAGTAGTTCACGATCTCGCTCGAACGGACGGGGATACTTGGCGAGGTCCTCACTGGGACCGAACTGCAGAGGATTTACGAAGATGGAAACTACGACCGAATCGCACTGCGCCCGGGCGGCGCGCACCAGCGACAAATGCCCCTCATGCAATGCGCCCATGGTGGGCACAAGACCCACGCGGCGGTCCTGGCGCATGAGAACACGCGCCTTCCGCATCTCGGCGACGCTTTCGCAAATTCTCATGAAACGTTAGTGACCGTCACACGGAGGGGACCCAGTTGATGGTTACGTGCAGACTTTCCAGCGTCCCCGCGACCAAGGCCCGGTTTCGGCGCAATTGTGCCCTTTCGGATTCCAACGAGCCCGTTGCAGCGCTCTCCGCCACCGCTACCACTCGACCGTAGGGCCAGGCTGATGTTGGCAGCTGGGCCAGCGCCTCCACCAATTGATCGGGCGTCAGGATTTTCTGCTCGTTGTTCGCGGGATCCAGCAATCCTACCCCGTCCGTTCGGACGATCAGATAGGGATTCTTCCAGTTCTTCATCTCCCGCACCGCACTCACCTTCTGGTTGTCAGCAGGAGGCAGAGCTTCGATACGCAGCACCGGATTGACCTGAGAGGTCGAGCTACCCGAGGACTTGGAGCCGGCGCAGCCCGCCACCACAGCCAGGCTGATCCCCAGCGCAATCAAAGGGAGACATTTCATCTCGCTAATTCTATCGCTGCATCCAGCGTTTGCGCTCCAGTACGGTTTCCAGCGCCTGCTGCGTTTCCTTGGGCAGATGATAGGACTCGCTATCCGCGGGATACTGGCGTGACGTCACGTCCGCGCGAAAAGCCTGAACAGCATCTGTGATCAGCGCTGCCGCATCGCCGTAACGGCGTACAAACTTGGCCGCGGGAGCGAACGTCAGATTCAGAATGTCGTGGATCACCAGCACCTGGCCATCGCAATCAGGACCAGCGCCGATGCCAATGGTCGGAGTCGCCACTTCAGCCGTGATCATGGCCGCCACTTCCCGAGGAATGCCTTCCAGGTAGATGCAGGCCACCCCTGCGCGATCGAGCGCCACAGCGTCCCGCATGAGCTGTTCGATGGCGCTGAGCGACTTGCCCTGCACCTTGTATCCGCTCATGACGTTCACCGACTGCGGCGTCAGCCCGATATGGCCGGCCACAGGAATCTCGGCGTCGATGATGCGGCGAATCAGGTCGGCCCGCTTTTCGCCGCCTTCCATCTTCACCGCCTCCGCGCCTCCCTCTTTGATGAAGCGGGTCGCGTTCTTGACCGCTTCGTCGGTGCCAACATGGTATGACCCGAAAGGCATGTCGGCGATCAGAAACGCGTGCTTCACGCCACGATGCACAGCCCGAGTGTGATGCAGCATTTCATCCACCGAGACGGCGAGCGTGTTTTCGTAGCCCAGCATGGTCTGGGCGAGCGAATCCCCGACTAGGATGATGTCGATCGCCGCTTCATCCACCAGGCGCGCAGCGGCGTAGTCGTAGGCGGTCAGGCAAGTAATGGGTTGGTGTTGGAGTTTCTTTTCGCGAAGCGAAGCTACAGTGATTTTCTGGCGAGGTTCGCCAGCCGGTGTGAGACTCACAATGCCCTCCAGTGCCCCTCCGGCTTCGCCGGATAGAGTCTGTGTAATGCTCAGGCTATTGTAGTCGCTGGCGCAGGCCTGTGGCTAGTCGGCTGGCATTACCAAAGCGCAATCAGAGAGTTAGGCGCTGCTCTCGCCCTTTTATGCAGTTGGCCCGCAACCAGGCTGCGAATGCAGCTTCGTCGATAGTACCTACGGCCAGGTCCAAGACGGACTGGGTGGCATCCTCTTCGTTCGCAACGAAACTGAACCCATTCAGTTCGAGAAAGAGAACGCCTGCGACAAAACCGGCCCGCTTGTTACCATCGACAAAAGGGTGATTGCGGACGATGCCCGCTGTGTAGAGAGCAGCCATCTCAATCACATCGGCCGAGTCGGCGTAAGCGCGATGCTGACGGGGACGGGCCAAAGCGGATTGGAGAAGCCCTCTGTCGCGCAATCCCGAGGCGCCGCCGTGTGCGGCTAGTAGTCGGTCGTGAATCGCAAGGATGTCGCGCTCCTCAATCCAGGTCGGTTCACGTTTCTTCACTTTGACAAGGCGTGCAGCGTATTGCGGTAGCGGCCCATGATCTCCTCGGCCTTCTTGATTTTCTTCTCGAATGCGGGATCGTAGGGCGTGAGACGGTAACCGCCCTCTGCGGCCTCGATCAGAAAGAGACGTTCGCCATCATCGGTTCGTAGACGGTTGATCACCTCTTTCGGCAGTACAACCCCGAGGGAGTTGCCAAACTTGCGGACCTTGAGTTCGACCATGAACGCCTCCATCGTTATTACAATTGTAATAACATAATTTAGAGCGTGCAAGGAAAAAGAGCGGCAGCCATGACCTTTGGAATGTGGCGAGTAGCAGCGGCCAACGACCGAAGTTCCTACGCGCTGGCGGCTTCCTCCCTTCCCAGCGGAAGGAAGTACTGCGTGCCTTTGATCGGCGCGGAGACTTTTCGCAGCAACTCCTGCAAGTCCTGGTTGCGTTCCACGAAGTCAATCTCAGAGGTATTTACGATGAGCAGGTCCGACGATGTGTAGTGAAAAAAGAAGTGTTCGTAGGCCTTGATCACTTCTTCGAGATACGCTTCATTGATCGCCTTTTCTCCGGGCGCGTTCTTCTTCTTGAGCCGCTTTTTCAGGACTTCCGGCGTGGCCTGCAAATAAATTACCAGATCGGGCGTGGGCAACTGCTCGCGAAAATGGTTGTAGTAGCGATTGTAGGTGTCCAGTTCCTGGTCGGTGAGGTTGAGACAGGCGAAGAGCTTGTCCTTCTCGAAAATGAAATCGGCGACCACCATCTTCTGCGAGTTCGCGCCCATGTCCAGCGCCCGGAGCTGCTCGAAGCGGCGAATCAGAAACGCGAATTGCGCCTGGAACCCGGCCCCGCGTTCGCCCTCATAGAACGCGCGCAGGAAGGGATTGTCCTCGACTTCCATCACCTGCTGGGCATTGAGGCGCTCTGCCAAAACGCGCGCCAGCGTGCTCTTTCCGACGCGAATGGGGCCTTCCACTGCAATGTAGCGGGGAAGCTCGAAAAGCTTGGCCATGGGATTTTGAGGACCGCTGCTTCGCATGGCAGCATAACGCGAGTGCGCGCGGCTGGCAATTGAGGAAAAGGTTACTAGTCCGAGTTGACGGAATTCGAGAATCGCCCGATCATCGGTGCGGAGATTCTCAGTGCTTAAAAGGGTGGCGTTCGGTCTCGCCTTGTTGCTGCTGCCTGGGTTACCTCAAACCGAGGCTCAGTCCAAGGCCGTCGCGAAAAACTCAACCAAACTGACCCAGCTCCGGGTCATCGGTTCTGAGCGCTTCCAGCCTGAGGTGGTGGCTGCGGCCACCGGCCTCAAACTTGGAGACGACGCCTCTGATGGTCCGCTCAAGCAAGCAGCTGACCGCCTGGCCGCCTCCGGCATGTTCAGCGACATTACCTACAGCTACGTGTCGAGTCCGAAAGGAACCCGTGCGGAATTCCATGTGGTTGACGCCGACCAGTTGTTCCCACTTTTTTTCGACAATTTCGTGTGGCTATCGCGGACCGACTTGTTGAAGGAGTTGCAAAAACGCGAACCGTTATTTGTTGGAAAAGTCCCGTATGCCGGCGAAATGTTTGAACGGCTGAGCGAAGATCTCACGGGCATCCTCGCCAGCCTGCAGGTTTCCGGCACGGCCAGGGTGATGCCCCGCGTTTCGCCAACCTCAAAAGAAATCCTCGGATTCACGTATTCGGTGCAAGGCGTGACCATCCCGGTCGTGAGGGTCGAGTTCCCAGGCTCGTCTGCCGATATGACGCTGGTGTTGCAGAAGGCCGCCGTCGGGAGCTCCTTGATGCAAAACAATTACTCCGAAAGGGCTGTAATCGGCGTTGCTGGGCTCGACTTTCTGGCCCAATATCACATGCGCGGTTATCTGAAGGCAGCATGTGACGACCCGACTGCGGAATTGCAAGATAGAACTCTCAACCTTGTCGCGGTTCGGCTTCCGGTTCACGAAGGACTACGGTACAACCTGACGGCGATACAGTGGTCGGGGAACAAAGCTTTCTCGCTAGATGATCTCACCAAGGCCCTCAAGGACGAACCCGGAAAGCCGCTCAACCAAGTGCAGTTGGAAGAAGAACTTGGCGGGATTTCAAAAGTCTACGGCACCCGCGGCTACATGGAAGCGCGATTGGATCCGAAGTACAACTGCGACGATGCAAGCCAAAGCGTGGTGGTGGCGATCCAGGCAAATGAAGGCGCGCAATATCACATGGGCAATGTGGAATTCCGAGGCTTGAGCGAAAATGCGGTTGCGAGCCTGCGTAAGCTATGGAAGCTGCATCCCGGGGACCCATACGATTCCAGCTACCCCGGTCTGTTCCTTTCGGGTGCGGCCAGACAGTTCGATTTCAAGGGCGTACATGTTCAATACAGCCCGAGCCTGCACCGCGACACCAAGACCGTCGATGTTACTTTTCAGTTTTCCAGGTAGCAGCCTTCACTGAGTTTGTTCGGGCTCACTAGCGAAATGCAATTACAATCTCTGCCATGCTGCAATTGGCGCTTGCCGCAGGTGGAATGGCCGCGGTTTTCTCCGCTGGCTATCAGTCGATGTCCCCCACCGGCCAGTGGTATGGCCAGACTTTCACTGGACTGCCTTCAGGCTCAAAAAAACTCGCGTTGACCTACGACGACGGCCCCAATGACCCCCACACCCTGCATCTCTTGGAAGTCCTGGACAAGCATAAGGTCCGTGCCACTTTTTTCTTAATCGGCCGCTACGTAAAGCAACGGCCTGACATCGCGCGCGAGATCGCCCAAGCGGGCCATGCCATCGGGAACCACACTTTCAGCCATCCCAATCTGATCTTCGCCTCAGCGCGTAAGACTCGGACCGAACTCCAAGGGTGCGAGCAGGCTCTATACGACGCAGTGGGACAACACTCCCGGCTATTCCGTCCGCCCTTCGGAGGACGCAGGCCTGTCACCTTGCGGATCGCGTGCAGCCTTGGCTTGGAGCCAGTGATGTGGAGTGTCACCGGCTGGGACTGGAGCGCTAAACCAGCAGAATATGTCGAAAAAAAGGTCTACAAGCAGATTCGCGGCGGCGATGTCATCCTGCTGCACGACGGCGGACATGCCGAACTTGGAATTGATCGTTCCCAAACTGTGATCGTCACGGATCGATTAATCGCCCGCTATAAGGCCGAAGGCTACGACTTCGTAACCGTTGCCGAGATGAAGGGAAAAGCAATTCCCGGCGGGTAGTTCCCAGTCCTACGCGTGCGCCGGTGCAAACGCCTGCTTCGCTGCCGCGATCGTCTTCTGGACGTCTTCCTCAGTATGCGCTGCGCTCAAGAAGGCCGCTTCGAATTGCGAAGGTGGCAGGTACACCCCGCTCTCCAGCATGGAGCGGAAAAAGCGGGCAAAGGCCTTGGTGTCGGATTTCGTCACGGAAGTCCAATTGGTCACCGGGCCGGGCTGGAAGAACCAGGTGAACATCGATCCCACACGGTTGTGGCAGATGGGCACGCCAGCGTCGGTCGCCGCGGCTGCAACTCCGGCCACCAGTTCCCCGCTCAGCTTCTCCAGGCGTGGATAGATCTCCTGCTTGTGTTCGCGCAAATGGCGCAAGGTTGCCAGGCCGGCAGCCATGGTCAAAGGATTACCTGACAGGGTTCCAGCCTGGTACATCGGCCCGAGGGGCGCTACAAGATCCATGATGTCCGAAGGGCCTCCGTAGGCTCCGACCGGAAGTCCTCCCCCGATGATCTTGCCCAGCGTGGTCAGGTCAGGCTGGATGCCGTAAAGTTCCTGGGCGCCTCCAAGAGCCACGCGGAATCCGGTCATAACCTCATCGAAAATCAGGACGGTTTTTTCCTGGTGCGTCATCAAACGCAAGGCCGCCAGGTACTCGCCCGTTGCCGGCACGCAACCCATGTTGCCAACTATGGGTTCTACAATCACGCAGGCAATCTGGTGTTTGAATTTCTTGAATGCTTCCTCCAGCGGATGCAGGTCGCCGAAAGGCAGTGCCAGCGTGAATTGTGCAAACTCCTCCGGAACCCCCGCCGAGCCTGGAATCCCGAGCGTGGCCACGCCCGATCCGGCTTTCACCAGCAGGGCGTCGGCGTGTCCGTGATAGCAGCCTTCAAACTTAATCACATACTTGCGCTTGGTGTAGGCCCGGGCCAGGCGAATGGCAGACATGGTGGCCTCGGTGCCGGAATTGACGAATCGCACTTTTTCAATGTGGGGAAAGGCTGAGATCACAACTTCCGCCAGATCGGCTTCGCTGGGTGTCGAGGCGCCAAAGCTGGTGCCATTGCGGGCCGCGGCTATGACCGCCTCTACAACTGCAGGCGCGGAATGCCCGAGAATTAGCGGACCCCAGGAACCCACGTAGTCGATGTATCCGTTGCCGTCAGCGTCAAACAGCCGCGAGCCTTCACCGTGCAGGATGAAGGGGGCATCTCCGCCGACCGCGCAAAAAGCGCGTACCGGTGAATTGACACCGCCAGGAATCATTTTGTCGGCGCGTTTTTGCAGCGCACGAGAAATCTCCATTTTTCGGCCCATGAGTCTCCTTAGGGAATGGTTGGCAAACATGTTAACAGTCGCTAAACGCTCGGGCGACTGCATCTTGGCAAGAACCAGCCAGTGTCAAACAGGTAACGGAATTCACCGGAATTTTACAATTCAGCAACAGTGCTGAAACACGTGGCCAGTAGGCTTTATCTCATTACACGCCCTTCTAACCGGGAGGGTCTTAAGGACGGCTTCGGGGGGCTCCGAGCCGTCCTGATTTTTTTGGGGCCGAATCTTCGCTTTCAACCCCGCCGCGCTCAAATCCCAACGGGCGAATCACTTCAAGTAGGAACGAATGATGTCTACCAGTTCATCCGCGGCCAAGGCCTGTTCAGAGGTCGGCTTTTGTTTCGGGTCCAGGACATGAAAGCGGACATGGTCCTCGACTAGTTCAGCCATCAACCCATTAAGCGCTCCTCGCGCTGCGGTAATTAGCTGCAAGACGTCTGAGCATTCGATTTCGTCAGTAAGGGCGCGCTCCAGCGCCTCGATCTGGCCGCGAATCCGACGGATGCGCAGAACCAGCTTTTCTTTTTCTCGTATGGTGTGCGCCACTTTTTTCTTGACAATACTATAGGGGGGTATGCTACAAGCAGTCAAGAGCGTATGAAACAAGGTAACGACAGACCTCCGAGTACGGCTGGCTGTCCGGTGTAGAAGCAATAGAACTGAACCGGTAGACCGATTTCCCGCCTATCGTCACCTCTGCTGCTTCCACTCCGCAAACCAATTGAAGACACGTTTACGCCGGGGCCGTTCGACCCAGCGGCGTCACGCTCGCTTTGCCTTTATCGGCACAAACCGCGAGCGTGCGCTGCTGAGCTGTGCCCCGGCAACCCTTGGGAAAAGGAGAAAAACCATGCAGCAGGAGGTGCTTTCGATTTCAACCGCAGGTGTTGCCGCCACGCCGCCGGTTCGTGGCCGCGTGGTACGCAGCAAGTGGCTGTACAGCGTGCTCACTTTCCTGATGGTATTTGGCCCGGGCCTGATTGTCATGGAAGCGGACAACGACGCGGGTGCAGTCTCAACCTATGTGCAGGCTGGCGCTCAGTACGGCACCAAGCTGCTTTGGCTGCTGCTGCTGCTGTTGCCGGTTACTTACTTCATTCAGGAAATGGTGGTGCGGCTGGGAATCGCGACCGGCAAAGGACACGCTGCCATGATCTATCAGCGTTTCGGAAAGTGGTGGGGGCTGTTCTCCCTGGTTGATCTGCAATTGGTGAATTTCCTGACACTGGTCACGGAGTTCGCCGCCATTGCTCTCGCAATCAGCCACATGAATATCACGCCAAGAGTCGGCGTTCCCGTCGCGGCAGTTGGCCTGGTGTTCATGGTGCTGACCGGCAGTTATCGGCGCTGGGAGCGGATCACAGTCTTTCTCTGCCTGCTTGATGTTGCCTGGCTGGTGATTGCGTTCAAGCTGCACCCGGGCTTTGGGGAAGTCTTGCATGACACGTTTGTGCCCAGTGTGCCTGCAAGCGGAGTAACTGCGAGCCTAGTGTTCCTGGTGATTGCGATTGTAGGCACGACGATCGCTCCCTGGCAGTTGTTCTTTCAGCAGAGTTGCATTGCCGACAAGCGCTTGCGCTTCGCTGATTTGAAGTGGTCGCGTCTGGATACTCTTCTGGGGGCAGTGTTCACCATTGTGGTGGCTGGCTGCATGATGATCGCGGGAAATGCCGCCCGAGTTCATGGAGTTCAGTTTCTTGATCCCGCGCAAATGGCCAATGATCTTCGCTGGTTCTCGGGGGAAGCAATTCGCAGCGGCATTCTGCTGTTGATGATCAACGCGGCAGTGCTGGGGACGACGGCCATCTCGCTCTCCAGTGCCTGGGCCTATGGGGAAGTCAAAGGCTGGCCGCATAGCCTGGAAATGCCGGTAAGCCAGGCAAAAGATTTTTACACGACGTACCTGGTGTGCGTTGCGCTGGCCGCTGCGATCGTCCTGATTCCCGGCGCGCCCTTGCAGTTGATCATCATCGGCGTGCAGGTTTTGGCCGGCATCATGCTGCCCTCGGCCATCATCTTCCTGCAGCTATTGCTAAACGACAAAGAAGTGCTGGGAGAACGGTTCGTCAACCGGCGATGGAACAACTGGGTGAACTGGACGATCATCATCGCCATGTTCGCTCTTTCATTAGTCCTGGCGGCCCAAGTGGTCGCCCCCAATCTCTTCCCCCATATCTAGGAAAGCAGGAGGTGCAACATGAGCGTACTAGGTTTTCTAAGACCGTCCGTCATCGACGAAGTGCCGGCGAACCATTTCGCAGTGGTTCATCCGCTCGACGACGTTGTGGAGACGAAAGTAGACACCTCCACACTCGGGCCCATGCCAATGACGCCGAGCGTGAGACTGTCGCTGATGGCGCTGCGCGGCTATCTGATACTCATGATGTTGTTGGTGCTTTATCACGTACTGGATCTCGCTGGAATTCCGGTTTAGCCCGGACACTGAGGGTCGAATTCTTTATGAAGACTTTATGGTTCGCTCGTTCGATCCTTGGAACTCTGGGCATCGAATTGGAGCGGGTAATGAAAACCGAAGGAAAGGAGGTAAGAAACGATGTCATGCAAGACCTTATTAGCACCGCTGGCGATGACGACGTCACAGCTCGCGCGCTCGGTCTGCTTCGAGAAGTCCTACGCGGAACTCACGGAGCAGATTGTGGAACCCAATCTGCCTTTGAAGATGAGCTGGGTCGTGGTCACCGACGAACATGGCAGGCGGCACCTCCGTATGCGCTGGAAACTTGCGGACGATTGCTGAATGACACTCTGGCGTGGTTAACCATAGTTTACTACCGCGTGTATACTTACGTTAATTATATCCCGGCAGGGGGGCTCTTTCGATACTTGGGCCCCACGACTGCCGTTACTGTATTAATCGAGTTGGTGTAGGCTCGATGCCCGGACAAATGAAGGACACACTCCAATTCGGAACGGTTGTCGGACGCTGGCTGGCGCTTGCGTTGTGTGCGTTTGCCTGCTCTGGCTGGACCTCGTTCGCGATCGCCCAACAGGCGGCGGTTGCTCAGGAGGCCGCGACTGCGCCTACTCAGGCCGCCGATACGGCGACCGATCCCTCCGCCGACCCTGCCCCCGAGAGCATGTTCCCGCGCCTAAAGGACGACCGTTTCTGGTTATCCGGTCAGGCGAACTTCATCTTTCAGGCCAACCCGTCGTTCTTTGCCAAGTACAGCGGCCCGCACAGTCTTGGTCCCGACTACCAGAAAGCGACTTCACGCGTGTTGACGTTCTACACCGGCGTGCGCCTGAACGATTCCACCGAGATCCTGGTGGACATCGAAGAAGCCGGGGGCGCGGCGCTCAGTTCGGGCTTTGGCCTGGCGGGCTTTACCAATCTGGACATTGTTCGCAATCCCTTGTTGAGCAAGGCACCCTATGTAGCCCGCGCCATGATTCACAAAGTCTTTGCGCTGAGCGACGAGAAGATTGAGAACGTGCGTAATCCTCTGTCATTGTTCGGTGAGCTTCCAAAGCGCCGCCTTGAGGTTCGGGTCGGAAAGTTCAGCATGCCGGATTTCTTTGACCAGAACTCAGCCGGCTCGGACACTCACCTGCAATTCCTCAACTGGACGGTGGACAACAACGGGGCCTATGACTACGCCGCGGACACGCGCGGCTACACCGTCGGCGCGGTGGCCGATTATGAGGACCCCAAGTTTAGCCTCAAGTTTGCCGAGGCCTTGATGCCTAAGGTCGCCAACGGAATCGATTTGGTATGGAAGCCCTGGCAGGCGCACGCCGAGAACCTTGAGTTCGACTGGCAACACGGTATTCTTCCGAAAAAGCCGGGTGTGATTCGGCTGATCGGATACGCCAATCATGCCAACATGGGCATTTACCGGCAGGCGGTTGCCCAGTTCGAGGCGGGTCGGGTGCCCGTTCCAGACATCACCAACCATCCCTGGCACATCACGCTCAAGTATGGTTTCGGAATTAACTTGGAGCAGAATCTCTCCCCGAACTTCGTGGCCTTCGCACGCTGGGGTTGGGACAATGGCCGGACCGAGTCCTTTGCCTACACTGAAGTTGATTCAACCTTCCTGGAAGGTCTGGGGGTAAACGGCGCAAAGTGGCACCGCAAGCAGGACCGCGCTGGAATAGCATTCGTTTCCAATGGCATCGTCAAAGACCATCAAACCTACCTGGCCGATGGAGGACTTGGGTTCCTGCTCGGCGACGGTCGTTTGACCTATGGACGGGAAAATATCTTTGAGGCTTACTACACAGCTCACCTGTGGCGCGGGATCTACGTCGCTCCGGGGGTACAGCACATCAATAATCCCGGATACAACCAGGACCGCGGTCCAGTCACTGTGCCCAGCTTCCGCGCGCACATGGAATTCTAAGCTACTTCTCCACCTTCACACCTTTCCAAAACGCGACGTAGCCCTTGATCTGCTTTGCAGCAGGTTTCGGCTCGGGGTAAAACCAGGCGGCATCCTGGTTGCGCTTCCCACTCACCTCGACATCGTAATAGCTGGCCGTGCCCTTCCACGGGCAGATCGTGTGGGTCGCGCTGGGTTTGAAATGCTCCTGCTTGATGGCGTCAGGCGGAAAATACTGATTGCCCTCCACCTCGACGCATTGGTTTGATTCCGCCAGCACCGTACCTTCCCAAGTTGCTTTTGCCATTGTGCCCATTTAGATTGCTGAACGGAGCCACAGTTGCAAACTTTGACGAAACCAGCAACTTTCAGCGCGAATTCCATGGTCGGACCGCTCCGTCGCGTGATGGTCTGCTCACCTCGCTCCGCTGGATGGGATACGCCGGGACAATCCAGCGAGTGGCAGAAATTGGGATTTCTTCGCCGTCCGGATTTCGGTGTGGCCCAAGCTCAGCATCACGAGTTGTGCCGCCAGTTGCAGGAAGTCGCGGAAGTTGTAGAGCTTCCGCCGGCATCCGACCTTTCGCTCGATGCGGTTTACGCTCACGATCCCTCACTCCCCACGGACTATGGCGCCATCGTCATGAATCCGGGCAAGCCGAATCGCCGGGCGGAAGCCCGCCGCCAAGCGGAGCTTTACCGGAAGTTAGGAACACGGTTGCTGGGAGAAATCCGGGATCCCGGGACGAGCGAGGCTGGCGACATCCTATGGTTGGATCCACATACGCTGCTGATTGGAAGCGGCTACCGCACTAATCCGTCCGGCATCGAGCAGTTGTGCTCGTTGCTCGTTCCCAAAGGGGTGGAAGTGCATACCGCCCCGCTGCCCTACGGGCCCGGGCCAGCCTCGTGCCTGCACTTAATGTCGCTGATTAGTCTGCTCGACGAGCACACGGCGTTAGTGGATTTGCCCTGGCTCGCGGTAGAGACAGTGGAACTACTTAAGGCCCGTGGGTACAAATTTGTTGAGATCGACCATTCGGAAAGAGACACGCTGGCCTGCAACGTTCTCTCGCTGGGAAATAAGCGTCTGCTCACGCTGGAAGAAAACCCCAAGACCAACGCCAAGCTGCGCGCCGCCGGATTCGACGTTCGTACTTTCCCCGGCTCCGAGCTGTGCATCAACGGCAGTGGTGGGCCGACCTGCCTGACACGGCCGCTGGCAAGGGGATAAATTTCTGATCGCGTGGGGACCTCAGACTGTCCGGCTGAGCACAGCTCGGCAACCTTCCGCACCTGCTAAAATCAAACTACGATGGTTCTTCCCTTCGTCCGCGATCTCTTCGCGGACGTAGAAAAGTTGCCCGCCTTTGCGCGTGTTGCCTCCCACCTTCGCGAGGGCACGGGGCGGATCGGTGTCTCTGGACTCACCCCCACCGCCAAAGCTCTGTTTCTGGTTCTGTGGCAACGCGCTGCCCAGCGGCCCCTGATCGTGGTTGTCCCCGACAATCGCACTGCCGAAGACATGGTTCCGGTGCTGCAAGCCTTCAACGAGTTAACCGGAGGCAACGACCCTGATTCCATCGTCTCATTGCCCACCCGCGATGTGCTGCCGTTTCAGAATCTTTCGCCCCACCCGGAAATTCAGGAGGAGCGGGCGGTTGCGCTGTGGAAGATTGCCTCCGGAGCGGTTTCGATCCTGGTCGTTCCGATCGCTTCCGCAGCGCTACGTCTGCGATCCGCCGATTACTATGCCGACCTGGCGCGAGTGGTACGCCGCAGCGAGACTGTGGACATTGCGCCTCTGCTGGCTCATCTCAACACGGTTGGTTACACAGCGACCGATGTGGTCGAAATGCCCGGTGAGTACGCCTCACGGGGCGGAATTCTTGACGTATATTCGCCTGAGGCCGACCGGCCGCTGCGCATCGAATTCTTCGGCGATGAAGTCGAGTCCATCCGCAAGTTCGATCCAGCAACCCAGCGCTCTTCCATGCCAGTTGACGAGGCTTTGCTGCTTCCGCTAACCGAGACTCCGGTCACCGAGGAACTGCTGGGCGCAATCCACGCGCGCCTCTCCGGCAGACGAATCACCGGCGCGGAGGAAGTGGTGGAGCAAGCTGTACGCTCGGGCGGAGTTACCGTATTCCCTGGGTGGGAGTTCTATGCGCCCGTCGCCGGCGCCGACCGCACTGTATTCGACCTCATGCCCCGGGCCACAGTCCTGGCCGATGAACCCGACACCCTGCGCAACGAATTCGATCAAGTTTGGACCCGTATCGAGGAGGCTCACGAACGCAGTGGTGTCGGCAAACTGGTACAACCTGCCGACCTTTACCTGGAGAAGGATGCCTGGTGGGAGAAACTCTCCAGCCTGCCGGGCGCCGACGTCGAGCATCTCGAAGTAACGCGGCCTAACCGCGCCGAATCAATTAGCTTTCACTCCCAACCCGCGCCGCGTTTCCACGGCTCTGTGAATGCGATGCTGGAGGACGCCAAGAAGCAAGTCGCGGAGCAGAACCGCGTGCTCATTGCTGTCCCCAACATCGGAGAAGTCGAGCGACTGGCCGACCTTTTCAGCGAGAACGCTGTTTCTTTCCGGCTGGGCAGCCGCACCCGCGGCGGTGAGAGCTATGCCGACGAAACTGCCTATTTTGCCGGTGAAGTCTACACCTCGACTCTTGCCAAGGCCTATATTCCAGACGGCGTCGTCCTTCCCGCTGCGCACCTTGCCATATTCGGCGCGCGCGATCTTTTTGACGAATCCGACTCCGTGATCTCTCGTCCGCAGCGGTCGAAATCCAAGACTTCGGCGTTTCTTTCCGACTTCCGTGATCTCCAGGTCGGAGATTACGTGGTCCACGTCGAGCATGGCATCGGGCAATATCAGGGACTCAAAGAGATCAATCAAGGCGACGGCAATGCCGAATTCATGCTGCTCGAGTATGCCGAAGGCGCGCGCCTCTATGTGCCACTCACGCGGCTAGACCTGATCCAGAAATACCGCTCTTCCGAAGGGGCTAAGCCAGCTTTAAATCATCTCGGCACCGCCGCCTGGGCTAAGACCAAGGCACGTGTGAAAAAGGCCATGAAAGACATGGCCGACGAACTGCTCAAGCTCTACGCCGAGCGCAGAGCTGCCAAGGGTCACGCGTTCTCCACCGACAGCCAGTTCATGCGCGAGTTCGAAGATTCGTTCGAATTCAGCGAAACCGAAGACCAGGACATGGCAATCATTGACGTCAAGCGCGACATGGAATCTTCCCAGCCTATGGACCGTCTCCTCTGCGGTGATGTCGGCTACGGCAAGACGGAAATCGCCATGCGCGCGGCTTTCAAAGCTGTCAACGACAACAAGCAGGTGGCCGTGCTGGCGCCCACGACCGTTCTTGCGTTCCAGCACTTCGAAACTTTCAAGCAGCGTTTCGCGGCGTTTCCCGTCAGCATCGAGATGATCAGCCGCTTCCGCACCGCCAAACAGCAAAAAGACATTTTGCAGAGAGTCGAAGCTGGGAAGATCGACATCCTCATCGGCACCCACCGCCTGCTCTCGAAAGATATAAAGTTCCCCGATCTCGGGCTGCTGGTAGTGGATGAAGAACAGCGCTTCGGCGTGCGCCACAAGGAGCGGCTGAAGCAGATGCGCAAAGAGGTGGACGTCCTCACCATGTCAGCCACGCCCATTCCGCGCACCCTGCATATGTCTCTAGTGGGATTGCGGGACATGAGCGTGATTGAGACCCCACCCAAAGACCGCATCGCCATTCAGACCGTGGTCGCAAGCTGGGACGAGAAGTTGATTCAGTCATCGCTTGAGCAGGAACTCGCGCGTGGCGGCCAGGTCTATTTCGTTCACAACCGCGTAGAAAGCATCTGGGAGATCGCCGCCAAGCTGCAGGTGTTGGTGCCGAAAGCCCGCATCATCGTCGGACACGGCCAGATGTCAGAAGGCGAGCTGGAAAAAATGATGCTGAAATTCATGCATCACGAGGCCGACATCTTGGTCGCGACCACCATCATCGAGAACGGCCTCGACATTCCCCTGTGCAATACCATCATCATCAATCGCGCCGACCGGTTCGGACTGTCGGAGCTCTACCAACTGCGCGGCCGTGTGGGGCGGTCGAATCGGCGGGCTTACGCCTACCTGTTGATTCCAGCCGACATAGAGCTAACTCCAATCGCTCGACGGCGATTAGCGGCGCTGAAGGAATTCTCTGACTTGGGAGCAGGCTTCAAGATCGCTGCCCTCGACCTCGAACTCCGTGGGGCCGGCAATTTGTTGGGTGGCGAGCAGAGCGGGCACATCGAGGCCATTGGATTCGAGCTTTACACCCAGATGCTGGATCGCGCGGTGCGTGAGATGAAAGGAGAATCCGCAGTTGAGGAAACCACGACCCAGCTCAACCTCGGCCTCAACATCCGTATTCCGTTCGAATATATTCCGGAAGAGAACCAGCGGTTGCGGATGTACAAAAGGGTCGCCGGGGTGGAAACAGAATCACAGTTGGCGGACGTTGGCGCTGAACTTGAAGACCGCTATGGTGAGCCGCCGCCGGCAGTGCGAAATCTGCTGGATTACGCGTCGCTCAAGTTGCTGGCGGTTCGCGTCGGTGTCATCGCCATCGAGCGCAAAAGAGACCTTATGACCATCAAGTTCCGCGAGAATGCGGCGATTGATCCGGAAAAGCTGGCGCGCTTTGTCTCCTCCCAGCGAGGCGCGCAGTTTAGCCCAGATGGGACGCTGAAATTCTCTTTGAAGACCACGGCTGCCACGGAAACACTCGCTTCGTTGCACCAGCTTCTCCAAGAACTGGGGACCGAAAGTCCAGCAGCCGTCTCGGCTTCCAGAACCGCATCGTAGTCCTGTGAGTTGCCCGCAGCATGGCGTGTTAATCTCAAATACTTCGCCTAGCCATCATGGTGCCGCCCTCACAATTTCTGCCCGCCGCTTTCAGCCTGGGGGCGGTTTTCGTCTGGGGGACGAGTGACTTTCTGGGCGGATACGCTTCCCGCCGATCGAATGCATTCGTATTCACCACCATCGTTCACCTCAGCGGATTGCTCTTGATGTCGGGGGTCGCCGTCGCCGGCCATTCTCCGTTTCCATCCCGCGCTGGGATTGCGTGGGCCCTGGCTGCGGGATTGTCGGGCGGAGGGGGTCTGGCCATCTTCTACCGGGCGCTAGCCTCCGGAAGGATGGGGCTGACCGCCCCGGTTGCGGCGGTGCTCAGCGCAATCATTCCCACCGTCTTCGGGATCTTCACCGAGGGCGTACCGCGATCGGTGCAGGTCGCAGGCTTTGTTCTTGCCGCGGCCGGAATCTGGCTGATTTCTCGCCCTGAAGACGGCAGCCGCCCCCAGGGAATTGGCACCGCCATTTTCGCTGGTATCTGCTTCGCTGGGTACTACCTGTTCATTAAACAAGCTGGAGACAATTCCGCCATCTGGCTGGCCGCAGTGTCCCGCGTAGCTTCTTTTGTACTCACTGGACTCATTGTGGTTTGGGGACGCAACTACCAGATCACTCGCGCGGGTCTTGGCATAGGCGTCGTAGCGGGGGTTCTCGACATCTCCGGCAGCGTGATGTTTGTCCGCGCCACGCAAACCGGCCGTCTCGACGCAGCTGTCGTTATCAGCTCACTTTATCCCGCGATCACGGTATTGCTTGCCCGGCTGTTCCTCAAAGAGCACTTTACCGGTTGGAAGATGGTAGGCATGTTTGCGGCATTGCTGGCCGTACCCCTGATCGCGGGAAGATAAGAGGCGGTCACGGATCTTACAGATTTTCTTCAAAACTCGATTGCTCTAATCCGTGTCTATCCGTGGCCGCTTTTTTCCTGTTAGCATTCTTTTTGTGTCCCTACTCGAAGTCCGCAACCTGATCAAAGTCTTCCCCTTGGGCGAATCCGTTTTCGGCGGCAACGCGAAAGGTGAAGTCCGTGCCGTGGACGATGTTTCCTTCGACATCAAGTCCGGGGAAACTCTGGGGTTGGTCGGTGAATCGGGATCGGGCAAGAGCACCCTCGGCCGCTTGATTCTCCGGCTGATCGAGCCCACCTCGGGTAGCATCTCGTTCAATAGCCGCGATTTGCTGGCCGCCAATCCCTCCGAAATGCGCCGCCTCCGCCGCGGCATGCAGATCATCTTTCAGGATCCATTCGGATCGCTCGATCCCCGTATGCGGGTCGAGGACGTAATTGCCGAGCCACTAATCATCCATGAGTCGATGAGCGCGCCAGCCCGCCGCCAGCGCATCGAAGAACTGCTGCGAGTAGTCGGGCTCGACGAATCCGCCGCACGCCGCTTTCCCCACGAATTCAGCGGCGGACAGCGGCAGAGAATCGGCATTGCCCGGGCGCTGGCCCTGCGCCCCAAATTCATTGTCGCGGACGAACCCGTCTCCGCTCTCGACGTCAGTGTCGGGGCTCAAATCGTGAATCTGCTGGCGCAGTTGCAGCGCGAGTTCGGCTTGACCTACTTGTTCATCTCGCACTCAATGCCGGTGGTTCGCTATCTGGCCACGCGCATCGCCGTGATGTATCGCGGTAAGATCGTGGAAATTGGAACAACTCCGCAAATCAGCATGCAGCCGCAGCATCCCTACACGCGGAGCCTGCTGCAAGCGACTCCGGAAGTGGTGGCGTAGAGGGAACGACGAAAGCCTTAGGAGTAGTACAACTCTTCCATCGCCTTCTTCACTCTCGCTGACAACTGTTCCATTTCACGCGGTCCATAGCTGGCAGTCGAAATAGGCTCGCCCACCCGCATTTCCAGCGGTCGGCTCTTGATGTGGTAGGTGTTCATGGGCAGCAGCTCATAGGTTCCGACCAGCGCGATGGGCACGATATCCACCTGTGCCTTGATCGCCAGGTAAAAGGCTCCCGGCAGAAATGGCTTGATCTCGCCATCGGGAGTGCGTCCGCCTTCAGGAAAAATCACCAGCGGCATGCCCGCTTTCAGGCTCTTCACCGCCGAGCGGATATCGGCAATCGAGCGGGTTGGCGTCTGCTGGTTGATGCAGACCTGTCCCGATCGCTTCAGGTACCCGCCGATCAGAGGATACGATAGCAACTCCTTCTTGAAGACGATGCGGAACTGAAAAGGAAGATTGGCGAAAAGAACTGGAATGTCCAGCGCCGAGGCGTGGGTCACGGCGTAGACGTGGGTCTTCGAAGTGTCGATCTTGTCCAGCCCCGTCACTTTCACGGGAGAAGCGATCGTTGCCATGATGCATTTGGTCCAGAATCGCGCAAAACCGTGGAGGATGCGTTCTCGGTCGCCGAACCAGGATGCGGGTATCGAAATAGGACCGAGGACGACGGTATACAACCAGATGAGAGGATCGAAGATTAAATACGAGCGCAGGCGGCTCGCCCAGCCGTACTTTCGCTCATCCCTCGAAGCGGTTGTCGTCCGCGCCTGAGAAGACAACGATTCCTGATTGCCGCCATCAGCCTTGGTTTCGTCATCCACGGATGTGCGCAGTTCCGGCACTCAGACCCTCACTCCCAGCCGTCGCATGGCCTCTCCCACAATGTATATGGAACCGGTGATAACCACCACCCCACGCGGGCCAGCCAGTACACGGGCTCGCTCCAGCGCTGAGGCAACATTAGGCGCGGCCTCAATCTCTGTCGAAGTGCGCGCGGCCGCCTGTCGAATCTCTTCCGCCGTGGCCGCCCTCGGATTGTCTGCCTGCGTAGCGATCACCCGCTCCGCCAGCGGAAAGAGAATCTCCGTCATCGCGGCAATGGCTTTGTCGCGCATCGCTCCAAACACCAACGTAAGCTGCCGGTCTTCGTAGCAGGCAGACAGAGTCGAACGCAGGGCCCAGGCACCCGCCGGATTGTGCGCCACATCGAGAACTTGTTCCGGGAATCCGTCTGTGCCCGGCACAACTTGGAAACGTCCCGGCCAGTGCGTCTGACGAATCCCAAGCTCAACCGACTCCGGCGTGACCGCAAACCCTTGCGTGGCCAGTTGCTCCGCTGCTGCGACGGCGAGAGCAACATTTCTTAACTGATGCCGTCCGATCAACGGGGTTTCAACCAGGATCTGCTTGCCCATGACTTGCAGCGGATAGCGGAGAACCGCAGCGCCCTCGTTACTCGGCACTAGATACTCGCTACTCGCAGGTGACACCGGCGGAACATAGGCCACGGCGCTCACTGCCTGAGCTTCTAAATCAAGAATGGCGTTGCCAATCACATCGTTGGCTTGCGGCTGTTGCGGCAGCGTCACCACCACACCGCCTCGCCGAATGATTCCCGCCTTCTCGCGGGCGATCTCCGTCACTGTGTTCCCGAGGAACTTCTCGTGATCAAGCGAGATGTCCGTAATCACACTGACTCGGGGCTCAACCACGTTGGTGGCGTCCAACCGCCCGCCCATACCTACTTCCAACACCGCGATGTCCACTTTGTTCTGTGCAAAGTATTCAAAGGCGATGGCGGTCAGCATCTCAAAAAAGCTGGGATGCCAGGGCAGTTCACCCTCTTCGACGAGGCGCTCCGCTGTCCGGTCCACAAGGTCGTGGGTCAAGGCGAACTTGTCGTCGCGAATGTTGTTGCCGTCGATCCGAATCCGCTCATTGATACTCACCAAGTGGGGAGACGTGTACAGTCCAGTGCGTAATCCCGAAGCTCGCAGGATTGAACCCAGTGTGGCTGCCGTGGATCCCTTGCCGTTTGTGCCTGCGATCAGAACGCTGGGGAATTGCCGTTCCGGGTAGTTCAAAGCTCCCAACAGCGTCCGCATGTGCGCCAAATCGAACTTGTGCGAGGGCGTCTGCGCAAGTTCGTGGCCCAACGCATACATGCGTGCAACCGCGGTTTCGTAGGACCTAGACCGGTCGTCGGTCGTTCGTCCCTTCGCCGTTCGGCTCAGGGCAGGCTGTTGGTCGTTGGCTGGGCTCTTGGCCATCGGTACCTAGCTGTCAGCTTACCAGTTTCAGCTATCAGCCCTAGACTTTCCAGAGGGTTGAATCAGAAGGGGATTACGGGCCGCTGAACAGGGTCGAACTGGGGTTGGCTGAAAGCTGACGGCTGAAAGCTGATGGCTATGCCGCCATGAACTCCAGTGCCCGCCCAATATACGACTTCAGATCTTTGCGAGACACTACGGCGTCGAGCATACCGTGCTCCAGCAGAAATTCGCTGCGCTGGAAACCGGCAGGCAGCTTCGTGCGGATGGTTTGCTCAATCACGCGCGGACCCGCGAATCCGATCAGCGCACCCGGCTCCGCCACATTCAGATCGCCCAGCATGGCGAACGATGCGGTCACGCCACCGGTCGTGGGATCAGTCAGCACCGAGATGTAGGGCACGCGCGCTTCATCCAACCGGGCCAGTGCCGCTGAAATCTTGGCCAGTTGCATCAGGCTGACCACTCCCTCCATCATGCGCGCCCCGCCCGAAGCCGAAACAATGATGAGAGGCGTCCGGGTCTTTTGTGCTTCTTCAATGGCCCTCGTGATCACCTCGCCCACCACCGCGCCCATACTGCCGCCAATGAACGCGTATTCCATGGAACTGACAATAACCGGCTGTCCGTTCAACTTACCGCGGGCATTGATAACAGCGTCCGTCAGCCCGGTCTCGGCCTGCGCCGTTTCCAGGCGGGAGGAGTAGGACTTCAGGTCGGAGAATTGTAGAGGGTCGGTCGAACTCAGGTTGTCGGCAAAAGTGTCGTACTGATCGTCATCCAGAAGCTGCGCCAGCCGGGTGCGAGCATCAATGCGGAAGTGCTTGTTGCACTTGGGGCAGACTTGGAGATTGTCTTCCAGATCTTTTTTCCAGATGATCTGTCGGCAACCCTCACACTTCACCCACAGCCCCTCGGTACGGACTTTCTTCTCGCCCGAGGTGTCCAGCTCGCCGGCTTCTCGCTTGAACCAGGCCATGATTAGTCGCTAGTACTCGATTCCCCGCTGCGCCATCACGCCCTTCTCGTAGGCGTGCTTTACCTGACGCATTTCGGTCACGGTGTCCGCCAGTTCCACAATTGTCGGATGGGCGTTCCGCCCCGTCAAGATCACATGCACCATTTCCGGCTTTTTCTTGAGGCTCTCGACCACCTTGGCCGGATCGAGCATGCCGTAGCTAATGGCGTAATTGATCTCGTCGAGTATAACCAGATCCCACGTTCCCGACTGGATCGCCTTCTCGCTCTCGGCCCAGGCTTCCTCAACCATGCGAACGTCTTCCGGATCAGGCTTCTCCGCCCCCACCTTGACGAATCCCCGGCCCAATTGCTTCATGACAAACTTGTCGCCGAAGGCCTGTACCGCGTCCAGTTCGCCGTAGTGCCATGACCCTTTCAGGAACTGCAGCATCAGCACCTTCATGCCCTGGCCCACCGCCCTTAGCGCGGTCCCCATGGCGGCTGTGGTCTTGCCCTTGCCGGGACCGGTATTGACGATGATCAAACCACGGCGAACGTCTGTCATTGTAGGTGAATCTTGATTGTACCTGTTCGCGGGACGGTCAGTGCCCCAGGTGGTAGGGATGCCCCTTCAGAATGGTGAATGCGCGGTAGAGCTGCTCGAGCAAAACCACCCGCGCCAACTCATGCGCCAAGGTCATTTTGCCCAGCGAGAGAACAAGAGTCGCAGCCCGCCGGGCTTCGTCGCTGAAGCCATCCGCTGAGCCGATGGCGAGCAAAAGCGGCGACGAAGTGCGGTCTTGATGGTCGCCCAGCCACTTGGCGAACTCTTCGGAGGAGAGCTGTTTTCCGCGGCTATCCAGCAGCACTAGGGCATGCCTCGCCGGACGCGCGCGCGGTTCACACAACTTCAGCAGGCTGGCCTCATCCCTTACCGAAACGCCTTCAACCTCGGCATAGTGCTTTAGTCGTTTCAGGTATTCGTCGGTGAGGGTTTGGATCGCTGTTGCTTTGGTTTTACCGATCCATGCAATCTTGATTTTCACCACGAGGATTTAACCACAGAGCACACAGGTGAACACAGAGTTTTCGGCTTCCTCTGTGTTCCCCTGTGACCTCTGTGGTTAGGTTTTGGTGCCCGACGCCAACACCACGACAGCACCGAACTTGATGCTCCCGCCATCGGCGTATTGTCCCACCGACTCCAGCACTTCGCGGTTCAGCTCCTCCCACTTCTCCACCGGAACCCGCTTAATCATCGGCAAGAAGGGCGTCGACATAGCCTGCGCCTGCTCCCAAACTTCTTCCGCTGGACCGGGCCATGTCCAGGGTAGGGTCTTGGTGGCTTCCTCAATCTGCTGAAATCCAGCTTCACGGAGTGCTCCCGAGAGGCTGCCGGGCTGTCCGTACCGGCAAGGGTCTTGCCCTGGAGCCGTCCGCTCTCCGCCCGCGTACTCGTGCACAACTCCCATCATGCTCAGCCAGAACGGCTGCTCAAACGGTCCCCACGCAACGAAGCAGGCCCGCGCACCGGGTTTCAGCACTCGACGCGCTTCCTGGAGCGCCTTCGTCTGAAAGAACATAACTCCGAATCGCGATGTCACCAGATCAAAGCTGTCATCTGGAAAAGGAATCTTGCGTGCATCAGCTTGCTTGATTGTGAGATTTGCCAGCTTTCGCTCGCGCGCCCGCTCTGCGGCAATCTCCAGAAGCTCGGCGCTGAGATCCAATGCCGTGACCTGTCCGCCCGGCTCAACCCGCGAAGCCAGGCTAATGGCTGGCTCGCCGGTACCGCTAGCCAAATCCAATATCTTCATGCCTGCGCGGGGCTGCGCGTATTCTACCAGCGCTTCAGTGACATCCCGCCCCATCGCAGCAGACTTGGCCTTCCATTTATCTGCGGCAATCAGCCGATATGAAGAACCCCAGTCCAGTTTGGTAGAAGCATTCATAGGAACGATCAAAAACTGCTTTTGATCTAGGCTCCCTTACGAGCCAGACTTCGCGCGGGTGCGCGTTTACTTCTTGTGCGCCCCATCAGCTCCGCGGGCTCCAACTTCTTGGCCGACTTCCACAGCCGCTCCAGGTCATAGAACCGGCGCGACTTCTCCGAGAACACGTGCACCACGAAATCAAAGTAATCGATCAGCACCCATTCGGCGAGTTTGTAGCCTTCAACATTGGTGGGGTGCATTCCCGCCTTCTTTAGCCGGAGTTCCACTTCGTCGGCAATCGCCTGGACTTGGCGCGGATTGCTGCCGTTACACACGACGAAATAGTCGGTGAACGCTCCCGATCCCTTTTCCAGTTCCAAAATTGTGATTTCGTCCGCCTTCTTGTCCTGGCAGGCGGTAATGGCTTCGGCGACTTGGCGTTTCAGGTCGTTTTTCTTCATGCGGTCATGGGCTAGGCTGGCTCTACTATCTACTACCATTCTACCTGAGAGCCGGCTCCCGCCCCGGTTCCAGGCCGCCGGCTAATGACCTCCGTACAAACCCATTTTCCTGATGTACTCCCCGACCGCTGCATCCACAAACTTAGCCAGCGAGCGTTTGCTGCTGACTGCCTCTCGGATCGCCGTGGCTGATACGTTTTGCCGCACTCCGTCCAGCAAGTGAATCGTGGCCCCGGGCAACACCAGGTCTCCGGTCGCGGGCTGTTTGGCAAATGGCTTGGTCACCGCCGCCTTCGGACGGAGCCGCTCCGGCAGCGCATTGGCGACATCGGCCAGGGAATATCCGGGCCGGCTAGCCACAATGAATGGACATTCTCGAAACAGCGCTTCTGCCTGGTGCCACTTGGCAATGTCGTTAAAGGCGTCAATGCCGATGAGGAAAAACAAGCGGTCGGCCTTCTTCAACATCTGCTTCAAGCGCTGGACTGTGTCGATGCTGTAATTCACCTCCGGCGTCGCTGGACCCTTCTTTCCGCCGACCACCGCTGCGGGCGTTCCCGGTGCCTCGAGAAGCGAAGGTAAGAAAGTTTTTTCCCCCATGGTCGCCAACGCCACCATGGCGTAGCGATCAGCAAACGCGGCCAGCGGCTGCTTTTGCTTGTGCGGCGGATTCCCCGTCGGCACAAAATAGATCCTGCCCAAGGAGAATCGTTCCTTCGCCGCCAGTGCCAGGGCCAAGTGGCCACGATGGATTGGGTCAAATGTCCCGCTGAAAAGTCCGATGTTCATATATGCTAACTGTGTCCTCTTGGCCAACATCTCTTTAGCCCCACTTCGTCTAAACCGTGTACTCCCGTAACTCGCCCAGTTCCCGTTTTGGAACTAGATTTGGATTGCATGCGACTGAAGCTCCCCCTTCTCCGCGCGCGCTACATACCCCCGGCACGGGCGCCCATCCTCCGATACGGCGTCGCCGTCCTCAGTATTACTCTTGCGTTAATACCGGCCTTGATGCTCTCCGACGTGGTCGAAAGCCGCCTGGTGGTTTTCGCTGTCGCCATTATGGTCAGCGCCTGGTACGGCGGCTGGAAACCCGGCCTGGTTGCGACCTCGTTTGCCCTCACCGTAAGCGCGTATTTCTCACTGGCCCAGGGACAATCCCCGTCGGAATATCGCAAGGCCATCATACATCTCATGTTGTTTGTTTTCGTGGCGCTGCTGATCTGTTCATTCAATGCCGCGCTACGCTCTGCGCAGGAAGGCTTGCGCCGCTCCGAAGTCAACTTCCGCTCTCTAGTGACCAATGCACCCTATGGCATCTGCCGTTGCGACGCAGCGGGCGTATTACTCAGCGCCAATCCTGCCCTGGTCAGCCTGCTGGGGTATGCCGGCGTCGCTGAGCTGGTGGGACGCAACCTGGTGACCTTGCACGCCGACCCGCACCAGTGGTTTATCATCTCCGACCACTTTCGCGCCGCCCGCAATTTTCACGGGTTGCTTTCGGACTGGGTCCGCAAGAACCGTAGCACCGTTACCGTGCGCCTGTCCGGACGCACCATCCGGGATGAAGACAACAGCGTGTTCTTTGAGCTTTTTGCCGAAGACGTGAGCGAGCATCGCACCCTCGAGCAGCAATTCCGTCAGGCGCAAAAGATGGAAGCCGTCGGACGCCTCGCCGGCGGCATTGCCCACGACTTCAATAATTTGTTGATGGTCATCTCCGGCTATGCCGAGTTCTTGCTCGATCGCATCGGTATGGAGCCCACCGTCCGCGGACCTGCCCAGGAAATCGCCAACGCCGCCAATCGGGCAACCGCCCTCACCCGTCAGCTTCTGGCCTTTAGCCGCAAGCAAATGCTCGCTCCCAAAGTTCTCGATCTGAACGGCATCGTGACGGAAAACCTCAAACTGCTGACCCGCCTGATTGGCGAAGACATCGACCTGGTAATGATCCCGGGCGCCGATTTGGGCGCGGTACGCGCTGATCCCAGCCAGCTCGAACAGGTCATCATGAATCTGGCGGTCAACGCCCGCGACGCCATGCCTCAAGGCGGCAAGCTGACCCTTGAGACCGCCAATGTTTCGCTCGACGAAAGCTATGCCCGCCTGCACGCCCCGGCCGAACCGGGAGAGTACATCATGCTGGCAATCACCGACACCGGCATGGGCATGGACGTCGAAACCCAGAGCCACGTTTTCGAGCCATTCTTCACCACCAAGGGAATCAAGGGCACCGGCCTCGGTCTCTCGACGGTCTACGGCATCGTCAAACAGAGTGGCGGCTATATCTGGGTCTACAGCGAACCCGGCCGTGGAACTTCTTTCAAGGTCTATCTGCCGCGAGTGACGGCAAGCGGAGAATTCATTGCTCCCCAGCCTACGGTCCCAATCGCTGAAGTCTCGCCGGGTCGCGAAACCATCCTGCTGGTGGAGGACGAAACCAATGTGCGCCAGCTGACCCGCCATTACTTGCAGGGGCAGGGATACACCGTGCTGGAAGCCGCCGACCCAGCCACCGCCATCCAGATTTCAAACTCTCATGCCGGTCCAATTCACCTGCTGTTCACCGATGTGGTCATGCCCGGGATGAACGGCCGCCAACTGGCCCAGGCCATCTCCTCGGCGCGTCCGGAGACCCGGGTGCTTTACATGTCGGGCTACACCGAGAACGTCATCGGCCACAACGGCACGCTTGACGTCAACGTCAACTTGTTGCAGAAGCCTTTCACCCTCCCTGCCCTCAAGACAAAAGTGCGCGAGGTGTTGGATACCCCAATTTCGGAGGTTGCCATGTCAGTTCGTTCCGCTCAGAAGTCCGCCGGGCGCGGAAGGTTGTCCCCGTTCCGCGCCCAACGCTTCAATCTTCATCTGCCCTTGAAGTATCGGCCCCTGGGAGAGCCGGATTGGCGTGCGGGAACTACGGAAAATATCAGCCGCTCGGGAATGCTGTTCCGTGGAGAGGAAGCGATTTCACCCAATGTACAGGTAGAGATCAACCTGGTGTTGCCGCCTGAGATTGCCGGGTTGGCGCCCGCCGAGGTGGTATGCCGCGGCGAGGTGGTGCGTTCGGTCGCAGGCGAGACGCCTTCGGTGAGCCCGGCGCTCGCGACGAAGATCTTGCAATATCACTTCCATCACGGCGGCCAGATGCCGCAAGCGTAGCGGGCTACTCTGTGACCTCTGTGTCCTCTGTGGTTAAGGTTTCTGTCTCGGAGCCTTGCGCCCTGGCTTCGTCCACCTTGTCCGCCATAGCGAACTTCAGTTCTTCGATCCCTTTCCCGGTGACGGCAGAGACGGGGAACAGCTCAAGCTTCTTTTTCTTGCAGTACGCTTTCAACTTGGCCAACTTATCTTTGTTGGCCACGTCGATCTTCGACGCCACCATCAACATCGGCTTTTCTCCGAGCCCAGCCCCAAAGCTCTTCAGCTCGCCATTGATCACTTCCACATCCTTCGCCGGATCAGGCCGGCCGCTGGCGTCCGACACGTCGACCATATGCACCAGCAATCGCGTACGCTCAATGTGCCTTAGAAACTGAGTGCCGAGCCCTGCTCCGGTGTGTGCGCCCTCGATCAATCCCGGAATGTCAGCCACCACAAAGCTGCGCTCTCCGGCGATGTCGCCCACAGCCACCACTCCCAGATTCGGTTGCAGCGTGGTAAACGGATAATCGGCGATCTTCGGCCGTGCCGCCGAAATCCGCGAAATCAACGTCGACTTGCCCACGTTCGGATACCCGACCAAACCAATATCCGCCAGCAGCTTCAACTCCAGCCGGAAGGTGCGCTCTTCTCCCGGGCGGCCGTCTTCGTGCTCACGCGGCGCCTGGTGGGTGGAAGTTGCAAATCGTGCATTGCCGCGTCCACCCCGCCCGCCGCGCGCAATCACCATGCGCTCATCGGCGTGAGAGAAATCGTGGACTTTGTCCCCGGTGTCGGCGTCGTAGACAATCGTGCCCACCGGAACTTTCAGCAGCACGTCTTGGCCTTCCTTCCCGGTCTTATTGGAGCCTTCTCCGTGCCGCCCACGCTGCGCCTTGTACTCGGGATTAAAGCGGAAGTGCACCAGCGTGTTGTGCCGCTCGCTCGATTCCATGATGATGTCGCCGCCATTGCCGCCATCGCCGCCCGAGGGCCCTCCACGAGGGACAAACTTCTCCCGCCGGAACGCCATGCAGCCGTTGCCGCCGTCGCCTGCCTTTACTCGAATTGTGGCTTCATCGATGAACATCGGCTTCTAGCTTTCAGTTCTTAGCTTCTAGCTTAAGACTCTGTCATGCTCTGTGATCCCTGTGGTTAAAAAAGCTTCGAACCACAGAGGTCACAGGGGAACACAGAAACTCCAAAAACAAAAGCCTCGCATGGCGAGGCTCTACGCAGGCCGTGTGGCGCGGACACTCCTGTCCGCCCGCCTTACTTCGCTTCCACCGGCTCGACTATGACAAACTTGCCCATCTGACCCCGGTCCAGGAACTTGATGCGGCCGGTGATCTTCGCGAACAAAGTGTCGTCCTTGCCGCGGCCGACGTTCAGGCCCGGCTTCACCCGCGTGCCCCGCTGCCGCACGATGATGGTCCCGCCGGGAACCAGTTGTCCGCCGAAAGCCTTGAATCCCAGCCGCTGCGAATTCGAATCGCGGCCATTGCGTGATGTTCCCTGCCCTTTTTTATGTGCCATATGCTAGTTTCCAGTTTCCAGTTTCCGGTTTCCAGTTTCTGGTTGGAAACCTCAACTACTTCTTTTTCTTCGGTGCAACCTTCTTGTGTGCCTTTTTATGGGCCGGTTTCGCCGCCGCAGCCTTCTTGTGCGCCGCCGGAGTTCTCCCCGTTTTTAGTTCTTCCGTTTCGACCGGAGCCGCCTTCTTCACCTTCGGCTGCTTCTTCTCCAGTTCGGGAGCTTTGAACTTCTGCCCGTCAAATGCGATTTCGACGATCCGCACTGCGGTGTAGTTTTGCCGATGTCCGCGCAGCTTCTTGTACTGCTTCTTGCGTTTGTAATGGAAGACCAAGATCTTTTTCTCGCGCCCCTGCTCCACGATTTCCCCAGTCACCTGCGCACCCGACTTAGGCACGCCGATCTGGCCCGCTTCGGCTGAGACCGCCAGCACGTCGCTGAATTCAATCTTTCCGTTGGTGCCGGTGCCCTGGCTCTCCACTCGAATTACATCGCCGGGCGCCACCCGGTACTGCTTGCCACCGGCGCGGATGACCGCGTACATACTTATGCCTCCGTCAACAACGTGTCCTCACACCCTGGTGCAAGGCGTGGAATCTGCTGGATTTCCTTTGCTTGCTGCTTTCCGCGTCGGCGCTTCTCGCGAACGTGCGGACGGCCCCAGAACGGAGCCGCAAGTACAGGCAAACTCAACTATTCTAGCTTGTGGCGTAGGAAAGGGTCAAACCGCAGCTAGAACCCGGCGATGGATCTACACGGATTTCTTCACAGATCAAGATCTTGCGTTTATTCGTGATGACCTTTGCAAATCCGTGGCCGAGACTTTGGTCGTCTCACCTGCTCAACGGCTTCAATATCTCTCCCAGAACGTCCGATTTTCCACTCCGCTCCAGATGTGGGTTTCTGACTCCGTCGTGGTAATCCACCGAGTAGGTCTTGAAGAACTTCGCATTCTCCACCAACAAATCAATAGTCTGCTTGCTGTCTCTTGAAGCCCGCAGCGCGTCTTGCAGCACATCCTTCGACCAGGCGCGACCGTTCACCGCGACCAGCTTCATTCCCGGACCGACCCCGGCAAGGTAGGCTGGTGATCCATAAATTACGTCTTGGAATTCCCCGTCTTCCTTCACTACGAAACCCAGAGAGTAAGAGGCATCCACATACTTGTCGAGCTTTTCTCCCGCATGGATGAACACATTCGGTTGATCGTTATAAACCAACCGCCATCCGCCACGTTCGATGCCGCCGAGCGGCGCTCCTGCCTTCACCGCATTCACTCGCTGGTGCAAGAGTCCCGCCCAGTCGTACGGCGTCACTTGATTCAAGGCGCGCACCACATCGTCAAACGTGTAAGGCACAACTTTGGGAGGACCGCTTTCTCCACCATGAAAAAGACGGCAGAAATCGTTTAGCGACTTCTGGCCGTTGCTCTGCTGCCGGATGAGGGTATCGACCTCCAGCCAAATCAGTTCTCCTTCCGGATAGTAGTCGAGGCCGCGCCGCCAGCTTTGCCACTCCGGCCCCAGCGTGCGCAGAATCTGCACCGACCGTGCCGTGTCCTCCAGCGGACGCCAGGTTCGTCCCGCGCGACGGTCGAGCATTGCCGCGGTCGCCGCCAGGGCTTCGCGATATTGCTCTGGCGACCATAGCCCGGAGCGCGCCGCCAGGACCCGCCCGAGATACTCGGTCAATCCCTCGTACACCCAGAGCAGGTCGCCCACCATTGGGTCTTGATAGTTTCGTGTGACCAATCCGGCCGGCCGCCGGTACTTGCCATTCCACGAATGCGTAAACTCGTGCGGCAGCAGATCTGCCTCCAGCATGTGAAGATCGGAGTCCAGGAGCGTGCGCTCTTCCGTGCTGTTGTCGCTGGACTGGTGATGCTCCAGGCCGTGGTGACCGGCATCGTCGCTGAGCGTCAAGAGGAAGTGATATTCCAGATAATGACGTGCGCCGAACAGAGCTCCGGTTTCGGCGACCAGCTTTCGATAAGCAGCTTCGTCCGCAGGCGTCATTGCCAGGCCGGATTCGCTCTCGCTGACCATGTCGATCACATGCACCGGCGTTTCACCGGGCTTCGTCAGCTCGATTTGGCGATAGTGAGCACCCGCGATCAGGGGTGAGTCAATCAGCGTGGTGAGCGAGACAGGCTTAAATCTAATGAACTCATTGGTACCGCCCTTTGTGACAGTAGCAACCGGCAACGCTGTCCCGAATTTCCAGCCTTGTGGCGGAGTGAGTTGCGCCTCTACTTGCGCCTCATCCGAACTTGCGCCCAGCGGATAAAGCACAACCTGGTTCCAGTTCAAATCGAGAACGTTCGCCGTGGCCGCGGGTCCGCCTCCGCCTGCGCTGCCGTCGTTGGTGATGGTGTCCAGCGAGACGTGTAGCTCATTCGCTCCCGCCGGCACATCAACGTGAAAGGCGTACATATCCACGGGATCGCGCTGCCAAGCCAGGGTCTGACCGCCGGCCTCCATCTTTACACCTGTGACATTGGCAATGGGTCCAGAAGGACGATGATTGCCGGGGATCCACTTCGGATAGACCAGCGTCAACGGGCCAGGCTTCACCGGAATCGTCATCTGCGAGTGATAAATGTTGCGAGGCGCGTCGCTCAAATCAACGACCACTTGCATGGACTGAGCGCCCACAAACGAAGAGAAAAACGAAACGGCGAAGCTTGCGACGAACAAGAAACGGCGCATAAAGCGATTTCCTCGATCAAAACTCAGGAGACAGTGAGCTTAGCGGAGAGCATTGGCAGGCGCAACTGTGATGAAAACGCGGAGCTGGCCGTTGGCATATTTTGCAGTTTCTCGTTCCCTGTGCGAGAATTCTCGCCGCTTGGAGGCGCCTTCCATGATTAAACGCAGTCTTACGCTTTCCCTCTGCATTCTCGCTCTCACTTTTTCAGCTTTCGCGAGCCCCGTCCCCGACAAGGCTCTCATGCAGAAGATATGGGACGCCTGGGCAACTCTCAACCCCAGCAACGCCGCCCACTTCTACGCCAAAGGCGACCATACTTTCTTCGACATCGCTCCGCTCAAGTACGCCAGTTGGGACGAATACCAGAAAGGGTCGACCGCGCTTGAGGCCGGCTACAAGGCAGCCACGTTTACCGTCAACGACGATGCCCAGATCCACAACGCCGGCGAGATTGTCTGGGGCACCGCCATAGTTAAGTACGACATGACCGAAAAGTCAGGCAAGCACGCAATGGGCGACTTCCGCTGGACCGTGATCTGGCAAAAGGAAGACAGGAAGTGGCTGATCGTGCATGAGCACGTATCCGCGCCACTGCAGTAGAACAAAAAAGCCACGGATTCTCACGGATCGAGACGAAGCTTTAGCGTGAGAATCCGTGCAGATCCGTGGCCGACGTTTAAGACTGCCCGGCTGCCTGCTCTTTCGCTTTCACCCACTTGAGCGTGGCCTGTGCCACTTCCTCCGGGGTCAGGCCTTTGTTGTTTTTCCAGATCATGTAGCGCATGTACGCGACTTCGAACTCGCGGATCACTTCACTCGGGCTCACCGGCTTGATTCCGCTCGACTGACGCTGTTTCAGATGCTGCTGGTAGAGGCCGTCGGTCGGCGTGCCCCTGGCAGCGCGATTGGTTCGCACGAACGGAGGCTGAGCGATGCCTTGGTCCGGCAGAGTGGTCAGAAAGTCGCTGCTACCGTCGGCGTAGCGCGTGGCAAACTCTATCCAGCCGCCGGCCTTCGGATGCTCACAAACCTGAACGGACACATAGGTCTGCGGCTGGAACAGGACGCGGAGAAGCACGCCCGGCATCTTGTCCACACTATACGTGCCGAGGTCATTGAAGCCGGCCCGCACCAGCGGAGCCGCCTGCTGCTGCACGGTCGCCTCATCTTTCCATTGCGGAGAAGCCACGCGAGCCAGTTGGATCTGCTCCGGCACTTTGGCCATGGCGTGCTTGCCGACTTCCCCAAGAACCGCACGGCTCACTTCACGCACAAGGAGCCTCGGCAGCACCTTGACCAACACATAAGCCACCAGAAGCAATACGACCGGACCCAAAGCGAAAATGTTCATGACAAACCCCCAAGCGAAAGTCTGCGATTCGATAATTGCAGCAAACTCCGCCCGGGGACGTAAGCTTACGAAGGTAATGGGGGCTAGATTTACAATTATTGCTGTCTCAGCTTCTTCAGCATGTCGATGCCGTTCTGATTGTCGGGTTTCAGCTCGATGGATTTTTCGTAGTTCGCGATTGCCTGGTCTTTTTGGCTGGCCTTCATGCAGGCTTCGCCGAGACTGTCATACGCGTTCCAATACTTCGGATAATCCTGCACTTCCAACTTGAAGACCTGGATCGAAGTCTCGGTCTGCCCGGACGTAAGGAAGTGATATCCCAAATTGATCAGCGTATTTTCGTCCAACATGTACGTCGAAGAACCCGACTTTTTCAGTTCCGCATATTTCGCAATCGCTGCCGGCGCTCCCTTGGCATCTGCGATCAACATGAGTAGATCGGAGGCGGACGGTTGATCCGGCGTGTAGTTCCATCCATATTCCCGGGCCACGCTTTGGATCACGTAATTCTCCACGGCGACCCCGTTGTCGGAATTGGCCATGACAGCGACACCCTTGCCTGAATCCGCAAACATGATCAGCCACGAGCGGAAGCCTTCATTCGAACCGTTGTGCCCAAACTCTTCTGGGTTCTTATACTCTCCGAGAAATAGGCCGAGCCCTACTGGTTCCTTCTGCACCGTAAGCATTTCGCGAGTCATGGTTTCAGACAGTACATGGTTGGCTTTGCCCTGCTTCGACAATGCGATCTCAATGCCGAACTTGCCGAGATCTGTGGGAGTGGTCCATAAGCCAGCCGCCGCCATCTCGGGATAGATGTGCCATTTACCCGGAACCACCATGCCATCGGGATGCGTGGCGCTCGCGGCCATCGCTGCTCGGGCCGGTGGAAGCGGTTGTTCATAGGTGCTGTCGGTCATTCCGATCTTGTCGAGGACAGTTTCACGCATGAATTGCGGAAACGGCTTTCCGGTCACGTCGATGATCAGCTGCTGCTCAATGGTCACTCCCCCGCCGGAATAGTTGAATTTCGTTCCGGGCACGGTATCCACACGCACCGGGGCGGTGTTCGCAGGAGGCGCACCATTGAGAATCTGAGGCACAGTCGGACTCGGCGAACCGACTTCATAGCCAGGGAACCCGTGTACGGTCAGGCCCGCACTATGACTCACGATGCGCCGCAGCGTGACTTTCTGGTCTTTGGTGAAGTCGTTCTCCGGCACCTGCCAGCTCTTCAGCTTCAGGTTTACATTTTCGTCGAGTGACAACTTCCCATGCTCCACCAGATACAGCGCACCGGTTGCGCTGACCGGCTTGCTGATGGACGCAGCCTGAAAAAGCGTGTGCACAGTGACCGGCGTAGCCGAGCCTGTTTCGATTACTCCGTAGCCCTTGGCCCAGGCAATCTTGAAATTGTCGATCACAGCCACGCTCAAGCCAGGGACTTTGTAGATTTTCATCAGCTCTTGCAGGTTGAGCCGGAGTGGCGGTTCATTTTCGCCGAGTGAGATAGGAGAAATGCCGTTCTCGACGCGCTGGATGCGGGCAGCTAGTTGCGGGTCCGGGCTCTCGGGTTGTGGTTTGGGAAGAGCGGCGCCTGAAGCCATTAGCGAAACGACGAGAGCGGAGATCAAAACGACGCTTCTGGACGGTTGGGGGTTCATCGAGTCCTCCATCAAGAGATGTTAGACACCGGGAGCTGGCGACGGAGTATAGACGTTGGGCGAAGGGCGACGTTAGCGGGCTCGCAGGTTATCCGTGATGATCCGTGCGAATCCGTGGCCAGACTTTGATCCTACTGAATCAGCGTCCCGCCATTCGCCGGCGCCTCATCTGGCGGGATCACCACCGCTGCCGCCACCCGGTCACCCGGCTCAAGCTGCAATAGCCGCACACCCTGTGCGGCGCGGCCGGATTCGCGGATGGTGCTTGAGTCCATGCGGATGATCTTGCCGTAGTGACTGATCAACATCACTTCGGAGTTCTCGGTGACCTGGGCAATGCCTACGACTTTTCCGTTGCGTTCGGTGGTCTTGACGTTGATCACACCGGAGCCGCCGCGGCCTTGCAGGCGATATTCGTCAGCCGGAGTGCGTTTGCCGTAGCCGCCCTCGGTCACCGAAAGAATCAGCGAGCCTTTTTCTGGGATCAGGTCTTCCCCTTCCGCGGCTCCCGCCTTCTTCACCGGCGCCACGCCCGGCTTGGTCGTCACCGCCATTCCGACGATGTAATCACCCTTGTCAAGGTTCATGCCACGAACGCCATATGCGGGCCGTCCCATGGAGCGCACGTCTTCTTCTTCGAAGCGAATGGCCTGGCCATCGTGCGAAGCCAAGAAGATGATCTGATTGCCGTCGGTCAAAGTGACGCCCACCAGTTCGTCTTCCTTCTCAATGCCGATGGCGATGATTCCGCGTGACATGACGTGCGAGAAGTCTTTGAGTTCGGTCTTCTTCACCGTGCCGTTTCGCGTGGCGAAGAAAATGTAGCGTCCCTCCTCCTCCAGATGACGCACCACCAGCATAGTGCGCACGGTTTCGCCCGGCTGTAACGCCACCAGGTTGCCAACGTGCTTGCCTTTACCGGCAGCGCTGACGTCAGGAATCTCATATACCTTCAGCCAGTAAACCCGTCCGGTGTTGGTGAAAATCAGAATGTAGGCATGGGTCGAAGCGATAAACAGATGCTCAACGAAATCCTCGTCGCGCGTCTTCATGCCGGTGCGTCCCTGCCCGCCGCGGCGCTGCATGCGATACGTGGAAATCGGCGTACGCTTAAGGTAGCCGCCATGGCTCACCGTGACCGCAACCTGCTCGTCGGCTATCAAGTCTTCTAGCTCGATTTCCGCAGCTTCGTCTTCAATGCGGGTGCGGCGTTCGTCGCCGTAGAGTTTTTTGACTTCTTCCAGCTCTTTGATGATGACGCCGCGCAGCTTTTTTTCCGAGCCCAGAATGGATTCGAATTCTGCGATGTTTTCGCGGGTCAGATTCAGCTCTTTTGTGATTTCGTCGATGGAGAGCTTGGTAAGGCGGTGTAACTGCAATTCCAGAATCGCTTCCGCCTGGATGGCGGTAAACGGCTTTTCGGGATCCGGCTTTGGGGCGCGGACGGTGACGTTGATCTCGATTTTCTTCCCGGCAAAGTAGGCGACCAAGTTCTCGCGCGCGTCTCCGCGGTTAGCGCTGGCGCGGATAATGGTGATCACGTTGTCCAAGTGGTCGAGCGCAGTGATGTAGCCTTCCAGGACATGCTCGCGCTCTTTCGCCTTCATCAGCAGGAATGCAGTGCGGCGGCGGACCACGTCGACGCGGTGGTCGATGAAGTGCTGGATAGCTGCAACTAGCCCCATTTCCTTGGGCTGTCCGTTCACCACGGCGAGGAAGATCATGCTGAAACCTTCCTGCATGGAGGTGTGTTTGAAGAGCTGGTTGAGAACGAGCTGCGGCTCGCCGCCGCGCTTCAGTTCCACAACAATGCGCATGCCGTCGCGGTCGCTGTAATCGTTTACATCGGCGACGTCGTCAATGATCTTGTTGTTGACGAGTTCCGCGATGCGCTCGATCAGCTTCGCCTTATTCACCTGATAAGGAATTTCGGTTACGACGATGGCTTGCCGTTCTTTGGTGATGTTCTCAATCGCCGCCTTGGCGCGCATCATGAAGCGGCCGCGCCCGGTCTTGTAAGCTTCCAGAATTCCGCTCTTGCCGTGAATGATTCCTGCGGTAGGGAAGTCGGGGCCCTGCACGAATTTCAGAACCTCAGGTAGCGTCGCGTGGGGATTGTTCACCAACATGATGGTGGCGTCGACGATTTCCGTCAGATTGTGTGGAGGGATGTTGGTTGCCATGCCGACGGCGATGCCGTTCGAGCCATTGATCAGCAGATTAGGAATGCGGGTGGGCAGAACGGTTGGCTCACTCGTCTGTTCGTCAAAGTTTGGCACGAAATCGACCGCGTCTTTATCGATGTCGGCGAGCATTTCTTCGGCGATGCGGGTCAGGCGGCACTCGGTGTATCGATAGGCTGCGGCAGGGTCGCCGTCGACTGAACCGAAATTTCCCTGGCCGTCGATGAGCGGATAGCGCAAGCTCCAGGGCTGCGCCAGACGCACGAGCGCGTCGTATACTGCGCTGTCACCGTGGGGATGATACTTCTTCAATAACTCTCCAACCACGCCGGCGCACTTGCTGTGCTTGCGGTTGTGCAGCAAGTTCATGTCGTACATGGCGTACAGAATTCGGCGGTGAACCGGCTTCAATCCGTCGCGGACATCGGGCAGCGCGCGGCCAATGATGACCGACATCGAGTAGTCGAGATACGAACGCCGCATCTCGTCTTCAATGTTGACAGGCTGAATGTTGGCGGCGCCGGGGACACCAGTGCCATCTCCGCCAGGCGGAGGAGTTAAAGGAAGTTCGGGGTTCTGATCGTCTGCCATAAAAGCTTTTGGCTCCTAGCTATTGGCTCTTGGCTTCTCGCCGCTGTCAAATCATCGTAAATGCTTGCATTTACAGGATGTTAAGTGCGCTTTGCGTATGCTGAATTATACCATGAAAATGGGCACTTGGGAGGCTCGGAAAAACGACGGTTGGGGATGTCAACTGTGGCACGTCTTGGCGAGGAAGAGCTGGGGGTCAGGGCCGGGTTACGACTTCATTGGGGCCTACCGGGAGGACGAATCTTACTCCACTATCCTGGTTGGTTTTTAAAGTGGCCGACAAGTCGAGCGAGGACAGTTGGATATTCCGCATCCATGATCCATTGCGTGGATAATTGCTGCGGGCGTAGAGAACTCCGCGGGTGATCACGTAATCGCTGACTTCTTCGCGATGGCCGTCGCGATAGACCAGCACCGCTGGCGGAACTTCGTGGCTACTTCCAGAAGTTATTCCACCCCTCGCCGCGGGCGTTACCTCCGCATAATCTGGAGACTGCACTCCGGTTTGCGTTCCGCCGTACCGCACAAAGCGGTCGCCATGCCACTCAATCAATAGAGGTTCGGCTGGGCGCTCGGGTTGGAAGACTCTCTTCTCGACGACAACCGGCGGCGCGGGAGGCATCGCTGCCGACTCTGGACCGAAGTCTGAATAGAGGAATGGATAACCGAAGCCGCCGCTGCGGAAATGCCTGAAGCCGGTTCCGCCGATTAAAGTGCGGGGCCCACCCCGCATCTGTGCCGCAGCCATCGGCGAGAGCACAGCCGCCAGCAGCACGATGATCGAAAACTTGGCCATCTCTTAGTTGGCTTCAGCTCCCGCCGGAAGGTGGAAGTCAATTCCGCGGTCGTCGTTCTGCTTCGAGGTCGCAGTCAGATCGAGGTCCGAAAGCGCGACTTTGCGGCGGTGCCCCTCGGTCAGGTCGTAGAGCGTAGTTCCGACAATGGCATAGTTTCCCACTTCGAGCTGGTGGCCGTCTTTGAACACCAGCACGGTGGGCGGCGAATCGTCTGCTGTCTCCGGGGGCGCAGCGGAAGGCCTTGCTTCATCCGCTGGCGGAGGCGCGATGTATCCGCCTCGCCGGTCGTAGACCGTGGGACCTACGTTCTCTTGTTCAGGCGCGTAATTTTGCGCGTCGGGTCCGTTGTCGTAGTAGCCATTGTCGTAGTAGCCGTAATACGGAAATCCGTAGTAGCCGACAAAACCCTGCGGATGTCGCGGGCGGTGATGGGGGCCGTGACCGACAAACCCTGAACTCGTTCCGAAGATGGGTCTGCTGTTGGGAAATGCCGGATTGAAGCCCGGACTGTATCCGCGAGGGCCAAGGGAGGTGACGCTTGGTGGCGTGCCGTTGATGGCACGTCCGCCAAATCCCATCGATGTGACCGAGGGCGGCGCGGCATGAATTTGTGCCTGGGCCGTGACCGTGGTCAGCAACCCAACTAGCACCAGGCCAAATGCGGCCCCCATAGCTCGATTCCAACCATTCACAATCCCATCATACTCCCGTCGCGGCGTCATGGCGCACCTTCCCTTGTTCAATTAGAACCTCACCGAACGGCAAAGGTTGCGAGGAAAATGTTACAACCCATCAGGGCCGACCCCATACTAACGGCAAGATCATCCCCTCCCCACTCGAGCCAGTTCCATCAGATTCCACAAAGCGTTGGCCATCAGCAATCCCCAAATGCACGCCATAACCGCCCCCCGCTGCCGCGTTTCCAGCAAGTCAGCTGCGATGCCGGCCACGAATACAAACAAGAACGGCACCGCCATCAGCAGAAACCCTGCCCCCGGATAGTGCGGCATCCCCAACCCCAGGATCAAGAACAACACAGCCACCATGAGCGGTCCGGTGTTGCCAAAATATCGTGAACGCTGCCACCCGAAATACACGATCAACGCCGCTGGAAGCGTGATCAGCAGCACCGGACCAGCCTGTCCGATCTGACCGAGCATCCGTTGATACGACCACTTGGCTGCGAATGCCTGCCGGGTTATCTGGAAAAAGTGGGCGTGCCTGATTCCCTGCCAGAACCATTCGAAGCTGAACCCATACGCGGCAAAGAGTAACAGTAGCGCCACTATGCAAGCGGCCAGCCAAATGACGACGGCGGCCTTCCTCCGGGTGGGTGCAACGTACAACATGAAGGCCAGCGCCAGAGGCACCATGACGATCAGCGAGAACTGGCACCCAACCGCCAGTGCCAGCGACAATCCAAGCAGCAGGATACGCCGCCAGTTCCATACCACCACCTCGCGCGGCGCATACAAAGTGTGCGCCACGGCAATCGCGGTGAAAATCGCGCCGAAAGTTCCCCAGGCGGCTGCCATCTCTGGCTCTGTAGCCCATAGTGTGCTGCCGCGGAGAATGGCCGGAGAAAAGCAATAGAGCGTCAGCGCAATGTAGCCGCCGGCGTTTCCGTACAGCCTGCGAGCCACGTACCACACCGAAGCTCCGAGCAGGACTCCGAAGACAATATAGGGCAGACGCTCCAACCACCCCCAGTACAGCGGAGTGTTCACGTCGGGCGGGTGCCATCCCAGCAGCGGAGCCGACGCCAGCAGGTACCAGAGCGGCGAATGGTTGGGATCGTAGCCCTCATTCTGCTCGATTTCCGACGGAGGAAAGGTTCCTGACTCGATGCGATTCGTCGAAGCCGTTCCTGCGATCGATTCTCCCCGCCATTGCAGTAAGCCCTCCTCAACCCGAAAGAGCTGAGCTGAATCCACGGTCTCGCGTTGCGCGTGTCCCAGCAGCAGCCAGAAACATTGCCCCATGAATGCCAGGAGCAGAAACGCGGCCAGCACCTGCGGCCGCCCGAAGCGTTCGTGCGTGAAAAACTCCCTCATACCGGGCAGGCGAGTGTTTTACCATGTCCAGGGACGATTAAGGAAACTTCCGCCATGGGCGAAATCGAAGGCAACACCGATGCTCCAGTGCAGGAACCCCCTGCGGTCCCGCCATGGTTGCCGTCTCTGACCACACCTTCCGTCGATGGCATGCACGACTTCTTCCTCGGCCCCGAGGGCCTGCGCCCAGGCTGGAGCCTGTTTCTGTATCTCGGGATGGGAGCGGTTGTTTTCTTCCTGCTATCGAGTGTCGTCCGTTTCATTCCGTCGGGTGGCGCCGGCGCCTTGTGGCAGAGCTTCTCCATTTACATCGTGCTGGTGATCTCCTCACTTCTGCCCACCCGCGTCCTGGCCGCGGTTGAAAAAAGGCCCTTTGGAGTTTACGGACTCCCCTGGCGCGGCGTTTTCAGCAAACTGTTTTGGCTGGGATTGGCCTGGGGCATCGTCGCGCTTTCCGTCTTGATGCTTCTAATGCGCCTAGCCGGGGCGTTTTCCTTCGGCGATTTGGCCCTGCACGGCACACGCGCGCTCAAGTTCGCTGCGTTCTGGGGAGCGTTCTTCCTACTGGTGGGTTTCTTCGAGGAATTCACCTTTCGTGGCTACACCCAGTTCACCCTCGCCCGGAGAATTGGATTCTGGCCGGCGGCGTTGATACTGTCGTTTATTTTTGGGGCCATTCACTTGCAGAATCCAGGCGAGGCCTGGGTTGGCGCACTCTGCGCAGGGCTGATCGGTTTGTTTTTCTGCTTCGCTCTTCGCCGCACCGGCAGCCTCTGGTTCGCAGTCGGCATGCATGCTTCCTGGGACTGGGGCGAAAGTTATCTGTATTCGGTTCCGGACAGCGGTGGCATGGTCACCGGCCATCTGCTCAATTCGTCATTCCACGGAGCCCGCTGGTTGACCGGAGGCTCCGTTGGCCCCGAAGGCAGCGTCCTGGTGTTTGTGGTAATCGCCATGATGTGGGTGGTGTTTGACCGCGTGTATCCCCGTTCCCAGCCGATGTAGGCGCGGGCGTCCCGCCAGTGCAGGCAGAGCTCACGCAGTTCGCGCCTACCACGAATAATGCACCGTATACGTCACCACCTCTTCTCCGTCCGGCGCGATGGTGATGGGGAATTCCGCCGTCTGCGCGTCGCTCTTCCGTGATGCCTGCGATTGTTCAATCAGCTTCCAATTCGTCCAGCGATACAAGTGCTCGACCACGCGCACATTCACCGGCTCCTTCTTGTGATTGCGCACCCGGATCTCAAATGACTCCTCCATCCACTTCTGGCTCGATTCCACATGGAAGTTGGTGCGCTTGCGTTCACCCACCACATCGAATGCGTTGCCCGTATAGACGCGAATGGTTTCATCTTTCGGGGTGTGGTCAATAGTATTTTCTCCGACGAACTCCAGCTGTCCGTCAGCGTCGCGGCGGTAGAACCGCAGTTTGCCCTTAGGCAGAGGAATGCCGAGGTGGTTCGTGTCCGCGTTCTTGAATTCTTCCATCACCCACACTTTGGGGTTAGACAGCGTCCCGTAGTTGGGTTCGTTGCGAACCTGCTCCGCGTTGTAATAGCCGTATTGATCAGTCTTAGCGCCGTCGTACACATAAATCCGCTGCCCGTGAATGCTGGTGGCGCGCACGAATTCCACTTGCTTGGTTTGCTGATCACGCAAAGTGGTGGGCCGCTGCAGGGTGTAAAGATGAAACTCGTCAAACGATTTCTCGCGGACGACTGGGGCCATGTTTGCCGCTTCGTCCGCCATCTTGGCGGCGGCGTAAACCCGCCCTCCGACGCCGCCTTCCTGAATCTTGTTCACGTCTCCGGCCAGCAGCTTGATGGTCGCATTTTCAAAAGTCTTGCCACTCTGGTTGCGCATAGTGACCCAGCCCACCATATCGAGCAGGTCGAACTTGCTGCCCGGCTTGTCAGAGACCACCAGGTTGTAGTCCGCCTGCCAGCTCATGCCGCCGCTGACGTAGGAAATCTCGCCCTCGAATTTGCCGGGATCATTGGTCTGGATTTCCCAGCTCAAAGTCGGCTTCAGAATGGAATCGGCAGTCAGCGCCGGGAATAGCGGCTGGCCCGGCAGCCCGAAGCGGAGGACGCCGTCGACTTCGATCAGCGGTTGCGTGGAAACCGGTTGCTGATAGTTCTGCGCGTAGTAGCTGCTGGGGATGTAGCCGCTGCGCACGATCTTTCCCCGAACAATATTTTCTTTGTCCACATTGCGGCCCACGACGAAGTCGATGGTCTTGCCTTCGTAAAACGAGAGCAGCAATTCCTGCGAAATGGGATCGTTGCGGTAGTTCTGCTCCAGGATCTGCAAAGCGCGCCCGCCCGGATCGCGCAAGATGACCGAGTCCGGCTCCAGATGGGCCGCAACCCCGGTGTAGTCCACGTGATTCACGCCGGCCTTGAGATCGAGCGGCAGATGCTCGCGGGCCACAAAGAAATTCTGGTTGTAGATGGTAAGTGCGGGAGCTTCGTCTGGCGCGCTCTGCGCCGCGGCCCCGATGGTGCAGAGAAACAGCATCATGACTACTGTCCGAATACTGCCGATCAGTTTCTTGTTCTTCATAAAATCCCCCTTTATCGTTGCGGCCGGAACGAGGGAGAACTTCCGGCCTTAGTCAGAGAACGGGAACCTCAGAGGAACTTGCAAGGAAGGCTCAACCACAGAGGACACAGAGTGGCACAGAAGTAACCAGGAGTAACCCGGTGCGTCTACGAACAGCGGGCTGCGATTGCCTCTGCGAATCTTTCCGCCGCGCCGTCCGATAACTTCAAGAACAACGCCGGCTCGATCAACTCCAACTCCATTAGCAGAAACCGGCCGCCGCTCTCTACGCCGTCCACGCGGGCGTACAGCGGAGTGTTTTCAACTGCGGCGATTACCCGGGTGGCTGCCTGGATCACCGTGCCCGGAGCATCGGCTAGACGCTCAGCGCCGCCAAAGTCATGCTGCACACGGAAATCTCCGGCTTTAGGAGTTTTGATTACAGCGTGGCTGAACTGACCGGAGAAGAAAATCAGCGACCATTCGCCCTGTGACTGCACTTCTTCGAGAAACTCTTGCACCATGGCGCCCGGGCCGCGCATGAGATCGTTGACCAGCGTCTGTGCGGCATCGGTATTCTCGGGGCTGGTTAACGTTGTGCGGTAGGCGGTGGCGGAAACTCGCGGCTTCACCACGGCTTGCTTCCATTTTCGCCGTTGGAGTTCTTGTTTCAGATCAAATCCTGGCTCGGGCCAGAGCGTGGGAACGATGGGTACGCCTCTTTCTTCGAGTTCGCGGAGATAGATCTTTTTTGTATTCCAGCGCAGCATGGGCGGCGGGTTCCAGATTCGCACTTTGGCTTGCTCGATGGCATTGATCCAGGCGAGAAATTCTCTTAAGCACAGGTGATAGTCCCAGCAGGAGCGGATGAGGACGGCGTCGGCTTCACTCCACCGCACGCTGGGGTCGCTCCATACTGCCGGCCGGGCTTCGACGCCGCGCTTGGCAAGGAGAGGGATGAGAGACTGATCGTCTTGGGTCAGGTTGGGGAGGGATTCGCAGGTGGCAAGGAGGATGAGGGTCATTTGGCGAGTGAACGGACGGTGTCGGCCCGCGCGACGTTTGAGTTTCAGGCTCGAATCGACTCTTTAAGGCCTACTTACGATTTCAATCCAAACCGAATTCGTTTCGACCTCACCCACCCACACTTCAAAAGGCAATTGTTTCAGCTCCTGAGCATAGTGCGCTAATGGATTATTGATATCTTGGGCCAAGAAGCCGCGAGACTTGTACTTTCCTTGTATTCGGTATCTTCCGGGAACGCCCAAGTTCCTAAAAGAAGATGCGCTCACGACCACGTCTCCGCCATAGAAATGTTGGGGCGGAAGAGCAATCCAGTATCTGGGCAGTTCACTAGCCAATGGCGGATAACTCGAACGTTCACTACTAAACGAATCCGAAAAGACCACCGTAGTTGGTCGATCAACATGGTTCCCGTAGGACACGGTGAAATCGATTGTAGCGAGCGCGTTGGAAAAACCAGCCTCAATGGTCTTAGAAACGAACAGGTCCCGTTTGTCTTCGTTCCTAATTTCGACATGTAGCCGGATGTCTTCTCCCGGTTGAAAACGTACACGCTCAGTGGAGATTCGGACAGAGATTCGTTGTTCAAGATCGTTGGGAGGAAGGCTCTGTGCTTGCGACGCACGAGCCCATAGAAACATGCACGATAGCGCAATCAGCTGCCGGCTTCCGCGGGTCAGAATGCCATTCATCGCCCTTGCGTTAATGCACATCTGCGGCGAACCGATCAGATATCCAAATTCTTCACATCCAGCGCATTGTCTTCGATGAACTTGCGCCGCGCCTCCACGTCTTCGCCCATCAGCGTGGTAAAGATGTGGTCGGTCTCGGCGATGTCTTCGAGCTTCACCGATAGCAGCGTGCGCCGTTCCGGATCCATGGTGGTTTCCCACAGTTGGGACGAATTCATTTCACCCAGGCCTTTGTAGCGCTGCGTGACAAAATCTTTCTTGCCCTCGGCCAGCACGTGGTCGCGTAGATCACGCGGCGTATTTTTCTCCACGATCTGCGCAACCTCTTTCCGTTTGGCCACCGACTTCGCCGGAACCTCTTTGCTGGTTTTCTTCTGGCTTTTCTCCACGTCTTCGCGCTCGGCGTCGCTCAGTTCCTCGCCAGCATCGCCATTCTTTGGAGCGGCCTTGGCAATGCTCTCCACCACAAACGGCGGCTCCATGTAGGGACCAATCTGTTTGTACTTCGACAGCAGTTGACGGAACTCCGCGGTCGACGCCAGTTCCCAATTGATCAGGTGTTCAGCGCCTTGCGAATTCACACAGCGCACTTCCCACAGCGTGTGCTCTTCGTCAAAGCGCATCTCAACTTCTTTGAACTGGCGCTCTTTCTGCAACTTCTTCAATGCCTTTTCCAGCTGCTCGACCTTCTTCGGCGGCGTCTTCTTGTCGCCCTCGAAATCGGCACGTTTGGCCAAGTCGAGCTTCGGCAGCAGTTCGGTCACTTTCTCGTCGCGCAGGCGCTTATCCACTTTTTCAAACAGCTTCAAGTACTCATCCAGCACGGTGATGAACTTGGCCAGGGCCGCGCCTTCCAGCTTTGCCGCTCCCTCGCCATAGCGCACGCTCAGGCCCTCGGAGGCGCGCTTCACCATGACCTTCACGTATTCCTTGTCGTCCTTGATGTACTGCAGCGATTTGCCTTTCTTGATGGAGTACAGCGGCGGCTGTGCGATGTACACGTTGCCGCGCTTGATCAGCTCCACCATGTGGCGGAAGAAAAACGTCAGCAGCAGGGTGCGGATATGGCTTCCGTCAACGTCGGCGTCGGTCATCAGAATGATCTTGCCGTAGCGTACTTTGCTGGCGTCAAAATCTTCCTTCGAAATGCCGGTGCCCAGCGCCGTAATCATGGCGCGGATTTCTTCGTGGGCCAGCATCTTGTCGTACCGCGCTTTTTCCACGTTGAGAATCTTGCCCTTGAGCGGCAGGATCGCCTGGAAGCGCCGGTCGCGTCCCTGTTTCGCAGTGCCGCCGGCGGATTCGCCTTCCACCAGAAACAGCTCGCAACGTTCGGGCTGGCGCTCCGAGCAATCGGCCAGCTTGCCCGGCAAGCCACCTCCATCGAGTGCACCTTTGCGCCGCGTCAGGTCACGAGCTTTGCGCGCAGCTTCTCGCGCACGCGCGGCTTCGATGGCTTTGTTGATGATCTTTCGTCCGACCGGCGGGTTCTGTTCCAGATACGCGCCCAGGCGCTCGTTCACGAACGCCTGCACAATTCCAGCGATATCCGAATTCAGTTTGCCCTTGGTCTGACCTTCGAACTGCGGCTGCGACAGCTTCACGCTGATCACCGCCACCAGGCCTTCGCGAACGTCGTCGCCGGTGAGATTCTCCTTTACGTCTTTGAACAAACCCATCTGCTGGCCGGCATAGTTGATGGTCCGGGTCAGCGAGGTACGGAATCCGGAGAGATGTGAGCCGCCATCGACGGTGTTGATGTTGTTGGCGAAACTGAAAACCGTCTCTGAATATCCGTCGTTGTACTGCAGCCCAATCTCCATCTCCACGCCGTCGCGCTCGGCTTCCATGTAGATCGGCTTGTCGTGCAGTGTCTGCTTGCCGCGGTTCAGGTGCTTGATGAATTCCGCAATGCCGCCGTTGTACTTGAACTCGGTGTTCTTAGGCTCGCCAGTTTTGGCATCGGCGTTGCGCTCATCGGTGAGCGTGATCAGCAATCCCTTGTTCAGAAACGCCAATTCTCTCAAGCGCTGCGCCAGCGTGTCGTAGTTGAATTCCGTGACCGTGAAGATTTCCTTGTCCGGCAGGAAGTGCACCTTGGTGCCGCGTTTCTTAGTAGCGCCCGCTTTCTTCAGCTTGCTGGTGGGCTCACCCTTGGAGTATGTCTGCTCCCAGGTAAAACCATCGCGCCAGATCTCAAGCTCCAGTTCTTCGCTGAGAGCATTCACAACAGAAACGCCCACGCCGTGCAGTCCACCGGAAACTTTGTAGGAAGAGGCATCGAACTTTCCTCCGGCATGCAGCTTGGTCATCACCACTTGCGCGGCGGGAATCTTTTCGCCGTCGATGTCCATCGCATCCACAGGAATGCCACGACCGTTGTCGATGACGGTAATCGAATTGTCCAGATGGATAGTGACTTCGATTTTGTCGGCGTGCTTGGCGAGCGCTTCGTCCACCGAGTTGTCGACGACTTCGTAGACAAGATGATGCAGACCCATCTCACCGGTTGATCCGATATACATCGCGGGGCGTTTGCGCACCGCTTCCATGCCGCCCAACACTTTGATGGAGTCGGCGGTGTAATCGCCGTTGCCTCCATTGGCAGTGGGAGCTTTTTTCTCTTTGACTTCGACCGCTGCGGGGATGCCTTTTGTCGCCATTTTGCTCCCTGGAGAATTGCCCGATCATGCGCTCAGGCCGGGGGCGTTTTTCCAGTGCCTCAGGACTGAGGCAAATTACTGAAATAACTAGCACTTACGGCTCTGAATCTTGGTCTCAATTCTATCATATTTCGGTGGATTTTTCAGCCCCGAACCGCGGCGGTAAACCCTGATTTTGGTGCCATTTAGGGAGGGTGTTCGGAGGGGGAACCTAGGCCGCGTCAGGGAGGGTTCAATTTCACCGCCAAAGGGCGGGAAAATCGCCGCCAGCTACTTGCGCGCTGCTGGTTTCTTGCCGAAAGTCAGCCCTTCCACCAGTTGCAACACCTCGTCGTCGCTGCTACCGATAAACGTGAATGACACCACATAGCCCCTCGCCAGCCAGGCCAGTGTGCTCTGGTGCATGCTCGCGCCGCCGCCAAACTTCTTGATGAAGTCGCGCCGCACGATCGGCTTCGCATCCACCGGAAACTCGTAGGGTTCGTTGGTCGCCGTCAACCCCTTGGCAGTCGTGATTTCTCCCAGCGGGCCAAAATACTGAGCGGCGCTCTTGAGGCCAGGGTAGGCGGCAACAGTCTCCGCCGCAATCACCACCCCCGAATTCACACCCTCGCCGTTAGCTTCCGGAGGCCGCTCGAATACTCCCAACAAGACCGTCTCTTTCGCCGGATCAGTCGCAGCCTCACGCATCTCGGGCGTGCGATCCACCCAGCCATAGGGCAGCCTGTAGCTGAATCCGAAGGAATTGTTGCGATAGATGTTGCCCGCGATCTCGCCTGGCTCAGGCGCGGCCGCCTTCGGCGCCGAAGGCAGTTGCGCTGTCTGCGCGGCAAAAGGGCTGGTCAAGAGCACAGCGAAGGCAAGGGCAGTGGTTGCGCGGTTCATTCGGCCATCTTAGCAAGAACGACGCTCGCCCATAGCAGCTAAGGCCGCTGAAAGTTGAACGTGATGGTCGTCTTGATTGCGACCGGTTCACCCTTCAAGAGATAGGGCTTATACTTCCACTTCTTGACCGCTTTGACTGTGGCGGGCACCAGCAGTTCGTCGCCGCTAATCACCTCTACGTCTTCAACGTCCCCTGTCTTGGTGATAACAACTCGCAGGACCACCGCCCCCTGCACACCCCGCTTGCGCGCTTTGCTCGGATATTCGGGCTGCACCCTCTTGATCAAAACCCCCTGCGTTACTCCCTGCCCGACATGGATCCTTTGTGTTGGCTGTCCTTGCTCGGCTGTCGGCGGAGGTGGCTGGGGCTGCGGGGGTTCGTCCTTCTGTTCCTGGGCGTATATGCTCGCGCATATGCAAAGCATGAACGCCGCGAGAAGGAGTTTGCGGGCTGCCCTCACGCCGCCTTGCCCAGCACCGGCTGTGCACAAAAGGCGCAGCGCTTGGCATCCAGCGGAATCTCGCTCAGGCATTCGGGACACTTCTTGGTCGTCGGATCGGCCGGGGCCGGCGCTTTGCGCATGCGCGCGATCAGGTGATTGAGGGGCGTCACTACAAAGAAATACACGGCCGCGGCAATCAGCAGGAACGAAATCACCGCGTTGATGAAGTCACCCACCGGGAAGACCGACCCGTTAATGGTGAACTTTATGGCGGAAAAGTCCGGCTTGCCCACCAGGGCCGCAATCAGCGGCGTCAGCAGGTCTTTGGTCAACGCCGTCACCACCGCTCCAAACGCCGCGCCGATCACGACGCCCACCGCCAAATCCACCACATTGCCGCGAAGCACGAATTGCTTGAATCCGCTGAGCATGGGAGAACCTCCTGAGTTGCAGGCCAATGTACGGCGGGGAGGGCAGGGAGGTCAAGGAGGGACGGGGAGCGGCCTATGTCTGCCCCTTTCGACGGCCACCTGGTTATGGCCGCATAAAATTCACGATCTTGGGGGCGTGAAGTGTAGTGCCTTTCTTCAAACACTTCACGTCTATCTTACGCTGACCTCCAGACTGGGCTTGGGTTTCGTAACTAACGTCAAATATGTTTCCTAAGTCCTCTTCGATTTCGACCGCGGCTTTCTTGATATCTTCGGCACCGGTCAGAGAGAAGAATTCCCCTCCAGTATAATCGGCGAGCTTCTTTAAAATGCTGGGACCGCGACGTCGGCTGAAATCTTCCGATCTGAGCGCGTAGATCCTTATACCCGCGCCCATTGCAATGTTGATCGCACGATCGAGTGTGATGTGGCTTTGGTTGTCATCGCCGTCGGTGAATAAGAACATCACACGCAACCGCATGTCGCGAGGACGCCGCTCCATTCGCGCGGCGCACTGTGCGATCGTGTCGTACAGCGCAGTCGGTCCATATGCTCTACTTGCAGCGATCGCATTGATACTGTCATCCGGATTGTCCGTTTCTTCACCCTCTATGCTGTCAGCAGAGAACAGGCTGAACCACCCTAGGTCGGTCTTTGGCCGGATCACTTGTCTCAGCACGTGGATCGCGGTGTTTTGCTGTCGCTTGAACTGATCGTGTTCGGAGCCGCTGACATCGAAAAGCACGCAATAACGTATCGGTAGGTCTGTCTTGAGCACTTGCTGGATTTGTACAGGTTTACCGTCTTCTTTGATCTCAAGATCGGCCGCTGTGAGTACGACGGGCCGGTCCTTCGCTCTCGCGGATATCAGAAGCGTAGAAACGACGGGTGAAGACGAATTTGTAGGCTGGGAAGGCTCTTGGGACACAACCACAACAGCACAAGACAGAAGAATTACGAAGGCGCCAAGCTTAAGTATCGGCATGCTGACAGCCTGACGATCTCAGATCCGCATCGGCATAACAATATAGCGGTACTTATACTCTTCGCCTTCCGCAGGCCGCATCTGCCCCGCTGACTGCGAATCCTTGAACTCGAGTTTGATCTCTCCCCCGCCGGTAGCCTTCAGGAAGTCCAGCAGATATTGGGCGTTGAAGCCGATGGCCAGCAACTCTCCCTGATAGTCGATCTCGATGGTATCTTCCGACTCGCCCATTTCCGTGGACGAAGCCGAAAGCTTCAACTCGCCTTTTTCCAGGCGCATTTTTACTGCACGTGAGCGCTCGTCGGCGAATTGGGCCACGCGCGAGATGGCCTGGCCGAGCTCGTCTCCGTGAACAGCAATCGACTTGGTGTTGTCTTTCGGCAACACTGCTTCGAAGTTTGGGAATTGGCCGGTGAGCTGGCGCGAAGTCAGCAGCCGGTTGCCGATGCGGAAGTACAGCGTCGATTCATCTTTCGCAAACTCAATTTCCTCGGCATCGGTTGAATCGAGCAACGACTTCAGTTCGTCCATCGCCTTCTTCGGAACCAGTGTCTTCATCTCGCCGGAGACACCATCAAACTTCGTCCCTGCCCGCTCGATATGCGAGAGCCGATGGCCGTCCGTGGCGACCATGGTTATCGATTCCGGCTTCAGCACCATCAGCGCGCCGTTCAGGGTGTAGCGCGACTCTTCACTCGCAATGGCAAATCCGGTTTTGGCGATCATGCTGCGCAGAACCTGGGCAGGAATCTTCATGACTCCGGCCGTCGGAAATGTCGGCAAACTGGGGAAATTCGACTTTGCCATCCCCACCATCTTCGTATTCGACCGTCCGCAGCGAATGCTGACCCAATGATTTTCCAGCAGCTTGATGGTGATATCGGCATCGGGCAGCAGCTTGACGTAGTCATGCAGCTTGCGCGCGGGGATGGTACAGGAGCCTTCTTTCTTCACTTTCACAGCGCAGGAAGTCCGCAGGCTCAGATCGAGATCCGTCGCAGTCAGCGACAACTTGTCACCCGCGGCTTCGAAAAGATAATTCGACAGGATTGGAATTGTGGTCTTGCGCTCCACCACTCCCTGAGTCGCCGTCAGCTCACGCAACAATTCAAACTTGCTGACCGTTATCTCCATCGTGGTGGTTCCCACAGCGGACGCAATAGCTTCTACCGGCATAACCTGAACCCCCCGGTTGGTGCGCTACTTTGAATACTTCTCTAACATCAAGATAAGAAAATATAAAACAGTAGTAACAGTAGGTGCTAGGGAAAAGTGGAAATCCCGTCCAACTACCTTCCCATTATCACCTTCCAGCAGCTCCCGTGATGTCCAACCTTAGGACCGGATGGGACGCACCGGAGACCAAATCCCGGTCTGGGAAAATGCTAGTCCTGGTTCATACACAGCTTCCACACCAAGTTCACAGGGTTGGCTGGAGAAGACACCTGCGAGAAGTGGAAATCGATGCGAAAACCGCGATTCATCCGCCCAACTGTTCAGTCAGCTTATTGAGCAGCCTGTTCAAATCCTTGTCAGTCTTGCGTGCCTGGTCGATCTTCTCAACTGAGTGCAGGACCGTAGTGTGGTGCTTGCCACCAAACTGCCTGCCGATTTCTGGTAACGACGCTTCCGTCATATGTTTAGCCAGATACATGGCAATCTGCCGAGGATAAACAATGGCCCGCGAGTTGTTTTTGGCCTTGATTTCAACCAGGCGCAAGCCGAATTGCTCCGCCACGGCTTTCTGAATGGACTCAATCGTGACCTTGCGGGCCTGCGAGTCGATGAAATTCTTCAATACCTGCTGGGTGTAGGGGAGAGTAATTTCGGCGCCGATCAGCGACGAATGCGCTACCAACCGGATCAACGCACCTTCCAACTCGCGAACGTTTGAACGGATGTTCGATGCGATGTACAGCGCCACATCCGTTGGCAGCGTGACTTTCTCCTGCTCTGACTTCTTCTGAAGGATGGCGACCTTGGTCTCAAGATCCGGCGGCTGAATGTCAGCAATCAATCCCCACTCGAAACGGCTGCGCAGACGATCTTCCACCTCAGCCAACTCCTTCGGCGGACGATCACTGGCAATCACGATCTGCTTCATCGATTCATGCAGCGCGTTGAAGGTATGGAAGAACTCCTCCTGCGTTCGCTCTTTCTGCGCCAGGAACTGGATGTCGTCCACCAGCAGCACATCGACGTTACGGAACTTGTCGCGGAAGCTGGTCATCTTGTCGTAACGCAGCGAGTTGATCATCTCGTTGGTGAACTTCTCGCTGGAGACGTAACAGATGGCACACTGCGGCATGCGCTTGGCGATCTCATGGCCAATAGCCTGCATCAGGTGGGTCTTGCCCATTCCGACGCCGCCATAAAGGAAGAGCGGGTTGTAGGCCTTCGAAGGGCGCTCCGCCACCGCCTGGCAAGCCGCGTGGGCGAACTGATTGCCACTGCCAATCACGAAGGCGTCGAACGTGTATCGCGGATTGAGTTGTGCCGCGCCGTCCCAATCAAACCTAGCCTGCGAAGGATGCGCGACCGGCGCAACGTGCGCCGTGAGCCCGCCATCGTGACGCACCGGCGTCGCCGCGGGATCGTCTTCCGGGGTCACGAACTGTACGTCCTGGTATTCCAAGCCTAGATTATCCAGCGCTTCCTGGATCAAGTCGTTGTATTTATCGCCGACATGGCGGAACTCCACTGTCGGGACGCGCACGAAAAGAATTCCTCCGCTGGAGTGGCTATAGCGGGTCGGCTTCAACCAGGTATCGTAGGAATGCCGGTTGATCTTCTTCTCGAGCGCCTCAAGGATGCGCAGCCACGGATTGGGAGCGAGAGTGGGAGTCGGAACTGACATATCAAGTTCTGCCGGGAGCCTTGCCGTCATCAGCGCCCGCTATTCAAATATGAGTGCCGGAAATCCCCCGCTCAGACCGCCGGACGGTAGGCGGTTTCGCTGGAGCCAGAAAAATATCCATGAGCAGGAACAGGCGGCATAGTAGCACAATTTTTCCCGCTTTGTGGAAATCATTCGCCGGAGTTTTTTCTGGATAGAGGATTCCAACTGCTAAACGAAATTTCTGTCAAGTGCCGACTTTATAACTGCCGCGCTCGTGGTGCAGTGCCAGGCCCGGACTCGGCCGCGCCGTTTGCCCGTCTCGCCACGCCTCATTTATACTCTTAGTTTCACTCAGCGTTCATAGCATCTACGAATCCAGTCAGGAGCAGCCAAGTTTCATGCCCAAGCGCACGTTCCAACCTAACCGCCGTCACCGCTCGAAGACGCACGGCTTTCGCACGCGTATGAAGACCAAGGCGGGGCAGGCGGTGATTTCGCGCCGGCGCGCCAAGGGGCGCAAGCGAGTGTCGGTAAAGCCCGGTTTCCGTGAGTAGCGTTTCTTCTTTCCGGAATGGGCGGGAATTCTGCAACTAGAGTCTGGATCGCGAAGCGTGAGCGGTGCCGCTCCCAGGAGCAGCCCCAGCGTGTCTGGTTCCGGTAAACGCAGGAAGTTTCCCCGCGATGTCCGCCTGCTTCGGCACGCCGACTTCGAGCGGGTTTACAAACAGGGACGGCGCCACTTCGCCCCTCACCTGACGGCGTTCTACCGGCGGCGCGAGGAAGGAAACACGCTGCGCATCGGCTTCACTGTCAGTAAGATGCTCGGCGGCGCGGTGCAACGCAATCGTATGCGCCGCCGCCTGCGGGAAGCGGTCCGACTCAATTGGCCGGAGTTTCAATCGCCTGTCGACATTGTGATCAATCCGAAGAAATCTCTGCTGACAGTTGATTTCTCTGACTTGACCAAGGAGATCGGCCAAATGTTTGCGGTGGTCCGGAAGTTTTCCGGAAAGCAGAATGCTCAGGATCCGAATGAATAGGATCGCACAAAACGTCGTGCTGGGCTTGCTGCGAGCCTATCGCTGGGCTGTGTCGCCCATGCTTCCACCCGCGTGCCGCTATGTGCCAACTTGTTCTGAGTACGCCATGGAAGCGGTGGAACGTTGTGGGGCTTTAAGGGGTTCGCTGATGGCGGTATGGCGCGTGCTCCGGTGTCATCCCTTTACCCGGGGCGGCGTTGATCCCGTAATGAAGAGTTCCTGTAGTCACTGAGAAAGAAGCCATTGGCAGAATTTCAGAATCCGCAGCAAGAGCCCGGCATGGAGCGCCGTCTGCTCCTGGTCTTTGCCCTCACTTTTCTGGTGATTGTCCTCTTCCAGCCTCTGCTAAAGAAGTACTATCCCCAGCCGCCTGCGACGCAGACGCAGCCACAGGCTCAAACCCAGGCGCCGGCTTTGCCCGCCGCCAACACCGCTGAAGTCGAACGACCCAAAAGCCCGGGATATGCGGCCGTAGCCACGAAACAGGCCTCCACCGAATCCGAAACCGTAGTCGAGAACGACCTCTATCGCGTCACTTTTACCAACCGCGGTGGTCAGGTTAAGTCGTGGATCCTCAAGAAGTTCAAAGACGACAAGGGCTCGCCGCTGGAACTGGTCAACAAAACCGCAGCGGAACGGTACGGCTACCCGCTCAGCTTGTGGACCTACGACGAGAGTCTTCGCAACCAACTGAGCTCGGCGCTTTACGTGACTTCATCTTCGGGCACATTAACGGCCCCGGCGGAACTCACTTTCGAATACGCCGCTCCGGACATCTCCGTCCACAAAGTCTTGCGCTTTGACCATACTTACGTAGTTCAGGTGGAGACGTCCGTAACGTCCAAAGGCGGCGCCATCCCAGCCTTCCCTGCCTGGCCCGCCGGGTTCGGAGATGAGATCAGTCCCGCGGGTTACGCCACCAGCCGCCTCGATTATCAGATCAATCGCGACATCAAGCGTCTTGCAATTAAGTCCGTCAGCGGTGGCAACACTGTGCCGGGGCCCTTTAACTGGGCCGGTGCGGTCGATCAGTACTTCGCGGCGGTGTTCATTCCCGACGATCCTGCGACCGCGGTGGCCGTCACGTTGCGCAACTCCATCGATATTCCGAAGGACGCAAAGTCCAACACGCCAGAGACCACCAAGGCTGACGTGCTGGGCGCGGCGGTGGGAAATCCCCAAAGCCCAACTTTGGAGCGCCTATACGTTGGCCCCAAGCAGCTGCATACGCTTGAAACCGTAGTCGTTCCCACCATCGCAGACGCCCCTCCCGATCTGCGCGGCTTGGTCAACTTCGGCTTTTTTGGCGTGATTGCGAGGCCGCTGTTTCTCTGGCTTCAGTGGACCTTCAAATACGTCGGCAATTGGGGCTGGGCGATCGTCATTCAGACCCTGATCATCAATCTGGCGCTGTTGCCGCTGCGCATCACCAGCATGAAGTCGGCGCTGAAGATGCAGAAAATTCAGCCGCAGATGAACGCCATCAAGGAGAAATACAAGAAGTACGGTATGCGCGATCCGCGGCGCCAGGAAATGAACACCGAAATCGGCGCGCTGATGAAAACCCAGGGCGTCAGCCCGGTGGGCGGTTGTTTGCCCATGCTGATCCAGATGCCCTTCCTGTTTGCGTACTACGCCATGCTGGGTTCCGCCCTCGACTTGCGCCAGGCATCGTGGCTGTGGATTAAGGATTTATCGTCTGCAGATCCATACCTGATTCTTCCCGTTCTGATTATCATTACGGGGTTGGCCACGCAGCGTATGACCCCGCAGGCCGGCATGGATCCCTCGCAGCAGAAAATGCTGAACGTGATGATGCCGGTAATGTTCGGCTTCATCAGCTACAGACTCGCTGCGGGCTTGTGTCTCTATTGGGTGGAGGGAAGCATCATCGCCATCGTGCAGCAGGCCATCATGAACCGCACCAGCCTGGGCCGCGAAATGCGAGAGATTGCGTTGAAGCGGGCCCGGAAGAAAGAGAAGAAGTGAAAACCAGCTATCAGCCGTCAGCTATCAGCGAGGTGCCTGAGCTGATAGCTGAGAGCTGAGAGCTGAAAGCTTTATGCCAATTCCCGACAAAATCGCCGCCGCCAACAAGATCAACGACTTCCTCCGTGGGGTGGTCACCCAGGGAGGTCTTCACCTCAAGTACCGCATCACGGTCGATCCGCCACTGCCTGATGAGCGTGATTGGGAGCGTCCTGAGATTTTGGTGGAGTTTGCCGGTCCCGATTCTACTTTGCTGCTGGAGCGCGGTGGCGAATTGCTGCGCGCCGTCGAGTTGCTGGCCATCGAGATGCTCCGGCTTCCCGGAAACGAGCACGAGAAAATCTGTTTCGACTGCATGAATCAGCGCAAGCTGCGGCTGGAAGAACTGCGCATGGCTGCCACTGTGGCCGCCGAGCGCGTGCGCCAGACAGGATCGCCCTACGAATTCGCGCCCATGTCTTCCCGCGAGCGCCGCATCGTCCACCTGGCTTTGCGCGACCAAGCCGACCTGCACACCGAGAGTCAAGGTGAAGGCGGCCGCCGCTGCCTGGTGGTCTATCCCAAGGACTACAAGCCCGCGGGTAGGCCAATGCGGAAGACAATTCCGTAGCTTGGCTTCTTTCGCGCTCTTTGCGGGGTTACTTAGCGCCCTTTGCGGTTAAGATTTTCTTGGGTTTGACGTTCTCTCTGCGTCCTCGACGGAAGTCCTCCGCGATCTCTGCGTTAAAGGCTTTGATCTTCCACCCGCTACAATCTGGATGTGAATCTAGACGACACCATAGTCGCCATAGCCACGCCACCCGGACGCGGCGGCATCGGCGTCGTGCGCCTCGCCGGCCCCGAAGCCAGGAAAATAGCCCTACCGATGCTTAGCATGAAACACGATCTCGATCCCGGCCGCGCCATCTTCGGCGAACTGGCGGAGCCGGGCGCGGGGGATCCGCAGCGCATCGACGAAGTCGTAGTCACCTACTTCGCCAAACCCCATTCCTACACCACCGACGACATCATCGAAATTTCTGCCCACGGCTCACCCGTGGTTCTCCGCCATGTGGTCGAGCTCGCTCTCGCCCGCGGCGCCCGCCTCGCCGAGCCCGGTGAGTTCACCATGCGCGCGTTTCTCAACGGCCGCATCGATCTCACCCAGGCTGAGGCCGTCCGTGACCTCATCGACTCGCAGACCCTCTACCAGGCCAAAGTCGCCGCCCAGCAATTGGATGGCGCTCTCTCCCGTCGCTTGCAGCCCATCAAGCAAGAGCTGGTCAAGCTGATCGCTACCCTGGAGGCCGGTGTTGATTTCGCCGAAGACGACGTCTCCGTTTTACCCGCAGACCAGATACTTCACCACATAGCCGCGCTTCGGCTTCCCCTCGACCAACTGGCCTCGACCTTCGCGTACGGCAAGCTGGTGCACGAGGGCCTGACGCTCGCCATCGTCGGCCGCCCCAACGTCGGCAAGTCCAGTCTGTTTAATTGTCTGGTCGAGCGAGAGCGGGCCATCGTGACCGCCGCTCCGGGCACTACTCGCGATCTGGTAAGCGAAACTGTCGCCATCGGTGGAATTCCTGTGAAGCTAGTGGATACCGCCGGCATCCGCCGCGCCCTCGACGAAGCTGAAAGCATTGGCATCCGCAAATCCCACGAAGCCCTCGCCGATGCCGATCTGGTGCTGGTGGTAGTGGATGCTTCTCAAGCAACTGTTCCGGAAGATGCCGAACTGCTACAACAAGTCGCCGGACGCCCCGCGATCGTAGTCCACAACAAATGTGACCTTGTTCCATCCCACGAAGGGACGGGCGTTCGCACCTCCGCCCTCACCGGCGCCGGCATCCCCGAACTACGCCAGGAGATCCTGCGTCACGTCGGCGGAGACCACGGTGCCCAGGCCGAAGCTGGATTCCTCACCAACCTTCGCCATCAGAATCTTGTTCAAGAGTCGCTTGTCGGCCTCAGCGCTGCCGCGTCGGCGGTCGGCAAGCGCATTCCCCATGAAATGCTGCTGCTTGATCTCTACAATGCCCTGCGCCCGCTCGACGAAATCACCGGAGCCACCACCACCGACGACATCCTCAACCTGATCTTCAGCACATTCTGTATTGGGAAATAAGATGCTCCAGGCGCGGAGACGGACAAATTGTGGCGGGATCTCAACCAACTGCAGTCAATTGGGAATCCAATGTCTTCAAGAAACTCACAATCATCTGCACTACGGTTTCATCGCCAATCGAGGTATTAATCATCGCGTGATACAGCGGCAGGTTCGGCCACTCCACGCCAAAATACTTCGCGATGAAATCGATCCGTTCGCGATCGACCGTATCCACCAGTTCCTCGGCCTCGCTCTCACTCTTGCCGCGAGCCAGCAGCCGCCGTATCTTGTCTTCTCTAGGAGCATAAAGAAACACACGCAAGGTGTTTCGGCGGTCTCTAAGAAAATGCTGGGATCCCCTTCCTACCATCACGCAGTTTCCGCTTTCCGCCGCCTGCAGAACCACCCGCTCCGTAAACTTAATAATGCATTCGCTGTCAACCAGCTTCAGCTTGTGCGCATTGATACTTCCCTCATAACTTCCCCGCAAAAACGACTTGAACAGCCGGTAGTAAAGCGGATCGTTCCGCTCCTCCCGGCACTCCACTTCCGCCTTGGGGCAATTTGCCAGGCGGGCGATCTCCTCCGTCAGCAACTGGTCCCAAAGCTTCCATCCCAGGTGTTGCGCAAGCTGCTGGGCGATTTCGCCGCCGCCGCAACCGTATTCCCGCTCAATGGTGACGATTTTGATCATTCGAGTTCCCAGCTCACTACGCTTATTCTACTGCGCTCAGCCCGCCGCCAGCTCGCCCCCGCCGCCCGGCTCGTTTTTCTTCAGAAGAAAAGACAGAAAGAACATAATCCCCGCTCCCACACAGAGCACCATGAACGTATCAATGTAGGCCAACGTGCCGGCCTGCGCCTGAATGGACTGATAGATCCTTGCATAAGCTCCCATCTGTGCGTCAGGAGGGCTCATCCCTGCGTGACCCAGGCGCTGGGCGAGGCCGTTCACCGAGTTTTGGAAATTCGGATTCCCCTCCCGAGTGAACTCAATCAGCCGTGCCTGATGGAACTGTGAGCGCCGCGCGATCAGCGTGGTGACCATTGAAGTCCCGACACTGCTGCCCATGTTGCGCATGAAATTGATGATTCCGGCGACCGCATTGTTCTTCTCCGCCGCAATTCCGACGTAAGCCGCCAGCGTAATTGGGACGAACAGGAACCCCAGCCCAATCACCTGGGCGATGCGCAACCAAGTGGCGGCGCTGAAGCTGATCTGCAAATCAATCCGCTGGGTCGAATAGTACATGGCGATCGACAAAGACAACCAGCCGAAGGCAATCAGCCGCCGCGCCTGGATCTTGGTCGTCAGCTGCCCCATAATCGGCATCTCGATCAGCAAAACCAGCCCCCCCGCCGATAGCGCAAGCCCAGCCAGCTCGGACGTATACCCTAATAGGGTCTGGAGGAACTGCGGCATCAGCACCAGGCTGCTGAACAGCATGATTCCCAGCATAAACATCATCAGGCTCGCGCCCGCAAAGTTAAAGTTCTTGAACATGCGGACGTCGATGATCGGCGCTTTTTGAAACCACTCCCAGATGACCAGCGAGATCAGGGAAACAGCCGCCATGACGACCAACGTTGTGATGAAGTGCGAACCGAACCAATCATCCTCCTGGCCCCTATCGAGCAGCACCTGTAATGCCCCGATGCCGAGCGTCAGAAGGGCGATGCCGATGTAATCCAGCTTGACCCCAGCCGCCTTGAGCCTGGCGAGATAAGGAGGGTCCTCGACAAACCGCCGTACCAGAAGCCATGTCAGGATCCCGACGGGAAGATTGATGAAAAAAATCCACCGCCAGGAATAGTTGAAAGTGATCCACCCACCGAGCGTTGGCCCGATCGTAGGCGCCATGATGGCGGTAATGCCGTACAGCGCAAACGCGAGTCCACGCTGTTGCGGAGGGAAAGTATCGGCCAGAATGGCCTGGGCCATCGGCTGCAATCCGCCGCCGCCCGCGCCTTGCAGCACCCGAAAGAAAAGCAGAAGGCCGAGACTCGGCGCAACCGCACAGAGCAAGGAACTCACCGTGAAGACACCCAGGCAGGCCATGAAAAAGCGCTTACGTCCGATCGCGCCGGCGAGCCAGCCACTTATCGGCAGGACAATCGCGTTCGACACCAAATACGAGGTCAGAACCCAAGTACTCTGATCGTTGCTCGCCCCCAAATTTCCCGCAATGTATGGCAGAGCCACATTGGCGATGCTGGTGTCGAGCACCTCCATGAACGCCGCCATGGCGACAACCACCGCAATCAGCCACGGGTTGTACTTAGGACGCCAGACGTCCTGGTCGAGCGAGATTGCAGTGGCGGAACTCATCTCAGGTAAACATCCGGCACCACGTTCATGCCCGGCCGGAGCTGGTGGTCACGGTTTTCTTCGGGTTCAAGGACAATCTTTACCGGAATCCGCTGCACGATCTTGACGTAGTTACCAGTGGCGTTTTCCGGCGGAAGCAAACTGAACAGCGGCCCCGTGGCCCCGGCAATGCTGTCCACGTGACCTTTGAAACTTCGGCCGTTCGAATCCACACTGATATCTGCTTTTTGTCCGACTCGCATGTGCTTGAGTTGCGTCTCTTTGAAATTAGCGGTGATCCATACTTCATCGAGTGGGACAACCGTAAGCAACTGCTGCCCGGGTTGGACATTCAGCCCGACCACCACGGTCTTATTCACTTCACCAGTGACCGGGGCCACAATCTTGGTGTAGCTGAGATTGAGCTGTGCCTGTTCAAGTAGAGCGCGCTTCTGTTGCACATCGGCGACGGCCGCCCGCGCGCGTGCTTGGCTTGACGACACCTGCTGCGGCGCCGTTTCCGCCGATCGCCGGTTTGCTTCGGCTTGGGCCAGCCGGTCGTGGGCCTGCTTCACGGCCTGTTCAGCGGCGGCCTCATTGGCATGTCCGGCGGCCACCGATGCCGTACTGGCTTTGGCGGCGGCCAATGCCTGGTCGTAAATTTGCTCGGAAACCTCGCGCTTATCCACCAGCGCCTTGTAGCGGACGAGGTCGTCTTGCGCCTTCACGTCGTTCGCCTCAGCTTGTTGCAACTGGGCATGAGCCGAGGTGAGCTGTGCGTCCGCCGCGCTGATTCCGGCACTGGCATTTGAGACGTCCGAGGTGCTGAAACTCAATTGGCTCGACGTACTCACCGAGGTAATCGGAACTGTAATATTCAGCGACTCCGCGGTTGCTTCGGCGTTGGCAAGGTTCGCTTGCGCCTGCTCAACCGCAACCTCGTAGTCTTTCGGGTCAATCTCCACCAGCACGTCGCCCTTCTGCACCCACTGGTTGTCGCCCACGTTGACCGCGATCACGTAGCCGGAAATCCGCGCGCTGACCGGAGAAAGGTGAACATCCACCTGGGCGTCATCGGTAGATTCATAGCTGCCCAGATAACGCCACAAAAACACTCCGCCCACAACCAGCACCACGATAGCTACGGCAATCACCGTGTTCTTGCGATTCCTGGCCCGTGTGGATACACGCGGCCCTCGGAGGACAGATTCTGTGCCCGGTGAAGCTGGCGGGTCTTTACCTGCTGGCGGACCGCTTGCTGGGTTCTCTTCTGCCATGGTCATTTTCCTTTGAAGTATTCTTTGACCCCTGCTTCAGCCGTGCCCAGGGCGCGGGCCAGGGAAATTTTCGCGTAATTATAGTTGTAGAGGCTTGAGATGTACTGCTCGTGGGCGCTGGCAACGGTTTGCTGAGACTGCACCACTTCCACCGTGTCCGTTACCCCCGCGCCAAAGCGGTCGCGCGACTGCGTCAGAGTGGCCTCCGCCAAATCAATATTGCTGCGAGCTACTTCGACCAGTTCGGCCGACGACTCCAGGTTCAGCAGTGCGGTGCGAACGTCGGAGTCGATCTGCCCCCGCAGATTGGCCAGACGTTCCCGGCTCTGCGTCAGTCTCGCGTCCGCCTGCAAAACATCGCCATGAACGCTGCCGCCTTGAAAGATCGGGATGGACAGCGTTCCCTTCACATCGAACACCTCGGTTGACGTCGAAGGATGGGACCCTCCCGTTCCGTAATCCGCATTGAACGAAAGCGACGGGAAATAGCCGGCAAAGGCCGCCTTTCGCGAGAACTCTGCCGCCCGCACTTCCGCTATCGCCGCCTGATAATCCGAACGCGACGCATAAGCGCGCCTCAGAGCTTCATCTGCGGTCAACGTCTCGAAGGGCTGGTACAGCGACTTGTCCGTCAGCTCGAATTCCTGCCCCGGGGCCAGTCCGATTACCCGCGCCACGGTCAGCTTCTGAATGGCGAAGTCATTTCTCGCCTGAATCAGCTGCTGCTGCCGTGTCTGCATCTCCACCTTTGCCCGCAGCCCATCGATCTCCGGAGAAGTGCCAGCCTTCACCTGGTCTGAAGCTTGGCTATACACCGCCTTCGCTGTGTCGACTTGCGCTTGCGCGGTTTCGACACGGGCTTCATCGGCGATGGCCTGCAGGTAGGTGAAGCCGACGGCCTGCACTACCAGATCGCGCGCATCTTTGTATGTATATTCTGTCGATTTCAGGCTCTGCCCGGCGGCGCGCACATTGCTGATCGACTTCCAGTCAAACAGCGTCTGGCTCACATTGGCACGCGCATCAAAGTAAGAAAAAGGGCCGACCGACGTCGGGAAAGTGATCCCGGGGATATGAAGCGTGATTCCCACCTCAGCCAGATTGATTTTCGAGACGTTGATGGAGGGGCCCGCCGTCACATGCGGCAGGAGCGCGCTCAATTGTTCCCAACGTTGTCCGCGTGACGATCGAATGTCTGTGTTTGAAAGCAACACTCCGAGATTCTGCTTCAACCCGCGGTCGATCGCGTCCTGCAACGAAAGTCGCACCACGCCGGGAATCGCCTCGGATGCGACGCTCCCCGCGAAAGGATTCTGCGCGACTGGGGCCGACGGCGTCGGCGCGTTGGGAATGGAAGTGCTGCCGGTTTGTGCAACTGATAAGGCCACGCCCGCTAGCCATGCCGCGGCCATCCAGAACACGCGCCTCATCCCGAAAGTAATACAGCCGCGCTGCACCTGATTCCAGTGGCAGCGACCCCCACGGCGACACAAATGAGTGTCAGGCTGGGAAGCGACAATCATGGGAGGAGATTATAGTAAAGCTCTAGGATTGAGGCCAGAGATCGGGGCTCGCCTACTTCGACAGCACCCCCAGCGCTTCCCGGAACGTCAATTCAAACGTCCCATTCTTTGCGGCTGCCGCTACCGCCTTCTCTGCCGCCGCCCGCTGATAACCCAGATTCATCAACGCCGAAAGCACATCCTCTTCCACCGCGTTCCGCCCGGAAACCACCGAAACCTCTGGCCCGCTAACCGGCAACTTGTCGCGCAGCTCCAGCACCAGTCTCTCCGCTGTCTTCTTCCCGATCCCCGGAATGCGCGTCAGACGAGCCAGGTCATTCCCTCGAATCGCTGCGATCATTTCCTCCGCCGCCATCCCACTCAGAATTGTGATTGCCAACTTCGGCCCAATCCCGCTCACCGCAAGCAACTTTTCAAAGAGCTGTTTCTCTCCCACCCGCAGAAATCCATACAGGGCGATCACGTCTTCGCGAACGTGAGTATGGATGTGCAAAGCCACTTCGTTTCCCACGCCGGGCAAATCCGAAAAGGTCGGCACGCTGATGGTGACGTCGTAACCGACGCCGCCAGTCTCAACAATAACTTGATTGGGATGCTTGGCCAGCAACCGTCCGCGTAGGTGGGCAATCATGAAGTATCTAGGCTTCGAAAAGAGATCGTGGCAACTGGGATTGCCGGATGATAGACATGAGCGTTCCAATCCGAAGCTCCGAATGGTCCGGAAGGGGGACTGTAATGGTGCTGTTCTCTGTTTTCTTCTGCATGACGATGTGGCTGCCTTTCCGCCGCACTTCCAAGAATCCGTGGCGCGAGAGAATGGCGCACATTTGCTGACCCGAGAGAACTTGCAGCCTACCCAACCTCTACCTCGAGTCGCGTGACAAAAACTTCTCCGTGCCGTCGGCGTTGGATTTCGGTCTCATCGGCGGTCTCCAAGAACAACTCAACCGCTTCCTGAAGGTTCTTGCGGGCAGCCTCGATCGTGTCGCCTTGGCTGGCAATATCGAACTCGGGGCACAATCCGACGTAGCCGTTGCCTTCGCGCTCAATAATGGCCGTAAGCTGCTGCACACTCTTCATAGGTCTCCTTAAGACATTCTAGAACAACGAACTCTGCCGGCGATTCGGAGTGATCCCGAAATGTTCATACGCCAGCTGCGTCGCCACTCGCCCTCGCGGCGTGCGGTTCAGGAACCCAATCTGAATCAGAAACGGCTCGTAGATTTCTTCAATCGCGTCCGCTTCCTCTGCCAGCGCTGCAGCCAGTGTATTCACGCCGACCGGGCCGCCTTGGTACTTCTCAATAATGGTTAACAGCAACTTGCGATCGACTTCATCAAACCCGTAGCGATCCACTTCCAGCATCTGCAAGGCCGCCTGCGCCGTCGGCAGATCAATCTTGCCGCCGCCCCTTACCTGCGCATAGTCCCGCACCCGACGCAGCAACCGGTTGGCAATTCGGGGGGTGCCTCGCGACCGGCTGGCAATCTCCTGCGCCCCAGCTTTGTCGACCTCCACGCCCAGGATGTCGGCCGAGCGTTCCACTATGATCCGCAAATCGTCGTGACTGTAGAACTCCAGCCGCAAGACGATGCCAAACCTTGATCGCAGCGGCGACGATAGCAGCCCCGCTCGCGTAGTCGCGCCAATGAAAGTAAACGGCTTCACATCCATGGTATGGGTGCGCGCCGCCGGCCCCTGGCCGATCATAATGTCCAGCTTGTAATCCTCGAGTGCCGAGTAGAGGATTTCCTCCAGCGCGGGCTGCAAACGGTGAACTTCGTCGATGAATAACACCTGCTTTTCGCGCACGTTGGTCAGAATCGCCGTCAGGTCACCCTTGATCTGCAGCGTCGGCCCTGAAGTCTGCTGGAACACCACCCCCAGTTCATTGGCGATGATCGTCGCCAGCGTTGTTTTCCCTAATCCCGGTGGCCCGTAGAGCAGCACGTGATCCAAAGCCTCGCCGCGCGAGCGCGTAGCCTCAATCGCCACCGCAAGAATCTCTTTGACCTTGGCTTGTCCGATGAACTCCGCCAGCCGCTGCGGCCGCAGCTTCAACTCAAACGACGAATCGTCCTCCACCGGCGCCGCTGAGACGATGCGTTCGCGTTCCTCCGGAAGCTTGGGAATGTTTCTGAGCGTAGCCACTGGCGCGATATTAGCACGAAGCAGGCGGGGGTCAGCAGCGTTGAAAGGGCGCGGCTTCTGCCGCGTCGAAACAGGCTTGAAAACGTGGCCTTAACCACGCAATTACTTTGGGACTGCATAGGTGGACCACCCCCCAATAGTCGATTCCTTCGCCCATGCTCGCTCGAAGGCTTGAGTCAGATCGTCAATCAAATCTCCTGCGTCTTCGATCCCAATCGACAACCGAACCAAATCCGCTCCAAACGCACGGCCTCTCCGTACCTCAGCGGGGATGCTGGCATGCGACATGGATCCGGGCAGGCTGATCGACGAATTCACGCTGCCGAAGCTCACGCTGATGCGGAAAATCCGGGCCGCTTCCGCAATTCGCTTTGACAGCTCGAACGAGCCAGTCGCAAAACTGATGACTGCGCCCGCGCCACGTGCCTGCTGCGCGTGCAAATCGTGTCCGGGGTGTCCCGCCAGTCCGGGGTAGTAAACCCGCTGCACCGCAGGGCGCGTGTTCAGGTGCTCGGCAATCTTGCGAGCGCTCGACTGCTGGCAATCCAGACGCAGCTTGAGGGTTTTGAGGCTGCGCAACAGCAGATAGGAATCAAAAGGGCCAAGCGCCGAACCCTCGCCGTTCTGGAGGAAATAAATTTGTTCGGCGAGCTCGGGACTCCGCACTGCCACAACTCCGGCAGTGACATCGCTGTGACCGCAAAGATATTTGGTCGCCGAGTGAACCACAATATCGGCGCCCAGATCCAAAGGGTTCTGCAAGTAGGGCGACATAGCGCTGTTATCGACACAGAGCAGCGCGCCGTGACCGTGAGCCAGGTCGGCCAGGGCGCGAATGTCGCAAATGCGCAGGAGCGGATTGGTCGGAGTCTCGGTATAAAGCAACCGCGTCTCGGGAGTGATGGCCGCCGCGAATCGCTCCAGGTCGCAGGCGTCGGCATAACGTACCTGCACGCCGGTTCGGTGCAGTATTTTCGAGAAAAGCCGGTAAGTTCCGCCATACAGATCGTCGCAGGCAAGAATTTCGTCGCCTGCGGAAAGCAGGCGCGTAACCGAACTGATGGCCGCGAGCCCGCTGGCAAAGGCGAATGCGCGGTCGGCATTTTCCAGTCGTGCCAATTGTTCTTCCAGAACGGTCCGCGTGGGATTGCCACTGCGGGAATAGTCGTACTGGCCGAATTGATCGGCATGCTCCTGTTCAAACGTTGCGGTCTGGTAAATCGGGGTTGCGACCGGCCTGAAAGGGTCGGACGGACAAGCATTGAAGTTGACAAGTTGGCTGGCGAATTTCATAGCACTCTCCCGGCGGTTAGATAGTCTTCAGCGACTTCGGTGCGTGCGCTGCGGCATACATCGAAGACGTCGGCCATCACGGCTTCTGCCGTGGGCCATCGGCCCGCACCTTTTCCGCGGACGTAAACGACTTCTCCCGTCTGGGTATGAATCTCCAGGCAGTTTTCTTCGTTGCGAGTTTGCGCAAAGACGTGGTCTCGATCAACAAACTGCGGCCCGACGCAAGCCCTCACGCCGTCGCTTCCATTTGCGAGCGTCGCCAACAGGCGAACCGACAAGCCCGCCCTGGCGGCCTCATGCACTGCTTCAGCATCGAAATGTTCGATGCCGGTGCGTTCAATCTGATTGGGATGCAAACCGCCGCCACACGCCACGTGCGCCAGCAGCGCAAGCTTGTGGGCGGCATCGCTGCCATCGAGATCGGTGGTGGGGTCCAGTTCCGCGAAGCCGAGGCGCTGCGCTTCGCGCAACGCCTCATCGCGCGGCATTCCGTCCGCCAGGCGATCAAGAATGAAGTTGGTAGTGCCGTTGACGACGCCACTCAGAGCACGAATGCCGCGCGTCTCTGCGATCCGCCGCACCTGCTCGAGCATGGGCGCCGCTCCACCTACCGCACCCGAATAAAGCAACTGCACTCCGTTTCGCGCAGCCAGTGCACGAAGCTCGTGTCCCCAGTGTGAAATCACCAGCTTGTTGGCCGTGATGACATGCTTGCCGGCTTTCAACGCAGCTTCGATCAATTCCTTCGCCGGCCAAAGTCCACCGATCACTTCCACCACCAGTTCACAATCGGAATCGACGACCTCCCACGGATTCAGCGTCAGCAGTTCTCTCGGCGTGCCGTCTGCACGTTCCCGGTGGCGCACTCCGATGCCGGTGATGTGAAACCGTTCCGGATGAGCAGCCAGATAGCGATATACGCCGAGGCCCACCGTTCCTGCGCCCAGCAGACCGACGCGCAATGGTTTGCTGTCTGGCTGTTGTTCATAAAACTCGGCCGGTTGCCCGCAAATCAGCGACGGCTGATCGGAATTCAACGCGGCAACCTCGAAGGCAAAGTTGTTTCGCTCAGCCAAGTGGATGGCCTTCGACTGCACAATGCCTCCGCTCAATCGATCGGCGTCAGCCCAGGTCAGGATCCGGTATCGCCGAGGCTGCCTTTCCGACGAAGCCGGATCGTATTCGAAGATTCCATCGACATCCTTGATCAAGCGGCAGCAATCTGCTCCAAGCTGATGGGCAACGAAGACGGCAGTGAGATCGGTGCCGCCGCGCCCCAGAAGAGAAACGGTTCCATCGTCCTGCCGGCCAACGAAACCAGGCACGACCACGACCGATAAGGTCTCCAGCGCGCGCTCCACAGCCGACACATCGATCCCACAGGGCTCAGAATTTAGAACCGGTCCCCGGGTCCGCAGGCCGAGGCGAACTTCGTCAAGAATCACGCCGGGAATGCCCGCACGATCGAGCGCCAAAGAGAGCAGTGCAGCCGATGTCGACTCACCGGTCGCCAACAGCGTCGCAACCGCGTGTTCACTTACGCCCTGCCCGAAAGCGTGGGCACGCGCCAGCAGTTCTTCGGTGCTATTTCCGATGGCGGAGACTACGGCAATCACCCGGTGCCCGTTGCGGACCCAACGGTAAATCTCGTGAACCGCCGCAGGTAAATCAGCCTCACTTCGCAAAACCGAACTGCCGAACTTAAGAACAGTTAGAGGATAGCTGCGCATAACGTCCTCCCAAATCTGAACTTAGTGGCCTCAGCCAGCGCCTGATCGAGGTCGGCGATGATATCTTCCGGCGCTTCGAGCCCGACCGAAAGCCGGATGAGGCCATCAGTGATCCCGACTTCCCGCCGCTTTTCCGCGGGCACGTCGCCGTGAGTCATCGAAACCGGGTGCGTGATGAGGGTTTCGACCGCGCCCAGATTTTCCGCCAGTGAGCACAGTTTCACTGAGTTCATGAGGGTGATGGCGGCTTGGCTGTCAGCTTTGATCTCAAACGACAGCATTCCCCCGTGTGCAGCGTGCTGCCGCTCAGCAAGGGCATGCTGCGGGAACGATGCCAGTCCGGGATAATTCACGCGCTCCACTGCCGGATGCCGCTCCAGCCATTGAGCGACAGTGGTGGCGTTTTCGCAGTGCAGCTTCATTCGCGCCGGTAGCGTCTTCAATCCGCGCAGCGTTAGCCAGGCTTCCTGCGGCGATTGGATACAACCGGTGGTCTTGCGAATCAGGCGGAAACGTTCCAGCAGACTTTCATCCCGCGTAGCCAGCGAACCGCCAACCGTCGAATTGTGGCCTTCGATGTACTTGGTGGTTGAGAGCACGCTGATGTCAGCACCCAAATCAAGAACCGGCTGAAGAATGGGCGTGAGGAAAGTGTTATCCACGGCCAGTTTGATTCCGTGGCGATGCGCAATTTCGGCAATCGCAGCGATGTCGCAAAGCTTCAGCGTGGGATTCCCGGGCGTCTCGACGAAGATGATCTTTGTGTTGGAGGTGATGGCTCGCTCGACAAGTTCGGGACGCGACGCATCGACAAAGCTGTATGCAATGCCCAGACCACCGAGCAATTGCTGGAACAGGCGCACGGTGCCGCCGTACACCACATCGGAAATCACGGCGTGATCGCCCTTCTTGAGTAGCGACAGAAACAAAGTGCTGATCGCCGCCATTCCGGTGGCAAAGCAGACCGCAGGCGGAGTTTTCTCCACAGCTCCCAGGGCGCGTTCAAGCGCATCGACGGTGGGATTCGCTGCTCGCGAATAAGTAAAGCCCTTGTGAACTCCTACTTCTTGTTGGACGTAAGTTGTGGATTGATAAATGGGCGTGAGAATGGCGCCGGTGGCCGGATCAGGAGCCAGACCGCCATGAATGGCGATGGTAGCGTTGCGCACAGCAAAATCGGATGACATGGAAACTCTCCCTTCAGAGTGAACAAATTGAGCCCAAAAACAGAATCGCCGCCGGGTTGTTCCCCAGGCGGCCGCTCAGTGAAGGGAGATTTTAGTTTCGGCTCAGACTCCCGACGCAGGCAAGGCACCGCCTAGGGTGCACATGGCCATATACATTCGGGATCTATGCAGCAAATGCATAAATGAAGTGCTCACAATCTCAAGTGAGTTTTTTAATTATACGGGTCTGAGGGCGATTGTCAAGCTGGCCCTTCCTCCGGTAGTTGGCTGTTTTGACCACATTTGGAATTTGGAGGAATTGGTGGGATTATTGGAGACGAAAGCGATTGCGGCGGGATGAGATACCTAGTCAAGACGCTTTTGACAATCTCCGTTCTCGTGATCTTTCGTGCTGCCTATGGGTTTTTTCTGGCATATGCGGCATGGGCCATGGACGGCTCTGTTGGTGCCTTGGTACTTCGGACACCATACAATCCAGCTATCCCACGAAATTTTGAACTGTGGTCTGTTTATCTTCTTGTCTCGATAATCGTGTTTCTTGTCTTGTGTCGACTCTACCGCCGCGAATACGGACGACGAACCACATTGATTTCACAACAGCCCACTGCCCTCATCCACACCCTCGTAAAAGCGTGAAGGGCGGGCCAGACCTGCCCCACGTTCAGTCGAATCCGGGCAGCAGGAACGTAACCGGATGAGACACCAGCTTGCGCCCGACGTCCTTCAGGAAGCGGCGCGCTTTGGCTTCGCCGATGTCGCGAGCCCGGACGGCCAACAGGAAACTGAGGACGAACGAAGTCAAGATGTTGCACAGTCCCACGAGGACGACGCCCACGAACGACCAGAATACGTCGGAGCCTCGGAGTTCGCCGGTCAGGCGGGCCGCGTCCCACGCATAGGCGAGGCCGGCTGCTCCGAGAGTTACGTGACGCACCTCAAGCGGGATTCCAAACAACCCAACCAGAATAGGCACGGAACCGAGCAGGAATCCAAGAACGATGTATCCAGCGGAGCCGGCGGCGTGATGCTTCAGCCAGTGAGCGATGGCGTTGGCGCGCTCTGGCCCAAGGCGTCGTCGAATGCGCAGACTGTGAGCAATAGCCGACTCCATGCGCGTGAGCGCGACGTAGTTCGCCGTCCATCCGGTCGCCAGCGATGAAAGCCACAGAAGAATGCCGGTGACGATGGCGAAAGGTATGGTCGGCGAAGTCAGCGGAAAGAGCATGTGGATGCCGTGTTCGGCTTCCTCTGCCGTAAGAAAGGGATGCCCGGCGACGGCGTTCCAGATTCTGTCGACGGCGATGGAAGCCAGGATTGCGCCGGCAAGATTCCCGATCGTGACCAGGGTTTGGGTCTGGGAAATGGCCTGCAAACTAGCCATCTGATCTTTTTCGGGATCTTCCATGGCGTCGACTAGAGTGGCGGCTGTGGCCGCCGGCATCTTCGACGCCAGCAAGAAGCCGCCGGCCTGCATCAACAGAAAACTCACGGTGTAATTCATCGAATGGCCGAAGGCGACTAGCAGAGGCGCGTGGATCAGCGAGGAAATCGAATATTTGAAAAGAGCCGTGAAGCAGGTAATGACGCCGGCCAGAATTGCTCCCCAACCCATGGTCTTCCATTCGGCGTGGTTCTTCGCGATGTAATGTTTGCCGACGCGTCCGGTTTTCTCGACTACGCTGCGTGCCAGCCTGCGGGTACTGGCGCTGACCACGCTGGCGATTTTTCGTTGTGTGGCAAAACCATGAACAATAGAGACTGCGAACTTCCGCGACTCAGAATCCTTGCGCTCAAGATTGAGCACTTGCTGAATTCGCCAGAGCAGCGATCGCAGCAGGCGAATCCGGAAGATCATGTTGGCAGAGGAGCCTCTTTCTTCGATTAGTTGCGTGATCTCGCGCAACTGCGCTTCGCAAGCGTCTCGCCGGGCTTCCCATTGCGGAAAATCGTCAGGGTTGCGGGCCACGTGTTCCACCAGAGCCGGAAGGCTGAAGAAGCTGGACTTCGCGACACTCTCCTCGTCCGATAAGGCCAGGAAGTCTCGGGCCAAGGCGACATTGGCGACGCGTAACGCCAGGAGTTTACTGGAAACCAGCACTGAAGCGTGGGAAGGAGTGAAGATACCGGCCCACTCGGCGACCAGGGAATCGGGAAGAGATGCTACCCACTGAGCGTCGGCCTCGCACAGATTGAGGGAATCGAGCAGGACATAGAGATCGCCCTGCACTTCATCGACCGGGACCAGGTGACGCAGGGCGCGGTCCAGCAATTCGCCCAGCAGAAACGCTTCATTGGGCAGGCCGGCCTCGGAGATGACCCGGATATAAGAATGATGAGACCAGAAATCGTAGAGGATGGCGCGAATCTCATAACACCGGGGATGGGCATCGATCTCGGCAGTGAATTGGAGGAGCCATTCGGTGCGAGAGGCCGGAGGCATGTCGAGAAAGAATCGTAAGGCGCTATACACCCAGGTTGCCCTCTCCCGTGAGGGTCCAGGCGGGAACGCCACCAGATCATCAAGCCGATAGGGAGTCGCGATCATCTTCGAAGACGGTTCGGTGGGATTGTACGACCCGGGTGCGAGCTGTGGCTACTTCATCAAGCAGACATGGCTAAGATGATCGCAAAGAATATTCCCGCCCTGTCTCTCCGGAAACAAGAGAGACAGGGAAAGTTGAAGCTCTAGTGACCTAGGTAGCGGGCCAGCTTAAAGCCGGTGTCGAACTGACCGTGAAGCTCTGAGGTAATGAAATTCCCAACGGCTACAATCTTGTCATCCGACTGAATTGCGAGACCGTTAGCAGTGACCTCATTGGTGTTGGGGAAAGATGTGGTGACGATGCCGTTAGTGCCGAATGTAACATCAAGTCGACCGGCTGGCGTGTAGCGTGCAAGCGCAAACACGGTCGAGAAAGAGCTTGTTGACGCGGTGCCCGAGGTTACAAAGTCGCCGCTCGACTGAAGCCCTAGGCCCGAAGTTGCAATCGTGGAAAAATTGGGCACAGAAGTGACATCTCCGCCGTTGGTGCCGAACCTTGCATCCACGGTGCCGACGCCCTTATAGCCGGACACCGCGAATCCGCTGACCGGTCCGCTAACGCTGCTGGTAAGGTTTCCGGCGATGACGAATTCTCCAGCGAACCTCCCCGCGTTTAGGAGAACCAGGGCATTGGCGGGGCCGGGAACGGACAACTGGCCGTTGATTCCGAAACTCGCGTCCAGACTGCCATCCCCGTTATAGCGGGTAACGAAACCGGGGTTTTCAAAGCCGCTGCTGACTAGGGCAGACGCGACCAGTATCTTTCCATTGGAAAGGAGAGCGATCGCAGTAGGGTTGTAGCCGGCAACCTTGGCCGAGCCTCCGCTGCCAAAGGTGAGGTCAAGCTGGCCGCTTGGCAAGAAGCGGATCAGCAGATGACCGTTGCCGACGAGAATGTTGCCGTCCGGCTGCACGACGATACCGCTGGTCAGTGCACCTATGGCGGAGAATGAAACTATCCCATTGGTCCCAAACGTAGAATCAAGCTGCCCGTTCGAGTTGAACCGGATTATGTCTATGTCCTCGCCAGCCGAGCCTGCGGTTACAATCTTGCCGTCGGTTTGTAGAGCGATAGCCGTAAGGATCTCGAACTGCCCCAGAACGACGTTGACGCCGGCATTTCCAAACCTCTTGTCCAGGCTGCCGTCTGTGTTGTAACGAACCACTGCAGCGTTGGGAAAGCCGTTGCTACCCGGAGCGCCGCCGCAAACCACGATCTTTCCGTCCGTCTGAATGGTGACAGCGTTCGCGGTGGCAATGTCGCTGTTGATTTGGTTCCCGAAGTCTGTGGTTACGATGCCTCCCTGGCCAAAGCTGGGATCGAGTTGGCCGGCCTGGGCTGCGGCCTGGGCGGAGGCGATGAGCAGGAGAGAGAAAATTAACAACCATGCGCGATGCCATGCTGTGCTGGAGTCCATCGTTTTCTCCTTACTGAATCGAATTGTCTGCGAAAGGTTGGGCACCGAGCACGGAGGTTATCACCTGGGAGGGCGGGAGTTTGTCAAAAGATTGTCACGGGGCTGTAAAAGGATTTGTCGGCACGGACGATGCCCTGCTTGGCAAAGAACGCGAGAAATGTCGCACGAATCGTGAGCGTGACTAACGCCCTGCGGGCTGATCGCAGGGCCCGCGTGGCCCTCAGGTACCTGATCGGCAATGTGTGTCCTAGAGACTAACGGCCCCACTCTTTCTTTTTTGGATTGACGATACCGGGTTGGATGCCTTAAAGTCCGCGAGGCTAGCCATTCCTGGCATCTATAGTCGGACGAAGTGTAGCTCTCTGCGTGGCTCCTTAGTCTAAACCCGGGAAACAATCATCTAGCTTGGAGGAAATCTTGAAGAACACTCTTCGTCTGATTGCAGTAGTCACGTCATTTCTTTCCTTGTCGCTCGTTCTTACGGCTGCGCTGAACGCGCAAGTGCTGGAGAAGAGTCCAATCTCCGGCGGCGTGCTGGCAGCGCGGGCATACCGCGCCGGCCTGCTCAAACCGATGTCCACCAATACGCCGGCTTCGGGCAGACCGCTCACCTGCAGTCCCGCCCCTTGTATTCTTCCCAATTCACAGGCATCGGGAGGCGGACAGCCGGTGAACGAAGACCCCGTAGCCGTGAATTTGAAGAACCCGAAGCAAGTCCTCACCGGTGGCAACGACTACAACTGCCCAACCATTCAGGGCTTCTATGCCAGCAATGATGGCGGTTCCACCTGGACCCGCACCTGTCTTCCGGGCTCCGGGGGTGAGGGTGATCCAATCGTCGGCTACAACCTGAAGAATGTCGCCTTTGCCGGTGGCATTCAAAACGGCGACGTCGTTCTGTCTTCTTCGACCAACAATGGCCAAACCTGGGGCACGCCGGTCATCGTCAGCACGCCGCTGCTAGGTTCGTTGGCGGATAAACCCTGGCTGGAAATAGATACCAATGCCAGCAGCCCATTCGTCAATAACATGTATGTTTCGATCACGCAGTTTGATGGCAACAGTGACAGCGAAATCTCTGTCTCCCGCTCCAAGGATGGGGGCAAGACCTGGGCGACCGTAGCTGTCGATACCAAGCAGATCTATCCCAACGAAGTGGATCAATTTAGCGATCTCGCAGTTGGTGCCGACGGCACGGTGTACGTAAGCTGGCAACGCTGCCCGGCGACCGGTCCGAATGGCGACTGTGGCGGAACGGTAGCAGCCATGCTGCTTTCAAAGTCGACCGACGGGGGCGCTACCTGGAGCGCTCCGGTGACGGTTGCTACTCCCACGCTGGTCCCTGATACCTGCGGCGCGTTCTACGGTTGTTTGCCCAACACCGGTGAGCGCGTGAGCAACATCGCGGCCAATGCCGTCTTCGGCAGTGGTGCGACTGCCAAGGTATATCTCTGTATCTACAACTGGAGTGGATCGCAAATGCAGGTGGAGGTGGCCACTTCGAATGACGGTGGAAATACGTTCGGCGCACCGGTACGGGTTTCCAACTCCAACAAGGGAGACCAATTCTTCCAGTGGATCAATCCAGCTCAAAACGGAAGTATCGCGGTGACCTGGCTGGACCGCCGCAATGATCCAAATAACCTGCAATATCAACCGATGGTGGCAATTTCGACCAACGGTGGCGCGAGCTTCAGCGCTACCCACCCGCTGTCGACCACCATGTCCAACCCCGATAATGATGGTTTTGGCGGAAGCTTCATGGGTGATTACCGGTGCCACGTTTTCAATGGAGCAACCATGTACGCCGTCTGGATGGACATGCGCACGAATGTCTCGCAAGATGAAGCGGGAGGAGTCAAGTTCCGCTAATCGCGATTCGCGCGGGCGGCAACAACTCCAGCGCAAGCCCCTGGAAATACGGGCGATTGCGAGGGGGTAACCGGGTAACCACCGCTTTGGGCATGGCTGAAAAGGTGGGGATCGGGTTGGCCTTCGGGCATCTGAGCGGGGCAATGGGCGGCTGCTAGACTGCCGTTCATGCCCCTCCTCAGCGAAGAGGCTCGCGAAAACGAGACCGTTCAGGCCCTGGTGCAGTTATTGCGAACGCGTTCCTACGAAGAGATCCGCCAGCGGATGTACGACAATCCTCCGGGAAGCGCCTGGTGGTCGGCGTGCAAGACCGAGCTCGATATCCGCAATGGGGAGCAGATGGCGGCCGCGCTCTCGGCGACCTCGCGCGTGTTGGAACGGCTGAGGGCCTCGACCGAACACTTCGAGCAACTAGCGGACACGCTTTACCACACCACCAGCGAAATCGCAGCGCAGATGAGGAGCGCAAAGGACGCCTCGCGGCGGCTGGAGATTGCGGTTTACGTGACCATCGGAATCACGCTGGTGCAGTTGTTTAATCTGGTGTTCGAAGTTTTCCGGAAGCGGTAAGATCCTCGCCGCAGGGAAACCCTGCCATGAATTTTCACAGCCCACCACGGATCGTCAGGAAAACCTACCGCAAAGACCGCCTACATCGCCTTTTCAATGGCCGCCCGCAGATCGTCATACGACATCACCCCGGGGTGGTAGAGCGCGACGTGGCCTTTGCGGTCGATCAAAACCAGCGTCGGCGTAGTGCTGGCGCCGTAGCGGTCGAAATTGGCTTTGCTGACGGGAACCGGGACGGCTTGTAGTCCGGGATAAAACTGCTTCCACACCTGCTCAGCGTAGGCCAACTCATCTTTCGGTTTCGCATCTTCCCCGCGGGCCGCATATCCGTAGAGCTGCGTGGGAGCGAGCACGGTCAATCCTCGGGAAGCAAACTCAGAGCTTAGTTGGGTGATGACCGGGCCTTCGTGTTTGCAGTCGATGCACCAGTGCGCCCAGAAAAACAGCAGCACCGGAGATCCTTTCAGCTGCGGAGGCGATTTGGGGCTTGATCCAAGGTATTCGCCAAGGCGTAACGGCGGGGCGACTTGCCCCGCCAGGCCGAGCAGGTTCAGGTTCTTTTGCAGCCGGGCATGCAGCGAAGTATTGCCATAGAGTGCCAGGTTGTGACGGAGCAGCGCGACTGCCTGTGTTTGCTGGCCCCGAGCAGTAAGCACTTGGGCCTGCACCTCTATGGCAGCGCCCAGGGCCAGAGGCAGGCGAGGTTCGGCGTCAAGAGCACGATGCTGGAGTTGCTCGTGCGCTAGGGTTTCAACCTGCTTGGCATAGTTTGCGGCCTGATCAAACTGTTGGGCAGAGAGTGAGCCGCGAGCCATCCAGGAAAGCGCTTCGAGATAATCGGGATCGACGCCGTGAGCCGTCCGGTAGTTTTCCAGTTGGGTGGTCGCAGCAGCAAAATTGCCTTGCGCGAGGACGGTTCGCACGTCGGTCGTGAGATCGGCGAAACAAAACGAAGAGAGAAAGAGCAAGATAGCAATACGTCGGACCGTCATCTGCTTATGGACGCTCGCAGGCGGGTTAAAGTTTCGCGACTTTTGTAAAATGTGCGCACCTTCGGTAGGCTCTTTATGCTAGGCAAACCATTGCACCTCAGACACTTATGAACCCGTTACTTCAATAATGTTAGCACTCTTGAGGGTGGTGGGTTAAAATAGGGTTGCGTTTGAGCTTGTAAGGCACTATGCAGTTTCCAGTACTTCCCGCTAACCGGCGTGACCTGCCTGCAGAAGTCCGGCGAGTAAATCAGCGCACAATCTAACAGAAAAAGGAAGCAAGCAACACCATGGAAACAGGAACAGTAAAGTGGTTTAACGACGCCAAAGGTTATGGTTTTATCAGCCGCCAGAGTGGCGAGGACGTATTCGTGCACTTCTCGGCAATTCAGGCCAGCGGATTCCGCAGCTTGCAGGAAGGCCAGCAAGTGCAGTTCGATGTGGTCAAGGGGCCCAAGGGCTGGCAAGCCGAGAACGTAAAACCGGCGTAAACCACGAGAAAATTCGCGCACTGGGCGGCTCGAGAGAGCCGCCCTTTATGTTTGTCGTAGAATGCAACGACGGAGGTAGCGATGGCTTTGCAGGTTGGCGACACAGCGCCGGATTTTGAACTGCCCGCAGTCGAAGACGGACGGCAAGTCAAGATCCGGCTGAGTGATTTTCGCGGAAAGAAGAACGTGGTGGTGACCTTTCATCCCCTGAACTGGACCCCGACTTGAGGGGAGCAGGTGCCGGCGCTCAACTCCGACCGGGAGAAGTTCGCCGCACTCGATGCCCAGGTTCTGGACATTAGCGTAGATTCAATTTTCAGCCACAAAGCGTGGCAAAAGTACGAGATCGGCAGCATACAGCTGCCCATGTGCTCGGATTTCTTTCCTCACGGGGAAGTGACCAAGGCATTCGGCATCATGCGCCAGGGACCGCCGTTAGTAGGGATCAGCGAGCGGGCGGTGTTTATCGTGGACAAGAGCGGGAAGATTGTTTTCGCCAAGGTGTATCCCCTGGACCAGGCACCGAAGAGTGAAGATTTGCTGGAGGCGTTGGCGAAGGTGAACGGATAGCCGGCGCAGCACAGCCCACAGATCGCGCGAGGCGGTTATCGGTTTGCCGCTGCCGTAACCCGTCGAAGCAGATCCGGGGACTTCATTCGCTGAGTGTATTCCTCAAAACCCTTGTGCGGTCCCTTCCAACGAAGATCCTCAACGGTGTCAAAAACCGGCACATCCAGCCGCAGAGTTGCAAGTGTGCGAAACAGCAGGGCGTCGTCCCAAGCGCTGAACAGCGACTCGGACAACGGGCGGGCTCTGCGGATGGAGGGATGCCATTCCCGCCAATCCTTTGGAATGTCTTCAAGGTGGGGGTATTGAGATAAAGTAAGCCCCGCGGCCTTCTCGCCCCATCCCTTCACGCCTGGAAAGCCATCCGCACTGTCGCCGACCACCGCCAGGTAGTCCGGGATCGATTCGGGCTTCACTCCGAACTTGGCGATAACGCCAGCTTCATCGCGTGTGATATCGCGCCTGCGGTCCAGCTGCACCACTCGTGTTCCTACCACACACTGACTGAGATCCTTGTCCGGCGTACAAATGAGCACCTGCTTCACTCCGTCGCCCTTGGCTGCCTTGCTGGCGGCAGAAGCGAGGGCGTCATCCGCCTCGTAGTAAACCATCGGCCACACCACGACTCCCATTGCCTCCAGCGCTTCCTCAAGAATGGGGAACTGCGAGAGCAACTCTGGAGCTACGCCTTCACTGGTCTTGTATCCGGGATAAAGATCGTTCCGAAAGGACTCCACGACGTGATCGGTTGCGACGCCAAGGTGGGTGGCCCCGCGCTCGATCATGGACAAAACGGAAGTCACGACACCACGCACTGCTCCGATTTCCCGGCCATTCACATCTGCCGCAGCCGGTACGGCGAAGAAGTGCCGGAATAATTCATAGGTCCCGTCAATCAAATGCACATCCATGCGGCTCCGATCGGTTTGGTACTTTTATGAACCGGATTGATTATGAGTGCGAGGTAGGTAAAAAGCCAAATGAGGGCGAAGCGGAACAATGCGGGGATTGAATGTTCGAGGTTCTGCGACAATTCATGGCGCAACGTTCCTGGCCAGCTGCATTATGGAAGGTAGTGCCTCTGGCGACTCATGGCCAACGACGAACCACCGTACACGTCGGCTCGCTCGAATACCCCTCAAGCATTTGGCTCTCTTTACGAGCAGCATTACTCGCAGATCTTTGGCTACGTTTATCGTCGCATTCTCCATTGGGAAACCGCACAGGATATTGCAGCCGAGGTCTTCTTCAAGGCCTACAAGAATTTCTGGAGATTCCGCTGGAGTTCCATCCCGATCGGTGCATGGTTCTACCGCATTGCAACGAATGAAGTAAACATGTACTTTCGCGTCGGCAAATTCAAGCGCGATGTCTCGTTGACAGAGCTACTCGACACGGAAGGGTTCGACGCGCCCGACGCGAGAACAACGGAGAGCGAAAAGGCCAATGCCGAGCGAGAGTTGCAGCGATCTCAAGATTTCATTTTGGTTCAGGCGCAGGTGAGAGCCTTGCCCGCCAAATACCAGGACGTGATCGCACTTCGCTACTTCGAAGGCAAGAGTATCCGCGAAATCGCGGAGATCCTGGGAAAAAGTAAAGGAACCATCAAGAGCCTGCTGTCCCGGGGGCTGGAAAAAATAAGAAAAAAGTTGCCTCTGGATGCAACCGAATGAGGCTTCCGTCATTTTCATTTCAGACGATGGAAGGCAATCGTGAAACCAGATCCGATCGCACAACGGCTTAGCAAGATCGCGATACCGCAGGTTACCAACGAGGTCCACAAGATGCGGCTGAAGCTGGCTCTGTTGGACGCCCGGAGATCTGCCTGGTGGGGTACAGTCCTGATCGCTCTGCCGGCGCTCTTCTTAACGGCTGTATTTCTGCAATACGGTCTCGGTGTGGGACCGTTTTTCGATCCCTTGGAGCGCTTTATATTCGCACCGATCCGCCATTCGAGTGCTAGATGGGTCGAGCCCCTGCTGCTGTTCGTCCTGCCTTTGATCGCGTTCGTAGTTAACCTGCTGTCCGTCACCCACTTCAGCATGACGCCCGGGCGCGATGAGTTCGTAGTCACAGTGGCGATGAAGCGGCGTTGGTGGAACTGGATCGTTGTTGGTTTGAGCGGAATGATCGTCGCCGTGATCTTTCTGTATGCCGTCAAAGGTGATCGCTAGCATGAGTGGACGATTTCTGCTGCTCGCCGCCCTCTGCCTGGGTACATTGTGCCAGGGGCAGCAGCCACTCACGCGCGAAAACCTGGACCAATTCGTGGAGGATCATCTCCGCAAGCACATTGGTGAGACGGTGGGCAGCGCCTCCGTCGTCTTTGTCGATGCAAACGGTGTCCTGCTGGAGAAGTCGCTGGGGTACGCCAGCCCTGCCAACAGGATATTGGCTGATCCGCACCAGACCGTTTACCAGATCGGATCGAATTCGAAGCTGTTTGTCGCCCTCGCGGCAATGCAGCTCTATGAACAGGGCAAGCTGGACCTGCGGGCCGACATCAGGAACTATGTGCCTGGCCTGGCCATAAAGAACTGCTTCGCCCTACCCGTCACCACGGCGCAGTTGCTTACTCACACTAGCGGAGTCGAGGACAGGAAACTGGGTCGAACGCAGCCGTTTGACCAGCCCCTGATGACTCTCGGCGAGTTCTTCGAGCGTTTCCCGCCGGTGGTCTCGTACCCTCCCGGCGAGCAGATGAACTACTCCGGCAACGGAGTAACGCTGGCAGCCCATGTCGTGGAGGCGATCTCCGGTGAGCCATTTTTCCAGTACGCCGAGAACCACATCTATGCACCACTCGCAATGCAACAGTCAAGTTTTCGTCAGCCACTGCCGGATGTTCTCAAGCGTTACCGCGCGGAGATGCTGAACGTACCTCCTCTCATCAAGTACCCGGAAGGCGGAATGGCGTCAACCGTCGACGATATGTCCCATTTTCTGATGGCGCTGTTGCATGGCGGTGCGTATGGAGCGAATCAGATCCTTAAGCCGGAAACCCTCCAACTGATGCTGACACGCCACTTCAGTCCGCATCCCGAGATGCCTGGGATGAGCTACGGATTCTTTGAAGCGAACCTGAGCGGTAATCTGGTGTGGATGCACACCGGAGACTACCGGCACATCTCCGTCCTCTGTATTTCTCCAGAGCGCAAGGCGGGTTTCTTTCTTGTGATGAGTTTGCAGGGCGAACTGCACGATCCGTTGCTGACCTCCTTCGCGAACGACTTCTTCAGAACCTTCTTCCCACAGACTGGCATCGCACCGCCGACAAGATCTGCGAAGGTTGCGTTTGATCCTTCAAACATGGTTGGAATGTACAGAGACAATGCGGTCCCCAACTCATCACTTGAGAAGTTCGTTGAAGGCCTGATGTTCGGGGACGGAGATGCGCGTGTCACTTTCGACAAGGTCCGCGGCGTACTTCAGTTCCATCCCCCCAGTTCGGACAAGGTCATCGATCTGGTGCATCGCGATGGCTTGCTCTTCGAGAGTCAGGACGCTGACTTCGGAATCAAGATGATCTTCCGGCAGGCCCCTTCGCCCACCAACATGTTCATCAGCGCGGGAACGCTCGGCCAATACAGCTTTCGCAAGATTCCGTTGTTCTGGTCGCAGGTTCCTCAATTAGTGATGCATCTTGCTGTTCTGTTTCTTTTCGGAGCTTGGCTCCTTTCGATTCTGTTGGCCTATTTCATTCGCAGGCTGAGAGAGGCTTGGTTTCTTCAAAGCGGCATTTCCAGGGGCCCGCTTTGGAACGTGACCATCGTCGCGCTTCTCGCTCTCGCGGGCTCCCTTTCGTTTGTGCTCCTGGGATTCACGATTCCCAATGCTTCGTTAATCGTCGGTGTTCCCGCAATGCTCAAAGTGCTACCGGTGTTTTACACTGCGGACTGTGTCGCGGCCTTGCCTCTGCCCATTTCGCTGTTCCGGGCCTGGAGACAACGAATGTGGGGGCTGGGTTTCCGTCTCTACTTCAGCGCCGTGGTTCTCGCGGCTTTTGTCTTTGTTCCGTTCTGCATTTACTGGAATCTCTTCGGGTATCGCATGTAGACAAGACGCCCTGTCATGATTGACTTTCCTATTGCTTTCCCATAGAAAACCTGAAATTATCCATATGGCGAAGCCATAGGAGATATCCCAATGCGCGATAAAACCGACGTCTGGCAAGGCACTCTGGCCTTGATGATTCTCAAAACCATCGAAACCATGGGGCCGCTCCACGGATACGGGATTGCCCGCCGCATCGAGCAAACCAGCGGAAATCTTATCTCCCTGAACTATGGAACCCTCTATCCTGCGCTGCTCAAACTGGAGCAGGAGGGGTCGATCGCTTCCGAATGGGGAGTGTCGGAGAACAATCGCAAGGCCAAGTTTTACCGGCTCACGCGTAGCGGGCGAAAACAACTTCACCAGGAAGCCCAGGACTGGGAGCAGACAACTGCGATCCTGGCGCGGTTTCTCTCTCCCACGGAGGATCCTGCATGAAACGCCTTCGCGCATGGATGTTGAGACTGACCGGCCTATTTCCTAACCCACAGCGACACCAGGAGATCGCGGACGAGATTGAGAGTCATGTGCAGATGCACACCGAGGACAATCTTCGCTCCGGGATGACTCCCGAGCAGGCGCGGCGGGATGCGATTCTCAAGCTGGGTGGCGTGGAGTCGGCGAAGCAAGCGTACCGCGAGCGAAGCACCCTCCCTTACCTCGAGACTTTCTTGCAGGATCTCCGCTTCGCGATCCGGCAGCACGCCAAGAATCCGGGATTCACCTGCACAGCGATCCTGATGCTGGCGCTTGGCCTGGGTATAAGTGTGGCAATCTTCGGTTTTGTAGATGCCGCGCTACTCAAGCCGCTGCCCTATAGGGAGCCGTCCAGGCTGGTCAACGTGACTGAGAGGATTGCGATGATTCCGCGGGCCAGACTCTCTTATCTGGACTATCTCGACTGGAGGAAGCTCAACACCGTTTTCAGCTCAATGGATGTGTTCACCGGGGACGGACTGGCGTTGAGTACGCCTACTGGGACACAGTTGGTGGCCGGCACGAGGGTGAGCGATGGATTCTTTCGCACGCTGGGCGTTACTCCGATGCTGGGCCGTGACTTCTACGCGGGAGAGGATTCGCCGGGCGCTCCTCCGACGGTGATGCTGAGTTACGCTACCTGGCAGAAACGATTCGGCGGAAACCGCGAAGTGATCGGGCAGACGGTCACGCTGAATCAAGCCGCAAACACCATCATCGGCGTGCTGCCGCAGAATTTTCAGTTCGCTCCCACTGGGGGTGCGGAGTTCTGGGCGCCGTTGCATGCTTCCGCTACTTCGTCATCCTGTGAAGGGAGGCGAAGCTGTCACAATCTGGACGGCATAGGACGGCTGAAGGAGGGCGCGTCTGTCCAAGCCGCATTGGCCGAGGCGACGACCATTGCGCGGCAACTGGAACTGCAATATCCCGACACCAACCAGGGCCAGGGCGCGAGCGTGATGCTACTTTCTGAAATGATCGTCGGTGGTGTTCGCCCAATACTGCTGGTGCTGCTGGGCGGAGCCGGTCTGTTGCTGTTGATCGCCTGCCTCAACGTTGCAAGTCTATTGCTGGTTCGCTCGGAAAGCAGGAAACGCGAGATGGCAGTCCGCAGTGCGCTGGGGGCATCGCGCGGGCGGCTCATTCTTCAGTTTGTTACCGAGGGTTTGGTGCTGATTGCGGGAGGGACCGTGCTCGGCATGGCGTTTGCCGAGTGGGCCATGCAACTTCTCGCACGGCTGATTCCGGCCGACATGCTAGCTGAGATGCCCTATCTCCAGGATTCCGGCATAAATCTCCACGTGATGGCCTTTGCTGGCGCGATCGCGCTGCTGGCGGCGGCCCTGTTTTCAATCACTCCCGCCTTGCGCTTGGCTATGACCGAAATGCGGGAAGGTCTTGCGGAAGGCGGACGCGGTTCTGCCGGGACTCTGTGGCGCCGGTTTGGGGCCAACCTCGTCGTGGTGGAACTGGCCATCGCTGTGGTGTTGTTGGCCGGTGCTGGGCTGCTCAGCAAGAGCTTCTACCGCTTGTTGCATATCGATCTCGGGTTCCAGCCGGATCACCTGGCGACGTTGCAGATCGCGGCACCGGATTCCACCTATGCCAAAGACGACCAGGCAGTGGCTCTCGCGCGGCAAGTGATAAGCCGCATCTCCAGCCTGCCGGGCGTGCAGTCGGTTGCCCTCGGCAGCGTGCTGCCGGTGAGCTTCAACGGCAACACCACCTGGATCAGGTTTCCCGATCGCCCGTACCACGGCGAGCACAACGAAGTGAACGAACGCGATGTGAGCTCCGAATACTTCACGACTATCAAGGCGAGACTGTTGCGCGGCCGTTACTTTGCCGACGCGGAAGATGCGTCGAAGCCAGGAGTAGTGGTTATTAACCAGACACTGGCCAGACAGTACTTCCCAGGGCAGGATCCCCTCGGCAAGAAGATTGTCCACTATGACCTGGACCCGAAGTCGATGCGGGAGATTATTGGCATCGTTGATGATATTAAAGAAGGCCCACTCGATTCAGAGATCTGGCCTGCCGTCTATTACCCGCTGAACCAGGCTCCCACCCCCTACTTCACCCTGGTGGTGCGCACTTCGCAGGCTGAGCAGTCGATACTGCCAACCTTGGTCAGCACCATTCACCAGATCGACCCCAACATCGGTACGTCTGACGAAGCCACCATGACCCAGAGAATCAATGATTCGCAAACCGCTTATTTGCACCGCTCTTCCGCATGGCTGGTGGGAGGCTTCGCTTCCCTCGCGCTGTTGCTGGGCGCAGTCGGACTCTACGGAGTAATTGCCTACTCGGTCAGCCAGAGAACGCGCGAGATCGGAGTGCGTATGGCGCTAGGCGCGCAGCGCGGGTCGGTGTACCGGCTCATTTTGACCGAGGCGGGATGGTTGACCGCCGGTGGAATCACCATCGGCTTGGGTTGCTCCCTGGTTGCGGCATCGCTTATGGGCAAGCTTTTGTTCGGAGTTCATGCCTGGGATGTATCGACGTTAGCCGCAGTAGTTATGGTGCTGGCGGCATCAGCCCTGCTGGCCAGCTATGTGCCGGCGCATCGCGCGGCGTCGGTCAATCCGCTGGAGGCGCTCAGGGCGGAGTAGGATTTCGCCCGTTCCCACACCTGCACAGCTACTGCTGCATGTCGCGGATCAAAACCACATCGGAGTCAGTGTGGCCGCGGATGAGGCCGAGCTGCTTGCCGTCGAACGACCAATGAAAATCGAGGATGTGTTCGCCTGCGAAGTCCGAAATCTGCTTTCCGGGAGAGCCGTCCAGGGGTTGCGCCCAAAGATTGTCCACTCCAGCGGTGCGTACGGAATAGACGATCGCTTTGAGGTCTGGTGAAAAGCGAATATGGCCGCTGCGCGGATGCTGGAAGTCAAAGCTCTTCAGAACCTCACCAGAGTCGATGGCCACAACCGTGAGCTTCTCGATGTGCTCGGCAAGATGGCCAAACGTGGCGATGCCAGCAGTCTTACCGTCGGGCGACACATCGAAGTCGGCAGCGAGTTCGTCGGAGACTTTTGTGGCCTGGCCTCCTTCGAGCGGTATCTTCATCAGGCGGTTGCTGTGGATATTATCTAGATAGAGCACCGATCCGTTCGATGAACAAACGGGGTATTGATCCAGTTTGCCATCGGAAAGCTGCTTCAGGTTGCCGCCGGCGGCGTCCATCCGCCAAATATTCAGTACCCGATTGCCTTTGCTGAAGACGCTGGTGAAAATCACGAAGCGGCCGTCAGGACAGGCGGAAGGCGTATCCGGAAGTGTCCCCTCAGGCACGCTGAGCGATGTAGTGTTGCCGGACGCTGGATCCACAATGCCCAGTCCGGCGCGTGCGTTCCGGATCAGTCGCCCCCCCTGGGTCCAACTGAACTGATAGACGGGAGCGCCAGATGTGACCTGGTGAACCTGAGCGGCAGCAGCACCGGCGGGCAAAACGAACAGGTTCCAGTGTCCTTCGCTCAGGACCGTTGCCACGTTGCGCCCGTCGCCGGCAACGCTGGGGTCCGAATAGTTGTTGGTGTCGCGTGTGACCGGGTGCGACTTCCCTTCTGGATAAGAAATGAAAATAATCTGATTGCCCCCGAATTGGGTCAACGCAACCAGCCCTTTGCCGTCCGGCATCCAGACCGGGCGCTGCACAATGCGATCGTCGGAGGTAAAGAACAGCTGTTGTTTCCCGCTGGCAACGTCAAGCCCGACCAGCCCGCTGAAGGCCGTGCCCGGCTGAAGCACCATGCAGACGATGGTCTTGCCGTCCGGCGACCAGGCTGGGTCATACAGGCCGCCGGTGGTGGATCCACTGTTCAGAATCTTTTCCTCCCCGCCATCCACGGGCTGAACCAGGAGGCGATACTTGCCGGCCTCGGGATTGTTGTAGCGCAGAAAGGCGAATCTCTTTCCGTCTGGCGAAAAAGTAATGTTGGAATCGATGTCGGTGACCAGCTTTTCCGGAGTGCCACCAAGCAGCGGAGCCCGATAGAGATATTCCAGTTCGTCGCTGCCCGGTTCGGTGCGAATGAAATAGAGATAGTTTCCATCCGGCGAAAAACGCAAATGCCGGTAGTAAACCTCCGCTGGAGCCACGACCTGAGTATTGCTATTGGTAGGAAGATTGCGCAGCCACAGGCTTTGCTTGCCACCTTCATCCACGACGTTGAGAACGTACTTGCCATCCGGCGAAATCGCGACCTGACTGGCCTTGCCGGTATCCGTCACCTTGGTGATGGAGATGTTCTGAAACGGCATTGGCCGGCTGCGGTTCAGAAATGCGTAAATGCCGTAGCCGGCGGCGGCCAGGACGGCAACCGCCACCAGGGTCGCTACCCCGGCTCCGAACTTATGCTCACGGGCGGCAGCGACCGCGGCAGAGCCAGAAGGCGCGGCGGCGGGAAGCACCGATGAGCTGGCCGGACGTGGGTGTACCCCCGTCGCTCCATGGGCACGCGCTGCTATATGGGTCGATTCGCTGTCGCGCTTGAGACGTTTGAGATCGCCGCGGAGGTCGGCCGCGGACTGGTAGCGTAGGTCGCGATCTTTCTCCAGCAGCTTGTCGATGCTCTCCTGCAGCTTGGGCGGAAGCGCGGGGTTGAGTTGCGTGACCGGAGTGGGATCACGCTCCAGGATGGCGTTGAAGATCACCGCGGAAGTGCTGCCCGTGAACGGCAGCAAGCCGGTCGCCATCTGATAAATGACTGCGCCCAGGGAAAACAAATCAGTGCGGGCATCCAGCTCTTCACCCCGCGCCTGTTCCGGCGACATATAGGACACCGTGCCCACCGTCGAGCCGGGGCTGGTGAGGTGCATGGTTGCAGCAAACTCAGGGCCCACACTCACAGTTTCGTCGGTAAACGCATTGCCGCGCGTGCGCTTGGCGAGGCCAAAATCAAGAATCTTGACTGGGCCGCGCTGGGTGACAAAGATGTTCGCCGGCTTAATGTCGCGGTGCACGATGCCTTTGGCGTGGGCGGCGTCGAGGGCGTCGGCGAGCTGGATGGCGATGTCCAGAACGTTGCCCGGCAGCAGCGGACCGTGGTGTAACTTCTCGCTGAGACTTTGGCCCTCCAGCAGCTCCATCGAAATGAAGGATTGCCCGGCATCGTTCTCAACCGCATATATGGTGCAGATGTTGGGATGGTTGAGGGCGGATGCGGCGCGGGCCTCAAGCATGAAACGCTCCAGCGTAGTGGCGTCACGCGAAAGCTCGGCAGGCAGAAATTTGAGGGCTACGCGGCGGCCGAGTGTCAGGTCCTGGGCTTCGTAGACCACACCCATCCCCCCGCTGCCGAGTTGGCCGGTGATCTTGTAGTGCGAAATGGTTTGGCCGATCATTCTCTTAGCCGATCGTGGAAGCCAGTATGGAAGATGTTCATCTTAGGCGGGAGAGCGAGGCATAGTCAACCGAATGCAGAGGGTCTTCTGACCCGAATTTGACATACTGTTTACATTTCCATGACATGCCCGCCCCGGTCCGGATTATCGTGCTCCCGATGGTTTAGACCAGGGAGGTCAGTTATGTTTCGACAACAATCTTCTATCAAGGTTCTCCACCCTCGTGCGGCCGCGCTCCTCGCGCTTTTCGTGGTGGCTGCATTTGCGATCCGACCGGCACAGGCTCAGACCTACACTGTTCTGCACGCATTCGGCGCGGGGATGGACGGCGCCGTTCCCGGCCCCATCATCCGGGACGCAGAAGGCAATCTCTATGGCACCACCAGGTTTGGTGGCATTGTCACCTGCGGCGACGACACTTGCGGGACGGTGTACAAAGTCGACAGTGCCGGCAATGAGACCGTGCTCTACCGGTTTGAGGGCGGAACCAACGGATCAGATCCCTTCCCCGCTGCCTTGGTTCGTGACTCAGCGGGTAACCTCTACGGCACCACCCAAGGCAACGGCTTCATCGGCGGTGCATCCGTCGTATTCAAACTCGAACCCAATGGCCAGGAGACCAGCTTCCCCACTGACGGCGTCAACGTCTGCTGCTTAGACTCGCCTCTCGCTCTGGATGCGCAAGGCAACCTCTACGGCATGTCGCCATTCGGGGGCAGGCCCAATTGCGGTTTGAATACTTTTGGGTTGGGCTGCGGAACGCTGTTCAAGCTCTCTCCTGCCGGGGAATACACCATACTTCATGTTTTTAACGGAAAGGACGGAATGCAGCCCGAGGGAGGCGTTGTCCTTGACGGCAAGGGCAATCTCTACGGCACCGCTAACTTTGGCGGCAACCTGCCGTGCCAGTCTCTCGGATACGGCTACCGTGAACCAGGCTGCGGCACCGTCTATAAGCTCGATAGCAGCGGCAATTTCACCGTACTCCACATTTTCGGCGGGCCGGGTGACGGATCATTTCCTTTAGGTCTGAATATCGATTCTGCCGGCAACCTCTATGGCATTGCGCAAAATGGCGGCGATGAAATCCAACATACAAATTTCGCGGATGGCGTCGGAACCATTTTCAAAGTGGATACCAGCGGCAACTTCAGCGTGCTCTACACCTTCGTCCCCTGCACCCTGCCCCCCTGCACCCAGGGGCAGGTGCGGAATCCGGTCTACGCCAGCCATCTGGTGAGAGACTCGAAAGGCAACCTGTACGGCGTCGAACAATCGAACGACTGCGCCAAGGGTGGCGGATGCTTGTTCAGACTGGACACGAAAGGGAACTTAACCGACCTATACGACTTTGAAGGCGAGAACGAAGGCCCGGATGGATACACCGCGGCGGGCGTGGTCCTCGGTTCGCATAACGATGTCTTCGGCACCATGTTCGTGGGAGGGCCGCCGGAAACCGAATGCCAGGATTTCGGCTTCACCAATGGCTGTGGAACAGTGTTTCATCTCACTGCTCATTAGCCCCAGCTCGGCCTCGCGCCAGGCATGAAGCGGGAGGCGTGAAGAAGAATGTTAGGTCGTTAGCGCTCATGATGTTGGACCGCACTCGCCGCTCAGGGGAGCTGCCAGGCTGGCGGCGCGAGCGTGGGCGATCCGGAGAGGACCGGCACCTTTATGTTGGCCGGTCCGCCTGTGCCGCCCGGGTCCGTGGCGGAGAACTTGAGCGTGTAAGGTGTCGTCGAGGGAGCGTACATTGGGTAGCCGTCCGGGTACGTGCTGTCGGCGTGGACCAGGATGGCTAGGTTCGAGATGACAATCCTCATCGTGTGCCCGGCGCGGAAGCGGTGAACCATTGAGTCAAGATCGAGGTCCTGGCTCGCGCCTGCGCTGGCCTGGCGGTAGCGCCTGTCAGATCCAACCGGCCAGATGCACGTCCCGCCTGTGCAATCCGCCGACGAGAAGACGTCCTCAAGCACGGCAGTGAAGGAATACGGTTGCTGCGAAGCCTCTTGCCCATAAACGAGGACTTCGGGTTGGCCGATGACCACGGCATCCGTCTGACCAACGGGAAAGTCAACGCAGACCTGCGCACGCGCCGCTTCGTTCCACAGCGGTTGTTTGAGATCGATCTGGGTCCCCTGTCCCTTGGGGTCGTAGCTCAGGGTCTCGCCGGTGAGGTCGCTCGGCAATGTCAACGCGCGCACCTCTTCCTGCACCAAAGTTGGGACCGGGCCCGAATACACGTTAGGCGGGGTGGGCAATATTCCCTCGTCCCCGAGCATGTACATCCACATTGGTTGGTTGGTCGGACTATTGGCGCCCGGGTCGAGTAAGGGGGGCGGTGGTGGAATACTTAGTAGATAGCGAGCAATCCATCCCCCTTCGAGATTCTCCTTCCACTGCGTGATCAGCTGAGAGTTTTGTTGAGTGGGCTTGGGCAGGAATCCGTCCGGCTTGTCCGTCTGATAGCAACCGTGAAGGTAGATGGGTGATATGAGCCGGGCATTCGTCATCCCATTCGCAATGAGGTTGGCGAAGAAGTCCATTGTTCCGGTGTGGGGAATCGTGCAGTCCTGCGAGCCGATGAGACCCAGAAAATGGGTGACGTTCTGGCGAAACGTGGTGGTGTCGGTGGACGCTTGATCGTCGTAAGCGCTGCGCCAGCCGAAGTTGGCCGGATCGAACCAGAACCCGGGATTCACGTCGGCGAGGACATCCTGCCGCAAGGGATCGTTGAACAGGGGACCCGGATAAGAATTTTGCTGGTCAGGGCTGAGCTTGACCGAGCCCCACGGCGTTTTGTAGGGTGCAGTCCCATCTAAAATGGAAGGCACATCGGTCGGATCCAAGCCTTGCACGGTCCCTTCGTCGATGGCTGGACTGCCAGCCTCGCCGATGACTAATGCAAGCGGGCTTCCGGTGATGGCTGGAACGCAGCTCTGGCGCCCATAGTAGTAGCTCGACAATGCGCCGTAGGACGAGCCGTGAATGCCCACGCGCGTGGGGTCACCGTGCACGGTCGAATCGATCCAGCCGCGCGTGAAAGCTGTCGCCAGTCGATCATAATCGGCGAGCGTGTTCGGACCAATCTCGTCCGCCTGCAGGTAGAGCGCGTCTCCCGAAAAATAACAGGCTACGTGACCACGCGGAGCCACTTCGAGAACGGCGGCGCCGTTATTCGCGGCTTCCAGGTCGATCGGGTCGGGTGCCGCATCGCCAACGTAGCAATCCCCCGTACCCGGTACGGAGATGAGGACGGGTACGTGGGCGGGGTCGACGATGTTTTTAGGGCGAAGGTAACGAAAGCGAAAGCCGGTCACTGGGCCCGCTTGGGTGACGAAGTCCACCTCGGCATCCTGATAGGTGCAGGCAGAGCCGCTCGGACAGTCGGCCGGGGTGCTCACCAGGTGTACAAAGTGAGTCGCAGCGCTTCCAGTGATGGGTCCCACGGTCGCTGAGGTGGGATCATTGGTGGCCAGACAAGCCGCCGCTGCAGCCTTGGATCTAGCCGGCGGCGATGGTGCCAACCTGGTGTCATTCAGCCCGTTGAACTTCACTATCTGTGCCATGTTGACTGCCTGCGTTGATTGCGAGCAGGCTAACTTCTGTGGGGGTGGGGGCGGCGGTGTAACTGCTTGAGTGCCGCCTCCTCCGCACCCAGCGCTTAAAAGCGTCAACGCAAGCAGGCACCCACAAATTGTGTGGGCAAGGTTCAAGCGGCCCGAGGGAAACGGGTTAGGTTGGAAATTCATTCTCAAGTCTCTAACGTGCATGGTATTCATTGTGGGCGCCGCGTAGGCAACTTCTTCGAAAGCAATCCCGCAACCAACTACCGGGGTTGCTCAAACGCGTAACTTTGAGATGCAGAAGGAGATAGCCGGGTTGTCGCCCGGGCCTCCAGCATGTTCGACACTCATTACAAACCCAATCTAGCCGAAAAAGACTCGCTCGTGGAAAAATTACCACCAATCTCAGCGCAGCGTTCGCAGCTAGGGCGCGGTGGCCTGGCTTGCCTTATTCGCCGGCTGAGGAACAGTCGCTGGTCACGTTGGCCCGGAATTGCCCCACTTTCTTGGGACCGGGGGTTCACTGGTGGGACTAGGGTCTGTTAGCATTCCCGCTCGTGAGGACGTCATCGCATCGCTATCGTGCTTCCGCCGTCACCCGCTTATGCACGATGCTGGAAACTGAGTTCGCGCGGCGCCGGCGAGTGAATCCGCGTTACTCGCTGCGGGCGTTCGCGCGCTCGGTCAATCTGGAACACTCTACGCTTTCGCAGCTTCTGCGCCGCAAACGCACCATGACCTGGAAGTCCATCCGGCAAATTGCCGGCACCATGCGCTGGCTGGGCGGGTCCATTATTTTGCAGAACCAAACCCAACCCCGGAGGCCATTTGATTCCCGGCTCTTAGCAAAGGCTCTCAGGGTTTCAGTGGACGACGTAAACGTGGCATTGACCGATTTGTGCATGTTCGGCCTGATGGAATTGAAGGGAGAATGATTCATGGGCGACCCAGTGGTGCAGTGGCAGGTCATCAGCAAAGAGCCGGGCAAGCATGCGGCTTTCTACGCCGCAGTGTTCGGATGGAAGATCGGCGCGGATAATCCGTTGGGCTATCGCATGGCGGATACAGGCTCGGACAAGGGCATTCCCGGCGGATTCTGGCCCGCGCCTCCCGAGGCGCAGGCGTTCGTGCAACTGTTCGTTGAAGTAGGAAACATCGAGACGACTATCAAGAAAGCGACTGAGCAGGGCGGGATGGTCTTGATCCCGCCGCAGACTCTGCCGCAAGGCGAGCAAATGGCAATTCTGCGCGATCCCATGGGAGTGACGTTTGGTGTGATGGTGCCGAAGAAGTAGTATTTAGTAATGAAACCGGTAGCGCACCTCCACAAAAATCTCCCGCGGATTGTTCCAGTGAAAGCCGCCGAAAGTCACGCTGTTGTCGAGCTCGACCCGGCGATTGGCAACATTCAACCCATTCACCGACGCTGAGAAGCGCTCGCCAAAGTCTTTTCCCAGCGACAAATCGAACGTCGTGTGCGCCGGCAAATAATCACCGGGAAACGGCTGTCCGATGAAGCCGTTGTGAAAGCCTGATCCGTAACTAACGTTGGTCGAAGCAAAGCTGCGCCAGGGAAGTGTGACGTCGCCTCCCAGGCTGAGTGTGTTGCGCTGATCGTGGTCGAGCGGGCTGAGTTCCGGGGAGAAGGAAAAGTTCGTGAGTCCGCCCGTGATGGTTCCGCTGCCCTCGGCAATCTGATTGGAATACGCCAGGTGAATCTGACCGCGATGAGCGATGCGCGGTGAGCGCAAGGTCAGCTCCCAGCCGCGAATCACCGCGCGCGAGATGGTCAGCGGGAAGAAGATATTTGAAGCGCCAATATTGCCGTGGTCGAAGAAGTTACGGGCGTTGGTGCGGAAGTTGTCTGCATCGAGCACCCAGCCCCGGTAGGGGATCGTAACCCCAAACTGGTGTTCTTCATCGAACTCGCCGTGGAGTGGAACGAATCCCAACCCCTCGCCTTGCACGAAGTTGATGAGTGCCGGCCCGCTCACCGTCAGCAGCGGAGGCGCCTGATAGTAATGTCCGTAGAAGCCGCGGAAAGTCCAGCGCAGGCGAGGTATCGTCACCGTGGCTCCGAAGCGCGGGCTGATGGCTGACTCGGAAACTCCTCCCGAGAACCGCGTCGGCCTCATGCCGGCAATCAAAGTCAGCCACGGAACCGGGGTGAACCTGTCGTCAATGAAAAATGTCTCCTGGTTTCCGGTGGGATGTTGTGTATCGGTGATCGGCAGATTGCCGCTGCCATCGTTAAAAATCGCTCCGAAGGTCTGGTCGTCGTGCTGGTAGAAACTGAAGAACCCCGCCTGGAGGTTGTTCCTCGCGAAAGTGGCGGAGACGCTGCCCTGGCCACCGGCGTAGGTCGAGCCGCGATTCTCAGTGGTGGCAATCGGCGTGTCGCTAGCCAGGCTGTTGTAGTCGCCGCTGTTGTGATGAAAAAGAGGTGACACTGTCATCAAGACTTTGGAGTTGAAAGTGTGCACCCAGGAGAAATTGATGACCGCGTCCGACTCATGCTCGCCATCCCGCAGCCCGAGGCTCGGATACTGCGGGCTGAAACCATTGGCCGGGATCGATCCATTTTCGATGTCGTTCGGGTTGGGATCGAACGGGACCTGGTAGTAGTCGCGGCGCAGTGAAGTCACCAGGCGAAGTTGATTCGAGGGATCGACATTGAAGATCAGCGTGCTGAAACCGCCATAGCCGTTCGCCGCGTCGTGAACCACCTCGGGAACCGGCGGTTGAAGACCAAGATCACTGCGGTTGCCATTCAGGCTTACGTAATAAGCGAATCGCGCGGTGTGGCTGCCGAAACTGAGCGAGTCGTTGGTCTGGTAGAAATTCCCCAAACTCATCACCAATTCGGCTTCGTTGTTACGCTCAAAGCCGGTGCGGGGAACGACGTTAAACACGCCGTAGGTGCGGTCGCCGAATTCGGCGCCATAGCTGCCTCGGTTGACTTCCAGATAGTCGATGTCCTTGGGATCAAACTGCGGGCCGATGTTGGAAGCGATGTTGGTGTTCGGAACAGGCACACCGTCCACCAGCCAGGTGGTCTGGTGACCGCCCCGTATGTGCAACTGGTCGTGGGTAACATAAGCGCCCGGCACGTAGTTGGTAATCATGGCCATGCTGTTGCTGCGGTCGGCGCCGGGAGTTCGCTGGATGTCTTGCCGGCTGACCAGGGTGGTGGGCGTGGCCGTATCGGTCGGCACCGACTCGGGCGCAGCCGACACGGTCACCGTTTCGTTGTTGATGGCAACCTTCAGCTGAAAGTGGACAACCGGCTCCGTTCCCGAGATCACCGTTACCGTTTGTGTCACCTGCTCGAACCCCGGATCGGCGACCGAGACCACATACTCGCCCAAGGGTACGGCGTTGAATTCAAACCCGCCGTTGGCGTCGGTGTTGCTGGTCTTGCTCCAGTCTGACGTCTTCGCTTTGAGCATGACCATGGCACCCTGCACGGGCCGATGCTGAGGATCGTGGACGATGCCACGGACCGATCCGAAAATGGTGGCAAAAGCTGTGGCAGCGAGCGCGAACAGTAAAGCCGGCAGAATACGAATGAAACGCATCAAAGCTCCCCTGGTCCTGAGACAAATGCTGGGACGCCACGCGTGAAACGGCGACCAAAAGGGTGGCCGTCCGCACGTGGACAGTCGTGATACTGGGTTGCAATTGATCAGGCGATGGAGAACTGAGGCGGGGCGCGACCGGAATGCGACGACTGAACCAGGCGGCTGCGGTTTATTGCGCTATCTTCAACCCGCAGCGGGGTCGAGAAACTAGCGATCTGCGCACTAGCTGACGGCAAGAGATGCGGAGACTGGGAAACGGTCAGGGCATGGCAGCAGTCGTGATTGCAACTGGCAGGGACAATATGAAACTCAGCATCGTTCGAGCCGTGCTCATGCATCGGCTTGCGCATGCAGCAGGCATGCGGCGCAGGAGCGGAGATCGCCAGCGCCACGGGCGCGAAAATGCCCACCAGCATCAAAGTCAGTAGCAGCCTGGCGGTCAGACGATGCATAAAGTCAGTCTAGGATACCTGCCCCCGTCACCCAAGTCTATTCATCAGCGTCCAGCGGCCACCGCCACTGAACAGGATGACCAGGTTCATCACAATCATCATCAAGTCGTAGTGCCAGCCGTAGGTTTTCTCGCCCCAGAAACCAACGTGCCACACAAAAATCTGCTTCTGGATGGCGCCCAGCATAATGAGGATAAGGCCAATAACGGCAATTTGAGTCAGCACGCCGAAAGCCACGCCCAGGCCTCCCGCCACTTCAGCGATCCCCAGAAAAATGGTAAAACCCTGGCTCATGCCAATGTCTTTGCTGCGGGTTTCAGATTTGGTGGCGTGGCTCCAGCCGCTATCGATGAAGATGGCGGCCACCATCAGCCGGAGCAGGAGAAGTCCGAGATCGGTGAATTCGGCGAGTTGAGGGAACATGGTCGAATCTCAAGCCTTGCCACGAATCTTGGCCCACCACCAACGCACACCCACAAACAAGAAACGCCAGTCATGAAAGAACTCAGGCTCTTTGCGTTCAAACGCATGGCCGATGAACTGAAACGTCCATCCCACCAGGAAAAGCCCCAGCGCGTATGGCCACAACCGGTGAATAAAGATGCTGGCAAGGAACCCGACGAGTGAAACCAGAATTGCCGGTATCCCCAAGGTGTGGCAAAGCCGGTTTACCGGGTTCCGATGGCCGGCGGCATACTGCGCCACCCACTGTTCGTTGCTGCGGCCGCCCAGCATGGCGAGTCGATAATACAGTGCGGAACCGAAAAGTGATAGGCCGATACCAAGTTGAGAGGCCTGGCAAAGCCGTGTTAGCATCCTAGGTTTTGGCAGAGTGTTCGACGTTGGCCTATACACTGTCCTCTTCACTAGTCTGTTATGGGCCCGCCGCGGTGAAGATCCAAACGATTGTGGAGCGGTCGAGCTCGGCCGGACGGGTCAAGACCTGTCTCCACACCGTCTCATATTTCTAAGGAGTAACCCGTGAAGGCATACGAAGGCGCAAACATCAGGAATGTCGCGGTCATCGGCCACGGCCATGCCGGCAAAACCTCGCTGGTTTCGGCCATGCTCTACACGTCGGGGGCAACACCGCGGCTGGGCCGCGTCGACGACGGTTCAGCCACCACCGATTACGACGACGAAGAAATCGCCCGCAAGATGTCGATCTCAGCCGGCATGGCGTATGTGGAGTGGGGCAAGACAAAGATCAACCTCATCGATACCCCCGGATTCAGCATGTTCGTCCACGAAGCCAAGATGGTGTTGCCGGTCGTGGACGCGGCAATTGTCGTCGTCGACGGCGTCGCCGGAGTGGAAGTCGTCACCCAGCGCGTCTGGAACTACTGCGAAGAATACAAAACGCCACGCCTGATCATTGCCAGCCGCATGGACCGCGAGCGCGCCGACGCCGGCCGGGTGCTGGAGTCACTCACCAAAGCTTTTGGCCGGACCGTGATTCCTCTCGAACTCCCCATCGGCAGCGAAAAGAATTTTACCGGCGTCGTAGATCTGGTCAACATGAAGGCCTACACCTACGAACTCGGAGGAAACGGTAAAGGCAAAGAAGGCGAGATTCCCGCGAACCTGAAAGATCAGGCGCAGGAAGCCCACGAAAGGCTAGTCGAGATGGTCGCCGAAGGCGACGACGCCTTGATGGAAGAGTTCTTCGAGAAAGGAACGATTCCCGAGGAACATCTGGTGAAGGCGCTGCACGAAGCCATTCGTGAGGACAAGATCTTTCCCGTCATCTTCGGCTCGGGCCTGGGCAACGTCGGCGCCGACCGCGTAATGGACTTCATTGTTGACTACACTCCCGCGCCGTCCGAGCACGAGTGGGTACAAGGCGAAGCCGCGCCTTCCGGCAATGGAGAGCCCCCCAAGCGCCACGAGACCGACGCCGAGCCGGTCTCCGTTTACGTGTTCAAGACCGTTTCCGACGCCTTTGCCGGGCGCATCTCATATTTCAAGGTCTTCTCCGGAGTCCTGAAGAACGACGCCACTCTCCAGAACTACCCCAAGAACTCAGCCGAAAAGCTGGCGCACATTTCAATCGTCCAGGGCAAGACTGCGGTGCCGGTGACCGAGCTTCATGCCGGTGACATCGGAGCCGTAGCCAAACTGAAAGACACGCTGACCGGCGATACATTAGGCGACAAGAACGCACCCATCCAATATCCCAAGGTCCATCTGCCGGAACCCGCAATCACCTTCGCCATCGAACCTAAGAGCCGCGCCGACGAAGACAAACTGGGGCCAAGCATCCACAAGCTGATGGAAGAAGACGCCATGCTGCGCTTTTTCCGTGATGAGCAAACCAAGGAATTCCTGATTGCCGGGACCGGCCAGCAGCACATCGAAGTCGTGGTGGCGAAGATGAAGAAGCGCTACCATGCCGAAGTAATCCTGAAAGCGCCAAAGGTGCCGTATCGCGAGACCATTCGCGGCAAAGCCGACGTGCAGGGCCGCCACAAGAAGCAAACCGGCGGCCACGGCCAGTATGGCGATTGCAAGATCAGGATGGAGCCGCTGCCCCGCGGCGGCGATTTCGAGTTCGTCAACGACATTTTCGGCGGTTCGATTCCCCGAAACTTCATTCCAGCCGTGGAAAAGGGAATCCGCACCGCCGCTGCCCGCGGCTATCTCGCCGGATTCCCGGTGGTCGATTTCCGTGTAATCCTCTACGACGGTTCCTATCACGACGTTGACTCGAACGATCTGTCATTCCAGATGGCGGGACGCATCGCCTTCAAGAAAGCCATGGAAGTAGCCAAGCCCACGCTGCTGGAGCCCATCATGCACGTCGAAATTTCGGTGCCGGATGAGTTCGCCGGCTCGATCATGGGTGACCTGAACAGCCGCCGCGGCCGCATCCAGGGCATGGACAACAAGGGCGGCAACACCATCGTCAAAGCCGAAGTGCCCATGTCAGAAATGTTGACCTACGGCGTCGATCTCACCGCCATGACCCAGGGCCGCGGCAGCTTCAACATGGAAATGCATCACTACGACGCCGTACCCGGTCAGTTGCAGGAGAAGATCATCGAGAAAGCCAAAGCCGCGCGCGGTGACGTGAAGGAAGAGGAAGAGTGATTGCGTCAAGCGAGTGAGCACAGCTCGATGTCGGTGCGAGCGAAGTCCGTACCTTTGGCTAGCAACGGCTCCCCGCAGAATTTTGCCAGGGCGTAGGCGAAACAATCTCCGAAATTCAGTCCCGCGGGGTGGCGGCCTTTGCCGTATTTGCGCCAGGCCGAGCGTGCGATCTCGACTTGTTCACTATCCACCGCGACAATCTCAATATTGACGCGAACCACAAACAGATCAAATTCGCGGCCGGCGGCTTCGCCACGACGCGCTTCCAGCACGATTCCAGTTTCAAAAAGGTTGGCTGCTGAAATGCAGCGCGTCTCTGACCTCATAAGTTGGCCGAGGAATGAAGAGCGCTCAGGTTCTGCAAGAAAGATCGCGAGCAGCGCGGAGGTATCAATGACCATTAGTGCGGCATTCCATTCTCGTCGTACCCGAGGATCTCATCGTCCGGCCGGGAGTCGAGGTTGGGGAGCGCGTCCACCCGGCGCAACAGGTCGTCCACCTGGGCCGCCAAGACACGCCCGCGCCGATTTCCCTTAAGGCGCTCCCACCGTTCCTCGAGTGCCTTCCTGATCGCCTCAGTCAGAGACTCACCGGTCTCCTCCGCCACCTGGCGAGCTATGCGTTCGGTATCATCGTTCTTGATGCTCAGAGCCATCGTATAGCATTATATAGCATGAGGTATAGTTATATAACATGGGTTAAGTCAAGCGATTGTGGGATCGTAGAACATCGGGTCCACGGTGCACGTGTGCTGCGATCCACACGGTAGCCGTCGCTACCAGATAAACCGCCCCTGCATATAGAGAGAGAAGGATCGGAAAAAAGATGCTCCCCCAGAACCAGTTGTGCTCACCGCTAAAGAAAATGAGCGGTACGTATACCCCATACGTCCCAAGCAGGACCACCGGAGACATGCTGACAGGTAAGGCGAGCGCGACGAGTACGCTGAGCAACAGTCTGGTCTTGGCATTTACGATGCTGGGAAAAGTTCCGTCCGCACGAGCTCTCAACAGCAGAAACAGCATCGTCGTAACAGCGGCAATCGTTGACAGTGTCGCAACCCAGCTACGCCAATCGAGCACAACGTGGAAATAGGACGCCGGTGCCGTCACACATCCGACGAAGTAGCATTCGACCGGTATTGCATCCGGCCGGATAAAAAAGAAATGATGCCCGAGTTGTTTTACGTATTGGCCATTGGTCTCATACCAGGGCGGGAAAAAGAAGATTCCCCCAAAAGTAATGGTGCTGATGGAGAGGATTATTTTCTTGGTTGGATTCATGTCTGTCGCCGCACACGGCGTCTAGATGGACACGATTCTACTTGGAGGCAGGTGGCCCACCCCTTAAATCTGATGGGATTGACGCGGACACCGGCCCTTGCAACGCCATCAAGCAGCAGAGCCACCCCCCTGTCTTGGCTCAGCGTGAAATGGAGAAGCGACGTTCTTCGTTAGTGTAGATTCCGCCCCTGCGGGGCGGGGATTTTCAAGGTATCGGGGTCTATCGTCTGATGACTTTTTGTGGTTGTCAATGTGCAGAGCGAGAACATTGGCTCCCGCGCTGCTGAACATCGGCTCGATGAGCCCGCCCGGTTATCCCTCGGCATGGTTGCCCCCCGGCAGAGCCCGCCTCCGTTTCACCTGGCAAGTTCATTGTAGCTCCGCAACGCCATGCTGTTTTCAAGTTCCGGTGTGCCCGTCACCCGATAGGGTCGTAGCGGTTCAATTCGATGAGCGTCCAACGTCATCGGGGTCGCGCTTCATATAGAATTTGCGATCATCTTCATGCGACACTCGGAAACCAAGACGCTCGTAGAGCCGCCGAGCGGGATTGATTCTGACAACATTCAGGCAGACCGCAAGACCGAACTCAGCGGCTTCGCTAATCAATCGCTTCATCACTTCTGTGCCGATACCCCTGCGCTGAAACGGGCTATCCACAAACATCTGCGCGACAAAAATCTCATTATCTTCTCTGATGGTCTGCAACCAGCCGACATCGGTACCGTCGAGCGCTATAACACGAACCTGCGCTCGGTTCCACTGCTGCCCGAAGCTGGTTTCTTGAGCGTTTCTGTCTAGACGCAACTCATCAATGATCCACCTCATTTCGGTGAAATAGAGACGTCTGCAGTACTCAAAGTCATGCTCAAGAGCCGGACGCAATCCAATCTGCACTGGTCTATTCTGCACCATCGATACGGTGACCTCAAACGACTGTGCTGTCGAGGCAACCCACTCCTGCCTATTAGTGGATTGGTCGGGCGGGTGGCCCGGGCCTTACAGGCAGAGAGTATACGCCGGGCGACAGCCTAACCTCTTTTCCGGCAAGGAGCGGAGCCACCCCCACCCACCACCACCCCGCATCCACCCCCTTGACCAACCCCACACTACCCACACGCGGCTCACCTCGTAGGGAGGTCCCAAAGCAGTCATTATGACCTTTGCCACTGGAGCGGCACCGGTACAAAACGAGAACTGGGTGCCCCGCTCCTTGCCGGTGTTGCAAGGGGCGGGTTTGTGGGTCAGGCTGGCTGTCGCACGCTCATCTGGGACAAATACGGGGACAGACGGAACTGTCCCCGGTTTTCTGTTCCAATCCGGAACCCGGTCTCGCGTGTTTCCAGCGAAATCCCCCGCATCCCGTCCGCCAACCTGATAAGTTCCACTCATGGCACGTCTGCCGCGGGTTGCCATCCCCGATCTCCCGCATCATGTTACCCAGCGCGGCAACGCCCGACAACTCGTATTCGCCCACGACTCCGACCGCGCCACTTATCTCCAGTTGCTTCACCAATATTGCGAACTCTACCAGGTCGCACTCCTCGGCTACTGTCTCATGTCCAATCACGTGCATTTAATCGCGGTGCCGCACACCGCCTCCGCTCTGTCCGACGTTCTCCGCCACACTCACGGACGCTACGCCGCCTACTGGAACGCACGCCTCGCCTCTTCCGGCCACGTCTGGCAGGGACGCTTCTATTCCTGTCCACTCGATGAGTCCCATCTTTGGGAGGCACTTCGTTACGTGGAACTGAACCCGGTGCGAGCGCGCATGGTCGCCAACGCGGAGCAGTGGAAGTGGTCGAGTGCCGCAGCGCATGGCGCCGACGCTCCCGACGGTTGCCTGGACATGACGCCCTGGCAGGCCCGCTGGAATGCCGCCGCATGGCGCGAATATCTTGCCGCCGGCGTGCCCGAAACTGCAATCGCTGCCTTGCGACGCTCGACCCACACCGGACGTCCCCTGGGAACGCCCGCGTTCGTCGCCGCTCTGGAAAAGTCAACCTTACGCCTGCTCGCGCCCCGCACCGGCGGACGCCCGACCAAGCCCGCGCCCCATTCCCGCCAATCCAAGCTAGCCTTTATCGCCTGACTCGAAAACCGGGGACAGTTCCGTCTGTCCCCGCATTTTCCCCCGCATTTTCCGAGGAAATCACTACGGTCGAACGAACGTGAAAACGTCGCCGGAATTCGGGGCGACTCCCCAAACGCCAGCTCCTGAGCCCACGGCGATCTGCGTAAAAAAGCCCGGGGCGTCGACGAAGGAGCCGACCGCAGGGTCAAAACGCAGGATCCTCTGATTCGGGTCAATTCCCCAGACTCCATCGTCTCCGGCGGCAAGTTGAATGATGGTTCCGGTAATGTGGCTGGCACTGTAACCGCCGTTGAAAGCGCCCGCTGCGAAAATGTTCCCGTTCGGGCCGAGAGCCCAACAGTCGTTGTTATCAGCGGCGAGGGATAAATATCCGTTGAGCGTCGAGTACTGGAACTGCCCGGTGCTGAAATTGAATGCGTAGAGTTGTTGAGCGACATTGACGCCCCAGACTGCCCCTCCGGCGGTGGCGACTTGGACGAAAGAGCCGGGAGCCTGGTCGAACTTATTCGTGCAGTAGTTGTAACGGAAGACCTGGTCGCTAAAGTCGATTCCCCACACCTCGTAGGGGTGACAACTGTCGATATCGCCCTCACCCACGGCGATTTGCTGTAGGGAGCCAGCGACGTGAGTGAACGACTTTGTGCCGTAGTTGAAGTGGAAAACGTTGCCGGATTCGTCCACCCCCCAGATCTCGTCTTTCTGCAGGAGCGTGCCTCCGCCGACGTAGATCCGGCTGAGCGATCCCGGCACAGAGGCGAACTTACTCCCTATAAGCCTGAAGACCTGTCCAGAAGTGTTGATGCCCCAGACTTCACTATGTCCGGCAGCGACCATTTGCATGACTCCGGTGAAGCCGGTGACCTGTTTGAAATGTTGAGCAGTGGCAGGGATGATGAGCGCGGCCAGGCAAAGTAAAAGCATCGTTATTTTCATTGACGTTTCCTCTTTGAATCTGAAATTTGGCACGCGAGTCAGGATTTACGGTCGAACGAACGTGAAAACTTCTCCGGAATTCGGAGCCACTCCCCAAACGCCAGCGCCAGAACCCACGGCGATCTGCGTAAGAAAGCCCGAGACGCTGACAAAGGAGCCGGTAGCGGGGTCAAAGCGATAGATCTTCTGATTCGGGTCAATTCCCCAGATTCCATCGTCTCCGGCGGCAAGTTGAGCGATGGTTCCTGTAATGTTGCTGTACCCGTAACCGCCGTTGATAGCGCCCACTGAGAAAGTGACTCCGCTTCCATTGAGAGCCCAAACGTCGTTGTTATCAGCGGCGAGGGATACAAGTCCGTTGACCCCGGCGTACTGGAACTGTCCAGTGCTGAAATTGAATGCGTAGAGTTGTTGAGCGCCGCTGAGCCCCCAGACTCCGCCTCCTGCAGTGGCGACTTGGACGAGAGAGCCGAAAGCCTGTTCGAACTTATTGGTGCAGTAGTTGTATCGGAAAATGGCGTCGCCCAAGTTGACTCCCCAAACCTCGTAGGGGTGGCAACTGTCGATATCGCCCTCGCCCACGGCGATTTGCTGTAGGGAGCCTGGGATGTGAGTGAACGACTTTTTGCCGTAGTTGAACTGGAAAACGTTGCCGGATTCGTCCACCCCCCAGATCTCGTCTTTCTGGCTAAGCGTGCCTCCGCCGACGACAATCCGGCTGAGCGTCCCCGGTACAGAGGCGAACTTAGTCCCTGTAAACCTGAAGACCTGACCAGTATTATTGACACCCCACACTTCACTACGTCCGGCAGCGACCTGGAGCATGCTTCCGGTGAAGCCGGTGACCTGTTTGAAATGTTGAGCCGAGGCAGGGATGACGAGCGCGGCCAAGCAAAGTAACAGCATCATTCTCTTCATTGACGTTCCCCCCCTAAAAGTTGTCATGCGAGTCAGGATTTCAGGAGCAGCAACTGTTTCGGTCTCTTTATTTCTCCCAACCAGAGACGGGCGCCATCCTGCCGCAAGGGGCGCTTTTCGCTCAATAGAGGACACATTTCGGACGCCTTAATTTTTCCTGTACCGCTAAACCAAAGAAAGACAAGGGAATGTTGGAGAACCGGAAAAACGGGATAAAATGAGGCTCCCTCCCCTGAGGGCCAGTCGTGGGACCAGAGCCGGTCAAAATCCCGAAAACCATCAAGATTGGCGAGGACTTCGAGCTCGACGCAGAGTCCTATACGCTAAGCCGAGCCGGTCGTGTGCTCAAGCTGGAGCGCATCCCGATGGATATTCTGCTGCTCCTGGTGCGGCAATGGGGACAGCTTGTCGATCGCGACCAGATTGCGGAGAAGGTCTGGGGAAAAGGCGTTTTCCTCGATACAGACAACAGCATCAACATCGCCATCAGCAAGATCCGCCAAACCCTGAAGGACGACCCCGAGGAACCGCGTTTCATCCAGACCATTCCGGGCCGGGGATACCGTTTCATTGCACCGGTGGAAACGGGCGCTGCAATCGAAAGAGAGGAAGCAGTTGCGGCGCCTGCCCAGCAGGTCGCCGAGAATCGGCAGCCCGCCCTTGCGGAACCAACCGCCGACAAGTCATTCAACCGACGCTGGCTGCTGGCGATTGCCTTGGCCGCTGTTCTGATTGCGGTGGCCGGCATCGGGATGCAATGGAGGCGGTCGTCGGCTCCATCGTCGGTTCGATCGAACGCGGCTTCTGGAAGGGCGGTGTTGGCCGTTCTGCCGTTTGCCAATCTCACGGGAGATGCATCGCAGGACTATTTCAGCGATGGGCTGACGGAAGAGATGATTTCGCGGCTGGGGAATCTCGATCCCGCGCGGCTGGCGGTGATCGCGCGCACCTCCGTGATGCATTACAAAGGCAGTCAAGCTTCTTTAGACCAGATCGGCCGGGAGTTGGGCGTCGAGTATGTGGTCGAGGGTAGCGTGCGACGTGATGCGAACAACGTTCGCATCACGGCCCAGCTCATACGAACCAGAGACCAAACGCATATCTGGGCGCGTCAATATGATCGGGAACTCAGGAGCTTGCTCGCTTTGCAGGCTGAAATCGCGACGGAGATTGCCGACGAAGTCCAGCTGACATTGAGCAATTCGAAGCCGGGCGATTCTAAGCCCGCTGCTGCTCCGGAGGCCGCTTTGTCGCCGCAAAATTACGATGCGTATGATCTGTATTTGAAAGGGCAGTACTTTTTCAACAAGAGGACAGTCGAGGGCTTAGAGGAAGCGATCGGATATTTTGAGCAAGCTGCAACCAAGGACCCGAATTACGCCCGCGCCTATGCCGGACTCGCTGATTGCTACGCTCTTATGCCCGGCTATAGCGGACGCCCACAGGCCGAGTTCCCGGCCAAGGCACGCGCCGCCGCTCTGAAGGCACTGGAAATTGATGACCGCTTGCCAGAGGCTCACGCCGCGCTCGCGTTGGTTGTCCAGAATTACGATTGGGATTGGGCAACTGCTGAGAAACAGTTCCGCCGGGCGATCGAGCTGAATCCAAACTATGCCACAGCCCATCACTGGTACGCTGAGCATCTGATGTGGCGTGGGCGCTTTGATGAAGCGCTGGCGGAGAGCGAGCGGGCACGGCAACTGGATCCGCTCTCACTGATCATCGCCGCGGATAACGGCGCCATCCTCTACCTCTCGCGGCAATACGATGCCGCGATAAAGAAGTGGCAATCGGTGCGGGAGATGGACCCCAATTTCCCGAAGGCTCGCATGATCTCCTTTGCCTATGCGGAGAAAGGGATGTATGCGGAAGCGCTCGCCGATCTGGAACGGCAGCGGCCGATGATGCCGGGCCCGTGGTATCTGTCGAGCGTCGCCTATATTTACGGGCGCAGTGGGCAGACGGCCAAGGCACAACATGCACTGGAAGAGCTGCTTGAGTTGGATCGGAAGCAGCCGGTGGATCCGCCGGTGATCGCCAAGGCTTACTTAGCAGTGGGGGACAAGGAACAAGCGCTGGTATGGCTGGAAAAAGCGTATGCGCAGCACTCGCATGAACTCACGGGCCTGAAAGTGACGCCGGAGTTTGATCCGCTGCGCACTGATCCGCGATTCCAGGAACTGACCCGAAAAGTTGGCTTGCCGCAGTAATGCTGATATCGGACCAGGACAAATGCGGACCGACAAATGCGGGGACAGACGGAAGTGTCCCCATATTGTTTTCCAACCGGTGCGATAATTGGGGACAGTTCCGTCTGTCCCCGCATTCTCCTCCCGCGGTCAACTTCCCTTCAGGATCGAAGCTGAACGTGTTGCCGTTCCCGTCGTTGGTTAGATTTCCGTCCGCATCGTATATCACCCCGTACAAAGGCTTGATCCGGTTATTGGTGTCGAACTGAAACATTGGATTGTAGCCCATCGGCGTCGCCGTCTGTGTCCATCGATTCCCGTACTGATCGTAGGTGAATCCCAACGTTTGGCTGCTCGTGGCAAACGGACACGAACCATTGCACGTTGCAGAGGATATTCTGCTGAACTTGTCATAGCCGTACGACCAGCTTCCATTCACCGGGTCGGCCACCGTGTGTACACTGTCGTTCCGTTTGTTCAGGTTTGGCGATCCCGTCGCCGCAAAGGCGGCTGCAGGCCGAATAGCCAGTAGGCGGTCATGTAGAAGAGAACTTGCTCCAAGAAGAGGGACGGAATCAAGTAGAGCCAGCCGAACGAACCGAGGACGACCACAAATACGACCAAGTTAATTGCAAGCCAGCCGCAGACGAAGAAGATGAATCGAACGGACCGAAATTCCTTTCGGTACTCCTCCCTGACTCCCGCAAAGAATCCGATGGATATCAAACTGAGAAGCACCCACATTGGGCTGACGTGGCGAACTTCCGTTACCACGAACGCGCCCACGCCCAGAATGCAGACCAGCAGTGCAGACCCAACCAGAAAGCACACATCCAGAGTCCGATTTGAAAAGCTACGCTGTTTCCCCAACGCTACCAATCTATGGCCCCCTTAATTCGCGAACCTTAAATGCGGGGACAGACGGAAGTGTCCCCATATTGTTTTCCAACCGGTGCGATAATTGGGGACAGTTCCGTCTGTCCCCGCATTCTCCAGTCCGCGTTGTGGAAGTAGGTCGTAGTCCCACTGTAAATCGTCAGATGCCGTTGCTAGCGATCAATGCCAAGGAACGGGGGACATGTTGCAGCCTCTAGCCCGGGCAAGGAAGCCGATACGATCACGGATTCAGACGGATCTTTGGGATTGACACATACCTGAATCGTCCTGCCAACCAGTTGGTCTGTAGGAGGCGTTCTCCACCATGTCCCCGGAATAGCAGCCTCTCCGGAATAAAAGGCTCCATCCACTGTGTAGGAGTAGTTTACCTCTACAACGTAGACGTACGTGTAGTGGCCTCGGCTTGCGTAGGTGATCGTCTCAACGGTTGCGCTGCCTCTGGGCCACCGCCTTACAACCTGGCTCCGGTAGCGCGACCTCATTCGTGACAGAGCAAGGAAAGCCAGGCTGAGGGCGACCACCACGGCAAGAACGTTAGATGCCCATGCCACCGTTCACTTTCCCGCAGTGCGCCGATGAACTGTAAGGGCGGCAATGCTGAACAAGAAACACAAAATCAGTGGCCATGCGACCGTCGCTAACGTCCCAGGAGCCCAATGAGATCGCACCGAGCGAGCAATAGCGACCACAGCGCCAACACCGTAGATCAGCGAACCCACCGATAGCCCTAGCACCGCAAATTGGGAACGTTTCACTGCACAAGCCCTCTATTGATGATCGGCAGGAGTCACAACCTGTTGGAGAAATACGGGGACAGACGGAACTGACCCCATTTGATCCTCCCAATCCGGGAAATGACGCCTGCGCATTCTCTCGCTGCTCTCCTAACCGTGCACACCATCTGATAAGTTGACTTCAATGGCTCGCCTGCCTCGTGTCGTGATGGCCGGTGTTCCGCATCATGTTACTCAGCGCGGCAACGCCCGGCAAGTAATCTTCGACGGTAACGCCGATCGCCTCACTTACCTGGGGCTCCTACGTCAACACTGCGAACTGGATGGGCTTTCTCTGCTCGGCTATTGTCTGATGTCGAATCACGTGCATCTGGGAACCATCACGGCCTCCTCAGCCACACGGCTGAGTATCCCGTAGGTCTCGTCCGATCGTTCCGGAGCGTCGGCAAGTGTTTCGCAAATTTACCACCTACCCTCTACAATCTTTCCGTCCATGGAGACCTCCCGCATCACCGAATTGCTCCAGCCCTTCCTGGCAACGTCCGGAGCCCTCTCCGCCGCCCAACTCCATAGTATATCGATATACATCGATCTATTACTGCGCTGGAACGCCCGTATCAACCTCACCTCCGTCCGCCAGCCCGAAGCCATCGTGACCCGCCACTTCGGCGAGTCGCTGTTCGCTGCCCGCCATCTCTTCCCCGATCGTATGGGAACGGGCGGCTCGCCCATCAAGCCCGCTTCCCTCATCGACGTCGGCTCCGGCGCCGGCTTCCCCGGCGTCCCCATCAAACTCTGGGCGCCTGCGATCCATCTCACCCTGATCGAATCGACTCAGAAGAAGGTAGCTTTCCTCCGCCAGCTGGCCCGCACCCTCACATTGACGGACATCAATATGGTCCCCGGCCGCGCCGAAGCCTATCCCGGTCCCCCGGCCGACGTCGTAACTCTCCGCGCCGTCGAGCGCTTTTCGTCAGCCCTCCCAGTTGCCGCCCGCCTAGTCGCCCCGGGAGGCCGCCTCGCCCTGCTGATCGGCCAAGCCCAGACCGCCCGAGCCACCAATCTTATTCCCGGCGCAGATTGGTGCGCTCCCGTCCCCCTCCCCCTCTCATCCAGCCGCGTTCTCCTAATCGGCCGCTCCAGAGAGCAATAAGCCACGTAGAGGATCCAAGCATCAAGCTAATAACAAGTGGAATGCGACCACGATTTCCAGTCTTAACTAGATAGACAAGGCAAAATCGAATGGGCGAAGTGGGACAACATGCCAATGAGTTGCGGCCGCATTAAGCCACGATGCCAGTTCCACGTGGAACACATCTATAGAATGCTCCGCTGGCGTCCGATTTTCGCTTGCTGCAATTTTTGACCGGGCAGAATGTTCCACGTGGAACAGTCTCACGCGCATTCAAGTCTCTCACATGAGCGGCTGTGCAAAGGCGGCCCTCAGCAGCTGCCAACTCTCTCGCCCTACAAGGCAATCTCCTGACGCCAAGTCTGCACCGAAATCCGTCATTGCATTTCTGGGCTGCTTGGAACTATTCTGCAAAGTGGCTCTCGGCATCTCCGAAAAAACTTAATGGGACGCGTCATCGCTGTTGCCAATCAGAAGGGCGGCGTGGGCAAAACTACGACTGCCATCAATCTCGCCGCCTCAATTGCCGCCGCCGAAGTCAACACTTTGCTTCTTGATTCGGACCCCCAGGCGAATGCCACCAGCGGTTTGGGCTTTTCCAAAGATCCCGAGCGAATCAGCACCTACGATCTTTTGATGGGCTCGGCGCGTGCCGAAGACGCTCTTCAGAAGACAGAGCTCGAGCAGCTCTGGCTTATTCCTTCGCACAAAAACCTTATCGGAGCGAATCTGGAGCTGGTGCAGGCTGAGCGCCGGGAGTTTCGTTTGCGGGATGCGCTGGCGCCGATTCGCGATCGCTTCCATTATGTGGTTATGGACTGCCCGCCGGCGCTGGATCTGCTCACGCTGAATGCTTTGGTCGCGGCCGACGCTGTTCTGATTCCGATGCAGGCTGAGTATTTTGCCCTCGAAGGAATTTCTGAACTTCTCGACACGATCGAGCGGATCCGTTCGGGGCTGAATCCTGGGCTTACCGTCGAAGGCGTCGTGCTTACGATGTTCGACGACCGGACCAATCTGGCGCAGCAGGTGACGGCGGAGCTGAGCCGGTACTTCGGCGACAAATTGTGCAAGACGGTGATCCCGCGAAACGTGCGGCTGGCGGAGGCGCCGAGCCATGGCAAGCCGGTCCTTATTTATGACGTGCGCTCGCGGGGGGCGGAGAGCTACATCCAACTGGCGAAAGAGATTCTCGGGCACACGATGAATGTGCAGGAGATGCCGGCGGCGGAAGTGGCGGGCGAGGAGAAGCAAGCGGTGAATGCGCCGCGCTGGAAGCGGTGGATGAAGGAGCGGAATAAATTGATCACGATCAATATACAAGATCGATGAGCATCGATGTATTGAGTAGGGATCGGGTCGGGCTGGTTTGTGGAATCCGGCAATCCAATAGGGAAGCGAGCCAAACGCGCGATTTATCGGGTCGCAAAGAACGCGACCCGTTCGCGCGGCTCGCCCAGATCCTTCGGCGCGCAAAGTACGCGCGCCTCAGGATGACAAGGAGTTGTGGAATCCCACCCTAGCGCACAGAACGCGCTAGGATGGGGCACCCATCAACCAGTAAGGGATTAGGAGCGTTGAGGATGACTACGACAGCGGAGAAGATCACGGAACATGTTGCTGAGAAGCCGGCTGAGAAACCAATCGAGAAGCGGCGGGCTTTGGGGCGGGGGTTGGATTCGTTGCTGCCGGCGGCGGGGCCGCGGGTGGTGGCGATGGGGCCGGTTGCCGGCGATGCTGTGCCGGTAGTGTTGCCTGAGTTACATGCCGCGGTGGGGTTGAAGCGGGAGCCGGGCGATGCGGTGGTCCATATCAAGCTCGATCAGATTGATGAGAACCCTTATCAGACGCGGCGGACGTTCGATCCCGCGGCGTTGCAGGAGTTGGCGGATTCGATCCGGGTGAGCGGGGTGGTGCAGCCGATCGTGGTGCGGCTGTCCTCGACGGGACGTTTCACCCTGGTGCTGGGTGAGCGGCGATGCCGGGCGGCGAAGCTGGCGGGCGAGTTGGTCATTCCTGCGATTGTGCGGCAGATTTCGAATCAGCAGGCGGCGGAGATGACCGTCGTCGAGAACTTACAACGCCAGGACCTGAATTGCCTGGAGCAGGCTAATGCGTTTACGCGGCTGAGCCGGGACTTTGGGCTGACACAGGAGCAGATTGGGCAGCGCACCGGGTGCTCACGCGCGTCGGTCGCGAACTACATGCGGCTGCTGCGGTTGCCGTCTGAGGTGCAGGAGTATCTGGCGGATGGGCGGCTCGGGTTCAGCGAGGCGCGGGTGCTATTGCAGTTGACCGATTCGCACTCGGTCCCCTATATCGCGAAGGAAGCGATAGACGGAAAAATGTCGGTCGCGCAATTGATTGAGCGGGTGGACCGGGCCAACCTACCGCAGGAAGCTTTTCCGCCGGCACAGGTTTATAAGGAGCAAGATCCCAACGTGCGCGCGATACAGACCGAGATGGAGCGGACGCTGGGCTGCCGGGTGCGCATCAGCGATCGCAAGGGAAGAGGGAAGATCGTGATTGAGTACGCGACGCTTGAGGATTTTGACCGAGTTGTGGAGATGTTGAAGGGATAGTCTCTTGCTCAATACATACGTAGTTTTTAGTTTCTGGTTTCTAGTTTCTAGTGAACCGGGGAAGGTAGGAATCAGGAGAGTAATCGGTGGGAGACAAGTGAGGACGGACAGCTGGCACTCACACCAAAACAGACACTTTGAGGTGGTGAAGTGGTGGAAGACCGCTCTTTTTTGCCGCCCCGCGGCTTGCATCATTTCTCTGAGTTTACTGCACCAGCAATGTAAGGTTCGTATTGTGGATCAACTTGGCGGTGCCGGACGTGAACGTGCCTGTGACTGTGAGATTGTAAGATGTCCCGCCCCCGATGCTGCCCCCGCCGCCGCACCCAGTCCATGTGATTCCGACGGAGAACAGGCACAGGAAAGCCAACCCGCAGAGCAGGCGACGCTGGCGACGTCGACTGCCAACGCCCGACGTGCCCACGATGACCAGCCCGGGCAAGCCTCCGAGAGCCAGCCACATTGCGAGCCTGCCGCCCGACGGCGAAAGACCACCGAGCGGTGTCAGGCTCCCTGAGGTTGCCGCAGTCGTCACGGTAACAGTGACCTTTGTTGACGTCGAGCCACTCAGCGCGACGGAACTGGGCACGGAGCAAACGAATCCCGTCGGTGCTCCGCTGCAGGTGAACGAGACCGTTTGCTTGAACCCACCGGCAGGTTCAACCGTCAGCGCGTAGGTCGCGGTTCCTCCGGGTGAGACCGTGGCCGTCGACGGGCCGGAGGGAGCCATAGAGAAATCCTGCCCCACGCCCGTCAGCGCAACCGTCTGAGGACTGCCGGCAGCGTTGTCCGTAATTGAGAGGATCCCGTTCCTTGTACCGGCCACAGCAGGATCGAAGAAGACCCCGATCGCACAGGAAGCTCCTACTGCGACACTCGCCCCACACGCATTCAGCGAACCAAAATCTGCGGGACTGGTTGTCACTGCCGTGATCAACAGGGGACCGTTTCCGTTATTGGTGAGTGTCACACTTTGCGGCAGGCCAGACGTTCCCACGTATTGCTCTGGGAAGGTTAAGTTTGGGGGCGAGATCATGAAGATTGGACCGCTGCCCGTACCCGAAAGGGGTGCAATCGTCGGACTGCCTAGAGCGTTGTCGTTAACAGTCAGAGAAGCACTGTAGCTTTGCAGCATTGTCGGGGTAAAGGTAACGCTGATGGTGCAGCTTCCATTCGGCGCGAGGCTAGTCGGACAATTATTCATCTGGGCAAAGGCACTGCTGTTCGGCCCAGTGATCACAATAGATGTAATGGTCACGGCAACGATTCCGACGTTGGTTAGGGTCGTTGTCATCGGAGCGCTTGTCGCTCCGACGGTTTGATTTCCGAAGTTGAGGCTGGTGGGATTCAGCGCCACCGGCGACACCCCTGTTCCAGCAAGTCCGACTGTTTGCGGACTTCCCGTGGCATCGTCAGAAATCGTCAGGGTTCCATTTTGCAAACCTAGAACCTGGGGGGTAAAGCTTACGTTGATGGTGCAGTTCCCACCCGCAGGCAGACCGGTTCCGCAGTTATTTGTTTGAGCGAATGGCGGGTTCGCAAAGATAGAGTTGATGATCAGGGTGCCATTCGTGCTAAGCGTCACCGGTTGCGGTTGGCTGGTTGAGCCCAATCCTTCAGCACCGAAGTTCAAGTTTGACGGAATCACGGTCACGGTAACGGTTCCAACGCCGGAAAGTGCGACGGTCTGAGGGCTATTTGCAGCGCTGTCCGTGATGTTCAGGGCGGCGCTGCGGGAACCAGGAGCGGTGGGTGTGAAGGTAACGTTTATCGTGCAAGTCAGCCCTGCAGCTAGCGACGTACCACAGTTGTCCTGCTCGCTGAAGTCGGCACTGTTCGCACCGGTGAAGGTAATGCTCGTGATTGTCAGCGTCGCCGCGCCACTGTTGCTGAGAACTGTGCTTTGTGGAGTGCTGGCTACGCCAATGGTTTGGTTTCCAAAGGTCAGGCTCAAAGGCCAGACCTGATCGCCAGGCACGAACTTGGCGACAAACGTATTGCCGTAGAAGCAACCTCCAGCACACTGTGTCTGAAAAACTCCCGGCGTGATCGGGAAGGTAGAAGAGTCGGTACTACCGACCAGGTAGACACCGTTGGCGGCGTCTATCGCGAGGCCCCTGCCAACGGTCGATGTCGAGTACGAGGTGTTGCTGCCCGTCAGGTACGTTGAATACAAAAGGGTCGAACCGCTCGGGTTCAACTCGCTCATGAAACCGTAATAGGTGGGAAACGTGCAGGTTCCGCAGGTCGGCTGGAACGACCCAGGGGTAGTAGGGAAGTCAGCGTCGAGAGTATAGCCATTTAGATAAACATCCCCCGCAGCATCCAGCACGATGCCAAAGGCTTCATCCTGAGTACTGCCACCGAGGTAGGTCGAGTAAATCAAGGCCGAGCCAGCAGAGTTGAACTCGGTCACAAACGCATTGATACCTCCAGTGCATGCGCGACATGTTGTCTGGAACGCACCGGGAGTCACGGGAAAATCAGCGGAATCAGTGAAGCCGGTTATATAGGCATTGCCGGAAGAACTCACGGCGATGCCGGCGCCAACCTGATCTTCACCCGACTGATTAATGACGCCGCCACCTAAATAGGTCGAGTAGATCAGCGCTGAGCCGGTCGGGTTCAACTGCGTTACAAAAGCATCCCTGCAATACGGTTCACTGCATGTGCTCTGAAAGGCTCCCGGCGTAACCGGAAAATCGGTGGATGTCGCAGCTCCAGTCAGGTAGACATCACCGAATGAATCGAGGGCCATGGCAGAAGCCTCGTCACTAGCACTGCCACCAAGGTAGGTCGAATAGATCAGTGCAGTGCCGGTGGAGTTAAACTCGGTTACGAAGGCGTTGTTGTTGCCAGCAGTGTTGCAGCTACCACATTTTGTCTGGAAGGCACCTGGCGTAGTGGGAAAGATCGCGGAGTTCGTCGATCCAGCGACGTAAGCATCCCCTGACCGATCTATGGCTATGCCGGAACCGTTCTGAATGCTGTATCCCGTGGCAACATCGCCGCCCAGGTAAGTGGAGTAAATCAAGGCCGAACCTGTTGGATTCAACTCGGTCACGAAGACGTCGCCAAGGATGGTTTGAGTGTTGTATCCGCAGTTAGTACACGTTGGCTGAACGACGCCAGGAGTAGTGGGAAAGTTATTTGAGTAAGTGCCGCCAGTCACGTAGGCGTCACCTGCAGAATCTATGGCAATGGCCTCGCCCTGAGCCCCTTGGTTTCCCCCAAGGTATGTCGAGTAGACCAGGGCGGTTCCGGTGGGATTCATCTTTGTGATAAAAGCGGCTCCCCAATCCCCACAACCATATTGACCGGTTCCACTGGGGCAGGTTGTCTGGAACGCGCCCGGTGTGGTTGGGAAGTCCCAGGCGCGAGTGTACCCCGCCAGGTATGCATTGCCCGCAGTATCCACCGTCACGGCAGAGGCGGCAACAAAACCGGTGGTAGCACCGAAAAACGTCGAATAGGCCAACGCGGGATCTATCGTTAACACCCGGGTCGGGTCGTAGCTTCCAATTTCAAAACTCACGCGATGTCCATGCCGAACCAGGTAACGACCATCAATCGCCTGCCTCTCTCCGTTTCTTTCCTGGTACACGATTGGTTTACGCCAACGAAGCTCACCATCTGGAAAATGGAGGACCAAGTCTCCATCTTTACTTTTGCTGATTTTGCTGGCCCCACGGATATCGAACTGGATGCGATGTGCGTCGGCACCTGGCGCGATGACGAAGTCATATTCAAGCTGCCGCTGGTTGCCGTAGTAGATGAGGTCGATGCCGGGATAAATTCCTTCGTACTTTACCTTGGCGTAGTTCGCGACGTTGCTGTGCCATTTCGTGGAATCGTTTCCGATGAAGTAGTTGCTCTTGTCGGGGAGTTCGTCCGCGCCGGAAACCTTGGTTGCCTGGTTGGGGTTCACGAGCTTCATCCGCAGGACGGCGTCGGTCGTCGGCCCGACCGCACTTTGGTGCAAACGATGAGTGGAGGGCGATGTGTCGTTCTTGACCTTGCTTCCTTGAAGCGAGAAGACAGCTTCATCCCCGGTGAGGAATAGGGTGTAGCCGCTGCCGCGTGAGAGAAACCTCACTCTGTCATCGGTCTGGCCCTGATTCGCCTCGAAGCTCAGGGGTAGCTTGCCGTAAGTCTCGATAACCTTTCCTTGAATTGATGGATCGGGCCGCGAGGGGCCAGGGTTGGATTGGGCGAGCATGGTTGCGCACAATAGAACAATAAGGAGGCAGGAGAGCCAAGAAGATCTCATAAGACCCTTTCAGTCTTCGCCAACAGGGTCGCCAAGCTTAGAGAGCCGGGGCGGGGGAAAACGTAAGACTTACGCATTCTGTGCCAGTAGCACTCGCCTGTCAAGGAAACGTGTCCGGGGTGGAGGCCGACAGGAAGAAGGGCGCAGCTGGAGTCCGCTGACTCCGTCCTACAGCCGAAATACTATGGGCACCCCCAGGCAGACTCTGTCCGGCGGTCGAAAAGCCCCACTCAACCTAAGTCACTTCTCCAGGAATTCGGCGAAGGCTCCGACTTTGCCGTAGTAGAGGCGGATGCTGCAGGTCTTGTCGGCGGTGTGCGCAAAGGAAACTTGTAGTTGTCCTGGGGGTGAATCGACTTCACCCAACTCCATTGGCCCGCGGGCCACATCCTGCGTTTGATCGTAGGCTGCGCCCGGGGTGACGTTCTTGTTGACGATGAGAGTCCACTCTTTGCGGTTGGGGATGACGTAAACGCTGTAGGCGCCGATCGGGATGGGGTTGTTGTTCAGGCTCACTGCGGCTCCGACGAACAGGGTCAGCGGCTTGCCCCCGGGTAGCCACACTTTGCCGTTGTGAGTGTCGTCCTTGCCGGGGGCGTTGTTGTAGCGAACGCTGATCTCCTGGCTGTCAGCGAAATCGCAGAAAGCGGTGGCGGTGTGGGCGTCGGCGTCGGGTTGCTGAGCGAAAGCTGGGTTGGCAACGAGCACTTGCCCAAGAACCGCAATGCAGATTGCCGACACACGCATGTAGAGGCCTCCGTGGCTACGTCCCATTTTCGAGCAATCATTGTACGTCGGAGGGCTGGCTGTGGGAGAGAAAAAGCTGGCGAAAGTGGGGGGCGGGGCTGCGGGCGGTTTCGGGGCTCGCGCGAGGTGACGGTAGTCCCGATCGTGATTGGCCTTCGGTGACGTTCTCTTACTTTGCCGCGGTTGTTAACGTGGCAAGGTCAACGGAAAGGGTTGGAACTGATCCATGGCGAACCCGGCGAAGGCGGTCTCGAAACTGAAATTTCTGTACAGCGAGGGCGATCCCGAGGTATTGGCTGCGCAGGCGGCTGCGATTCAAAAGGCGGGTTACCAGGTGGAAACCGCTCCGGACCGCAAGTCGGTGCTGGCGGCGGTGCGCCAAGGTACGTTCGACCTGGTGATTCTGGGGCCGACCCTCAGCAAGAACGACCGGCACCATCTGGCTTATATGATAAAGAAGACGAGCCGGGCTACTCGGGTGCTGGTGATGCATACCGATGGCGAACGGCATCCGGCGGTGGACGCAAATCTGGACACGGGTTGCAGCATGGAGGCGGTGTTGGCAAAGATCGCTTCGATGTGGGCATCAGAAGGTGGACTCACCCGTGCTGCTGCTGCCGGGAGATAGGGCGACTGACGATCCTGGGCACCCGCTCAGGTACGAATCAAGACGTTAAACGGTGGGACAAACCCTGCGTTTTTTGGACGCCTGTAGCCCTCATTCTGCCGCTTTCCGATAGAATATCCTCGCAAATCATTCATGACGAACCGCAAGACTATTTATGTGACCCTGGCGGGGCTGCCGCTTTCGTTCCATTTGGAGTGGCCGTTTCGCAAGTCGACCTCGGGCGCCGACTTCTTCTTTTTGCATGCCGACGTCCTGCTCGAAAACTCGCCGGGACTGCATGCGCCGGTGGCGGTGAATCTTTCCGCCACGGTGCGTGAGGTGATGCCAGCGCTCGAAGCGAAAGATGCCGAGGGGCCGATCATCAACTCGCTGCGTAAAGAGGTGGATCACAAGCAGATCGAGTTTGTGAAGTCGGGGAAGCTGGTGCCGATGAATTTCTCGAGCCGCCACTGGGATTTCAAACGCAGCAAATGGGTTTTTGGCCGGGCCAGCGACGAAGAGATTTCCAGGATGCTGGCGCGAAAGGTTTACTGGCAGGCACGGCTGGTGGGAGGAACTGCATGGTTGGGCGATCCCACGGAAGCCCTTTATGTGGAAACTACGCCTGCCCATGTTTTGGAACTGGCGTGCAAACTGGAAGACCAGAAGCTGATCAAGCTGGAAGGTGACTCGGCTGTGGCAGAGCCGACATTGATGGATCGGGCAGAGCAGTTCGAGTCCGACATGCGGACGGCGCTGGAAGAACTCGAGAAGAAACACGCCTTTGAGAGAGGCTAACGCCGCGTTACTCTTCCCGTTTCATTCTTCGCGCGTCATTCTCGGCACTTCATTCTCCGCGTCTCATTCTCCACGCTTCATGGCATCGATCATCTGGAAGAGTTCACTGCTTGGCTCTTTCACCTCGACGAACGGCCGGCCCTTGGGATTGTTGCTGACGATGTAGATGGTGGGAGTGTGGTCGAGATGGATGGCCTTTCCCAGGTCGCGCTCGGCGTTGACCTCGGCGGCGAACTTGCCCTGGGGATCGACCACGAAGGGCAAATCAACCTTGTGATCGGTGGCGAACTTCTGGGCGAACTGCTGCAGGTTGGTGGGGAAGATTTCGGGTTGGTGCTGGAAGATGTAGTCACGGAAATCGATGCCGAGTTGCTTGGATCGGCTGTCGAAATAGTGGGCGATGACCGCAGCTTGGTATGACCAGTTGTGCATGGGCAGGGGGAAGTCGTGGCGAACCACGGGAATCTTGTAGGTCTTGGCAGCCTGGGCCACCACCGGGGCTTCGCGCTTGCACTGGGGACATTGCAAGTCTTCAAAGACGACGATGGCGAGAGGAGTTCCCTTGGGCGGACGCAGCGCGGGATTGACGGCGTCCTGGGCTGAGACAAGGGATGCAAGCAGAACGGCGGCGAATGCGAATCGAGAAAAAGTCTTGATCATAATTAGCTCGTTAGGGAGCGCTTCGGGCGCGAAACTATGATTGTTCCAAAGGTTAGCAAGGTTAGCAAGGAAATGACTGTGAGAGATGCGACGCAATAGATGCACCACACGCCCAGAATGTCTTTTTCGACGTGCGCCAGATAGAGTGAAAAGGTCAGGCCGATGACGGCTGCGGCTAACAACAATCGATAGGCGCGCCTGATTGCGAGTGTCCCCATTAGTAAATATCCGGCCATGCCAACGACTGCAACCGGCACGCCTGCCAGCACCGCGAACGGGCTATGGTTGACGATGCCACAATCCCAATGCTCGTTGATGCTGCATGGGGAGGTGTCGGTCCGATAGTGTTCGCGGAGCGCGAGAGTGGCGGCCATGAAGCCGAGAAGTGCGATGAAAGCCAGGAAGAACCGCATGGTTTGGCAAAATCCCCTTAGGGTTAGATACAGGCCATATTTTACTTGAAGTGACGCTTTCTATCGCTTCCTGGGCCGGATTGGCGGGACAAGGCGCAGAACGTGCACCAACATTTGCGCTTCTTATTTTAGTATGCTCGAGTTGCCGATAGTGTGTGGCCAGTCGGTGGTGGAAGGCAGGCGCTTTGAAGCAATCAGGAAGCGTTCTCTCAGGTTTGGGAGTTGGATCACTGGTCGGGATCGCTCTGGGTCTCGCCGGCTTCTTTTTCCTCATATCACGCCATGAGAATGGCATGGGCGGAGTGATGTTTCTGCTGCTTCCGTTCTGTGCCGGATTCGCAATCGCGCAAGTCACGGGGCGACGTGAGACGATAGCGGCCGCGGGATGGTTCGCAGCCCTCGTTTCTCTTGTAATCCTGGTCGCCTTTCGGCGCGAGGGACTGCTCTGCGCGGTCCTGGCCTTTCCCTTGTTGCTTGCGGGACTCGCTGTGGGCGGCTTCTTAGGGTATCTGTTCCGGAAATACGTGGTGCAACGCCTACTTCATCGAAGCACCGGCACGATGATTGTCTTTGGGTTAATACCTGTCCTTATTGTGGCTGGACACCACGCCGAGGAATCAGCACTCAAGACTGTCCGTCGAGAAGTCGTGGTGAGCAGCATCTTGTTGCAGGCGACACCTGAAAGGGTCTGGGCCCAGATACAATCCATCGACAGTATTGACGTCGCTAAGCCCTTGCTCATGCACATCGGGCTTCCGGTGCCACTGCGCTGCACTCTGGAACGTGGCGGCGTGGGGGCAAAGCGCATCTGCTACTTCGAGAATGGTTCCATTGAGGAAACAGTTACCGGGTGGGACCCGCCACACTCGATGCAGCTGATCATTGACCGCACCAACATGCCAGGGCGTCACTGGCTGGGGTTCGAGAATGCAACGTATGAACTTCAGCCTGAAGGAAGCGCGACGCGGTTGACGCGGACAACGACCATCACGTCGCATCTCCGCCCGGTTTTGTACTGGCGCTATTTCGAGAGATTGGGGGTGACCTCAGAGCATGAATATCTCTTGCTGGATGTTGCCTCTCGATTGAACCGCTAGTCGCCGTAGTAGGAGCTTCACAACAATCTGAGCTGTTTCTTCTCCAGCGCCAGCAGCTTCTCTTTGATGGGCAAGCCGCCGCCGTAGCCGGTGAGCTTGCCGTTGCTGCCGATCACACGATGACAGGGAATCACGATTGGGATGGGATTCGACCCGTTGGCGAGGCCCACGGCGCGTGAGGCTTGGGGATTTCCGATGCGGCGCGCCAGCTCTCCGTAGGAAATCGTCTCCCCGAAGGGAATCTCAGACAGCCGCCGCCAGACTTCCTGCTGGAATTTCGTCCCCTCAGGCGCCAGCGATAAATCGAACTCTTCCCGCTCACCTGCGAAATAAGAGCGTAACTGGCTGATCGTCTTCTCGAGCGGCGCGGCGTCTTGCTTCCACTCGGGGTCTGGACGTGCTTGATGCCTGCCGTTTACAAACAGGATCTGGCGCAGGCCGGCGGCGTCTGCGACCAGCAGCAACGGCCCGACTGGGCTTTCGATTTGGGTGTAGACCATCATCATCATAGTAATGGAGGATCGGTGTCCCCGGGGGCCGTTGTTTAGCGAATCTAGAATGGGTAGATGGAGCTTCTGTGCTACGGGGCGCTTAGATCCAGAATGTAGGCCGTCTGGTCGCGAGTCATCACGAACAGCCGTTTTCCGTCGGGCGAAAATTTCTCAAACGCCACGGGAGTGGAAAACTTAAGCTGCTGGTGTGGCTTGCCGGTAGCGAGATCGTACAAGTTAAGCTGGTCCGACGGATTCAACACGGCAAACTGCCCGGACGCCGCCGACAATGCCGGCTGTTTGCCAAAAACATGGGTCTTCTCTTCACCGGTAGCCGCCGAGTAGACCAAGATCTGATCGGCGCTGGCGTTCACCAATATCCAATCGCCGTCCATCCTGACATCCTCAATCTGAAATGAGCGCTTGCCGGTTTTCACCAGCAACTTACCGGTGACTGCGTCTTTGGAGAAATCCAGAATTTCAAGAAGATAGTCCTCGCGCTCGGCCTTGTCTTTTATGTCGGGATATTTCTGCAACTGATCTCGTGCGCCGCCTTCGCTCAAGCGCCAACCCAGCAGCACCGTGTGTTCCGCCTGTACGCTCACGACAGGAATCTCGGCGGGGAAATATCTTGACCATAGAGAGCGCTGGGTGGCCACGTCATGGATCTCAACCGTCCAATCCTTGCGCTCATAGACATTCGCATGCTTCGGCTCCTCACAAACCAGGTAGGCTTTCGCCTGGCGGCAGAACTTCTGCGTGATCTCGTACAGGATGCTGACATTACCCGCAGTGGTGAGTTTGGCTACAGCGCGTTCCTGTTGATCAAACTTCGGGAAGTCGGCGTAGAGCGCGTTATCGCCCCCAAACCACCCCCCATCGAAGCTGCGGGTGAGTTGCACTCGCGTATTCCGCTTGAGATCCCACATGGCCCCGCGATTCCAGGTAGAGATTGCCAGCCAATTGAAATCGGAGCCCAGAGCCACAGCTCGCAGAGTGCCGAGGTGGGACTGGCTCAACGGAACGGTGGCGATGTTTTGCCTGGCAGCGATGTCGAAAATACCGAGTTCGCCATCGTTCCGTTCACTCAGGATCCAGTTGTCGAATATGTCGCCGGCCTTGTGTTTAAATTCGGCGATTACCACGCGGCGGTTCAGGCTCATAACGCCAAGTGGATGGTCCTTCACCGGCCAAATGAGTAAATAGTCCCCATGCGCTGCTGACTCCAGATTTGTCGTATTGGTCAGCGGCAACTCGGCGATCCTTTTGCCCTGCGGAAACTGCAGGAGGGGTGACTTGTCTGCGTAGTACATATTCACCCCGGCAATCCGGTCTGGCCCCACAAACGCGAAACTGCCCTTGAGGACGTCACGAATCGAACCCGGAAGAGTGACCTCACGTTTCTCTTGCAGATCGTAGGCCATTACCTCGCTATGTGAACCGGCAAGAAAATATCGGCCGTCAGGCGAAAACTCCATGTGAATAAGATGCTGGTTCCGTCCCGCAAGCATGAGATATGTGAGCATCCCGGAACTGAACTCAAACGCAAAGAAACGCGGTTTGGTAGCCAGAGTTTCTCCGTTAGCAACGTCCAGCAACGTGAGAGAGTGATCGACCTTGAGGCAGCCCAGGGTTTTTCCGTCCGGAGACAGCGTGCTTTGAATGCACGGTTCATTCAGCAGTACTTCATGAACCGAGCTACGTTCATGATTCACGATGCTCCAGGTCTCGACGCGGAACGAGTGCGTGTAGAAAACCACCGAAAGAGAATCCGGGCTGAACCCGGCCGGAAACGCATCCGGAGCGTCGATGAAAAACAACAGTGCGAAGGGTTCACGTGACAAGATGTGGATTCCACCGTCGTCCTGCGCCAGAACATACTTGCCATCAGGGCTGAAGTGCAGAGTGTGCAGATCAGGGCGCAAAGGCTGAGCAAGTGACTGCTTGACTACCAGGCCTGGGAGGGACTCTTGCGTGGCATTTTGCGCCGCCACAACTTTCGCTTGCCACTGCTGATAAGCCGATGCATCCGAAGATGGCCGAATCTCCGCACAACCAGACGGCAGGACCGCCATGCTCCTCAGCATTTCGCGCAATCTCCGCTGCGACGGCTTTGTCCTTCCAAATATGTCCGAAAACCAGCTTCCTGTGTTGCCGTGGGTTTCCTGGAAGCGGTCCCAAATATCCACATACGCCTGTGGCGCGTATCCGGCTCTCGCCATGGCAAACAGAGCGACCTGGTCGGCGACATATTGATGACCTTCTTCTTCCCCACCAGCGTGGCCCGGATTGCGGCGGTAGCTTTCCAGGTATTGGTGATACTTGTTGGCGATATCCGCCCGGTCACCAACTTGGGTGACGCTCAGCACGTCATGGAACGCGCTCGTCATTTCAATCGCCTGCTGATGGGTGACGATGTGGCCAAGCTCATGGGCAAGGATTCCTGCCAGTTCGTCGTCATTGCGGGCCAGGGCCACGATCTTTCGCGATATGTAGACTCTGCCTCCCGGCAGGCTGAAGGCGTTGGGTTCCGGCAGGTCCACTAGCAGGAACTGATATCGGAGTTTCGTTTCCGGAAGGTAACGCAGTAAGCGGTCGCCCAACTGGTGCAAGTGCTCGGTCAGGCTGTCATCGTGAAGGATGTTGATGGTCTGAGAGACTCTTTCCGCCATCACATCGCCCAGGTTGCTTTCCTGCTGCTCAGAAAAGATGTTGGCGCCAGGTGAGGCGACGCCGAGCACTGGTGGAAGAGGGCAGTTCTGCGTTGTCTGATTCTGTTGGGCCTGGAATGGCACAGCCACCATCGTCAGCAGGAGGACCCGGCCAGCGGCAAGCATGACTCGGGCATTTAAACACAAAATACCCGGACAATATAGTGGGCGTGTAGAACTGTTTGGCGATTACAGCGCGGCGGCCTGTTCGCGCCGCCGGCCTTGAATCTCGATGTAGACGTTTACCAGCGACACCGCCGCTGGAGTCACTCCGGGAATGCGTGACGCATGGGCGATGGTGCGTGGGCGGATCTTTAACAGCTTCTCCTGCATCTCGCGGGATAGGCCGCTGACTGATTGATAATCGAACCACTCAGGAATGGTCCGCTGCTCAGCTTTCTTCAAGCGATCGATGGCTCGCTGCTGTTGGTGCAGGTAGCCTTCGTACTTGATTTCCGTTTCGACCGACTTCAGCTCGTTTCTGATTTCGGAAGAAAGTCCGGCCTCGGATTTGCATGGATTCTCACGGGCTTCTTCTCTGGCGAAAAACTGAGGTGATAAGTCGCGCAGGGCGGGAGCCAATTGCTCGATCGTGATCTCGGGCCGCTTAAGTAGTTGTGCCAGCGTCTGGCCCACTGCTCCCTCGGGCATTGATGAGATCGTTCCCGCCATGCCGCCGGTTAGCTTTGTTCCTTCCAGCAACCGCCTCATCACCTCGAGCCGCGTCTGTTTGGTCTCGAAATCGGTCCACGCCGCATCCGAGATCAAGCCGATGCGCCGGCCATGGGGCGTGAGCCGCCGGTCGGCATTGTCGATTCGCAGGTGCAGGCGGAACTCCGCGCGCGATGTAAACATTCGATACGGCTCGTTGGTTCCCTTCGAAATCAGGTCGTCAATCAGGATCGCGGTGTAGGCTTCTGTGCGGTCGAGCACCAGCGGCTGCTCTTGTTTCACTGTTAGTGCAGCGTTGATCCCCGCCATCAATCCCTGGCAGGCCGCTTCTTCGTATCCGCTGGTTCCGTTGATTTGTCCGGCCAGGAACAGTCCTGAAATCTGCTTGGTTTCGAGGGTTCGCTCCAGCTCTGTCGGATCGATGGAGTCATACTCGATCGCGTATCCCGGGCGCAGCATCTCGGCGGTCTCGAGGCCTGGAATCGACTTCAAGATCTCCAGCTGTACTTCGACCGGTAGCGAGGTGCTCATGCCGTTCACATAAATTTCGTGAGTGTTGAGCCCCTCGGGTTCCAAGAAGAGTTGGTGCGTGGTCTTGTCGGGAAACTTGACGATCTTGTCTTCAATCGACGGACAATACCTCGGCCCGATCGACTGAATCTGTCCGCTGTACATCGGCGAGCGATGAACATTTTCACGAATGATGCGCTGGGTCTCGGGCGTGGTCCAGGCGATGTAGCAGGGAACCTGGGAGTCGTGGTGGGCGACGCGTCGGGTACGGAAACTGAAGGGCGTGGGATCCACATCGCCCGGCTGCAACTGAAACCTCGACCAGTCGATGGTCCGGCCATCCAGACGCGGCGGGGTGCCCGTCTTCAAGCGGCAGCCTCGCAGTCCAAGCTGCTTCAACGATTCGCCGAGCAGGACCGCTGCCGGCTCACCCGAGCGTCCCGCGGGATACTGCTGCTCGCCGCAGTGAATCAATCCATTGAGAAACGTTCCCGTAGTGACGATCACTGCGGCAGCGCCGACGGTGCGGCCGTCGCGCAGTTTGATGCCGCGGCAGATACGGTCAGCTTCTGGGGTGCTGCCGGGTTGAGTGCTGAAAGCTGAAGGCTGAGAGCTGTCTTCAACGATCAACTCCGCGACTTCCGCCTGCTTGATCTTCAGATTCGGCTGCGACTCGAGCACTTCCCGCATCTTCAGCCGATAGGCTTGCTTGTCGCACTGGGCGCGCGGCGACCACACGGCCGGGCCGCGCGAGGTATTCAGCAGGCGAAACTGGATGCCGACGGCATCGGTGATTTCGCCCATGATTCCGCCGAGGGCGTCGACTTCACGGACGAGGTGTCCCTTGGCAATCCCGCCTATTGCCGGGTTGCAGGACATCTGGGCAATCAGATCGACGTTGAGGGTGTAGAGAGCAGTCTTCAGCCCCATGCGTGCCGCGGCCATGGCGGCTTCGCAGCCGGCATGGCCGGCGCCGACTACGACTACATCGAAATGTTCGGTGAAAGGCATTGCCGGCGGATCAAGCGCCCGAGGGTTATTCTACCAATCCGCGGCGGTTCCAGCTCCGAATACCGACATCCGTGGGAGAGGAAGGTATCGTAGGGTTAGAAAGCCTCTGGTGTGCGAGTGATGGTCGTCAATGGATCACGCAGTTTTTCGCTTTCCCCTGACCACGGCCTCATCTACTCTGATCCCGGATGCTTGGAAACAATTTATCTCGATTTCGAAGAGAATCGGGTACATTTAGCTGAGCGCCGACGACGAGTTAAATGAATAATAAATGACGATCTATGTTAATCACTATCGCTGCCCCCGTGACGGAAGACAGTGGGTAGACATCTGGTCATGCACCTGCAACGACAAGTGTCAAGCGTGTCACGTGGAGATTGAGCCGTACCATAGCGATGAAATCAATATCCCAGGTTATGAATCTGCAATGCAATATTGATCTTGCCTCTGCGTACAAATCAGCCTCGCAGGTCGCGCGTATTTTGAGTGAAGACTGGTGCGCTAGGGAGCTGTATTGCCCGGCCTGCAGGTCAGGCAGCATCTCAAGGTCACCGGCGAACACGCAGGCGGCGGACTTCAGCTGCCCACGATGCGAACAGCGCTTTCAACTCAAGAGCTTGCGAAGGTGGGGTTCGCCGAAGATCGTAGATGCCGGTTATGAGGCTATGATTCGGGCAATAAAGGCGGACCGCGCGCCCCACCTGCTTTTGCTGCAATACACTGGCGCGTGGCATGTGCGGAACCTGATGCTGATACCTAGGATGTTCGTTACCGAAAGCGTAATCGAAAAGCGGCGACCGCTGAGCAAGACCGCACGTCGGGCCGGATGGATCGGGTGCAATATTCTCCTAGGTGGTATTCCCGAGGATGGCAGGATTGCAATGATCTCAGAGGGAAGGCCGACACCGGAGCAGCGTGTACGTAAGGAGTTCGAGCGGATACGAGGCCTCGGCAAACTGCCACCATCTTTACGAGGGTGGACGGTCGATGTTCTTAGTTTCGTACGAAGGCTCAGAAAGGCCGAGTTTACTCTCTCTGAGATATACGATGCTGAGCCATCTCTACGGATCGTGCATCCCAATAATCGAAATATCCGTCCGAAAATCCGTCAGCAACTGCAGATTCTACGCGATTTAGGACTGGTCGAGTTCAAGGGACGCGGCCGTTACGTACTTCGAGCTTCGGCCGGCCCCAATTAGGAATAAGTTTTCGCCCCGTCGCGGAAGCGCTCTCCGTCCACGCGACAAATCTCGTTTGGCAAAACCGTACCTAGAACTCTTCGCTCGCGGGGCGAGGGCTAGCTGGACGACTTGGGGCGACCAAGCCGACTCCTATTATCCAGACTGGCCGACATACGCCAATCACTCAAAGTCTGCACGCGCCGGGAACACAGGCTCGCTCACCTTGTTTTGAGTCGGCTGCAGGCAGTGAACTCTTGTCATGACCTGACGGGGATTGTTCCTTTGACCGCCTCGTGGCGGCTGACCTGGATCACCATCTTCCCCGCGCGCTTGTCGGCATCGACGATCACATGGTCTCCGTGCAGCACCTCGCCGTCGAGAATCTTCAGGGCTAGTGGGTCCTGCACCAGCTTCTGGATCGCGCGCTTCAGCGGTCGTGCTCCGAAGTTGGGGTCGAAGCCTTCGGTGAATAGCAGGTCCTTGGCCGCGTCGGTCGGCTCCAGCGAGATTTTCCGGTCGGCCAGCAGGCGCCGCACGTCTTCGAGGCGCAGCTCGATGATCTTTACCAACTGCTCTTTCCCGAGCGGCTTGAAGATAATGATGTCGTCGACACGGTTCAGGAATTCTGGCTTGAAGTGCCCATGCAGCGCGTTCATCACTTGTTTCGATGCCTCTTCAAACTCTTTTTCCGAGCGCAGGCCTTCCGCTTGCAAGAAAGCTGACCCCAGGTTGGAAGTCATGATAATGACCGTGTTCTTGAAGTCAACGGTGCGGCCTTTGCCGTCGGTCAGGCGGCCGTCGTCCATCATTTGCAAGAGCACGTTGAAGACATCGGGGTGCGCCTTCTCGATCTCATCGAAGAGCACGACCGCATAGGGGCGGCGGCGGATTTGCTCGGTGAGTTGGCCACCTTCCTCGTAGCCTACATAGCCTGGAGGCGCGCCAATCAGGCGCGAGACCGCGTGTTTTTCCATGTACTCGGACATGTCGATGCGAATCAAGGCATGTTCATCGTCGAACAGGAATTCCGCCAGCGCCCGGGCGAGTTCGGTTTTGCCCACGCCGGTCGGACCTAAGAATATGAAGGAGCCAATGGGACGCTTGGGATCGCTCAAGCCTGCACGCGAGCGCCGGATAGCATTCGCCACGCGCTCCAGCGCTGCATCCTGGCCCACTACCCGCTGCCGAAGCCGGTCTTCCATGCTGACCAGCTTCTTGACCTCGCCTTCCAGCATCCTCGACACTGGAATGCCGGTCCACTTCGACACAATGCGGGCGATGTCTTCCTCGTCGACTTCTTCCTTGAGCATTCGTGGAAGGGCGCCGCCGGCCGCGGCTTTTCCGTCAATCTGGGAAGAAAGCTTTGCCAGTTCTTCTTCGGCCTGGCGCAGCAGTCCATAGCGAATTTCCGCCACGCGCTGCAAATTTCCTTTGCGCTCTTCGGTTTGCTCCTCGATCTTCAACTGCTCGATCTTTTCCTTCAGCGACCGAGAACGCGCAATCAGGTCTTTTTCCTTCTTCCAGTTTGCCTTTAGAGCGGTTGACTTCTCGCGAATCTCCGCCAGTTCTTTGTCGATGACCTTGAGCCGGTCTCGGGAGTTCGGATCGTCCTCCTTCTTGAGGGCCTGCTTTTCGATCTCGAGCTGGGTGGCCCGACGGTCCAGTTGGTCGATCTCGGTGGGCAGGGAGTCGATCTGGATGCGCAGCGAGGCCGCAGCTTCATCTACCAGGTCGATGGCTTTGTCAGGGAGGAAGCGATCGGAAATATAGCGGTGCGACAGAGTTGCGGCCGCAACAATCGCCGAATCCTTGATTCTGACGCCATGATGAACTTCGTAGCGTTCTTTCAGACCACGCAGGATGGCAATCGTATCCTCGACGTTGGGCTCACCGACGAACACAATCTGGAAGCGGCGTTCGAGGGCGGCATCTTTCTCGATGTACTTGCGATATTCGTTCAGCGTGGTGGCGCCGATGGCGCGCAGCTCGCCGCGGGCGAGAGCGGGCTTCAGCATGTTGGAAGCATCGATCGCTCCCTCGGCCGCGCCTGCGCCTACGAGCGTGTGCAGTTCATCGATGAACAGAATCACCTGTCCGGCGGAGTCTTCGATCTCCTTGAGGACCGCCTTCAGCCGGTCTTCAAATTCGCCGCGATACTTCGCTCCCGCCAGCATGGCCCCCAAGTCGAGAGCAACCACGCGCTTGTTCTTCAGCCCCTCGGGCACATCGCCGGAGATGATTCGCTGCGCAAGGCCCTCGACAATTGCGGTCTTGCCTACACCTGGCTCTCCGATCAGCACGGGATTGTTTTTGGTTCGACGCGAGAGCACTTGCACCACTCGGCGAATTTCCTCGTCCCGACCGATCACCGGATCGAGCTTGCCGCGCCGCGCCTGCTCCGTCAGATCTCGCGCATAACGCTCGAGCGCCTGGTACTTGGCTTCCGGATTCTGATCGGTGACTTGCTGTGAACCGCGTACCGCGCTCAGCGCCTTGAGAATTGCTTCGTAGGTTGCACCGTGGCGAGCGAGAATCTCTTGTGCCGCACTGCGCTTGGCCTGCGTAGTCGCCAGCAGCAAGTGCTCGGTCGAGACATATTCGTCTTTGAAATTGGCAGCTTCTTTGAAAGCGCGTTCCAGCAACTGATTGACGGCTGGGGAGAGCGTTGCCTGGGCGCTCTCGCCGGAAACTTTGGGCAGGCGATCGATCTCTCCGTAAAGATCGCTTAGTACGGCTTGCGGACCAATGCCGATCTTCTCCAGCACTGGCGGCACAATGCCTTCTTTGTCCTCGATCAGCGCCGCCAGCAGATGCAGCGGCAGCAGCTCCGCATTGCCGTGCTCGGAGGCCAGTTCGTTCGCCCTCTGCACAGCTTCCTGCGCTTTTACCGTGAATTTGTCCCAACGAATGGCCATAGTGAACTCCTGAAATTCAGCTCTCAGCCGTCAGCCATCAGCATTCAGCCAGCCGGGGTACTCTCCGATTTCGGCACCGCGCTGCGGGCTGAATGCTGATGGCTGAATGCTGAGTGCTGGCTGTTGCTTGCTCCATGCTAAAACAAACGGGAGGCTGCCTGCGCCTCCCGTCAAAACTGCATTGTCCGAGAAACTTACGCTGCCACGGACTTGCTTTCCAGGGTCTTCTCGCTGCCGACGCTGATCTTGATCTGCTTCGGCTTGGCTTCGGCTTTCTTGGCCAGCTTGATCTTCAAGACGCCCTTGTCGTACTGGGCAGACACGCCTTCCGCGTCCACCGTGTTGGGCAGAGTGAAAGACCGGGTGAAGCTGCCATACTGCCGCTCCACACGGCGATAGTTCTCTTCCTTCTCTTCCTTTTCCAGCTTGCGCTCGCCATGTACGGTGAGCGTGTTGTTTTCGAGGCGGACATCAATGTCCTTCTCGTCGATTCCCGGGACCTCGATCTTCAAGGTGACCTGGTGATCGTCTTCGTAGACATCAACCGCCGGCGCAAAGCTGCTGGTGGTCAAGGATTCGTCGCAACCCTCGCTGACCGACTGCTGAAACAGGCGGTTCAGGCGGTCCTGCAGGGTGCTGAACTCGCGGAAAGGCTCCCAACGGGTAATTACGGTCATTGCTCGATTCCTCCTAAAGTATTCTCAACGGCATACTTCCAAACCGTTGGATGCTGTTATTAGTATATACGTAGCATAAAATATGAGCGTCATACTGTCAACATAAATATATTGTTATATTTCAATTGCTTACGTACATGATGAGGCACTTCAAGTATCCGGTTTCTGGGACATTTGCGAGTATGGGGTGGTCCTTGGCTTGGGTGCGGCTCTCGAGAATGCGTACCTCCCGATGGGCGTCGCGGGCGGCCTCCGCTACTACGGCGAGGAACTCAGCCGGGCTTACATGGTAAGAACAGGAGCAGGTGACCAGAATCCCCTGCGGAGGCAACATCTTCAGCGCCCGCAGATTTAGTTCTTTGTATCCGCGGAGGGCGGTGTCCAAGTCACGTTTACTTTTGGCAAAGGCAGGGGGATCGAGCACGATGGCGTCGTAACGCTGCCCGCCCTTCGCATAGTCTCGCAGCACGTCGAAGGCGTTACCTTCGATCCACTCGATCTCCCTGTTGTTGAGTGTGGCGTTACGGTCGGCGACTTCGAGCGCCGGCCTGGAGCTGTCCAATCCAGTGACCTTGCACCCGGCTTGCGCGAGGTGTAGAGCGAATCCACCGTGGTAGCAGAAAACGTCCAGCGCCTCCCCCTTCGCGTAGGTTGCTGCCGCGGCGTAGTTCTCCCGCTGATCGAGAAAAGCCCCGGTCTTTTGTCCTTCTTTGATGTCGTAGTGAAAGCGGACGCCATTCATGGAAAAGATGGTGCTGCCTTTGTCTCCCTGGACCAGGCCAGAGTTGCGCGCCGGTAACTGTTCGAGCTCGCGAATCTTGGGTTCGACCTTTTCGGCGATGGCTGCGGGATGCAGTAGCTCCGTCAGTTCCGCAAGAACAGTTTCGCGTACCGGCTCAGCGTCCGTTGCCTGCGTCAACACTTGAAACGACAGCAAATCGTTGTAGCGATCCACGATCAGGCCGGGCAGAAAGTCGGCTTCGCTGAATACGACTCGATACGCATCCGTGTCAGTCACAAACCGCTGGCGATAGGCAATGGCAAACCGAATGCGTTCCCGCAGCAGTCCGTTCAAGTCTTTGATTGCTTCTTTGGATAGCAGGCGAATGGCGATCTGCGACGCGCTGCTGTAAAAGGCCGTGCCCAGGAACTTTCCGCGCTCGTCCACCACCCGCGCCACTGAGCCGGGAGCTACGCCGTCTGCGGCCGAGACGTCCGACCGATAGACCCAGACGTGGCCGTCCTTGATCCGCTTGGCTCCGCGAGAAGAAATCTTGATCTTGGGAAATGCCGGAGAATCATCAGGGTTTGGGACGGGGGATGGCATGAACAGATACTAACCGACGCAGGGTTTACAGCGGCAATCTCAGGAAAGGTAGTGGGTGAGCTTAACGGGACACGGGATGTTCGGCTGTAATCGCTTCCTCTTTCGAGTGCTTATGAGGAGCCGCGGCTTCCACCCGCGCCAGATTCAAGTCGCGGTGCAACGCATCCAGTGTGGCTGTGGGAAGCTCGGCGCCCCACTCGTCGATCTCGGGTTCGGGCCAGTGTCCGTTCAGGCGGGTGGTGTCCGTCGTCAACTCCTCGGGAAATGCCAGGCGGTAGGCGCCCTCGCGAAGCAGCGTCTCGCCGATTTTGCGGCCGCTGGCGGCGTCGTAGATTCGGCGGCTTGATTCGGCACCGTGGTTGACGAAGACCAGGAACACTTCGCCTTCTTCGCCGTGCATCGCACGGTAATACCAGGCCTGGCTGGCTTCAATCTTGGGATGCGCACGGCGTTTTCTGGTTTCGATGGCGGGGTGGTCGTGGCTGGGATCGTAATAAAGAATTCGCTGGCAGGACTCGCAGCTGACCAGCTTATCCGACCGCACCTCGTTGTAGGTTTGCGGCCGTAACATTACCTGGCAGGCCATGCATTTCTGATCTCTAACTTCGGAAATGCCGGTGCCGCGGTATTTCGCCACACGGTCGTACTGGCGCAGCACATCGCCATCCACTCCGCTCCGCGAACTCTGCCGCTTGGTGTTCCATTCCGCCATCTGCCTCTCATCTTCGGCGGTGCGCTCGCGGGCCTGAATCTTCTCTTTTTCAATCTCGGCGGTCTCGGCCTTCAATTCCGCCTCCGCGGCCTTCACGGCTTTGTCGCGGGCTTCGGCATTGACCATCAGTTCCAGAATCTTGTCTTCGTTGGCGCGAATGTCCTGTTCCGCGAACTGAATTTCGTGCATCAGGGCTTTGTATTGCTCGTTGGTCTTCACCTCGAGCGACTGATCGCGATACTTGGAAATCTTCTGCTGGCGGTCCTGGATGGCGCTCTCGAAGGTGCGCCGGGCGGATTCGTCGGCTTTTACCGCTGTCTTGGCCTTCTCCAAGCCCGTCTTGGTCCCTGCCAGCCTCTCCTCAATCGCGGCCACCCGTTTAGGAAGGGCGGCAATCTCCTCCTGCAGACTGAGAATCTCCCGGTCAGCGCGCTGCAATTCGATCAGGTTTTGTATTTCTGGAAGCATCTCTGAGAATAGAGCTAATCTGATTTTAGCACGCTTGGCCAGCCTGCCTTACCGTCTGAGGACTGGGAACCAACAGTGAGAGCTGGTTTCAAGTCAACTGCCCGTCGTTGTACACTTTTCATCCGACCAGAATGCTCATTTGGGAGACCTTCGTGAAACACCTTTGCCGCCGGATGCTGGCTCTTTTGCTGCTGGCTCCGCTCGCTCTTGCCCAGTCCACCACTTCGCCGCAAAAGCCGCTCACGATTGAGTCCGCGTTCGCCGAGGGGGGCATCACCGGCCGCGGGCCAGAGTCCATTCAGTGGAGTTCAGACAACACAACTTTATCCTTCATACAGAGGGACGACTCCGGAGAACACGGCGAACTCTGGACCCTGAACACTGCCACCGGCGAAAAGAAGGTTCTGGTCAGCGAATCGCGGCTCGCCAAACTGACGCCTCCGCTCAGCCGGCTGAAAGACGATCGCGAGCGGGAGCGCATCACGCGCTACCACGTGCAACCCTACCAGTGGGCGCCTGACTCGAAACACCTGCTCTTCAACGCTCTCGGACAACTGTGGTTTTACACTGTCGACAACGGAACTGCGGTCCTGCTCAGTTCCTCGCCCGATTCTTCCGGCGATCCCAAGTTCTCGCCCAAGGGCGACAAAGTCGCTTATCTGCGTAAGCACAATCTGTACGTGCGGTCGCTCGGCAACAATCTAGCAAATGATGCCGAACTGCAACTGACTCACAGCAGCGAGAAGGAAGCGAAGGACGAAAGCCTGCTGAACGGGGAAGTGGATTGGGTGTATGCCGAAGAACTCTCTGTCCGCAGCAACTATTTCTGGTCCCCTGACGGCCGTGACATCGTCTTTCTGCAAATGGACGAATCCCAAGTGCCCGCCTACCCCATCGTCAACTGGATGCCGACGCATCCCACCGTTGATATGGAGAAATATCCGCAGGCCGGCGATGCCAATCCTGCGGTGCGGCTGGGCGTCGTCAGCGCCTCCGGAGGCAAGCCGAAGTGGATTTCGCTGACTAAAGAATCCGACATCTACATCCCGCGTTTTGGCTGGGTGCGCGATGGGCTGCTGTGGGCCCAGGTGTTGAACCGGGCGCAGGACACGCTCGATCTTTATTTCGTGGATGCTCGTTCGGGCCGTTCGCGCAAAGTGTTGACCGAGACCGCTCCCGACGCCTGGGTTTACGTGAATGACGATTTCAAAGTTCTGAAATCAGGAGACCATTTCTTGTGGTCGAGCTGGCGGGACGGCACTACGCAACTCTATTTGTATAGTTTCGACAAAGAGAAGCCGCTGGCCTCTGACGCCCGGCTGGAACGGCAGCTTACGCAGGGAGACTTCGAAATGCTCGGCGTCGAGGGTCTCGACGAGAGCGCCGGGCTTATTTATTTCAACTGCAATAAGGATGATCCTCGGCAGCGCCAGCTTTACTCGGTGAAGACCGACGGCTCAGGATTGCAGCGGGTTTCGCACGAAGACGGCACTCACGCAGCCACTTTCGCCGACGACGGCAAGCATTACTTCGATGAATTTTCGGCGCTCATGACCCCGCCGCGTCTTTCTGCTTGCGACTCTGCGGCGGCATGCACACAGGTCTGGAGTTCGCGCAACGTTGAGGCCTATGGCCTCACTCCGCCAAAGTTCCTCGACTTCAAGGCGAACGATGGCGCTTTGCTCTACGGTGAACTGCTGCTTCCCCCGGCGAGTGTCGCAACCGGCAAGGTTCCGCTGATTGTGAACATTTACGGTGGGCCGGCGGCTCAGCTGGTTCAGAACACATGGATACAGGACTGGTCGGGATCGTCCGGACTGTTTCATGAGATCCTCGCCCGCGAAGGCTTCGCCGTTTTCACTGTGGACAATCGTGGCACCCCGGCGCGCAACCGCAAATTTCAGACTGCCATTCGGCATCAGTTCGGCGCGATCGAATTGCAAGACCAGCTTGCCGCGGTCGACCAGCTGTTGACGCAATATCCGCAACTGGACCGCAGCCGGGTGGGCATTTGGGGATGGAGCAACGGCGGTTCCATGACCCTTTACGCCATGACTCACTCCGATGTCTTCAAAGCTGGCGCTGCGGTTTCTCCGGTTACCAGTTGGCGCAACTACGATTCCATCTACACCGAGCGGAACAACGGCCTGCCCTCCGACAAGACCAGCACCAGCTACGCCGATCTTGATCTGGCGAAAGTTGCCGACAGGCTCCACGGGTCTTTGTTGCTGCTTCATGGCACCAGCGACGACAACGTGCATTTCCAGAACAGCATTCAGATGGTCGAAGCGCTGGTCGAAGCCGGCAAGCAGTTCCGCTTCATGGCTTATCCCAATAAGACACACAGCATTGCCGGGGCTACCGATCAGACCCATCTTTTCCATTTGATCGAAGACCACTTCGTGCGTGAGCTAAAGTAGACTCATGCATCGCTTTTCTCTCGGCAACTTCGAACTCATCTCCGTTTCCGACGGCACTTACAGCCTCGACGGCGGCGCTTTCTTCGGTGTCGTTCCCAAATCTTTGTGGCAAAGAAAGATCACGCCCGACGAGCGCAACCTGGTTCCTACGGGATTAAATTCCGTCGTGGTGCGCACCGGGGATAAGACGATCCTGATCGAAACCGGTATTGGCAACAAGCTGACCGAGAAGATGGTCAAAATCTACGGGCAGCCGGCCAAGCTGCTCTCGAGTCTTGCTGCCGCCGGCTTCTCGCCCGATGACATCGACATCGTCATCAATACTCACCTGCACTTCGACCATTGCGGATGGAACACCGTCCTGCGCGGATCGAGTGTGGTGCCGACGTTTCCTCGCGCGAAGTATTACGCTCCGGAAGGCGAGTGGCAATACGCGCGACAGCCGAGTGAGCGCGACGCCATCAGCTACATCAGCGCCAACTATGACCCGCTGGTCTCGAGCGGCCAGATGCAGCTTCTGAAGGGCGATGAGGAGATCGTTCCCGGCGTCTCGGTTGCAGTTTTTCCTGGCCACACTCGCCACATGCAGGCCGTGATCCTGCGCAGCGCCGGGAAAACTGCTTGCTACATTTCCGACTTGATTCCAACTACCTGGCACCTCGACCTCACCTGGGGCATGTCGTTCGATCTGTTTCCGCTTGAGACGATCGCCAACAAGAAGCGCTACTACGCTCGGGCGATTCCCGAGAGGTGGCTGACGCTTTTTACGCACGATCCGAATATGCATTGGGCTTATGTGGAGAAAGATGAGAAGGAGAAGATGGTGGCGAGAGGGGCGGAATAGGGGTCCATCGCGGCCAACTGGTGAAATGGCGATTTATCGCCAACAAAAGCATAGTTTCTGGTTAGCCGACAATCCGGGAGCTATCCGTCGACGCTGGCGCGTCAGGTTGGAGTTATCTGCAAAATCCCAGCGGCGGGCGGCGCCTTCGTGCCTTCGCGGTCGCCATATGCCATGACACGGACAGCAAGTCGTGCAGAGCGTCTGGTTCGACGCGCGACAGACGGATCAGCACTAGGGGGTAGCTTCGATAGTAGTCGGTGAGGTAGTACGTCTCGGGCGCATCCTCCACGAGCCTTTCGCGGTCTTCAAGCCCGGCTCGCACTACGAGCGTGTCTGGTTCCGCAGATGGATGCATCGCCAGGCCAGCCATGAAGATGCCATCAACTTTCAGCACGGGTGATCCGTCGTACTTCGTGGTTGCCTCGACCTGTGGCAACGTGAGCCCGATCGTCCTGACAGTGTCAAAAGCGCCCGTCACTCGTTGCTTGTCCGGCCTTCGTTTCATCGATGCAGGTCTCCATCTTCAGGCGACTTGCGGATCATTGCTTTCGGCGTCCGGCCGCCACACATTCAGACATCGGCTAGGGTTAAGGGGCGAGGAGTCTTGCCATCAATGTCTGTGAAGCCGTACTCCATTGCAACGCAAGCGGCCACCAGCACGGTTCCGGTGTGCCGCATGATGTCGGGATCTGCGGCGAGTGCTGCGACGGCACGTCCAATGAACTCGGGGGACTCTGAATTCGTGAGGTCGAGCCAAGATGCCGCCTCCATGACCTTCTCTGTTCTCACCAATCCCGGGTACAGGGACACAGCCGTGACTCCATGTGGCCGTAATTCAACTGCCATATCTGCGGTCATCTTGTCCGTCGCGGCCTTCGATACGCCATAGGCGACATTGGCGATGTGCTTCTGAGCAGCCCAGAAGGAGATGTTGACGATCAGCCCGCTCTGTCTCGGAACCATGGACTTTGCAGCGAGTTGGCTTGCGTGGTAGTGGGCGCGCACGCCGGCACTGAACATGGCGTCCCAGCGCCAGAGCCCCTGCTCCCAAAACGGCTTCGTCCAGGTGAATGTCCCGTCTTCGACCATCCGTTCGTAGCCGCCCCAAACGTTGTTGACGAGAATGTCGATCTTGCCCGCCTCCCGGGCCACGTGCTCGAACGCGGCCGTCACCTCTGTATCCACCCGGTGGTCGCATCGAATGCCCGTAACCTGCTCTTCGTTGGCTACACCATCGTGCGCCGACCGACCGGTTACGAACACCCGCGCCCGGCATTGAGCGAGCGCGCTGGCGATCCCGCGTCCAACGCCAAAGGTTCCACCTGTGACGACAGCGACTTTGCCGTCCAAATGTTTCATTGGGACATCTTCTCATGTCCTTCCTTGAAGGGTGGCACCGAGGCACTTCCGAACTGGTTTGAGCAACATTCCACACACTCAGCCCTCGCCGCACCTTAAAATACCTGCTGCACAGGTGTAGCATGAACCTTTCAATTCGTATTGCAGTCGCTCTGCTTCTTACATCCTCCATGTCTGCCCAAGACCGCTCCTACGCCCGTTCGATGGTCGTCACCCGCTACGGCATTGTAGCTACCAGCCATGTGCAAGCTTCGGTGGCGGGTGCGCAGGTCCTCGAGCGGGGAGGTTCTGCGGTCGATGCGGCGATTGCCGCGAACGCTGTACTTGGCTTGACCGAGCCCATGATGAACGGGATGGGCGGCGATCTGTTTGCCATTTACTGGGAGGTCAAGACCGGGAAGCTGTACGGCCTCAACGCCAGCGGATGGGCGCCGCGCGGCTTGACCATTGCACATGTGAAGGCGAAAGATGCGACCGCCATGCCACTCGGCGGCATCGACTCTGTCACCGTCCCCGGCGCGGTGGCAGGATGGAACGCGTTGCACGAGCGGTTCGGACGGCTGGCGTGGAAGGATCTTTTCCAATCTGCGATCTTCTATGCCGAGGATGGCTATCCGGTTCCGGAAATCATTGCGTCTTATTGGGACGACTCAGCCGAATGGATTGCCAAGGATCCCGAAGGCCGGCGCGTTTATCTGCCTAACGGCAAGCCTCCGGCGGTGGGACAAGTGTTCCAGAATCACGATCTCGCGAAAGCCTTGCAACTGGTCGCGCAGGATGGAGCGGCTACCTTTTACAAAGGCGAGATTGCTCGCGCCATCCTGAGCACGTCGCAGAGTTTGGGCGGAACCATGGCAGCGGATGATCTGGCTGAGTTTTCGCCGGAGTGGGTTGAGCCGATTTCAACCACCTATCGCAACTGGACGGTCTACGAACTTCCTCCGAACGGACAAGGTATGGCGGCGCTCGAGATGCTGAACATTATGGAGACTTCTCCGGCGTCGTCGGACGGGCCGCTCAGTGTGGCGGAACTGCATAAGAAGATCGAAGCCATGAAGCTGGCTTATGCCGATCTGGGGCGTTACAACGCTGACCCAAGATTTGCGAAGGTTCCGGTCAAAGGGATGGTGTCGAAGGAATATGCCCGCCAGCGCGCCCTGCAGATCGACCCCGGCAAAGCGAACTGCGAGGTTGCAGCGGGCGCGCCGCCTGCCAGTGACACGACTTATCTTTCGGTGGTGGATCGCGAGGGCAACATTGTCTCGCTGATTCAAAGCAATTATGAAGCGTTCGGGTCGGGCATCGTGGTGCGCGGCATGGGATTCGCGCTCCAGGATCGGGGCGCGCTGTTCTCGCTCGATCCTGCGTCTCCCAATGCCCTCGCCCCGCGCAAGCGGCCGTTCCACACCATCATTCCGGCTTTCATGGAGCATGGCGATCAACACATTGGCTTCGGCATCATGGGAGGAGCGAACCAGCCGCTGGCCCACGCGCAGTTTGTTTCCAACGTGGTCGACTACGGAATGAACATTCAGGAGGCTCTGGAGAACGCCCGCTTCACCGTCAGTTCAGAGCGTGGATGCAACATCGTTATCGAGTCGCGAGTGCCGCCGGAAGTGCGGCAAAAACTCTCTGCGATGGGGCATCAACTCGATGTGCGCCGCGAATACTCCAGCGCCATGGGCCGCGGCCAGGCCGTCCTGCGTGACTCAAAAACCAAGGTGAACTACGGAGGGTCTGATCCCCGCGCCGACGGCGCGGCCGTGCCGGAGTCGCCACCGATGCGGTGAGGGCGATGTTAAAGGGCTCGGGGCAGAGCGCGCTCCGTAACAAACTTTTTACATTTTTCTGACAACTCAAGTTTCGCGATCAGCCAAAATGCGCTCGTCTTACTCCCAAGACAAATTCCTCCGGAGAAAAGGCTGCTTATGAAATCGTCCAACCTGATTCGATTCGGCTTGTTCTTGCTTCTCACCGCGGCGGCTTCATGCTGTTTTGCTCAAACCTACACAATGATCGATATCGGCGCCCCACCGGGTGACGGATTTGCCGCGCCGCGTGCGGTCAATGCCTCCGGCCAGATCACCGGCGCTACCGGTCCCGGCGGCGATAGCGGGAGCAGTGAGGTGTTCATATACAGCAATGGCAAGTTCACAAATCTGGGCACGCTGGGCGGCGATTCCGGGATCGGCAATGGCATTAATGCCTCGGGTCAAGTCGCAGGATATTCGACAAATGGCACGGGCACTTATCGCGCGTTCATTTCAAAAGGGAAGTCGCTCATTGATATCGGCGACCTGGGCGGTGGTTCGGCTGTGGCCTATGCCATCAACGATGCAGGCCAAGTCGTCGGCTCGTCGGTGACCGCCGACGGGAGCAATCACCCGTTTATGTACAGCAACGGCAAACTGATCGACCTCGGCACGCTCGGCTCTCCCCAGGGTTGCAGTTGGTGGAACAGCGCTGAAGGGATCAACAAGTTTGGAGTCGCGGTCGGATACTCGTACACCAATCAGAATCAGGCGCCTCTCCTGGGCTTTGCCTGGTTTAAGGGAAAAATACACGCGATGGTGTCGCTTGGCGGGGGCATGAGCCAGGCATACGCCATCAACAACCGCAACCAAGCCACTGGAATCGCGTACCTGGCAAACGGTGACGCCCATGCTTTCATCGTGGATGCTTCGGGAAAGATGAAAGACCTGGGTGCGCTCGAACAGTATGGCGCCTCATGGGGGTTCGGAATCAATGACTCCGGAGTGGTCGTAGGCCAGGCCCAATTGAACAGTGGGGACCATGCATTCGTGTATAACGGCAAAATGCTGGACCTGAACACCCTCATTCGACAGGGATCCGGATTGACGTTGATTGAGGCCGACGGCATCAACGACGCTGGACAAATCGTCTGCACAGGCGAGGATGGCCAAGGAAATTCGCACGCTGTTCTACTGACGCCGCAGTAGTGCGATGGCGGTGCAGTTAGGCGGGCTGGGAGCGCGTTCGATGAGTGCAAGGTGGAGAGATGGCAATGGGCGCTAAATTTCCTGGATGAGGGCGCCCACGCCACAGGGCTGGAGCCTGGCTTCGAAGAATTCCTCCACCCGTTCCAGAATCGCCGGGGCGCTCTTTGACTCATAGATCGCCTTACGCAGTCCGGCCCCACCCGGCACGCCGTGCGTGAACCAGGAGGCAAACTGCTTCATCTTGCCGACTGCATCCGGCAACTCTTCCTCGATCAGCATGCTGAAGTAGGTCCGAATCATCTGGTAGCGATCCGCCTCGCTCGGCTCGTCGTACCGTCCAGACGCGCAATACTGCTCGATCTGCCGGAAGATCCACGGATTCGACGGCGCCGTGCGCCCGATCATGACCGCATCACATCCCGTTTGGCCCACCATGGCGCAAGCATCTTCCGGGGTTCGGATGTCGCCGTTTCCAATCACCGGAATCTTCACTGCCGCTTTCACGGCGGCGATCCAATCCCAGCGCGCCTGGCCGCTGTAACCCTGTTCGCGGGTGCGGGCATGCAGCGCTACGGCACACAGGCCGCACTCTTCAGCCAACTTCGCTAACTCGACACAAACAATCTCTTCGTCATTCCATCCGGCACGGAATTTGACGGTAAAAGGAATTGTGACCGCGCCGCGAACGGCTTCAAAGATTCGCCCAATCGCCGGCAAATCGCGCAGCAATCCCGAGCCGCCGTTGCACTTGACCACCTTTTTCGCTGGACACCCCAGGTTCAGGTCCACTAGATCGAAGCCAAGGCCCTCGACGATCCGCGCCGCATCCGCCATCACCTTGGGATCGCTGCCGAAAAGCTGGGCTGAGATGGGATGCTCGTCTTCATAGAAATGGAGGTAGCGCTTGGCTTTCTGGTCTTTGGCGCGGAGCACGCCGTCGGCTGAGGTGAACTCCGTCATGATCAGGCCGCATCCGCCCAGGTTGCGGATAAAGCGGCGAAAGACGGTATCGGTTACGCCGGCCATTGGAGCCAGAACGGTGGCAGGGCGGATCTCGACGTTGCCGATTCTCAGCTGCGGGGGCACGGGCGCTGCCGCACGGGCGAGGACGCCCGCGCCTACATCCCCCGAATTGTCCCAGAACTTGCGCACCTTTCCAATTCTACAGAAGCACAAAGAAAAGAGCCTCCGAAAGGAGGCTCTTTAAATCAGCGTTGATCAGCGAAAACCTGCGGCCAAAAGCTACTTCTTGGCGGTTTCCACCTTGGCGTACTTGCGGCGGAAGCGCTCGACTCGGCCGGCAGTATCCAGGAGCTTCTGCTTGCCGGTAAAGAAGGGATGGCAACTGGAGCAGATTTCTACGTGGATGTCGCCGCGATGGGTGGAGCGGGTGGCAAAGCTATTGCCGCACGCGCACATGACGCGGATTTCGTTGTAAGCGGGATGGATGGCTGTTTTCATGGTTTCCTGACCTCTACCGAAGCCATTTGATTCTAAAGGATGCTCTAAGGATTCAGCAACCAGCGGAGCCCCATATGGCCCGAAACCAGCGTTCATCGGGATTGATCTGCGGCATTGCCTGGCGTTCGCTTGACAATCATTTTCCACTAGATCATTATTTACACTGTCATGAATGATCTATTAGTCTTGGCCATGCTGGCGGACGGCCCGAAGCACGGCTATCAGTTGAAGCGCGAAGCCGGATTCATCATGGGCCAGGGCGATATGCACAACAACCTCGTCTACCCGCTGTTGCGGCGTTTCACCATCGCTGGCTGGGTCACCAAGAAACCTGTTCCCGGCGACCGCGGCCAGACCCGCCAGACGTATTCCCTGACCGCCACGGGGAGAAAGGAACTCATCGCCCGCCTCGGCGATTACAACGAGGCGGACGCCTCCAATGCCCGCGCCTTTTTCACCCGAGTCGGGATGTTCGCCCTGCTCCCTTCCGAGGATCGCACCCGCATCCTGGATCAACGGGAAGCATTCCTTCGCGGACGTGAACAACGGCTCAGTAGGATGAACAAGAACCTGGAACTGGGAGGCTTCGGCGCCGAGGTCGTCCACTACCTGATTGCCCAGGCCCGTTCCGATCTCGCCTGGATTCGCCGCCTGCGCCGGCTGAAGCCTGACGAGAAAAACACTTAGTAAGGAGTTCGCAATGCCATTCACCCTGCGGCAGTTGGAGTTTCTTCCCTGGAACGCATTCCTCATCTACTGGATCATCAGCGCCGCGCGCCTGAAACAAATTAAGAGGGAAGAAGAGCCCGCTGGGCGCCTGCTCCATATCGCCGTCATCGTGATCGCCTTCTACCTGCTGTTCTACACCAGTTTCGGCATCGCCATGCTCGACGTCCGCTTCATTCCCTACGATCTCCGCATTCAGTACGTCGGAATCGCGTTGACCTGGCTGGGAGTTGCCTTCGCCATCTGGGCGCGCTACTCGATTGGCGCAAACTGGAGTGGCCGCGTCACTCTGAAGGTCGATCACCAGCTCATACAATCCGGTCCCTACGCCTTCGTCCGCCATCCCATATACACCGGACTTCTTGTTGCCAACGCCGGCACCGCACTGTTCATCGGGGAATGGCGCTGCATCGCCGCTCTGGTCATTTTTGTGGCAGAAATTTCGCGCAAGGCGCTCAAAGAGGAGGGCTTCATGCTCTCAGAGTTCGGCGATCGCTACGCCGAATATCGGAGACGCACCGGCTTCCTGGTGCCGAAGTTTTAAGAAGAACAGATCAGCGTTCATCAGCGTAATCTGCGGCGAAACGAGCGAAAAATGAAAAAACGGCAGGGCCGACCCCCTGCCGTTATTCGATGTAGAATCTGCCCCCTACTTCATTCGGTTTACGGTCTTTCTCAGTTCAGCCCCCGGGGTAAACTTCGCGACTTTCCGGGCAGCAATTTTGATGGTGGCGCCCGTCTGAGGATTACGTCCATTGCGGGCCTTTCTCTGGGATACCGAGAAGGTGCCAAATCCAATCAACGCTACCCGATCACCTTTCTTCAATGCACCCGTAATGCTTTCCACAGCGGTGTCGATTGTGGTACCGGCTTGCGCTTTACTGATACCGGCGCCAGCTGCGATGCGGTCAATGAGATCGGCTTTATTCATCGTCTCTCCTGGCGGGTCTCTTTGTCCTCAAAAAGCGCGGGGAGGGAAGCACTCCCTGAGTTTTAGAAACCCAGCGGCATTATTTAGCGCCGCATAGAGAAGAAAGTCAACTGTGGAAATCGTGGAAATCCGCGCCGGATGGGTTCTTTGACGTAGGCCGCAATTTTCCACCCTTTATCGCCCTATGCCCCAGGACAAGGAAAAAGCCATTCTCCGCTCCGGTTAGCGGCAGAGAATGGCTTCTAGCAGATGAGCCCCCAAGAAAACTTCTCCCCAGGCTCAGTCGCCGGAGGGTTGCAAGCTCTCCTCAGGCCCCGGGGTGAATGCCGCTAGGGGCGGGCATTCTGCCGGCACTGGCTGGTAGGCCTGCTTTGGATTTTGCGGCGCTTTCGCTCCCCCAAACTGTTCGGCTTCGGTGGATCCCGCCAGCGCGGTCACCGACGACGTCCCGCCCGCGATCACCTGCGTGACCGTGTCGAAATAGCCGGTTCCCACAAAGCGCTGGTGTTTTGCCGCCTCGTAACCATGTTGAGACTCGCTGCTGAATTCCTTCTCTTGCAGCTTTGAGTATGCGCTCATACCGGTCTGCTTGTACGTCCGGGCCAGCTCAAACATGCTCAGGTTCAGGGCGTGGAAGCCGGCCAGCGTGATGAACTGGAACTTGTAACCCATGGCCGCCAGTTCCTTTTGGAACTTGGCAATGGTCGCGTCATCCAGCTTTTTCTTCCAGTTGAACGACGGCGAACAGTTATAGGCCAGCATCTTACCCGGGAAACGGGCATGCACTCCCTCGGCAAAGAGTCTCGCTTCCTCGAGGTCCGGATGCGAAGTCTCGCACCAGATCAAGTCGACATACGGAGCATAGGCAATGGCGCGGGCAATGGCTGGTTCCAGCCCGGTGCGGATGCCGTAAAAGCCTTCCGCTGTCCGTTCGCCGGTTAAAAATTCACGATCGCGCGGGTCGATGTCGCTGGTCAGCAAGTGGGCGCTGTCAGCATCGGTGCGCGCCATGATCAGAGTCGGCACACCCATGACATCGGCCGCCAGCCGCGCCGCCACCAGCTTCTGAATCGCTTCCACCGTCGGCACCAACACCTTGCCGCCCAGGTGTCCGCATTTCTTGGCGGAAGAAAGCTGATCTTCAAAGTGAACGCAGGCCGCGCCTGCCTCGATCATTGCCTTCATCAGTTCGAAGGCGTTCAAGTTGCCGCCAAAGCCTGCTTCCGCATCCGCGACCAGGGGGGCAAACCAATATGTCCCGTTCTGTCCTTCCGCGTGGTGCACCTGATCCGCGCGGGTCAACGCCTGGTTGATGCGCCGGCAAAGGTTGGGCACGCTATCCGCGGGATACAAGCTCTGGTCGGGATACATCTGGCCGGCATCGTTGGCGTCCGCCGCCACCTGCCAGCCGCTCACATAGATGGCCTGCAATCCGGCTTGCACCTGCTGGACAGCCTGGTTGCCACTCATCGCCCCCAGGGCCGGCACGTGGGCTTCACCCTGCAGCAGATTCCACAACCGCTCCGCCCCCAGGCGGGCCAGCGTGTGCTCGACATGGATGGAGCCGCGCAGCCGTTCCACATCCTGTTGGGTGTAGGGCCGGGTGATTCCCGACCAGCGGGGATTCGTATTCCAATCGTTCTGCGTGGGTACGGCTTTTCCATTACCTGCCATTTTTGTCATTTCCTCTCGCTGGCCTGAAGTGTCAGCAAGTTGGGGGGCATTGCCGATCCGCTTTGCCCCGCTCGTCCGGGGATGTTCCAGCAGTCACGATTCTGGGGCCGGAAGCGGGCTGGGTCAAACGGAACCTTTCGATCGCACTGATAAATATATATTATCAGTTTGACTTCATATGATAATACTATGTTGTTAGTGATCTGTTTACAGAAGCAACGAAATCATGGAACTCTCTCAAGTTGAAACCTTTATGGCGGTTGCCACCTTCGGCGGCTTCCATCGCGCCGCCGAGGCACTCCACATCAGCCAGCCCGCCGTCAGCGCCCGTATCAAGGCTCTGGAGGAGTCTTTAGGAGTGAGTCTTTTTACCCGGTCCCGCGGCGGACTGGTGGTTTCCGATGCCGGCCGCACCTTCCGGCCGCACGCGGAGGAACTCCTGCGCACCGCGGCTCTCGCCCGCCAGGCTGTGCACGCGGCCCAACCCGCCAGCGGCACACCCTTGCAGATCGCTGCCGCGCTTTCGATCTCCGTTTACTTCTTGCCCGACGTCCTGAAGCGCTTTCAGAAGGCGCACCCGGCGGTCATCATCAGCATTCGTCCCGGACATTCGAAGGAAGTGCTGGAAATGGTGCTGAATGAGGAAGCCGAGATCGGACTGGCGCGCTCCTTGCAGCATCCTGAAGTTGAGACTATTAGCCTGCGCGAAGATCCGCTGCTGTTGATCGCTCATCCCCGCCGCGGTCCTGCCCATACGCTGCGAGCCACACTCGAAAAAGTCGCGAGCTGGCCGTTGATCTTCTACGACCACGGCTCCAGCGACTGGACCCTCACTCATAGCTTGTTCCGCCGGGCCGGCCTGATGCCCAACGTGGCGCTCGAGGTTGACTCCATCGAGACTGCGAAACGCATGGTGGAACGCGGGCTCGGCCTGTCGTTCCTTCCGCAGCTTGCGGTGGGACGCGAACTCCGCATGCACAAACTCACCACCGTGAAACTTCTCGACGCCGAACCCTTGCAGCGCAGCCTGGACGTGATTCATCCCCGCCGCCGCCCGCTGCGCCCCGAGGCTCGAGTTTTTCTGCAAATGGTCAAGGATGCGGCGGCTGAGGTACCCTTCGGCTCTCACGCATCCCGCAAACCCAAATCATGAGCGCTGTCGCTGATATTCATTGTCAGCTCTCGCGCCTAGTCGAGGGGCCTGCTTTTCCTCCGCTCTCCACAACATCTACACAGACGCACCGGCTTTTAGACTTGCACAGAAGCCGCCCAAAGAGGCAAAGTCAATACTATGAAAGTCGCGGCGGAAGTTTGCCCCAAGTGCGAAGGCACCGGTTGGCGCCCGGTCACTAACGGGACCGACCGTCGTGTGACTCGCTGCGATTGCCGCTTGCAGGAGCGCTCCCAGACCCTGCTCGCCGCCGCGCGCATCCCCAAGCGCTATGAGCATTGTGAGCTTTCGGAGTTCGACACTCATTTTCATCCTTCGCTCGGGCCGGCCCTGCTGGCTGCGACCAAGTTCGTGGAAGAATATCCACTGGAAAAGACGGGTCTGATGTTTGTTGGGAGCCTCGGCGTGGGAAAGACTCATCTAGCTGTGGGCGTGGTGAAGGCGCTCATTCTGAAAAAGGGCATTCCGTGTCTCTTCGTTGACTATCGCGAGCTGCTGAAACAAATTCAGAATTCTTATAACGATTCGGTCCAGGTGACAGAGCTGGAACTGTTGCGGCCGGTCTTTGAAACCGACGTTCTGGTGCTGGATGAACTCGGTGTGATGAAGCCTACCGAGTGGGTTTGGGACACAGTGAGCCTGATCCTCAATGCACGCTTCAATGACAATCGCACCACCGTAATTACAACCAACTTTGACGACGAGCCCGCGGCTGGCGTTGTGCGTTCTATTTCGCCTGCCCGGGCGGCGGCGCGCTCCGAGACTCTCGGGGACCGCATTACCGAGCGCATGCGCTCCCGCCTACATGAAATGTGCCGCGTCGTGAAGATGGACGGTGAAGACTTCCGCCAGAAGTTCCGCAGCGCCAGCTTCCGTTAGATGCCTGTTCAATCCGTGTAAATCCGCGGCCAAGCCTTTGCCGCTAGAATAGCCTCGTGCTCAGCCACCTCGACTTCGTCCCTGCCCGCGACGCCGAGGTCTTCGCTTCTGTGCCGGCGGCCCCTGCTGTCTTTCTCCTCCGTGGTCACGACCCCCAGGCCGAGCCTTACATCACTAAGACTGCCAACCTGCGGCGGCGTTTGCAACGCCTTTTGGGTCCGGCTACGGAACACAGCAAGCGACTCAACCTGCGCAACCGTGTCCGTCACATTGAATTCATCGCCACCGGCTCCGACTTCGAATCCGGCTTCCTGCTCTATCGACTGCTCCGAGCCTCGCTTCCCCAGACTTATGCCGATCGACTGCGCTTGCGCTTCGCTCCCCTGGTCAAGCTCCACATGGAAAACCAGTATCCGCGGGCCTCGGTTACTACCCGGCTCGGCCGCCGGCAAGGGAAATCCATTTACTACGGGCCGTTTCCCTCTCGCGCGGCCGCCGAGAAGTACGCCAACGATTCGCTGGACTTCTTTAAGATGCGCCGCTGCGTCGAAGACCTGAATCCCGACCCCCAGTTCCCCGGCTGCATCTACTCCGAAATGAAAATGTGCCTCGCGCCCTGCTTCAGAGGCTGTACCGACGAGGAATACCGCACCGAGGTTTCCCGCGTGCAGTCCTATTTCGACTCCGGCGGCACGTCTCTGTTGCACGAAATTTCCACCCAGCGCGATGCTGCCTCAACCAATCTGGATTTCGAAGCCGCCGCTGCCATTCATGCTCGTCTGGAGAAACTCCAGCCCACGCTCAGCCAGCTCCCGGACATCGTCCGCCGCATCGATCGGCTCTCCGCCTTGATGGTGCAACCCAGCGCCAGTCCGACGTGCGTCAACTTCTTTCACATCCATGCCGCCAGCATTGATGGTCCGCTGGTTTTCCCCATCCAATCTGCCGAACATACCAAGTCGCAGTCGATCGAATCGCGGGTGCAGGAAACACTAAACGCATCGCCACCCGCCGACCCGAAGAATGCTCTCGAAACCATGGAACATCTCGCCCTGCTGAAGCGTTGGTACTATCGCAGCCATCGGGTTGGCGAAATCTTCTTCGCGGATGAAAAAGGGGTGCTGCCCTTTCGCCGTATCGTGCGCGGCATTGCCCGCGTCTATCGCGGCGAGAGACCGGAAAACGAGCCGATACCGCCCACGACGGTCCACCCCGGAGAAAATAGAGTATGACCTCGGTGCGCATGGACAAGTGGCTGTGGGCCGCGAGATTCTTCAAGACGCGGTCATTGGCGGCAAAAGCTTGTGAACTTGGCAGAATTCAATCCAACGGCCAGCCCGCCAAGCCTGCTCGCGACGTCCGGATCGGAGACATGTTGCGAGTCACCAACGGCGGGGGAGACTTTCAGGTGGAAGTGCTGCTTCTCGGCGAGGTGCGCGGTCCGGCTTCGGTGGCGCAAACGCTTTACCGCGAGACGGAGGAAAGCAAGGAGTTGCGCCTCAAGGTGGCGGCGGAGCGTAGAGCAATGAAGCAGTTTGAAGAGTTACCCGCTGGCAGACCATCAAAACGCGATCGCCGGAGGATCATCCAGTTTCGGGGGAGAGCTTGACACCGATTGAGGCCCAGTCGAGCTAGAATTCAAACACCACGCCATGACCGACCACGACAAATCCCTCCGCCAACATCTCAGCGAGCTTCTTGAAGGTGGAAGCGCGCACGCCACCTTCGAGGCCGTCATCGCCAATGTGCCGGCGACAATTCGCGGCAAGAAACAGAAGGGTTTGCCGCATTCGTTATGGATGCTGCTCGAGCACATGCGCATTGCGCAGTCGGATATCCTCGAGTTCAGCCGTGACCCAAAGCACATCTCACCGAAGTGGCCGGAAGGTTATTGGCCCAAGACGGCAGCACCGCCCACTCCGGTAGCGTGGAATGGCAGCATCAGGAAATTCCGTGCTGACCTCAAGGCTTTTCAGAAGCTGGTGAAGAATCCCAAGGCCGATCTCTTCGCGCGCATCCCCTGGGGGGAGGGCCAGACTGTGATGCGTGAGGCCCTATTGGTGGCCGACCACAACTCCCATCATCTAGGCCAGATGATTGACCTCCGCCGTCTGCTCGGCGACTGGCCGAGTTAAGCAAGCCCCGCGCCTCAGCCGCGTAGTTTCGTCGCAATCTCTCGCACCAACTTCGCATCCGTCATTTCATACAGATCTTCCGGCGGATGCAGCGCCCCTCCAAACGTTACCTCCGGACGGGCGTGCGTCGACGAATCCTGCACCGTGCTCCATGCGGTCAGATGGACCTGACGGCAACCAGTCTTATCTACTACCTCGCGCACATTGAACGGTCGAATCCCGCCTCCGGGCAGTATCTCGATCCTTTTGCCTGCGCGCTCGATCAGTTCAGCTATCAGATCCGCTCCCTCTTGGACCGAGTCTCTTTGGCCGCTGGTCAGAATCCGTGTGATGCCAAGGTCCACTAACTGTTCCAGCGCTTTGAATGGATCTGGAGTGACGTCGAATGCGCGGTGAACGACAGCCTGCCGCTTGCCAATCAGCCGGCGCATTCGCTTGGTTCGTTTCTCGTCAATCTTGCCATCAGCCTGCAAGATTCCGAAAACGATCCCATCGGCGCCGCTGTCGATGGCGGCTTCCACGTCGCGCTCCATGGTGGCCATTTCGGCTTCGGTGTAGCAGAATCCGCCGCCTCTTGGACGGACCATGACCATCACCGGAATCTTCAACCTGCGTTTCGCTTCTTGGATGGTGCCAATCGACGGCGTCAGCCCGCCCAGAAACAGCGCCGAGCACAACTCCACCCGGTCGGCGCCACCTTTTTCGGCCTGGATCGCGTCATCTATTGATCCGCAGCAAATCTCCAGGAGAATGTTAGCCATCGAAATCACCTTTGCCACGCAACACGCTATCATGTTGGGCAACCGCTATGCGCTTGTGCACCTTCATCTTTCTTGCCACGTCCCTTTTCGCGCAAACTTCGACCATCCTGAAGTCCAACACCGCGGAGAACCTTCGCGGTGTCAGTACGCCCGCTGCTAACGTCGCTTGGGCGAGCGGCACTCACGGGATCTATCTCCGCACCACCGACGGTGGCGCCACTTGGCAAACAGCGCAAGTCCCCGGCGCCGAATCTCTCGACTTCCGCGACGTTGAAGCCTTGAGCGCAGATCTAACCTATCTGCTCGCAGCCGGCCCCGGAGATCAATCGCGCATCTACAAGACCACCGACGGTGGCAAAACCTGGTCCCTGCAATTCACCAATAAAGACCCCAAGGGTTTTTTCGATTGCATGGCCTTCTGGAATCCCGATCACGGTATCGCTGTAGGGGATCCGGTCTTTGACAAGGATGGGCAGGGAAAGTTTGAGCTGATCACAACCGAAGACGGTGGCAAGACCTGGAAGCCGATTCCGTCCAGCAAACTCCCGCCCGCCGTCGCCGGCGAAGGTGCCTTTGCCGCCAGTGGAAGCTGCATTGCTGTTCAGGGAAAGAAAAATGTGTGGTTTGCTACAGGAGGAAAAGCGGCACGCGTATTTCGTTCCACCGATGCGGGCAAGAGCTGGACGGTGGCCGACACTTCCATCGTTCACGGAGCCGATTCCGCTGGCATCTTCTCTATCGTCTTCCGTGACTCGACGCATGGCGTCATCGCTGGCGGCGACTACCAGCAGCCCGAAAAAGACGGACCCAACCTCGCATTCACCGACGACGGCGGCCGCACCTGGAGCCTCGCGGCTATTTCACCACAGTGGTATTTCTCCGCGGTCGCGTTCTCCACAAACCGCCCGGCTCACGCCCTCTTCGCTCTTGGCACTGCTCATGCCGCCCTGGCCGAGATCACAGCAACGAAGTGGCAGAAGATCTGGGACCTCAACCTCAACGCCGTCAGCATCAGTCCCTCCGGAGAAATCTTAGCCGTCGGGCCCAAAGGCCTGATCGTGCGCTTCACTGATCGCTGAGCCCCCGTCCCTTCAGTAGGTCGCCGCGAACCCTGTGTTGGTCTGGTTGCCGGTCGGCCGATACGATCCTACGATCACATGATGATCATTGATCCCGTAGCCCCACGTTCTATCACCCTTGGGCTCTTGGAAGTTGGTAAACTTCCCCGCGTGCAGCAACGCACCATAATATTCCTCGCTCGAATCCTCCCAGGAAAAGACAATGTCGTTGCCGTTGGTGATCGCGCCCGCCGACGAACTCTGCGCCCCAGGAACGTTGATGGTCGTGAACTTCGTGCCGTTATAAACCGACGACTCGGCGTTTCCCGCCGAATCAATCCACACTTCAGTCATGATGTCCGCGTTGTTGATCCCGCCACCCAGGGTAAACAGCGCTCCCGGCACATCGATCTTGGTGTAGGTGCCACCCTTCAGCAGAAATCCGTGCCCGCCGCCGCTCGAGTCGCTGTAGTTGCCGTTGACATCTCCGTTGTCGTTGATCCCAATTGCTTGTGATCCCACACCACCCGCGGGTCCAATGTCGGTGAAGGTTCCGTTCTGATACAAGAACGCCTGAGCGCTGAAACTCGAAGTTGTGTAATAGCCGACGATGGCACCCAGATTGTTGATTCCGAAGCAGTAGGTGTTGGAGCCATTCGGATCGTCAAGCGTGGTGACTGTTCCTCTGCTGGCCATGAAACCATGGCGGACGCCACTGCTGTCCAGGTAGGAGCCGACCCCTACCTCGGAATTGTTCACTCCAAAAACATCCGTCTCGGTTGCTCCCGGAATACTTTCGGTGCGGAACTTGAAGGTTAACGCCGGTCCGACGGCGGCGGTCGCCACCGATAGCAACCCGACCAACAGAAACAACCGACCAATACCTGAGCTCCAGTTTTTCATTCGTTGCTCTCCATCAAAGGGATCCTTCCCCACCCCACCCAGGCCAAACCTGGCTTCTATAGCGGGTTCGCAGGCGTTGAGAAAGTCAAGCGCAGGAACTATATAGCAAACCGGCGTGGTGTCAAGAGCGAGGGTTGGGGATACCGTCGGTAGCCATCTTTCTTAGCACCAGGAGAGGCGCCGTCGTCCCACTTGAAGGGCGGGAATCTTGGTGGAGGACGGCTCGCCACTCCACATATTAACGGTTCCGATTCTTGGCTTTCGTGATGCTGGGAGCGCGGCCCAAGGCTGGGAAAATCCGCACTCCCACTTCAACCCTCTCATTCGTGCTCGAAAAGCCTCCTGCGAACGGCTGACGTGATCAATGTCCCACTAGTTAGTCTCGTGATTCCTGCCTTTCGTGGTTCGCGCGCAGGACTGTGGACTGGGCACCAGCAACTCGACGGGAAGGGCCGTGCGAGTTGGCGATCAGAATCTCCGTCAGGCGGCGTGCTGGTGAACCGGATTCCTGAGTGGCCTTTTCCGGAACACGATTTTGACGCCCTGGCGCCAACGTTCGTCAATCCCCAACAGCTCCCACTGAATCTGTGGCGAAAAATAGTGCAACAACGTGTCGGCGGTGGGATGGACGTGCAGAGCTGGGGCGACCAGAAACAGCAAAGGCTCAGCCGGACTAAGTTCGCGGAGCGGAAAATATCCGAAGCGCTGGAACTCGCCACGGGCGTGATGCCAGGCGACGCGCGACCAGTAATCCAGACCCTGCAAAGGCAGGTGAATGTCTTCATCGGCTTTTAGTTCGACGACGGTGAGCCGCCCTGCCCGGGTGACTGCCAGTACATCAATCATGGCCCGGTCAGCGGCAGAAAAAGCTGGCACCTGGGAATAGAAGCATGCCGGGTCGAGGATTTCATCCACGGCAGCGACATTTTGAACGACCAGGGATTCCAGCCAGCGCTCGGGATGCAGCCGCCAGAGCGGGTGATCGCGCGGGCCCTCGGGATGCCGGACCTCGCCAATGCTGTGCACCATTTGCGTGAAGCGGTCAAGATTGGCCTCGCAAAGGACAGTTTCCTGGGGGCCGGTTCCGAATACGATTTCGGTGGTGCTGCGGAAGGACTCGGGTTCGTGGGCGAGCCGGGCGCGGGCAAACTCCAGGCCATGGCAGCGAAAGGCAATTTCAGCGGGTGACAAAACGGCGATTTCGGCCTCGGGGATCAGGGCCTGAATCTGCGCGATGGGCACGGCAAACCGGCTGCGGGTGCTGGATTCTTCGATGCAGTGCACCAGGCGAGTGGCGACGTTGCCGCAGTCCGAAGCGTCCAACTCTTTCAGGCTGTCATCGCGTTCTTCGAGTTCGTACAGATGCCATTTGGCGGCTTGAGAATTCAGGTGGGCCATACGCTCGCGGGTCAAGGCCCCGCTGCCGACGGGCAAGAACAGTTTGAGTCCTTCGACGACGAACTTTCCCTCCTGGCTTTGGCGGCAGACGTCGAGCCACAAGATCGCGAAGGTCAGGGCGGCGTCGATGGATGACTGGGTTTCCTGTCCGTTCACACCCAGGACGGCGAATGCCGACTGCCCTTGGTGCAGCAGTCCGCGGGAGTAGATCGGCCCGAAGGAGCGCTCGAGATCCATCGAAGTGCGCAGCGGAGCTGTGTGAGATGAGGGGAACCAGCGTTGCAGGACTCGCTGCAAGATACGTTGATAAGCGAGACGAGCCAGGCGTTTCACGGTGGGCGTGCGGCGATCCTGTTCGCGGAAGATTTCGAGCTTGCTGGGCCGGGATTGGCCGAGGCGCTGCACGGCCAGGCGGAGAGTCTCGTTCCTGATTTCGGCCTCGATGACGCGCCGAACCACATTGCGTTCCGGCGACCAGACGTGCAGCAGGCACTTGTTGCGTTCTCCGGAGATGGAATACTTCGACTGGGCGAGGTCGAACAGCACGGCGCCATCTTCGAGGATGACGGCGTTGTGGGCGCTGGCGAGAAAGTCTTCGAGGGTTCGGGTGAGCTGTTCCGGAGTCATGGGAAGATTGTTTCAGGGGAATGAGTGGGCGTCTGTGATGAGTGACCATCGATTGAGGTTATTGGAAAAACCTTAACCACAGAGGGCACAGAGGATCACAGAGAAAAGCGCTGGGCTGTGGGATAATTGAAAGTATCCCGCGATGGAGCGTTCCTCGCTCTGGGGCATCTAATACGTAAATCAATATGAACAAGAACCGGTTCTTTTTCGATCACTACGGGCTAACGGAGCACGATCTGGAGCGCTATTTGGCGGCGGCGTTCTCGGCTGGCGGCGACTACGCGGACCTGTATTTTGAGTATCTTTCCTCGACTTCGCTGATGGTGGATGAGTCGATGGTGAAGTCGGCTTCGCAGGGAATCTCCGCCGGATGCGGAGTGCGAGTGATTTCTGGCGAACGTACTGGATACGCCTACACCGACGATCTTTCCGCCGAACGAATTCTGCACGCTGCACGCACTGCAGCCTTGATTGCCAGCGGGCCAGCCAAGACCCCCAGCGTTGGTTTCCAGGAAAAAGCTGCGCGCTGTTTGTATCCGGTCACGTTGCCGTCGGTTGATGCGGAGATCACTGCCAAGGTTGAACTGGTGATGCGCGCAGATCAGGCGGCGCGGGCGTACGATCCGCGGATCAAGGAAGTGCGCGCCAGCTATGCCGATGAGCTACGCAACATTCTGGTGGTGGGGTCGGACGGAACCTTTGCCGAAGACTCGCAGCCGTTGGCGCGATTGAACGTGGCCTGCATCGCCAAGACTGAGGGCAACTCGGCGCGGGGTAGCGCGGGCGGCGGCGGGCGGGTGGCGCTGGATTTCTTTTTCGGAGAGAAAACACCGGAATATTTTGCCAAGGAAGCGTCGCGGCAGGCGGTCTTGCAACTCGACGCACGCGAAGCTCCGGCGGGCGAGATGGAAGTTGTGCTTGGCCCCGGCTGGCCGGGCGTGCTGTTACACGAGGCGGTCGGGCATGGGCTGGAGGCAGACTTCAATCGCAAACAGACTTCGGCGTTTGCGGGATTGATCGGCAAGCGCGTGGCCAGCGAAAAGTGCACGGTGGTAGACAATGGCACAATGCCGTGGCGGCGCGGATCGCTGAATGTGGATGACGAAGGCAACGCCACGCAGGACACGGTGCTGATCGAAAAAGGAATTTTGAAGGGTTATTTGAGCGATAAGCTGTCGGCGAAGCTGATGGGAATGGCCAACACCGGCAACGGCCGGCGCGAGAGTTACGAGCATATTCCCATGCCGCGGATGACCAACACATACATGCTGGCGGGGCAGGATGATCCGCAGGACATTGTGCGTTCGGTGAAGCGTGGCGTTTATGCGGTTAATTTTGGCGGCGGGCAGGTGGATATCACCAACGGCAAGTTCGTGTTCTCGGCGTCGGAGGCTTATTTGATCGAAGACGGGCAGATCACGGCGCCTATCAAGGGAGCGACGTTAATTGGAAATGGGCCGGATGTGCTGACGCGGGTGTCCATGGTGGGCAACGATCTAAGACTGGACGAAGGCGTTGGGACCTGCGGTAAAGATGGTCAGGCGGTGCCGGTGGGCGTGGGCATCCCGACTATAAAGATTGACCGGCTGACGGTTGGTGGAACGGCGAAGAAAGAAATTGGCGGCTTCATGCAGTAGGTCAACAACGCCACGGATTTGCACGGATCAACACGGATAATTCAAAACAATTCATGTCTTCTACTCAACTGGAAACTGGAAACCAGAAACTGGAAACTGATCTTCGGGAGCTTGCCCAGGACATCGTCCGCGGGGCTATGGCTGGCGGGGCGACGGCGGCGGAGTGTGTGGTTCGCGAAGGTGATGAATTCTCCACTTTGGTTCGATTGGGGCAGGTGGAGACACTTAAGGAAGCAGGTTCGAGGGCCATTGGCGTGCGGGTGTTTAATGGCAAGCGTGCGGCCAGCACCTATTCGAGCGATTTCTCCCGCGAGGGGCTCGACCGCATGGTGAAGTCGGCGCTTGAGCTTGCGAAGATCACTTCTGAAGATCCATTTGGCGGAATTCCCGAGGCGTCGCAACTGGGATCTTTGTCTGGGGACCTCGATCTTTACTCGGCCGATGTTTACTCGCTGCCGGCGGAAGAGCGCATCAGCTACGCGCGGCGGGCAGAGAAAGCGGCGCTCGATTACGATCCGCGGATCAAGAATTCTGAAGGCGGATCGTTCGACGCGGCCACCGGCCACAAAGTGTTGGCCAATTCGCATGGATTCGTCGGTGAATACCGGCGGTCGTATTGTTCGGTGGCGGCGGTGCCGATCGCGCGGAATGAAAACGGCACCATGCAGCGCGACTATTGGTTTTCGGTAGCGCGGAACCTGGGTCGGCTGGAATCGCCTGAGCATGTGGGAACGGTGGCCGCCCAGCGCACCTTGCGGCGGTTGGGAGCACGCAAGGGCAAGACGGCGCATGTGCCGGTGGTGCTTGATCCGCTGGTGGCGGCTTCGATGCTTGACCATATTTTCGAAGGCGTGAATGGAGACTCGGTGTATCGCGGGGCCTCGTTTCTGGCTGGCAAGCTGGGCGAGAAGATCGCGGGTGAGAGTGTGACGGTGATTGACGATGGAACCATGGTCGGCGGTTTCGGGACGAGCCCGTTTGATGGGGAGGGGATTCCCACGCGAAGAACCGTCGTCATCGAAAATGGAGTGTTGAAGTCTTACCTGCTGAATACCTATACCGCCAAGAAACTAGGTTTGCAAACTACCGGCAATGCGTCGCGTGGGCTGGCGGGAACGCCAGGGATTGGGCCGGGCAATTATTTTCTGCAGCCAGGAACGAAGACGCCACAGCAGATCATTTCCGAGATAAAGGACGGGTTGTATCTAACCGAGTTCCTCGGACATGGCGCGAATCTGGTGACGGGCGACTACTCCCGCGGTGCCTCGGGAATGTGGATTGTGGGCGGAGAATTGGCTTACCCGGTGGAAGAGATTACGGTGGCGGGCAATTTGAAAGAGATGTTCTTCAACATCTCGGAGATTGGGAACGATCTGGAGTTTCGCGGGGCGATGGCGTGTCCGACGATCAGGATTGAGGGGTTGACGGTCGGGGGCGAGTAAAAGCCTAACGGCATGGGGGGGAGAATGCCGGGTAAAAAACCATGACGCGACCCTTGACGTCAATCTTCAAAGACTCAGGCTTGGCGATGGCTCGACCAAGTTGCGCGGTTAGACCGTAAACATCCCCGATTGTGCCCACTGTCCCCTTGGCAAGGCCTTCTGCTTCAACGCCGTTGGCTGCCACAATGCCTACACCTCCCGAGAACCGTGCGATAGCGCCCAACGGCGTTGGCCTGTTTATGCTAATCGACATGGGGCCAGGAGGCGTGCCAGGCAGTCCCGAACGATCGAAGGAAATCACGAAAAGACGCACTCCGGCCGCTGCCAAAGCTTGTAGCGCTGCCCTGTATTTGTCAGGCTCTCCGCGGTCCCGTGCAGTCACTAAGACCTCCACGTCTCCCAGGTTTGCCGTTCCTAGTGAAGACACTCCGGCAGTTATGGCCTGACCAATTGTTTCTTCGCTCTCTTTGCCCTTGGACTGCGCAATCGCCATCAGGGCCCCATTAATAGATTCTCGATTGGGTGTGAGCGCTAATTGTTGATTGACCCTGTCGTCGAACGTCACCAATGAGACTCTCGTATCCGCGGGGAATAAAGAAATGAGCCTGCGGAGGGCCTCCTGTGTAACCGTCCAGGTCGTCTTGTTGTGACTCGCCCCTACATCCCCCACAATTGCGATGTTGAGTGGAGTGGAGCGTGGAACGATAGATGCGTTCTTTATTTCTTCTTTGCCCAGTTTAATGTGAAGATCCCCAGAAGTAAGACGGGGAGCAAACGATTGCATCTCTTTGCCTGGAACCGTCAACATCGTTCGCAGCGCGGTGCAGGTCGTATCCTGTGCAGTGGCGAGGCCAGCCGCCAAAATGAACGCTATGATCGACATCCTTATAGGCGTGGTGTTAGGCATGACGGGCAAAAGGTTAACAGAAACGTAACGCTGGCGCTATAAATCGACAATCAAATTCCAACCATCTACAATCGCCTCATGGGCGGGCTGACCGAGCCATCTCCGTTGGTGGAAGAAGCGCAACCTGACTCCAATGTTCGAGCCATTGTCATCGGAATTGTCGCGGTGCTCTGTGCAGTTGGCATCATCGCCTTATTGTCCCGTACAAGTCCAAAACCTCCTGTTGCGCGCAACCCTTATGTTTCCAGCCTGAAGTTATCCGACTTGAAAATGAGCGCGGCGGTGAATTTCGTGGGTGCGACGGTCACCTACATCGACGGCACGGTAGCCAACGATGGTGACAAGACTGTGATCCACGCCGTGGTGCACGTGAATTTCAAGAACTCCATGGACCAGATCGCGCAGGCCGAAGACGTTTCCCTGCGTGTCTTGCAGACCAGTGGGCCGTATCCCGACGCGGTCGATCTCAGTGCGTCGCCCTTGCCGCCTCACCAGAGCAAGCCGTTTCGCCTGATCTTTGAGCACGTGAGCGCGGACTGGAACCACGCGTACCCTGAGCTGCAAGTCACAGATGTCAGTCTAAAATAATAGCCGCAGATTTCCCAGATCAACGCAGAACAACGCCACGGATTTACACGGATTCTCACGGATAAATCTTTTCCTTTTCTGTTTCTTGATCCGTGAAAATCCGTGCAAATCCGTGGCCGTGTGTTTGTGGTTAGAATGGCTCATGCCTGATGCAAAGCCGTTTCGGTTGACGGAGTCGGTGAAAGCCGCGGGTTGAGCTTCCAAGCTGAGTCCGGCGGCGCTGGACACGGTGCTTGGGAAATTAGCCCGGCAACATGACCCGAATGTACTGGTCGGCTTTGACCACGCCGACGACGCCGGAGTGTATCGACTCGGGCCCGGCACCGCGCTGGTTCAGACGGTCGATTTCTTCACGCCGATCGTGGACGATCCTTACACGTTCGGCCAGATTGCGGCGACCAACGCGTTGAGTGACGTGTATGCCATGGGTGGAAAGCCGCTTACTTCCCTGGCGATGGTGTGTTTCCCGGAGAAGGGTGACCTGGAAATCCTGGAGCGCATTCTGGCGGGCGGGCTTTCCAAGATGATGGAAGCGGGCTGCACGGTGATCGGCGGGCATAGCATCCGCGACGACGAAACCAAGTTTGGGTACGCGGTTACGGGTGTCGTTGATCCTGCGAAAGTTTTGACCAACGGTGGTGCGCAAGTGGGCGATCGGTTGTTGTTTACCAAGTCGCTGGGGACGGGAGTGATTTCGACGGCGATCAAGAAAGGCGTCGCGAAGCAGAGCTGGATTGATGCGGCGGTCGCGTCGATGACGACGCTGAACAAGGCGGCGGCTGAAGTGATCACAAAAGTTCCTGTACATGGGCTGACCGACGTCACCGGCTTCGGGCTGATCGGCCATGCGCGGGAGATGGCTTTGGCTTCGAAGGCCTCCCTGCGGTTGTACGCGGGACGGATTCCCGTGATCGAGGGTGCGTTGGATTGCGTTCGCGCCGGACATATTCCGGGGGGGCTGAAGGCCAATCGGGAGTTTGCCGAGTGCGTGGTCGGCTACGAGAATGAAATCAGCGAGGAGGTCAAGACGATGCTCTTCGATCCGCAGACTGCGGGAGGGTTGCTGATGTCAGTGGCTGCCAAAGATAGTGCGGAACTGACGCGAGCGCTGAACGGGGCGGGAGTTCCAGCGGTAGAAATCGGGGAAGTGCTGCCTGAGGGTAGGCCGTTGATCACCGTTTCAGCCTGAAGCGAAGTGCACGGGCGAGCACGCCCGCGCCTACATCTCGATCAACCCCCAGATCTTGGCCAGGTGGTGATCATCGTGTTCGGCGACGAAGTAGAGATGGTCCACCAGGCGCATAGGTTGTTTCAGGCGCGGATGCAACATGGAGCGGGAGAACAACTCCGGCTCGAATTCTCCGACGCGATCCACCAAGCGCAGGCGGGCCTGACGAAACTCGTCCAGAATATCGACCAGGGAGCGAGCATTGTGATTGGCGTCGTGAGTTTTGCGATTGCCGAGATCGGCGGCCGTCAGCGTATCGCCGCCTGCCAGGAAGTCCTCCACGCGAGCTGTCCATAAGGGTTCGAGATCGAGCAGGTGTCCAGCGTGCTCCTGCGCCGACCACTTGTCTCCTGGTTTCTTGATCAGGCGGTCATGGGAGCTGGCGCGCAACATCTCTTCCAGGCGTGCGGGAGTTCCTCGCAAGCGTACGCACAGGTTGGGATACTGCTCCACCGGGAAGGTAAATTCGAATTTGCGCTCGAACCACACTGGGACGCTGGTCATGGGTGCACCGAATGCTCTTATGATGTGGGATGATATCAAGATGACTCTGTGATTCTTGCTTCCTGCCCCGTCGCTGTTTTTCCCTTAGCGATGGCGTCAGGGCAGCGCCAACCGGAGCAGATGACGGCGAGCATAACCGGGTAACCGCCTTAAGAACAGCTGCATAGGGGCGTGCAGGGGGCCATGTCCGGCAGATATCTGGTGCGCTGGCGCCCAGGGCCGTACCCTTCTCAAAATTCCAACTCTCTCCGTCGCCAGCCGGACGGCCCTCCCTCGCTTGGAATTTCCGAAACCTTAAGGAGGAACTATGGCAAGCACAGGGATGGCCCCGGTACAGGCCAATGAACGCGCCCAGCAGGTTGACCAGCGGGCGGCAGTTACAAAAATGGTGACTGCGACCCGGGCTCGGGCAGGTGCCAAGTGGTTTTACTGGATCGCCGGGCTGTCGATGGTGAATTCGTTGGCGGTCATTTCCGGCAGCAACTTTCATTTTGTCGTCGGACTCGGCGTTACTTCTGTGGTGGACGCGATGGCACGGCAAGCTGGCAGCATGGGCAGCGTGCTGGACATCGTGATCAACGGTTTCGTGTCCGGGGCATTCGCGCTGTTCGGATACTTCGCGGTGAAGACGCAGAAGTGGGCATTCATGGTGGGGATGGGGCTTTACGCTCTGGATGGCCTGCTGCTATTTGGAGCGAAAGACTACCTGGGAATGGGATTCCATGCGTACGCGCTCTTTGCTATCTATCGCGGACTGACGGCAGCGGAGCAGGTTCAAGGGTAGAGCACGATCCTGGCAACTTCGCACGGAGGACGCCCGTGCCTACAAGAAACAGGGCGGCCTGAAAAGGCCGCCCAAGCGAGAAACGAAACCAGAAACTATGCTCGCGCCGGGCTTTCGCCGCCCTTGGCGATTCCCGGGCGCCCGGGCTCGGGCTTGAGAACCTGCTGCACACCGTCGTCCTGGCGGGGCGGTGGGGTGAGCTTCGGCAGTTCTTTTCCATCGATAATCAGTTTGATTTCGTTGGCATCGAGCACTTCGCGGTCCAGCAATGCCAGTGCGATCCGAATCAGGGTATCGTGATTTCCGCCCAGAATGCTCTTGGCCGTGTCGTAGCCCTTACCGATCATGCGCCGCACTTCTTCGTCAATCTTGACAGCAGTGGCTTCACTGTAGTCGCGGTGCTGGGCAATCTCGCGGCCGAGGAAGATCTGCTCTTCTTTCTTGCCAAAGGTGAGTGGGCCCAGATCGCTCATGCCGAACTCACAAACCATCTTGCGGGCCATTTCGGTGGCTCGCTCAATGTCGTTACCGGCGCCGGTGCTCATTTGATTGAGGAACATTTCTTCAGCGATCCGGCCGCCCATCATGATGGCGATTTCGGTCTCTAGATATTCCTTGGTGTAGTTGTGCTTGTCGTCGATCGGCAACTGCATGGTTACGCCCAAAGCCATACCACGGGGAATGATGGTGACCTTGTGCAGAGGATCAGAGTTGGGCAGCTTGGCGGCGACCAAAGCATGTCCGGCCTCGTGATAGGCGGTGACTTTCTTTTCGTCCTCTGAAAGCAGGAGCGACTTGCGTTCCACGCCCATCAGGACTTTGTCCTTGGCCAGCTCAAAGTCGTACATAAGCACGGCTTTGCGGTTCTGGCGGGCTGCGGCCAGAGCGGCTTCGTTGACCATGTTGGCCAGGTCGGCGCCTGAAAAACCGGGTGTGCCGCGGGCGAGGACAGAGAGATCGACGTCGTCGGCGAGAGGAATCTTGCGGGTGTGGACACGCAGAATCTCTTCACGCCCACGCACGTCGGGGCGGCTCACTACTACGCGGCGATCAAAGCGTCCGGGGCGCAGGAGGGCGGGGTCGAGCACGTCGGGCCGGTTGGTGGCGGCCATGAGAATGACGCCTTCGTTGGATTCGAAGCCGTCCATTTCGACCAGCAACTGGTTCAGAGTCTGTTCGCGCTCGTCGTGACCGCCGCCGAGGCCAGCGCCGCGATGACGTCCCACAGCATCGATTTCGTCAATGAAGATGATGCAGGGAGCATTCTTCTTGCCTTGCTCGAAAAGATCGCGCACCCGGCTTGCGCCGACGCCTACGAACATCTCGACAAAATCGGAGCCAGAGATTGAGAAGAAGGGAACGTTGGCTTCGCCGGCAACCGCTCGAGCCAGCAATGTCTTGCCGGTTCCGGGAGGGCCGACCAGGAGCACGCCCTTGGGAATTCGTCCGCCCAGCTTTTGGAACTTCTGCGCTTCGCGCAGGAACTCGATAATTTCTTTCAGTTCTTCTTTGGCTTCCTCGACGCCGGCAACGTCTTTGAATGTGACTTTCTTCTGCTGCATGGAGAGCAGGCGCGCACGGCTCTTGCCAAACGAAAGTGCTTTATTTCCACCAGTTTGCATCTGGCGAATCATGAAGAACCAAAGGGCTGCGAGCAGGACCAGCGGGGCGAGGTTGAGCAGCCAACTGGGCCAGCTTCCGTTGCTGATGTCTTTGATGGTGATGGTGACGCCCTTGTCGCGAAGCGTCTTGATCATGTCGGGGTAGTTTGCGGGTACAGTGGTGTGGAATAGCGAACCGTCATTCCGGAGTTTGCCCCGGACCTCCATCCCGATGATGGTGACGTCGTTGACGCTGCCCTGGTCAACATCCAGCATGAACTGCGAGAAGTTGACTTCTTTGTCTTTTTGGCCGGAACTGCCCTGCTTGACAACCGTCCATAGCAGGAATGCCGAAACCACGATCACCAACCAGAAAACCACCGTCTTGACTGTCGAGTTCACCTAACAACTCCTCGGGAAGAAACGTGTCATTCCAAAGCGAACCACAGCTTCTGCACTGTAGTCTTAGATGCCCGTCGGCGCATTTCGATTAGCGAAATTCCGACACCTGTCGTATTTTACCGCGTATTGGCGAAAAAAGGAGAGCGTTCTCGCCGTGACTTAAGTCACGCAGATACCTTAGGTTGCAGAGCCCAGATAAGCCAGGTTGCGGTGGGTCTGGCCGGCAGAGCCCAGGCCATAACCGACCAGGAACGCCTCGTCCACCAAGAACCCGAAATAATCTGGCTGCAACTGGACGCGCCGGGCGGATTGGCGGTCGAGCAAAGTGGCCACCTTTACCGAAGCCGCGCCACGACTGCGTAGATCGCTCATCAGGAATTCCGTTGTGACACCGGAATGGATCAGGCCCTCCACCAGCAAGATGTGCTGGTCACGAATGTCGGCATCGTGGCTGAAAAAGATCTCGAGAAAGCCCTCCGGCCTGCCCTCTTTTTCTCTGCGATAGCGAGGTTTTATGAATTGACAGATGACTGGGGTCTCCAGGGCACGCACCAGGTCAGCCATGAACATGAAGCCATTCTCCAGGAGTGCCAGAGCATGAATGGTGTTGCTCTGATAGTCGTCGGAGATTTGCCGCGCGATCTCACGTACGCGCTTCTGAATCTGCTCGGCGGAGATCACGGTACGAAGCTGCTCGGCTTTTGCAACGGGATTCATGGTGACGTACCATCTTCTCAGATTTTGGGGCGGGAGGGTGCGGTTATTCCAGAGGCGCCTCTTGAATCAGCGTTGCCTGATCTCCATCCCGCGGTCGCAACTTTGCCGGCGTCGGTAAACCGCGGACCCAGACCACCTCGTTTTCACTGACGACTACCGGCCACAGCCTGCGTTCGGAACTCAATTCTCCCCCTGGCAGGAGTTCCTTGATCTTCTTGGGAGCTTTGGTATGAGCCGGCCAAAAGCGATCTCCCGGACGCCAATTCCGTACCTGCAACTCCTTGCCCAACAAAGCACGGTTCAGCAAATGATCGGGATTATATCCCTCGATACGGCTTCTTGGAACCAAGACCGCTTCAAATCGCGAATTGATCTCTGGAACCACGGTCGAGCCGGGGACCGGCAAAGGATACTCGTAGTCAGAAGCGGCGGCTGCGGGCTTACGCTCCAGGCGCAGGGCGTGCTCTTTGCGCGACACGACCCAGCCCGCCGGTAGCTCAGTTGATTTGGCCGTGGGAGAGGAAGCCAGGGCCAGGATTTCCTCCACGTGATGGAACTCGAGGCGCAAGCCCAGGGATTCGCAGGCCGCTCTGACAATGCGCCGTTGCAGGGCAAGAGGCAGGGTGTTCAGAGCTTCTGACTTCAGCGTGGCGGATTGCTGGGTCCAGAGTTGCGGGAGCAGTCCTGCGACTTCGCGTTGCCAATAGTCTTCTTCGGCGCGAGCGATTTCGGCTGTTTCAGCCATGGCCTCGCGGACCGCTGGATTCAGAAAGCGTTCCAGCCGTGGAAGGATGCCATGCCGCACCCGGTTGCGGGCATGCCGCAGGTCACGGTTGCTGGCATCTTCGCGCCAAGGTTGGCCAAGGCTGTTTAGGTAAACTTCCAGATCTTTCCGCTTGGACGCCAAGAGCGGACGGATGATGGTTGCACGATTCTTTGCATCTGGGATTGACAGCTCGGGGTAAATGCCCGCCAACCCGCGGCTACCGGCGCCGCGCGTGATCTTGAGCAGAACCGTTTCGGCTTGGTCGTCGAGAGTGTGAGCGGTGGCAATTCGGTTCAAGAGAGCTTGGGCGAGCAAACGTCGGAAGTATTGATAGCGCAGTTCACGGGCAGCGGTCTCGATACTCAACCGCTCTTGTGCAGCGTAGGCAGCGGTGTCGCCGCTCTCACAGAGCAGGACCAACTTATGGTGCTGAGCAAGATCTGCGACGAATTGGGCGTCGGCGTCGGAGGCGGCCCCGCGCAGCTGGTGATTGAAGTGGACGACGGAAAGAACAACACCGAGTTCAGGGCGCAGGTCGACCAACAAGCGCAGCAGCGCAACCGAATCAGCCCCACCGGAGACAGCCACGCCCACGCGGTCTCCGGCCTTCAACAGCGCGTGCTTGCGGCTGTAGGCGAGGACGGTGGTGGCGAGGGGCTGCACGCGAAACATGGTACATCTCTTACCGGTCTCTATTCCTGCTTCGCCAGCATCTTGTTCACATCGCCGTGTGCGGGTGCGCCCTCCAGAGCCCGGTAAGTGCCCGAACTCTTCAACTCGTCCGGCATCCGGCGGAGCAGGCCAAGCGTGGCCCGCATGGGAGCCGAGCCCAGGCTGACACGCGCCACGCCCATTTTCTCCATCTCATTCACCGAGAGCGAGCCCGGGCCAGCGAGGATGTTTACCGGACATTGCGCGTCTTTGACGAGTTGCCTGATGGTTTCGGAGTCACGCACTCCGGGAACGAAAACACAGTCGGCTCCGGCATCACGATAGGCTTGCAGGCGCCGCACAGCATGCTCGTAGCGTGTTTCCGCCGGTCCCACCTCAGCCAGATAAACGTCGGTTCGGGCATTGAGCACGAGAGGGACACCGGACTTCTCCGCGACTTCACGAATGGCACGGATTCGCTCCAACTGCAATGGCAGATCGATCAGGGGACGCTGGGGATCGTCGGTGCCATCTTCGAAGTTCATCCCGACGGCACCAGCGGCAATCACCTCACGGGCGGTTTGGGCAGCGTCTTCTGAAGAATCTCCGTAACCAGCTTCGGCGTCGGCGGTGACCGGGACCTTCACGGCGCGGGCGATGCGAGCCACCTGGGTTAGCATCTCGGAGCGCGAGATCTTCTGTCCATCAGGATAACCGAGGGAGAAGGCGATGCCGGCGCTGGTGGTGGCGATGGCGGGAAAGCCGGCTTCTTCGATGATGCGGGCGCTGGTTACGTCCCAGACGTTGGGGAGGAGCAGGGCTTTGCCGGTGTGATGCAGGGCGCGGAGAGTGTTGGCTTTCTGTAGGAGGAGTTCGGGCATGAGTTGATTGTAAGAGACGGTGATTGGAACAGACAAAGACGGACGAGGGCGCGCGTTCTTTATCAGGCTTTCTTTCTCTTCATCTTTTCCACGAACTTGCCGACGCTCACGACGGCGCGACCGACGGTGCCGCGGCCGATCTCCTGAGCATCGTCGCGTGCGACGACGCTGACGGTGTAGAAGCGGCCATCGAAGGATTCAAGCGTGGCCTCGGCTCGAATTCTGGCTCCAATGCCGCTGGCGGCGCGGTGTTCGATGTGGATGGCTGTGCCCACGGTTATTTCGTCGCCTTCCATATACGGTTGCAGGGCATGGAAGGCGGCGATCTCCATGAGGCGAATCATGTCGGGAGTGGAATAGACCGGAGGCAGGTTGGGGTGCCGCGACTCCAGCGTGTGTTCGAACGCTACAGTTTCTCCGGCTGTGCTGCGAGTGCCGATGGGGATAGGCTTGGGCATGTTGCAGGGCTCCTTAGAAAGAAAAGAGCCAATGATTCCATAGAATCACCGGCTCTCATCTCGACGCTATTCCTTGGACTACGCGGCTGCCTTCGCCACCCGTCGGGCTTCGATTCCGTCCAGCCCTTGCCATAGAGCCTTGGCGGCGTTCTCGGTGGCATTCAGTGCCTTCTCGGCATTTTCCGGACGCGCTTCTAGCTGCTTGGCCAATTGCTGGCGCCAGACTTGCGAATGCTGCACGTCGGCGGTGGTGTGCAGCGTGAAATAGGCTGCAGTACGCTGATCGGCTCCGTACATCTGTTGCAGGCCACGGGCTTTCTCCTTGGCTACGCGGGGTACTTGCGATTCGTAGGCGTAGAAGGCGGCGAGAGCCTCTTCCGGCGTGCCTTCGCTGGCTACACGATGGAAGAAAGTGGTGAGCTGCCTGATTTCCGGCAGCGGGGAATGGCGGCGCAAGTTACGGCCTGAGCCCATGCCCTCGGCGAAGTCCAGCCATATTTCGGAGTGGGCGCGGGCGGGCTCGCCGAAAAGGTCCTCACCGCCCTTTTCATCGGCCAAGTTGGCCAAAACGGCGCGGCGGAGCTCACCTTCGTCCAGGCGTACGCCCAACTCGGCGAGGTAGGTGGGGAAGGCTTCGACGTGGTGGTAGTAGTCCTGAGCGTACCCGCGCAGATCGTCGCGGGTGAGCTTGCCCGCGGTCCAGGCTTGGTAAAAAGGGTGGCAAAGCAGATCGTACTTGGCGATGCGGGACTCGAGTTGCTGGAAGAATTCGGTGTGATTCATGGCGGCCTCCGGAAAGAAACAATATACGAGGCGCGGAGCAGTGTGGCAACTGGGGGTGAGGAATTCTTGTTTTGGGAATTGGTTCGGGTATTTTGTGCGGGCGACGGTGGCGGCGGGTGGGATTGGGAGAATAATGAATGGGAAGAGTCCAAAAGCTGATCGCAGAGGGCGCAGAGAAACGTCGCCCAGAGAACGCGGAGAAGAGCAGGTGGGGTGATGAAAGAGCATGTCTTCTTGGCCGCATTTTTGCTGGTATCGGGATTCGGTATTGCGGGATCCGGCGAGACGCCTGAGATCATTCAAATCTCGCCAACTGGTGGGCCGGAAGGCACGCGGGTTGAGATCTCGGGCAGAAATCTGAAGGAAGTGAAGCGAGTGGTCTTTCACACAACCGACGCTGATTTCAAGATCGTGTCGTCCGAGGAGTTAGTAGCGATTGTGCCGCATCGGACGGCAACGTCGGTTATTACGCTTATCACGCCGCAGGCGCGAGCGGCCAGTCCGTTTCCGTTTGTTGTGCTGAGCGATCCGCGGGTGCCGGATGAAGCGAGCTATAAGGCCGGGTATGTAAATTCGATGCCTGCTCCGGAGGGATTTTCGTCCGTCCTGCTGTGGGGAATTGCGATTGCCGATACGCGGGTTTCGGGATATGCGTCGGCGACCGTTGCAGTCGGGTGGACCCAGCTTTCCTGCCTGGCGGATGGCCGCGAGGTCGTGCTCAACGACGACCGCGGCGGCCTGCGCGGCGGTCTCTACCGGCGCAATCCATGGTTTGGAATCAACGATCATGAGCCCCTGCCGATGACGCTCGATCTTGCAAATCATGCGGTGACTTTGCGCGTGGGACAGCGTCCTGACAAAGTCTGGCACTTCTGGCCGCTGTCTCCCCGCCAGGCTTTGCCTAGCGGGCATTTGGAGGGTTGCACGGTGAAGGCGCGAGTCAAAATTTCTCCTGGCGCATTGTTGCAAATGGGAATGGATTATTGGCGCAATCCGACGGTCGAGTACGGACCCGGAAACAGTCATGAAGCTGGCGCCAGTAACTGGTATTTTCCCTCAGACCGCTGGCAGGAGGCGGAGTTTACAGACATCGGCGGGATGAAGTTCTAGCCTCTGATACCAGCCGCTGACTCCGCAGAAAAGCGCAGATAAATCGAAACCGTGAACCGCGTTCCGGTGGGGCTGAGGGCTCGGCCCCGACGGTCGGCAAGTATTTGTGAAGGAACGACTTCGGCGACTGCCAGCCTGTTTTTTGCCACCGGCCTGCTTTCATTCTGATCAGACTGCAAGCGAGTTCCACGAAAAGTCGCTCTTGACTTCCCGTTCACGGCGGAGGAAAATCCCCTGCGCTCGGGCCGTGGGCAGCTCCCCCCGCTGTTGCCTGTCGAGCCGAGAGCAGTCGGCCGATCGAATCCTAAGACAATTTCTTGAGCTCTGAACTGGAGGAGAATTTCCATGCGAAAGAACGATGGTTGCGTAGGAATCATTCTGGTGATTGCGTTAACAACGTTGTCTTCTATAGCCACAGCGCAGACCTACTCTGTGACTGACCTGGGCGTGTTGTCTGGCGACACGGCGAGCGAGGGCATCGCAGTTAACTCTTCCGGCCACGTAGTGGGCTGTGCCGACACCTCCGACATCAGCGGGTTTCCCTGTACCGAGGCTTTCCCCGGCCATGCGTTCTTCTGGAGCAACGGTACCATGCAGGACCTGGGCGTACTGAACATCGGTGACGTTTTCAGCGAGGCTTTGTACGTCAGTGACTCCGACCAAGTCACCGGTATATCTGTAAACAGTTCAGGCAATAGTGCCCCTTTTATCTGGACGAAGAGTACTGGCATGACCGCCCTGCCCACCCTGCCGGGTGCAACCTACGGTCTTGCGGGTGGAATAACTTCTAAGGGCATAATCACCGGCTCCTCCAACTCCGGCGCCAACCCGTCAGTAATCGTTCCCATTGCGTGGATCAAGAGCGGGAACACTTACAAGATCCTCCTATTACCGACTGTTCCCGGGGCGGTGGTCACTTTGTGTTGCTACGTCAACAATAGCAACGAAGGGGCTGGGTTAGCCGTGCTCAGTTCTGGGGAATACCATGGTTTTCGGGTTACAACCAAGGGTGCCAAAGATCTGGGAGCACTTCTCGGCGGCACGCTTAGTAACGCGCAAGGGATTAACGCGTCGGGAGTGATCGCCGGTTATTCCAACAGTTCCACCAGCGGGTCGAACTTCGTGACCGTAGCGTGGGACCCGAGCGGGAAGATTCACAACCTCGGGACCTTGCCTGGTGGCACGAGCAGCGCTGCCTACGATATTAATGACTCGAACCAAATCGTGGGATTTTCAAACACGGTCACGAGTACCAGCGACGCCATGATCTGGACCCAGAAGGGCGGCATGAAGGACCTGAATAGCCTGATCCCTCCCAACTCTGGGTGGGTACTGGTGCTGGCGAATTGGATTAACAATTCTGGACAGATTACGGGTTACGGCACCATCAACGGGGAGAACCATGCGTTCCTGTTGACGCCGCAGTAGGCTCGCGAGGTCGGACGAACAGAGAGTTTCCTTGCGGATATTGAACAGGACTCGGGAGGTCGAGCATCCGCTCACTTTTTTTCGGTCTTCTTGCTTGAGGATTCCGACTTCGGCTTTTCGTCTTTTTTGGATTCGGACTTCGAACTGGATTCATTTTTCGAATCGGACTTCGACCTAGTTTCGGAGGAGGACGCTGACTCGCCCGACGACTTCTTAGGGTAGTCGGTCACGTACCATCCTGAACCTTTGAATTGCACGGCGGGAGCGGAGATCATTTGCTTGATTGGACCGCCGCATTCCGGACATTTCTTCGTATGACGCGCCGCGAACGTTTGGATACGCTCGAAGCGATGGTGGCACTTCTGACACTCGTATTCGTAAAGTGGCATGGACTCCTAGATTAACTCTGCCTCTCGATTCTGTTTTGATTCTAGGGTGTGCGCTTCTCTGCCGTCAATTTTGCGGGGCGGTTGCGGGCTGGGCTTACCATTTCTTGAAGATCACGAAGACGGCAGCCACCATCATGACAAAACCGACCGCGTAGTTCCATCGCATCGGTTCCTTGAGATACAAGATGGAGAAGACCGAGAACACCGTCAGGGTGATGACTTCCTGAATGGTCTTGAGCTGGGCGGCGGTGAACTCGTAGGAACCGATGCGGTTGGCCGGGACCTGGAAACAATATTCCGCGAAGGCAATGACCCAGCTAATCAGAATGACCTTGAACAGCGGCGCGTGGCGGTATTTCAGGTGGCCGTACCAGGCGAAGGTCATGAAGATGTTGGAGATGGTGAGAAGGATGATGGTGGTCATGTCGTCTATTTTCTACCAATTCGTTAATTCTTCACCACAGAGGGCACAGAGGACTTCAAGTGCTTATGCAATCGGATGGTAGACTCGGCTCCATGACGAGTGAAAAGCCGCCGGCGGGAGCTACCAACCCCTTGGCGCCCGGACTGTATCTGGTGGCGACGCCGATTGGGAACTTGGAAGACATCACGCTGCGGGCGGTGCGAGTGTTGAAGGAAGCCGATGTGATTGCCTGCGAAGACACCCGGCAAACACAGAAGCTGCTAAATCATTACGGCATAGGTACGCGGACCACGAGTTACCACGAACACAACGAGCTGACGCGAGCGCCGGAGTTGGTGCTTGATCTGGAGCAGGGGGCTCGCATCGCGCTGGTGACGGACGCGGGCATGCCGGGAATATCGGATCCGGGGTTTCGGCTGATTGGATTGGCGATTCGGCATCGCGTGCCGGTGGTGCCAATTCCTGGTGCATCAGCCTTTCTGGCGGCGCTGGTGGCGAGTGGCTTGCCGACGGATGCCTTTCGCTTCAGCGGATTTCTCCCGGCGAAGCAGGGTCAGCGACGGGCGCTACTGGAAAGCGTGCGCGACTCGCCGCGAACGCAGGTGTTCTATGAAGCTCCCCACCGGGTGAAAGAAGCGCTGGAAGACATTGTCGAGGTGCTGGGAGCGTTGCGGCATGTAGTGGTGGCGCGCGAAGTCACAAAGCTGCATGAGGAATTCTTGCGAGGGCATGCGAGGGATGTGCTGGAGACGTTGAAGGCGCGGGGCGATGTCAAGGGCGAGATCACGCTGATTATTGGTAAGGCAGAGGAGACGGAGAAGAAAGCTGTGCCGTCGCGAGCGAGCCTGCGCCAACGACTTGAGCAACTAATGAACGACGAAAAGCTGGACGAAAAGGCTGCGCTCAAGAAGATTGCGAAGGAGATGGGCGTGTCGAAGAGCGAGGCGTATCGGGAGTTGCAGAGGAGCAAGTGATATCGCGTTGGTCCGAAGGCTCTTCTAAGTATCGTGTGTTCTGACCCACTATTTCGGCACTGGGAAGCCTTTCATGCAGACCACGGTGCGGTCAGCCTCCTCGGGTGTGGCGTGGGTGAAGCCGAGGTTTGCTGTGCAGAGGACATCTCCTTTCATAACCAGGCTGGTATTGTTGTCGAGCGGCGCGTTCTGCTTGGTTGCTATCAGGATGCGTTGGGAACCGTCGGGCGAAAGCACCCAAATCTGGTTTAGCAAAAGCTCAGATACGTAGATGTTTCCTTTGGCGTCGAGTTCGATGCCGTCGAATGCCGAAAACCCGTACGGCAGGGCCACGGGTTCACCGGCCGTCCCGTCGTCCTTGATCGGAATCCTGAGTACCAGGGGATCGCCGTCGGTGACTGCATAGATGTTCTTCTGTTGCTTATCGAGCACGAGGTCATTGACGCCGAGGGGAAATCCCGAATAAGGCTTGGGGGACCAATTGAGCAGAGAGTGTGCCGACCATAGGTCCACCTTCTTGCCGTCCGGTGCAATTTTCCAAATTCCCGAGTAGGTGAGGTCGGTCATGTACACGTTGCCGTTCGAATCGATGGCAACATCGTCGGGATAGCAGAATGGCCAGCCTTCCGCTTTGGTCGCGAGCGGCGTCACTTGGCGTGTCTTGGCTTCGATCTTATAGACGCCGGAGCTGGTCACCGTGGCGTCGCGGCAAGCGGGATGGAACGGATTTCCCAAGTCCTGCCTAAAGTCGCGTTTCGAGTGGCCGGTGTATGCGACGTAGATGTTGCCAGACTGGTCGAGGTCGAGTCCGATCAGATCTCCCATTCCGCTTTCTTCCTTCGAGGGTACCCAGGCGATGTGATCGTAGCTGCCGTCATCCTTGAGCATGACGACTTCCCCAATATGCATCAGGGTCGCGTAGAGGTTGCCGCGCGAATCGACGCCGAGACCCTCGGGTGTGTCGGGGAGCTTGGCCATGACCCAGGTCTTGAACTGGGCCGCAGCATACCGAGGAGCGGCAGCGAAAAACAATGCGCAGCCAATTAGAGAGAAAAGGAATCTGAGACGCCGTTCCTTGCGCGGTCGCGCTTCAGACATGTGGTTCCCTCGCTATTTTGGAGTCAATTCACGCTTGACGGCATCGCTGACCACTTTTCCATCTACCCGAATGCCTTCGGCGGTGAAGCGGGCCATGACATTCTTCATCACGGTGCCCATTTCCTTTATCGTGGGCGAACCCATTTCTGCGATTACAGCTTTGACTCCGGCTGCAATGTGCTCTTCGGTGGCGGCTTTAGGCAGGTAGGCTTCGATCAGGACAATTTCGGCGGCCTCTTTGTCCGCCATTTCTTTGCGGCCGCCTTTTAGGAACTGCTCGACGGATTCTTTGCGCTGTTTGATCAGCGTGCTGAGCACTTGCTGGGATTCCTTGTCGTCGAGCGGAGCCATTTTTTCGATCTCGCGGTTCTTGAGGGCGGTCTTCACCATGCGCAGAGTAGAGAGGCGGTGCTCCTCGCGGGCCTTCATGGCCGTAGTGATGTCCTTCTGAATCTGCTCGATCATGCTCATGGATGGATTATAGCGGGAAGCAGACGCGGCAAGCTGCGTCTCTACGGCGGCCATTGCAGCGTGGCTCGTGGGGTAAACTAGGACACATCCTCATGCTGCGCAAGAATCGTCTCTTTACTCCCGGCCCGACACCTATTCTTCCTTCGGCCCAGACCGCGATGGCATCGTTTGCCATGCACCATCGCACAGCCGATTTTCGGGCGCTGTATGCGCGCGTGTTGTCCGACATGAAGGAGTTCATCGGCACGAAGAACGATGTGCTGGTGCTGGCGTCTTCGGGGACGGGCGTGATGGAAGGTTGTGTCTCGAACCTGACTTCCCCCGGCGACAAAGTTCTGGTGCTCAGTGCGGGCAAGTTCGGCGAACGTTGGCGGGATCTGGCGCAGGCTTTCGGATGCGTGGTCGAGGTGGTCAGCGCACCATATGGCGAGACGTTTTCGCTGGACGCGATTCGCGGGAAGCTGACTGCGGATATGCGCGCCATTTACATGCAGGCGACCGAGAGTTCGACGGGGGCGCGGCATGATGTGGAGGCGATTGCCCGGCTGGTGCGGAAGAGCGGTGATGACACATTGCTGGTGGTGGACGGCATAACTGGCCTGGGCACGACGCGGTTTGATGTGGATGGCTGGGGGATTGACGTGATCATCGGAGGCTCGCAGAAGGCGTTGATGATCCCGCCGGGACTTGCTTATTGCGCCGTCAGCGAGCGCGCTTGGAAACGGATGGAGACCGCTAAGTCTCCGCGCTACTACTTCGATTTCCGCAAAGAGAGAAAAGCTGCAGCCAAGGGCGAGTCTGCGTTCACGCCGGCGACGTCGTTGTTCGCCGCATTGGCCGCGGCGCTGGACTTCATTCGGCAGATGGGAAACGGAGACGTAGCCGCGGGCCGCGTGGCGTTGATCGAGAACGCAGAGCTGGCAGCCGAGATGACGCGGGCTGGGGCGAAGGCTCTGGGGCTTGAGCTGTTTGCTCCGACGTGTCCGGCGGCCGCGCTTACTGCGATTCAAGCTCCCGATGGCGTGGACTCGAGTGCGATGGTCAAGCAGTTCCGCGAGGTCTTCGGTGCGGTGGTCGCGAATGGGCAAGCGGAGATGAAGGGCAAACTGTTCCGCATCGCGCACCTCGGCTATTACGACTATCTCGATACGATCGGGATACTGGCTGCGCTGGAGCATGTGATGGCAGGGGCGCGACGCAAGGTCGAGTATGGTGCGGCGGTGGGAGCGGCTCAGGAGGTTTATGCGAAAACTGCGATGGTTGCACGCAAGTGAGCCCCAAGACCAGCCACGGATGTTCACGGATCGGCACGGATAAATCATGAAGATTGTCGTAGCTGAAAAAATCTCCGCCTCTGCTGTGGACCTGCTGCGCGAGCCGCGCTGGGTCGTGATAACGCCCGACAACATGGAGGGTGGCCTCGGGGCGCAACTCGAGTCGGCGGATGCGCTGATCGTGCGCTCGGCGGTGCAAGTGAATGCGGAGTTGCTGTCCAAGGCGCGCAAGCTGCGAGTGATCGGCCGGGCCGGCGTGGGCGTGGACAATATTGACCTAGATCCCGCCACTCGCCAGGGTATCGCGGTGATGAATACGCCCGGCGCGAACGCCGTGGCCGTGGCCGAACACACACTGGCCATGATGCTGGTTATGGCGCGTCACTTGTGCCGGGCCAACGACCTGATGCATTGCGGCAAATGGGAAAAGAAATCGTTGCAAGGAACGGAACTGCGCGCCAAAACACTGGGCATCGTCGGTCTGGGGCGAGTGGGGATGGAAGTTGCACGCCGCGCCCGGGCGTTCGAGATGGAAATTGTGGGCCATGATCCCTTCGTCTCGGTCGTGGTTGCAAAAGAGCAAGGGATCCGGATGGCGAGTTTGGAAGAACTCTACGCCGCCGCGGACTATGTGACTCTGCACGTTGGCCTCACGCCCCAGACCACGGAGATGATCAACGCAGAAACGATAAGGAAGATGAGGCGGGGTGTGCGGCTGGTGAACTGCGCGCGCGGCGAACTGATTGACGAGGCAGCGTTGGCCCAGGCAGTGAAGCAGGGCCAGGTCGCGGGAGCCGCATTGGACGTCTTTGCCGAAGAGCCGTTGAAGAATTCGCCGCTGGCTTCGTTGGACAACGTGATTCTGACACCGCATATCGGCGGGTCAACTTTTGAGGCGCAGGAGGCGGTGGGCTATCAGATTGCGTTGCAAGTGAAGGAGTATCTGAAGAGTGGCGTGATCCAAAATGCGGTGAATGTTCCTTCAGTGTCGCACGACGAGTTTGTGGAACTGCAGCCCTACATCGTGCTGGCGGAGAAGCTAGGCTCATTCCTTGCCCAAGTCAGCGAGGGAGCGCTGGAAGAGATTTCGTTGCGGTACAGCGGGCATATCGCGGAATGGAAAACGGATTTGATCCGCAACGCCGCGATCAAGGGCATTCTGAACGAGGCGCTGGAAGAGAAAGCCAACCTGGTGAATGCAGCGGCCATCGCCGCTTCGCGCGGGCTGCGGGTGCATGAGGCGCGCAAGGCCAAGACCTCGACTGGCGGCGCGGGCAGCGTGCTTTCCATCGTTATGAAGACTCAGACCGAGGAACACATGGTCAAGGGCGCAGTGTTGCATGGCCAGACGCCGCGCTTGCTGCATGTGGATGGAATCGAGGTAGAAGCGCCGCTGGAACGGAACTTGATTTTCCTCAGCAACCGCGATGTGCCCGGCGTGATTGGCAAAGTGGGCACGATTCTTGGCGACCACAAGATCAATATTGCCGATTTCTCGCTGGGGCGGCGGACGGGAAACGGGCCGGCTGGGAAGCGCGAGGCGATTGCAGTAGTGCACGTGGACGGGACTGTGCCTGACCGAGTTCTGGCTGCGCTCAGGAAGGTGCCGGCAATCGCGCGGGCCAAGGCGATCCGGTTGACATAGCCCGACGTGGCGGGTTGTGTGGCACAATTCTGCATCAAACATGAAAAGAGGAGAACGGATGCTCAAGCGAGCAGGGATTGCGTTGACAGTGATGTTTTTTCTAACTTCAAGTGCCCTTGGTCAAGATGGGCGGTTCGACGCCAGCATTAACGGCGGCGAGGTGTTTACCAACACGGCCAGCGGGAACGCGGTTACGCAAAACGCTACGGCGGGCCCGGTCATCTTTGGCACTTTTCGCTACAACCTCAAAGCTAAGCACTCTTTGATATTCAATTACGGGCGGACAAGAAATTCGCAGACCTACCTGGCTGGCGGCAACTTCCACGTTCTGAACTCGATCTCGGAGGTCAGCGGGGCGTATGTCTTCAGTCCGTTCCCCAACGGCAAGTTTGAACCTTTTATCCTGGCGGGCGGTGGAGTGTTGATTTTTGGTCCCAGCAGCACCTGGGACTTTTTCCCCAATCTGCCGGACAATGTGCCCGATCGGGTGCAGGTCAACCTGGGAGCGGCCAAGCAAACTGAGCTGGCGTTTCTGTACGGGCTGGGAGTGGATTACCGGCTGCCGAAGTTTTCAAGACTTTCACTGCGACTGCAATACCGCGGCTTTCTCTACAAAGCGCCCGACTTCAAAATCGATGCGAATTCCGGTAGCACGGTGAGCTTCTTTACCGGTGGCAGACAACACATGGCCGAGCCGTCGGTTGGGATTGTGTTCAGGTTTTAGTAGAGCCAGGAAGGACTTAACCACAGGGGACACAGAAGCGCACAGAGGAAACCCGGGCCACGGATTTGCACATCAACACGGATCTGAAAAACAAGACCTAGGAGTTCAGTGCGGCTTTGCGGAGTTTGCGGCTCTCGGCCAGCAAAGCCATGGAGTGCATCAGGTTTTGCAGGGTCACGATGCCCACCAGCCGCTGATCTTCAACTACCGGAATGATGCTCAGATTGCGAGCGGTGAGTTTCCGGAAAGCCGACGCCAGCGATTCGTTCTTTTGGGCCACTTCGAACAGGCGGTTCATGACCGCCTGCACGTAGCCGTTGCCTTCGGCGCGCAGGGCTTGGAGGATCCGCTGCTTGGAGATCACCCCCACCATGTCACTGCCGCGGATGACGGGAAAATCATCCTGCAAGGAGTGGACAGCCTTATCGAGCGCGTCTTCCAGAGTGTCGGCCGGCGAGAGGGTGGCGAAATCGGTCAACATGATGTCTTCCAGGCGCACCGTTTCGAGCACCGACTGAAATACCGCGGAGCGCTCTTCCAGTTGCGCTGCGATGAACAGGAAGAAGCCGATCATGGTCAGCCAGATGTTCCACAACATGCCGGTCAGCATGAACAGGGTGGCAAAGGCCTGGCCGATGGCGATGGCCCGGCGGGTGGCGCGGACGGAATCCATGCGGCGGCTGAAAAGCGCGCGTAGAATCTTTCCGCCATCCAGAGGATAGGCGGGCAACAGATTGAACAGGCCCAGCCACAGGTTGGACCAGACGAGGGCCCGCGGCAGATTGCCGGATTGCAGGTCCCACGGTTTCGTCCAGAGGTGGATCTCGGGGGCGACAGCCAGCAGAATGCTGGCGGCGGCAAAAGCAATTGCGAGATTCACTACCGGGCCGGCAATGGCGATGCGAACATCGCGCTTCCAGGTCAGGACACCGGGCTCGACCGGTTGCTGAGTTTCATCGAGGAGAGTGATTCCGCCGATGGGAAGCAGGATGATGGCCTTGGCAGGAACCCCGGCGTGGGTCGCTACGAGGGCGTGTCCTAGTTCGTGCAGCAAGACGGAGGCGAAGACAATTCCCACAAGCGCCAAGCCACGGCCCGCGCTGGCGGGCCCATGCGACGCCGACTCAGTCAGCCACACGAACAGCAGTAGAAAGAAAAAGGTCAGATGGATGCGGAGTTCGACTCCGAAGACCCGACCCGCCGGAATGGACCAATTTCTCATTCGCAAACCCCTGCCCTTCCATTCTATATAGTTTTAGACACCGGGGCGCGACGCGGGATGCCGCTTGCCCAGTCGGAAGTACAAGGCTGCTGGTTTGGCCAAGAACTATGAGAGTGATCGCAGGGAAATATCGCAGCCGAAGGCTACAGTCACTACCTGGGATGGAGTTGCGTCCAACCAGTGACCGGCTGCGGGAGACGCTTTTCGATATCCTCACCGCGGGCAATCCCGCGGCGCTGGAGGGAACAGTTTGGATCGATCTTTACGCAGGGACTGGCGCTGTGGGGATCGAGGCGCTGAGCCGGGGCGCGGGAATGGTTTACTTCGTGGAAGCGGCGTCGGATGCCGCTGAGCTGATTCGTAAGAATCTGCTGACACTCGGGATAACAAGCGCATTCCAGGTTCTTAGGCAAGACGCCATCCGGGCGTTACAGGCGTGGGGCAAGAGCGGGATACAGACCAACTTTGTATTCATGGATCCGCCGTATGTCATGGAAGCGGCTTACGCGCAAGCTCTTACCACGCTTGCAAGTTCGGCGTTCCTGCTGCCCGAGACTATTGTGATGGTCGAGCATCAAAAGAAAGTCGATCCCGGCGAGCAGGTTGCGTCTTTACAACGATACCGGCTGCTTAAGCAGGGAGACGCGGCTTTGAGTTTCTATCGCAGGGGATGATGATGGACCATCTTAGATATCACGAAGGTGAACTGGCGGTTCAGACGCGGGTGGGAGTGGGTGCTGATGGTTTGGGTGCGCATGAGATGTATCGTCCGGCGATGGCTGCGGGGGTACAGCATTTTCTCGCTGCCCAGCAACTTGCGGCGGTTGCCACCTTAGATGGGAAAGGGCGGCCGTGGGCCTCGCTGCGTTCCGGCCAGCCCGGGTTTCTGCGGGTTCTGGATGAGCACACGCTTGAGATTGGAGGATACGTAAATCAGGACGATCCTTTGATCGCGAATTTGGCAAAGCCAGGGCCGGCTGGAGTGCTGGTCATCAATCTTGCGCTACGGCATCGTGTGCGTTTGAACGGAGAAGGTCAGATCGATACCGACGGGCGCATCCGAGTGAGTTTGAATCAGGTTTATGGGAACTGTCCGCAGTACATCCAGGCGCGCGAGGTGCATGGGGAGCGCGAGGCCGAATCCAGCCGGACCTGCCAGACAGAACTTCTGGACGAGAGGTTGCGCCGATGGCTGGAGAATGCAGATACGTTCTTTCTAGCGACCGCGCATCCAGAGTCGGGAGTGGACGCGTCCCATCGCGGAGGCAAGCCGGGGTTTGTGCGGGTGGAGAACGAGAAGCGTTTCGTGTTTCCTGACTACGCCGGCAACAACATGTTCAATTCGCTGGGCAACATTACTTCCTATCCGCGGGCGGGATTGCTTTTTCCGGACTTCAGGTCGGGAGCGACGCTGCAGATTACCGGGGCGGCGAGCATCATCTGGGAAGGCCCGCAGATCGCGGAGTTCCGTGGCGCACGGCGGCTGGTGAGCGTTGACATCGAAAAGATCGTCGAGCTTTCGCCGGGGATGCTGCTGCAATTTGAGTTCAAGGGATATTCGCCGAGTCTGCGGTGAGGGGCTACATCACGATTTCATTTACCCGGCGCACTATGGGGTGCTGCATCTCCTGCAGATCGTTCTTCACCCGGTTCAGCCCGTAGACACACTGCTCGAAATGGCTGGAGAGGCTGGCGAAGAGCGGCGCGACCTTGGTGTATTCGAAGCAATCGAACTTGGAGACGATGTAATAGCTCTCTTTGCCGGCTTTCATCCAATCCACAAAATTCTCCAGACGGTTGCGGCGCAAGCGAAATTGGTTAATGCTCTCCGGGAACATGCCGGTGAAGAACAGCGTGTAGTCGCCGACGTGTTTGCGAACCTGGCGTTCGCGGTCGAATGAAGGCGCTGGCCCGAATACGGGATCGGCTTCGAGCAGCATCTCGCCAACGTCGGTCAGCGGCCGCGCAGCCGTGGCGCTGCGAATCTTGAGTAGCTGTTCGACCTCACAGAACTCCGCCAGTAAATGAGCGACATAGTTGACGATTTGAGGATCGCGAATGCCGATTTCCTCGGCATAGTGGCGTCCGACGAGTTCAATGAAGAGCTTCTGCAAGGGATGCGATTCGGGAATCATGCGGGGCTCACCTCCGTAAAACCCGCTGGCGGCGCAGGGAGACGCCGCTAACATTGAGTGATACATAACTCACCTTAACCGCGAACGCAAGTGACTTCTGTGTTTCGGCACCCCACGTTCGTGCTACATGATTAGAAGGTGTGACTATGTGCAAAGGTTTTACCGACTTTCTGTTGGCAGTCAGTGTGATCGGCTGCCAATTTCGGGCGTGGCCGTCCAGTACAATATCGGCCACGGAGGGACATGAATTTTGGAACGGAAGAACATATCGAGCGGTACGACATGGGAGCCGGTTGTGGGATACTCGCGCGCGGTCAGGATTGACAACAACGTTTACGTGGCGGGGACGACAGCGACCGGCGCTGACGGCAAGATCGTGGGTGTCGGCGACAGCTACGCCCAGGCGATCCAGACTCTGAAGAACATTGAAGCGGCCCTGCAGAAAGCCGGGGCCACCATGAAAGATGTGGTGCGGACCCGGATGTTCGTGACCAACATTGCGGATTGGGAGAAGATCGGCAAAGCGCACGGGGAGTTCTTTCGTGACATCCGGCCGGCGACTTCGATGGTGGAAGTGAGTAAGTTGATTTCTCCAGAGATGCTGGTAGAGATTGAGGCGGACGCAGTGATCGGAAGCTAGCAGGAGAGGTTTTCGAGGCGTGGAGGGCGAGATGAAAGCTTGCGTACGGACATTGTTCCTCTTGGTCGCATTGGTGATTCCACTTCTGGCGCAACAGAACAGTAGCGCGCCCGCGTTGCATTCGTTCACGGTGATCCGGGCAGGAGTGCTGATTGACGGAAAGTCCGACTCGCCTCGTCGCGATCAGGTAATTGTGATTCGCGGTGACCGGATTGAGAGCATTTCGGACAGCGCCACGGCAAAGATTCCCGCCAACGCCGAGGTCATCGACCTTTCTCATGCAACAGTACTGCCCGGATTAATCGATTCGCATACCCACATTTTTCTGCAAGGAGAAGATCCGGCACGGGGCGGATATGACGCGAACATCTTGAAATACCCGCTGGCATATCGGGCGGTCCGGGCGGCTGTGGTTGCGCGCCGTGCGCTGGAACAAGGCTTCACGACCTTGCGTGACGTGGAGACCGAGGGTGCTGGCTACGGTGACATCGGCATCAAAATGGCCATTGAGGAGGGTTACTCTCCGGGGCCGAGGCTGTTTGTGGCGACGCGTGCGATTTCGACGACGGGTGGATACATGCTGGAGGATTATGCGCCGGAACTCACGATGCCGAAAGGGGCGCAGATCGTCGATGGGCCGGTCGAGGCGCGTAAAGCGGCGCGGGAGCAACTGGATCACGGAGCGGACTGGATCAAAGTCTACATGACGCACCGGTCGTGGCTGGGAAAGGACGGCGAACTGGTTTCACAGCCCACGCTGACAGTTGAGGAACTGAAGGCTGTCGTGGATGAAACCCACGGTTGGGGCAAGAAAGTCGCGTGCCATGCGTATGGCGGAATCGGCCTGCACCGCGCGTTGGACGGCGGTTGTGATTCGATTGAGCACGGACTTGACCTGGATGATGCTGCCATCGCGCAAATGCTCAAGCAGGGCACGTGGTACTGCCCGACCATCGGCGTGTACTACACCGATTGGGGTCCGGCCGACACGGCTGCGGGGCAGCGGGACCGCAAGCGTGCGGCGGTGCACGAAGTGTCGTTTCCCAAAGCGCTGCATGCAGGAGTGAAGATTGTCTTCGGCACCGACATGGGAGGCATTCCCTGGAGCGAGTCGATTGCGCAGGAATTCTCGCAAATGGTTCGCCTTGGGATGTCGCCGATGGACGCCATCAAGAGCGCGACCTCGCGTCCGGCAGAGATGCTGGGGATGCAAGGGCAGATCGGTGCGATCACGGCGGGGGCGCTGGCCGACATAGTTGCTGTCGATGGCGATCCGGTGCGCGACGTCAAGATCCTCGAAAATGTGCAGTTCGTGATGAAAAGCGGAAAGGTCTTTAAGAGCGGTGGTAAAGTCATCCCCTGATGCCTGACGGTCGAGTTGTAGCTAGGACGATTTCGGTAGTGCGCATAGCGACGTCCGTTTTCTTCATTCTCTTCGGCGAATACAAACTCTTCGGACCAGGATTCTCCCACGGCGGATTTCAGGAATATCTGCGCGGTTACATTGAAGGATCAGCAGTCGGCTTCTACCGGCCAATTCTGGCGCATGTGGTGTTGCCTCATGCGGTTTTGCTGGGGTATACGGTTGGGGCTGTGGAGATGTTCATCGGCGTGTCGCTGTTGCTCGGGATTTGGGTGCGGGCGGCGTCGGTGTTAGGCGTGCTGCACATGTTGAGCATGACACTGGCAACGTGGTGGGAGGTTGGACACAACGTTCCGGTGTGGCGCTACTTCGGGGCGGAACTTGATCATCTGCCGATGCTGCTTCTGTTTGTGATCTTCTATGCTTCTGATGCGGGGAGAGTGTGGGGCCTGGATGGGTGGCGGCTAAGATCCTGAAACGCAGAGAGCGCTGAGAAGAGCGCTGGGGAACGCGGAGACAACCCCAAGGAGAAATGATGAAGAGAGCGTACGTCAATGTATGGTTTTTGATCGGAGGGCTGTGCATTTTGTGTTCGACGATTTTCGCACAGCAGTCCGCGCCGCGGGTTGTGGTTCGTGCTGGGCATTTGCTGGACACGAAAAGCGGGAAGACGCTCGTCAATCAGGCGATTGTGATCGAGGGTGGGAAGATTGTCAGCGTGGGGCCGATCGCCGAAGTCAAGACCGCCGCCGGTGATCAGATCATCGAGCTTCCGCAGGCCACCGTGCTGCCGGGGCTAATTGACGCGCACACCCACCTCGACGAAGGTCCCGAGAATCATGGCTACCCTGGATTGGCAGTTTCGGTGCCGCGGCATGCGCTGATTGGTGCGCGTAATGCCCGGGCCACGTTGGAGGCGGGCTTCACTACCATACGGAACGTGGGTGCCGATGGCTTCAGCGACGTGGCCCTGCGCGATGCCATCAATGCAGGCGAAATTCCGGGACCGCGCATGCTGGTGAGTGGTCCTGCGCTAAGCATCACCGGCGGCCACTGCGATAACAACCTGCTGCCGTTCGAGTATCACGCTACCGGGGACGGCGTGGCCGATGGCATCGCAGCTGTGCAGCACAAGGTACGCGAGAACATTAAGTATGGGGCAGATCTCATAAAGGTGTGCGCCACTGGTGGAGTGCTCTCGCAAGGCGACGATCCGCAGGCTTCGCAGTACACGCTCGAAGAGATGAGGGCCATTGTGGCCGATGCACACCGCTTGGGGCGAAGAGTGGCGGCGCATGCACACGGCGCGCAGGGAATTCTGTGGGCGTCGGAGGCAGGCGTGGATTCGGTCGAACACGGGTCTTACATTGACGACGCCGGCATTGCCGAGATGAAGAAGAACGGCACCTACCTGGTGCCCACCCTTTATGTGGCCGAATGGGTAGTGGACAACGCCGAGCGCATGCACCTGACGGCCAACATGCTAAGCAAAGCCCGTGAAGTCCTGCCGATTGCGCGCAAGAACATTGCTCGTGCATTCGCGGGCGGAGTAAAGGTGGCGTTTGGAACGGATGCGGGAGTCTATCCTCACGGTATGAATGCGCATGAATTCGCAGTGATGGTGAAGGTGGGGCTGAGTCCACTCCAGGCTATTCAGGCGGCAACCGTCAACGCAGCGGACCTGGTGGGCTGGTCTGGCAAGGTTGGGGCGCTTGAAGCCGGTAAGTGGGCGGACATTGTGGCAGTGGACAGCGATCCGCTGCAAGACGTCACTACGCTTGAGCGGGTGAAGTTCGTTATGAAAGGCGGCGTGGTGGTGAAGAACGAGTACGGGAAGTAAATGCCGCCGCAGATCTACGCGGATCAACGCACATAATTCTTTTTCATTGGGTTGATCTGCGTTCATCAGCGAAGATCTGCGGCTGCAAAAGCAAAAGGCCGGCTCGAGGCCGGCCTTTGCACTAAACAAAATCCGAGCACTACTTCTTGGGTGAAGGGGCGATTGCGTCTTTGGTAGCCTTCGCCACGCGGAACTTCACTACGGTCTTGGCCTTGATCTGAATCGGTTCGCCGGTCTGCGGATTGCGTCCCATGCGGGCCTTGCGGTGGGCCTTTACCAGGCGGCCCAGTCCGGGCACGACGAACACGCCGTTCTTCTTGGTCTCTTTTACCGCCGTGTCAACCAGGTGCTCAATGAATGCCGCTGCGGTCTTGTTGTTGCTCTCGAGTTTCTCGGCCAAATGGCGGACGAGTTGAGTCTTGGTCATACCTGAAGCCATGCTTCCTCCTGTACAACGAATAGATTTTCCTGCGGTAGCTGCGATCTTATATCAGCGTTGCTGTGGAAAAACACTGTTTTCTCCGCATTTTATGCGGTTATTTTCAAATAGGAACCACAAAAGCCCACAAAAACAGCTATTCTTGCCCTTTCGGACTTGGAAACCCCTGTTTCCAGTGGGGGTATGACCTTCGTCGGCGAGTCCGAGGAAGGCGTCCCTGCGTGGGATAATGGACTCACGGAGACCACATCTGTGAGTTGCGCCATCTGCGAAAAACGCAAAGAGAAGCGCTTCTGCCCGGCGATGCACGGCCGCATTTGCGCGCAATGTTGCGGTGAGCAGCGCGAGGGAACGCTGGATTGCCCGAGCGACTGTGTCTATCTGCAGCAGGCGCGAGAGCACGAAAAGCCGCGCGAGTTGCGGGATTTGGACCAGGCAGCGCTGTTCCCGCAGATCGAAATCGGCGACCGGTTTCTCTACGAACATGAACATCTGATTGTAGGGCTGACCTTTGCGCTGGCCAAGTGTGCGCGTGCGGATCGCGGGATCAATGATACCGATATGATCGCCGCGCTCGGGGCGATTACCAAGACTCACGAGACTTTGGCGAATTCAGGATTGCACTATGAGGCTCCGACCACCAGCCTGAGCCAGCAGGCCATTGCCGCAGAAATACAAAAGATGTTGAAGGAATATCGCGAGGCGGAGGAGAAGCATCTAGGGTACTCACGGCTGCGGGAGTCTGATGTGCTGAAGGCCCTGGTGTTTCTGCTGCGCATGGGATATGCACGGACCTCCGGCAGGCCAAAAGCGCGTGCGTTCGTGGATTTCACCGTGGCTCAGTTTCCCGAGCAGCCGGCAATTGCCGCGCCGGAAGAGGCGGGCAGCCGGCTGATTGTGCCCTGATTCTAGCCGCAGATTTCGCTGATGAACGCAGATCCATCAAACGAACTTGCGTACCGCCTGCCCTGGCGGCAGAGCGTCCCGTAGTTCGGTAATCGTGCGCTTCAACGCCGGGTGGCACACGTCAGGGGCGATCTCCGCCAGCGGCTCGAGTACGAAGCGTCGTTCTTGCAATCCGGGGTGAGGGATGGTCAGGCCATCAGTTTCGACCGTCGAATCCCCAAACAGCAGAATGTCAATGTCGATGCTGCGCGGGCCCTTTTTCTGGATGCGTGTTCTTCCCATCTGCTGTTCGATTTCCAGAATTGCCGACATCAGTTGTTGCGGCGTCTGTTCGGTACGCAGGTCGATTGCACAATTCAAGAACCAGGGTTGAGCAGTGAATTCGACGGGTTCGGTTTCGTACAGGGCCGAAACCTGAAGGACTTCTCCGAGAGTACGAAGGCGTTTGATGGCGGAATTCAGGTTGGCGGCACGATCGCCAAGGTTCGAGCCTAGTGAGAGATAGACGGTGTTGTGCAAGAGTCGTTTCAGCCCTTCTGGCCCTGGGTATCGAGTTTTAGACTTGTGGTGGAGCGGCCGCCGACGGAAGCTATTCTATGCTCTCCATTCATAGCAAAATCGACCGTACCCAGCGTTTGCTACGCATGTTGGAAGAAGACGCGCCGCTATTGGCGGTGCGGGTTGCACCCTTGACCGAGGAACGCCAGCGCTCAGCGAAAGACTATGCTGCGGACTTGCGGGCCCGGACGCGGGCGGAGTTGGAAAAGTTGATCGAACAAGTTTCCTTGTGGGATTCCAACGATCGAACTCCGCAAGCCGCGGATTGATCCTCTCCTGCTCTGCTAAGACCAGGACTCATCAGGCAGTTTGGCTGGCGGCGCGTAAGGGTACGGGGATTGGCCTGACGTCTTCTTCCAGAGTGGTTTCCTCCCACAAAGAACGATCGCGCAAAAGGCGCGAGACCAGCGCGGTATGCATGGCGTGGCCGGCGCGGTCGGCGACCACGTTGCCCAAGATTTGCTTGCCCAGCAGCGCCAGATCGCCTATGAGGTCGAGGACTTTGTGGCGGACGAATTCATCGGCGAAGCGCAGCGGCGGATTCTCCATTCCGGTGCGGGTAAGAACGATGCAGTTGTCGCGCGAAGCACCGCGGATCAGGCCCATGTCGCGCATGGCTTGTTCATCTTCCCGCGAACCGAAGGTGCGGGCGGGCGCAATCTCGCGCAGGTAGTTGCCGTCCTGTAGATCAACCCGGAAACTTTCCTTGCCGATCAGCGGGTGCGGGAAGTTGATGGTGTAGGAGACAGAATAGGTATCGGAAGGGTAGACGGCGATGAATTTGTTGCCCTCGCGCAATTCGAGCTCGCGACGGATGCGCAGGTGAGTCCGGGGACGGCGTTGGGTACGAATGCCAGCTTTCTTGATCAGCTCCACGAACGGCCGGGCGCTGCCGTCGAGAATGGGCAGTTCCAGATTGTCGAGCTCGACGATGGCGTTATCGATGCCAGTGCCGATGAAGGCGGAGAGCAAATGCTCGGTGGTGGAGATCAAAACGCCCTTCTTCATCAGGCTGGTGGCATAGCTGACGCGGGCGACGTTGCGGCCGACGGCCTCGACTTCAAAGCCATCCAGATCGGTGCGGCGGAACACGATGCCGGCACCGGCGGGGGCTGGAAGTATGCGCAGTTGAACCGGGGCGCCGCTGTGTAAACCCACACCGACGCACTCCACGGCAGCACGAATTGTTTGCTCGTGTTTCAGAGTCAGGCTTCGCTATCTGTGGCGGTTTGAATAGATTACAGCGAGAGGACGAAATGCTGTCTGTGGCAAATTAGCCACAGTTCGTGGCTTTGCCCAACAAGGGCCACGGAAGTGTCAGGTGAGTAGGGGTTTATGGGCAGGCCCCCCCAGTTATTGTGCAGGTTCTTTTGCTTGCCGTGACAGGGCTTCTAGTCAACATCGCTATCAAACAACGCAAACCGATCGAAGGGAATATAGGTGAGTTTATATGGGGCAGACATTGCAACGACTGGCGGTTTGCCATTTGGAACCGAGCGATAGAGCAACTTGGTATGATGCAGGCCCCCTCCAACGGTATCTTGATAGACAATGCAGGCGATCAACCAAGTGTACTTCACCTCGTGCACGATAGAGGGAATCCCTCCCTCGCTTGGGGAAGTTTCTATGACGGTGGACTTTGGGAGAATAAAAAACGACGACGCTTGTGGGTTTTTCGATTCTTGCTCACTCCCGGCACAAGTCATATCCTGCCATGTTCTCGGAACGGTTGTGGTTTCGGAGGCGAATGCGAATACGCCGCCTCTTACTTTTCGCGCTGGAGCGTTACCGACATTCTCCAACACATAAGTAATTTCACTGTTAATGGAAATCGGATCGCTAGCATTTGGATTGACCCTGTTTGGAACAAATTCAATCCGCATCTTTTTGAAGGGATCACGGATACCTACCCAGGGTCGATTAGCGGCTATCAAAGTATCGCGCGAAAGTCTTTCTGCCTTTTGCGCATTGACAACGGCATTCATATTCGCCGCCGATTGGTTGATATTTTGAGTGTTGAGTTCGATCCACTGACAGGCCGCAAATATCGTATAGAGCGCGAGTACAAAAACCGCCAGAGCATCAAGCCTATCCTTGAAATTCTCATGGCGTCTCTCATCTCCGGTCTTTCGCTTTATTCGATCTATCGTGGAATCAGAAATATGAAGTTCGTTGATAATCGGCTTGGATTCGTGCTTTTCTACGGTGGGATCGGAGGCGCGTTGCTCGTTGGATATTTGATATTTGTATTTATTGGCTAGTCGATGCAGCCAAGTGCGGAACCGTCGAGCGTAAGATGTGGCCATATGAAGCAACCCGAATACACAGAAGGCCCGAAAGCACTAAGAACTATACACTCGCCGCGTGATCTGCCAAGAACACCGGGTCCCTGCCGAGTTCGTACATTTCGTGGACAGTTACTTCCTCGGGGCGGGCTGGTTGGCATCGTAGGTCACCCTGACGTTGAACAGGGAATCATTCAAGCCGGTGTTGTAACGAACGGAGTTGAGGAAGCGCTGGCTGGCCATGTCGCCGTTGTAGAAACGAGTGACGCTGAAGGGAGTCATTACGCCTTCGACGGGCTTGTAGTTGTCGTAAACCTCTCCTTCCAGGTTGCGTTCTTTGTCGGTGGGATCGCGCCAGGAAAAGGTCTTCTTCACCGGAAGGTGACTGGTGGTATCGAGGTAGAGAGTGACGGACTCGTTGTGAGTGTTCACGAGCGTAACCTGCTGCGTGTCTTTCTCGGCGGCGACACTGGCGCCGTCGTAGAACAGTGCGATGCCGGGTTCATGAAGCCATTTGCGGAGCACCCAGTCCAGAGAATATTTGCGGCGCCGCACGAAATCGGCCACGGCCTTGGGCTCGTCCGAACGAACGCCTTTGTAGGTAATTTCGAACCCTTCGTCTCCGCGATAGACGTACGCAACGTCGCGCTTCTTGGTGAGTTCAATGCGCTCCTTGTCAGGAAACCGATAAAAGCGCCAGAACAGACCACCGGCGCCGCTGGGCTCGCCATGATGAAAGCTGTAGGAACGCCCATCCTGGGTCATGTCTTCAATATTTAGATAAGCGTTGCCACCGAGTGCCTCAATGGTTTGGTCGAGCAAGGTGCGAGCTTTGGCGGCATTTTGCTGGTCGATGGGGATGGCTGGGGCAGCCGGGGGATTGGTCTGCGCGGTCCCCACTGCGGCGAAAAACAGGATGGAAAGCAAGAGCTTCATTCTTCTAGGTAAGACGCCTGAGAACCCATTGTAGCTGCCTCGACGTATCGTTATCCCACCAGCACGGCCCCGCCGTTGACGTTGAAAATCTCACCAGTGATGAAGCCGGCGTGTGGCGTACACAGAAACAGAATGGGTGCGGCAATTTCCTCGGGCTTGGCCACTCGGCCAATCGGAATGGTGGCAAAGATCTTCGGACGAGTCTGGGGATCGCTGAGGGCGGGAACGGACATGTCGGTTTCGACCCAGCCTGGCGCCACGCAATTCACGTAGATTCCGTCTCGCGCCAGCTCGGTGGAGAGCCCTTTCACCATGCTGATCAGAGCACCTTTGCTGGCGGCGTAGTCGCAGTGGAAAGCTTCGCCGCGCTGCCCGGCAGTGGAACTCACCAGCACGATGTGTCCGGATTTTCGCTGCTTTTTCATTTGCGCCACCGAATGCTTGATCAGGGCGAAAACACTCTCCAGATTGATGGTCAGCGTGCGGCGCCATTGGTCGTCGGACATCTGGTCGATGGGAACGTCGGCGGATTCCCAAATTCCGTGATTGGCGACCAGAATGTCGAGACGGCCGTAGGTTTCTATGGTCGCAGCAACCAGCTTGGCGGCATTCTCGGGCTGGGAAAGGTCGGCTGCGAGGGCGGCGCACTTCGTTTTGTCGAGTGCTTCGACCAATTGCTGGGCGGGCTCGTGGGCCCTCTGAAAACTGAACATTACTTTCGCACCGGCCGCGACGAACATGCGGACTGTGGCTGCGCCGATACCACGCGAGCCGCCGGTGATGAGGGCGACTTGGTTGTCGAGTGAGAGCGAAATGGGCATGAAGGACAGTGTGTCGTTTCCAGGGGCGAGTTGCAAGCGGCTTGCGTTCGGGACTGCCTCGGGAATGGCAAAGAACTGAACCACAGAGGACACACAGTTTCACAGAGGAGCCATCGCCAATCGCCGGTAGGGGGCGGCTATTCGCCGAAAAGGGCGAGACGCAGGCGGCGGGCACGGCTAGGCTTGCGTCAGGTCAGAAGGAAACGGGGAAGGAGACGGCAAATGGCAAAGCAAAATCAACCCGAGCGTTGGGAATCAGCAATCGTTGCCGCCGCCATGGCAGTGGCAGGTACGCTGTTCATGTTTGATAAACTTGGCTCCCTTGTGCGGAGCGGAATGCTTTCCTGGCAGGCGACTCTGCATGCGGCGCCTGTGCTCGCGGTGGTCCTGGCAGTAGGCCTTCTGTTCGCAGACCAGGAGCGAACGACGGCAGAATCTGCGCCGCCCACCAACCGGCGGCCGAAAGAAGGACGATCATGAGTGAGAACCAGAAGTGCATCAACCCCGCGGTCCTGAACGGCAGCGCTCTCATCGTCGTGGGAGTGCTGCTGCTGCTCGACCAGATGAACATTATCAGCTTCGACTTCTGGGCGTTGATTTTTACCGTCGCGGGGCTCCTCAAGATTTTCCAGTCGCACGACAAGTCGGGTCGTCTGTGGGGTGGCCTGCTGTTGGGGGCTGGCGTAGCCTTCGAACTCGAACACTTAGGCCGCTTGCACCTGAGTCTCGATCGCACCTGGCCGGTGTTCGTGATTGCAGCGGGCGTGATTTTGCTTTTGCGCGCTTACCACGGGTCGCCGACGGAAAGCAGCGGCATTCTGTCGCCGCACCTCAATGTGTTTGCGGTGCTGGGTGGCGGCGAATACCGCATCCGCGCCAAGAACTTCCGCGGCGGGGATCTGGTCGCTTTCATGGGCGGGTTCGACGTGGATCTGCGGGATGCGGAGATCGAAGGCAGCGAGGCAGTCATCACAGTAAACGCATTGATGGGTGGCGGTGTCATTCGAGTTCCCGAGACCTGGGCGGTTTCCATGCGAGTCACCGCCTTTATGGGCGGACACAGCCTCAAGGCTCGAGAGGGCGTTCAGCCCACGAAGACGCTGGTCGTAAAAGGCGTCGCCATCATGGGCGGCATCGAAGTCAGGAACTGAGACTGCATTATGCATCCACTCCTCACCCGGCCTCGACAATTGGGTTTGTACTTGCTGGCCTGGATTCCGCTGGCCGGAATCCTGGTGTTCTTACTGACCGGACCGGCCGGGCTGAAATGGGGCGAAGCAACGGCGCTTATCGTGGGACCGTGTCTGGCCTACGCGTTTGTCTGTCTGGCCGCGTGGTATCCGTGCCGGGCCACTCCGTTGGAAAAATCCGGGTTCGTCAAACTGCTGCTGACGCATCTGACTGCGGCGGTCCTGCTCAGCACGCTATGGGTGCACATGATCCAGGAGTTGGCCATCGGCTTTATGCGCTGGCCAAGCTTCGCCGGACTCGAACAGCGGCTGGAAAGATTCATTCCCCTGTTGTGGGTGACGGGAATCCTGCTGTATGTGCTTTCGGTGACATTCCATTACGTGCTGCTGGCCGAACAAGCTTCGCGGGAAGCACAGGCGCGCGCTCTTCAGGCCCGGGTTCTGGCGCGGGATGCCGAATTGAAGGCGCTGCGGGCGCAGGTGAATCCGCATTTCCTGTTCAACTGCCTGCATTCGGTCAGCGCACTCACCAGTTCCGACGCCGGCAAGGCTCGCGAAATGTGCATTCTGCTGGCGGATTTTCTCCGCACCACATTGAGGCTGGGCGGGAAAGAAACGATCACACTGGAAGAGGAACTGGCCTTGGTGAGGGGCTATCTGGCCATTGAGAAAGTACGGTTTGGCGCCCGTCTCCACATGGAAGAGGACGTGGAGAAGAAAACGATGGCAGTGCTGATTCCTCCCTTACTGCTGCAACCGCTGGTGGAAAACGCGATCCGGCACGGAATCGCAAATCTGCCGGAAGGCGGGGTCATCCGGCTCAGCGCGCTGGAGAAGGCTAATGTAGTCACCATTCTGGTCGAGAACAGCTTCGATCCTGAATCTCCTGCGCCTTTGAAAACCGGTCTGGGACTGGACAACATACGGCAACGTCTGGATACCCGCTATGGACATGACGCGAGCGTCTCAGTGGGCACCGAGGGCAATCGTTTTCGGGTAAGCCTGCGCCTGCCGGCGCAATCAAACGGAGCCTTGGCATGAGGGGAGCGATGGACAAGAAAATCCGGGCAGTAATCGTGGATGACGAAGAGCTGGCGCGGCAAATGCTGCGCGAATTCCTTTCCGGCCATCAGGAGATTGAGATTGCGGCGGAGTGCGCCAATGGCTTCGAGGCAGTGAAAGCCGTGACCGAGCTGAAACCGGACCTGGTTTTTCTCGACATCCAGATGCCCAAGCTGGATGGTTTCGAAGTATTGGAATTGATTGGCACCGACCGGGCGGTGGTTTTTGTGACTGCCTATGATGAATACGCCATTCGTGCGTTCGACATCCACGCCGTTGACTATCTGCTGAAACCATTCAGTGCTGAGCGTTTCGAGACGGCTCTGCACCGCGCCCGCCAGCGGCTGGGCGGGAAGCTGCCGGCTCCGACGGAACTTTCATCCAGCGCCCGGCCGCCCTCGCAACCCCTGGAGCGCATTGTGGTCAGGGACGGCAGCCGAGTCTTTATTATCCCGGTCGCCAAATTGGACTACGCCGAAGCGCAAGACGATTACGTTGCCCTAGCCAGTGAAGGGAAGAAGCACCTCAAGCAACAGACGATCTCGAGCCTGGAGGGCATGCTCGATCCCTCGCGCTTTTTGCGTATTCATCGCTCGTACATTGTGAATCTGGAGAAAGTGACCAAGGTCGAACCCTACAGCAAAGATAATCACATGGTGGTGCTGAGCAACGGAACGCAGCTGCCGGTGAGCCGAAGCGGATACGCGCGGTTGCGGGAGTTTCTCGACCAGACGCGTGCGAAGTAGGGTTAGTCTCCCAGGCTGGGGTGAGTGCGCTCGCTTTTCAATTCGTGGAAGAGGAGGCGCACCAGCATCCCGTCGTAGCGGATACCGCTCAGTTCTTCCATCTCGGCTAGAGCTTGTTCGCTGCTCTTGGCCCCAGCGAAGGAACGCTCGGTGGTCATGTTGACGTAGGCGTCAGCGATGGCGAGGATACGACCCCAAAGAGGGATCTGTTCGCCGCGGAGTCCATCGGGGTAGCCACTTCCATCGAAAGCCTCATGGTGATGCTCGATGGCGTCTCGCAGCGACTCGCTTCCGGGGATGGTGGCCACAATCTCAGCCCCGATGTGCGCGTGCAATTTCACCATGTAAAACTCTTCTTCGGTCAACGGGCCGGATTTGTTGAGAATGCGGTTGGGAACGAAGATCTTTCCCACGTCATGTATGCGGGCTGCGTAAACCAGGTCATCCTGGTCCTCGGGCGAGAGACCCAGGGCGCGGGCGATCAGTTGGGCGTAGCGCGACACCAGTTCACCATGGCCAGTGCCGTTCAATTCCCGCAATTCCGCGGCACGAGCCAGGGCCTCAATGGCTTCGCGCAATACTTGGGTATTGAAATCCTGCTCACCATCTTCCCGGATGCACAGTTTTTTCAGGGTGGTGAGCAGCTCGTCCAGATGCTCGGGGCCGTTGTGCTCCCGCTGCAAAAAGCCTTCAATGAAAGCGGAAATCTGTTGCCGTTGCAGCGCTCCGATCTCATCGGAGGCGAATTCATCAGAGATGGAAACGCGGTCCCCGCCGTGGTGCTTGGAAACGTACATTCCGGAATCGGCGACGCGAATGATGTCCTCGACGGACAGGCCGTGCACGGGAAAACTGGCCACGCCAAAACTGCCGGTGATGTGATGCTCCTGCAGCATGGGGTCGGACGAGAGCCACTGCCGCAGTCGTTCGGCCAGGCTGTGGGACTGATCCATGCCGGTTTCAGGCATGAGGATCACAAATTCGTCGCCTCCGTAGCGGGCGACCACGTTCGACTGGCGGCACTTTTGCTCGAGCAAGCGGCCGACGCGAGCCAGGACCAAATCGCCTTCCAAGTGACCCAGACTGTCATTCACCTCTTTGAACTTGTCCAGATCGATCAGTACCACCGAGAACGGACGGCCAGAGCGTGATGCCCGTTTCCACTCCGAGGTAAGAGCTTCCCAGAAGAAGCGCCGGGTCTTGATGCCCGTGAGTCCGTCCGTAATCGATTGTTGCTGCAGCTTCTGGAACACGAAGGAATTATGCAGCGCCGTGGCCAGCAAGTCGGCCAGCGTGTTCATGATCAAGACGTCATCGGGTGAAAATGCATCTTCCTCGTGGCTCTCAATGTTCAGTATGCCCAGCAAGGTTTCGCCATAGGCGATGGGGATACACAGCACAGAGCGCGAATCGGAGAGCACGCCGTGCAGGTTTTCTTCACCGGTGGTCTGCACCAATGCGCTCTCGCCAGTGCGGGCGACACGTCCCAGAATGCCCACGCCGAGCGGAATGCGTTTGCCCAGGGCCTTGGCGGTGATGCCGGCCTCGGCCTTGATCTCAATATCCTTGCGGATGTAGTCGAAGATTCCGATGCCGATGTGATCGAAGCGGAAGTTTTTCTGCAGGTGTCCGACGATCTCCAACAGCATTTGCTCGGAGTCTCCGCTGGAGATGGCAGTCTTCGAAATGCTGTTGAGAAACGCCAACTGGCGCGAGCGCCGCTGCTCTTCGGCAAACAAGCGGGCGTTCTCGACCGCGACCGAGACCTGGCCGGCGGCGGTCTGCATCACTTCCAGATCGCGTTGCTCGAAAACGTGTTCGCGGTCCATGTTCATGGCGGCCATGACCCCGGCGGGTTTTCCTCCGAGCAGAATGGGAGCGCCACAGAAACATTTCGCCGGACGCGGGGGGATGTAGGTAACCCCCAGGCGTTCGCGGGTTTTCTCCAGATCGGAGCGAATCAGCAAGGGCTGCCCAGTGCGCAGAATGTACTCGGTCAACCCGTTGTCGATACGGCGAGAGCGCTTGGCCATGATCTGGCCGGCTTCCACGTCGAACTCGAAGCGAATCTCATCCCCTTCCTCGAACGCGACGTAGAAGTTCCCGGTATCGAATATCTGGCCCAGTTCCTTGTGGACGGTCCGCAGGATTTCATCCTGGTCGAGCCGGGAGCTGATGGCCTGACCGATCTGAGTGAGGAGTTCGTATTCCTTGGTACGACGCTGGGCGTCGTGCATGATCACGTAGTTTTCCAGGGTCAGTCCGATCTGCAGAGCCAGACCGATCAGCAGGCGCAAGTTGGAGGACCCGAACATGTGGCGCGCTGCATCCGGAAAGAAGATGACGCCGAAATTGTGCTCGCGAGTCTGCAGGCTGACGGCAGTGAAGTTGCGGACATTCTCCTGCTTCATGACCTCGCGGAACTGCTCAAACTTGGCGCCCGGGAAGGCGGGAAGCGGCTCCGACATTTCCGAGACGTTGCGAAAGGTGACGAATCCACCACGCCGGTAGGCCAGCTCGGCAATGTATTCGCCGGCGCCCGTCCTCTTCATGTTGTTCACGAGTTCGGGCGAAAAGCCGCGCTGCACAGAAGGGAGAATGGCGCGCCAGCGCTCGGAAACGTAGATCATTGCCCGCGCGGTGGGCAGCGGCGCCACCAAGCGGTCCAAAATGCTCTGCAAGCTCGGAACCAGGTCTTCGGCGGAGAGAAGCCGTGTGGGATCAACCCCGAGGGTGGAGAAGGCGAGCGCGTTTTCCTGGACGGCGTTGCGCTCGTTCTCAAAGAGCACCATTACCATGGCGATGCCGAGCAGCATCTGCGGAATGGGCCCGAGAAAATGGCCCGCGCTTCCGAAGATGACGACAAACGGGTCATGCACCTCGCCGAAGACCAGCAGCACAGCCCACAAAGCCAACGACACGGCCAGCAGGGTGAAGGCCAGGGAATTCTTGCGATGAGCGTGACGGTAGAAATAGGCGGAGCAGTAGAGGAGCACCACGCCGATGCCCACGTTCAGAGGCAAATGTGGAGTTGAGGAGATGGCTGGCTGAAAGGCGCCGCCAACCATCTGCGTCCACAGAGTCCACCAGGCGAGGCCGATCCCGGCCAGGGCAAGAGCGATGTCATCCCAGCGCAGGCGGTACTTTTCGCGCATTAGCCGGGTAGAGACGTAGATGCAGATCGCCATGGCCACCAGAAGGAGGGACCCGAGAAATGAAACCGGCGCCGCAGGATGATTGAGGGCCTCCCAGGCGTCGAGGCCATAGTGCAGGGTGTAGAACGCCCAGGCGAGTTGCCATGCGCGGAAGTATTGTTGCCGACTCTGCTCGTAGAGATAGGTGAAGAGCAGCACCAACAACAGGGCGACGACCCCGGGCACGATTACCATACTGAGGGCAAAACTGTTCATAATAGACGGAAATCTACGATTCTTTTTTCCCGCAGCCACCAGGCTCGAATCTGTGAGTGCTATGTTTTCATACGATCCCGCACAACACAACAGTTTTGGATGATCCTGAAGAACCAGTTGGTTCCTCCGCAGTAACCGATCGCCGGTTACCAAGGATTGAGCAGCTTGACGGTGCTTTTCGCTGGCCCGTAACATCGCAAGTGACCACCTTTGTATGAGCCATCCTTTGCATCTGGCAGTCTCGGGGAGCGGCCCTCGTGTGCGTTTTGCCCCCTCGCCGACGGGCTTTTTGCACGTCGGCAGCGCCCGCACGTTCATCTTCAACTGGCTTTATGCTCGCCACAATGGCGGTACCATGATCCTGCGGCTCGACGACACCGACGTGGAGCGCAATACGGAAGCTTCGGTAAGTTCTATTTTCGAAGGCCTGAAATGGCTGGGTCTGAGTTGGGACGAGGAATACAAGCAATCGGAACGGTTGGAATTGCATCGCAAGATTGCCTTGGCGATTTTCGAAAAAGGCCTGGCGTACCGTGACTTTACTCCGGCACATGCGGGGGAAGCTGACCGGTCAGGCACGCAGGCTGCGTGGCTGTTTAACCTGGGAATGCGAGAGCTTTCTCGCGGGGAGAGCGATCGCAGGGCAGCGGCCGGAGAAACATTTGCTCTGCGCTTTCGAGTGCCTCGCGAAGCCGGACAGCCGGTTTGTTTCAACGATGCGGTTTATGGCGAGCAGGCAAAGTCGGCGGCCGACATTGAGGACTTTGCCCTGCTGCGCAGCGACGGAATGCCAACTTATCATCTGGCATCGTGCGCAGACGACGCCGACCTGCGCATCAGCCACATCATTCGCGGCCAGGATCACCTGACCAATACTTTCAAGCATGTATTGATCTTCGAAGCGGTGGGTGTGAAACCGCCGCAATTTGCCCATCTGCCATTGTTGGTCGCGCCGGATGGGACGAAGCTTTCCAAGCGGCGCCACGGGCCGGTGGTTAGCGTAACAACGTATCGCGACGCGGGGTTTTTGTCCGAAGCGTTTGTCAACTTTTTGTGCTTACTGGGCTGGTCCCCGAAGAATGACCGCGAGCAAATGAGTGTGCCGGAGTTGACTCAGGCGTTCTCGCTCGAAGGCATTAATCGGGCGAACGCGGTGGTCAATTTCACTCAGGAAGATCCCTTCGATGCCAAGGCGGTATGGCTGAACGCCGAGCACATCCGGGCGTCGACCGTCGAAGACCTGAGTGCGCGGCTGCTGCCCATCGCTTGCCAGGCCGGGTTTAGCGTTGATCCGGGCAAGATGCTGAGGGTTACGCCGCTCATCCGTGAGCGCATCAAGCTGCTGCGCGACGTGCTGGTGGTTGCCGATTTCTTCTTCGTGGATCATCTGGCGCCGTATGACCCGGCTGAACTCATCCCACAAAAGGGAGACCTGGCTATGGCGAAGAAGGTCTTGCAGCGCGCCCGCGAGGTACTGGAGAAGACCGAGTTCAAACACGATCTTTTGGACGCCGCTCTCCGTCCCGCTGCGCAGGAGCTCGCGGTCAAAGCCGGCCAGATGTTCCAACCGATTCGGGTCGCAGTCTGCGGCCGCAAGAATGCCCCGCCACTGTTTGAGACGCTGGAAGTGTTGGGGAAGGAGACGACGCTGGCGAGAGTCGAGCAAGCGATTGCGAAGATCCAATAGGCTGTTGCTTTTGTGTGCTGCTCGTCGCGTCCGATTTCTCGCTGCTGCCGTTTTCTGCATCCCCGCTTGTGGCTCAGCCATCTATAGCAGTGTTTCCAGCCACTTTTGCTGCGGACGCGAAGGTCTGCTTCACAACTCTCGGTCTCTCTACGGAGGAAGGAATCATGTCGAAAATGAAGGCGGTGCAGGTTAGCAAGCCGGGAGGTAATTTCGAGATCGTAGAGCGCCCCATTCCTGAGCCGGGGTGGGCGCAAGTTCGTATCAAAGTGGAAGCGTGTGGCATCTGCCATAGCGACGTGCTGGTCAAGGATGGGCTGTGGCCGGGTTTGCAGTATCCGCGTGTGCCCGGTCATGAGATCGCTGGGCGGATTGACGCGGTCGGCTCCGACGTTACGCAGTGGAAGCCGGGCCAGCGCGTGGGAGTGGGCTGGCATGGCGGTCATTGCTTTGTGTGCGACCCTTGCCGGCGTGGCGATTTCGTCCTCTGCAAAGTTGAGAGGATTACGGCCATCCATTTCGATGGCGGATACGCCGAATACATCGTGGTGCCTGCCGAAGCTGTGGCTGCGATGCCTGACGAATTGCCCGCGGACCATGCTGCTCCACTGATGTGCGCCGGGATTACTGTGTTCAACGCGATGCGCAACGCAGGCGCGCGGGCCGGAGACTTGGTAGCCGTGCAGGGCATTGGAGGCTTGGGACATCTGGGAATTCAGTACGCGCGGCAGATGGGCTTCCGCACTGTGGCCGTCGGACGCGGTGGCGATAAGGACGCGCTGGCCAGGAAACTTGGTGCGCATGAGTATATTAACAGCGGCGCCGTAGAGCCAGCGGCTGCGCTGCAAAAACTGGGAGGCGCCCGCGTGATACTGGCCACCGCTCCTGATTCGAAATCCATGTCAGCGTTGGTGGACGGACTTGCGCCGGGTGGCAAGCTGCTGGTGGTGGGTGCAACCATGGAGCCACTGAACATCACTCCGTTGCAGCTCATCATGGCTCGCCGAGGGATTCAGGGCTGGCCGTCGGGAACCGCGAAAGATTCGGAGGAGACGTTGCTGTTCAGCGCGCTGAGCGGAGTGCGTCCCATGATCGAGCGCTACCCGTTGGAAAAGGTCGCCGAAGGTTACGAACAGATGATCAGCGGAAAGGCGAGATTCCGGGTGGTGTTGACGATGGGCGGGTAAGTCGGCGGACTCAGTTCCGTCCACTCCCACATCCACCGGGCAGCGAAGAAATCCATTGCCGCAGCAGCGCCACGCCTTCTACGTGGACGACGTCGCGGCTCAATGCCGGCATGGAAGTCTTCGGGGCGGTTGATTCCAGGCGGTAAATCAAAATCGATTCATCGGGGCGGCCAGGGACCAAGTCGTAGCGGAGAGAGCCGACCTCGCCGGCGGAGTTCGGCGGCTTGCACAATCCTTGGCGTGCGATTTCGGTTTGGGTGATGCGGAAATCGACTCCGGTGTAGCCGGCTTGCCCGCCGGGCTGGTGGCAGTGGGCACAGTTGTTGTCGAGGTATGCGGCAGCGCGGTCGGAGAGTGAGCCGGTGCTGGGATCGTCCCACTTGGCCGCTCTTGGGCGCGCTTCGACCGCAGGCGGGCCCTGGAGATATCCAATGCGGGCCCAGTGGGCGAGCTGATTGTCGCTTCCTTCGGCGTACTTATACTCTTTGTTCAGATTGCGCGCTTTGGGGCCGATGGGAAGAAACACCTTTTGATTGTCATGGCACTCATGACACTCGTTCACGTTGGGAATCACGTAGTTGAATTCGTGACGGCGGCCTGAGGCATCGGTCCACTTCATGGGCACCGGGTCCGGTACGAGTTGTAGAGCGGCGTCGCGCTGCTTGTCATCCCAGATATAGAGGAGCGGAGTCCAGCCAGAGGTCGCATGCACCAGCAGACGGGTTTCGATCAACCTTTCGGTGTTGGAACCGTCCACCGGGAAAGCGAATGTCTTGGCGAGCACGGTTCCCACCGGAAACTCCAAAGGCCCGTCCTCACGGTATTGAGCAGCGGTGCCATCTGGCATCCAGACGAAACGGTATTTGCTCGCGTAGTCGGAGAACAGCGGCGTGTTCAGGTCGTAAGGAACGACGCCCTTGTTGGGAGTAAGAGCTCCGGCCCGTACCCTGAACAATGCCCACTCGGAAAGCTTCTTAGGAAATGGTTTTTCAATGTGTGCCTGCACACTGTGATCCAGCAAATGCCCGCAGCTTGAAAGAGTGCACACGAGAAAAACGAGGATGCAGAGACTTCGCATCCAACAGCGGCGCATTACTTGCCTCCGACCGGGGCCTCTGGAATGGTGACCGCGGTCAACCCCGGCAGCGTGCACGCGTAGCGCTTGAGGTCGTGAACCGGATGCTTCATACCACCGCCCGCGTCGAAATTCAAGAAACTTGCAGCACCATTCTGAGACAGGCAAACCTGGCCCGAATTCGGCTTTTTACCCCAGGCAGGGTCGACGACTCCGTCGTAAAGAATGTCGGGCAGCTTGCCGCCGAGAGCGGCGGCTAGCATCTTTACCCCATCGACGCGGTTGTCCGGCGACTGGCCCCCACCTGAGATGTCATTGTCATGGAGATAAACGTCGCGGACGAAGGGATCGTAGCGCTTGTCGTCGGGCGCGAAAACCTGCTGGGTGATCGGGGAGGCGGCGGTGTCGCGTAGCGATTCTTCATCCACCCCGGTGTGGTAGTTGATGATGTAGATGTTGACGGTGTTGTTGTTCTGAATCTTGTTGTTGGACACTTCAACATCGCGGATAGCCATGATGTACATGCCGGTGCCAGTCGGCAAGTAATAGATCGGCCCAAGGCTCTTGGGAGCAAAGTTGGGAGTGTTGTTGTCGACGAGCTGGTTGTTGTAGACGCGCACGTGGCGTCCGCCCTGACGGGGAAGATTGGGGAGATTGAAAACTCCCATGCCGCCGGTGTTGTGAGTGGCAACGTTTTCGTAGGCGTCCACGTTCTCGGTGTTTTCGATCTCGAAGCCGTCGACGTTGTTCTCGACACGGTTGCGGCGGAGTATGACATTTTCGGATTGTCCGACGTAGATACCGGCATCGGCAGCGCCGCGGGCGACGGAATCCTCGACCAGCAGGTTCTTGCAGCTGACGGGATAAATGCCGTAAGGGCCGTTAGCTGATTTGGGGCCGCGGGTCCACTCGGTGCGCACGCGGCGCACGGTGATGTTGGAACCGTCCTGGATGGTGAGTGCATCGCCGGCGGTGTCTTCAATGCCGATGTCTTCGATGATGAAATCATTCGCTTTGATGAGCACGCCTTGGGCGCCAGTTTTCTGTCCAGCGAAGGCGAGAATGGTTTTGTCCATACCCTTGCCGCGAATCGTGACACCGTTGGCAGCAAGTGAAAGCGTGCGGTCGAGATGAAATTTGCCTTCGGGCAGATCGATGACATCACCTGACTTGGCGTTGATCAACTTCTCTTGCAGGCCTTTCTGGAAATCCTCGGGTTTGTTACAACTGGAGCAGAGGAGCATTCCCGCGACTGCAAAGCACAGAAAGTCGGGCCTGGTCATTGAACCTCCGGTGGACTGAGCGATTGCAAGCGAATTCTATGCTGAGGGGTGGGTGAGGTCAAAGCGGATGTCGGAAACGCAAAACCTTAAATCGCAGAGCCGCAGAGAACATCCGCGGAGTGCGCAGAGGAACCCGGTGGATGGTGAGATGACACACCTTTCGGAAGTGGTTATAGAATGAAAACCAAGCATGAATCCCTCTAACACTTCGACCCACGCGGATGCCGGTGTGCCCGAGGAGCCCGAGTCTCGTCCTTCGAACTTCGTACGCGACATCATTCTGGATGATCTGAAGACCAACAAATTTCAAGGCCGGGTGCAGACCCGCTTTCCTCCCGAGCCGAACGGCTACCTGCACATTGGCCATGCAAAGGCGATTTGCTTGGATTTCGGCCTGGCCGACGAATTTGGCGGGCACACCAACCTGCGCTTCGACGATACTAACCCGTCCAAGGAAGAAACGGAGTACGTCGATTCGATTATGGAAGATGTGATGTGGCTCGGCTTCCATTGGGATGGTCTCTTCTATGCGTCGGACTATTTTGAGCAGCTGTATGCCTGGGCGGTGCAGCTCATTAAGGCGGGTAAAGCGTATGTGGACGACCTGTCTGCCGATGAAATCCGTAAATATCGCGGTACGCTGACCGAGCCGGGTAAAGACAGTCCGTTCCGCAACCGTCCTGTGGAAGAGAACCTGAACCTGTTTGAGCGCATGCGGGCGGGCGAATTTCCTGATGGGTCGCGAACCCTGCGAGCCAAGATCGACATGGCTTCGCCGAATTTAAACCTGCGCGATCCGGTGATGTACCGGGTTCTGCACACGGAGCATCATCGCACGGGAAAGAATTGGTGCATTTACCCGATGTACGACTACGCGCATGGGCAATCGGATTCGCTGGAGCGAGTGACGCACTCGATGTGCACTCTGGAGTTTGAAGACCACCGGCCGCTCTACAACTGGTTCATTCAGCAGCTGGGGATATTTCCTTCGCAGCAGATCGAATTCGACCGGCTTAACCTTACCTATACGCTGCTCAGCAAGCGCAAGCTACTGCAACTGGTGCAGGAAAAACGGGTGAGCGGCTGGGACGATCCCCGGATGCCGACCATCAGTGGCATTCGCCGGCGCGGCTATACGCCGGAAGCGATCCGTAACTTTTGCGGGGCGATCGGGGTGTCAAAGACCAATGGCTCGATTGAGCTGGCGATGCTCGAACATTTCGTGCGAGAAGACCTGAACAAGCGGGCCCCGCGGGTGATGGCGGTTTTGCGGCCGCTGAAGGTGGTGATTGACAACTATCCGGAGAACCAAGTCGAAGAGATGGACGCGGTCAATAACCCTGAAGATGCCGACGCGGGCACGCGCAAGGTGCCATTCTCACGAGTGATCTACATCGAGCAGGATGATTTCCGGGAGGATCCGCCCAAGCAGTATTTCAGACTGTCGCCGGGGCGGGAAGTGCGGTTGCGCTACGGCTACTTCGTCACGTGTACGAGCTTGGTAAAAAACGACAATGACGAAGTGGTCGAGGTGCATTGCACGTACGATCCGGCGACCCGAGGTGGTAATTCTCCTCCGGATGGACGTAAGGTGAAAGCGACGATTCATTGGGTGTCGGCGGCACACGCGGTGGATGCCGAGGTGCGGTTGTACGAGAATCTTTTTGCCTGTGAAGATCCGAATCGGACTTCCGAGGGCGAGGACTTTACCGCGAACTTGAACCCGCTCTCCCTGGAAGTGCTTTCGGAGTGCAAGGTCGAGCCTTCGCTGGCCGTGGCTACGGCCGGCAGCCGTTACCAGTTCGAACGCCTGGGATATTTTTGTGCGGATCGCGACTCGCCCGCCGGCAAAGTGGTGTTCAATCGGACCGTGGCGCTGAAGGATACATGGGCAAAGATTGAGAAAAAAGGAAAGTAATCGCCAAGAGACACGAGCTTTTGGCGGCCAGATCGTCAGTCGTCAGCCCTCATTCCGGTAGGTATCATCGGGGGTGCCTCCCCGGCAAAAAGCCCGTCCAAAGCCGGATTTGGGCGGCGATTGTGCTTGACAGACGCCGGAACTGAGTTAGAATCGCGCCCATCTCGTCCAACCCGCTTGACCGGATCTCTGGCGGAGGGTTGTTCCCCTGACGGATTTTCAGCTGGGCGGAGGCGAAACTTACGAACCGAAACACGGAGAGAAGAAAATGAGGAAACCCGTTGTTCGCATCGTGCTGGTTTTGTCTGTACTGACGCTGGCTGGCATTGTCGCTTTGGCTGCGGCTGGCCACCATGGAATTGTTACAAGCCAAGATGGGCGGCTGAGCATTGCCACGCAGGGCCCATCCCACACCACACCCTTTGTCGAACCTGCCGGCCTTACCACCATCGCGGGCAATCTGAGCAGGTACCCGAACGGCGTGTTCTTCTGCTGCTATGGATACACCATCTCTGGCCCGCAATCGTTTCTGGGCGAAGCTTTCTGGATCGCGATACCTTTCACTCCCAGCGCCAACATCACGGCCAAGAAGATCGAAGTATCCGTCGGCTACGGAGGTAACGGAACCAACGGAGTGACTCTCAGCCTGAACTCAGACGCTAGTGGCCTGCCAGGGCCGGCACTGGCTACCCTGAATGCGACGAATCTGTCAAATTATGGTTCGTGCTGCACGCTAGTGGTTGCACATGGCGGCAGCGGAATACCGCTCACCGGGGGCACGCAGTATTGGGTGGTGGTGAGTACCTCTAGTACTACCGTAAACACATTCGATGCCTGGGCGTTCAACAGCACCGACATGCGTTCCTATCCTTTCGCCTCATATAACTCGAAGAGCGGAGTTTGGGGAGCGAGCGACGGTCTTCTGCCAGGCTACGCAGTATTGGGACAGTAGCTCCTGATATCGCCAAGTTCTTCTGCCTGCGTTCCGAAACCGGGACGCAGGCATTTTTGTGGACGCGAGAGTCACTTCCCCTTGGCGGCGGTTTCTACTCCCGCAAGCAGTCTGTCGAGATCAGCGCGGGAGAGGTAGCGGCCGTTGACGATCACGGCGAAAATCCTTTGAGTATCGCGGATGTCTATGAGGGGATCGGCGTCGAGCAGCACGAGGTCGGCGATCTTACCTTTTTCAACGGTGCCGAGACGGTCGGCGATTCCAAGAAATGTAACCGGATTGAGCGTAGCCGTTTGCAACGCTTCCATCGGCGTGAAGCCGGCAGCCACGAAACGTTGCAATTCTTCGTGCAGGCTGAAGCCGGGAAAGATGTAGACTCCGGGAGCGGTATCAGTTCCGGCAAGAAATGGAATTCCGGCGTCGTGCATCGCCTTCACTACTTCCAGTTCTTTGGCCACAAAGCGCTGGCGGGTGGCCAAGTCGTCGGTGCTGAATCCTTGTTTGATTTCGTCAGTGAAGCGCTTCCAAGTGACATCCTTCCAAAATGCGGGGACGTACTTGGCGCTGGAATCGTGCGTGAAGTCGGTTTGATCGATCAAATTGCCGCCGCGTTCCCAGACTAGCGTGGGGCACTGCCAGGTGCGGTTCTTCGCCAGCAGCGCAAACAGTTTCGACGCACGGGCTGGGTCGAAAGTCGCGAGGAACTTGGTTTCCGTCTTCGGCCCCTTGAGGAATTCATCTTCGAGTGGCGAGCTACCTTCAAAGATCCCGATCAGGTGTTCGAAGCTCTTCTGGCCGGCATTGGAAGCTTCGGAGGCGCGGACCGCGTCGGGCACATGACCGACAAAGGGGATGCGTTGCTTGTTAGCTTCGTCAGCGATGGCGAAGACGGCATCGCGGGGAATCAGTGATTGCAGTTTGATGAAATCCACGCCGTGACGCTTGAGATCGTCAACCGCACGGAGGCCGTCCTCGGGAGTTGTGATGGCGATTGAGCTGGGAAACCGCGGCGTGGGACCATCGAGCATGGGGCCGGCAATGACCATGCGCGGGCCGAGCAACGTGCCAGCGGCAATTTCCCTGCGCCATTGTTGGAGCACATCCAGTTCCCCTCCCATATCACGCACACCGGTCACGCCATTGGCAATGAAGAGCGGGAGGGCAATCTCCCTGCCGTGAGGGAACCAGTCTCCGAACACAGTGTGGACGTGCATATCCCAAAGCCCAGGGATAAGAAACTTGCCCGCGCCATTGACGTGAAGCGCGCCTTTGGGAACGCGTTTCGTTTTGTATATCCCTTTGATGTGCCCGTCCTGAACGATCACGGTGCGATGGGGTTGAGGAGGCGCGCCGGTGGCGTCGATCACTGTCACGTTTTCGATGATCAGAGGCGGGGCGGACACCTGCGCCCAACAGGCTGCGCACGCAAGTGCCGCGAACAGAAGCGTCCTCATAGTTCCCTCAGTTGTGGATGTGGGGGCTCTGCGCGGGGTTTTTCTTAGGCGCAGGCGGCGCCTTCACCACCTTCACCACGAAACGAACGGGAAGCTGTTTGGGCGGGTAGCAAGCGGCGTTGTCGCAAGCCTGGTATTTCAGTTGTCCGTGGAACTCATAGTTGCCGGGTAGCACACTGGCCAACGGCCTGACCATCACAGCGAGATCAAACTCTCCACTGTATACGCTGAGCTTTTCGTCGGGAGCGAAGGCAAAGCTCATCTGCTCGCCCTCAGGATAAGTGATGCGGCCCAGCACGATATCGGTGGGCGCGTCGAGTTTCAGCACGGTGGGAATCAGGTACTCCGCGCTGGGCTTGTTGGAATTAACGTGAAACCCGGAGGACACATGGAATTGCAGTTCCACGGTGTTCGGTTTGCCGCGCGTGACGGAGGCCAAGGGCGGGGGCGACAGGGTAACGGATGGGATCTTCTTGCCGGGAGGTTCCTGAGCCGGCAAGAGAACCGAGAGGAGACTGATGCCTAGAATCGTCTTGATGAGCGTGCTCAGCATGCGGTCGGGTTCCTCCCAATTTTGTATGTCTATTTCGGCGTTACCTTCGAGGCAATGATGGCCCTGATGTCGTCCTCAATCTCACTGCGGCTCTTAAGGCCGAACGCTCTCGCGGTCAACTTGCCATTGCGATCGATATAGAAGTTCTCGGGCAAGAACTGCACTCCGCCGTAGGCATCGCCGACAGATTCCTTCCCCAGCAAGACTGGGTAATTCACGCCCATCTCCTTGGCGAAGTCGGCTATGTCCTTGGTGCTGGCATCGTCCATGGCTACACCGACAATTTGCAGGCCCTGAGGTCCGTACTGTTTTTGTAGTTCGACGAACCAGGGCATCTCGATCTTGCAGGGGGCGCACCAAGTGGCCCAGAAGTTGAGCAACACGGCTTGGCCGCGAAAATCGGACAGTCGGGTGCTCTTGCCCTCGAGCGATTGCAGTGTGAAATCGGGAGCTGTGTCGCCTTTGGTTTGGGGGCCGGGAACGGAATTGTTCCTGGTCTTACGGGTCATGTTGAACCCGAACACCAGCATCAGAGAAACCACCATGGCCACCACGATAATGACAACCGGATCACGTTTCACGGGTCTACTCCCAACTACAGGGCAAAACGATTCAAGAAAGAAAGATAATTCGAAATGATGGTGAAGCGTCCGAGAACCAGAAGCACACCCAATGCGATTAGCAAAGCGCCGCTGAACACTTCGAGGCCATGCATGAACGTCTTAAATCGGCCGTAGAACTTCAGGAAACGCTCGATTGCAAATGAGGTCAAAAGGAACGGCACCGCCAGTCCCAGGGAATAAATGGACAGAAGGACGATTCCCTTGGTCACGGAATCCTGGGCAGCGGCAAACCCCAGGATCACGGCCAGAATCGGCCCCACACAGGGCGTCCAGCCGAAGGCGAAGGCGAAACCGATCAAGAACGCTCCGCCGGGAGTGCTTCCGCCTTTTACGTTGTGCAAGCGCTTGTCGGCGTAGAGAGCGTTGATGCGAAAGATCCCCGTCAAGTGCAAGCCGAACAGGATAATAACGACGCCTGCGACTTGAGCCAGACTGGATTTGTAGCGGGCGAGCAACTGCCCGACCTCGGTGGAGATGGCGCCGAGGGTAATGAACACGACGCTGAATCCTAGGATGAAGCTGACGGAGTTCAACATCATCTTGCGGAACAGCCGCGACTCTTGCGCCTTGATCTCCTCGACCCCTGCACCGGAAATAAGAGACACATACCCCGGCACCAGGGGCAGGACGCAGGGCGAGAGAAACGAGATCAAGCCTGCCACAAACGCGGCAATAGGAAGCGGAAGAGTTGCCATTTAGAGTTATTCTACCTTTCCGGAGGCGCAACGAGAGCGAATAACGGGTTGTGTCCCTTTATTGATTCGACGTTGGCCACGCAGAAAAGTCGCATCGCGCGAGGGTGACTCGGCCCTTTTTCAAACAGGCTGGTTCATGGTCGGGCTTTTTGTTTAGGCTTCCGAGCGGGAGGCGGCGGAGGCGAAGCGGGCGGCTGCAGTACGGTTGGGGCCTCGGCCAGGGCATTGCGGATGAAGCCCACGGGCACGCTGGCGGTCAGCAGGGCACGGTCCTTTTGCTGCTCGACTTGTAAGCTATCGAAGATAGCTTTGACGTCGGCATCGGTCGCGGAGGGTGCAGTGGCGTGATCCATGGCTTGAAACAGGTTGAGAAACGTGCTCAATTGTTCGGTCAGATGCTGGGCTTCTTCGTTACTTCCGGTGAAAGCAACCGCGCGCAGGTGCAGGGCGCGAATATAGCGGACCGAAGCGACCACGACCGCCGGCTGGGCAAAAAGAAAAGACAGATTGGTTGGAATTGAAGCCGCACGATCGGTACTAGGTTGAATCCTGAAGATGGTCCACGCAAGGCTGCCGAATGGAACCTGCGGGTAGTATTGCCGCAAAAGCGCAGGACCGCCGAAGGGAGATGCCAGTTTGCGCGAGCGGTCAACAATGCCGTGGATCACGCCGGGATCGGGGTGGTTGGACGCGGCGACTGTATCCACACCCAGGATCGCGACCCGTACGGTGCGATCTTCGACGGGGATGGTGTAAATTTCAATGGCGCGGTAGGTCTCGACCGAACGCGACAGATTGCTGAGGTATTCGCGGAAGCGCTCTCCCTGTATCTTGCCCACGAACACTTCGGAGAAACGGGCCTCGTTGGGTTGACCGGGGACGGCAGTGGCGATCGATTCAGGATAGTGAACCGCGATGGCGGCTTCATCCAAATCGCGTTCGAACTGAAAGCCGGTGGCGTTGATGAACCGTTCGTAATCTGGAGCGTGTGGCACTGGCGGCAGTTCACCAGTGATATCGGCCCGCCGCATCCATTGCAGATTGATGAAGGCAAATCCGTCGCCGGCAGGAAGAAGACGGGCCGGCTCGGGAGGGGCATGCTTGCGGAGCACAACCATCAGTGCCACGGCCGCAGCTACCAGGGCAACCGCTAAGAGGATGGGAAGGCTGCGTCGAATTCGCATGTCAGAATGGCGGGCGGCGAAGACACCGCTTACGGGAATTGCACGCAAGCCCGCCGGAGAAGGTCATCATAGCACCCAAAATGGCACCAAACAGGTGGGCCAGTCTGTGATTCCGGGAGAAAGCGAAACCGCCTCCTTGCACGTAAATTGCCGTTGTGATAACTTTTACAGTTGTCCCGGACAAGCGGAAGGGATCAAGGGGATCAATATGCCCGACGAGGGTGTGTGTCCCTGACTGCTGGCGTAGCTCAGCTGGTAGAGCATCTGATTTGTAATCAGAGGGTCAGGGGTTCAAATCCCTTCGCCAGCTCCAGGATCGGTTTTGCGGAAGGCAGGCGTTTTGCGCGGCGCGGCGTACAGGTTTCCCAACAGCACTCCATAAGGAAGCATTTCCAAGTGTGTGTGCGTGCGGACAGAAGTCTTGTTCGCACCTGGTTTTCTATTCTTGTTTATTCGCCGCAGTATTGTCTTCCGCGCAGACGTGGATCGACGGTGGGATCGCACTTGGCTACCGAGTTGATTTTTCTGCACAGGTGGGTGAGTGGTTAAAGCCAACAGACTGTAAATCTGTCCCTCCTAGCGAGGTACGAAGGTTCGAATCCTTCCCTGTGCACCAGGAATGATGTGAATCGCTTATACGCAGGACTGGCGGCATTCGTGGCTTTGGGAGTCTTGGCCTGGATGACCATCAGCGACCCACGGATTCGGCTGGCAACACTGGCGATCTTGGTGATGTTCGCAGTGAAGACATGGGTGCGTCGCAAGGACTTGGTGCACGGCAAGGGTAATGACTTCGAGCAATGAGCCGACATTGAATCGGTTAGCTGGTGTGAGCGAAGCGGGAGCTCGTAAAGGGTAGTGCGACAGAATTTGCCGATGTAGCTCAGTTGGTAGAGCACTCCCTTGGTAAGGGAGAGGTCATCAGTTCAATCCTGATCATCGGCTCCAGGATTTGGGAGTGGGAAGGGCGGGAGTAACTCAGTGGTAGAGTCACAGCCTTCCAAGCTGTTGGTCGCGGGTTCGATTCCCGTCTCCCGCTCCAGATATCGAGGCTGGCCTGATGGGCTTTGAGCAGGCGACGATCAAGGTTGAAAAGGAAAAGGAATACGAGGAACTGAAGAGCGCGGTGAGTCATGCCTTCAGTCCTGACCGGGTCGAGAAGTTTCTTGCGCGAGTGAATCGCGAAAGCGTGCGGGTGCGGGACTGGGATTCGGTGCTGACGAAACGCATCCTGGAACAGGTAGCCGAGGAGAAAGGCATTGCGGCGCGGCAGTTGTACGACGCGCTTCCGGTTTCGGACCAGGCGCAGATGCGCGAGTTTTATTTGTCGCAGGTGGAAGAAGTGGACGCGACGCTGCGGACCAAGTTTCAGAAGCTGTTTCGGTATTACTGAAGCAAAGCAGATTCCTCACCGCTGACGCGGTTCGGAATGACAAGGGTTTGAGCTAGCAGCTAAAAGCTAGGAGCTAAAAGCGAACATGGCGAAAGAAAAATTTGAGCGAAATAAGCCGCACTGCAACGTCGGGACGATTGGTCACATTGACCATGGCAAGACCACGTTGACGGCGGCCATCACCAAGGTGTTGTCCA